>Ga0209058_1000019_pt1 | contig 123750 bp, 127 predicted proteins | sample GraSoiAngelo_147_FD_185904 | JGI IMG/M metagenome (GOLD analysis project Ga0209058, IMG submission 185904) | Grasslands soil microbial communities from the Angelo Coastal Reserve, California, USA - 14_1009_05_40cm (SPAdes) (version 2) | ecosystem: Environmental > Terrestrial > Soil >... | reverse complement strand
CTCGTAGCGCCTCCGCCCAGCGTCGCGCCTCCGCTGGCAATACCGCGCGACCCTAGGAGGTGTGTGCGACCGCGCGGAGTGAGATCACGACAGCGACGGCAGAGGTGCGTACGCCTCTGAGAAGATCGGCGGTCAGCTCGCTCAGGTGAAGGGCTCGGTTGCCTGCTCGCCAGCTTTAGACCAGCTGAGCATTGCAGATCGGCCGAAACTCCCGGACCAGTTCAGCCCGCCGCCACGCCCGTGTCACCTCGGGAAGAAGCTCGTAACTGAACGTCAAGTCCCTGAACACCGTGAGGAACGCATTGTCCCCGTTCAGAAGCTGGACCAGTTGGGCGAGAATGTCCGAGGTCTCACCAACGTAGATCCATCTGATCCCATTGTGGAGCGCGTAGACGCCCGATTGCATCGGCGCGTTCACGACGACGGATCTCTGCGTGAACGGATAACGAGTTGGGTTGATCCACGACATCGTCCCTCCCTCCTTCGAGGCGCCATCGCTTGACCGGAGTCTCTGAAGACTCATCGTGACAAGGACGTGGCTCCGGATGAGCGCCCTGCGGCTCTTCTCGGCTGAGTCAGCGATCCGACGACTCTGGCTGCTCCCTTGGGCCACGAGGTTTTGAAGACGAAGGAGGGCTGAAGGCAAGCCACTCGAGGCAATCCGCTCCGTCTCGCCACCGTCCGGTCGAATCCGATCGCGCGCGACACCGCACGCCGTCACAAGCTCGGCCTTATGGCCGGTGCGCTTCTTACTTTGGGCGGACTGCCACCAGTAGGCTAGCGATCATCGAATCGGCTGCACACTGGGGAAAAACCTGATACTGGGGAGGGGAAAACCCGGCACGCCGGCGCTCTTCAGCGTCGCCGGCTACGACGGGGCGGAATGCACACGCCACTACTTGATGAGGCAGAACCCCTGCGCCTCGATGCCGAGGGCGACGTTGAACTTGGAGCGGAAGTTCTCGAGCGCCACGGCGGCGGTCAGCTCGACGATCTGCGCCTCGGCGAAATGCGCGCGCACGCGCGCAAACAGATCTTCGCCGACCTTCCGGTCAGTGAACGTCATCGCCTCGGCGTACTCGAGCGCCGCCTTCTCGCTTTCGTCGAAGAGCTCGCTGGTCGGCGCCGTGGCGACCTCGGCGATCTTCGCCTCCGTCGCGCCCGCTCGCATCCCCCTGGATGCGTTGATGTCGATTCAGAACGGGCACCCGTTGATCAGGGCGACGCGCAGGTAGACCAGCGACAGGAGCTGCGGCGGCAGGAGGCCGGAGCGCTCGACGGCCGCCGAGAGCTGCTTGGCGGCCTTCATGATCCCCGGCGTGTGCGCCTGGATCTTCGTCGTGTTGAGGACGAAGCCAAAGGTGTCGGTCTCCTTCGCGAACGCTTCCGTCAGGAGCGGATCGCCTCCAGGATCGTCGATCTCTCTCACGCGCGGCACGGCCCGATTATACCTTCGGGCGCGCTACGGGCGCCCTCCGCGCGAGCGGCTCAAGCCCTCCTCGATCCCCGGCAAGGCATCGAGGAGCACCTTGCCCACGATCTCGAGGCTCTGCGCGGACACCTTGTCGAGCGTGTCGGCGGCGGTGTGCCAGGGCGGAAAGTCGAAGTCGATCAGCAGCGCGGCGGGAATCCCCAGGCGCATGAAGGGCGCGTGGTCGTCCTCGACGGCGAGCGAGTCCGGCAGGAAGTGCGCGGTGTACCCGAGCCGGGCGGCGCTCGCCCAGATGACGTCGTTCATCCACGGCGTCGACGCCGCCTCACGCTGGATGCCGAGATTGCGGTCGCCGATCATGTCGGCGACGATCACCGCGCTCGGCAGCTGCCGCGCCTTGTCGAGCTCGGCGGCCATCCGCCGCGAGCCGTAGAGGCTGTCGGTCGCGGTCCACGATTCCCTGGCCTCCTCGCCGTCGAACCACACGATCCAGTACGTGTACTCGTGGGGCCGCGCGTGCAGACGGCGCGCGAGCTCGATGAGGAGCCCCGCGCTCGAGCCGCCGTCGTTCGCGCCGACGAACTCGATCTCGCGGAACCACTTCGTGTCGTAATGGCCGCCGATCAGGATCACGTCCTTGCGGCGCCCCGTAACGGTCGCGACGATGTTGGCCATCGGGAGCCGGCCGTGCGGGGTCGCCGCGTCGAACGACTCGACCCGGACGGAAACGCCGGCGCGGCGCAGCTCTCCGACGATGTACGTGCGTGCCCGCACCGCGCCGGGCGATCCTGCCGGCCGCGGGCCGATGGTGACGAGCCGCTCGATGTGCCGCAGCGCGGCCCCGCCGTCGAACACCGGGGCCAAACGCATCTCCTGCGCGCCCAGCGGCAGGAGCCAGGTCAGCACGATGGCGGCGAGCGGCAGAGCGATCCGCAACCGGCTCATCGCGGCTTCACCCCGACGGCGCCGTAGTAGTTCAACGTCAGCACGAACGCGTCGGCCGCCACGACCTCGCCGAAGCCTTCCAGCCATCGCTCGGCGGTCGCGACGTCCACGATGCCGAAGCCGACGGCCCGCTCGGCGCGCCGCTCGAGAAAGGTCTTCGTCCACGGCTCGAGCGTCGTGTCCTGGTAGACGTCGGTCAGCAGGCGGACGTCCACCAGACCGGCGGCGCGCAGCAGGCCCGGGAGCCGCCGGCCGCTGTGAGGCTCCGCGTAGACGCGCTCGGCCACCCCGCGCATGAGGCGCTCGGTGAGCGCGCGATCCGGATGGGTGACGGCGATCACGCCGAAATCTTGGTCCTGCAAGCCGACGCGACCCCCCGGCCGCGTGACCCGCGCCATCTCGCGCGCGACCCGCAGCGGATCGGCGACGTGCAGGATGACGGTCACCGCCAGCGCGGCGTCGAAGCGGCTCGCGGCGAACGGAAGGCTCGCGCCGTCGGCGACGCGGAGTGTGATGCGCGCGCTGCGTGCGCGCTCGCGACACAGCACGCGAGCCCGCTCGAGCAGACGGCGGCTCGCGTCGACTCCCACCACCTGGCCGCGGCGCCCGACCAGCGCGGCGAGGTCGCGGACGACCACGCCGGTGCCGCACCCCACCTCGAGCACGCGCTCGCCGGGACCGATGGGCACGAATCGCAGGAAGCGCCGGCGCAACCGCATGTGGGCGGGTGTCCGGCCGCGCGCTTCCAGGCTCCGCGCCATCTCGTCGACGTTGGTCTGGCCGTCCGCATCGCGCCAGGGGTCCGGATGCGGGTCCGGCCCGCGCGGGCGGCGGCCGGCGGCCGCCGCTCTCTGGGATTCGCGCGGGCTCACGCCAGGCGCGTCAGGCGCCGGTGTCGAGCCGGGCGCACTGCTCGCTGCAGAAGTATCGGACCTGGCCGGCATCCGTGCGCCGGACGGCGCGCGACTTCACGACGTAGGTCTGGCAGACCGGGTCCTTCACGAGCTCGTCGGGCAGGGTGCGCCGGGCGCGGGGCGCCGACAGCCGGATGCGACTCAGCAGCGGAAGCAGCAACACGACGGCCACGACCAGGAGCAGAAGAATCGGAAGAAGCCGCATACCACTCAGCGGTCGGGCTTGATCGACACCGCCCGGAGGAACTCTTTGTCCTGGGTCGTCAGCTCGGACGAGACCGTGACGCCCTTCTTGCTACCGGCGAAGAAGATGCCGGTGTCGGCGCCTCGGCGGAGGATCTCCTGGACGGCGTCGCGGGCCGCGTCGGCGGCCGCGAGCGAGGCTTCGATCGTCTGTAAGAGCTTCTTCAGCAGCGCGTCGACCTGTCGGTCACGGGCCATCGCGTTCCCTACGATATCATAGGGCGGTGAACGCGGCCTGGACCCGCCTGTCGTCGGCGGCGCTCTACACTCGGGGCAAGCTCACGCTCCGGGAAGACGCCTGGCGGCTGCCGGACGGCCAGGAGATCGTCTATCCCGTCCTGGCCGTCGGCGTGACGGTCGGCGTGCTCCCGTTCGTGGAGCCGAGTCGGGTCCTGCTCGTCGGTCAGTATCGCCACCTCGTCGGCAAGATCTCGTGGGAGCTACCGGGCGGCGGCGCCCAGCCCGGGGAGGATCCCCGGGCCGCCGCGCAGCGCGAGCTGCGCGAGGAGGCCGGTTACCGCGCCGAGCGGCTCGAGTTCTTGACGACCTTTTACCCGTCGAACGCCTACCTGGACGAGATCGCGCACTGCTACGCCGCCTATGGGCTGACTCACGATCCCCTGCCCGCCGACGAGGACGAGTGCATCGAGCGGCGGGTGGTGTCACTCGAGGAGGCCATCCGCATGGCGATCGAAGGCGACATCACGGAGTCGGTCTCGAAGCTGACCCTGCTTCAGTACGTCGCCCGGCCGCCCGAGAGATCGTAGACGGCGCCGGTCGAGAACGAGCATTCGTCGGAGACGAGCCAGGCGACGAGCGCCGCCACTTCCTCGGGACGTCCGACCCGGCCCATGGGAATCTTCGCGACCAGGTAGTCGACGGTCTCCTTCGACATCTGCTTCACCATGTCGGTCCCGATGACGGCGGGCGCCACCGCGTGCACGAAGATCCCGTGGCCGGCGACTTCCTTCGCGAGCGCCTTCGTGAATCCGATCACGCCGGCCTTCGCCGTCGAATAGGGCACGAGCGTCGGGTTGCCCTCCTTGCCGGCGATCGACGCGATGTTGACGATGCGTCCGCTCCGCCGCGGCAGCATGAGGCGCACCGCCGCGCGCGAGACCAGGAACACGCTGGTGAGATCGCAAGCGATGACCTGGTTCCAGTCCTCGTCGGCCAGCTCCCAGGTGAGCTTCGAGCCGCCGGTGATTCCGGCGTTGTTCACGACGATGTCGAGCCGCCCCCAGCGCGCGTGGGTCGCGCCGACAGCCCGCTCCACGTCGTCGGTGCGCGTCACGTCCGCCACGAGCGCCAGCGCCGCGGCGCCGACCTCGCCGGCCGCCGCCTCGACCGCCGACTTGTCCAGGTCGACGAGCGCGACGCGCGCGCCGTCGGCGGCCAGCCGCTGCGCGATGGCCAGCCCGATCCCGCGCGCGCCTCCGGTGACCAGCGCGACCCGCCCACTCAGGCTCATCGGCCCCTCCCCTGGTTTGTTCATAGGCGCGCCTCGGCCGGCGGGGCCCCAGCCCCGCGACGGCCTGCAGCGCGCAGTGCCGTGCTCACGACAGCGCCTGCTCGAGGTCCTCCATCAGGTCCTCCGGGTGCTCGAGACCGATCGAGAGCCTGAGGAGATTCTCCGGTGTGCGGGTGCCGGCGCCCTCGATCGACGCGCGGTGCTCGACGAGACTCTCCGTCCCGCCGAAGCTGGTGGCGCGGGTGAACACGCGGAGCTTCGCGGCGACGTCCATCGCGCGAGCCCGATCCCCGCGTACCTGGACCGACACCATCCCGCCGAACGCCGTCATCTGACGTCGGGCGACGTCGTGCGCCGCGTGGGTCGGCAGCCCAGGATAGTGCACGGCCTCCACCTTCGGATGGTCGTGCAGGAACGTGGCGACCCGGAGCGCGTTCTCCGAGTGGCCGCGCACGCGGTACGGGAGCGTCCTTATCCCGCGGCGCACGAGCCAGCAGTCGAACGGCGAGGGCACCGCGCCCGCGGAGGCCTGCACCGCGCGGATGCGCTCGAAGAGCTCGTCGGGGGCCTTCGACACCACCGCGCCGCCGAGGACATCGCCGTGGCCGCCGAGGTATTTCGTCGTCGCGTGAACGACTAGGTCGGCGCCCAGCGCGAGCGGCGACTGGAGCACCGGCGTCGCCGTCGTGTTGTCGCAGACGTAGCGGGCGCCGGCGCGCCTCGTGATCTCGCCGACCGCCGCGATGTCGGTGATCTTCCACAGCGGGTTCGACGGCGTCTCCACCCAGACGAGCCGCGTGCTCGGCCGCATCGCGGCGCGCACCGCGGCGAGGTCGGTCATGTCGACGAACGTGGTGTCGAGCTTCCAGCGCGCGAAGGTCTCGCGCAGGAGCCGCGAAGTTCCGTGGTACGCGTCCATCTGGGCGACGACGTGGTCGCCTGGCTCGAGCGCCAGGAGGATCGCGGACGTCGCCGCGGACGCCGAGGCGAACGCGGCCGCCGCCGCGCCGCCCTCGAGCGCGGCCAGGCACTCCTCGAGCGCCTCGCGATTGGGATTGTTGTTGCGCGCGTAGAGGAAGCCGCGTGGGTACGAGCCGTCCGGATCGCGCTCGAAGGTCGTCGACGCGTGGATGGCCGGTGTGACCGCGCCGGTGCCGGGGTCGACGCGCGTGCCGGCGTGGACCGCGACCGTTTCGATCCGCATCTCAGACACCTCCCCTGATCTTCTGACCCCTGGGATCGTACAGCGGCTCCCGGCTCACGACCGCGCCGACCGGCGCGCCGAACAGCTCGATCGCGAGCGGCGTGTCCACCGCCGACGAGGCCACGGGGACGTAGCCGTACGCGATCGACGCGCCCACCGTGTAGCCGTAGCCGCCGCTCGTGACGCGGCCGACCGTGCGCCCGTCGGCCAGGATCGGCTCTCCACCGGTGACGACCGAGGCCGGATCGGCCAGGGTCAGGCAGACGAGTCTGGTCGCGACGCCGTCGGTCTTCTGCTTCACGAGCGCCTCGCGCCCGATGAAGTCGCCCTTGTCGAGCTTCACGCAGAATCCCAGCCCCGCCTCCCACGGAGTGTGCTCGGGGGTCACGTCGGCGCTCCAGTACCGGTAGCCCTTCTCGAGCCGGAGCGAGTCGATCGCCCGGTATCCCGCGGCGAGCATGCCGACAGGGCTTCCGGCGGCCCAGAGCGTGTCCCACACGCTGAGCCCGTCGGCCATCGGCGTGTAGAGCTCCCAGCCGAGCTCCCCGACGTAGGTCACGCGCAGCGCGAGGACGTTCGCCTTGCCGACCGTGAGACCCCGCGCGGTCATGTACGGGAACGCGCGGTCGCTGACGTCGTCGCGCGTCGCGCGCGCGAGCACCTCACGCGCCCTCGGGCCAAAGAGACCGAAGCACGCATAGAGCTCGGTCAGGTCGCCGACCTTGACCGCGGGGTCGTCCACCGCGTGCGACCGGATCCACGCCAGGTCGTGCAGCCCGAAGGCGCTGCCGGTCACGAGCATGAAGCGGTCCAGGCCCAGCCGCGTGACGGTCAGGTCGCACTCGATACCGCCGCGGTCATTGAGGAGCTGTGTGTAGGTGACCGAGCCCACGGGCTTGTCGACGTCGTTGTCGGCCAGGCGCTGGAGCACGCTCAACGCCCCGGCGCCCGATACTTCGAGCTTGCTGAACGAGGTCTCGTCGAAGAGCGCGGCGCCCTCGCGAGCGGCGCGATGCTCGGCCTCGATCGCCGTCGACCAGTGGCGCGCCGACCAGCCGCGCGGCATCCAGGTGTGCGGCGAGTGCCTCGCATTCGCCTCGAGCCAGTTCGGCCGCTCCCAGCCCGCCTTCTCGCCGAAGGCCGCGCCGAGCGCGTCGACCCGCACGTGGGCGGGGGAGCGCTTGAGCCCGCGCCCCGCGCGCCGCTCCTCACCCGGATAGTGGATGTCGTAGTACGTGGAGTACGTCTCGACCGCCTGAACACGCGCGTAGCCGCGATCGCCGTAGTGCTTGCCGAAGCGACGCAGATCCATGCGCCAGACGTCGATCGAGGGGCGCCCCTCGAGGATCCACTCAGCCATGACACGGCCGACGCCGCCTGCGCCCGCGATTCCGTGAGCGCAGAATCCGGCGGCGACGAAGAAGCCGCGCACGTCCGGCGCCTCGCCCAGGATGAACTCGCCGTCCGGCGTGAACGCCTCGGGGCCGTTGATCAACGTGATGACCTCGGCGCGGCCGATGGCCGGCACGCGCGAGATCGCCTGCTCCATCAGGTCACCGAATCGCTCCCAGTCCGGCGCCAGCAGCTTGTGGGTGAAGTCTGGCGGGATCCCGTCGAGCCCCCACGGCGCGGGCGTGCGCTCGTAGCCGCCCATGAGGAGTCCCCCGACCTCTTCACGAAAGTAGACGAGGCGGTCGGGGTCGCGCATGGTCGGAATGTCGCGGGTCACCCCGTCGATGGGCCTGGTGACGAGATACTGGTGGGCCATCGGGATCACCGGCACGGTGAGACCGACCATTCGGCCGATCTCGTGCGACCAGATGCCGCCGGCATTGACGACGACCTCGCAGGGCACCGAGCCCTCGTCGGTCTCGACGCTCGCGACTCGGTGACGGTCCACCGTGATGCCGCGCACGTTCACGCCGGTCCGGATCGCGACGCCGCGCTGGCGAGCGCCGGCGGCCAGCGCGGTGGCGAGCGAGGCCGGGTCGATGCGGCCGTCGGTCGCCAGGTAGGCGGCCCCTTCGACGCTGTCGATGCTCATCAGCGGAAACAGGTCGCGCGCGTCCCGGGCCGAGATCAGGCTGAGCGGCAACCCGAAGGTGCGCGCCCACCCGACCTGACGCCGGAGCTCGAGCAGCCGCTGCCTCGACGAGGCCAGTCGCAGACTGCCCACCTGACGCCAGCCTGGATCGACGCCGGTGTCGTCGCGCAGCCGGCGATAGAGCTCGACGCTCGCCATGTTGATCCGGGTGAGCGCGATGGTCGAGCGCAGCTGGCCGACGAGGCCGGCGGAGTGAAACGTCGATCCACCCGTCAGCTCGCCGCGGTCCAGCACGAGCACGTCCCGGCAGCCGGCGACCGCCAGGTGGTACGCGATGCTACAGCCGGCGACGCCGCCGCCGATGATGACGACGCGGGCGGGATCGATGGCGGGCGGCTCGCTACCCGGCGGTGAAGCCACCGTCGACGACCAGCTCCGCGCCCGTCATGAACGAGGACTCGTCGCTCGCCAGGAACAGGGCGACGTAGGCGATCTCGCGCGGCTGCGCGATCCGGCCGAGCGGGATGCCGGTCTCGAACTCCTTGCGGATGGCGTCGGTGAGGTAGGGCGCCTGGAGCGGCGTGTCGACGATGCCCGGGTGGATCACGTTGCAGCGGATCTTGTCGCGGGCGAACTGGATCGCCAGCGACTTGGTCAGTGAGATCAGTCCGCCCTTCGCCGCGGTGTAGGCGTCCTGCGCCCGGGTGAAGCCGGCGAGCGCCGAGACCGAGCCCATGTTGATGATCGAGCCGCCGCCGGCGCGCTGCAGGTGCGGGATCCCGTACTTGGTCACCCAGAAGACCGACTTCAGATTGATCGCCATGACGCGATCCCACCAGCGGTCGTCGGTCTCGAGCACGGAGCGGTCACGGTCCTTCCACAGGACGCCGGCGTTGTTGTGCAGGACGTGGAGCGCGCCGAAGCGGCGTACCCCTTCCTCGACCATCCGCTGCACGTCCGCTTCGACCGCGACGTCGCCGGTGACCGCGACCGCCTGGCCGCCCGCTTTCTCGACCCGCGCGACCGTCCCCTTCGCCGCCTCCGGGTCGATGTCGGCCACGACGATCCGGGCGCCTTCCTCGGCGAAGAGCGTCGCCGTCTCGCGGCCCATCCCCATCCCGGCGCCGGTGATGAGGGCCACCTTGCCGGCGAGCCGCCCGCTCATCGCCCGGCCCCGGTCCGGCGAAGCCCCGCGAAGGCCCGGATCCACGCTCGATCGCTCACGGCCGCTAGATCCTTTCGAAGTTACGCGCGAGCTCCCAGTCGGTCACGACCTGGTCGAACGCCTGCTGCTCCAGCCGCGCGGTGTGCAGGTAGTGGTCGACCACGCGGTCGCCGAACGCCGCGCGCGCGACCTTCGAGCGCTCGAGCTCGGCGATCGCCTCGCGGAGCGTCTTGGGCACCTGCGGCAAGGTCGCGTCCTCGTAGGCGTTGCCCTCGTAGGGCCGGGGCGGCTTCAGGCGGCTCGCGATGCCGTGCAGCCCGGCCGCGATCGTCGCCGCGAAGGCGAGATAGGGATTGGCGTCGGCGCCGGGGATGCGGTTCTCCACGCGGAACGCGCCGCCCTCGCCGCAGAGCCGGAACCCGCAGGTGCGGTTGTCCCAGCCGGCGACGATCCGCGTCGGCGCGAACGAGCCGGACTGGTAACGCTTGTACGAGTTCACGCTCGGCGCGTAGAAGTACGCGAGCTCCCGCGCCATCGCCATCTGCCCGGCCAGCCACTGGCCGAAGAGCGGCGTGCTCGTCGTCTTGCTCCCTCGGCCCGCGGCCGCGAACAACGGCTTGCGTCCGGTCTTGTCCCAGAGCGAGGAATGCAGGTGGAACGACGAGCCGGCCGCGGTCATGTCGTACTTGGCCATGAACGTGATGGCCGAGCCGTGCTGGTGGGCGATCTCCTTCGCGCCGTGCTTGTAGAGCGCGGTGCGGTCGGCCATCTCGAGCGCCTCCGCGTAGCGGAGGTTGATCTCTTCCTGTCCCCGCCCCCACTCGCCCTTCGAGGTCTCGACCGGGACGTCCGCGGCCTCCATGCCGTTGCGGATCGCGCGGATCAGCGGCTCCTCTTTCGAGGTCTGCAGGATGTGGTAGTCCTCGAGGTAGCTCGAGACCGGCGTGAGGTCGTGATGGCGCTTGCGGCGCGCCTCGTCGAAGGACTCCTTGAAGCAGTAGAGCTCGAGCTCGGCCGCGGTCTTGACGACGTAGGCCAGCGCCGACGCCCGCTCGATCTGCCGCTTGAGAATCCACCGCGGCGCTTCCTCGATCGGCTCGCCCTCCTCGGTGAAGACGTCGCAGAAGACGAGCGCCGTCTTCGGGAGCCACGGGATGAGCCGCGCGGTGCTCAGGTCCGGGACCATCTTCATGTCGCCGTACCCGCGCTCCCACGAGGTGAGCTTGAAGCCCGGCAGCGGCTCCATCTCCATGTCGACGGTGAAGAGATAGATGCAGGCGTGCGCGCCGTCGTCCACGACGTGATCCAGGAAGTAGCGTCCGACGACGCGCTTGCCCATCAGCCGGCCGAGCGCGTCGGGAAACACGGTCAGGACGGTGTCGACGTCACCCTTCGCGATGAGCTGCGCGAGTCGCCTGCGATCGAGCCGCCCCGACATGACGCGGATAGTAGCGTACCGGCCCGGCCCGTGTCACGCCGTGGGCCCGCCGACGAGTGCCCGCAGACTAGTGGATGAAGGGCGGGATCATCAGGACGAGCAGCGCCAGGCAGACCACGCCGACGACTCGGCGTCCGGCCGAGATGGGCGACACGTCGTCCAGCGGCGGGCTGTGGTGCAGTCCCACGAGCAGCGAGACGAGCGCTGCGACCAGGAACCAGTTCAGCGAGAAGAACACGGCGAACACCACGTCGCCGCCGCTCAGGTGGAGGCCGCGCGCGAACGAGATCGCGCCCAGCGCGACGAGGGCCGCGACAGTCGCCTTGCCGATCGCGCGGTGGCGGGCGCCGAACAGGGCGTAGGCGATCCGGCCGCCGTCGAGCTGCCCGATCGGGAAGAGGTTCAGCGCAGTGACGAACAGGCCGGCCCACGCGGCGTCGGCGACAGGGTGCGTGAAGACCATGTGGCCCGGCGGGATCGACCCGAACCGCAGATACGTGAGCGCGCGGGTGAGCATCGAGTCGCCGAACGCGAAGTGCCCGCCCGGCGGCTCCGGCACCACGGTCGACCACGCGAGACCGAGGACGATCGCCGGGATCGCGACCGCCAGGCCCGCCACCGGGCCCGCCGCGGCGATGTCGAACAGCGAGTTGCGGTTGCGCGCCGACGAGCGCATGAGGATGATCGCGCCGAGCGTCCCGAACCCGAGGGGAAACGGAATGAAGTACGGCAGGCTCACCGCCGCGCGGTAGTGACGGGCCGTGAAGTAGTGACCGAGCTCGTGCACGACCAGAATCGCCATCAAGGTGAAGGCGAAGGGCGCGCCGGCCAGGAAGCGGAGCAGCGACGAGGAGGCGCGGAGCGCGTCGAACGTCGGCGAGCCGACGAAGCCCAGTCCGATGAACGGCAGCCCGAAACCCGCGACGAGCGTCGAGACGCACGTGGCGACGAACAAGAGCACGTTCGTGCGGATGCGCTGGGGCGCGACGGGCTCGGTGAACGGACACGCCTGCACGGCCACCACGCCGGCCTCTTCGGCTCGCAGGCAGGGCATGTAGCCGAGGGGCCGGAACCGGTCGATCAGCAGGTCGAGTGCCCGGGCGGGCTCGGTCGTCAGCTCCCCGCGGAACACGACGATCGCCCCGCGAACCTGTCGGTCGCGCACGGCCAGGACGTCCTCGACGTTCCGGCGCAGCCGATCCTCGGTGACGAGCATCTCGTCCGGCGGGGGCGGCGGCGGAAGACGGCGCGCGCGGCTCGGCCTCCAGCGCATGGCTTCAGGCTACCACGCGGCCAGACGGCCGACGGCGGACCGCAGCGCCTCGAGCCCGCCCTCGGCGTAAATCGCGCCGAGCACGGCCTCGAGGGCCGAGGCCAGGATCGATTCGCGCGCGCGCCCGCCCGACTGGTCTTCACCCCGGCCCAGGCGCAAGAGCGGTCCGAGATCGAGCTCGACGGCCCAGCGCGCCAGCCGCACCCCGGTCACCAGCTCGGCGCGCTGTGACGTGAGCGCCCCGACCGAGGCGGCCGGGTCGTCGGCGATCAGGCGGTCGGCGACGACGAGGGCCAGCGCGGCGTCGCCGAGGAAGGCGAGGCGCTCGTGATCCGCGGCCGGCGGGTGCTCGTTGGCGTAGGAGGCGTGCGTGAGCGCCCGCTCGAGCAGGAGCGGATCGCGGAACCGGTAGCCGAGCCGTCGCTCCAGCTCGGCGACGCGGAGCGGATCCACCTATCCGGTGTAGGCGCGGAAAGCCAGCGTGGCGTTCGTGCCGCCGAAGCCGAACGCGTTCGAGAGCGCCACCTCGACGTTCTGCTTGCGCGCCTGGTTGGGCACGTAGTCGAGGTCGCAGTCGGGATCGGGCGTCTCGTAGTTGATCGTCGGCGGCAGCACCCCGTGGTGGAGCGCCAGCACCGTCGCGATCGCCTCGATGCCGCCGGCGGCGCCGAGCAGGTGGCCGGTCATCGACTTCGTCGAGGAGACGGCCAGCCGCCGCGCGTGGTCGCCGAAGACGCGCTTGATCGCCGTCGTCTCGAACTTGTCGTTGTACGGCGTGGACGTCCCGTGGGCGTTGATGTAGCCGACCGCGGAGACGTCCAGTCCGGCGTCGTGGACCGCCGCGGCCATCGCCCGCGCCGCGCCGTCGCCCTCGGGGTCGGGCGCCGTCATGTGATGGGCGTCGCCGGTCATTCCGTAGCCCACGATCTCGGCGTAGATGCGCGCATCCCGCGCGAGCGCGTGATCGAGCGATTCCAGGATCAGGATGCCGGCGCCCTCGCCGGCCACGAAGCCGTCGCGGCTCGCGTCGAACGGCCGCATCGCCTTCGCCGGCTCGTCGTTGCGCGTGGACATGGCCTTCATCGAGCAGAACCCGGCGATCGTCAGCGGGACGATGATGGCCTCGGAGCCACCGGCGATCATCACGTCGGCGGCGTCGCGCTGGATGATCTTGAAGGAGTCGCCGATGGCGTGGTTGCCGGTGGCGCAGGCGGTCACCACGGCGGAGTTCGGTCCCTTGGCGCCGAAGCGCATCGACACGAGCCCCGAGGCCATGTTCGCGATGAGCATCGGGATGAAGAAGGGCGAGACCCGGTCGGGCCCCTTCTCGAGGAGATTTCGGTGGGACTCGAGGAGCGTCGAGATGCCGCCGATCCCGGAGCCGATGAGGACGCCGAACCGGGTGCCGTCGACCTTGCCGGTGTCGAGCGCGGCGTCCTGGACGGCCAGGACCGAGGACGCCACCGCGTACTGGAGATACGGGTCGAGCCGCCGCGCTTCCTTCTTGTCGACGAAGTTCAGCGGATCGAAGTCTCGCACCTCGCCGGCGATGCGGGTCGGATAGCCGGTGGTGTCGAACTTCGTGATCATTCCCACTCCCGAGCGCCCCTGGACGAGCGAGGACCAGAACTCGTCGGCGGTGTTGCCGACGGGCGAGAGGGTGCCGAGCCCGGTGACGACGACCCTGCGCGTGCTCACCGTCTACGAGTTGTCCTTGATGTACTGGACCGCGTCGCCGACGGTCACGATCTTCTCGGCGTCCTCGTCAGGGATCTGGATGTCGAAGTGCTCCTCGAGGGCCATCACCAGCTCGACCGTATCGAGGGAATCGGCGCCCAGGTCCTCGATGAACTTTGCCGACGGAGTGACGTCGTCCTCCTCCACCCCGAGCTGCTCGACGATGATCTCCTTCACCTTTTCGTCGACTGACTTCGCCATGAACCCGCCACCTCCACGGAAAGGATGAGTTACATGTAAAGTCCGCCGTTGACGTGGAAGACCTGACCCGTGACGTAGGTCGCCCCGTCTCCGGCGAGGAATCGTACCATCTCGGCCACCTCGCGAGCGGTTCCGCTGCGCTTGAGCGGCACCTGGGCGAGCAGGGCTTCCCGCGCGGCCGCCGACAGATCTTTGGTCATGTCGGTCTCGATGAGGCCGGGGGCCACCGCGTTCACGAGGATCGACCAGTGGGCGAGCTCGCGGGCCGCCGCCTTCGTGAAGCCGATGAGCCCGGCCTTCGCCGCGGAGTAGTTCACCTGGCCGGCGTTGCCCATCGCGCCGGCGGTGGACGTGATGTTGATGACGCGTCCGCCGCTTTTCTGTCTGACCAGCGCCTTGCTCACCGCCCGCGTCATCAGGAACGCGCTGCGGAGGTTGACCTCTATCACTCGATCCCAGTCCTCGTCCGTCATCCGCACCAGCAACTGGTCATGCGTCATGCCGGCGTTGTTGACGAGGACGTCGATGCGCCCGAAATGCTGTTTCGCCGTGCTCACGAGCCGCTCGCAATCCTCGCGGCTCGCCGCGTCGGCGACGATGCCGAGCACCGCCCGGCCCTGCGTTTCCCATTCGCGAACGGTCTGTTGCAGCCGCTCGCCGTCGCGTCCCGAGACTACCACGGCCGCGCCGTCCTCGGCCAGCCGCGCGCCGACCTCGGCGCCGATCCCGCGGCTGCCGCCGGTGACGATCGCGACCTTGCCGTCGAGCGGGCCCTTCACGAGCGCGACTCGGCGGCGGCGCCGGCGACGGCCGTCAGCGCCTTCTCGAGCCCGGCCGGATCCTCGACCGACTGCCCGCGCGCGCCGTTGACAATACGCCGGAGCAATCCCGAGAGCACGCGGCCCGGGCCCACCTCGACGAAGGCGGTCGCGCCCTCCGAGGCGAGCCGCTGCACGCAGTCCGTCCACCGGACAGGGCTGGCGACCTGGCGCAGGAGGAAGGGCCGCACATCCTCGGCGCGGCGCGTGACGCCCGCGTCGACGTTGCGAACGACCGGCACGCGCGGGTCGTCCACGGGCGCCGCGTCGAGCTCGGGCGCGAGCCGGGCGCTGGCCGGCGTCATGAGCGAGCAGTGGAACGGCGCGCTCACCGGGAGCATGACGCTCATCTTGCCGCCCCGCTCGGTCGCGAGTGCCACGGCGCGCTCGACGGCCGCCCGATGGCCGGCGATCACGATCTGGAGCGCCGAGTTCACGTTCGCGATCTCCACGACCTCGCCCTGCGCGGCGTCCGCGCAGACCCTCTCGACGGCCGGCAGCTCGACGCCCATGATCGCGGCCATCGCACCGGTCCCCACGGGCACGGCCTCTTGCATGAACTGGCCGCGCTTGCGTACGATGCGGACGGCATCGGCGAAGCGCAGCACGCCCGCGACCACCAGGGCGGTGTACTCGCCGAGGCTGTGGCCGGCCGCCAGCGCCGGACGCAGTCCGCGCTCGGCGCACGCGGTCGCGGCGGCCACCGACGCGGTCAGCACCGCGGGCTGCGTGTTCGCCGTGAGGCCGAGCTCGGCCTCGGGCCCCTCGAAGGCGAGCCGCGTGAGGTCGAACCCGAGTGCGTCGTTGGCCTCCTCGAAGACGGCCTTGGCGCCGGCGGACGTGTCGTAGAAGCCCTTGCCCATGCCGACCGCCTGCGAGCCCTGTCCGGGGAAGAGAAACGCGATGACTGTTGTCGCGGGGGCCATGAGGCCGGCTTTCACCATTGTAGCGGAGACCGTGAGGCCGGCTTGGACCGAGGGTGGGCTGAGATAGAAGCTTGTGGCTCCGACACACCCACGCCCGATCTCGCGCTGCGCTCTTTCTTCTTCACCAGCGCATCAAGGCGGCGCCCCAGGCGAAGCCGCCCCCGAACGCGACGATGAGCACCAGGTCGCCGCGCTTGAGCCGGCCGACGGCGATCGCCTCCTCGAGCGCGACGTAGACCGACGCGGCGCCGGTATTGCCGTAGCGATCGACGTTGACGAACACGCGCTCCATCGGCAGGTTGACGCGCTTGGCCGCGGCCTCGATGATCCGCAGATTCGCCTGGTGGGGGATGAAGAGGCTCACGTCGTCCGCGGTGAACCCGTTGCGCGCGAGGATGCGCTCGGCGCAGTCGACGAACAGGCGCACCGCGACCTTGAAGACCTCGTTGCCCTTCATCTTGGCGAAGTGCATCCGGGCGTCGACCGTCTCGCGGGTCGTCGGATGGCGCGAGCCGCCGCCGGGCATGTAGAGCAGCTCCCAGTACTGGCCGTCGGAGTAGAGATCGAAGTCGATGATCCCCCGCTCGTCCACGGACGGCTCGAGCACCGCGGCTCCCGCCGCGTCGGCGAGGAGGACGCACGTGCCGCGGTCGGTGAAGTCGGTGATCTTCGATAGGGTCTCGGCGCCGATGCAGAGCACGCGCTTGTACTTCCCGGTCTGGATGAACTGGGCGCCGATCGACAGGCTGTAGATCGAGCCGGCGCACGCCGCGAGCATGTCGATCGAGCCCGCCCGCCGGCAGCCGAGCCGGTGCTGGACGATGTTGCCGGTGGTCGGGAAGATCATGTCCGGCGTGGTCGTGCCGACCGCGATGAACTCCACGTCCTCGGGCAGGAGGTTCGCCCGCTCGAGCGCCTGCTGCGCGGCGCGGACCGCCAGGTCGGACGTCGCCTCGCTCTCGTCGGCGATGTGGCGTTCGCGGATGCCGCTCCGCTGGACGATCCACTCGTCGTTCGTCTCGACCATTTTCTCGAGATCGGCGTTCGTCAGGATCCGCTTGGGCGCGTACGCGCCGACCCCGGTGATCCTCGCTCGCGTCATTCGCGTCCCCCTTCGCGGCCACCGCGCGCCACCTCGGCCTCGAGAGCGGCCTTGATGTGCTCGTTCAGTCCGGCGCTCGCCCACTCCTGGGCCACGCGCACCGCGTTCTTGATGGCCTTCACCGGTGATGCACCGTGACAGATGATGGCGGCGCCGTCAATGCCGAGGAGCGGCGCGCCGCCCATCTCGGTGTAGTCGATGCGGCGACGGAATCGTTCGAAGGCCGGCATCGCAAGCTTCGCGCCGATCTTCGACCGCGCGTCGCGCAACAGCTCTTCCTTGATCATGGCGCCGATCATCTCGGCGAGGCTCTCGGAGATCTTGAGGGCGACGTTGCCGGTGAAGCCGTCGGTGACGACGACGTCGCACCGGCCGTTGTAGATGTCGCGGCCTTCCACGTTGCCGACGAAATTCAGCGACGACTCGCGCAGCTGCTCGTACGTCTCCTTCGTGAGCTCGTTGCCCTTGCCCTCCTCCTCGCCGACCGAGAGGAGCCCCACCCGCGGGCTGTCGAGCCCGAGGATGTCGCGCGCGTACACGTGGCCCATGACCGCGAACTGGAGGAGGTGCTCGGCCTTCGGATCGACGTTCGCGCCGGCGTCGAGCAGGATCGTGAACCGTCTCAGGTTCGGCAGGACCGCTGCGATCGCCGGCCGGTCCACGCCGGGCAGCACGCCGATCACGAACATCGCGATCGCCATCGCCGCACCGGTGTTGCCGGCCGAGATGAAGGCCGACGCCCTTCCGTCCTTGACCAGCTCGGCGGCGACCCGCAGGGACGAGTCGCGCTTTCGCCGGAGCGCCTGCGACGGGCTCTCGGCCATCCCGACGACCTGCGAGGCGTGCCGGACTTCGAGGTCGAGGTTCTGCGCGTCCAGCCGGACGACCTCGCGGTTGATCGCCGAGCGGTCACCTACGAGGATGACGGCGGCCCCGAACTCGCGGACGGCTGCCACCGCGCCCTCGACCACGACGCGGGGACCGTAGTCGCCTCCCATTGCATCCACGGCGACTTTCAAGCGGGACGGCGCGCCGTCTCCGTTGGTCATCGGCATGTGGTCGGCGGCGTGAAGAGCCGGCTACGTCCCTTCGACGGCGACGATCTCCCGCCCCTTGTAGTACCCGCAGTGCGGGCACACCCGATGCGGCAGCTTGGTCTCGCGGCATTGCGGGCACACCGAGCGCGTGGGCGCGGCGAGCTTGTAGTGCGTGCGGCGCTTGCGTCCGCGCGTTTTCGAGTGACGTCGTTTCGGCAGAGGCATCGGATTCTCCTAGTGCGAAAGCCGCGCAGCCAGGTCCTTGAGGACCGCCATCCGTGGGTCCGGCGGGCGATCGGGGCACTCGCACTTGACCACGTTGCGGTTCCCGCCGCACGCCCGGCAGAGCCCGAGACAGCCTTCGCGGCACAGCGGCTTCATGGGTAGTGCCAAGGTCGTCTCGGCCTCGATCAGGGCGCGGATATCGATCTCGTCCCGGTCGTAGAAGTCCACGTCGAGATCGTCGGCGGCCAGCTCGACGTTGTCCGCAGTGGCCGGGCGCGGCACGAGCCGCACCTCGACCGGAGCCGTCACCTCGCCAGGCGAGGGCTCGAGGCAACGACTGCAGGCCTGCGATACCGCCGCGCGAAGCTCGCCGGTCACGAAGACGTCCGATCCATCGCGCTCGATGCGGAGGTTCACGTCCAGGAGCCGCCAGGCCGGATCTCGATAGACCGACCCGAGAGCGGTCGCGTCCGTGACGCTCAGCCCATCGGCCGTTATATCTGGAACTCTAACGATCATGACTGCTAAATCTTCGTCAACAAAAGATTTTTCACTCAGATCGGGCCAGTATATCGGCCGATATACCGAGAAGTCAAGGCATTTGACCGCTATAGGGTGCGATTTGACCGGTCCGGGACCGTCTGCTAGGCTTCGACCATGTCAAACGTGTTCAAGACCGGGCTACTGTTGGCCGTCCTGACAGTGATGCTCGTTTTGATCGGCGGCGCGGTCGGCGGCCGTCAAGGCATGCTGATCGCCTTTTTTGTGGCCGTCATCATGAATTTCGTCAGCTATTGGTTCTCGGACAAGATGGTGCTCGCCGCCTATGGGGCCCAGCCAATCGAGGAGGCGTCTGCGCCCCGACTCTACGCGATCGTGCACCGTCTGACCACCCGCGCCGGGATCCCGATGCCGCGCATCTACCTGATTCCGAGCGAGACGCCGAATGCGTTCGCGACGGGCCGCAACCCCGAGCACGCCGTCGTGGCGGTGACCGAGGGGATCATGCGGATCCTCGACGAGGAAGAGCTCGAGGGCGTGCTGGCCCACGAGCTCTCCCACGTGAAGAACCGCGACGTGCTGATCTCGACCATCGCCGCGACCTTAGCCGGCGCCATCACCTATCTGGCGCACATGGCGCAGTGGGCCGCGATGTTCGGCGGGCGCAGCCGCGACGACGAGGAAGGCGGCTCGAATCCGCTCGCGATGATTCTCCTGGCCATCCTAGCGCCGATCGCCGCCCTGCTCGTCCAGATGGCGGTCTCGCGCTCGCGCGAGTTCCAGGCCGACGCCACCGGCGCCAAGGTGGCCGGAAAGTCCTGGGGGCTCATGAAGGCGCTCGAGAAGCTCCAGATGGCGAACCAGCAAATGCCAATGGCGGACGCCACGCCGGCAACCGCGCATCTGTTCATCGTCAACCCGCTGAGCGGCGAGACCTTGATGCGGCTGTTCTCGACTCACCCGCCCCTCGAGGAGCGCATCGCCCGCCTGCGGGCGATGCGGGTCTAACCCGCCAGACGACGCGAGAGTCGAAGGCGCGCCGGGGTTCGCCCCCGGCGCGCGGTCGTTTTCAGGCTTTGTCGACCATGTAGATGTGCATGAGCATGTCGGTGTAGATGTTGCCGTCCACAACGACCTCGCCCTGGCGGTTCTTCTCGATGCCCCGAACCGTCGGCTTGGCCGTCGCGTACCGCACGACCCACGCCACCGGGACGTAGCCGACATCGTTCTGCATGATCTCCTCGGCCTTCGCGTAGTGCACGAGGCGCTTCTTGGGATCGCTGGTGTCCCGGCCGGCCTCGAGCTCCTTGTCGAAGGCGTCGTTGACCCACGCCTGGCGCTTGCCGGTCGTCTTCTTACCGTAGAAGGTGTCGAAGTACTCGTTGTGCGGATCCGGGTAGTCCATGAACCAGCGGATCCACACGAACTGGAGGTCTTGCTTCCAGAGCCGCTCGCGGAAGACGCGCTGCTCGAGAACCTCGAGCTCGGTCTTCATATTCAAGTTCTCGAGCAGGACCGCCTGGACCGCCTCGGCGAGCTGCTTGCTGCCGAGCGCCTCGTCGCGCATCGTGAGGCTGATCTTCGGCCAGTTCTTCCCGCCCTCGAACGGGGTCCCCTTGAGCATCGACATCGCGAGCTTGGGGTCGAACCGCTGCAGGTCGCGCGTCTTCTTGTCGTCGAGCGCGCCGGGAAAGCCCGGCGGGATCATGGCGTGGGCCGGGACCGCGAACCCCTGGCTGACCTTGACGATGTTCTCGCGATCGATCGCGTGAGCGACCGCCTTACGCACCTTTAGATTGTCGAAGGGCGGCTTGGTGACCTGCGGCAGGAGATACCAGGTCCCTGGGTACGGGAACCGGAAGACCTCTTTCGCGGTCTTCGGATCGGATTGGAGCCGCTTGAGGTCGGCGGGGGCCAGTCGCGTGAGGTCGATCTCGTTGTTCTCGTACGGAAGCACGCCGGACGCGATTGGGATGATCGGGATCGTCACTTTCTCCAGGGTGATGTCCTTGGCGCCGAAGAAGTGCTTGTTCTTTCTCAGGACGATGACCTTGTTGTGCTCCCACGTGTCGAGGACGAAGGGCCCATTGGAGACGATATTCGCAGCCTCCGTCCACTTGTCGCCGTGCTTCTCGATCGAGCCCTTGTGGCCGGGCAATGCGGCCAGATAGGCCGACAGAACCGGGAAATAGCCGCGCGGGCCCTCGAGCGTCACCTCGAGCGTCCAGTCGTCCTTCGCGCGGACGCCGACCTCTCTCGCGTCGGTGAGCTGTTTCTTGTTGAACGCCTCGCCGTTCTTGATGTCGTAGAGAAATGACGCGTAGGGCGCCGCGCTCGCCGGATCGAGCTGGCGCTTCCACGAGTATTCGAAGTCACGCGCCGTGCACGGCGAGCCATCGGACCACTTCGAGTCCTTGCGGATCGCGAACGTCCAGACCGAGCCGTCCTTGTTGGGTGTGACCTTCTCGGCGACGTAGGGCACCGCCTCGAAGTTCACGTTGAATTTCATGAGCCCGGCCCAGAGCTGTGGGGTTCCGCTGCAGTAGAGGTCCTTGTTGAAGTCGTGGCTCGACGGATCCTGCTCGTACCAACTGCCGCCGCCGAAGCGGAGGTGCTGCTCCCTCGCCAGCTTCTCGCCGGGCGCGAGCTTGGGCGCCCCCGAGACGGGCCGCGCGTTGAAGCCGGCGGCGCCCATCGTGGCCAGGCCCGCAGCGACCCTCAGGAAGTCGCGCCGGCCGACGCCGATGGCGGCGAGGCGCGTGGCCAAGAGCTCCATCTGGCTGTCGGAGATACGAGGAACTCGCATGAGCGGTCTCCTTGCTATTTCAGTTTTGGGTCCAGCGCGTCCCTCACGCCGTCACCGAAGAACGTGAACGAGAGCATGGTAACTGCGATCGCGATCGACGGGAAAACGCAAAGGTGCCAGTATGACCGGATGTACTGCTGCCCCTCCCCCACCATCTGGCCCCAGGACGGCGTCGGCGGGTTGATGCCGACGCCGATGAACGAGAGCGCCGCCTCCGTGAAGATGGCCTCGGGGATCCCGAAGGTGACCGCGACGACGATCGGCGTCAGCGCGTTCGGCAGGATATGGCGCATGAGCAGGCGTCGGAATCCGGCGCCGAGCGCCCGGGCGCCGTCGATGAACTCCTTCTCCTTGATCGCCAGCACCTGCGCGCGCGTCTGCCGTGCGATGCCGACCCATCCCGTCAGCCCGATCGCGATGAAAATGTTCGTGAGCCCGGCGCCGAGCATCGACATCAGGAGAATCACGAACAGGAGACGCGGAAACGCGTACATGACGTCGATGAACCGTGTGAGGAACATGTCCGTCCGGCCGCCGATGTAGCCCGAGAGCGCGCCGATCGGCACGCCGATCAGCACCACGATCACCTGGGCGCCCAGCCCCACGAGCATCGACACCCGCGCCCCGTAGATCATCCGCGACAGGAGGTCCCGGCCGAGCAGATCGGTGCCCAGCGGAAAGTCGCGCGACGGCGCTTCGTTGAGGCGGCCGAAGTTCGATTTCGTGTACGGGAGCGGGGCGAGGAAGTCGGCGAAGATCGCGACGACGCACAGGAGCGCGATCACGATCCCGCCCGCCACCGCGAGCTTATTGCGCCGGAGGCGGCGGACCCCGTCGCGCCAGAGGCTGGAGGAGCGGACGCGCGGCTCTTCGACCGGAGCGGCCACGGCGACCGCGACACGGCTCACCTCAGTACCGGATCCGTGGGTCGAGGACCCCGTAGAGCAGGTCGACCACCAGGTTCATGACGGCGAGGAACGCGCCGTAGGTCATGACGACCGCCATGATCATCGGGTAGTCGCGGCCGGTCATCGACAGGACGAAGAAGCGGCCCATGCCGGGCACACGAAAGATCGACTCGACGAAGAACGACCCGGTCCCGACCGCGGCGAACATCGGGCCCAGCAGGGTCACCACGGGGATGAAGGCGTTCTTGAGCGCGTGCTTGAAGATGACGGGCAGCTCGCCCAGCCCCTTGGCCCGCGCGGTGAGCGTGTAGTCGGCCCGGATGACCTCGAGCATGCTGGCGCGCGTGAAGCGCGCGATGATCCCCATCGGCGCGAGCGCCAGCGCGACGGTCGGCAGCACCCAGTTGCGCGGCGACTCCCAGCCACCGGTCGGGAAGAGCGGCACCCCGAACGAGAACAGGATGATCAGGAAGACCGCCAGGACGAAGTTCGGTACGGCGACGCCGACCGTCGCCAGGCTCACCGACACGTAGTCCCAGGCGCGGTTCTGATAGATCGCGGCGAGGATGCCGAGCGTCAGGCCGACGACGATGGCGAGCGCCAGCGCCATCGAGCCGAGCAGGAGCGAGATCGGGAACGTCTGCACGATGATCTCGCTCACCGTTCGCGTCTTGTAAACGAACGAGTTGCCGAAGTCACCCTGTACGGCCTTCGTGATGAAGATGGCGAACTGCTCGTAGAGGGGCCGATCGAGGCCGTAGTGAGCCGCCAGGTTCTTCTGCGCCTCCGGCGACAGCGGGTTGGCGCCCTCCGCGACCGGATCGAGCGGGCTTCCGGGCGTGGCGTGCATCACCAGAAACGTCACGAGCGCCATCGCCAGCAGTGTCGGCACCAACCACAGCACCCGGGCCAGCGCGAATTGGAACAACCAGATCCTCCGGCGGTCGCACAGTCGGCTCGACCGCTCCTATTTGGCACAAGGTCGGCCGACCGAGTCAAGTTCCCGCTTCCTTGACCGTTTCAGGCGGCTGGGCGAGAATTGGGCGGTTTCAGCCATGGTCTCCGAGCCACTCATCCGAGTGACCGGTCTCCGTAAGACCTTCGGCAACCATCGCGTGCTGGACGGGCTCGATCTCGACGTCCGCGCCGGCGAGGCGGTGGCGGTGCTGGGGGCCAACGGCGCCGGCAAGACGACCTTGCTCAAGGTGCTGGCGACCCTGACGCGTCCGACGCGCGGCACCGCGACCGTCGCCGGCCACGACTGCGCGAAGGACCCGGAGCTCGTCCGCCGCGAGATCGGGCTCGTCGCTCACAGCCCCTACGTGTACGAGGACCTGACCGCCGCCGAGAACCTGACGTTCTGGGCGACGCTCGCCGGCCTCCGGCCGTCCGCCGCGGAGCGGACCGGCGCGCTCGCGACGGTCGAGCTCGAGCGGGCCGCCGGCGAGCGCGTCCGCACGTTCTCGGCGGGCATGAAGCGCCGCCTATCGCTCGCGCGCTTCGTCCTGGCGCGGCCGCGGGTCCTGCTGCTCGACGAGCCCTTCACCGGGCTCGACCAGCGCGCGAAGAAGTGGCTCGAGGAGCATCTGGCGTCGTTCAAGGCGGGTGGCGGCGCGATCGTCATGACCAGCCACAGCTTCGGCCGCGAGCTCGCCGTCGCCGACCGGATCGCGATCCTGGCCGGCGGTGCCATCGCGCTCGACACGCCGCGCGGCGCCCTGTCCGCCGCCGACGTGCACCGGCTCTACGCCCTGCATGCGGAGGATGCGTCCTGACGTTCGCGCGGCGGGCGCTGGTCGTGGTCTGGAAGGACTTTCTCGTCGAGCGCCGGTCGAAGGAGACCCTGAACTCGCTCTTCTTCTTCGCGCTCTTGCTCCTGTTCGTCTTCCAGTTCGCTCTAGGTCCCGACCGCGAGCGGCTCGCCGGCACGCTCCCCGGCCTGCTCTGGCTCGGCTTCATGCTGAGCGGACTCCTCGGCCTGGGCCGTACGTTCGTCGTCGAGCGCGAGAACGACTGCTGGGAGGGGCTCCTCCTGGCCCCGGGCGACAAGTCGGCGATCTACGTCGGCAAGCTCGCCGGCAACCTGCTGCTGATGGTGGTCATCGAGACGGTCCTGCTGGTGCTCTTCGGCTTCTTCTTCAACCTCGACCTCGCCGGCATCCTGCCGGCCCTCGCCGTCGTGATCGCGCTCGGCACCGTCGCGCTCGCCGCCGTCGGCACGCTGTTCGCCGCGATGACCGCGCAGGTGCGCGCCCGTGAGCTCCTGTTCCCGGTGCTCCTGCTCCCGGTCCAGGCGCCGGTGCTGCTCGCCACCGTCAAGGCGACCGAGGCCGTGCTGCTCGGCGAGCCGCTCGGCAGCGTCGCCCACTGGCTCAAGCTCCTCGCGGCCGCGGACGTGGTATACGTCGCCGTCGGCGTGCTCACGTTCGACTTCGTGCTGGAGGCCTGAGGGCGCGCGTGAGACGGCTTCTCGGCGGCGCGACGCTCGCGGGGCTCGTCGCGGGGCTCGTCATGGCCTTCGGGATCGCGCCGCGCGAGGCGACCCAGGGCAACGTGCAGCGCATCATGTACCTGCACGTGCCGAGCGTCTGGGTGGCGTACCTCGCGTTCGGGGTCGTCCTCGTCGCGTCGGTCGTCTATCTCGTCCGGCGGGACGACCGCGCCGACCGGCTCGCGCACGCGTCGGCGGAAGTGGGTGTGCTCTTCACCGGACTCACGATCGCCACGGGCTCCATCTGGGGCAAGCCCACGTGGGGCACCTGGTGGACGTGGGACGCGCGGCTCACGAGCGTCTCGATCCTGTTCGTCATGTACCTCGGCTATCTCCTGCTCCGCGGGATGGTCGAGGACCGCGAGCGCGGCGCCCGGTTCGCCGCGGTGCTCGGCATCGTCGCCGCGTTCAACATCCCGCTGGTGCACTTCTCGGTCATCTGGTGGCGCACCCTCCACCAGCCGCCGTCTCTGATGAAGCCCGGGCCCGGGGCGATGCCGGGCATCATCGTCGCGGCGCTGCTGGTGAACTTCGCGGCGTTCACCTTGCTCTACGTTTACTTCGTCACCCGGCGCACCGTCGTGCTTGGCCTGGAAGCCGAGGCCGAAGCGTGATGGCCGACAACTGGAGCTTCGTCATCGCCGCGTACGGTCTCGCGGTCGTCGTGCTCGCGATGTACTGGCGCTTCCTTGTCCGCCGCGAAAGGGAGCTCGACGATGCGGGCGTGGTACGCCAGCAGCTGAGGCAAGCACCGGGCGTGTCCGGCCACGCCCAGACCGAGCCGGGCTCGAGGAGCCCGTTACCGTGAACCAGAGCCGAACCAAGCATTGCGAGAGATCGGGCGTGCGGAGCTTCGCCGCGTCTGTCTCAGCCCACCCCGGGTCCAAGCCGGCCTCGCGGTCCCCGCTACAATGAACCAGAAGCGCAAGCTCATCGTCGGCGGTATCGTCATCGCGGGAGCGCTCACGTACATGATCTACGCGGGGGTCACCCAGTCGGCCGTGTACTTCGTCACGCCTGCCGAGCTCCGCGCCGCCCCGGTGCCGGGCAAGGCGTATCGGCTGGGCGGCATGGTGGTGCCCGGCTCGCTCAAGTGGGAGCCGCGCTCGCTCGATCTCTCGTTCACCCTGTCCGACGGGACCGCCACGGTTCCGGTCCGTCACAAGGGCACGCCGCCCGATTTGTTCGGCGAGGGCCGCGGCGCTGTCCTCGAGGGAAGCTGGACGGCGGACGGCTACTTCAAGGCGACCTTGATCATGGCGAAGCACTCCGAGGAGTACAAGGCGCCCCACGACCAGAGCGAGGCCGGCTACCGGGAGCTGCTCAAGACGCTCCGGGGTGAAGGGCGATGACCGCGGACCTCGGCTACGGCATGACCCTGATCGCCCTGGGCCTCGCGGTGTACGGCGGCGTCGCCGCCGGGGCCGGGGCCCGAACGGGCCGCCTGGCGCTGATCGAGTCCGCGCAGCACGCGGCGCTCGGGGTGTTCGTCCTCGTCACCTCCTGCTTCGCGCTCCTGACCTACGCGTTCCTGACGTTCGACTTCTCGGTCCGATACGTCGCGACCAACACGAACCTCGGCACGCCGTTCTACTACCGGATCACCGGCGTGTGGGGCGCCCTCGAGGGCTCGATCATCCTCTGGTCCTGGATGCTCGCGCTCTACACGATCATCCTGATCGTCCGCCACCGGGTCGGCGCGCGCGAGCTCTACCCGTGGGCGCTCGCGACCATGCTCGGGATCCTCGCGTTCTTCCTGCTGGTGATGACGGTCGCCGCGCCGCCGTTCCAGCGCCAGGCGCCCGTGCCAGCCGACGGTCGCGGCCTGAACCCACTGCTCGAGGACACGGGGATGATCACGCACCCCGTCGCCCTCTACCTCGGCTTCACCGGCTTCACCGTGCCCTTCGCCTTCGCGATGGCCGCGCTGATCACGGGCCGCATCGGCGACACCTGGCTCGTGCTGACCCGGCGGTGGACGATCGTCGCCTGGTACTTCCTGTCCCTCGGTCTCCTGATCGGCGGCTGGTGGAGCTACCACGTCCTCGGGTGGGGTGGATACTGGGCGTGGGATCCCGTCGAGAACGCCGCCTTCATGCCGTGGCTCACCGGCACCGCGTTCCTCCACTCGGTGATGATCCAGGAGCGCCGGCGCATGCTCCGCCTCTGGAACATCTCGTTGGTGATCCTGACGTTCGGTCTGACGCTCTTCGGCACGTTCCTCACCCGCTCCGGCGTCATCGCCTCGGTCCACGCCTTCACGCAGGGCTCGATCGGCATCCTGTTCCTCGGCTTCCTGGCGCTCGTGCTGCTGACCGCGCTCGGGCTGGTCGCGTGGCGCTGGGAGACCTTCCGGTCCGAGGGTGAGCTCGATTCGGTCGTCTCGCGCGAGTCGGCCTTCCTCCTCAACAACGTCCTGCTCGTTGCCGCCGCGTTCACTGTCTTCTTCGGCACGGTGTTTCCGCTGCTCTCGGAAGCCGTGCGCGGCGTGAAGGTCAGCGTCGGCGCGCCCTTCTTCAATCAGGTGAACATTCCGCTCTTCCTGTCGCTGGTCTTCCTGATGGGCGTCGGACCGCTGATCGCCTGGCGGAGGGCGTCGCTCGACAATCTCAAGCGGAACTTCCTGTGGCCGGTCGCTCTCGGGATCGCCGCCGCCGCGGCGGCGTTCGCCCTGGGTGTGCGCTCGCTGCTGGCCGCGCTCACGTGCGCGACGACGGTCTTCGTCGCGGCGACGATCGCGGTCGACTTCACGCGCGCCACGCGCGCGCGCCTGCGCGTGGGCGAGTCGCTCCTGCCGGCCATGGGCGGGCTCCTGCTGCGACACAACCGGCGCTACGGGGGCTTCGTCGTGCACCTGGGCATCCTGATCATCGCGCTGGGCGTGATGGGCTCGCACGCCTGGTCGGTGCAGACCGAGACCACGTTGCACCGCGGCGAGACCGCCGAGCTCGCCGGCTATCGCTTCCGCTTCGACGGCCTCACCGCGGTCGAGGAGTCGAATCACTTCAAGGTCGTCGGCGCGTTCACCGTCTCGAACGGGCGCGTCCTCGGCGTGCTGCGGCCCGCCAAGAAGTTCTATCCTCAGGAGCAGGCGCCCATCGCCTACGTCGACTATCGGCTGGGCCTGCGGGAGGACCTCTACCTCGTGCTCGGCGACTTCGCCCGCGACGGCTCGCAGGCGACCATCAAGCTCCAGGTCAACCGCCTCGTGAGCTGGATCTGGATCGGCGGAGTCGTGCTCACCCTGGGCGCGCTGCTGGCGATCCTGCCGGAGCGACACAAGAGCGTGTGAAGCGGCTCTGGCGCTGGCTGATCCCGCTCGCCGCCGTCCCCGTGCTGGTGCTGCTCGCCTACGGGTTCCGGCTGAGCCCGCGCGACATCCCGTCGCCGCTCGTCGGACGGCCGGCGCCCGGCTTCGCGCTCGCCACGCTCGAGGGCGCGCCGCTTGAGCTCGCGACGCACCGGGGCAAGGTCGTCGTCCTGAACTTCTGGGCCTCGTGGTGCTATCCCGCGTGCTACGAGGAGGCGCCGGTGCTCGAGCGGAACTGGCGGGGCTATCGCGAGCGCGGCGTGGTGGTGGTCGGCGTCGACGTCCAGGACAAGCGCGAGGCCGCGCTGAAGTTCGTCGGCGACTTCGGCCTCACCTTCCCGGTCGCCCAGGACCTGAAGGGCACGGTCTCCGTGGACTACGGCGTGTACGGCGTGCCCGAGACCTTCTTCCTCGACCGTCAGGGCCGCATCCGCGTCAAGCACGTCGGCGCCGTCACCGACGACGTCTTCCGGACGACGGTCGATCGCCTCCTGGCGGAGGCGGCCTCCCCATGAGCCGCGTGAGGATCGCGGTCCTGGCGGCGCTGGCTCTGATCGGCTCGGTCGCGTCTCCTATCGCCGCGCAGACGGCCACGCCGGTGAGCGAGGACGCCGTGCACGACATCGCGTTGCAGCTCCGCTGCGTCGTCTGCCAGAACCTGTCGGTGGCCGACTCGCCCTCGGAGATGGCGAGCCAGATGCGCGCGATCATCCGCGAGCGGCTGGCGGCGGGCGAGAGCCCGACCGAGGTCCAGCGCTACTTCGTGGACCGCTATGGCGAATGGATCCTCCTCTCGCCGCCGCGTCGGGGATTCAACCTTCTCGTCTGGCTCCTGCCGCTCGCGGCCGTCGTCGTGGGGCTCGCCACCGCGGGCGCTCTGGTGTGGCGTTGGACCCGCCGACGTCGGGGGGTTCGCCCGCCGCCGGTGACGGTCGACGCGGCGATGAGCGAGCGGATCCGCCGCGAGCTGGAGAGCGGGTCGTGATCGGCGCCGGGGTCGCCGTCGTGGCTCTCGTCGTCGGCGTGCCCGCCCTCGTGTTCGTGCTCTGGCCGCTCCTGGGTCAGGACCGGCGCGGGCGCACATTCCTTCCGTTGCCGCCTGACCGGCGGCAGGAGCTCTCCGAGGAAAAGCGCGTCGCCCTCGCCGCCATCCGCGAGCTCGAGTTCGAGCACGCGGCCGGGCACGTGTCGGACGCCGACTTCGCCGAGCTCCGCGCCCGCTACGAGGGCGAGGCCGCGGCGATCCTCACCGAGCTCGACCGGCTGGGTCCCGCCGCGCCGCCGCCGCCGGAGCCGCGCCGCTCGGCATGGCGGCATCCAGCGGCCCTCGCGGCCGCCGCGGTGCTGCTGGTCGCCTTCGGCATCGCCGTGGGCGCCGGCATCGTGCGGTACACCGAGCCCGACCCGATGGCCGGCCGGCCTTCTCCGGGCTCGCGTCCGCTCGCCGAGCTCCCGCGCGAGGCGCCCGGCGGCGACGCCGCGCCCGGCGCGAGCAACGCGCCCGCGATTGCGCCCGGCCGGCCTATCCCGCCCGAGATGCTTCGCGGGATGCTGCAGGCCGCGCGCTCGAGCCTGGCGCAGGGACGCTACAGCGAGGCGATCGCTGCGTATCAGGCCGTTCTCAAGCGCGATCCGAACAACGTGGACGCGACCACGCACCTGGGGCTGATCCTCGCGGTCGGCGGGGGGCCCGAGCACGCCGACCGCGCGCTCGAGATCTTCGATCGCGCGCTGGCGATCGATCCGAGCTACCTGCCAGCGCTCCTGTATCGCGGCCAGGTGCTCTACGAGGCCAAGCACGACGTCGCCGGGGCCGTCCGGTCCTGGGAGAAATTCGTCGCGCTGGTGCCGCCGGGCGAGGATCGGGACCGGGTCGCGAAGATGATCCGCGACGCTCAGGCCGGGAAGTGACTCAGCGCCCCTCGGGAACCGCGAAGGTGCGGTCGTGCTTCAACGGAACCGCCAGATACTCGCGCTGCTGGTAGACGATCAACGGCCAGTTCCACCGCACCCTGACCTCGAGCGTCCTGCCCTCGTCGCTCACCGAGATCGCGCGCTCGTCGACGGCGATGCCGCTCGCCGCCACCTTCCTGGCGATGTCGTCCTTCACGCGACCGGCGCGGTCTTGCCGGTCAGTGCGCGACGCGCGCTCGTTGACGACCTCCTCGACCACGCTGGTGACCTCGAGATAGGACCACACGGCCATCGCACCGGTGTAGAACACGTAGACACAGCCGATCGCGACCAAAATCCAGAAGAGGGCCTTCATCCGGCGGCACTGGGAAGATAGACCCAGATCTTGGCCGCGGCCGGCAAGCCGAGCGCGATGATCTGGCCGTCGCCGGACGCCGTGATCGTCCCGGCCCAGGGTGCGACCTCGGTGATCTTCAAGCGCCGGCCCGGGCGGACGTCGTTCTTCCAGAGGTGCTCGAGGAGCTTCTTGTCGGCTTCGGCCTCTTCCGTGATGCGCTCGACCACGACGGTCGTCCCTTCCTTCGCCTGGGCGAGCGGAAACGGCTCGACGCGGGGCGGCTTGGCCATCCCGGGGATCGGGTTGCCGTGCGGGCACGTGCTCGGCATGCCGAGAAGCTCCGCGAGGCGGTCCTCGACCCGGGGCGAGAGCGCGTGCTCGAGGCGATGTGCCTCCTCGTGGGCGTCGGTCCAGTTGAGCCCGAGCGTGTCGGTGAGCCAGCGCTCGAGGAGACGATGACGGCGCGCCATGACCTCGGCGATCTGTCGCCCCTTGCTGGAGAGCACGAGCTGTTTGCCGCGCCCGATCTTCACGTAGCCGCCGCGCGCGATGCGGTGGATCGCCTCGGTCACCGCCGGAGCGGAGATTCCCATGTGCTTGGCGAGCCGAGCCCCGATCACCGGCTTGCCGCTGCTCCCCAGATCGTAGATCGCCGCGAGATAGTCCTGGACCGAAGCCGTCGTGGCTCGGGTCTCGACCGCGACTTTCAGGACCGAGGATCGTGGCATGTTTGAGTCTCTCGCGCGAGCTCTCGACCGGTCGCCCGGCAGTATAACGTCACTCTGACTCGGGCAGCAAGGCAGCCCCAACACCCCGAGCCGGCGGTGTTATGCTTCGGGACATGACGCGGGCCGACGCCGCGCAGCGCATCACCGAGCTGCGCGAGCAGATCCACCACCACGACTATCTGTACTACGTCGAGGCACGGCCCGAGGTCTCGGACGCCGAGTACGACGCTCTCATGCGCGAGCTCCGGGAGCTCGAGGCGAGCTTTCCCGACCTCGTCACCGCGGACAGCCCCACCCAGCGCATCGGCGGGGCGCCGACCGATATCTTCAAGCCGGTCGAGCACCACGACGCCATGCTCTCGCTCGACAACGCGACCTCGCCGGACGACCTGCGCGAGTTCGAGGCCCGGATCGGCCGCGCGCTGCCGGGCGCCGCGTTCACGTACGTGTGCGAGCCGAAGATCGACGGCCTGGGGATCGCGCTGCTCTACGAGCACGGCCGCTTCGTCCGGGGCGCGACGCGGGGCGACGGGCGCGTGGGCGAGGACATCACGCCGAACCTTCGAACGATCCGGTCGATTCCGATGGTGCTGCGGGGCGCGCTGGCGGCCGCCCCGGTCATCGAGGTGCGCGGCGAGGTGTTCATGCCGCGCGAAGAGTTCGCCCGGCTCAACCGGAGCCTGGAGGAAGCGGGAACGCCGACGTTCGCGAATCCGCGGAACGCCGCGGCGGGCGCGGTGCGCCAGAAGGACCCTTCGGTCACCGCGCGCCGGCCCCTCGACATCTTCCTCTATCACCTGAGCCGCGCCAACTCGCTCGGCTTCGCCTCCCACTGGGATGTCCTCGAGGCGCTACGGGCCGCCGGGTTCAAGACCAACCCGCGGGCCGAGCGCTGCGCGGATCTCGGCGCGGTCATTGCGGCCTGCGAGAAGCTCGAGCGGGATCGCGATGCGCTCGGGTACGACGCCGACGGCGCGGTGGTCAAGGTCGAATCACTCGATCAACAGCGGCGCCTCGGCTCGACGACCCACCACCCGCGCTGGGCCATCGCGTTCAAGTTCGCGGCGCGCCAGGCGACGACCGTGATCGAGGCGATCGAGGTCAACGTGGGCAAGACCGGCGCCCTCACGCCCACCGCCAAGCTCACGCCCGTAGAGCTGGCGGGCGTGACGATCCGCAACGTGAGCCTGCACAACGAGGACGAGATCCGCCGCAAGGATATCCGCGTGGGCGACACGGTCCTGATCGAGCGCGCGGGCGACGTGATCCCCTACGTCGTGCAGGTCGTGCTCGCCAAACGGCCGGAGCAGAGCCAGCCGTTCACGTTTCCGTCGGCGTGTCCGGCCTGCGGGGGCGCCACCGCCCGCGCCGAGGGCGAGGCGTACTGGCGCTGCCTCAACAGCGCCTGCCCGGCTCAGCTCAAAGAGCGGCTGCGCCACTTCGGATCGCGGCGCGCGATGGACATCGAGCACCTCGGCGACAGCACGATCGAGCAGCTGGTCGACACCGGACGCGTGAAGGACTTCGCCGACCTCTACACCTTGACGTCGAACGAGGTCGCCGAGCTCGACCGGTTCGCCGAGAAATCGGCCGAGAACCTCGTCGCGGCGATCGCGGCGTCCCGTACGCGCGGCCCTGCGCGCCTGCTCAACGCGCTCGGGATCCGGCTGGTCGGCGAGCGCGTCGCTCAGGTGCTGGCGGCTCGTTTCGGCAGCCTCGAGCGCATCGCCGCCGCCTCCGAGGCCGAGCTGGCCGACGTGCACGGCATCGGTGATGAGATCGCGCACTCGATCGCGGCGTTCTTCCGGGATCCGACGAACCGGCGACTGATCGAGCGGCTGGCGCGGGCCGGCGTCGTCACGAGCGCGCCGGTCGCACCGGAGGGCCCCAAGCCGCTGGCCGGCAAGACCCTCGTCCTGACCGGCTCGTTGCCGACGCTCTCGCGCGAGGCCGCCCGCGAGCTGATCGAGCGGCACGGCGGCCGCGTCGCCTCCTCGGTCTCGAAGAAGACTCACTACGTCGTCGTCGGCGAGGCGCCCGGCAGCAAGGCGGACGACGCCCGCCGCCTGGGGGTGACGGTGCTCGACGAAGCCGGATTGCTCGAGCTGGTTCGCCTATGAGACGCCGCGGCGCGCGAGTCGCGCTGGCCCTCGCCACCCTGATCGTGGCGGGCTGTCTCGGGAAGACGACCGACTCGACCGCGCCGCTCGACATCCTGAGTCCGGGCAAGTGGGTTCCGCTCGCCCCGATGCCGACGGCGCGTCAGGAGGTCGCGGTCGCGACGCTCAACGGCCGCGTGTTCGTCATCGGTGGCTTCGGTCCAGACAACGAGGCCGTTGGCACGGTCGAGGTCTACGATCCCGCGTCCGACCGCTGGGAGACGCGGACCCCCCTCCCCGCCCCGACGCACCACGCGGCCGCCGCCGTCATCGAGGGCCGGCTCTACGTGGTCGGCGGCTACAGCGGTGGGCGCGTGAGCTGGACCCCGCTGCGCACCGTCTACGAGTACGACGAGGCGCGCAGCTCGTGGGCGACTCGAGCGCCGCTCCGGCAGGCGCGCGGCGGGCTCGCGGTGGTCGCGCTCGGAGGCCGCCTGCACGCGGTCGGAGGCAGCGGCGATAGCGCGAGCGCGGCGCACGAGGTGTACGAGCCCATTCCCGACCGGTGGACCGATGCGCCGCCGATGCCGACCGCGCGCGATCACCTCGCGGCGGTCGCGTTCCAGGGGAAGCTCTGGGCGATGGGCGGGCGCACGTCGTTCGTCGGCACCCAGTTCGCGACCGTCGAGATCTTCGATCCCGCCGCCAATCGCTGGTCGACCGGCACACCGCTGCCGACCGCTCGCGGCGGGCTCGCCGCCGCCGTGCTCGGCGACCGCGTCTACGTCTTCGGCGGCGAAGCGCCGCTTCGCATCTTCAGCGCCAACGAGATGTGGGAGGTCGCCGGCAATCGGTGGCTCGGCAAGGATCCGATGCGTACGCCGCGGCACGGTATCGGCGCGGCGGCGGTCGGCAACCGGATCTACGTGCCGGGCGGCGGCATGCAGCCGGGCTACGCGAGCACCAACGTGAACGAGGCGTACGTGCCGTGAGCGCCCGCCGGCTCGCGTCACTCGTCCTCGCCGCACTCGCCCTGTGGCCGGCGCCGCTCCTCGCGGGCCCGACGCGCGACGAGGCGCTCCGAGCGCTCGACACGGCCAACGTGGACAGCCGCCGTCAGGGCGCTCGGGCGCTCGGCGAGACCGGTCTCATGGCCGACCTGCCGAAGCTCGCCGCGGTGCTCCGCGATGCCGACCCGCTCGTCCGGGAGCTCGCGGAGAACGCGATGTGGCAGGTGTGGAGCCGATCGGGCGACGCGACCATCGACCGGCTCTTCGCGACCGGCCTGGAGCAGATGCAGGCTCGCCAGGGCGAGGAGGCCGTCGAGACGTTCAGCGAGATCATCCGGCGCCGGCCGGATTTCGCGGAAGGGTGGAACAAGCGGGCGACGGTCTACTATCTGCTGGGCGAGTACAAGAAGTCGCTCGCCGACTGCGACGAGGTGGTGAAGCGCAACCCGTATCACTTCGGCGCGCTCAGCGGCTACGGGATGATCTACATACAGCTCGACCAGCCGGCGACCGCGCTCGAGTACTTCGAGCAGGCGCTCCGCGTGAATCCCAATCTCGAGTCGACCCGACAGACGATCGAGATCCTCAAAACCCTGCTGATCCAGCGCCGAAAGGATACCATCTGATGATCGACGCCCTCAAGAAGATCTCCAGCCCGAGCGTGGCCAACGCGATCGAGACGTTCAACGTCCGCCCGCGCAATCAAGGCAACATGTCGTCCGAGATCCGCACCTTGTTCCCCGAACTCGGGCCGCTCGTCGGGTACGCGGTCACGGCGGTGATCCGCGCGGAGCCTCAGCCGCTGGAGGGGCACCGCGCCTCGACGTTCGGCTGGTGGGACTACGTGCTCTCGATCCCGGCGCCGCGCGTGATCGTCGTGCACGACCTCGACGAGCCGCGAGGCCAGGGCGCCCAGTGGGGCGAGGTCCAGGCCAACATCCATCGGGCGCTCGGCTGCGCCGGCGTCATCACGGACGGCTCCGTGCGCGACCTCGACGAGGTGAGGGCGCTCGGCTTCCAGTTCGCCGCGGCGCACGTCTCGGTCTCCCACGCGTACGTGCACATGGTGGACTTCGGCTTACCGATCAAGGTCGGCGGGCTCTGGGTGAAGCCCGGCGATCTCGTTCACGCCGACCAGCACGGCGCCGTCACGATCCCGGCCGACATCGGGGGCAAGATCCCAGAGGCGGTCACGAAGGTCGAGGCGGACGAGCGCAAGATCATCTCGGTCTGCCAATCCCCGAACTTCACCGCGGACGCCCTGAAGCAGCTCTACAAGCAGATCCGCCCGGGCACGTACTGAGCTCGCGTCGACCGGCGCCTGGCTCTGTTCACGCACGCTGCGGCCGTCGTCGTGCAGGCGGCACTCCTCGAGGTCGACGGAAAATTCGCGAAAGGAGGGCGGAGCGGCAGAAGTGGGCGAGCCCTGGGCTGAGAACCGGGGCTATCAGGGGGATTCCCGCGGGGAATCCCGTTAAAACGACGCGGCCTTCCTGAAACTTCAGACCGCGGGCCGGCGGAGCGCCGCCGGCCGAAATTCTCGGGTGCGGCTCGGACCGTTCGAAGCCCTAGCGGCTTGCGTTGGACTGGACGATCGTCGGACTCGCGGTGACAGGAATTCGAAGTCGCCGCACCAGCTCGTACAGCGCGCTCTTGCCGCCACGGTAGCCGACCGCGCGTGCGCGCCGGAGCACTTCGGCCCCAGACAGCGTCGGCGCCTCACGCAGCCATTCCTCGATCTGAGGTGCGAACGGAGCCACCGTCGATGGGCGGCCTACGCCACGCGGCTGTTGCCACGTGCGAGAAGGGCTGCCGTTGACCGACTCATTGACCGCCGTTCCATTGACCGACATGTCTGAATCCTCCTGCCGTACCGGAAACAGCAAATCCGATACCGAGTGACATGCCTGGCCGTTTTACTAGATTTTCAAGCTACTTAGGGTATTGGGCCGGATTGGGCCCTGGTATGGAATTGACCACATGGATCACTCTCGATCCAGATATTCCGTGATCGGAGTAGATCGGCGAATCGATCAGTTCGTGACCGGCGTCTAAGTTCGAGCCGAACCGTCGCGGCGCAGCTTGTACTCGACCGAGTCCACGAGCGCCTGCCACGACGCTTCAATAATGTTGTCGGCCACGCCGACGGTGCCCCACGTCTCGTCGCCGTCGCCCGAGGTGATCAACACGCGGGTCTTGGCCGCGGTCCCCTTCGACTCGTCCAGGATGCGTACTTTGTAGTCGAGGAGCTTCATGGTCTTGAGGTTCGGATAGAACTCCTCGAGGGCCTTGCGGAGCGCGTGGTCGAGCGCATCGACGGGACCGTTGCCCGACGCCGCGGTGTGCTCGAGCATGCCCTTCACGCGCACCCGCACCGTCGCCTCCGCGACGGGCTCCTGATCCGTGTTCTGTTCCTCGACGATGACCCGATATGCCTCGAGCACGAAATACGGCCGGTGACGGCCGAGCGCCCGCTCCATCAAGAGTTCGAACGAGGCCTCGGCGCCCTCGAACTGGAATCCCTGGTCTTCGAGCGCCTTGAGCCGGTCGAGGATCCGGCGGGAGTCCGGGGTGTCGTGATCGAGGTCGATGCCGTACTCGCGCGCCTTCCAGAGAATGTTCGCCTTGCCCGCCAGCTCCGAGACCAGCACGCGCCGCCGGTTGCCCACCGCCGCGGGGTTGATGTGCTCGTAGGTCTCCGGGTGCTTCTGGACCGCCGACACGTGCATGCCGCCCTTGTGCGCGAAGGCCGAGTCGCCCACATAAGGCTGCGAGGACCAGGACTTGCGGTTGGCCAGCTCCGACGCGAAGCGCGAGACGTCGCGGAGCTCGCGCAGGTTGGGCTCGGGAATGCAGTCGAGCCCCATCTTCAAGATCAGGCTCGGGATGATCGACACGAGGTTCGCGTTGCCGCAGCGCTCGCCGAAGCCGTTGAGCGTCCCCTGCACCTGGCCGACGCCCTCGGCGACGGCGGCGAGCGAGTTCGCGACGGCGCACTCGGCGTCGTTGTGCACGTGGATCCCGAGCGGCACCCGCACCTGCTTCTTCACCTCGGCGATCATCGCCACCAGCTCGCCCGGCAAGGTCCCACCGTTGGTGTCGCAGAGGACGAGCCAGTGGGCGCCGGCGGCCTCCGCCGCGCGCAGGGTGGCCAGCGCGTAGTCGCGGTTGGCGCGGAAGCCGTCGAAGAAATGCTCGGCGTCGAAGAGCACCTCGTCCATCCGCGGCCGGAGGAACGCGATCGTGTCGCCGATCATCGCGAGATTCTCGGCGAGGGTCGTGCCGAGCGCCTCGGTCACGTGGAAGTCCCACGACTTGCCGACGATCGTCGCCACCGGCGTCCCGGCGTCGAGCAGCGCCTGCATGTTCGCGTCCGCCTCCGGCGTGGTCCCGGCGCGGCGGGTCATGCTGAAGGCGGCGAGCCTGGCGTGCTTGAGCGTGACGTCCTGCATCCGACGGAAGAATCGAAGGTCTTTCGGGTTCGAGCCCGGCCACCCGCCCTCGATGTAGTGGATGCCCAGCGCGTCGAGCCGGGTCGCGAGGCGGACCTTGTCTTCCATCGAGAACGACACGCCTTCGCCCTGGGTGCCGTCGCGGAGCGTGGTGTCGTAGATCTTGATCAGGCGGCGCATGGCGGACTTCGATCATGCGCCTCGGGTGGACGCGGTGTCAACACTCGGGAGGCTGTCAGACCGCGCCCTGGGCGCGCAGGCGATCGATCGCGGGCTTTTTGAGCCCGACCAGGCTTCGAAGGATCGCGTCCGTGTGCTGGCCGATGAGGGGCGGCGGCGCGACGGCCGCGCCCGGTGTCCCGTGCAAGCGCACCGGCACGCCCATCACGGTCACCTTCTTGGCCCGGGGATGCGGCAGCGACACGATCATGCCGCGGGCCTTGAGGTGCTCGCTCTCGCACACCTCGGCGACGGACTTGATGAGGCCGGCCGGGATGCCGGCGCCTTCGAACTGCTTGATCCATTCCGCGGCGCCTCGCGTGCCGAGGATCTCGTTCAGCAGCGGCACGAGCGTGTCGCGGTTCTGGACCCGCTTGGCCTCGGCGTCGTAGCGCGGGTCGGTGGCGAGCTCGGGACGCCCGAGCGCGGCGCAGCACTTGGTCCACAGCGAGTTGTTCGCGACGCCCAGCACGAGGAACGCGTCGGCGGCGCGGAACACCTCGTAGGGCACGATCGAGGGGTGGGCGTTGCCGCGACGGGTCGGGCGCGCGCCGGTGCCGAAGTAGATGCCGGCCTGATAGGTGAGGAGCGCGGCCATCACGTCGAGCATCGAGATCTCGACCTTCTGGCCGCGACGGGTCCGGGTTCGCGCGAGCAGCGCCAGGACAACGCCGTGGGCCGCCGACATGCCGGCGACCAGATCGGCGATCGAGTTGCCCACCTTGACCGGCGGGCCGTCGGCGAAGCCGGTGAGGTCCATGACGCCCGACTCGGCCTGGATCACGAGGTCGTACCCCGCGCGGTGGGCCTCGGGGCCGGACTCGCCGAACCCCGAGACCGAGCAATACACCAGGCGCGGGTTCAGGCGGGCGAGCGCCCGGTACCCGAAGCCGAGCTTGTCCATGGTGCTGGGACGGAAGTTCTCGAGCAGGACGTCGGTCTTCTTCACTAGCTTGCGGAGAATCTCGCATCCGGCCGGCGATTTCAGATTCAGCGTGATGCTCTTCTTGCTGCGGTTCACCGACATGAAGTACGTCGACTCGCCCCCGACGAACGGCGGCCAGCTGCGTGTGTCGTCGCCCTTGCCGGGCTCCTCGACCTTGATCACCTCGGCGCCCATGTCGCCGAGCATCATCGCGCAGAAGGGGCCCGCGAGGACGCGGGTGAGGTCGAGCACGCGAACGCCGGCCAGCGGTCCCTTAGCTTTCGCCACGGAGTCGTCCTTTCCAGGCGCGCTTCGCCAGGCTCTGCGCGATCGCGCTCATGCGCTCGCCGGCGCGGCCGGCCCGGCGCCAGAAGAGCCGCGCGCGGTCGAGCGCGCCGAGGTGCGAGAAGTAGTAGATGTTGCCGACCGCCTCGATGGCCACCCACGAGCCGATCTTGAGTCCCTGCGTCTTGTCGCCGTGGCAGACGAGCCGCGCGCCCCCGACCAGGTCGACCAGCGCGATGTGAAGCGGCGAGCGAAATCCCTCGGGCGGCGACAGCAAGGTGGTGAACGAGACGACCTCGCCGCCGCCCATCACCGAGGTCGGCGTCATCTCGACGGGATGGCGCGGACACCAGCGCGAGGGCGGCGCCGCAACGAGCCGGCACTGCGGACAGCGGGAGGCGGCGAGATGCTCGATCATGTGTAGCGGGGTCCGTGAGGCCGGCTTGGACCGAGGGTGGCCTGAGATAGAAGCGGCGTGGCTCCGCACCCCCGACCAACCCTCGTCGTTTTGATGGTCGTTTTGCTGGCCGTTTTGCTGGTCGCTCCCGTTGGGCTCATCGGGACTCCAAAATCGTGACCCAGTTGTTGGTGCCCGGGCCGCCGATCGATTGCGCCAGCGCGACGCTACACTGCACCTGACGCCTGGGTACAGATCCGGTCAGCTGCCAGAAGCATTCGACCATCTGCGCCAGTCCCGTCGCCGCGAGTGGATGGCCCCGCGCCTTGAGCCCTCCCGACGGGTTGATGGGCAGCCGCCCACCCAGCGCGGTCTCACCATCAAGCGTGGCCGATCCGGCTTTCCCGGGAGGAAAGAGCCCGATGTCCTCGAGCGAGATGAGCTCGAACGGGGCGAACGCGTCGTGGATCTCGGCGACGTCGACGCGCTCGGGGCCGAAGCCGGCCATGGCGAACGCCGCGCTCGCCGCCGCCTGGGTGGCCCTGAAGCTCGTGAGGCTTTCGCGGTGCCGGAGGGCGAGCGCGTCGGTCCCCTGCCCGACGCCCGCCACGCGCACGGTCGTGCGCTCCGCCGTCAGCACGATCGCGGCCGCGCCATCGGAGATCGGACAGCAGTGGAAGAGCCGCAACGGGTCGGCGACCATCCGGCTGCCGAGGACCATCTCGGGCGTGATCTCTTCGCGGAAGTGGGCCAGCGGATTGCGGGCGCCGTTCGCGTGGTTCTTCACGGCGACCTGCGCGATCTCGCGCTCGGTGACCCCCCGCGCCATCAGGGCGCGGGTGACGAGCGCCGCGAACGCCGGCATCGTCGTGCCGTACGAGCGCTCGTAGGGATCGAGCGAGCGCCCGATCAGCTCGGACACCTTCGGCGTCGGCAGATGCGTCATCTTCTCGCCGCCGACCACGACGACCGTGTCGGCCAGTCCCGAGGCGATCTGCGCGAAGCCGGCGTAGAACGCCGCCGCGCCCGACGACGTCGCCGTCTCGACGCGCACGACGGGGACGTTCGCGAAGCCCATGTGGGTGGCGACGTTGGAGGCGAAGTTGCCGTCGCCCAGGAACTCCTCGGGGTTCATGGTCGCGACGACGATCGAGTCGGGTAGCTCGCGATCGGCGCTCTGGAGCGCCCCGTGCGTGGCGACGGCCATCAGATCCTGCAACGGGTCCTGAAGCCGGCCGACGCGGGTCATGTCGGCGCCGGCGATCCACACGTCACGCATGGCGGCCCACAGATTGCCGGGCGGGTCGCCAAAGGTCAACTTCTACGCGGCCGGTCTCCTCCGCCGGGGAGGCGGCGGCGGCGCCGCGACGCCGAGGTCGCGGATGAGGCGCAGCAAGTACGTCCGCTGCAGCCCCAGCGCGCGCGCCGCGTGCGTGCGGTTGCCGCGCGCCTGATGAAGCGTCGCTTCGATCAGCCGCCGTTTGAAGTCGGACACCGCGCCGTGATAGCCGATCGTCGAGGACGAAGCTGTCGGAGTCGGTCCAGGCATGGAGTTCATGGCATGACAGACCGGCAACCGGCGTGCCAGTCACGAACGAGCGGTTTTGCAGAAGAATCAGGCCCGCCGCACTCCGCGGAATGCCCTGCGGGCCTGGCGCGCTGCTGTTGGACGTGTGCAGCTAGGCCTTGGTGGCCGGCTTGACTCCGGGATTGTCCTTGAAGAACTTCTTGTTGAGCTCGATGTAGCTCTTCCACTGATCGGGCGTCTCGTCTTCCGCGAAGATCGCCTTGACCGGGCACACAGGCTCACAAGCGCCGCAGTCGATGCACTCGTCCGGGTGGATGTAGAGCATCGTCTCGCCTTCGTAGATGCAATCCACCGGACACACCTCGACGCAGGCCTTGTCCTTCACGTTGATGCACGGCTCGGCGATGATGTACGGCATCAAGTCCTCCCGCTAGCGAGCGCTATTCGCGGCGCTGAATTTCCCGCGAAGCCACCGGCCTTTGTACCCGAATCCGCACAATGTGTCAAGCATTCCGCTGAGTTGGCGGCGCTTGCGGCGCGCGCCGCGCCTTCTCACTGGGCCCGGAGACGAGGATCTAGCGCGTCGCGCAACGAGTCGCCGAACAGATTGAAGGCGAACACGGCGAGGCTGATCGCGAGCCCGGGGAACACCGCCATCCACGGCGCCGACTCGGCGAACTGCACGGCGGCGCCGCGCAGCATCAACCCCCACGCCGGCGTCGGCTCGGAGACCCCGAGGCCGAGAAACGTGAGCGACGCCTCCGCCAGGATCGCCTGGCCCAGATACGCCGTGAGCATGATCAAGTACGGCGCCATGACGTTCGGCAGCATGTGGCGCAGGATGATCCGCCGATGGCGAAACCCGGCTGCGCGTGCCGCGTCGACGTACGGCATCTCGCGGATCGCCAGGGCGCTCGAGCGCGACACCAGCGCCGCGCGCGGGATCATCGGAATCGCGATCGCCACGATGACGTTGACGATGCCGGTGCCGAGGATCGAGACGACGGCGAGCGCCAGGATGATCAGCGGGAACGCGAGGAAGATGTCCATCACCCGCTGGACGAGCAGATCGACCTTACCGGCGAAGTACGCGCTGGCGACGCCGATCACGGCGCCGATCGTCGCGCCCAGGAGCGCGCACGCGAAGCCCACGAGCATGGCCGTGCGCGAGCCATAGATGATGCGCGAGAGCACGTCGCGGCCGAACGCGTCGGTGCCGAGCCAGTGCGCCGCCGACGGCCGCGCCAGCATCGCGCCGTAGTCGGTGGCCAGCGGGTCGTACGGCGCGATCACGTTCGCGCTGACGCCGACCACGATGTTGACGACGACGACAATGGCACCGATCGCGCCCAGGGGGCGCTGACGGCAGAACTCCCCGACCGCCGCGAGCCAACGGCGGCGCCGGGTGGCCTCGGGGATCTCGGCGGCGACATCGACGGGACGACCGATCGCCATTTAGCGGAACCTGATTCGCGGGTCGAGCCACGCGTACGCCAGGTCGACCAGGAAGTTGACGAAGATGAAGACGAACGCCACCAGCATGACGAGCGCCTGCGTGAGCGTGTAGTCACGGTGGCCGACCGCTTCCACGAAGAGCATGCCGAGGCCGTTCAGGTTGAATACCTGCTCGGTGACGACGAGCCCGCCGATGAGGAAGGCGAACTCGAGGGCGATCACCGTGAGCACCGGGAGCATGGCGTTCTTCAGCGCGTGGCGCGACAGGATGAGCTTCTCCCAGAGCCCCTTGGCGCGGGCGGTGCGGATGTAATCCTCGCGCAGCACCTCGAGCATCGCCGAGCGCGTCATGCGCGTCGCCACCGCCGAGTAGCGGTAGCCGACCGCGAGCGCCGGCCAGATCAGCTGCGCGAGGTTCTGGACCGGGTTGACCCAGAACGGCGTGTAGACCATCGGCGGCAGCCATTTGAAGACGATCAGGAGTCCCAGGATGAACACGATGCCGAGCCAGAACGACGGCGTCGCCAGCCCGGCGATCGACATGACGCGCACGGTGTAGTCGATCCACGTGTCCTGGCGAAGGGCCGCGATCACCCCGAGCGGGATGGCCAGGAGGATCGCGACGATCGTCGCCATGATCGCGAGCTGGAGCGAGAGCGCGAAGCGCAGCCGGATCTCCTCCGTGATCGGCGCGCCCGTCCACATGGACGTCCCGAAATCGAGCCGCAGGAGCCCGCCGATCCAGGTGAGGAACTGCTGCCCGATCGGCTTGTCCAGGCCGAGCCGGGCGCGCTCCGTGTCGAGGTTCTCCTTCTGCGCGTAGGCGCTCTCCCCGGCGAAGCGTAGCTCGACGATGTCGCCGGGCACGATCCGCATCAGGAAGAAGATGATCACGGCGACGCCGAACAGGGTCGGGATCATCAGGAGCAGCCGCTTGACGATGTACTTGGTCACGCCGCCGCGCCCCCTACTCGCTCAGCCACACGCCGTCGAGCTGGTTGTTGACGAAGTGGCTGGGCGTGATGGTCCAGCCGCGGAGCCTGACGCTGTGCGGGATGATCCGGTGCCACTGCAGCGTGTACGCGTAGTGGGCTTCTTCGTCCAGCAGCCGGCGCTCGAACTCGCGGACCCACTTCTTCCGCTCCTCGTAGTCGAGCGCGCGGCTCTGCTTCTGATAGAGATCGTCCAGGGTTCGGTCGACGTAGCGGCCGTAGTTGTTGCCGCTGATGTCCATCGACTGGAACTTGTAGAGGTCGAGGTCGGGATCGACCGCGTAGCTGCACTGCGTGTCGACGGCGACCTCGTAGTTGCCCTCGCGCAGGTCGGCCTGCCACTTCTGCGACTCGATGAAGTCGTGCCGCGCCTGCAGTCCGACCTGCCGCCATTGATCCACGAGCCAGATGGCAACCGCCTCGTAGGGCATGGGGACGTTCCGGTTCTTCAGGCTGAACGAGAAGCCCTCGGGGACGCCGGCTTCCTTCAGGAGACGGCGCGCCTCGGCCCGCGACTTCGCGATGTCCGGCGAGTAGCCGGCGAGCTTCTCGAGCTCTGCCGGCGGCGTCGCGTAGGGCGTGCCCGGGAGCTGGACGCCGCCGACGCTCTTCACGATCGCGATCTTGGAGAGCGCCTGCGAGCCCTGGTACCGGTCGAGGGCCAGGGTGAGGGCCCGGCGCGCGCGCCGGTCACCCCACGGCTTCCTCTCGTGATTCATGCCGACCAGGAGCACGCAATCCCACGGGCTCTCCTGCACCGTCACCTTCGGGCCGAGCGCCTGCACGATGCTGTCGCGCTCCGCAGGCGTGAAGCCGCGGAACTGGACGTGGGCCCGCTCGCCGCGGACCGCCGCCACCTCGGCGCTGCCGTCCTTGACCACCAGCGCGCGATAGCCGTCGAGGTACGGCTTGCCCTTGTCCCAGTAGTTGGGGTTCTTCTTGCCGGCCCAGTAGGCGCCCTTCACGTGCTCGACGAAGATGAAGGCGCCGCTGCCCATGACGTGGGTCTCGTACCAGTGCATGTCCTTGGCGAGGATGTCCGCCTTGTAGATCCAGTTGAACGGCGAGGCCAGCGCGGTGATGAGCGAGGCCGCCGGCCACTTGAGACGCAAGACGATCGTGGTCGGATCGGGCGCCTCGATCGCCTCGATCGCCGTGTACTGGCCCTTGCGGAACGAGATCACGTCCGCGGGCGGGTTGACGATCTTGTCGTACGACGCCTTCACGTCCTTCGACGTCAGATCGCTGCCGTCGTGGAATTTCACGCCGCGACGAATCTTGAACGTGTAGGTCCGGCCGTCCTTGGCGATCGTCCACGATTCGGCGAGGTCGCCGATCACGTGGGTGCCCGTGCGGTCGGTCGGATCGAACCGGAGCAAGGTGCTGTAGACCGGCGCGAGCGGGTGGATGAGCGCAAACGTCCCCTCACGGTGGCCGTCGTAGGACGCGGGCTCCGTCGGGACGACGTACACGAGCTCGCCGCCGTAGCGCGGGCGGTCCTGGGCGTCGGCGCCGCGGCCGGCGAGCAACACCGCCAGTGGTATGGCGGCAAGCACGAGGAGACGGCGCGGCGCCACGGCGGCGCCGAGCCGGCGGGACAAGGTCATCGAGGTCACTCCGCGAGCCAGACAGTGTCGAGCTGCTGGTTCAGGTAGTGGCTCGGGGTGATCGTCCAGCCCTTCACCTTCGAGCTGTGGGGAATGATCCGATTCCACTGAAGCGTGTAGAGGTAGTGCGCCTCCTCGTCCACGAGTCGGCGCTCGAGCTCGCGGATATACTTCTTGCGCTCCTCGGCGTCCACCGCCTTGCCCTGCTTCTCGTAGAGCTCGTCGAGCACCGGGTCGGTATAGCGGCTGTAGTTCGCCGGGCTCTTGTCCTTCGACTGGAACTTGTAGAGGTCGAGGTCGGGCTCGACGATGTAGCCGCACTGGAAGTCCATCGCGACGTCAAAATTGCCACCGCGCAGCTCCGCGTAGTACTTGGCCGCCTCGATCACCTCTTGCTTCACGTTCAAGCCGACCTGTCGCCACTGATCGATCAGCCAGACGCCGACGGGCTCGTAGGGCATGGGGATACCGCGATTCTTGAATGTGAACGCGAAGCCGTCCGGAACCCCCGCCTCTTTCAGGAGCCGCTTGGCCTCGGCGCGGGACTTCGCGATGTCGCGTCCGTAGCCGGCGAGCTTCTCGAGCTCCGCCGGCGGTGTCGCGAACGGAGTTCCCGGCACCTGGACGCCGGCGACCTCCTTGACGATGGCGATCTTCGACAGCGCCTGCGAGCCCTGGTGGCGATCGAGCGCCAGGGTGAGGGCGCGCCTGATCCGCTTGTCGTCGAACGGCTTCCTCTCGTGGTTCATGGCCACGAGCAGAGCGCAGTCCCAGGGGCTTTCCTGCACCGTGATCTTCGAGCCAAGGGCCTGGACCAGGCTATCGCGCTCGGCCGGCGAGAAGCCCCGGAACTGGATGTGGGCCCGCTCACCCCGAACCGCCGCGACCTGCGCCGCGGAGTCCTTGATGAAGACCGCCCGGTATCCGTCCAGATAAGGTTTCCCCTTGTCCCAGTAGTTCGGGTTCTTCTTGCCGACCCAGTGCGAGCCCCGGACGTGCTCGACGAAGACGAAGGGTCCGGTCCCCATCACGTGGGTTTCGTACCAGCGCACGTCCTTCGCCAGGATGTCGGCCTTGTAGATCCAGTTCCACGGCGAGGCCAGCGACATGAGGAAGGAGCCCGACGGCCACTTGAGCCGGAAGACCACCGTGTAGGGGTCGGGCGCCTGGACGGCTTCGACGTCGAGGTACTCGCCCTTGCGGTCGGACGCCACCCCGGCGGGCGGGAAGATGATCTTGTCGTAGCTGGCCTTGACGTCCTTGGACGTCATCTCGCCACCGTCGTGGAACTTCACGCCGTGGCGGAGCTTGATCGTGTAGGTTCGCCCGTCCTTGGAGATCGTCCATGACTCGGCGAGGTCTCCGACGATCTTGGTCGCGAGCTTGTCCGTCGGATCCGGCCGAAGGAGCGTGTTGTAGTGGGGGGCCATCGGATGGATGACGCCGAAGGTTTCCTCGCGGTGGGCGTCGTAGGACGGGGGCTCGGACGGCACCGCGAAGACGAGCTCTCCACCGTATCGGGGTTTGTCCTGAGCCGCGGCCGGGACTGCCAGCGCCGCGGCGACGATCGCGACTATGAGGCTATATAGGTTGCGTCGCATCGAGTTCTCTCCTCTGGAAGTCTCGCTAGATAACTCGCGCCGAGCAGGCGCGGTTTCAGCATCGAGCACGGGACAGCCTCGAGTCAAGCGAGCAGGCACGCCGCCCGATGCGCCGGTCTGATCTCCCTCAGGTCTGGCACCTCGCCCCGGCACCGGTCGATCGCGACCGGGCAGCGGGGATGGAAGACGCAGCCCGGCGGCGGGCTCAGCGGACTCGGGACCTCGCCGCCGAGCACCACCCGCTCGCGTCGGGCTTCGAGCGCCGGATCGGGGATCGGCACCGCGGAGAGCAGCGCCTTCGTGTACGGGTGCAGCGGCGAATCGTAGAGCGACTTTCGATCGGTGATCTCGACGATCTTGCCGAGGTACATGACGGCGACGCGGTCCGAGATGTGGCGCACGACCGAGAGATCGTGTGCGACGAAGAGGTACGTGAGCCCGAACTGGGCCTGGAGATCCTCGAGGAGGTTGATGATCTGCGCCTGGATCGACACGTCCAGCGCCGACACCGGCTCGTCGCAGACGATGAGCGATGGCTCGACGGCCAGCGCCCGGGCGATGCCGACGCGCTGGCGCTGGCCGCCCGAGAGCTGGTGCGGGTAGCGGTGCACGTGCTGCGGCAGCAGGCCCACGTGGGACAGGAGCTCGCGCACGCGCCTGGCGCGCTCGGCGCGGTCGGCGACAATCCCGTGCACGGCCAGCGGCTCGGCGATGATCTGGCCGACGGTCATCCGAGGATTGAGCGAGCTGTACGGGTCCTGGAAGATCACCTGCATCTTGCGCCGGATCGGCCGCAGCGCGTCCTCGTCGAGCGTCGCGAGGTCGCGTCCCTCGAACAGGACCTGGCCGCTGGTCGGCCGCTCGAGCTGCAGGATGCACCGGCCGGTCGTCGTTTTGCCGCACCCGGACTCGCCGACGAGCCCGAGCGTCTCGCCGCGGCGGATCTCGAAGCTCACGCCGTCGACGGCCCGGACGAGGCCGGCCCGGCCCCCGAACAGTCCGCCGCCGAGGTGGAAGTGCTTCACCAGATTCTTGACCTGGAGGAGCGGGGCGCCGTCGCTCACGTCCGCGACGCCGTCCGTGCCCGGTCGAGGTTGTCGGCCTCCCAGCACGCGCTCACGTGACCGCCGGCGTTCACCTCGCACAGCGGCGGCGCCTCGACGCGGCACCGCTCGACGCTGAAGCCGCAGCGAGGAGTGAAGGCGCACCCGGCCGGCAGACGCATGAGGTCGGGCGGCTGGCCCTCGATCGGGTCCAGCCGCGCGCGCCGCGGCTCGTCCAGGCGCGGGACCGATCGCAGGAGACCGAGCGTATAGGGGTGCCGGGGATTGGCGTAGAGCTCGCGGGCCGTGCCGCGCTCGATGATCCGTCCGGCGTACATGACGTTCACGCGGTCGGCGTAGCGGGCGACGACGCCGAGGTTGTGCGTGATGATCAGCATCGCCACGCCGAAGCGCCGCGAGAGATCCTTCATGAGCTCGAGGATCTGGGCCTGGATCGTCACATCGAGCGCGGTCGTCGGCTCGTCGGCGAGGATCAGCGAGGGACTGCACGAGAGCGCCATCGCGATCATCATGCGCTGGCGCATCCCGCCGCTGAACTGGTGCGGGTACTGCCTCAGACGCCGCTCCGGATCGGGGATGCCGACCATGCCGAGCAGCTCCGTCGCGCGCCGGCGCGCCTCGGCCGGCGCCAGCCCGAGGTGGATCTCGAGCCCCTCGGTGAGCTGGCGCCCGATCGTCAGCACGGGGTTGAGCGAGGTCATCGGCTCCTGGAAGATCATGCCGATCTCGCGCCCCCGCACGTGGCGCATCTCTTCTTCGGAGAGCCGCAAGAGGTCGCGGCCCTTGAAGCGGATCTGACCGCCGACGATCCGGCCGGCGGGCCCGGCGACGAGGCGCATGATGCTGAGCGCGCTGACGCTCTTGCCGCAGCCCGACTCGCCCACGAGCGCCACGGTCTCGCTCTCGCTCACGTCCCAGGAGACGTCGTCGACCGCGCGCACGACGCCGCTGCGCGTCACGAAGTGCGTCTTGAGGTTTTTCACCTCGAGGAGGGTGCCCACCGCGGCCGCAGTGTAGCACCTCTGACCGACGGGTGCGGGTGCGGGAGCGGTCTTCGGGTCAGTCTTCCCGGCAGCGGGCCGCGGCCAGGTGCTCGCCGGCGCGCGACTCGAGCGAGGCATACTCCCGGCAGACCGCCTCGGCCACGCAGGCCCAGCGGTGCTGCGCCGCCCAGCGCACGCCCTCGCGACCCACGCGCCAGCGCAGGTCGGGATCGTCGAGCAAGGCGCCGATCCGCTCGGCCAGCGCGTCGACGTCGCCTTCCGAAATCAGGAAGCCGGTGACTCCGTCGCGCACCGTGGTGACCAGCCCGCCGACCCGAGAGGCGATGACTGGGCTCCCGCATGCCATCGCCTCGAGGGCGACCATGCCGAACGACTCGTAGTACGAGGGCAGCACCGTCACGTCCGCCGCCGAGTAGTAGAGGGGCAGGACGCTCTGCGGCTGGGGCCCGACGAAGCAGACCGCGCCGCCAAGCCCGAGCCGATCGATACGCCGGCGCAGCGAGACCTCGTGCTCGCTCATCGGCTCGTCGACATCGCCACCGACGATCAGCAGGCGCGCCGCCCGGTCGGTCGACGAGAGCCTCGCGACCGCGTCGAGCAAGGTATCCAGTCCCTTGATCGGCGCGACGCGGCCGACCCAGAGCAGCACCGGGCGCTCGTCGAGGCCGAGCCGTGCGCGCGCCTCCGCGCGATCGCCCGGCGCGAACAGGTCGGTGTCGACGCCGCACGGGATCGTCGCGATGCGCGACGGGGAGGCGCCGTAGTCGCGCAGCAGCTCGGCGCGCTCGACCACGTTGGCGGCCACGATGCGGTCCGAGGCGCCGACGATGCGTGCCTCCTCGTGCAGCCGGATCGCGGGCTCCCGCTCCGCGGCGCTCCGCGCGACCCGGTTCTTCAAGCGGCCCAAGGTGTGGAACATCTGCATGACCGGCACCGACCAGCGCGCCTTCAGCCTCATGGCCGCGACCCCGGAGAGCCAGTAGTGGGCGTGGATCAGGTCGTACTCGATCGATCGGGCGATGCGCCACGCCTCGACCCCGTCGACGAATTCGTCGAGGTGGGCGTGGACCCGCACCCGGGCCATCGGCGCCTCGTCCCCCGCCGGCAGGTGGATCACGCGGGCGCGCTCGCCGAGGGACACGACGCGGGGGATCGTCGGGTTCTGCGAGCGCGTGAAGACGTCGACCGACACGCCCATGCGCCCGAGCTCGCGGGAGACCTCGCGGACGTACACGTTCATGCCGCCGGTCTCCTTGCCGCCCAGCGCGGCAAGGGGGCACGTGTGGACGCTCAGCATCGCGACGTGGAGGTTCACCGGATCCTCACCTGGTAGACGGCCTCGGGGACGGGCTCGAACTCGTACTTGTACCGCTCCTCGCCCCTGAGGAAGTCGAATCTCCGCCGCCCGCGCCCGATCGCGTCCCGGATCAGCTGCGCCAGCAGGACCACACCCGGCGAGAGAGCGGCCCGCTCGGGCGCGAAACCCGAGTTGTAGAGCCCGACCGTGCCGTCCCATTCGATCGTGACGAAGGCCGCGATCGGACCCGACGCCGTGTCGAGAAACCAGAGCCGGGCAGCCTCGCGCTCGGCGAACGCCGCGAGCGCGGCGCGGAAGAACCGCTCCATCTGCTCGTCCATGAACCGCGCTTTGCCCGCCCGCGAGCTTCGGTGGAGCCGGAGAAAGTCGCCGAGCCGCGCGGCGATGTCGGCCGGCGCGCTCACGAACGATACGTGGGCGTCGGGCGCGTCGCGTTCGAGACGTCGCATCTTTCGCTGGAGCTCGTGGCGGTGTTTTCCGGACAGGCGGGCGAGGTAGGTCTCCCAGGAGGATGGCAACGCGAGCACGGGACATCGTTCCTCCACCGTGGCCGACACGGTCAGGCCGCACGCCGCAGCGAGCGGCGGCAGCGCGGCGACGGTGGGGGACATCTCGGGCACGGTGTGCAGCTCCCACTCGACGTGCTCGGCCGTCCGGGACTGGAGCAGGGCCATCCACGCCTCTTCCTCGCGCCCTTGGAGCGAAATCAGATCGAGATAGTCGGAAACGTCGGCGCCGCCGATCAACTGCAGCGCGCCGGGCGCCGATTCGTAGAGCGGCAGGATCGATATCAGACTTCCGGCGCCATCCTCGACGCACCGGATCTCGAGCCGGCGATCGGCCGCGAACGTCCGTACCCACTCGTATTGCCAGGCCCAGGAAAGAAAGGGTGACCGCAGGCGGGAGGCCGCGACGAGCCCGTCCCACGCGGAAGCCCCCACCGCCTCCAGCCGGTCACGGATCGAGACTTTCATCACATCGTCAAGGCTTACTCATCGGAAGATGCGTCCGCGGCGCCCGGAGATTCGCTCTCGCCTTCCCCGGCGCCGCCCTCGCCTTCCGCCATCGCTTCGTCCATGGCGGATTCGAAGTCGTCGCCGAGATCGTCTCCGAACTCGCGGCCCATCTTCTTCATAAAGCGAGCGACGCTCGACGGATCGTTCTCGTCGAGGTCGCCCAGGCTCGAGGAATCGGCGAGGGCGTCGAGCCGGGCGTCTTCCGACTTCACCGTCGCGAAGCGCGACATCAAGCGGGAGAGCGCCTGACTTCCGCACCGCGGACAGGATGGTGGCTCCGCCGCCGAGGGGCGAAGCACGAGGAGACTCACCCGCCTGCGGCATCCGTGACATTCGTACTCGTAGATCGGCATCGCGACCGATTCTAGCACGCGGCTTCCGGTCGATTTTCGGCGTGTCAGCTTGACCGATCGCGGGCCGCCGCACGTGTCACAGTGCACGGCTTCCGACTCGGAAGCTCGCGGCCGGCAAGGCGTCGGCACCCGGCACTGCTCTTGCTGCCTTCAACCGGCCATGGACGAACGGACGCGGCATCGGGCGGACCGGGACCGGCGCCTCGCGGCGCACATCCAGTCGGCGACCCAGTCGCTGCGCGAGGAGCGCGACCGGCTCGCCAAGCGCCTGGCCGACCTCGAGCGGGAGCTCGAGAATCTCGCCACCCGGCTCGAGTCTCCTTCGACCTACGTCACGCCGGGCGATTCCGGACGGCGCCGATCCTGATCGCCTCGCCGCTCCGCGCGCGCCGCGCGAGCGGCACCAGCACCTCCAGCCCCAGCTTCAGCACGCCGTAGACCAGTCGGACCTCCGTCGATCGAGCGAGCGCGTTCCAGCCCCGGTCGCGCAGCCACGCCGACAGGCTCCAGAGGTACGTGCGCGGCTTCGCCTGGTGCCAGGTCCAGATGACCGTCCCGCCCGCCTTCGCGATCACCGTCTCGAGCGTCGCGGGCGTGAAGTGCGAAAGATGCCTCGGGAGCTCGAGCCCGGCCCAGGCCCCTCCGAAGAGCCTCGCGCCGAGCCCGCCCGCGTTCGGGACCTCCACGATCAGGAGCCCGCCCGGGGCCAGCCAGTCGAGCATGCGCCGCGCAACCGCGATCGGGTCCGGCACGTGCTCGAGGACGTGGAACGCCGTCACCACGTCGAAGCGGCCCGGCGCGAACGGCGCCGTGAGGACGTCGCCGACGTGCAGCTCGTCGGTGAAGTGTCGCGCCAGCGCGGCCGCGGCATCGTCCATCTCGATGCCGGCGACCCGCCAGCCGAGCGCCGCCGCGACTCCCAGCGCGGCGCCGGAGCCGCAGCCGACGTCGAGGTAGCGGCCCGCGCCGATCCACGGGGGGCAGCTCCACCTGATCCGGCGAAGCATTCGCCGTCCCCGTAGCCTCGTCAGGAGCGAGACGCGCGCGGCGCGCAACGCCTCGTAGCCGAGACCGCTGGCGAGGGCCCAGCGCGCGGCGCGCCGGCGGCCCGATGATCCCTTGATCGGCATCCGCGGCGACGGCTCCTGATGCCGCGGGTAGTGGTCGGGATAGCACGCGGCCAGGTGCTCGTCGCGCACGCGCGGGCGCTGGTAGAGAAAGCCGCAGCCGCGGCAGCGGACCACGGTGTAGTGGCCGGGGACCGCGAAGGCCCGGTCCGGCGTCGCCCACACCGGGTCGGCGCCGCTGTCGCCGCAGACCGCGCACGGAGCGTCGACCGTCGGCAGCGCGACCGTCAACGGAAGATCGCCTCCATGCGCCGGACCGCGCGCCCCCACTCGAACGTGTTCCGGACGAACGCCGAGCCCGCCGCGGCGATGCGCGCTCGCAGAGCGCCGTCGGCGGCCAGGCGCTCGAGCTTGGCCGCGAGATCGCTCACGTCACGCCGCCGCGCGACGAGCGCCGTCTCGCCGTCGTGGGCGTAGTCGCGGCAGCCGCCGTTGTCGTACGTCACGAGGGCGGCGCCGCAGGCCATCGCTTCCATCGGCGGCATGCCGAGGCCCTCGTCCCACGAGGGGCACAGATAGATCTCGCAGCCGCTGTAGAGCGCCGCCAGTCTGTCTTGAGGAAGGTCGGCGTGGAACTCGTCGTAGCCGGCGCGCCCGCGCGGCGCGCTGACGCCGAACCCCACGAGGTGAAGACCGGGGACACTCGGCTTGACGCGCGCCACCGTCTCGAAGCCGTCGGCCGTCCCTTTCCAGGCGTAGTCGTGATGCAGCATCAGCACGCGCGGGCGCGGGGTGGCGATCGTGACGGGCACGGCGTGGAAGAGGGCCGGATCGACGGGCGTGACCAGGACCTCCGCCTCGCTGGCGAAGCGCTCGCGCATGACGTCGCGGAGCCACGTCGAGATCACGATCTTCCTGAGCGGCAGGCGATACGTCGCGTCGACCGTCGCCGCCCGGCCATGATAGAGGCTCTCGTAGTGTTGCACGAAGTAGAACTTCCGCCCGCACCGCGCCGGCGCGTCGGCGACGACGGCCGCCGACTGCCAGGCGGTCGCGACGAGCACGTCGCCGTCCGGTAAGGCGCTCGGCCGCCATCGGTCCACCCAGACGACGCGCGCGCGGAAGCCCGGGATCCACTCTGGGCGCGCGCCGGTCACGGACCTCCAGAAGGCCCGGGCGCGATTCTTGGCCGGCACCACGACGGCGACTTCGTGGCCCGCGGCCGTGAGGCGGTCCGCGTACGTGAGGATCGCGCGCACTCCGCCGGCGATGCGGAGATGCGGACACAGAAACGTGATCTTCACGCGGCGGTCAGATGGCCATCGAGACACAGGGTGAACACGTGGCCCACTCCGGCCTGTTTCAGGGTGCGGGCGACCAGCTGTCCGCCGGTCAGATCGGCCATGGCGCCCCTCCCCTCACGGTCAGCGCGACCTGAATCGCGGGATGATCTCGGCGGCGATCGTCTCGAGCTGGGCGCGCTCGTCGCGCGGGTCGCCGATCGCGCTCATGACGAAGTAGGTACAGCCGGCGGCGCGGAACCGCTCGAGCTGCTCGGCGCACTGCTCGGGTGTCCCGATGATGCCGTAGCGCTTGGCGAGCGGCTCGAAGTCCTGCGCGTAGCGGCGGCTGAGCACGCTCACCCACGCGCGCTTCGCGGCCTCGAAATCGCGGCCGATCGTGATGAAGACCAGGTGGGCCGCCGTGAACGTGTCCAGCGATCGCCCGGCCTTCGCCGCCGCGGCGCGGATCTTGTCGAGGCTCTGCGCGTAGCGGTCGGCCTGCACGACGTACGACATCCACCCGTCGCCCTGACGGCCCGCGCGGGCCAGCGCCGCGTCGGAGCGGCCGCCGATCCAGATCGGTGGAAGCTGCTGCACGGGCTTGGGGTCGATCGACACCGAGTCGAAGCGCGTGAAGCGCCCATGGACGCGGGCCGGCGTGTCGCGCCAGAGCGTGCGCACCACGTCGATACCCTCGTTCACCCTGGCGCCGCGCTCCTTGTGCGGGACGCCGCAGAGCTCGAACTCCTTCGGGTTCTCGCCGCCGACGCCGACGCCGAAGATCAGCCGACCGTCCGACAGCACGTCGAGCGTCGCGGTCTGCTTGGCCGCCACCGCCGGCGCGCGGAGTGCCAGGAGGTAGACACCCACGCCGAGCTTGATCCGGCGCGTGATGGGCGCGTAGGACGCGAGCAGGGTGATCGATTCGTGGATCGGGTTGTGGAACGACATGTGGTCGCCGGTCCACACGGAGTCGTAGCCGACGGCCTCGACGCGCTGGACGAGCTCGAACTGCTCGGCGGGCGGATGGAGCGAGAGCTGGGCGCCGAAGCCGATCACCGGATCACCTCGGGAACGCGTCCCGCACGCCGCCGTCGACCGCCACCGAGCAGCCGGTCGTCTTGGCGGAGCGGTCCGACGCCAGAAAGAGCACGGCCTCGGCGACGTCCTCGGGCAGGATGCCGACGCCGAGCAGGTTGCGCGTTCGATAGAAGTCCTCGAGGCGGTCGACCGTGATCCCCTGCGCCGCGGCGCGCTCGCGCCGGATCTCGTCCGACCAGAGCTTCGAGTCCTGGAACACGGCGTCGGGGTTCACGATGTTCGAGCGGATCCCGTGCGGCGCGCCCTCCAGCGCCAGCACCTTGGCGAGCTGGGCCTCGGCCGCCTTCGCCGCGGAGTACGCCGCGAAGTCCTTGCCCGGCGACATCACGTTCTTGGTCGCGACGAAGACGAGCGCGCCGCCGAGCCCCTGGGCGATCAAGAGCCGCATCGCCTCGCGGGCGACGATGAAGTGGCCGGTGGAGTTCACCGCGAACGAGCGCTCCCAGTCGGCGAGCTCGAGGCGCACCACCGGGGCCGAATGCGCGATGCCCGCGTTCGACACGAGGATGTCGAGGCCGCCGTAGGCGAGCACGGTCTCCTCGAACGCCGCCCGCACCGACGCCTCCTGCGTGACGTCCATCTCGAGCCCGAGTGCCCGCCCGGCGCCCACTGCCGCGACGATCTCGTCGGCGGTCCGCCGGGCCGTCGCGCCGTCGAGGTCGCCGATCACCACATGGGCGCCTTCGGCGGCGAGCTTCTTCGCGACGGCGCGCCCGATGCCGGAGCCCCCGCCCGTGACCAGGGCGATCCGCCGCGCCAGCTCCTTCTCGGGCGGCGCCAAGGTGAGCTTGTAGAGCTCGAGTGGCCAGTACTCGACGTCGAAGGCGTCCTTCGCCGAAAGCGAGACGTACCGCCCGAACGCTTCGGCGTTGCCGAGCACGCCGATCGTGTGGCGGTAGATGTCGTCGACGATGCCCGCGGTCCGACGGTCCTTGCCGGCCGTGAACATGCCGAGCCCGGGCACGAGCACGACCCGTGGGAGCGGGTCGAGCAGCTGAGCGCCCTCGAACCGATGGTCCTCGACATAACGGGTGTAGTCCGCGACGAAGCCCTCGATCGACCGCTCGATCGCCACGAACAGCGCCTCGGCCCCCTCGCCGCCGGTCGCCTCGACGTAGCACGGAAGCCGCTTGGCGTAGATCGTGTGATCGGGGGTCGCTGGGCCGACCTGCGAGACGCGCGCCGCATCGACCGACGACACGAACTCGGCGACGTCGGGCGAGTCGTCGAACCCGACCAGGACGCGCCGGCTGCGGCTCAGCACCCCGCGCAGCCGCGGCGCGAGCGCCAGCGCCGTCCGGCGCCGCGCCGCCGGCTCGAGCACCGGCACGCGCGCGCCGCCGAACACGCGTCGGCCCTTCTTTCGCTCGGCGATCGCCTCTTCGGCGCGGCTGATCAGCTCGATCGTCGCCTCGTACGCCTCGCGGACGGTCACCCCCCAGGTGATCGTGCCGTGCCGCTCGAGCAGGAGCGCCTTGGCCTCGGGCCGCTCGGCGATCGCGTCGGCCACGTCGCGCGAGATCTTGAACCCGGGCCGGCGATACCCGAGCGCGATGACGTCCTTGCCGTAGACGGCCTGGAGCACGTCGTGGGCGCGGTCGTTGTTCGTCAGCGAGACGACGGCATCCGCGTGGGTGTGGACGATCGCCGGCGCGCTGAGAAACCCGTGCAGCAGGGTCTCGATCGACGGGCGCACGCCCCCCGGCTCCTGCAGCGCGTGGGCGAGATAGCTCACCATCTCCTCGTCGCTCATCTCAGTCCGGTCCAGGAGCGCCGTGATGTCGTCCATCCGCACGCCCGGGAAGTCCTTGCGCTGGACCGATTTGAGGTCGGAGCCGCTTCCCTTGACGCGGAGCACGGAAATCTCCCGGCCGCGGTGGTCGCGCTCGCGAGTCTTGATCGAGGTGTTGCCGCCGCCCCAGATGACGAGCGAGCTTTCGGCGCCGACGAGGCGCGAGGCGTAGACGAGAAGATCGAGGCCGTGGAGCTGGCTCGCCTCGGCGTCGTTCCAGCGGGAGCGCATGCCGCACTCACGATACCATGATCCTCGTGAGGCGCTCTGGCGCGATCCTGGCGGCCGCCGTCCTGGCGGCGCTCCCGGCGGCGGCCGCGGCAGACGGCATCATGCTGGTGCAGGCCGGAGCCTTCTGGATGGGGCGAGACAACGGCCCGGCGGACGAAGCGCCTCTGCACCGGGTCTACGTACGCGACTTCTGGATCGAGCGCCACAAGGTCACCAACGCCGAGTTCGCCCACTTCCTGAACGCGGCCGGCCTCCGGCCGCCCGGCAGCGAGCGACGCTACGACGAGGACGACGCGGACGTCCGCATCCACCGAGCTCCAGGCCGGTGGGTCGCCGATCCGGGGTTCGAGCGCCACCCGGTGGTGGAAGTCTCCTGGTTCGGCGCGCGCGACTACTGCGCCTGGAAGGGGCGGCGCCTGCCGACGGAGGCGGAGTGGGAGAAGGCCGCCCGCGGCGACGACCGCCTGCGCGAGTGGACGCTCACCGTCCTCCGCCCCTATCCTTATAGGACCGACGGCGACCGGGAGCCGTACACGGGCGCGAGCGGGCGCGTGGTCGTTCGCGGCGCGCGCCACGACGACCCGGCCGACTCGCTCGGCCTGACCCGGCGGCGCTCCTACGACCGCCGCGGCGCGGCGGCCGGCCACCACTTCGTCGGCTTCCGCTGCGCCACGTCGGAGGATCTGGGAGAGGTCGCTCCAGGAGGGCGATCCGAATGACCGCGCGCTTCGACAACCTGATGATGAACTATCCGCTCACCTTGACGCACTTCTTCGCCGATCGCTTCACCGCCGACGGATGGTTCCGCACCGGCGACGTCGCCACGATCGACGCCGACGGCTACGTGCAGATCACCGACCGGACCAAGGACCTGATCAAGTCCGGCGGCGAATGGGTGTCGAGCGTCGACGTCGAGAATCTGATCATGAGCCACCCGAAAGTCCTGGAGGCGGCGGTCCTCGCGGTGCCGCACCCGAAGTGGGTCGAGCGACCGCTGGCGTGCGTGGTGCCCAAGCCGGGCAGCGCGCTCGAGCCGGGCGAGATCATCGACTTCCTGCGCCCGCAGCTGGCGCGGTGGGCGCTGCCCGATGGGGTCGAGATCATCGACGCCGTGCCCAAGACGAGCGTCGGCAAGTTCGACAAGAAGGTGCTGCGGGAGCGCTACAAGAGCTGGACGTCGCGGGAGGCGTAGACCCCCGGGATGTCAGTTGGGGTAAGATGACGAGCCACATGGCGCTGTGGTAACCACGTGCGACCAATAGGAGAACGCATGTCCTCACTGACCCGACGGCACTTCCTGACGACCACGACCGGGGCGGGTCTCGCGGGAGTCCTCGCGACCGGTATCCCGCCCGTGCGCGGGCAGCAGCGGGAGATCTCGTACCTCTGCTGGAACAACTTCGCGCCGGCCTCGGACAAGAAGCTCGCCGAGATCGGTCAGCGCTTCACGAAGGACACGGGCATCAAGATCAAGATCGACCACATCAATGCCGAGCAGCAGCCGGCGAAGTACGCCTCCGAGGTCCAGACGCAGGCAGGCCACGACCTGGTCGAGATGCGGATGCACTTCCCCTGGCTCTACGAGCCGCAGCTGATCGATGTCAGCGACATCGTCGCCGATCTGGAGAAGAAGTACGGCAAGGCGATTTCCTCGGCGCAGGAAACCGCCAGGGTCAAGGGCACGTGGCGGGCCGTGCCGCAGTATCACGCGATGTTCGTGGCGACCTACCGCGAAGATCTCTTCAAGAAGGCGAGCCTCAAGATTCCCGAGACGTGGGAGGACCTCTACGTCGCCGGCAAGGAGCTGAAGAAGATGGGGCACCCCGTCGGGATCCCCATCAACCAGAACCTCGACTCGATCTCGACGGCGGGGCCGATTCTCTGGTCGCTGGGGGGCATCGAAGTCGACAAGGACGGCAAGACGGTCCGGATCAACAGCCCGCAGACCGCGGAGCTGATCGAGTGGTACCGGAAGATGTTCCGCGACTGCATGGAGCCGGAGGTCCTCTCCTGGGACAACGCGAGCAACAACCAGTCGATCCAGCAGGGCAAGGCCGGCTGGATTCACAACCCGGTCAGCGCGTACATCGTCGCGAAGCAGATGAAGCTGCCGACCGCCGACACCATCAACCACCACCGGACACCGGGCGGGCCCAACGGTCGCCACGAGACGGACGCGCCGCGCCACATCGGCATCTGGAAGTTCTCGAAGAACGCCGAGCCGGCCAAGGAGTTCATCCGCTACCTGCTGGGGCGTCCCGAGACGTACAACGAGTACATCATGTCCGGCGACGCGTTCAACCTGCCGGCGTACGACAAGCTGCAGGACCATCCGGTGCTGAAGACCGATGCCAAGTACGCGGCGCTCAAATCGGAAGGCGTTCAGTATCACGCCTACGGCTGGCCGGCGCCGCCGAGCGACAAGGTGCAGCTGATCACCAACTCGTTCATCCTGCCGATCATGCTCGCCAAGGCGGTGACCGGGACATCCACGAAGGATGCGATGGCATGGGCCGAAGGCGAGATGAAGAAGATCATTGCGGGGTGAGCTGACATGGCGATTGGCAGCGTAGGCGTCGTCACGGCGAGGGCGCGCCCGTCGCTCAGATCGCGGATGAGCGAGCTGCTCGATCGCGAGAGCTGGCTCGGCCCGATCTTCGTGAGCCCCGCCCTGGTTCTGCTCCTGCTCCTGGTCGCGTATCCGTTCTTCATGGCGCTGTATTTTTCGGTCTCGAACGCCTTCATCGGGAGACCGAGCAGCTTCATCGGCATCCGTAACTTCGTCAGGCTCTGGGAGAGCGACGCGTTCCGGCAAACGTTCCAGAACGCGTTCGTCTTCTGCGGAGCGGCCGTCGGCGCCAAGGTCGTGCTGGGGATCGCCCTCGCACTGCTGCTGAACCAGCAGCTCTGGTTCAAGCGGATGATTCGTGGGGCCGTCCTGCTACCCTGGGTGATCCCGACCGCCCTGTCCACACTCGGCTGGTCATGGATGTTCAACTCGCTCTACAGCGTCGTGAACTGGACCGGGCTGGCCCTCGGCATCATGGACCCGCCGGGGCCGAACTGGCTCGGCCAGAAGTACTACGCGATGACGGCGGTCGTCGTCGTCAACATCTGGCGCGGCCTGCCGTTCTTCGCGATCACCTTGCTGGCGGGGCTCGTCGCGATCCCGAAGGAGCTCTACGAGGCGGCCGAGGCCGACGGCGCCGGGCCGATCGCGCGCTTCTGGTACGTCACCTTGCCCTTGCTCAAGGGGGTGCTCGGCATCGTGGTGCTCTTCTCCACGATCTTCACCTTCAGCGAATTCAACATCGTCTACGTCCTGACTCACGGCGGGCCGATGAACTCGACCCACCTCTTCGCGACCCTGGCGCGGCAGGTCGGCCTCGAGACCGGCCGGATCGGCGAGGGCGCCGCGATCTCGCTCTACCTCTTCCCGGCGCTGATGATCGTCGTGTGGGCTCAGCTCCGCTTCGTCAGAAAGCAGGCGTACTGATGAATCGACGCCAGCTCACCAACCGACTGCTGGCGCACCTGGGGCTGCTGCCGTTCATCATCTTCGCGGTGTTCCCCTTCTATCACATGACGTTGACGTCGTTGAAGCAGAACCGCGAGCTCTACGATCGCACCGCGGTGCCGCTCTTGATCCAGCAAGGGCCGACCTTCGACCACTACGCCAAGCTCCTGTGGGAGACCGAATTCCTGACCTGGACGAAGAACAGCCTCCTGGTCACGGTGCTCGCCACATTCATCTCGCTCGTCCTCGGCACGATCGCCGCCTACGCGCTGGCGCGACTGAAGTTCTTCGCGGTCGGGAGCCTCGGCACCGGGATCTTCGTCACGTACCTGGTGCCGACGTCCCTGCTGTTCCTCCCGCTGGCGCAGGTCGTCAACTGGCTCGGGCTCGGCGACTCGAAGTGGGCGCTCGTGGTCACCTACCCGACGTTCCTCGTCCCCTTCTGCACGTGGCTCCTGATGGGCTACTTCCGCACCGTGCCGAAGGAAGTCGAAGAGTGCGCGATGGTCGACGGCGCGACGCGTATCCAGGCGCTCTGGCGGATCGTGCTGCCGATCGCGGTGCCGGGCCTCGTCTGCGCGGCGCTCTTCGCCTTCACGCTCTCCTGGAACGAGTTCATCTACGCGCTCACGTTCACGTCCTCGTCCGAGCAGATCACCGCGAGCGTCGGCGTGACGACCGAGCTGATCCGCGGCGACATCTACTACTGGGGCTCGCTGATGGCCGGCGCGGTCCTCGCGTCGGTCCCGATCGTGATCCTCTACGTCTTCTTCCTCGACTACTACGTCTCCGGCTTAACCGCCGGCGCGATCAAGTAGCGCGCCGGCCGGATCGACTCCGGCCGCGCCTAAAGCCGCTGTGCTCCTCGAAGGAGCCGGTGACCGGATCCGGCACGACAGACCATAGCTGGGGCCTCGACAAGGCGCTCGACGAGGCCACAGCTCTGCGCGCCGCGCTCGATTTCATCGATCGCCAGCACACCGCTACGATACCGCCGATTTCACGCGGGGGGCCCGTCGTGGTCAGCGTCCCGCCGCTCCGCCAGCCCCGGTATTACATCGTGCAGATTCTCGAGATGTTCGACGAGGTCGTCTAGGACGAGACCTAACGCGTCGAGCCGACGAACGCTTCGAGCATGCCGTCGGCGCAGATGCGCCGCGCGGTGATCGCCCGGCGCATCGCGAGCCGGCCTCGGGCCTGCGCCTCATCGCTGGTCGCGAGCTGGGACAGGATGCGGACGGCGCGCTCGGCGTGGTCGCCCTCCACCTCCATGTGCACGTGGTAGAAGTCGAGCGCCGCGCGCGCGACGCCGTAGTGGCGCTCCATGGCGTCGGCCATGCGCTGGACGTGGGTCGCGTTGAGCGACTCGGTGGCGATGTTGCCACCGCAGAGCGCCTCGATCGTGGACGATCGCTGCAGCAGGAAGAGCTCGTTCTTCTCGATGATCGTGGTCGGCAGGTACTCGGTGGCGAAGAGCTCGTCGCGCGAGATCCCCAGCGCCTCGGCCAGCCGGATGAAGAGAAATGCGTGCGCCGTCGTCTTACCCCCGACGGTGTCCTCGCCGCCTTCCTCGACGACGAGCGGAATCAGCGCGCGCTGGCGCTCGAGGTCCTCGTACGTCGGCGAGTAGCCGCCGACCAAGATGATTTTCCACGCCGCGTGGCGAAGCGTGTCGAGGAAGAAGCAGCCCTGCTGGCGGATCACGCTCTGCAGCTGCGCGCGGCTGAGCTTGCCGTCCCAGATCATGTGGAACAGCGGGTGGTGGAGCCAGGGATGCGTCTGACGCGCTTCCTCGAGAAGCGCGGTGGTGAACGCGGCGGCCGTCAGCGCCATGCGATTCCTCCTGGAGCGCGAGTCTGGCCGGGCCATTGTACCCGTTCGCGCGTGCGCCTGAAGATCCGACCGCCGCACGGATGGCACGAGACGGCGGGACATGGTCTATAGTGGACGCCTTGGAGAGGCGCTGGATTCTGGACAACACGTGCTGGAGGAGATACGACACATGGACAAGGTCAGAAGCATCCTTTCTGTCGGGCTCGTCACCCTCAGCGCCCTGCTACTGGCAGCCGGGCCGGCGGACGCGCAGGAAGGCACGCTGAAGAAGATCAAGGACACGAACACGATCACGCTCGGGCACCGCGACGCCTCCATCCCGTTCTCGTACTTCGACGACAAGCAGCAGGCGGTCGGCTACGCGATGGATCTGTGCGGCAAGATCGTCGATGCGGTCAAGGCCGAGCTCAAGATGCCGAACCTCCAGGTGAAGCTGAACCCGGTCACCTCGGCGACACGCATCCCTCTGATGGCCAACGGCACCGTCGATCTCGAGTGCGGCTCGACCACCAACAATCTCGAGCGCCAGAAGCAGGTCGCCTTCACGATCACGCACTTCGTGACCGCGAACCGCTTCGTGAGCAAGAAGGCGTCGAACCTCAAGAAGCTGGACGACCTCAAGGGCAAGACCGTCGTGTCGACCTCCGGCACGACCAACATCAAGCAGATCACCGAGCTCAACGGTCAGAAGAACCTCGGCATGACGATCCTGCCCGCGAAGGACCACGCCGAGGCGTTTCTGATGGTCGAGACCGGGCGCGCCGTAGCCTTCTTCATGGACGACATCCTGCTCTATAGCCTTGTCGCCAGCTCGAAGAACCCGTCGGAATGGACGATCTCCGCCGACGCGCTCTCTGTCGAGCCCTACGGCATCATGCTGCGCCGTGACGATCCGTCGTTCAAGAAGGTCGTCGACGACGCGATGACGAAGGTCTACAAGTCCGGCGAGATCACCAAGATCTACGCCAAGTGGTTCCTGCAGCCCGTGCCGCCCAAGGGCATCAACCTCAACGTGCCGATGAGCGAGGTCTTCAAGCACGTCGTGGCCAAGCCCACGGACTCCGGCGATCCCAACGACTACAAGTAGTCGAATTGCGCGCCCGTCCCGTCGGTGAGCCGAGCCGCCAGTGAAGTACAACTGGAACTGGGGCATCTTCTGGCAGCTCTCGCCGGACGGGCGCGGCACCTATCTCGACACGCTCATCGCCGGGCTCGGCTGGACCCTGGCGACTGCGCTCTCGGCATGGGTGATCGCGCTCATCCTCGGCATTATCGTCGGCGTGGTCCGGACCACGCCGGTGCGCTGGCTACGGCTCCTCGGCGACGCCTGGGTCGAGGTCTTTCGCAACGTCCCGCTCCTCGTCCAGATGTTCCTCTGGTTCTTCGTGTTCCCCGAGCTCCTGCCGGCGTCGGTCGGGGTCTGGCTGAAGCAGCTGCCGCGCTCGGCCTTCTACACCGCGGTCCTGTGCTTGGGGCTCTACACCTCGGCGCGCGTGGCCGAGCAGACGCGCGCCGGCATCCAGTCGCTCGCGCGCGGTCAGCGCATGGCGGGCATCGCGCTCGGGCTCACGTTGCCCCAGACGTACCGCTTCGTGCTGCTGCCGATGGCGCTGCGCATCGTGATGCCTCCCCTCACCTCCGAGTTCCTGAACGTCATCAAGAACAGCGCCGTGGCGCTGACGATCGGCCTGGTCGAGCTGACGGCCAGCGCTCGCTCGATCCAGGAGTTCAGCTTCCAGGTGTTCGAGGCGTTCACGGCCGCCACGCTCATTTACATGTTCTTGAACCTGATCGTCGTGGCCGGGATGCGCTGGCTCGAGAAGCGGGTGGCGATCCCCGGGCTGATCGGTCCCGGCCAGGCGATGCCGCAGGCGGGGCACTGAGGTGCTGACGGGCTTCGACTGGGACGTCATCCGGCGCACCGCGCCCTACCTGTTCCGGGAGGGCATGACATTCACGCTCACGCTCACCGCGCTCGCGATGACGGGCGGCATCGTCTTCGGCACGTTGCTGGCGATGATGCGCCTGGCGAGCTACCGCACGCTCTCGACCGCGGCCAGCGGGTACGTGAACGTGATGCGCTCGACGCCGCTTGTGCTCGTGATCTTCTGGTTCTACTTCCTGGTGCCCTGGATCGGCGGCTGGCTGCTCGGCGCGACGCGCCCGATCCAGGTCGGCGCGTTCCTCTCGTCCCTGATCACGTTCATGATGTTCGAGGCCGCCTACTACTGCGAGATCATGCGGGCCGGGATCCAGTCGATCCCGCGCGGTCAGATGTGGGCCGGCTACGCGCTCGGGCTCTCGTACTGGCAGACCATGGGCCAGATCGTGCTGCCGCAGGCGTTCCGGAACATGCTACCGGTGCTCCTGACGCAGACCATCATCCTGTTCCAGGACACCTCGCTCGTCTACGTGCTCTCGATCACCGATTTCCTCGGCGCCGCCTCGAAGATCGCCCAGCGAGACGGCCGCCTGGTCGAGATGTACCTGTTCGTCGCGGCGGTCTATTTCGCGATCAGCTTCGGCGTGTCGAGCCTCGTGAAGCAGCTCCAGCTCCGGCTGGCGGTTCCGAGCCGGTAGCGCGCGACTCCGGGAGGGCGCCGTCATGGCGATGATCGAGATGAAGGACGTCAGCAAGTGGTACGGGCCGGTGCAGGTGCTGAAGGACTGCTCGGCCGCCGTGAACAAGGGCGAGGTCGTCGTCGTGTGCGGGCCCTCCGGCTCGGGCAAGAGCACCTTGATCAAGACGGTCAACGGGCTCGAGCCGTTCCAGCGCGGCGACGTGCTGGTCAACGGCATCTCGGTGGGCGATCCGAAGACCAACCTCACGCGCCTGCGCGCCCAGATCGGCATGGTCTTCCAGCACTTCGAGCTGTTTCCGCACATGAGCGTCGTCGACAACATCAGCCTCGGCCAGGTGCGCGTCCTCGGGCGCTCGCGCGACGAGGCCACGGCCCGGTCGATGAAGCTCCTCGAGCGCGTCGGGCTCACGCAGCACGCGGCGAAGTACCCGGGGCAGCTCTCGGGGGGTCAGCAGCAGCGGGTCGCGATCGCGCGCGCGCTGGCGATGGATCCGCTGGCGATGCTCTTCGACGAGCCGACCTCGGCGCTCGACCCGGAGATGATCAACGAGGTGCTCGACGTCATGACCGAGCTGGCGCGCGAGGGCATGACCATGATGGTCGTCACCCACGAGATGGGCTTTGCCAGCCGCGTGGCGCACCGGGTGATCTTCATGGACCAGGGTCAGATCGTGGAGGACGACAAGAAGGAGGACTTCTTCCGGACGCCGCGCTCGGAGCGCGCCCAGCAGTTTCTGTCGAAGATCCTCCACCACTGAGTCAGCGGATCACGATCAGCACGTCGCCGCCGTTCACCGCCTGACCGGGCTCGACCCGCACCTCGGCGATCGTGCCCGAGGCGCCCGCCTTGAACTCGTTCTCCATCTTCATCGCCTCGATCACGAGCAATGTGGCACCCTTTTCGACCTTGTCGCCAGGCTTGACCGCGACCTTGACGATGCGCCCGGGCAGCGGCGCCACGAGCGTCCGCGCCGCCTGTCCGCCCCCGGCCCCGCCCTTCGTGCGGATGATGTAGCGGGTCTGCTCCTCCACGTGGATGACGTAGCGCTCGGCGCCCACGTCGACCACGCACGCGCCGTCCTCGTCGAAGACATCGGCCACGTACGACGCGCCGCCGATCAGCAGCGAATAGATGCCTTGCGCGGTCAGGCGCCCGTCGACCTCCCAGACCTCGGAGCCGATCGTGAGCCGGTAGCGTCCGGCCTCGCCGCTCACCTCGACCATCTCGGTCGTGTCGCCGACCGTCACCGCGAACTTCACGACCGCCACCCCGGGTGTCGGCCGGTCCGCCAGGAGTCCGGCGATGGCGGCGGCGCCTCGACGATCGTGCGGCGGCCCAGACGCTCGTACTCGGCGAGCACCGCAGCGATGACGGCGACGGATCGGGCACGGTCCCGCTCCGCGGCGAACGTCGGCAGGACCCGGTCAAGGAAGCCCGTCGAGAGCCGGCCGGCGCGGAAGTCTTCGTGCGCTACGATCTGCGCGAGCACGGGGATCGTCGTGAGGATCCCGACCACCTTGTACTCGGAGAGCGCGCGCGCCATGCGCTGGATGGCCGCCGGGCGATCCGCGCCCCACACGATGAGCTTGGCGAGCAGGGTGTCGTAGTAGCGCGGCACCGTGTAGCCCTCGTAGGCCCCGGAATCGTCGCGCACCCAGGGCCCGGTCGCGGCGCGCAGGCGGGTGATCTTGCCCGGCGAGGGCATCCAGCCGCCGAACGGATCCTCGGCGTTGATCCGGCACTCGATCGCGGCTCCGCGCACGCTCACGTCCGCCTGCGCGAAGCCGAGCGTCGCGCCAGCGGCGATCCGCAGCTGCTCGCGGACGAGGTCGATGCCGGTGACCATCTCGGTCACGGGATGCTCCACCTGCAGCCGCGTGTTCATCTCGAGGAAGTAGAAGCTCCCGTCGGCGTCCACCAGGAACTCCACGGTGCCCGCGTTGACGTAGCCGGCGGCCTTCGCGATGCGGCACGCGGCCTCGCCGAGCCGGGCGCGTATCGTCGGATCGACGACCGGCGAGGGCGCTTCCTCGACGACCTTCTGATGGCGTCGCTGAATGGAGCACTCGCGCTCGCCGAGATGGACGACGTGGCCGTGCGTGTCGGCGACCACCTGCACCTCGATGTGCCGCGGCTCCACGAGGAGGCGCTCGAGGTACACGGCGCCGTCGCCGAACGCCCACGCCGCCTCGCTCTGCGCCAGCCCGAGCGCCGCCACCAGCTCGCCCTCGGCGTGGACGGCGCGCATGCCCTTGCCGCCGCCGCCCATGCTGGCCTTGATCATGAGCGGATAGCCGATCCCGCGGGCGGCGGCGAGCACGGCGGCCTCGCCCGACACGGGCTCGAACGTGCCCGGCACGGTCGGCACCCCGAGCTCGCGCGCGATCCGGCGCGCCGCAGTCTTGTCGCCGAGCGCGCGGATCGCCTCCGGCGGCGGGCCGATGAACACGAGCCCGGCGGCGGCGCAGGCCTCGGCGAACGCGGCGTTCTCGGCGAGGAAGCCGTACCCGGGATGGACGGCGTCGGCGCCGGCGGCCTTTGCGACGCGCACGAGCTTGTCGATCGCGAGATAGCTCTCGTTGGGCGCGGGGGGGCCGATCGGGTAGGCCTCGTCGGCCATCAGGACGTGGAGCGCCTCGCGATCGGCCTCGGAGAACACCGCGACCGACGCGATCCCCTGCTCGCGGCAGGCGCGGATCACCCGCACGGCGATCTCGCCGCGGTTGGCGACGAGGACCTTCGCGATCCTCATCGGGCCGTCCTCAGCGCCCCTCGAAACGCGGGCGGCGCTTCTCGCGGAAGGCTTTCACGCCCTCGCGGTGATCGGCGGTCTTGATGAGGATCGACTGGCCGAAGCTCTCGAGCGTCCGCGCGGTGTGGAGGTCGGCGCTGACGCAGCTCTGGATCACGCGCTTGGCCAGGCCGAGGGCCTGGGGCGCCTTGGCGGCGAGCCGGGCGGCGAGGGCCTGCGCCTCACCCGCGAGGTCGGCGTCGGCCACGACGCGGCCCACCAGCCCGTAGCGGTGCGCGTCGTCGGCCGTGACGATCTCGCCAGTCAGCACGAGCTCCTTGGCGCGGCCGAATCCGACCAGCTTGACCAGGCGCGAGCAGCCGCCGATGCCCGGGATCAGGCCGAGGTTGTTCTCGGGCAGGCCGAACCGCGCCGAGCGCGCCGCGATCCGCAGGTCGCACGCCAGGGCGAGCTCGAGCCCGCCGCCGACGCACGTGCCGTTGATCGCCGCGATCAGCGGCTTCTCAAGCGCCTCGAGGTCGTTGAAGAAGCTCGTGAGCAGGCGCGTGTTGGCGCGGAACACCGGCGTGTTCCAGTCGGTCTCGAAGGTCGAGACGTCGGCGCCCACGCAGAAGGTCTTGCCGGTCCCGGTGAAGACGGCCACCCGGACGGCCTCGTTCGCGTAGAGCTCGTCGGCGAGGGCCCGGAAGTCGGCGCGCATCTCCATCGAGATCGCGTTGTTCTTCTCGGGGCGGTTGATGGTGACGGTGGCGACACCGTCCGCGAGCTCGTATTTCAAGGTCTCGTAAGCCATGGCTAGCGCGGACAGAGCTCGAGGCTCGAGAAGAAGTAGGGGATCTCGACCGCCGCGGACTCTGGGGAGTCGGAGCCGTGGACCGCGTTGGCCTCGATGGACGAGGCGAACTCCCTTCGGATCGTGCCGGCCGCCGCCTTCGCCGGATCGGTGGCGCCCATGAGGTCGCGCCAGCGCGCGATCACGTCGTCCCCCTCGAGCACCATCAAGAGGCACGGCCCCTCGGTCATGAAGGCGCAGAGGCTCTGGTAGAACGGCCGCCCGCGATGCACGTTGTAGAAGCCGCGCGCCTCCGCGAGCGACATGTGCAGGAGCTTGGCCGCGACGATCGTGAAGCCGGCGTCCTCGATGCGCGTGATGATCTTGCCGGCCACGCGCTTGGCCACCGCGTCGGGCTTGACGATGGCGAGGGTGCGCTGCACGCTCATCGCCCGATCACCTTCGCCATGGTGGCTCCCATGTCGGCGGGGCTCCGGACCAGCGTCGCCCCCGCGTCCTCGAGTGCTCTCATCTTTTCGGCCGCCGTTCCCCTGCCGCCGGCGATGATCGCGCCCGCATGGCCCATGCGGCGTCCGGGCGGCGCCGTCTGGCCGCAGATGAACGCGACGACCGGCTTGTCCACCTTGGCCTTGATGAACGCGGCCGCCTCTTCCTCGGCGGTGCCGCCGATCTCGCCGATCATCATGATCGCGCGCGTCTCCGGGTCGTCGTTGAACAGGCGGAGGAGGTCGACGAAGCTCGTGCCGTTGACCGGGTCGCCGCCGATCCCGACGCACGTCGATTGCCCGATGCCGCGCCCGCTGAGCTGGCCGACGACCTCGTAGGTCAGGGTGCCGCTGCGCGAGACGACGCCCACCGGCCCCGCCTTGTGGATGTGCCCGGGCATGATCCCGATCTTCGCCTGGTCCGGCGTGATGACGCCGGGGCAATTCGGTCCGATCAGGCGGCTCTTCGTCCCGGCCAGATAGTGCTTCGCCCGCACCATGTCGGCGACGGGAATGCCCTCGGTGATGCACACGATCAGCGGGATCTCGGCCGCGGCCGCTTCCATGATGGCGTCGGCCGCCGCCGTCGGCGGCACGAAGATCAGGGCGCAGGTCGCGCCCTCGCTCGCCACCGCCTCGGCGACGGTGTTCCAGACCGGGAAACCCTCGTGCGTCGTGCCGCCGCCCTTGCCGGGCGTCACCCCGCCGACGACGATCGTGCCGTACTCTCGGCACCGCGCGGCGTGGAAGGCGCCCTCGCGCCCCGTGATGCCCTGCACGAGCACGCGCGTCGTCCGGTCGACGAGGATGCTCATTCAGCGCTTCCGCCGCGTGTCGGCGCGCCGCTGCTCGAGGACGGCGGCGACTTCCTGGTAGCGGCGGTGGTCGGTGGGCATCGTCTTGACGATGATCTCATAGCACGCGTCGGTGTTCTCGCGCCGGCACCACTGGATCATGTCGTCGACCAGCTTGTCCCGATAGCGGCTGTGCGGGTATTTCTCGAAGAACGCCTTCGCCTTCACCATGGACATCGTGGCGACGACGTCCTCGTAGGCCCCCTGCTCCGACCGCCAACAGCCGGTGCTCGCGACCACGGAAGCCGTGAGGAGAACGAGCGGCAGCCACCGGCTAGCCCCGCGCGAGGGCCACCGCCTTCTTGGCTCCATCACCCATGTCGTCGGCGTTCGTCAGCGCCAGCCCCGACTCGGCGAGCATCCGCCTGCCTTCCTCCACGTTGGTGCCTTCCATGCGCACCACGACCGGGAGCCGCAGGCCGAGCTTCTGGACGGCGGCGATCACGCCCGCGGCCAGACGGTCGCAGCGCAGGATGCCGCCGAACACGTTGATGAACACCGCCTTCACGCTCGGATCGGACGAGAGGATCCGGAACGCGTTCTCGATCTGCTCGGGCGAGGCGCCGCCGCCCACGTCGAGGAAGTTAGCCGGCTCGCCGCCGGCGAGCTTCACGATGTCCATCGTGGCCATCGCCAGCCCGGCGCCGTTCACCATGCAGCCGACGTTGCCGTCGAGCTTGATGTAGTTCAAGCCGTACTTCGACGCCTCGACGTCGAGCGGATCTTCCTCGTTGACGTCGCGGAGGGCGGCGATCTCCTTCCGGCGCATCAGCGCGTTGTCGTCGAAGTTGAGCTTGGCGTCGAGGGCCAGCACGCGACCGTCCTTCGTGACCACGAGAGGGTTGATCTCGACCAGCGAGCAGTCGTGGGCGAGATAGAGGGCGAAGAGGCTCCGGATCAGGCCGACGGTCTGCTTGAACGGCTCGCCCGCCAGCCCGAGCCCATAGGCCAGGCGGCGCGCCTGGAAGTCCTGGATCCCGAGCGCCGGGTGCGCCCACTCCCGGAAGATCCGCTCGGGCGTCCGCGCCGCGACCTCCTCGATGTCCATCCCGCCGGCCAGCGAGGCCAGCACGACGTGGGTCGCGCGCGCGCGGTCGAGCGTGATCGAGAGGTAGAGCTCGCGGTCGACCGCCGAGCCTTCTTCGACGAGCACCGATCGCACCAGGATGCCGTCGGGTGGCGTCTGCGGGGTCTTGAGCTTCATCCCGAGGATCTGCTTCGCGACGCGCTCGGCCGCGGCCGCGTCGTCGGCAACCTTGATGCCGCCGGCCTTGCCTCGGCCACCCGCGTGGACCTGGGCCTTCACGACCACCCGGCCGCCCAGCCGCGATGCGACGGCGCGGGCCTCCGCCGGGGTCGTGGCGACGTCGCCCGCTGGCACCGGGACGCCGAACTCGCGCAGCAGGGCCTTGGCCTGATACTCGTGGATTTTCACGGACGCGCGGTCAGGCCGGTCGGCTCTTCTGGCCGCGGAACCGGCGCAGCAGCCAGACGATCGGGTCGAGCGAATCGGCCGCCCGTTCTTTCAGCGGGATGATCCCGTTGTCCGTGATGTGGATGTGCTCCGGGCACACCTCGGTGCAGCACTTGGTGATGTTGCAGAGGCCGATGCCCGCGTTCTCCGTGATGAAGCTCGAGCGGTCGCGTGTGTCCAACGGATGCATGTCGAGACTCGCGAGCTTGATGAAGAAACGGGGCCCCGAGAACACGCGTTTCTTGTCCTCGTGGTCGCGAATCACGTGACACACGTCCTGGCACAGGAAGCATTCGATGCACTTGTGGAACTCCTGGATGCGGTCGATGTCCTCCTGCATCATGCGGTACGTGCCGTCCGGCTCGGGCGGCTTGAGGCGCAGCGGCGGCACCTGCTTGGCCTTCTCGTAGTTGTAGGACACGTCGGTCACGAGATCGCGGATGAGCGGGAAGGTCCGGATCGGCGCCACGGTGATCGTGTCGCCCGGCTGGAACAGGTCCATCCGGGTCATGCACATGAGACGCGGCTTGCCGTTCACCTCGGCGCTGCACGATCCGCACTTGCCGGCCTTGCAGTTCCACCGGCAGGCAAGGTCGTTGGCCTGGGTCGCCTGGATCCGGTGGATCACGTCGAGCACGACCATGCCTTCCTCGGGCTCGACCGTGTAGTCCTGAAAGCCGCCGCCGGAGGGGTCGCCGCGGAACACCCGCATCGTGAATTGCGCCATCGCTACTTCCGCTCCTGGAAGAGCGCTCGGAGCTCGGCCGGCATCTCCGGGAGCGGCTCGCGGCTGAGGGCGAGTGCCCCCTGCCGCTGGCGGATGACCACGTTGATCTTGCCCCACGCGTCGTCCGTGTACGGGTGATCGTCACGCGTGTGACCGCCGCGGCTCTCGCGCCGCTCGAGCGCGGCCAGGGTGCAGCACTCGGCCACCGTGAGCAGCGAGGCGAGATCGAGCGCCATGTGCCAGCCGGGGTTGTAGGTCCGCCCGCCGTCGATGTGCGTGCGTCCGGCGCGATGCTTGAGCGATTCGATCCGCTTCAGGGCCTCTCTCAGCTCGTGCTCGGTCCGGATCAGCCCGACCAGGTTTTGCATCGTCTCCTGCAGGTCGGCCTGGATCGCGTAGGGGTTCTCGCCGCCGCTGCGCGTGAACGGCGCGAGCATCTCGCGGGCGAGCGATTCGACCTGGCTCGACTCGACCGTCAGCGGACCGCCGAAGTCCTTGGCGTACAGGGCAGCGTACAAACCCGCGCGCCGGCCGAAGACCAGGAGGTCGGAGAGCGAGTTGCCGCCGAGCCGGTTCGAGCCGTGCATGCCGCCGGCAACCTCGCCCGCGGCGAACAGCCCTTTCACCGTGGCCGCCGTCGTGTCCGCGTCGACGCGGACGCCGCCCATGATGTAGTGGCAGGTCGGCCCGACCTCCATCGGCTCCTTCGTGATGTCGACGCCGGCCAGCTCCTTGAACTGGTGGTACATCGACGGCAGGCGCTTTCTGATGTAGTCGGCCGGGCGGCGCGTGCAGATGTCGAGGAGGACGCCGTCGTGAGGCGTCCCCCGCCCACCCTTGATCTCGGCGTTGATCGCACGCGCGACCTCGTCGCGCGGCAACAGATCGGGTGTGCGCCGGTTGTTCTTCTTGTCCGTGTACCAGCGGTCGGCCTCGGCCTCGTTGTCGGCCGTCTCGCCCTTGAAGAACTCCGGGATGTAGTTGAACATGAAGCGCTCGCCCTTGGTGTTCTTCAACGTCCCACCGTCGCCGCGCACGCCCTCGGTGACGAGGATTCCGCGCACGGACGGCGGCCAGACCATCCCGGTCGGGTGGAACTGGACGAACTCCATGTCGATCAGGTCGGCGCCCGCCCACAACGCGAGCGAGTGGCCGTCGCCGGTGTACTCCCACGAGTTGGACGTGACCTTCCACGCCTTGCCGACGCCGCCGGTGGCGAGCACGATGGCCTTGGCTTTGAAGAAGACGAACTTGCCGGTATTGCGCCAGTAGCCGAAGGCCCCGCACACGCGGTCGCCGTCCTTCAAGAGGCGCTCGACCTTGCACTCCATGTATACGTCGATGCCCTGGTGGATGCCGTGGTACTGGAGCGTGCGGATCATCTCGAGGCCGGTCCGGTCGCCGACATGGGCCAGGCGCGCGTAGCGGTGGCCGCCGAAGTCCCTCTGTAGTATGCGCCCGTCCTTGGTGCGGTCGAACAAGGCGCCCCAGCGCTCGAGCTCGAGCACGCGGTCCGGCGCCTCCTGGGCGTGGAGCTGCGCCATCCGCCAGTTGTTGAGCATCTTGCCGCCGCGCATCGTGTCGCGGAAATGGACCTGCCAGTTGTCCTCGGGCCAGACGTTGCCGAGCGACGCGGCGATCCCGCCTTCGGCCATGACGGTGTGGGCCTTCCCGAGGAGCGACTTGCAGACGAGGCCCACCGACACGCCCTGCGCGGCGGCCTCGATCGCGGCGCGCAGGCCGGCGCCGCCGGCGCCGATCACCAGGACGTCGTGCTCGTGTGTCTCGTAGTCTGCATTCGCCATCAGATGATCCTCAGGTCTCGAATGATCCCTATCGAGACCAGCCGGATGTAGACGTCCGTCAATGCGACGCTGAACAGCGAGAGCCACGCGAACATGGGGTGGCGCTCGTTCAGACGCGTCAGGAAATGCCAGGCGCGATAGCGCACCGGCGTCTTCGAGAAGGCGTTCACGTAACCGCCGCAGACGTGGCGGCAGGAATGACAGGAAAACGTGTACGCGGCCAGGCAGATCACGTTGATCCACATGACGAGCGTTCCCACGCCGATCCCGAATCCGTTCGGGAACCGGAACGCGAGGATCGCGTCCCACGTCAGCATCACGATGAAGAGCACCGCGAGATACCAGGTGTAGCGATGGAACGCCTGGAGGATCAGCGGGAACTTCGCCTCACCGGTGTAGTTGCGCTTGACGTCCGGCACGGCGCAGGCGGGCGGCGCCAGCCAGAACGAGCGGTAGTACGCCTTGCGGTAGTAATAGCAGGTCAGCCGGAAGAGGCCCGGCCCCGCGAGGATCAGGAACGCCGGCGAGAGCAGGCCGATGATGGGCACATGGATGTCCGGCAGCCCGAAGGCGAAGCTCGGATGCAGGCACGAGCGATAGAGGCACGGCGAATAGAACGGCGAGAGATATGGCGGCGCGAAGTAGTGCGCGTTCTGGAAGGCCGCCCACGTCGAGTAGACCAGGAACGAGCCGATCACGATCACGACCGTGATCGGCAGCGCCCACCACGGATCGGTTCTCAGGTGCGAGGCCGTGATGGCCGGCCGCGACTGCCCGATCACCCGGCTGCTCATGTCTCCTCCCGCGCGTAGGCCTGGATGCCGTCCTGGTAGAGATCTCCGCCGTGGCAGTCGTTGACGACGATGGCCGGGAACCCCTCGACCTCCAGCCGCCGGATCGCCTCCGTGCCGAGGTCCTCGTACGCGACGATCTCGACCCGCTTCACGAACCGCGACAGCACGGCGCCGGCGCCGCCGATGGCGCCGAAGTAGACGCCCTTGTACTGCTTGAACGCGTCCTTGACCGGCTGCGAGCGCGCGCCTTTGCCCATGGTGGCCTTGAGCCCGAGCTTGATCAGCGCGGGCGTGAACTTGTCCATGCGAGAGCCGGTGGTGGGACCGATCGACCCGACGACCTCCCCCGGCCGCGCCGGCGACGGCCCGGTGTAGTAGATGATCTGGCCACAAACGTCGATCGGCAACGGCCGGCCCTCCTGGATCAGCGGCCACAGCCGCCCGTGCGCCGCGTCGCGCGCCGTGTAGACTACGCCGGTGATCCGCACGCGGTCGCCGGTCTTCAGCGACTCGACGTCGGCGTCGCTGAGCGGCGTCGTGACGTCCTTGAGGCCGTCGGCCGCGGCGGTGACGCTCATCGTCAGGAGACGGCGCCGACGATGGCGTTGAGTGTCGCGCTCGGGCGCATCGCCTTCGACGTCAGCTCGGGGTTCGGCCGGTAGTAGCCGCCGAGGTCGACCGGTCGTCCCTGCACGGCCGAGAGCTCGGCGAGGATCTTGACCTCGTTCTGCTGGAGCTCCCTGGCCACTTTGGCGAACCTTGCCCGCAGCTCATTGTCCTGGGTCTGCGTGGCCAGGGCCTCCGCCCAGTACATGGCCAGATAGAAATGGCTCCCGCGCGTGTCCAGCTCACCCACCTTGCGCGACGGCGACTTGTCGCTGTCCAGGAACTTCGTGTTGGCCGTGTGCAGCGTCTCGGCGAACACCTGGGCCTTGGCGTGGTTGGAAACGCGCCCCATGTGGTCCAGCGACTCTGCCAGCGCGAGAAACTCGCCGAGCGAGTCCCAGCGGAGGTGGCCCTCCTCCAGGAACTGCTCCACGTGCTTGGGTGCCGAGCCTCCGGCGCCGGTCTCGAAGAGCGCGCCGCCGTCCATCAGCGGCACGATCGAGAGCATCTTCGCGCTGGTGCCGAGCTCGAGGATCGGGAACAGGTCCGTGTTGTAGTCGCGCAAGACATTGCCGGTCACCGAGATCGTGTCCTGGCCTTCCCGCATCCGCTCGAGCGAGAAGCGCGCGGCTTCGGCGACGGACATGATGCGGATGTCGAGCCCCCTGGTGTCGTGGTCTTTCAAGTATCGCGTGACCTTCTCGATCAATTGCGCGTCGTGCGCGCGGTTCTTGTCGAGCCAGAACACCGCAGGCGCGCCGGTGATCCTCGCCCGGGTGACGGCGAGCTTCACCCAGTCGCGGATGGGCGAGTCCTTCACCTGGCAGGCGCGCCAGATATCGCCCGCCTCCACCGCGTGCTCGATCAGGGTCGTGCCCCGCTCGTCGACGATGCGCACCGTGCCGGCCGTCGCCATCTGGAAGGTCTTGTCGTGGGACCCGTACTCTTCGGCCTGCTGGGCCATCAGCCCGACGTTCGGCACGCTGCCCATGGTCCTCGGGTCGAACGCGCCGTGCCGCGTACAGTCCTCGATGGTCTCGTGATAGAGCGGCGCGTAGCTGTGGTCGGGAATGACCGCCTTCGCTTCGTGGAGCTTGCCGTCCGGTCCCCACATCTGCCCGGAGTCGCGGATCATCGGCGGGATCGAGGCGTCGATGATCACGTCGCTCGGCACGTGGAGGTTGGTGATCCCCTTGTCGGAGTTGACCATCGCCAGCGCGGGGCGCTTGGCGTAGCACGACTTGATGTCCGCTTCGATCTCAGCCTGCTTGGCCTGCGGCAGCCGAGCGATCTTCGCGTACAGGTCGCCCAGGCCGTTGTTCGGATCGACGCCGACCTCTTTGAAGGCCGCCGCGTGTTTGTCGAAGACCTCGCGGAAGAACGTCCGCACGGCGAAGCCGAAGATGATCGGATCGGAGACCTTCATCATCGTGGCCTTGAGGTGGACGGTGAACAGCACGCCCTGCTTCTTGGCGTCCGCGATTTGCTCCTCGAGGAAGCTCACCAGGGCCTTGCTGCTCAGGAAGGTGCCGTCGATCACCTCGCCGGCCCTGAGAGCGATCTTGTCCTTCAGGACCGAGACGGCGCCCTTCGTGTCGACGAACTCGATGCGGGCGGTGGTCGCGTCGCGCACGGTCACGGATTTCTCGTTGCTCGCGAAATCGCCGCGGCTCATGGTGGCGACGTGCGCCTTGGAGTGAGGCGACCATGGGCCCATCTTGTGCGGATGCTTCTTCGCGTAGGCCTTCACCGCCGCGGCGGCCCGCCGGTCGGAGTTGCCTTCCCGCAGCACGGGGTTCACGGCGCTGCCCAGCACCTTCGCGTAGCGCGTCTTGATCGCCTGCTCGGCCGGGCCGGTCGGATTTTCGGGGTAGTCCGGAATGTTGTAGCCCTGCTTCTGCAGCTCGGTGATCGCGGCTTTGAGCTGTGGCACCGACGCGCTGATGTTCGGCAGCTTGATGATGTTGGCTTCGGGGCGCTTCGCGAGCTCGCCCAGCTGCGTCAGCCAGTCCGGGACGCGCTGGGCCGGGGTCAGATTCTCGGGGAAGTTGGCGAGAATTCGCCCGGCCAGCGAGATGTCGGCGGTTTCGATGGTGATGCCGGTCCCCCCGGTGAACTTGCGAATGATCGGCAGCAGCGAGTAGGTCGCCAGCGCGGGCGCTTCGTCGATCTCGGTCCAGATGATCTTTCCGGGAGTGGTAGGCATGTTACAACGTCGCCTCCTTGTGGCGATGGGCGTGGCACTCGATCGTCACCGCCACCGGCAGCGACGTGATGTGGCAGGGATACGTGAGCACGTGGATGCCGAGCGACGTCGTGTCGCCGCCGTAGCCCTGCGGGCCGATCCCGAGCCGGTTGGCGCGCGCGAGCAGCTCGCGCTCCAGCGCGTCGAGCGTGGGATCCGGGTTCGCGGAGCCGACCTCGCGGAACAGCGCCTTCTTGGACAGGATCGCCGCCTTCTCGAACGTGCCGCCGACGCCGACGCCCAGGATGAGCGGCGGGCAGGCGTCCGGACCCGCCATCTTCACGCACTCGATGACGAAGTCCTTCACACCCTCGATGCCCGCAGCCGGGGTCAGCATGGTGTACTTCGAGCGGTTCTCGCAGCCGCCGCCCTTGGCCATGATCGCCAGCTTGAGCTCGGCGCCCTCCACCACGTCGACGTGGATCACGGCCGGGGTGTTGTCGCCGGTGTTCACGCGGTCGAGCGGCGAGCGGACGATCGAGGCGCGCAGGTACCCTTCTTTGTAGCCCTGGCGCACGCCCTCGTTGATCGCGTCGTAGAGCCCCCCGCCCGCGACGTGCACGTCCTGGCCGAGCTCGACGAAGCACACGACGAAGCCGGTGTCCTGGCAGTACGGGATGCGCCGGGTCCGCGCCATCTGCGCGTTGTCCTTCAGGATCTGCAGCACCTGCCGGCCGGCCGGCGAGCGCTCGGTGGTCAGCGCCCGGTCGAAGGCGCGCAGCATGTCGGGCTCGAGCTCCAGGTTGGCGCCGACGCAGAGCTTCTTGACCGCGTCGACGATGGCGCTGACGTGAACGTCTCTCACGACGATCCCCCGCCTCCTCGGATCAGAGCTTCAGCTTGTCGACCAGCTCCCGCACCGCATCGGCGGACTTGTGGAACGCCGCCTGCTCGTCCGGCGTCAGCTTGATCTCGACGATCTGCTCCACGCCCGCGCGGCCGAGCTTGACCGGCACGCCGACGTAGAGCCCGCGCACGCCGTACTGGCCGTTCAGGTACGCGGCGCACGGCAGGATCTTCTTCTTGTCCTTCAGGATGGCCTCGACCATCTCGACCGCCGAGGCGCCGGGCGCGTAGTAGGCGCTGCCGGACTTCAGGTGGTTCACGATCTCGGCGCCGCCGTTCGCGGTCCGCGTCACGAGCGCATCGATCCTCTCTTTCGAGAGCAGATCGGTGATCGGGATGCCGGCCACCGTCGAGTAGCGCGGCAGCGGCACCATCGTGTCGCCGTGGCCGCCGAGCACGAACGCGGTGACGTTCTCCACCGAGACGTTCAGCTCGCGCGCGATGAACGTGCGGAAGCGAGCGGAGTCGAGCACCCCGGCCATGCCGATGACCCGCTCGGCCGTGAACCCCGACCTCTTCCACGCCAGCTGCACCATCGCGTCGAGGGGGTTGGTGACGAGGACGAGGATCGCGTCGCGCGAGCGCCGTGCCACCTGCTCGACGACCGAGCCGACGATCTCGGCGTTCTTGAACAAGAGGTCGTCGCGCGTCATGCCCGGCTTGCGCGCCATGCCGGCGGTGATGACGACCACGTCGGAGTCGGCCGTCTCCTCGTAGCCGTTCGTGCCGATCAGCGACGAGTCGAACCCGTGCACCGGCCCGGCCTGAGCCAGGTCGAGCGACTTGCCCTGCGGGACGCCCTCGATCACATCCACCAGCACGACGTCGCCGAGCTCCTTCTCCACCGCGTACTGGGCGACGGTCGCGCCGACGTTGCCGGCGCCGACGACGGTGATCTTCGGTCTCGCCATCAGAATCCCACCTCGTTAGCCATGAGTGCTCTTCTCCCCGCGCGGCGTTCCGAGGCGAGCCGGCCTGAATCCGGTGTGCCCTCGATTGCGGCCCATCTCGTCGATTTCAATAACGCATTACTCTAACGCGCCGCGCCGACAGGGTCAAGAACGCGGCGGTCTCCCGAGCGCCTTCAGGAGCTCGCGTGCGATCAGCCGGCCGCGCAACGCCATGACCGCGCGGCCCGTTCGCGCGCGCGCCGCTACGGGCCAGCCGAAATAGCCAGCGCCACCGGGGCCGAGGTCGCGAAAGTTGCGGGCGCCGCGCGCGAGCGCGCGGCGAAAGTCGAACCAGGCCGGCGCGAGCCTTCGAGCGACCCGCCGGCGAACCAGCTTCGGCTCGACCGAGAGCATGAAGGCGGTCTCGAGCTCGCCCGAGTGCCACTCGGCGCGGGGATTCGGGCTCCGCATCAGCGCCTGAACCCTCGGATTCATCATCGGGGTCGGCGGCTTCGCGCCGGGCGCGAAGCCGGCCACGAGCACCCGTAGACGGCGGCGGGACAAGATTCGGCGGGCCGTCGCGATCGCCGCCAGGTGGTCGGGGTCGGCCTGGTAGTTGGCCAGGACGAATCGTCGAAACCCGTGGCTCGCGAGCCCGCCGACGACCTCGACGATGAGTCGACGAAGCGTTGGAATCGAGAGCGAGACCGTGCCGGCCCAGCCGACCGCCAGGGTGCTGACGCCGTACGGGATCGACGGGGCGAGGATCGGGCGCCATCCGGCGCGGCGAAGATGCGGCGCGATCCGGCGCGCCAGCTCCTCGGCGCCGCGCCAGTCGACCAGCAGCGGCAGATGCGGGCCATGCTGCTCGACCGCGCCGAGCGGAACGAACACGACGGCGCGGGGATCGCGGGCAACCCCTGCGGCGCCCCGTGAGGTCAGCTCGGCGAGGCGAATCAACCGGACAGACCGAGCAGTCGAGAGAGCGCGAGCCGCCGCAGGCGCCGGATCGAATCGGCCGGCGAGAGACCCATCGGGCACACCTCGGTGCAGTTGCCCTGACCGTGGCAGCGCGCGAGGGCGTCGTCGCCGAGGAGGACGCGCCAGCGCGCCGCGCGTCCGGCGTCGCGGTGGTCCAGCTCGAGCGTCAGCACCCGGTTGAGCGCGGCCGGGCCGGGAAAGCGCTCGTTGTGACCGACCATCGTGCAGGCCGAGACGCACATCCCGCAGCCGATGCACTCGATCGCCTGGTCGATCTCACGACGCTCGTGGGAGAGCCCGGACACCCGGGCGTACGGCTCGGCCTCTTCGCGCGGCACGAGCGCCGCGTCCACGCTGCGGAGCTTCGCGGCGAACGGGGTCATGTCCACGACGAGATCGCGCAGCAGCGGGAAGTGATAGAGCGGGCGCACGCTAACCGGCCCCGGGCCGAGCGACGCGAGCCGCGTGCGGCAGGCCCAGCGCTCGCGGCCGTTCACCACCACCGCGCACGAGCCACACATGCCGACGCGACACGCGTAGCGGAAGGCGAGCGTGGGATCCTGCGCGCGCTGGATCTCGACGAGCGCGTCGAGGACCGTCGTGTCGGCCGCGACGGCGACTCGATATTCGGCGAGGCCTTCGGCCTCACCGGCCGTCCAGCGAAAGACGCGGAGCGTGACGGGCGACGCCATCGTCGGCGTTATACTACCGCCACTTCCATGTCGTCGCGTCACGACCGGCTCGAGCTCCTCGATCGCTATCTCCGCATCCCCTCGATCAGTCGCCAGGTCACGCCGGAGATGATCGAAGCCGTGCGCGACCTCTGGCATGGGCTCGGCCTCGAGCTCACGCCGCTGGCGCCCGAGGACGGCCGCGGTACGCCCGCTCTCTACGGCGAGCTGCCGGGGCCCGCAGGCGCGCCGACACTGCTGCTCTACGGCCACTACGACGTCCAGCCCACCGGCGACCCCGCGCGCTGGAAGTGGCAGGGCGTAACGTGCGAGCCGTTCGTGCCGGCGTACTTCCTCGAGCACTACGTGCTGCGGCACTTCTATCGCCAGAGCGCGCTCTACGCCGCGATCGTGTCGTCGCGGCCGATGTAGCTCAGTACCACCGCCACGCCCAGACCGCCACCAAGACCACCAGCGCGAGCGCCAGCGCGAGCGCGAAGAGGGCGCGGTGCCAGCGGTACGCGAGGCCGAAGTCGAGCAGGATCGCGCGCACGCCGAGCAGCGCGTGGACGAGCGCCAGCGCCAGGAGCGCCGCCTGCACCCCGCGTCGGAACGGGTTCACCAGATGCAGGACGATCACGAGCAGGAGCGCCACGGCCGCGGCGCGCTGGATGAGCCACGCCCACATGCCGGCCTTCGTGTCCCGCCAGCCCTCGGCGGTGCTCCATTCGCGCTTGAGAACGCGACTCACGGCCCTCGCCGCTAGAGCTGGCCCTTGCGATAGGAGCGCTTCGCCGCGATCTTTCCGTTGTGCAGGGTGAGAAGGTCGCAGCCCTGCACCTCGAAGCGCGTGGAGCCCCGCGGCGTCCCGGTCGTCAGCCACTCGACGACCGCCAGCTCGGGACGGGCGAAGTGGCGGATCTCGTCCCAGCGGATGTCGGGAACGCGCTGGAACATCTCCTCGAGGAACTCGCGGACCGCCGGCTTGCCGACCACTCGGGAACCCCAGGGATCCTTGCCGAACGACGCCTCGAAGATGACGTCGTCGGTCATCATCGCGAGGATCCCGTCCACGTCGTGTCCGTTCCACACCGTGTTGAATCGATCCACGAACGCTTCACCGTCGAACGCCATCGCCATGGCCTCCTTCCCCTTGTTCAGAAGCGCGCCTCAGTCGCCGACTTCGACCATCGACGAAACCCGCCCTGCCCCGGCCGGTGTCGCGCGCGTCAGGGCGACCGGCTCGGTCCACACCGCGGCCTCGCCCGCGCGCGCCTGGACCCTCACGATATAGAGCGGCGCGGTCGACGGGGCAGGAAAATCGTTCCGGTAGTGCGCGCCGCGGCTCTCGGTGCGCGCCAGCGCGCTGGCCGCGATCAGGCGCGCGATGGCGGCCTGGTTGGTCAGGTTGATCCAGTCCTGCCACGCCAGATTGAACGCCCCGCCGCCCGGAACGCCGACCCGCGAGAGCTCGTTGGCGATTCGCTCGGCCGTGACGACGGCGGTCTTCAGCCCGGCCCCGTCGCGCACCAGCCCGGCGCGCTCCCACATCACCTCGCGCAGCTCGCGCTGCAAACCGTAGAGATCGCCACCCCGCCGGGCGAGCGGCGTCGTGAGCCACTCGACGACGTCGTCCACCTGCGCCCCGCCGTCCCGCGCCGGCGCGCGCCCCACGACGAAATCGGCCATCACGTCGCCGGCGATGCCGCCGAACACCGTCGACTCGGCGACGCCGTTGCCGCCCAGGCGGTTCGCGCCGTGGACGCCGCCCGTGTCCTCGCCGGCCGCGAAGAGGCCCTCGATGGCCGTGCGGCATGCGGCGTCGACGACGACGCCGCCCATCATGAAGTGGGTGGTCGGTCCCACCTCGACCGGCCCACGCGCCAGATCCCGGCCGAAGTCTCGGCAGCGCCGTACCATCCCGCGGAAGCTCCGCTCGACGACCTCGGCGCCCAGATGCGAGACGTCGATCCACACGCCGCCGTTCGGCGTGCCGCGCCCTTCCGTCACCTCGAGGAACGAGGCGCGCGCGACGAGATCGCGGGTCGAGCGCTCCATCCGCGCCGGATCGTAGCGCTCCATGTAGCGCTCGCCGCGCCCGTTCCGGAGATGGCCGCCGGCGCCGCGCAGCCCTTCTTCGAGCAGCGCCCCCGTCATCAGCGAATCGGGGATCACGAGGCCCGTCGGATGGAACTGGATCATCTCCATGTCGCGGAGCGGGAGCCCGGCGCGATATCCGAGCGCGATGCCGTCGGCGGCCTTGTCGGCCGAGCACGCGACCACCTTGTACATGGTCGGCCCCCCGCCCATCGCCAGCAGGGTCGCGCGCGCGGTCGCGACGACGAAGCGTCCGGTCCGGAGGTCCAGGACGAGCGCGCCGCGGCAACGCCCCGCGGGGTCCAGCAGGAGCTCGACCGCCCGGCACTCTTCGAGCGCGCGTACGTTCGGACGCCTGAGCACCTGCTCCGAGAGACGATTCATGATCTCGATGCCGGTGAGGTCGCCCTTGTGGATCGTCCGATCGTGCGTCTGGCCGGCGAAGGGCTTCTGATGGATCCGTCCCTCGGGCGTGCGGTCGAAGAGGCAGCCGTAGCGCGATTCGAGCTCGAGCACTCGCCCGGGCGCCTCCACGACCAGCGTCCACACGAGCTCCTGGTCGTTGATCCAGCCGCCGCCCGCGAGCGTGTCGAGGAAGTGCGCGTCGAGCGAGTCGGGCGCCGTCAGCACGGCGTTGTAGCCGCCCTGCACCATGCGCGTGCAGCCCGCGCGCCCCAGCAATCCCTTGACGACGACCGTGACGGACAGGCTCGGCGATCGGTCGGCGGCGTGGAGCGCGGCGCAGAGCCCAGCGCCCCCGGCGCCGAGGATCAGGACGTCCGTTTCGACCGCGTCGACTACCGGACGCAAGGGCAGGTCACGACAGCCATCATACTAGTTGCTTCGAGCGACCTCACCCTTGGCGAGACGCTCGAGGAACAGGACGAGATCGCGCGCCATCGCCTGGAACGACTCCTCCACGTACGACTCCGCGGTCTGGAACCCCGAGTTCGGCGCCTCGCGGCGATCGGCGGTGACGGCCAAGACCTGGCCCGTCTGGGCATCCACCAGGCTCGTCTCAATCTGCGCCTTCATGCGGTCCCCGAGCCGACTGTAGCCGGAGAACGGCACCCACGCCGAGGTATCGTCGCCGGCCGCGAGACGCGTGATCCGTCCCTCGAGTCGCAGGAGGCCCCCGCCGTTCGGCGCCGGGTCTCCCTCCTTCACGAGGTCGACGCGGGCGAACGCGTTCGTGGCCCTGAGACGCTGGACGATCTGGAGCTGGAAGTACGGAGGGATCGAGACCGTCAGCTTGGCTTCTTCCTTGCTCATCACGCCCGAGTCTGTCACCGGAAAGACGAGGATCGCGAGCGCGGGATACTTCTTCACGTCGAATCCAGACCGGACGGTCACCAGCCCGGCGCTGGGATCGGGCTGAGTCGGCTTGAGATCGGCGGTCCCCACGGGGTTCACGGGTGCCTGCTGGGCGGCGCCGAGGGTGCTACAGCCGGCACATACCGCCGACAGCGCAACCACGACGAGAGCCCATCGCCACCAAGTTTGCCTTGCCATGAGCATTCCTCCCTCAGAATGGTTCCTTAGGTGTTCGCGTCGGCTCTTGTCCCGCTGACGATACGCGTATCACAATGGAGGCAAATTCGACAAAGACCGATCTGGAGGGTCATGGGCTCCTCTCGAATCGTCGGGATCGTGCTGGGCGCGGCACTCGTGGTCGTCGGTCTCGCCGGGTGCGGGAAATTCTACTGGGGTCAACCCGGCGCAACCCAGGAGCAGTTCGATCGCGACAACCGCGAGTGCGCGAAGGAAGCGGCGCCGACCCCATCCGCCGCCCAATACGGTGTCGTCTCCGAGGGCTTCTATCGAGCGTGCCTGTCCGGGCGGGGATGGAAGCGTGAGAAGTACACCGATCCCCCGCCCGGATGGTTTCGAGGGCTCGAATGACGCGCGATCGGGTTACATTGTAAACATTCGAGCCGGTCGTTGAGTCTCACCACGGGGTCGTCCGAACCGTCCGCCGTTCGAGCGGAGATCGAGATCCAAGACTAGGCAAGGAGTCGGCATGCGGAGTCGACGGGTCATCGCGGCGTTTCTCATTCTCGCCAGCGCAGTCGGCGGCCCTGGGGCGATCCCCGCCGCCGACCCGCCCTCCCCCGAGCAGTCCGGCGAAATCACGCCCACGCGAGTGAGCTACCTCTACGGCGAAGTGTCCTTCTGGCGTCCGGGCGCGCCGGAGTGGGCCGAGGCGAAGACCAACACACCGCTGGCGCCCGGCGACATCCTCTATACGGGCGCGGATGGCAACGCCGAGCTCCAGATCGGACCGCGCGCGTTCGTACGCGCCGGCAACGGCACGCAGCTCGGGCTGGACAACGACGAGCCCGACTTCGTGCAGTTCCGCGTGACCGCCGGCCACACCGCGATCGACGTGCGGGAGATGCCGGCCGGCCACACGGTCGAGGTCGATACGCCGAACGCCGCGTTCACGATCGAGCGCCGGGGCTACTACCACGTCGATCTCTCCGAGGACACCACGACCTTCAGGGCTCATCGCGGGGGCAGTGCCACCGCGACCCCGGCTTCGGGAGCGGCCGCGGCCGTCGGGCCCAACCAGCAGATCGTGATCGCGGGCGCGGAGACGCCGAACGTGGAGACGAGCGTGGCGCCGTCTCTCTCGGCGTGGGACCGCTGGAACAATCAGCGCACGGCCTATCTGATCCAGCCGACGAACGTGCAGAACGTCTCGCCCGGCATGTACGGCACCGAGGAGCTCGCCCAGCACGGAACCTGGCGGACCGAAGAGACGTACGGGCCCGTGTGGGCGCCGGCGAGCGTCCCTCCGGGGTGGGTGCCGTACAGCACGGGGCGGTGGATCTGGGATCCGCGCTTCGGCTGGACCTGGCTCGACGCGGCGCCGTGGGGCTGGGCGCCGTACCACTACGGCCGCTGGGTCTTCGTCCGAGGCTACTGGGGATGGGCGCCCGGTCCCGTCGTCGTCCGGCCCGTGTATGCGCCGGCGCTCGTCGTCTTCCTCGGCGGTCCCGTGGTCGTCGCCGCGCGTCCGGTGCACTGGGCGCCGCTCGGCTGGGGCGAGCCGGTCATCCCCTGGTGGGGCCGTCCGGGATTCGTCGGCGTCGCCTGGTGGGGCGGCTGGGGCGGCCCGCGCGTCGTGAACAACGTCGTCGTCAATCGCACCACGACCGTCAACGTGACCAACATCAACGTCTACGGCAACGTCCACGTGCACAACGCGGTCGTCGGAGTCTCGGAAGAGCGCTTCGGACGCGGGGCCGTCCAGACCACGCGAGTCGACGACGCGCGGGTGCGGGAGCTGACGCCGGTCCGCGGGCCTCTTCAGATCAAACCGGTTGCGGCCAGCGCGATGAGCGCGGAGCGCTCGTCCTTGACGCCGCCCCCGGCCGCGCGGGAGCGCACCGTGGTCGCCACACGCGCGCCACGAAACTTTTCCCCGGCGCTGCGCGCCCAGGGGCTCGGCGCCGAGCGCGAGGCGCCGCCGGCGGTGTCACCGCGAATCGTTCCCGCGCCGAAGCGCACCGTCGTCGCTCCACCGCCGGAGGGTCAGAGCGTGGGTCAGCGGCCGCGCGCGGGCGAGACACCGAATGCCCGCCGACCAGAGCCGAGCTCCGCGCCCAGCGCCGGGCCCGCCCCACCGCGGCCCGGCCCTCGCGCCGCGCCCGCGTCGCCGGAATCCGGTCAGAGCAAGCGGCCACCAGTCGATGACGGCATCGGCGCCAGGAAGGTCGGCCCGCCCCCGCCTCCACCACGGAGCGCGGCCGAGTCACGCCAGGGACGCCCACACGCGCCGCAGGACCAGCGGCGGCATCCGGAGCCCAAGCAGGGTCAGCCCACGCAGCGCTCGGGCGAGCGGCCACCGGAAAACAAAGAAAAGCAGCCGGAGAAGTAACCAGCCTCGGCTACGCGCAGGCAGCCCGGCGGCGACTCTGCATTTCAGGCGCCGGTGAGTCACTGCCGGGGTCCTGCAGGACTGCTCAGTTCTCCGAGTTGTAGGGACACCCCGGCCTAGACGAGCACCGGGCGCGCGTCAGAGTCCCGACCGCGAGGCGGTCGTTACCGTCATACAGTGCGAGGGTCACTGCTACGACGGTGTGAGTCTCTTGAAGCCTTCGGCGAGCGGCGTGTTGAATGGCGCTCCCGCACGTGTCGCCAATCCCCGTAAGAACCCTTCAACGTCAGGGTGGTTGCCGAACTGCGTGGCGTGCGCGCGCACAGCCTGCACCTTGAGGGCGAACGTCGAGGCGATGTCCACCACGTGATCCGCGTGATCGCTCATGATCAGCAGAATCTCCCGGACGCGGTAGGGCGCGAAGCCCGCTGCGGCGTGAACAGGATAGTACAGCGGCCCCGGAGCGCGGAAGTAACAGGCCTCAACGACCGCGTAGCCGATGGCGCGGTGATCCGGATGAAGCTGGGGGACCCGGTAGGTCGGGGCTCCCCCATACGGATCATGCGTCACGATGGTGTCCGGCCGCTCCTCCCGAATCAGTCGGGTCGCCGCCTCGGCCAGAGCAGGACCGGCCCAGGCGAGTTCCCCGTCCTTGAAGTCCAGGAATGTCAACCGCTGAACGCCCAAGATCGCGGCGGCAGACCTCTGCTCGACCTCGCGCATAGCGGCGACCTGTTCGGGCGTCATCCCTGGATCGTCATGGCCCTTGTCGCCTCGGGTGAACATCACCGAGTGGACTTCGTGACCTTCGTCGATCCATCGGGCCACCGTTCCACCGGCCATGATGTCGGCATCGTCAGGGTGTGCGGTCATGATGAGGACGCGTCTCGGCGTCGTCATGATGCAGTGGTGGGAACGGCGGTCAGCCGGTAGCACGCCCACGCGAGAGCACACACGAGAACCGCAGCACCGACGAATGGCGCGGCGAGGCCGCCGACATCGCCGAGAGTGCCCATTACAAGGGGGCCGACGATCATTCCAGCGTCGGCCAGAGTGCGAAGCCAGCCCACGGCGATGCCGTGGAGTTCCGGAGACACCCGGTCGCCGATGATCGCGGTGGGAAGACCGGCGACGAACCCGGCCCCCGCGCCAATCAGGAGACTCCAGATGGTGAGCAAGAGGGGATGCATCACGAGCGGGAGGCTCGCCAGGACGATCGCATACCCGAGGAGTCCAAGCCCGAGGACTGGCAGCCGGTTCCAGCGATCGGGAAGACGACTCACAAGCCACAAGGCGAGCAATCGTCCCATGACGCTCACGCCAACCAGGTAGCCAACGGCCTCGGGAGCAAGATGTCCCCATTCGAGCACGGACAGCGGGAAGAGGAACACGATCACCCCAGTCTGCACCGCGACGAGTGCCGCGTTGATGATGCTCATGAGCATCACGCCGGGCACTCGAACGACGGTACGGAGCCGATGGCCATGAGCAGTGTTAGCTGCTGAACTTGCGTTAAGTAGTGGTGGCGGGAGGGCGAGCCAGCCTGCCGCAATCGCAGCGACCATCATGCATGCCGCCTCGAATAGAAACGGGCTCGTCGCGCCCACTGCCGCGTAGAGCCAACCGCCCCCGATGCTGCCTAACAGGGCTCCACCTGTTTCGGCCATCAGCAGGCGGCTGATCGCGCGGCCTCGACGCGCGCCACGGTCTACCATCACGGTCGTGGCAACCGTGGCGAACATGGCCCACCCAATCCCTGCAACGCTTCGGATACCGAGGAAGACACCGTAGGCCGCCGTGAGCGCGGACGCGATGTCGCTGCTAGCAATCACGGCAAGGCCGGTGATCATCAGCGGTCGGCGGCCCAAGCGGTCGAGCAGGTAGCCTGTCGGGAGATTGGCGATCCACTTCCCGGCTCCGAACACCGTGGGGATCACCGTGACCATCCGGTAATTCGCCCCGAAGAACTGTTGGAGGTAGAGCGGCAACGAGGGGCGAAGGACACCCTGGCCGAGGTTGAACATGAAGGCAGCGACGAGGACACCCACCGTCTCGCCCGACCGCCGAGGCCCGGGCTCGGTTACTTGCTCTTGTGAAGGCACGTGCAGTAGCCACGCCCGCCATGGCGGGGTGACCTGCGCGCCAGTGCTGCGCGGCGACGCTCCAGTTCTTTACGAAGGCGCGTGAGCGCGGCGATTTGGGTTGTCGTCTGCGAAATCCGGGTATCGAGCATGTCGAGGACCCGCGTTCGGGTACCGCCGTTCCCTGGGACACTCGCGGCGACGATCAACTCTCGGATCGCCTCCAACGTGAGACCAAGGGTTTTCGCCTCGCGGATGAACTCCAGGCGGTGAAGGTCTATTTCAGCGTAGACGCGATAGCCCGCGGCGGTGCGCCGGGGAGCGGGCAAGATACCCGCCGCCTCGTACAGCCGGAGCGCCTTTCTGCTTGCGCCGCTACGTTTTGCGACCTCGCCAATCAGGAGGCCGTCTCTGCTCACGGGCCATACGGTAAACCCTGCCCCTGGGGACAAGGTCAAGCGAGAAAGTTGCGCCACCGGGGAGCACCGGACCGCGCCGCGCCCCGGCCGAGGGCACCGGCGAATCCGGGTGCTCGTGGACAAACGAAGGCCCCGGCGCGATGGTCTGCGCTCGGGGCCTTGGGTGCTACTCTACCGAGTGTCTATGCGTCCCTCGAAGGGTACACGAACGGGTGCAAGCGGAGCGGCGGCGCTCCCCCGGATCTGGATCAATGCATCCGGTGGTCGTCGAAGCCGGCCGAGGACTTGATCCGCTCCTCGGTGCCCGGGATGTACTTCTTCTCGAGCTCCTGGAAGTGCGACACCCGCGCCATCACGTGATGGCTCTCGGTCGGGTGACCCACCTTCGTCTTCTCGAGCCTCCACTGCGCCTGCTCCTGGTCGCGCACTAGCTCCTCCATCGCGTTCCAGGTCGCGTACGTCGCCGCGTGGGAGGCGAAGAGCGTGATGAAGATGAACTTGTAGCCGAGCTCGCCCAGCTCTCTGAACGTGAACGGGTTCGGGTCCTGATGCCACCGGAACGAGGACGAGTAGTTGAACGACAGCGGCAGGTCCGGATGGCTCTCGCGCATGGCCTTGGCGAAGGCCACCGCGGGCTCGCGCGAGGCGTTCGAGAGCTCGCACCACACGGAGTCGACACCCGCGTCGGCGTACGCGCGGCCGCGGCGGATCGCCTCCTCGAGGCTTCCGCCCACGGCGCCGTAGGCATCCGTCCGGGCGATGATCACGAAATCGGGGTCGAGGCGGTCGCGCGTATCGAGGGCGGCGCGGTACTTCCCGAGGCCCTCGTCGAGGCTCACGACGGTCTTCCCGGCGATGTGCCCGCACCGCTTGGGGAAGCGCTGGTCCTCCAGGTGGATCCCGGCGACGCCCGTCTTGACGAACTCCTGCACCGTCCGGATCGTCGACAGCGCGTTGCCGTAGCCGTCGTCGGCGTCGGCGATAACCGGCAGCGTCGTGGCGGACGCGACCATCGACGCGATCCGCGCGACCTCGGTCTGGGTGAGAAAGCCCATGTCCGGCCACGCGTTGTGCAGGGCCATCGAGTAGCCGCTCAGGTAGATCGACTTCATGCCGACCCGCTCGGCCATCTGGGCCCCGAGCGGCTCGTAGACGCCACCCGTGAACAGGTACGGCTCTTCCTTCAGCAGGCGTCGGAACTCTCGTCCTTTGCTCTCGGGCATCGACTCCTCCTCAGGCCACGCGGTGGCGCGCCAGCACCGTCGCGCACCACCGGCAATAGGTGTCAGTCTCCACGTGGATGACGCAGCTCGGGCAGGCCGCCACGTCGCACTCCTGGCAGCGCGCCGTCCGGCTCGGCTGCTCGAGCGTCGCTCCGCACTCGCACGTCGTCGACATGGCGTCTACCCCCGATCGAGCCGGCTTCGTGCCGCCTCTTTCGCCCTCCAGAGTGCGGTCCGGCGCGAGAACAATCAATGTTATTGTTTTTATCTCCGGGATAAATTATTTTTATCACTAGGAAGATTCCGGAATAGGGCGTCGTGGAAATCCCGCAGCTCGAGGCATTCCTGGCCGTCGGCACGTTCGGCGGCTTCCGCCGGGCCGCCGCGGCGCTGCGGCTCACGCAGCCGGCGGTCAGTGCGCGCATCCGCGCGCTCGAGGATTCGCTGAGCGTGCGTCTGTTCGAGCGCGGACAGCACGGGCTGGCCCTCTCGGCGGCCGGCCGCGCGCTCCGGCCTCACGCCGAGCAGGTTTTGCAGGCGGCCGCGCTCGCCCGCCAGGCGGTGCACGACGTCCGCCCGGCCAGCGGGGGGGCGCTCCAGATCGCCGCGGTGCTCTCCATCTGCACCTACCTCCTGCCCGACGTGCTCAAGCGGTTCCAGACGGCTCACCCGAGCGTGATGATCACGGTGCGCTCGGGCCACTCGAAGGAGGTGCTCGAGCTGGTGCTGCGCGGCGAGGCGGAGATTGGACTCGCGCGGTCGCTGCACCATCCCGAGGTCGAGACGGTGAGCCTCCGCAACGATCCTCTCGTGCTGGTGGGCCGCGCGGCATCGTGGCCCACGAGCACCCGACGGGCGCGGCTCGCGCAGATCGCCGACCGGCCGCTGATCTTCTTCGACCGCGGCTCGAGCGACTGGACCTTGACGCAGGGGCTCTTCCGCCGGGCCGGGCTCGTGCCCAACGTGGCGCTCGAGGTCGAGACGATCGAGACGGCCAAGCGCATGGTCGAGCGCGGGATGGGACTCGCCTTCCTGCCGCACCTGGCGGTCGGACGCGAGCTGCGCCGGCGCAGCCTGGTGGCGATCGAGATCGTGGACGCCGAGCCGATCGCCCGCAGCCTCGACGTGATCCACCCGCGGCCTCGGCCGCTCTCCGCGGCCGCGCGCGCCTTGCTGCAGGCGTTGAGGTCGGCGCTCAGCGAGGCCGACGGGCCTCCGCGCCGGCGGCGCTAGCTAGCTCCGGCGAGCCAGCAGCCGGCGCAGCAGGGTCCTGCCCTGCTCACCCGCCCACTGACGCTCGCCGATCGCCTTGCCGACCAGCCTGCCCTGGCGGTCGACGAGGAAGACGCTCGGCGTGTAGGCGATCTGGTAGCTCTTCTCCGCTTCCTTGTTCGCGTCGAGCAGCACCGTCGACGTCACGCCCCGGCTCTTCACGAACGCCGCGACCACGTCGCGTTTCTCGGCGAGGTTGATCGCCAGCACCACGAGCCCCTGATCGCGGAGCTCCTGGTGGACTCGCTCGATGGTCGAGGGCAACTCCCTCGCGCAGTACGGTCAGGTGCTCTCCCAGAAATAGAGCATGACGGCCCGGCCGAGCGCGTCGGCGAGCGCGACGGGCTTGCCGTCGAGCGACTCGAGGAAGAACGGCGCCGGCGTCTGGTCGCCGAGCGGCGTGACCTGGAACGCCGAGAGCAGCTCGTCGAGCGAATCGTCCGCCGCGGCAGCCGGCAGCAGCCCGAGCCCGAGCAGCAGCACCGCCGCCAGCGCGAGCCTACGGCTTGATGTACGCGTAGCCCGCCTCCTGGAGCTCCATGACCCGCACGACGCCGCTCGGCACCGGCGTCGCGCCCTCGATCAGGTCCTTGAGGTCGATCTTCTGCCGCGCCATCGTGATCTGGCAGGCGTCGAGCCTGAGCCCGCCGGCCAGCAGGGTCTCGAGCTTGCCGCGCACGTCGGGATCGATGTCCCTGGCGAGAAACGTGCGCAGCGCCGGGCCGTGAACGACGAGCTCGAGCGCCTCGATGTTCTTCCAGCCGACGACGTGGACGTGATTGTCGATGTTGACGAGCACGGCCTTGGCGCGGTCAACGCCGGGATCGTCCAGGTGATAGACAACCTTGTGCCGCTTCGGCTGCGCGGCCAGGTGCGACGCGTCGGTCGCGCTCGACCACGCGAGCGCTCCGACGGCGACCATCGCGACGAACCAGAGACTCGTTCGCATCGTCAATCTCCTTTGCGTCCCACGACCCGCACGCGCGCGCGCGGCGCGAGCTTCACGCGCCCGAGGCTCTTGAGGTGACCGGCCACCACGTCCCACGCCGGGGGGCCGTCGACCTCGGCGAGGCTCGCCCAGCCCGTCGCCTTGTAGCGGCGGGCGGGCTCCATGGCGCGTCCGGCCACGCGGAGGTCTCGGATGCGCCGGCCGACGGGCTTGGACGGGTCGATCGTATACGTCAGCCCGCCCAGCCGCACCATGTCGCCGCCCTGCCGATAGTACGGATCGGGATGGAATAGGTTGTCGGCGACGTCTTCCATCAGCTGGTGGATCTCGCTCCCCGTCATCTCCCGCACCCAGGTGTTCGGATAGGTCACGGCGGTGTGCGCGTACACGTCCTCGAGCGTGATCTCCTGCCCCGGCACGATCGTGATCCCCCAGCGGAAGCCCGGGGAGAACGCGATCTGGGCGTCGGCGTCGCGCAGGAGCGCGTCGAGGATCAGCTCGTCGAACGTGCCGTTGAAGTTGCCGCGCCGGTAGAGCAAGGTCTCGGACACCGCCAGCCGCTCGCCCAGCTTCGCCTCGTAGGGCCGGCGAATCTCCTCGATCAGCCGGGCCATGTCCGGATCGGCAGGGACGTCCTGCGCCAGGACGGGGATCAGGCGATAGCGATAGCCGCGGAGGCGTCCGCGCTGGACGTCCAGGTCGAGGCGGCTCAGGAACTTGCCGTGCGAGCCCGAGTTCACGACCAGCGTCTTGCCCACGAGGAGTGGCTGCGGCAGCGCGTCGTGGGTGTGGCCGCCGAGCACGACGTCGAGGCCGTGGACGCGCCCGGCGAGCTTCAGGTCGACCGCAACGCCGTTGTGCGAGAGCAGGACGACCAGATCGACCTTCTTGCCTTCTCGCAGCTCGTTGACCAGCGCCTGAAGGCCGTCTTCCTGGATGCCGAACGTCAGGTCGGGCACGAAGCGCCGGGGATGGGAGACCGGCGTGTACGGGAACGCCTGGCCGATGACTCCCACGCGCGCGCCGCCCACGTCGCGGATCGTGTAGGGCCGAAACGGCCGCTCGGCCCAGTTGAGCTCGGCGACGTTGTGCGCCACGAAGTCGCCCGCGAAGACGCCCCGCTGCTCGCGATCGCCGAAGAGCTCCTTGACGCGGTCGAGCCCGTACACGAACTCCCAGTGCGGCGTGAAGACCTCGACGCCGAGCTGGTTCGAGACGCGCACCATGTCCTCGCCGCGGCTCCAGAGGGCGGTGGCCGAGCCCTGGATCGTGTCGCCGCCGTCGAGCAGGAGCGTGCGCCCCGCGCGCTCCTCGCGGACCCGCTTGACCAGGGTGGCGAGATGGGCGTAGCCGCCCATGCGTCCGTATCGCGCGGCCAAGGTCGCGAAGTCGAGATACGTGTAGGCGTACGCCTCCACGGTGCCCGGCGAGAGATGGTACGCGCGGAGCAGCTCGGCGCCCGTGAGAAACGGCGGCCGGCCGCGCTCGGCGCCGACGCCGATGACCGAGTCGGGCTCGCGATAGTACACGGGGCGAAGCGTCGCGTGCGCGTCGGTGATGTGCAGTAGGGTCACGTTGCCCAGCGGCTCGAAGGCCAGGAGCCGCGCGGGGCCGTCGGCGGCCTCGAGACTGCGCGGCGCGAGCCCGGCGCCCGCGGCGACCGCGAGCAGCCTGAGGAGGTCGCGCCGCGAGACGTCCATGCGCTAGTGGCGAATGCCCGGCACGCTGAGCGGTTTGCCGTTGTCGAAGGCGGTCAGGTAGAGCTCGAGCTCTGCGTACTCGATGGAATCCGCCGCGAGCATGTTCATCCCGAGGGGCGTCATGCACCACTGGAAGCGCTTGCGCATGTCCCACACCTCCGCCCGGTCGGTCCGCCACGTCGGGATGTGCTTCGTCAAGCCCGACCTCACGTCCGCCAGCAAGCGGCCGCCCAGAAACTTCCCGGCTGACCGCTCGCTCGTGTGGCAATCGGCGCACGCGTGATTGCGCTCACCCACCCGCCGGTAAAAGGTCGCCTTGCCGCGCGCGAGCGCGGCGCGGGCTTCGGGGCTCGCGACGTCGACGCTCACCGGCATGCCGTTCGACTGCATCTTGATGAGCATGGTCATGCTGAGATTGTCGGCCGACTCGCTCGGCATCGCGTGGCCGGTCGTAGCGGGCGCGTGCACCTCGAGAAAGTCCTCGACGCCCATCACGCGCCCCTGGGCCTTCACGAACCTCGGGTATCGTGGCGCGACGCCGCGCATCGCGCGCGCGACGCCGCCCTCGTGGCAATCGCTACAGGCCTTGCCGGACGCTCCGCGCGCCGTCCACAGTGCCTCGGCGTCCTCGGCCAGCACGATCGCGGGGTTGTTCGTCGGATCGAGGTTGTCGCCGAACCCCACGGGCTTCGGACGTGTGAAGGGATTGCGCTCCGGGCTCTTCTCCGGAGCGACCGGCGCCTTGAGCGTCTGGAGGTAGGCGACGATGTGCACGATCTCCTCGGCGCTGAAGATCCCGGCGGTGCCCCACGGCGGCATCACGGTGTTCGGGAAGAACACGCGCGGGTCCCAGACGACCTGATACAGATACTGATCGGGCAGCCGGCGATCGCCGATCGTCGACTGATCGGGGCCGGCGCTGCCGGCCGGCCAGACGTCGTCGCCCGGCACGAGATGACACGCCGTGCAGGGCCCCTTGCTACGGCTGAGAAAGAGCGCACGCCCTTTGTGGGCGTCGCCTTCAATGCTGGCGGGCATCGTCACGCGTTCCACCGGGGGCTCCCGCCGTGAGTCGTCGTACCCGTACGTCGGGTACGGAGCGAAATCCCTCGTTGTCCATCCGCGATAGCGCACGGCCGCGCGCGTGCCGTCGGTCAGGGTGCGGATCTCGCCGCGCGCTTCGGGGAGCGCACGCGACGACCACCGCGGAACGCTGCCGTAGTCGGGCGCCTCCGCCGCTGTCCCCGCGCAGCCGGCGCTCAGCGCCACGAACGCCGCCCCACGCAGCGCCCGCCACGCCGCCGCGCGTCTCATCGGCGGACGTTCACGAGAACTTGATGTCCGCGATGCCCTCGTAGCGCCCCCCGGTGGTGTCGAGGAACTGAACCTTGAGCTGACCCGGGTCGGTCGCCTTGAAGGTGAAGGTGAAAAACGGATTCTCGGCCACGTTCTGAGTCGTGTCGAAGGTCGCGACGGTCTTGCCCAGATACGTCACGATCACCTTGTTGATGTAGTTGTAGTTCTTCTGAACGATCTTGCCCTGCGCATCACGCTCGATCCGCTCCATCGGGTGGATCACGAGGGCACGTACCTGGACGACGTCGCCGGCCTTGATGCTCGACGGAACGCGGAGCCGAACCTTGCCGATGTCTGACATGGCTAGCCTCCGCAGCCGCCGACCGTGACTTTGACCTCGCGCTTGACGGCGAGCAGGCTGCCGTCGCTCTGCTCGACGATGGCGCGGACGTCGCCGCTCTCGCCGAGGCGGATGTTCGCACCCATGAACGCGCGGCCGGCCTCGGGCGACAACGTCACTCGCGTGACGACCGGGATGCGATTCTTGTCGGCGACGACGTAGATATGCTTCACGTAGTTCGTCGGCGTCATCGGAGAATCGACGCTGACCGAGATCGGGACCACGGCGCCGTTTTCGGCGATGAGCGGCACGTCCAGCTTGACGCTGGCGGCGCCGTCCCTCATCGGCTTGCCTCCGAAGAGCCGCTTCATCGCATCTTCCACGCTCTCGTTCTGCCCGAGCGCCTGAGCCCACGCCGTGCCCGGCATCGCGGCGAGTCCCCCTGCCGCGGCAACGCCGAGGGCACTCAAGGTGATCAGAGCTGTTCGCCGGCTTATCCGATGGTCCTCGGTCACGATCGCCCCTCCTCCCGCGTCGCGCGCGCCAGCAGGCTCGCCCATCCGTGTTCCTCCGATGGCTCAGCCACTTGACAACCGCCCACATGCCGACCCAGAGTGCGTCTGCGCCGCCGACAATCCCAGGGAGACACTATGCGCCCGAAGCACGTTCCCGGACAACTCCTCACTCTCGTCGCCTTGCTCATGCTCGGCTGTGCCGTTGGCGCGGACAAGCGCGAGGTGCCGTCCTCCCAGCGGTGGACCTCTCGCGCGATCCCCGAGGCTCGGGGCGAGGTCAAGGAGATCGAAGGGAAACGGGTGCAGATCCGCTACCGGCATGAACCCTTCTCGACCTTCACCGTGAACTACGAGCAGTGGCCCACCTATGCCTACAGCGACAACCGGGTCTTTTCCCAGCCGGCGCGAGTCGCCATGCCTGACCTCAAGGGAGATCCGGCACGTGGCCGGCAGCTGTTCATGGCCCGAAACAAGGCGCCGTGCACGGGCTGCCACCTGATTCCGGGAGACGACGTCTGGCCGGCTGGAAGCGTCGGCCCGGATCTGTCGGTCATCGGCGACCGCCGTTTGCCGGATCGATATCTCTTCGAGCTCATCTGGGATCCCCGTCTGTTCTTTCCCAACACCAGCATGCCCCCCTGGGGACCAGCCGGAATTCTCTCCGCGGAAGAAGTCGTCCACATCGTGGCCTTCCTCCAAACGCTCAAAGGCAACCCGCCGTTCGTGCCGCCGCCGGAGAAGGACCCCACGCGGAATCCGCACACGCGTCCGACGATCCTTCCTTACTACGGCGACAATCTGGATCCAGCCACGAACCCCGCCGTCGTCTTCGCGGACAATGCCCTGTCCGTGTGGTCCGCGAAGGGACCGGCGGGCAAGGCCTGCGCGGACTGTCATCCGGGCGGCCCGGAGAAGGCCATGAAAGGCGTGGCGACGAAGTACCCGAAGTATCTCTCGGCGTACCGGCGGATCATGTCGATCGGAGACTTGCTGACCGTCCATACGCCCGAGACGACGGGCCGAGAGATGCTCGCCGAGAGCGCCGACAATCTCAACATGACCATGCTCATCAAGATGCAGTCGAATGGAATGCCCGTGAACGTCGACATCACGAGCCCAGAGGCCGCCGCCGCGTACGAGCGCGGGCGGGCCGTGTATTTCAAACGGGTCGGCCAGCGTAACCACGCCTGCGCCGACTGCCACGAGGCGGATCGAGGCGCCGGCCGATACGCCGGCGCCCGGCTGCTCAGTCCCGTCCGCGAGGGGCTGACCAAGCACTTCCCGCTCTGGTTCAACGCGTATCTCGGCGTCTGGGACATTCGCAAACGCTTCCAGGTGTGCATGCTGCCGCTCGGAATGAACTACCTGCCCGCCGACGCGCCGGAGTATGCGGACCTCGAGCTCTACCTCACCGCGTTCGACAACGGCAAGCCGATGAGCGTGCCGGGAATCCGGTGACCGGCCGCCGACTCGGAGGTGTCCTGGCTCTCGCCCTCGGGACCCTGGTGGCGTCGCTCGCGAGCGACGCGCAGCCGCCGGACCACATTCCGCGGATTGGATATCTGATCTTTCCGCGGTGAAGATCCCGCGCCGCTGCTGCTGCGAGCCGATCAGGTCGTGGAGTAGCCTTCCCGCGACACCGGACTCGTACCAAACTCGCTCACCGCCGCCGCTCGCCCTCCTGGCTTCTCGCAACGACCTGAGCGTACGCTCGCAGATAGTAAACAGCGTCAGGCGCCCGGGCCACCGCGTCGTCGCCGTCACCCAAGAGAGCGCGCGCCGTCCCACCAAACGATGTCAGAACGCGTCGGGCGAGATCGAGATAGTCGGCCGGACCCCCGACCTGGTGCGCCTGGAGCAGCGCCTCGGCCATGACCCCGTTGGCGTCGAGCGACAGCGGGAGGCTCTTGTCGTCGCCGAAGGCGCCCCGGCCGGCATCGAAGAGGTCGGCCACGGCGAAGCGCAGCACCTGCAGTGCCGTCTGGCGGTAGGATTCCACCCGGACGACTCGATAGCCCTCGAGGAGCCCGAGCGCGGCCCACGCATTGGCATCGAGCTGCCCCTCGCCATGTCTTTGTCCGGTCCGAGGCTCGTAGAGATGGAAGGCGCCTTTCTCGCTCACCACGTTCAGGCGTATGAAGTCGAGCGTGCGCAGCGCAACATCGCGAAGATCCGTTCTCCCCGAGGACCGGCCCAGAGCGAGCAGCGCGACGGCCGCTTCGGCGTTCCACGCCGTGAGCTTCTCGCGATTCACGGATGGCGCCTGAGCGCTCCGCCGTTCGCGAAGCGACAGTCGGTAATAGGCGGGATTGGCGGTCTGGCTGCTATAAAAGCCGCCCGCGGTCGCGTCGTGGAGTGTTCGGAGCAGGTACGCGACCGTACGATCCGCGGCCTCCCGGTACCGCGGGTTACCGGTCATCCGGTGAGCCTCGCCCAGCACGGCCGCCAGTGTTGCGTTGAGATGCACCAGCTTCTCGTAATGCGGCTGGCGCCACTCCCGCCCTTCGGCGAAACGAAAGAAGCCGCCATCGACAGGGTCATAGAGGGCTCCGAGGACCCCGTCGAGAGTCTTCTCGACGGCGACGAGGTAGCGACGATCCCCAGTGGCCTGGTGTAGCTCGAGCAGATACGCGAGCAGACGCGGCTGAGGGTATTTGTCGCCGGAGCCAAACCCGCCGTACTCCTTGTCCAGGTTCTCGCCGACGAAGGTGAGCATGCCCTGGCGGAGCCGCCGATACGTATTCGAGCTCAGTGGGGCCGAGTTCGGAACGGCGACGGGCCCGGTCTCCGGCGCGGGCGACGGCGACGCGGCGACCTGCTTCACGACGCTCAGAAAATCGTCCTTCTTGAGCACCCCGGCGAACGATTGCCGGACCCGGCCGTCGGGAGCGAAGAGCACGATCATCGGCAGTCCCCGGGCGTACCTGCGCACGAGGTCAGGGTGCCGGTCATGGTCGGCGAAGACATTCACGTAGTGCTGGTTCAGGTACTTCGACACCTCGGCGTCGGCCAGCACCTGTTGCTCGAAGTATTTGCACCAGTAGCACCACACGGCGCTGATCAGGAGAAAGAGGGGTTTGCCTTCCCTCTGCGCAGCCTCGAATGCCGCGGGCGAATGCTCCACGAACCGGACGTTCGACGTCTGGAGGACGTCGCCCCGGGCGTCCCGGGCGCCGCCAGGGAAGACCCCGAGGGCTCCGAGCGCAAGAACGGCGAGGGATCGTCTTGACAAGCTCTCTCGGCCGACACAGAGTCTGCGAGCATTCATGGCTCCGGAAGAAGTATGCGCCCGGACCAGAATCCAGGACAATCGTGCATCGGATGATTTCCCGTACCCTGAAGCCTTTGCTCTTCGTGCTCGCGATCGTGGGCGTCCTGTCCGGCGTCGAGGCGCAGCGCCCGGACCGGGTGCCGCGGATCGGCTATCTCGTGGTCTCGCCGCTTGCCGACCCCCCTTCCGCGGAACGCGCCGCGTTCCTCGACGGCTTGAGAGAGCTCGGCTACGTCGTCGGCCAGAACGTCGTCATCGAGTATCGATCGGCGGCATGGAATCGTGAGCTCTTGCCCGACCTGGCGGCCGAGCTGGTCAACCTCAAGGTCGACGTCATCGTGGCCGTGCCGGGAGCCATCGACGCCGCAAGAGACGCGACGAAGACGATCCCCATCATCGTCCCGTCGCTTACGGATCCGGTCGACGAGGGTTACGTCAAGAGCCTCGCGCGCCCCGGCGGGAATATCACGGGGCCCGGCTGGTCGGCGGAAGGATTGACCGGAAAACGGCTGGAGCTGCTCAAGGAGGCCATTCCCAAGCTTTCCCGTGTGGCCGTCCTCTGGAATCCGCTCAACGAAGGTGCAAAGCGGCAGTGGCAAGAAGCGCAGGCCGCGGCCCGGAAGCTGCACCTGGCGCTTCAATCTCTGGAAGTGAAAGACCCCAGCGACGTCCCCAAGGCCTTCGCGACGATGGCGCAAAAGCGTCCCGACGCCTTGATTACCGTGGCCAGCGCGCTCACGACCGCCTATCGGCCGATCATCATCGAGTTCGCGACCAAGCAGCGAATCCCGACCATGTTCGCGCTGAAAGCCGACGTCGAAGCCGGCGGCCTCATCTCGTATGCGGGGAGTCTGACCGACACCTTCCGCCGAGCGGCACGCTACGTCGATAGGGTTCTGAAGGGCGCCAACCCCGGCGATTTGCCGATCGAAGATCCCACCAGATTCGAGCTGGCCATCAATCTCAAGACAGCCAAGACGCTGGGGTTGAAGATCCCTCAGACGCTCTTGCTGCAGGCCGACCAGGTGGTCCAGTAGCGCGGGAGGCAGACCACCCGGCGTGTCGTCAGGCGCCATCCAAACGATAGGCAGACGCGTCGGGCTTGAACGCGCGCGGCAGCCAGAGCGGCCGTCTCAGGTTGTCGGGGCCCGGGGCGGGACGGGCGAGCGCCAGCCACTCACGGTAGACCTCGAACGATTTGTCGGTGTCGACGAACACGTCGCCGTAGCGGTCGTCCGAGCTGGGCCGCGTCACGGTCACCTTCTGATGCCAGCAATGCTGGCCGCTGACTGGATCGGGCTGGACCGGGAAGGTCAGGTTCTGGTGCACGCCGGCCTCGTTCCACCAGATCCGCGACGAATCGGGATCGTCGCTCGCGAACGGCCGCGGCCCGTGCCGCTGGCGCATGCGCCACTTGCCCGCGTCGAGCCGGCTCAAATCGACCAGGGCGGTCGACCACCGCTCGCCGCCCGCGTCCTCGTGCAGGCGCCACCGGCCCAGGTGGTGCGAGCACGCCACCACACCCGGACGCACGGACTCGGTCACCCACACCCGGTCGACGAAATGCCCGATGCGCGTCGCGACCTTCAGGAGGTCACCGGTGGCGACGCCGAGCCGCGTCGCGTCCTCGGGATGGAGCCAGAGCGGGTTCGTGTGGGAGATCTCGTAGAGCCACTTCGCGTTGCCCGACCGCGTATGGATCAAGGTCGGCAGCCGGAACGTCGGCAGCAGGACCATCTCGCCCTTCGCGCGATCGAGGTTCGACCAGTGCACGTGGCTCCGGATGTAGTTCGGCACCGCCTGCTCCGGCCACTTCCAAGCCTTCAAGGTCTTGGAGAAGAACTCGAGCTTGCGCGAGGGCGTGGGAAAGCCGATGTGGCGACGGCCGTCGATCTCGACACCGACCGCCTGTCCGCCCTTGACGACGACCTGCGTGACCGGATCGACCGTCGCGCCGTCCAGCTCGCGCGCGGACGGCGCCTGCTCGTGCGTGCGGTAGACGCCGTCCTCGATGAGAAATGCGCCGTACTTCCGCATGTACTCGAGCGGCGTCAGCTTCTCCTTTGCGGCCGCTTCGGGAAGTCCGGGGACGCTGTTCTCGAAGATCCAGCGATACTGCTCCTCGATCCTGAGCTTCTCGCCCGGGCGATAGGGCGACTCGAAGTACTTTCGGATGCCGAGCGAGCCGTCCGGATCGATCCGCCAGGAAAGCTCGATCCAGAACTCGTCCTCCTCCCAGACCTGGCCGATGCCGGCCGCCTCGTGGGCCTGCCAGGTGAGATCGAAGCGCTTGCCCGTCCTCTCGAGCGCGACGCGCAGCACGGGCTGGCGGAAGCCGATCCACCGTGCGGCGTGAGTCTCCTGCGACATCAGATCGTGGCGCTCGGAGGCGTGGCCCATCGGCAGCACGTAGTCGGCGAACCACGCCGTCTCGCTCCAGATCGGCGTGAGACACGCGTGGCGCTCCACCTTCGTCTCGTCGGTGAGCGCCTCGATCCACGACATCCCATCGGGATTCGTCCACACCGGGTTGTAGACGCGCGTGAAGTACATCGCGAGCTTGCCGCGGCCCTCTCTCAGGAAATGCGGGAGCAGGAAGCTCATCTCGAAGAACGCGAGTGGATACTCGCGCGGCATCAGGAGCTCGCTCCAGATCTTGGCGGGCGGCGGCATCATCGGCGGCGCCGGCACCGCCTTGTTCCAGGCGTTGGGCGCGGTCCCCCCGGGCGTGCCGACGGCGCCCATCAACACCACGAGCAGCTCGAGCGCGCGCGCCACCTGCCAGCCGCCGAGGTTACCGGCGGCGGTGTTGCGCCAGACGTGGGTCGCCAGCGCCGAGCCGGCGCGGCCGATCTCCCGCGCGATCTCGACGATCGTCGACGCCGCGACGCCGCTCTCGGCCTCGGCGAACTCCGGGGTGAATCGCGCGTACAGCTCGTCGAGCGCGCGCTCGAACGAGTCGAACGTGACCGGAAGATCCGGCCGCTCCTCGCGCAGGTACTCGTCCCAGTTCACCCAGCGTCGCACGAAGTCACGGTCGTAGAGCTTCTCGCGCACGAGGATGCGCGCCATCGCCAGGAGCACGGCCGACTCCGACCCGGGCCAGGGCGCCAGCCACCAGTCGGCCATCGACGCCGTGTTGCTGAGCCGCGTGTCGAAGACCGCGATCTTCGCGCCCCGCGCCTTGGCTTCGATGATCCGCTGGGCGTGCGGATTGAAGTAGTGGCCGGTCTCCAGGTGCGAGGAGAGCAGCAGGATGAAGCGCGCATTCGCGTGATCGGGCGAGGGGCGATCCATGCCGTGCCAGAAGGCGTAGCCGGCCCGCGCGCTCGCCGAGCAGACGTTCGTGTGGCTGTTGTGGCCGTCGATGCCCCAGGCGTGGAAGACGCGCTGGAGGTAGACGAGCTCGTGTCCCGGGCGGCCGAGGTGGTACATGACTTCGCGCTGCCGCCCCTCGACCAGCGCTCGGCGGATGCGCCCGCCGATGTCGTCGAGCGCGTCGTCCCACGTGACGCGCTCCCAGCGCCCTCCCCCGCGCGGCCCGACGCGGCGCAGCGGATAGCGGATGCGCTCGGGATCGGTCACCTGGTTCAAGGTCGCCGGGCCCTTGGCGCAATTGCGCCCGCGGCTTCCCGGATGCGTCGGGTTGCCCTCGAACTTCTGGATCGCGAGCGTCTCCCGGTCGACGTAGGCGAGCAGCCCGCAGCCCGCCTCGCAGTTGAAGCAGATCGTCGGGATCAGCGAGTAGCGGCGCGTGACCTTCCGCGGCCAGGCGACCGGGTCATACTCTTCCCAGTCGTCCCAGCGCTCGACGGGCGGATAGCTCTTGAGACCGCCCTGGGACGCGGCGAGCTCCCGCGCGACCGGATGAAGCGGCGCGGGCCCACGCTCGGTCATGACAGTCCTAGCTCAGCGGAACCGACTGCCCGGCCTTCACCCACAAGTCCTCCCAGAGCCACAAGCCCGCCAGCGCCAGGACCGCGCCGAGCGCGCTCAGCGCGGTCGAGTCCGACGCGGCGCCGGCGATCATCAGCGCCATCGGCAGGACCACGCCGCCGAGCACCACGCCGACCCAGAAGCGCGCGCGATAGGATCCGCAGCGGATCAGCCGCGCGGCGAGCGTCGCATCGTGGACGGCGTGGCGCTTGAACACCTCGAGCCCGATCAGAAAGCCGTGGGCGACCAGGGACAAGAACAGGAGCGGCCACAGGGTGGCGCTCGGGTCCGCCTCGGGGTGGGGCAGCGGCGCGGCCGCGGCGGCGATCGACAAGGCGGCGGCGCCCGCCAGCACGGCGCCGACGATCAGATGCGGAAGCACGAGCGGGCTCTGCCAGAAGTCTCGTCCCTCGGCTTGCCCGAACAGGAACGCGCTGTAGCCGGCCGTCGCGAGAGCCAGGAGCATCGACGGGACCAGTGCCAGGTGGAGCAGGTCCGATCGTCCCGTCGCGCCCGCCACGAGCCATACGGCGCCGGCGGCGCCGAACGCCATCAGGATCCAGGCGCCCCACACGAGCCACGACCGCCAGTTCGGCTTCAGCAAGATGTAGGCGAAGCGCTCGGGGCGCTTGAGATCCACGACGAGCAGCGCCGTGGTGATCGCGAGGAAGACCAGACTGAGTACCGGCGCGATGCCATTGAAGAGGCTTCCCCACGATTCGGAGCCGGCGAAGGCCGCGACGAGCAGCACGCCCGCCGAGATCGACTTCGTCCACAGGTAGGCCGAGACCTTCCACCCCCAGGGCCGCACGGCGTGCGGCACGTCGTAGACGGGCCGGCTGAGCGCGGCGTCCGCGGGGCCGCGCGCCGTGTCCCGGACGGCGGCGACCATCTTCATCAGATCCACTTCTTCACGGGGTCGCTCGGCCCAGAGATAGCCCTCCGACGGCATCTGCAGCTCGGGCGTGAGCGAGGCGGCGTCGGCGCCGACGTAGAAGACCTTCGGCCGCGTGCCCTGCTCCGCCTTCCTCACCTGCACCGGCTCGCGCGCCACGGTCACGGCGATCGGCGAAGCGGGGTCGTCGAGATCGCCGGCGATGATCGCGCGCTCGGGGCACACGATCACGCATGCGGGCTCGAGGCCGACCTCGACCCGGTGCGCGCAGTAGTTGCACTTCGCCGCGGTCGACGTCTCCGGGTCGATGTAGAGCGCGTCGTAGGGACAGGCCTGCATGCACGACTTGCAGCCGATGCAGCGGCGGCCGTCGAAGTCCACGATGCCGTCGTCGCGCCGGTAGAGGGCGACGGTCGGGCAGATGGTCACGCAGGGCGCGGCATCGCAGTGGTTGCACCGGAGCACGGAAAAGTAGCGGCGCGTGTTCGGGAAGACGCCCCGCTCGACGTACTTCACCCAGGTACGGAAGGCGCCGAGCGGAACGCGATTCTCTTCTTTGCACGCCACCGTGCAGGCGTGGCAGCCGATGCACCGGCGCTGGTCGATCACGAACCCGTAGCGCACCGCTCAGCCCCGCGTCAGCATCTGGATCACGTCCCACCACACGCGTGCCGCCGCGAGCACGATCGTGATCGCCAGCGCCCGCTTGAGGTATCGGCTACTCACCCGGTGACTCGCCGCCGCGCCGAGCTGGGCCCCCGGAATCACCCCGACGGCGACCGTCAGCGCCGGCACGAACGGGATCTGCTGCGTGACCACCTTGCCCAGGAAGCCCGCGACTCCCGTCAGCGAGGTGATGGCGAGCGAGCTGGCGATGGTGACCCGAACCGGCACCCCGACCACGACGACGAGCAGGGGCACCAACAGAAACGCCCCTCCGGCGCCGACGAAGCCCGCGGCGGCGCCTACTCCTCCCGCGACCAGGATGATCCGCACCGGGTCGAATCGCAGCGTATCGCTCGCGCCCTCCGGATCTGTCTCCCCGCCCGGCAACAAGATGAGGATCGCGCCAGCCGTCGCCATCACGGCGTAGACCACGAGCAGCCACTGTTCGTCCGTCCACTTGGACGCCAGGGCGCCCGCGAAGGAGCCGACGGTGGCGGCGATCCCACCGAGAACCGTAAGCTGGCGGTTCACCCGGCCGTACCTTCGGTGAGCGAGGAAGCCTGACACCGCGGTGACGAACACGAGCGCCATCGTGACGCCGACGACGTCCCGCACGTCGAGCGCGCCGACGCCGAGAGCGGGGGGAACGTAGAGCAACAGCGGGAACATGACGAGCGCGCCGCCGATGCCCAGGAAGCCGGCGCAGAAGGCGCCGAAGAACCCGATGCCGACGAGGGCTACGCCGAGCGGGGCTGTCACGCATACCCCTCCGCCGACACGCGCGCGCTCAGCGCCGCTACCTGACGCTCGACCAGTATGCCGCCAGGTCGGCGATCTGCTCGTCGGGGATCGTCCGCATCAGCGCCTTGACCGCCTTGAGCTGCTCGTCGCCCGGGCTCCGCCGATCGGCCTTGAAGAGGAGCATCTGGTTGCGGAGATATCCCGGCGGCTGGCCGGTGAGATCGGGGACGCCTTTGGAGGCATCGCCCTTGCCCGACACGCCGTGACAGAGCGTGCACTGGACGGACGCGGCCCTCCCGCGCTCGATGGCGGTCGGATCGAGCTTGACCGGCGACGGCGTCCGCGCCTGAGCCGCGAAGTACGCGGCGACGTCGTCGACGCCCGATTGCAGCACCGCCTTCGCGTAGGGCTCCATCTCCGGCGATGTCCGCTTGCCCGCCGCGTAGTCCTGGATCGCCTTCTTGAAGTACCAGGGCGCGATACCGGCCAGGATCGGCATCGTGTTCGACTGACTCTGCCCGGCGAATCCATGACACGCGCTGCAGACGAGCGCCTGGGACGCCCCCGGCATGTCGAGCGGCCCCGCCACCACCGGACCCGCGAATGCCAGCACGAGCAGCCAACTCGTGAGAACACGCATCGTCGTTTCCTTTCGTGCCGAGCAATCGATGAGCGCCGTTATCATTCGCCTGCGCCTAGCCGAGCATGTCCGCCCAAATACTGTTAGCCCAACCGACCGCGTTCTGAGCCCACGCCTCCGACTGTCCAGGCGTGAGCTTCTGCTCGATCTGGACGACCTTGCCGCCCTCGATCTTGTAGCTGTTGACAACGGCGATCGCCTCCCGGTCGCTCACCCAGCTGTAGCAGGTGTTTCCGGGCGCAATCGACGGCGCGGGCTTGTCGTTGAGCAGGCTCGTGACCGCGACCGCGCAGATCTTGCCCATCGCGTTGGCGATGTTGCCCGACTTCGGCACCGGCAGACCGATCGTCGAATCGCCGATCACGTGGATGTTCTTGTGCTTGACCGATTCGTAGGTCAGATGGCTGACCTCGCACCAGCGCTTGTCCGCGCCGACCAGGTCCGCCGTGACCGCGATCGTCCCGGCCCGCTGCGGCGGGATCAGGTTGAGCACGTCGTACTTCACCTTGTCGCCGAGCTCCGTCGTCACCTCGCGCGCGCCCGGATCGACCTTCACGACCTTGTTCGAGCCGCGATACTCGATGTTCGGGTATGCCGCCCACGCGGCGCGGAACAGGGCGGCCTTCGAGACGAGGTTCGGGTTCGCGTCGAGCACGATCAGCTTTGACTTCGGCTTGCGATTCTTCAGATACCAGGCGACCTGGCACGTGCGCTCGTACGGTCCGGGCGGGCATCGATAGGCGGCCGGCGGGATCGTCAGCACGAACACGCCGCCGTCCGGCATCGCCTGGAGCTGTCGAGCCAGCTCGACGGTTTGCGGGCCGGCCTTCCAGGCGTGGAGCACGCGATCTTGCGCGGCGGCGAGCCCGTCGACCTGATCCCACTGGAACTCGACCCCCGGGGAGACGATGAGCCGGTCGTACGGCAGGGCAGCGGTCCCGACACGGACGCGTCGCGTGTCGGGCTCGATCATCGTGGCCGTCTCGTGCAGCACCTTGACGCCCTGGGCGCGCAGCCGATCGTAGTTGAAGGTCAGGCTCTCGATCGTGCGCTGTTCGCTCAGCACGAGGTTCGAGAACGGACACGAGACGAACTCCCGATTCGGCTCGAGCAGGACGACCTCGATCGACGGATCGGCCAGGCGCACGTACTTGGCCGCCGTGGCGCCGCCCCATCCGCCGCCGATGACGACGACGCGGCGGCCCGGCTTCTGCGCGAAGTCCGACACCTTCGGGGCGCAGCCCGCGGTAAGGAGCCCGAGCCCGGCCCAGGACGACGTTCGAAGGAATTCTCTGCGCGTCGACTCCTTCATCCCGCCCCTCCGCTAGACCACGCTGAACGTGTGCGTCTCTTCGTTCCAGGTCGACAGCATAGCCCACGCGAGCGCGATCGCGACGATCAACGCGAGGGCGCCCCCCCAACCGAGCGACGCCGGCAAGAAGATCGCCGCGCCGAGCTTCTGCAGTAGTCCGGTCTGGGCGGCGACCAGCCGCGCGAGCGAGACGCCCACGGCGAAGCACGCGACGGCCGCCCAGAGCTTCACCTGGCCCTCGCCGGCGCGCCAGAGCGAGCCCGCCCCGCATCCGCCCGCGAGCGTCATGCCGACGCCGAAGGCCAGACCGCCGGCGAGCGAGCCGAGCCCCGCCGCGGGAAACACCCACTCGCTCTTGTCCTTGAGGTCGGTGAACTTCAAGATCGCGAAGCCAAGGGTCGACACCACGAGCGCCAGCGCGGCGGCGCGCGTGTGCTCGGCGTCGCCCGACATGAACGGCTCGCGAAAGGCGCGCACCAGGCAGAAGCGCGATCGCTGGAAGACCACGCCGAACGCGGCGCCGAAGAGCAGAAAGACGCCCTGCGGCCCGTAGCCCGCGCGCGTGTAGACGAACAGCGCCGCCAGGACGAGCCCGGCGACGATCGCGCCGGCCCACGCGTGACCCGCGGCCTCCGGTCCTCCGGCCTGCAGATAGATGCGGCCGCCGCCCCGCGACCACTGCGGCCGGTGCGCGACCTCCCAGATCAAATACCGGATGCCGATGAACGCGCCCGCGCCGAGCCCGAGCATCATTCCGAGGCCCGACAGCGACAGCGCGCTCGTCGCCGAGAAGAACCCGCCAATGTTGCACCCGAAGGCGAGCACGGCGCCGACGCCCATCAGGAGCCCGCCGGCGCCGCCCTTGACGAGCTCGGCGCGCGCGGGAACGCGGATGGCGAACTCGCGCGACAGGAGCGCCGCGATCGTGCCGCCGACGACCACGCCGATGTTCAAGAGGGAGCCCGAGTAGAGCCAGGGCGGCAAGAGGTCGGCGCGCCGGACGAGGCCGACGCCGGTCAGCACCCAGTCGCCCCAGTTCCGGAGCCCGTCCGACGCGGTCCACGGGCGATCGAAGGCGAAGAGGAAGACGTTCAGGGTGGCGACGAGCACGGCGGAGCCCCACACCAGCCACGGGCGCCCGAACACCGCCGCGTACAGCGGAGCGAGCGAGCTCGGCACTAGACCGTCACGCGCGGGGAGAGGCGCCCGAGTCCGACGACGAGCGCACGACGGGATAGCCGAACCGCTTCCACGCCGTCATGCCACCCGTGACGTTGTACCAGCCCTGCAGGCCGTGCCGCTTGAGCGCGCTGATCGCCGTGCTCGAGCGCAGGCCGCCGGCGCAGAGCACGGCCTTGGGCCGGTCGGCCGGCACCTCGGCGCGCCGCGCCGCCGCTTCGAGCATCGGCAGGTGGATGGCGCCGTCGATGTGGCCGTCGATCCACTCGGCGTGCTCGCGCACGTCGATCACGGCCACGTCGCGGCCCTGCTCGAGCCACTCGGCGAGCTCGGACACCGTGATCTGCGGCACCGTCTCGATCGGGAAGCCCTCGCTGCGCCACTCGATCATGCCCCACTGGAGGAAGCCGCTGATCTCGTCGACGCCGACACGCGCGAGCGCCTGCACGGCGCGATCGAGATCGGACGGACCCTGCGCCAGCAACAGGAGCGGCGCGCCGGCCGCCACCATGCCCGCGACGCGCTCGGCGAACTGCGGGCTCTCGATCCACACGTTGACGGCGCCGGCGATGTGCATCTCGCCGTAGGTCCCGGGATCGCGCAGGTCCAGGACGACGTCGCCGCGCTGCACCGCCTCCCACGCTTCCCGCGCGGTGAAGGGCCGCGGCTTGGCGACCACGAGCGAGATCAGCCCCTTGTTCTTGCCGACGATCTTCTCGAACGAGGGCGGCTTCGGCGGGAGATCCTTCATGAGGAAATCGACGAACGCCTGGCGGTCGCGGAGCTGGAGCGCCGGGTTGAAGCGGCGCTCGAAGCCGATCGTCGAGCCCGACTTCGCCGACATCGCTTTCCCGCACGCCGAGCCGGCGCCGTGGGCCGGGTAGACCTCGACACTGTCGTCGAGCGGCAGCAGCACGCGCTGGAGACTCTCCCAGGCGTCCTCGGCCGCGCGGGCGCCGCCGAGATCGGGGCGTCCGACCGAGCCGACGAACAGCATGTCGCCGGTCAGGACGAACCACGGCGCCTCGCCGCGGGACAGGTCGGACACCATCACGCAGATCGAGTCCGGCGTGTGGCCCGGCGTGTGGGCGATCTTGAAGCGCACGTTGCCGATCCGGAGCTCGTCGCCGTCGCTCACGTCCTGATGCTCGAAGGCCACGCCGGCCGCCCGGTGGACGAGGATCGGCGCCCGCACGGCCTCGGCCAGATCGCGGTTGCCGGAGATGTGGTCGGCGTGTGTGTGCGTCTCGAGGATGTGGCTGATCGTGAGGCCCTTCTTGGCGGCGAGGCGGAGGTATTCGGGGACGCGGTCGCGACCGGGATCGACGACGAGGGCCTTGCCGGCCTCGCCGCAGCCGATCAGGTAGGAAAGGCAGCCAGACTCTTCGTTGAGGATCTGCTGGAAGATCATCGTCGCCGCCTATTCTACGTCGAAGGGGCTCGACGCCCTAGTGCTTCTCGGCCTTCTCCCGCTCCGCCTTGGCCTCCTTGATGACCTTCTCGGCGAGGAAGGACGGAACTTCTTCATAGTGCGAGAACTCCATCGAGTATCCGCCCCGGCCGCCCGTCATCGAGCGCAGGCTCGACTCGTAGGTCAGCATCTCGGCCATCGGCGCCACCGCGCGCACCGCCGCCGTCTCGCCCGCCGGCTCCATGCCGACGATCCGCCCGCGCCGCGAGTTGAGGTCGCCGATGACGTCGCCGGCGTGATCCGCGGGGGTCGTGACCTCCACGTTCATGATCGGCTCGAGCAGGATCGGCCGGGCGTCCATGAAGACCTTCTGCAGGCCCATCGAGGCCGCGATCTGGAACGCCATGTCCGAGGAGTCGACGTCGTGATAGGAGCCGTCGTAGAGCGTGACCTTCATGTCCACGACCGGGTAGCCGGCGAGGATCCCCTTCTTCATGCAATCGCGCACGCCCTTCTCGACGGACGGAATGAAGTTGCGGGGCACGGCGCCGCCGAAGATGTCGTCGACGAACTCGAACCCGCCGCCCCGCTGCAGGGGCTCGACCCGCAGCCAGGTGTCGCCGTACTGGCCGCGCCCGCCCGTCTGCTTCTTGTACTTGCCCTGGCCCTCGGCGCGCCCCTTCACGGTCTCCTTGTAGGGGATGCGCGGCGGGAGCAGGTTCACCTCGACGTTGTACTTGCGCTTCATGCGCTCGACGACCATCTCGACGTGGAGGCTGCCCACACCCGAGACCAGCAGCTGCTTGGTCTCCGGGTCGAAGTGGTAGTGGACGGTCGGATCCTCTTCGGCGATCCGCGCCAGCGCGTTGGAGATCTTGTCCTCGTCGCCGCGGGTCTTCGGCTGGATGGCGAACGAGATCGCCGCCTCCGGGAACGTGATCTTCGGCAGCTCGAACGGCTGCGCCTCTTCGGTCAGCGTGTCGCCCGTCTGCGTCTCCTTCAGCTTCTGGGCGACGCCGATCTCGCCCGACCCGAGCGCCTCGACGTTCTTCTGCGTCTTGCCCTGCAGCCAGGAAATGTGGCCCATGCGCTCGCGGGCGCTGTGCGCCGGGTTGAACAAGGTCGAGTCGGCCCTGAGGGTGCCGGTCATGACGCGGAAGAGCGAGAGCTTGCCGATGTGAGGGTCGCTGAGGGTCTTGAACACCAGGGCCGTCACCGGGCCCTTCGCGTCCACGGTCCGCGTCGCCGCCTGCTTGGTCTTGAGATCCGTGCCCGCGATCTCGGCCCGATCGGCCGGCGACGGCAGCGAGTCGACGATCAGGTCGAGCAGCCCGTGGACGCCGATCGATTTCGACGCGGCGGCGCACACCACGGGCATCAGCTTGCCCTCGGAGATACCCATGCGCAGCGCCTTCAGCATCTCGGGCTCCCCGAGCGAGCCCTCCTCGAGATACTTGGCGAGCAGGTCGTCGTCGGTCTCGGCGGCGGCCTCGACGAGCTTCTCGCGATATTCCTTCGCCCGGGCGGCGAGGTCCGCGGGGATTTCACCCTCGGCGGGCTTGTTGCCCGACAGGGTGACCGCCTTCATCTTGACGAGATCCACGAAGCCGCGGAACGCCGACTCCTCCCCGATGGGCACGTGCAGCGCGACCAGCCGCCCCTTCAGTCGTTTCCCGAGCGACTCGAAGGTGCGGAAAAAGTCGGCGCGCTCGCGGTCGAGGCGGTTGACCACGACCACGCGCGGCAGGTTGTATTCGGTCGCGAATTTCCAGACCTTCTCGGTCTGAACCTGGACCCCCGACACCGCATCGACGATCACGACCGCCGCCTCGACGACCCGGAGGCCGGCGCGGGCGTCGGCGATGAAGTCTCCGTATCCGGGGGTGTCGACAAGATTGACGTGGTGGCTCTTCCAGTCGCAGTACGCGACCGAGGTGTTGATCGAGATTTTCCGCCTGATTTCGTCGGGATCGAAGTCGGTCGTGGTCGAGCCGTCGTCCACCCGGCCCAGGCGCGTGACGGCGCCGGCGGCGAACAGCATGGCTTCGACGAGGGATGTTTTGCCGACGCCGCCGTGACCGACGACGCCGACGTTCCGGATCTTCCCGATCTCGATCGCCATCAGCAGGCCTCCCTAGAACGAGCGATGCGGTGGAGCAGATGCTACCACCGAAGGCAGGAGGCTGTTAAGCCCCGACCGCGCGCCGGACCTGGGCCAGGATTTCCTCGTCCGAGCCGGCCAGATCGGTCGGCGCGCCGAGCGCGGGCGGCTCGTATTTGAGGCCGGCCCCGGTGAAGATCAGCATGATCTCGGCGTCGCGAAGCGCCTCGCCGCGGTCCTTGAGCTGGCCGAGGGCGGCGACGAGCGCGGCCGACTCCGGAGCGGTCCAGATCCCCTCGGTGCGGGCCACGAGCCGCTGGGCCTCCTGGATGGCGGTCTCACTCACGGCTACCGCGCCGCCGCGGGTGTCGCGAAGGATGCGCAGCATCTGCCGCCCGGCGAATGGTGACGGCACCCGCAGGCCGGCGGCATGCGTCGTCGGGTTCTCCCACGCGATGGTCGCCTCCGCCCCGGCGGCGAACGCCCTGACCACGGGAGCGCAGCCCTCCGCCTGCACGGCGAAGAAGCGCGGAAGCGCGCCGGCCAGCCAGCCCATCGCGATCAGCTCCTCGTAGCCCTTGGGAATGCCGACCAGGCCGGTGCCGCCGCCCGTCGGATAGAGCAGGACGTCGGGCATCCGCCAGTCGAGCTGCTCGGCCAGCTCGAGGCCGATCGTCTTCTTGCCTTCGAGCCGGTAGGGTTCCTTGAGCGTCGAGAGATCGAACCAGCCGACCTGGGGCGCGACCTTGGCGACCACCCGCCCGGCCGTCGCGATCGAGCCCTCGATCGTGAAGACGTGGGCGCCGGCGATCTGAGCCTCGGCGACGGCCGCGGGCGGCGTCCCGCGCGGCACGATGACGACGCACGGCAGGCCGCACCGCGCGGCGTAGACCGCCGCCGCACCGCCCGCGTTGCCGGCGGAGGGAATCACGAAGCCCCGCGCACCGAGCGTGCGCGCGCGCGTGATGGCCATGCCGAGACCGCGGGCCTTGAACGATCCGGTCGGGTTCTGGCCGTCGTCCTTCGCCCACAGCTTGCGGACGCCGAGATGGGCGGCGAGCCGCGGAAGCTCGAGCAGCGGCGTTCCACCCTCGCCGAGCGTCACGCGCTCTTCGGAATCGTCGACCGGTGTCAGCTCGCGGAACCGGTACATGCCGGGCGCGCGCCGTCGGAGCGCGTCCTTCGTCACGCTCGCGGCGACGCGCGGCAGGTCGTAGCGGACGGCGAGCATCTGGCCGCACTTGTCGCAGACGGTCAGCAACCGCTTGGCGTCGTGGTGGGCGCCGCAGATCGTGCACTCGACGTGGCTGACGAAGCTCATCGGGCTCCTCTCATCCCGTAACTATATCCGCTCACTCCAGGGTCGCGAGCTCGGCCTCCGCCCGAGCCATCCAGTAGGTCATGTCCATGGCGCGGTACTCCGCGAGCGCGGCCGCCATCTCGGCCCGCGCGCGGGATGACTCCCCCTCCCTCTGATGCGCCCGGCCCAAACCGAGCCGGCAATGAGCGAGCAGGGGTCGCATCCCGCGCTCGGCGGCCAGCACAATCGCGGCGCCGAAGGCGGCGCGTGCGGCGGCGACGTCGGATCGATCTCGGCGCAGGGCGATCTCGCCGACCAGACGCAAGGTCCACGCCTCCCATCCTCGCTGGCCGTGGTGTCGGCACAGTCCGAGAGCCCGATCAGTCTCTCGGGCAGCGGCGTCGACGTGGCCGCCCAACAGCTTCGCCTCGCCGAGCGTCGCGACGACCAGCGCGTGCCCGTATGCGAATCCGATCGAGCCGGCGTGACGGTCCGCACGCTCGAGCATCGCGACCGCCTCCTCGAGCCGTCCGGCGAGGGCGTACGCGCCTCCGAGCGAGGTGGCGGTGCGGGAAAAGTAGACGGCGAGGTCGCCTCCGACCTCGCACATCGGCAGCCCTTGCTCGAGTACCTCGATGGCCCGCGTGAAATCGCTCTTCACGAGGTAAAGCCGCCCGACACCCAGATGAGCCCAGACGTCACCGTGCCGCCCGAGCTCTGCGGCCGACACTCTCAGAGCCTCGTCACTCCGGCGGACCGCTTCGGCGAACTCTCCCAGCTCGGCGAGGGCGAGCACCCCCCAGATCCGGGTGAACGAGAGATTATGGACGCGGTCCTGCCCGGCAGGCAGCTCCTGAACTGCCGGGCGGTCTCTCGGGCCGATCGGGCGGACCGGCGTTCCGAGCGCGAGCGCATCGTTCTCGCGCACGGCCTCCATCGCTTCCCGATAATCTCCGCGGGCATAGAGTGCCCGTGCCCGCACTACGTTGCTCGAGAAGTGGGAGCGGGAGTCGGCCAGCTCGAGCGCGATCGCCCGTGCCCGGTTGGCATTCTCGGTCGCGCCGTCGAGGTCGCCGAGCGAACCCAGGTTGTAGGCGAATCGACCGAAAACCCGGCCGAGCCGCCGTCGATCGCCGAGACCCCGCGCGAGAACCTCCGCCTCGCGAAGCCCGTCGAGACTCTGACGGAACTCGCCGAGCCCCATCAGCGCCGTCTCCTTGTGCAGGATCGTATCGATGACACGCTCGGAGCGGCCTCGGGCCTCCGAAAGATTTGCGAGGCTCCGCAGAGCCTCGTCGAAGCAGGCGACGGCCTCGCGATTGGCCGCACGCTCCCTCGCAGCGAAGCCGGCGTTGCCGAGGTACTGTGCTGCGGGGTCCCACATCTCGGCGTCGCGGTAGTGCAGCCCGAGAGCCAGCGCGTGCGCGTCGAGGTCGCCAGCGTAGAGCGCTTCGATCCCCTCGGCGACTCTGCGATGGAGCAGCTTGCGCCGCGGCGCGAGGATGCGAGCGCGCGCGACCTCGCGGATCCGGTCGTGGATGAAGTCGAACCGCTCGCCGCGACCCTGCTGGAGCACGCCGCGGCGCACGAGCTCCTCGACCCCGGCCGCGGCCTCCTCTTCATCGATCATGGCCGCCCGCTGAAGGAGTGAGAACTCGAATTCGCGGCCGATTACCGCCGCGACGGCCGAGAGCGCCTGCCCGCGGTCGGACAGTCGCTCCAGACGCCGGCCGACGATCTCACGGACTCGCTCCGGAATCGCCAGTCCTGAGCCGTGCGCGACCCATGCTCCCTCCGCGTGCGCGCGCACGGTTTCCACGGCGACAAACGGGTTCCCCTCGCTCACCGCCCATGCCTGATCGGCGAGCCGGCCCAGTGCGACCTCGTCGCCGCTTCGCCCGATCACTCGGACGAGCCTCTGCGTGTCTTCGCGCGACAGGGGGCCGAGCGCCAAGGTCGTCAGGCGGCCCTCGCGCCTGAGATCGGCGAAGGCTTGCCGAAGAGTCGGGAGGTCGGCCAGCTCCTCCTCGCGAGCGGTCACCACGAGGAGAACGGGCTGGTCCACGAGCCGGCGGCCGGCGAACGCCACGAGACGGGCGCTCATCTCGTCGGCCCAGTGCAGATCCTCGAGCACCCAGAGCAACGGCCGTCGGCCGGCCAGATGACCGAGCAGCTCGATCACGCTCTCGAAGATCAGCCGCATATCGGTCGTGGCTGCCGCGGGCGGGGCGCCCCCCAGAATGTCGGGCACGAGGCGCCCGAGCTCCGCACGGACCGCGGGCGTGAGCCGCGCCAGGAGCTCGGCGTCGTCGGCCACCCGGCCGGCGCGGAGCGCATCGACCCAGGGCCCGAACGGCAGGATCTGCTCCGACTCGTACGAGCGGCCGATTACGACGGCGGTCCCGCGACGGGTCGCGTGATCCGCCAGCTCGCCGACGATTCGACTCTTGCCGATTCCCGCCTCACCGAGCACCGCGACGACTCGACCGGTCCCGGTGGCGGCGTCGGCGAGCTCCGCGCGCAGGCACTCGATCTCCTGCGAGCGTCCGACGAGCTCGCTCTCGGTAGCCGCAGATTGTCGCTCGGCGGCGTGCGCCGCCGCCCGCGCCGGCATGACTGCCCGGCGCGGCCGCTGCCGCAGGATCTCCTGGTAGAGGACCTTCGTCGCCGCCTCCGGCTCGATCCCGAGCTCTCGCTGTAGCACGCGAACACAGTGCTGGTACTGGCGCAGGGCGGCCTCGCGCCTGCCCGTGTCGACGTAGAGCCCCATCAGTACTCTGTGGACCGCCTCCTGGAGCGGATCGAGCGTGAGGAGCTGCAGCGCCGTCCGCACGGCAGCATCGGGCGATCCGCTCTTTCGATGGTGCGCGAGGAGGCGGGCGAGAACCTCGAGGGCCAGCTCTCGCAGCCGCTCCCGTTCGCTCACGAGCCACTCCTCGAAGGGCGCCTCGTCGAGCGCGAGTCCGGCCAGGAGATCGCCCTGATAGAGTCCGGCGGCCCGCGTCAGGGACTCGGGCGTTCCAGTCGTCGCGGCAAGCTCGAAGGCGGCGACGTCGGCGTCTACGTGCGCCGGTTCCAGCCGAAGCGTGTCCGCTTTCTGGTCCAGTGCGTCAGCGTCCGCGTCCTGGAGCGCCTTGCGGACGACGAACAGCGCCTGGCGCAAGCTCGCCCTGGCCGATTCCTCGCGGATCCCGCCCCAGAGGAGCGCGGCGAGCTTGTCGCGCGGGTGGCCCCGGCCGAGCGGAAGAGCCAGGTACGCCAGCATCGCCTGCGCCTTGCGACTGGGCACGCTCAGGATCTCGCCGGCCTGGTTGCGGGCCTGGAAGCCCCCGAGCAGGGTCAGTCGCAACTGCGGCATGCCGCCTCCGGGCCCACACCCTATCACTTCCGGCGCTAACGCGTGATTTGACGTTCGCGGTGACGGCCGGCAAACGCCCGGCCCGGTACAACGTGTGCGTGATGGAGACGGCCAACGCGCTGAAGACCTTCGTCGTCCGCGTCACGCGGTCGAGCGCCGGACGCATCCGGGGGACCGTCGAGCAGGTCAGGACCGGCCGCAAGGAACTCATCCAAACCGTGGAGGACATCGGCCGCGTCATTGCGGCGATGGCTCTCCCCAAGGAGGACACCATGTCGCTCAAGGGCAAGCACGCGCTCGTCACGGGAGGCTCGCGGGGCATCGGGCGCGGGATCGCGCTGAAGCTGGCCGAGTCAGGGGCACGGGTCGCCATCCACTACTACGTCAACCAGGCCGCCGCCAAGGAGACGCTCGAGCGGGTGCGAAAGCACGGCGCCGACGGGTTCCTGGTCCGGGCCGACGTCTCGCGGATGGAGGACGTCCGGCGGATGTTCGGAGAGGTGCGACAGGCGTTCGGGACGCTCGACATCTTTGTCGCGAACGCGCGGCCCGAAGCCGCCACGTTCTATCAGAAGCCGATGGACATCACGCTCGAGGCGTGGGACCACGCCATGGACTCTCAGGCCAAAGCGTTTCTGGTCGGGGTGCGCGAGGCCGTCCCCGTCATGAGTCAGGGTGGCCGCATCGTCGCGATCACTTACGCGCCGGGAGGCCAGAAGGGGACCTGGCAGCCGTGGGTCGCGATGGGATCGGCCAAGGCCGCGCTGGAGTCACTCGTTCGCTACTTCGCCGTTACCCTGGCTCCTCGCGGGATTACGGTCAATTCGGTGAGTCCCGGTCTCACGGACGACAGCGTGCTGAACAGCTTCCCGCAGGCGGCCGTCGATGCCGCGCGGTCATGGCACGCGAGCGGCTGGACTCCGATGGGGCGAATGGGGACGCCGGCGGACATCGGCAACATCGTCGGGCTCCTCTGTTCCCCCGACGCTGGCTGGGTCACCGGCCAGCTGATCCACGCCGACGGTGGCGCCTCCCTGGTCGACACGCTCCTCCCGCTCGAGATGCAGCGAGGCTAGGCTCGATGTAATCGATGGCGGCGTTGCGGCCGCTCACCGCCGGCGTACCTCTCTTGAGCGGGGGCTCGGGGTCGCCGGCGGTTGAAGCCAGCGGACGCGCCCGACCCGTTTCGAGGGTGTTCGCGCCTGGCTAGATCGTCTGGCGCATCGCCGTCCGCGCCGGCAGGGTCATCCCGCGCTCTTCGGCCATGCGCGCGAGCTCCTGCGGCAGCGCGAACCGCACGTCCTCTTCGACCACGTGGACTTCGCGCACCGCCACGCCATGCCCGCGCAGCGCCTCGACCGTCTGGGTGACCAGCACCTCCGGCGTCGAGGCGCCGGCGGTGATGCCGACGCGGCGGGCGGCCTCGAGCCACTCCGGACGAATGTCGCCCACGTCATTGATGAGATGCGCGTGAGTGCCGGCGGTGCGGGCGACCTCCACGAGGCGGATCGCATTGGAGCTGTTCGCGGAGCCGATCACCAGCAGGAGATCGACGTCGTTCGCCAGCCGCTTGACCGCCGCCTGACGGTTCTGCGTCGCGTAGCAAATGTCGTTGCGCGACGGCCCGACGATCTTCGGGAACCTCCGCCGCAGCGCCTCGATGACGTCGCGCGTGTCGTCCACCGAGAGCGTCGTCTGGGTCAGGTAGGCGATCTTGTCCGGGTTCGGCACCTGGAGCGTCGCGACCTCGTCGACGTGGGCGATCACGAAGATGCGGTCGGGCGCCTCGCCGAGCGTGCCGATGACCTCGTCGTGGTCCTCGTGGCCGATCAGCACGATGGAGTAGTCCTCGCGGGCGTAGCGGATGGCCTCGAGGTGCACCTTGGTCACCAGCGGGCAGGTCGCATCGATCACGCGCAGGCCGCGCCGCGCGCCCTCGGCGCGCACCTCGGGCGAGATGCCGTGCGCGCTGAAGATCACGGTCGCGTCGTCCGGAACCTCGTCGAGCTCGTCGACGAAGATCGCGCCCTGCTGGCGCAGGGTGTCGACGACCAGCCGGTTGTGGACGATCTCGCGACGGACGTAGACCGGCGGCTTGCACACCGACAGCGCGAGCTCGACGATGTCGATCGCGCGCTCGACACCCGCGCAGAATCCCCGGGGACCGGCCAGCAAGATCTCGGTGATGGGTGCCTTCAAGACGCTCCTTGCCTCATCGGTGTCCAGCTTCCTCGCACGTAGTATGACACGCCGAAGACAGCGACGCGGGATTCACCAGGCCTCACGCTCGGATCAGTACCTTCAATGCCTCGCCCTTCGCCATGAGCGCAAGGGCCTGCCCGACTTCCTCGAGCCCCATCCGGTGCGAGATCAAGCTGTCCGGCACGAGCGCGCCGGACGCCAGCGTCTCCACCGCCCGGCGGATCATCGCCGGCGTGTGATGGAAGGCGCCGAGCAAAGTGAGCTCCTCGTAGTGCGTCCGCCGCGTGTCCAGGCGGATCGTGGTGCCCGGCGCGCAGCCGCCGAAGAACAGCACGCTGCCGCCTCGGCCCACCGCGTCGATCGCCTGCTCCCACACCTCGGGGCGCCCGGTCGCGTCCACCGCGACCTCGGCCCCGCGGCCGCCGGTCGTGTCGCGGATCGCCTCGACCACGTTGCCGGCGCTCGTGGCGTCGAGCCAGCGGGCGAAGCCGAGGCCTTTGAGGCGATCGAACCGCCAGCCGGCCTTGCCGACCATGACGACGCGCGCCTGGCGTGAGGCGGCCAGCATTCCGAGCAGACACCCGAGCGGGCCGTGGCCGAACACCACCACGGTCTGCCCGGCCTCGACGCGGGCTCGCTCGATCGCCAGGAGCGCGCACGCCAGGGGCTCGGCGAAGGCAGCGCGCTCGGCGGGGAGCGACGGTGCCAGCGAGACGACGTTGCGCTCGACCAGGCGCGGTGGCAGCGCGATGAACTCACCGTAGGCGCCGTTGACGAACAGCAAGTCTTCGCAGAGGTTGGGCCGCCCGGCCCGGCACGAGGGGCAGCGGGCGCACGGCGCCGAGTTTGCCGCGACCACGCGATCGCCCTCGCGGAAGCTGGAGACCCCCGACCCCACCGCCGTGACCGTGCCGGCGAACTCGTGGCCGAAGACGGTCGGCACCTTCGGGATCATCACCGGATGCCCCCGGCGCAAGGTCTTCACGTCGGTGCCGCACGTCAGCGCCGCGTCGATGCGCAGAACGATCTCGCCGGGCGCCGGCTCCGGCACCGGCAGATCCTCCCGGCGCAGATCGCCGGGCCCGTGGAACACCATCGCCCTCACGGCGTCACGTACACCTTGAACGCTTCGCGCCGTCGCATGAGATCGACGCCGGCGGCGAGCCGCTCGAGCGGCACGCGATGCGTGATCAGGCGGTCGACCTCGACGGCGCCGCCGGCGATCAGCCCAAACGCCTCGGCCAGATCCGACGGCGACGACGAGTAGGTCGCGGTAATCGTCAGCTCGCGGTGATAGAGCGTCTCGAGCGGCAGCGGCAAGGCGTCGCCGCCCCCGCCCGCGAAGTAGTGAACGGCTCCGCCGTCGCGCGCGACTGCCGCCGCCCACGGCAGCACGGCCGCGCCGCCGCCCGTGAGGACGACGAGGTCGGCGCCGCGGCCCGCCGAGAGCTCTCGCTGAGCGTCGGCCGCGGCCTCGAGCGTTCCGGCGGCGTCGGCGCCGAGGTCGCGGGCGAAGACGGCCCGCTGCGCCAGCGCGTCAGCGCCGACGACCGCGGCCCGCGCGCGCTTGAGCAGCTGCACGAAGAGGCAGCCGATCGATCCCAGTCCCACCACGACCGCCGTGTCGCCCGCCTGCACGCGCGCGCGGCGCACCGCGCGCAGGCAGCAGGCCAGGGGCTCGACGAACGAGGCGGCCTCGTCGCTGACGTGCGGGGGCACGCGAAACGTCGCATGACGCACGTTGGGAACCGGAACGCGCACGTACTCGGCGAACCCGCCAGGGTCGAGGTTCGAGGCCTTGAACGCGGCGCACATCGAATCGCTGCCGCGCCGGCAGTAGTGGCACTCGCCGCACGGCACGTGGTGGGCCGCGACGACGCGATCGCCCACGACGTACGCGGACACGCCGCCGCCGACGGCCGCCACCTCGCCGACCACCTCGTGGCCGAAGACGGCGGGAACCCGCGTCGCAGGATCGACGATCTTCGCGATGTCCGAGCCGCAGAGGCCGCAGCCCCTGAGGCGCAGCAGGAGCTCGCCGTCGCCGATCGACGGCCGGGGCCACTCTTCGGCGCCGAGGCGCCCGCCGCCCCGGTAGACGGCGGCCTTCACGCCGCGCGCCCGCCGGGCGAGCCGGCGGAGCCGAATCGCGCCGCTGCCCAGCAGCGAAACGCGATCGCGACCTTGCGACCGGTCGGCACCGTGATGCGCTCGCCGAAGACCTGGAAGCGCCGCGCCTCGATCTCCTCGAGCAGTGCCAGGTAGATCCGCCCCATGATCTCGGCGGGGACGAGCGAGCGCGCGTCCACCGGCGGAAAGCTCGCCTGCGCCGCCCGGTAGAAGCGCCGCGCGCGCTCCGCCTGATGGCGCATGAGCTGCACGAACTGCTCGGTGTACCGCCCGGCCAGCAGGTCCTCCACGGTCACCCCGAACTTGCGCAGATCGTCCTGCGGCACGTAGATCCGCCCGCCGCGCGCGTCGGCGGCGACGTCACGGATGATGTTCGTGAGCTGCAGCGCCGTGCCCAGGTCGACCGCGTACTGGCGCGCCCGCGGGTCCGTGTAGCCGAAGATCTCGATGCAGCAGAGCCCGACCGCCGCGGCCACGCGATAGCAGTACGGGTAGAGATCCTCCGCGGTCTCGTAGCGGACGCGGTCGAGATCCATCGCGACGCCGTCGATGATGGCCAGGAGCGCCTCGCGTGGGATCGCGAAGGCGTGCACCGCCTGCGCCAGTCGCGCTGCGATCGGATCGGTCGGGGCGCCGCCGGGCTCGTAGCAGAGGGCGACGTCGCGACGCCAGCGGTCGAGCGCCCGGCGCTGTTCGGCGCGGTCGGTGCCCCGCTCGTCGCCGAGGTCGGCGATGTCGTCGACGGTCCGGCAGAAGGCGTAGACCGCGTACAGCGCATCCCGCCGGGACTTCGGCAGCGCCAGAAACGCATAGTAGAAGTTCGAGCGGCTCTTGCGCGTCAGGCGGGCCGCGAGATGGCCGATCACGCGGTCTTCCGCGCGCGCGTGGCGTAGCCATGCTCGACGAACCACTCGGCCGCCTCGCGGAGCGCCGTCCGGACGTCGGTCTGCGGCAATCCGAGCTCGCGCACGGCCTTGGCTGAGCTGAAGAACATGCGCTTGCGGGCCATGCGCACCGCGGTCAGCGATGCCCGCGGGGGCGAGCCCGTGATGCGCGCCGCCACCTCCATGCAGCCGGCGGCGAGCCAGGCCACCGCGTAGGGGATTCGGGCGCGCGGGGCGCGGCTGCCGGCGACCTCGGCGAGCAGCACGCCGATCTCGGTGAGCGTGAGATTGGCGTTGCCGAGGATGTACTTCTCCCCGACCCGGCCGCGCTCGGCCGCGAGGAGATGCCCGCGCGCGACGTCTCCGACGTGGACGATGTTGAGTCCGGTGTCGAGCGTCGCGAACATCCGCCCCCGCAAGAAGTCGACGACCATCTGGCCGGTCGGCGTCGGCTTGACGTCCCATGGACCGATCGGCGTCGACGGATTCACGATGACGACCGGTAGCCCCTTGAGCGCGAAGCCCAGAGCGACCTGCTCGGCGAGAAACTTGGATGTCTTGTACGGCCCGATCATGTCGGCGAGCGTGACGGGCGTCGTTTCCGTCCCGGGCGAGCCGTCCTTGGGGATGCCCAGCGCGCCGACGCTCGAGGTGTAAACGACGCGCGTCACACCCGCGTCGGCGGCGGCCTGGAGCACGCCGCGCGTGCCCTCGACGTTGGCCCGGTAGATCTCTTCCGGCCGGCGCGCCCAGAGGCGATAGTCGGCGGCGACGTGGAACACGGTCCGCACGCCCTGGACCGCGCGGCGGACCGATGCCGCGTCGACGAGGTCGCCCTCGCAGACCTCCACGCGGAGGCCCTCGATCGCGCGCCGGTCGCCGCGCGGCCTCGCGAGCACGCGCACCGTCGCGCCTTCGCGGAGCAGCTCGCGGACGACGTTGGCGCCGACGAATCCCGTCGCGCCCGTCACCAGCGCGTCTATTGCAGCGGGGACCATGAGGTCGGCTCCAACCGAGGGTGGCCTGACATAGACGCGGCGCGGCTCCGACACGCCCGATCTAGTGCGCCAGGTTGTACGGCGCGGCTCCGACACGCCCGATCTAGTGCGCCAGGTTGTACGGCG
>Ga0209058_1000018_pt1 | contig 124174 bp, 120 predicted proteins | sample GraSoiAngelo_147_FD_185904 | JGI IMG/M metagenome (GOLD analysis project Ga0209058, IMG submission 185904) | Grasslands soil microbial communities from the Angelo Coastal Reserve, California, USA - 14_1009_05_40cm (SPAdes) (version 2) | ecosystem: Environmental > Terrestrial > Soil >... | reverse complement strand
GCCGGTAGAGGTTCTTCAGCTCGGCCTCGAGGCCGGCGACGCGCTGCTTGGACGGCAGGTAGCCCACGAAGAGCACGTAGAGGACCAGCAAGAGGAGGACGAAGCTTGCCGCGACGAGGAACCATGGAATCGTTGCGTTGGGCCGGTCCGCCACGGGCTCGGATTCTAGCAAAATTCGGAATTTGCTATCATCCCGGGTGTGGAGCTTCGCGCCTTCTTCGAGCGTGCGATTCGGGCGAGCTTCCACGACCTGGCCATCGGCAACGACCCGGCCTCGCCGTATCTCGCCGATCTGCTGACCCGCTTCGCGCGGTCCGAGAACCTGTGCCCGCGCGGCACGACGATTCCGCGGCTCGAGACCGTCGTCGACATGCTCCTCGAGGCGGGCAGCGCCTGGGATGGGGCGTATTTCCATCCCGAGCACGAGGTCGCCGTGTCCCAGCACATCGGCGATTTCACCCTGTTCATGACCGGCATTTTCCGCGAGCGCGTCGAGCGGACCGCGTCGGTCGGGTACTACGTCGGCCAGGGCAAGCGAGCCTACCACTTCGTGTCCGAGCACGGCCGGGCCACCTCGGGCACCGGCGCGGCGGCCGCCGCGCCGCTCTTTCGCCGTCTCGCCGACCAGTTCGAAGGCTATGCCGGGGCCCTGGACTACGCGCGCCGCGTCCACTTCCTCGATCACCCGTCGCACCCGTTCTTCAAGCTCTCCTTCGGATGAGCGACCCGGCGGCGAGCCTCGACCCGGCGTCGCTCCGAGGCCTGTCCGAGGACGTCCTCGACGACACGCTGCGGAGGTTCGCCAACGAGCACGGGGCCGGGGCGCTCCCGGCGCTGAGCGGGCTCGCCGACAGCGCCGCCGACCGCGCGATCCGCCGCGCGGCGAAGCGCGCGCTCTATCGACTCTCCCAGCGCGGCGTCACACTGGCACCGGCGCCGCCGACGGCGCCCGTGGTTCGACGGGGCACGCCGCACGCCGTGCACGCCTGGCTCTCGGGCATCGACGGCACCGGGTCGCGGGCCGCGTGGATCCTGTTCGAGGGCGCCTACGGAGGCGGCGCGCTCTGCTCGCTCATCCTCAACGATGTGGTCGGCATCACCGAGGTGGCAGGCGGCGACATCACCAAGCGCCGGCTCGAGGCGGAGCTGGCCTCGCTGCGCGCGGCGCAGAAGCTCCCGTGGGTTGAGACGGAGCCCGCGCGAGCTCTGGGCCTCGTGGCCGAGGCGCTCGAGCTTCATCGCGAGCGCGGGACGGCGCCCCCGGCCGCCTTCGGGCGCTGGCAGCCCTTCTTCGCGGAGGTCGCCCCCGCGGGCCCGCCGCCGCTGCCGGCCGCGGATCCGTCGCTTGCGGACCGCTCCTCGGTCGAGCTCCTGGGCCTGCCCGAGATCGCCGGCTGGTTCCTCGACCCTGATAGCGTGCAGAGCGACGCCCTCGACGTTCAGGAAGCGCGCGAGAGCCGGCTCGTGGTCTCCGATCAGATCAAGGCCGAGCGGCAGGAAGCGATCCTCGGGCGCGTGATCGAGCGCGAGTTCACACCCGAGGCGCGCCGCCGCTGGGGCCGCCGCTTCGCCGAGATGGCGTGGATCTTCGACGCGACCGATCGCGGCGAGCACGCCGCGATCGCGGCCGCCGCCGCGGCCGTGTTCGCCGAGAGCGAGGCCTCGTTCGCGCGTCATCCCATCGTGCGGGCGCTCGCCCAGCGCGCGCTCGAGCTGGCGAGCGAAGTCGCCGCCGGACGGCTCCGGGCGGCCGACGTGAGCCGCAAGCCCTGATCACCGACGTTCCGGGGGTCCGCGTCGGTCACGCGACCGACCTCACGGGTCTCACCGGCGTCACCGTGGTGCTGTGCGATCGTCCCGCCATCGCCGGCGCCGAGCTGCGCGGCGGGGCGAACGACGTCGTCGGGCTCGACTACCTCGATCCCCGCCACCTCGTGCCGACCGTCGAGGGCGTCGTCCTCGGCGGCGGCAGCCGATTCGGCGGCGAATCGATCTGGGGCGTGATGCGCTGGCTCGAGGCGCGCGGCCGCGGCTTCGCGGCCGGCCCGACCGTCGTGCCGCACGTCCCGGGCGCGTTCATCTTCGACCTCAACGTCGGCGACGGGCGCGCGCGGCCGACTCGCGAGATGGGCATGGAGGCCGCCGCCAGCGCCGCGGCCGGTCCGGTCGTCGAGGGCAACGTGGGGGCGGGAACCGGCGCGAGCGTGGGCAAGGTGCACCGCATCGCGCGCGCGATGCGCGGCGGCCTCGGCAGCGCGTCGCGACGACTCGGCGAGCTCGTGGTGGGCGCAGTCGTCGTCGTGAACGCGGTCGGCGACGTGCGCGATCCGGATACGGGCGCGCTGATCGCCGGCGCCCGTGAATCGCCCGACAGCCTCCGGCTCGTCGACTCGGCGAGCGCCCTGGCGGGCGGACGCCTGCTCGAGCGGTTCGCGGCGCCCGAGCACACGACGATCGGCGCCGTCGCCACCAACGCGCGCCTGAGCAAGCCGGAAGCGGCGAAGCTCGCGTCGCTCGCGATGCTCGGCTTCGCGCGCGCGCTCTCGCCGCCTCACACCGCCTTCGACGGCGACACGCTCTTCGCGCTCTCCGTCGGCGACCTGCCCGCCGACATCACCCGGCTGGGCCTCGCGGCGGCGGAGGCGGTCGCCGACGCGATCGTCCGCGGAGTTCGGGCCGCGACGTCATTGCCGGGGCTGCCGGCCGCGCGCGATCTCTAGCGAGCGCACGGGGAGGCGACGATGCGCATTCGCTTCTGGGGCACGCGCGGGTCGCTGGCGACCCCGGGGCCGACGACCTTGCGCTACGGCGGCAACACCTCCTGTGTCGAGGTCCGGACGGACGACGGTACCTTGATCGTCCTGGACTGCGGCACCGGCGCCCATCGTCTGGGTCAAGCGCTGCTGGCCGAAGCCAAGCCCCCCCTGCGCGGCCACCTCCTGATCACCCATACGCACTGGGACCACATCCAGGGCTTTCCGTTCTTCGCCCCGGTGTTCACCGAGGGCAGCGAGTGGGACCTCTACGCCCCGGGCGGCGTGGGTGAGCGCCTCGAGGCCGTCCTCTCGGCGCAGATGCAGCATCCGTATTTCCCAGTCACGCTCGCGCAGCTCTCGGCGACGATCCGCTACCACGATCTGGTCGAGGGCGCGCTGACGGTCGGCGGCGTGCGCGTCGTCGCCCAGTACCTGAATCATCCCGCGCTCACGCTCGGCTATCGGCTCGAGGCCGACGGCGTCTCGATCGTCTACGCGGTCGACCATGAGCCGCACATGCGCGACCGCCCCGAGGCCGGACGCATGGGCGCGCCGGGCGCGAGCGCCCTGCACGCCGAGGACGCGCGCCACGTCGCGTTCCTCGAAGGCACCGACCTCGTGATTCACGACGCGCAGTACACCGCGGCGGAATATCCCGACAAGGTCAACTGGGGCCACTGCCCGGCCGAGACCGCGGTGGACTACGCGCTCGCTGCGCACGTCCGGCGGCTCGCCCTCACCCATCACGACCCGCTGCGCGACGACGACGCAGTCGACCGACTGGTCGCGATCTGTCGCGAGCGGGCCCGCCAGGCCGGCCGCACGCTCGACGTCTTCGCCGCCGCCGAAGGCATGAGCCTCGAGCCGACGCGTCGGGAGCTTCGCGCGCCGCGGCCCCGACGGCCGGCCGCCGCCTCGACCGCGGCGCCGTCGGCGCCCGCGCACGTCGTGCTGATCGCCGACGACGATCCCGTCGTCGTGGAGCTCTTGAAGGCAACGCTCCGCGCCGAAACATTTCAGCTCTACACGGCCACCGACGGCGAGAGCGCGCTGCGCATCGCGCGCGCCGTCCGTCCGTCGCTGATCCTCCTCGACTGGCTCATGCCCGGGCTCGACGGCACCCAGGTCACCCGCGCCCTGCGCGCCGACGCCGATCCCTACTTCCGCGACGTGCCGATCGTGCTGCTCACCGCCGAGGCCGGCGCCACGAAGACCCAGGAGGGCTTCGCCGCGGGCGCGACCGACTATCTGACGAAGCCGTTCAAGGTGCCGTTCGTGCGCGCGCGGGTGCGCGCGTGGCTCGAGCGCGTCGGCGCGGATTCGGAGCGCGGCGCATGACTGCGCCCCTCCTCCTGATGACCGCCCTGGCCGTCGTAGCGTTGTGGCTCCTCGCGCGGCCGGCGACCGGCACACCCGGCGACAGGCGCCGTCTCGCGGCACGGGGCGCGGCGGCGCTCGTCACGCTATCAGGTCTCGTCTCGCTCGTCGGCGATCAGCTTCCGCGCGCCACCGCGCTCGACGTGCTGCTGATCGGCCTGGCGTTGCTGCTCCTCAGCCGGGAGAGCCACTGGTCTTTCCGGTTGGCCCAGGTCATCGCCCTCTGGCCCGCGACCGTCGCCCTCGTCTGGTTGATCGCGCACCTGTACGGCCCTTCCGAGCTCGCCTCGCCGAAGTCGCCGTCGGCCGCCGCCGTGTTTCTCGCGCTGGGCGTCGGTGTGTTCTGCGCGCGGCCCGGCCGTGGGCTCATTGGGCTCGTCACGAGCGAGCGGGCGGGCGGTGCGCTGGCGCGGCGGCTCCTCCCCGCGGCAGTGGCCGTGCCCATCGCTCTTGGCTGGCTGTTCCAGCTCGCTCAGCGCGGCGACCTGGTGTCGAGCGAGCTACGACTGGCCACCGCCGTCGTCGTGAACATCCTGCTTTTCGCTGGCCTGGTCTGGGTGACTGCGCTGTCGATGAATCGGTCCGACCGGGCGCGCTCGGCCGGTGGGCGACGGCTGGCGACCCAGTACGCGACGACCTACGTCCTGGCTCAAGCCGGCTCGCTCTCCGAGGCGATGCCCGAGATCCTCGCGGCGATCGGGAAAAACCTCGACTGGGGCCTGGCGCTTCACTGGAGCCTCGATCACGAGGCCAATGCGCTTCGCTGCGCCGAGGTCTGGATGGCCCGGACGGGGCGCGGCCAGGAGCTGGCCGAGCGGAGCCGACAGATGACGTTCGCGTCCGGCGTGGGGCTCCCGGGGCGGATCTGGCGCCAGGGCCGTGCCCAGTGGATCACCGACGTCGTCACGGACACCAATTTTCCGCGGGCGCCATACGCGGCGCGGGACGGGCTGCACGGCGCGTTCGGTTTCCCGATCATCGGCTCGAGCGGGCTCATCGGCGTGATGGAGTTCTTCAGCCCCGAGATCCGCGAGCCCGCGCCCGACATTCTCGAGATGTTCGACGCCACCGGCCGCCAGATCGGGCAGTTCATCGAACGCAAGATCGCCGAGGCCGAGCTGGAGCGCGCGAAGCTCGCCGCGGAAGCCGCGACCGAGGCGAAATCGCAGTTCCTGGCGAACATGAGCCACGAGATCCGGACACCCATGAACGCGGTCATCGGCATGTCGAACCTCCTGATCGACACGAACCTCGACGCGCGTCAGCGTGAGTTCGCCGAAACGATTCGGAAGAGCGGCGATCATCTGATGACTGTCATCGACGACATCCTGGACTTCTCCAAGATCGAGTCGGGCAAGCTCGACCTCGAGGAAGAGCCGTGCGCGCTCGCCGGCTGTCTCGAGGAATCCCTGCAGCTCGTCGCCGCGAAGGCGCAGGAAAAGGGTGTCGAGCTCACGCGCTTCATCGAGCCGACGACCCCCAGCGTGCTCTCGACGGACGCCGGCCGCCTGCGCCAGATCCTCGTGAACCTTCTTGGCAATGCGGTGAAATTCACCGACGCCGGGGAGGTTGGCGTCACCGTGGACGCGTCGCCGCTCGAGGGCGGACGGTGGGAGCTCCACTTCGCGGTCCGCGACACGGGCGTGGGCATCCCGGCCGAGCGGCTCGACCGTCTCTTCAAATCGTTCAGTCAGGTCGACGCCTCGACGACGCGCCGGTACGGCGGCACCGGGCTCGGTCTGGCCATCTGCAAGCGCTTGAGCGAGCTGATGGGCGGGCGCATCTGGGTCGACAGCGAGCTCGGCAAGGGTTCGACCTTTCACTTCACCATCGCCGCCGCGGCTACCGACGCGCCGCCGGCGTCGCCGTCCCCGGCGCCGGCGGCCGAGCTCGCCGGCAAGCGAGTTCTGATCGTGGACGACAACGCGACGAACCGGCGCATGCTCAAGCTCCAGCTGGAAAAGTGGGGAATCTTCAGCCGCGAGACCGAGTCGCCGGCGCAGGCCCTGGAGTGGATCCGGCAGGGAGATCCGTACGATCTCGCTCTGCTCGACTACCAGATGCCGGGTATGGACGGGGTCGCGCTGGCGCGCGAGATTCGCGCGATACCCCGCGACCCCTCGCTGCCGCTGATCCTCCTGTCCTCGGTCGCTCGGCCGCTCGCCGCCGAGCCGGGCTCCTCGACCTTCTCGGCCGTACTCGGCAAGCCCCTGAAGCTGTCTCTCCTCTACGCGAGCGTTCTCGATGTGATGGGGCTCGGGCGCACGAGCGGCGACGCCCGGCCGCCCTCGAGTGCGCTCCCCGCGCCGCGGCCGCCCGACGCGACGCTGAAGGTCCTCCTGGCCGAGGACAACGAGGTCAACCGTCGGGTGGCGCTCCGGATGCTCGAGCGTCTCGGCTACACGGCCGATGTCGCCGTCAACGGGCACCAGGTCCTCGAATGCCTCGAACGTTCCGCCTACGACGTCGTCCTCATGGACGTGCAGATGCCGGAGATGGACGGCCTCGAGGCGAGTCGCGCGATCTGCCGTCGCTGGCCGGAGCCGCGTCGTCCCCGGATCATCGCGATGACCGCCGAGGCGATGGAGGGCGACCGCGAGATCTGCATCGCCGCGGGGATGGACGACTACATCGCCAAGCCGGTGAATCTCGAGCTGCTCCGGCGGGCTCTCGACGCGTGCCGGCCGCTCGCGGCACGACACGCCGCGGCCGAGGTCGCCTCCGCTCCGCCGACCACTCCCGAGCCGCTCGACCGCAGTGCTCTTCTCGAGCTTCGAGAACAGCTCGACGATGCCGAAGCCGTGTCGACGATCGTCACGACCTTTCTGCAGTCGACCCCGGGGCTTCTGGCGACGCTGCGCAGTGCGGCCGGCAAGGGTGACGCCGCCGAGGTGCGGCGAGCCGCTCATACGCTCAAGTCTTCGAGCGCGATGCTCGGTGCTCGCGCGCTCTCCGCGGCGTGCGCCGAGCTCGAGAGGCTGAGCCGCCTCGGCGACGTGGGCGACGCCGCGGCGCGGGTCGCGGCACTCGACGTTCTGTACGCCGACGTCCGATCAGCCCTGCAGGCGGTCGCGGCGCACGACCTGGGAACGTAATCGAACGCCGTGAGCATCGTCTACGGTGGGACCGACCTCGTCCCGACGAGCGTGAGGCTCGGCGGAAACGGCGTCAGCGACAGCCTCCCGGTCAGTGGCGCTCCCGACGGCGGCGCGAGCGTAGGCTCGCCGAAGAAGAGCGGCAAGAAGTAGTCCTCAGGCCGGGTCAGCCGGCACCAGCAGCACCCGGGTGCGGCGCACGCCGAGCCCCTCGGAGCCCTCGTCACCGAGGCGCACGATCACGACCCGCGTCCGGTGGCGTGCCGTCACGAGAACGCGCTCGGCGTGACCCGGCCGCACGTACCAGGCGTGATCGCCCGGGCCGAGCCGTGCGCTCATCACGAGCGCGACGGCGCCGCTCAGCGGCCGCCAGCGCGTCCGCAGTGGCCGGACCAGCATCCCGAGCACGACGATGACGGCCGCGAGGACGGCCAGCGACCCGCGCGACGCGTGCGGCGAGACGATCGCCGCCACACTCCAGATAACGATCCAGGCCGCGAGCGCGTCAAGCCAGCGCAGCGCGCGCACCGCGGCGATCCAGCGCTCGACCGCCCCGGGCAGCGGGCGCAGGGGACTCCGCATGACGCGGAGCTTATCTCAATCAGGCGCGCGGCGCCGCTTCTAGGAGCGGGCGGCCAGTCCTCGAGCTTCTGGATGCCGTAACGACTCCGACTACTATTCCGCTATTGCCGGCCCGGCTTCATGTCCTTGACGTACTGCGAGACCCAGTCCGCGGTGTGAAAGGAGCGGGTCGCGCCGTCCGGCAGCACGACACGGGCGTCCACGGCGTAGATCGGGATGGTCGCCAGGGTGTAGTTGAATTGGCAGCTCTGGCCGTTCGCATAGTCCTGTCGCGCGATCCTGAACTCGTGGTACCAGTTCCGCAGCAGGACGCGACCGGTCTCGTCGCGCACTTCGGTCAGAGAGCTGCCCTCGTACGTGTAGCGGCGACCGCGGCCGTCGGAGTGCCGCACGTCGACCAGGAGGCCGTCAGGGCTGTAGTCGTAGGTGACCCACCGGCGCTCATCGTCCTCCGCGCGCACCACGCGGGCCTTCTCGTCGTGGGTCAGTTTGATCCAGCGCCCGCGTGGAGTCCGGATCTCCTGCAGGTTGCGCTGCGGATCGCGGACGAGCTGCGCCGTGTTACCGTGCGCGTCGGTGATCTGCGTCGGCGCGCCTTGCGCCATGTTCTTGGCGCTGTACGACTCCGGGAAGCGAATACGCGAGCCGTCGGCCAGCTTGGTGTCCCACCCGTTGCCGTTCCACGCGATCACCGCTCCGTAGAACCTCGACGAGGTCTCGCTGTGCTGATAGACGGCGTCCGCATAACCGGTGCCACGGGAGATTCGCGGGAAGTGCAGGAAATCGGCATCTGGCAGGATGATGAATAGCTCGGTGTACGGATTCCGAGCGCCGGCGGGCGCGATGTCGAAATCGTGCGTGCTGAAGCGGCCGAAGGCGTTGAACTCCGACAAGCCGAACATAGGCCACGAGGTGTACGACCGCGTGAACGGAAGGTCGAAGTCGCCGTCTTTCAGCAACAGATCGGTCTCGCGAAGGTTGAACTTGCCGAACCGCAAATCGACTTCGAAACGGTCGAGCCTCCCTGTTCTCAGCGCCGAGATGGGGATCGCGGGTGTGCACTCGCCGACGCGCGGCGCCGATCCAGGCGCGGCGGCGACACAGGGAAAGCTCCCGCTGAAGCGGGCTGGCGGTACCGTCGACCGGGTGGACTCCGGAGTGACCGCGGCAAGAGTGTGGATCTGAACGTATGCGTTGGGATCGTAGTCCACCATGCGACCCGCGACGACGTCGATGCGTTTGCGTGCTTGCGGCACCAAGACCTCGAACGTGGTGAACCGCCACTCTCCCTTCGAGCGACCGCCAATCACCGTCAGTACGCCTTCGGCCGCCGGGCCCACAATCGGCACGGTCAGCCGCGCCTCCTGCCATCCGGTCTCGTCCTCTTTGACCTGCCCGCTGATGTCGCCGCGCACCGTGATCGGGGTTCCCACATAGCGCACGACGTCGGAGTTGGACTGCGCCTGCTGCAGCGCTTGCTGAGCCACGTGCTGGCGCTCCGTGTCGCGGCGCAGGTAGTGGGCGATCGCCAGCGAGGAAGCGAGCACCAATAGGGCCACCAGCAGGCCGAATTGGACCGACTTGCGATGCGAGACGGGCACGGTCGACGATCGCCCGCACAACGGACAGACCCCAGGGAGCGGTTTGATCTCAGGACGCGTTTCCTCGAGAACCTCGTCGACCGCCTGACGGATTCGCTCGTCGGTCAGATCGAGAACGGAGCCACACCCGCGACAATTCTTCTCCATACGTCCATTGTTGCCAGCGGGCTGCGGGCGGAACCAAGCTATTCGGGCGGCGTGGAAGTGGAGGGAAAATCGGCGCAAATCGGTTCGGAAACGCGAGAGATGTTCCTTCTCGTCTCGTCGGCCCAATTCCAGGGGCCATTCGACAACGGAAGTGTCGATCTAGGAGTGGGTGGTATTACCGCCCCCGGTAGTACCGTCCGTCGTGACTCGGGCGGGAAAATCGACGCCGACCCCGATGCGATTTGCCTCGATCCCCGTTTCATCTCGGGCGGAGTCATCTTCCCAAAACGACATGTGCGGCTTCCGGCATACTATCGATAGCGTGCGGCGGACCTACGTGGGCCGCGGCCGGGAGGGTCGAAATGGCCACGATGGTCTACACGGCGATCATCGAGAAGGAGCGAGAGCGAGGCCTGTACGCCGCGCTCTGCCCCGAGCTGGACGTGGCCAGTCAGGGGGCAACTGTCGGGACGCGAAGCGTGTCGCATCCTTCAAGAGCACGGGTTCCTCGAGGTGAGCCGCCGTGGAAGCCACATCGTCATGCAGCGCCACGGCATCTACTTCCCCTTCGGCCCGCGCGGGTCCACGGTGTCGGGCCAGCATTCGAAGTTGCGGTACCCGCGCTTATACCGTGTGTTGCTCTGCTCAAAACCCACTTCGGAGCCCGCCAGCGTCGCGCCGACGCCTTGACCGGTCAGCGTGTAGTACTCGGCTTGTGCCTCGCGCACCCGGCGGTCGTCGCAGTCCGATTTCGCTGTCGCCGCGTTGACTTTCCTCCAGGCGACGTCGCGCCGATGACTGTTCTTATTGGTGTCTATCCACACCTCATACGAGTGCTTCCAGAGCACCCATGCACTCTCGGCGTGGGCCGTTGCACCCGAGGTGAGCAAGGAGAACGCGATGAGCAGCAAGGCCGTTCCTCCGCGTCGCATCATCGCTTGCCCTCCTCAACCCCCGCTCGCCGTATCATAGTGACTTTCTCGTAAGATCCCCACAGCCGTGTCTCCGTCTCCGTCACGCCGGGTCGTGTGGAGCAGCACGCGAAAGACACCATTGATGGAGAGCGAGGGGCGGGCGTCGGCGTCGAGCTGTCCGGACAGCATTGCTCCTTCAGCGTCTCTCCATCCGAAGCTACTGGCAAGAACCGTCAGAACGAAGGCGATGCCTTCCCTTTCTCACCCAATCGAACGACCCGCACTCGCTCCACAGGGCGTCGCCCGACAACCAGCCGACGCGCCACCCCCTCCCGGCTGCTGCGCCTCGCCCAGGAGCGACGTGGCAAGGAAGCTGAGAACGAGAACGCCCGCGAGCCCGATCAGCGGTATGGGCACCTTCGGTGGAGGATGGCTGGCGGAAGTCTAGCCGAACGCCGGGATGGGCACCAGCACAGGGGCGCTCGGCTCTCGATCAAACCTCGGTGATGGAGCGGAGGTCGAGGCTAAGGGCCGAACGTCGCCGACCGAGAGTTCGGTCGGCCGGACGAGCTCGAGCGTCCTGAGGTCGTCGGCCAGATAGAACGCCGCGTGCTGACGGTCGCTCCTCACGTGTCTGGCGTGAGCGTCGATCGCGAACGGCATCCGGAACGTCCCCTGGAATGGCAGCACGACCGACTGCGGGAGGGGGCCGAGCATCCCGGTGGCCGGGTCGGCCATCTGCGTGATGGTGAAGCTGCCCGCGATTGTACCGAGAGTACGCGGTGGAGGACGGCCAGCGACAGGTCGACGTTGCCGTTGAACGTCCCGCTGAGACCGGCAGATCGGGCACGTGGACGGAACTATTGCTGGGCGCGTTGATGACGACGTCGAAGGTGCCGCTCACCGGACCTAACCCGGTGACGGTCGACACGGTATCCGTCCCCGTGGCGACTGAAGAAAGATTCAGGCCAGTCTTCGCCGAAAACACATGTGCAGAGGCCATACCAATGCAGCGACTATTCGGATGTCCAGGGAGACCGGGGGCTTGGGTCCATGGCCTGCCCACATTCAGACGATCCGTGATCAGTCTGTCGTCGGACATATCCTGTCCATCCGATCACTCTTCGTCGTGCCTCAGACGTCGCGGGGCGCGTAGAGTGGTGGTGAGAACTTTCGCGGAGGAGTTTCAGTAATGTTTGGACTCGGGTCTCAAGAGCTGCTCGTGATCCTGGTCATCGTACTGGTCCTGTTCGGGGCGAACCGACTCCCGCAACTCGCTCGCTCGCTGGGGTCGAGTCTCAAGGAGTTCAAGAAAGGCATCGACGAGGGCCAGGCGAAGGAGGCGAGCGTCAGGCCGCCGAGTGCTGAGCGCGAGGCCCCGCCGCCGGGCGAGCGGACCTGCAGGCAGTGCAAGAATGCGCTCGCTCCCGACTGGGCCCACTGCCCTCGATGCGGGACGGCGGTGACGCAGGAGATTGGCCCGGGCACCTGATGACGCCCCGAGGAGACGGGTGAAAACGAACGTACGATGGGTCATCGGCGGCGTAATCGCTGCCACGCTCGTCGGGTACTGCGTTTGGCTCGTGGTAACGAACGCTCCCGCCTACCAGTTCCTCGTTCGCCTCTATGTGGATAAGCGATTTCTCAAGCACACGCTTCGAGAATGGGGCGTCCTCGCGCCTGTCATTTTTATCGGCCTCCAAGCGCTGCAGGTCATCATTGCCCCGATCCCAGGCGAGTTGACCGGGATTCTTGGCGGCTATCTGTTCGGCGAATGGGTAGGGCTGCTCTACTCGACGATTGGGCTGACGCTGGGATCTGGGGCGGCCTTTGCCGTCGGCCGGTGGCTTGGAGCCCATTACGTTCAGAAGCTGGTGAGCCCGGACATCTGGCGCAAGATGGGCTTCATCGTGGAAGCTGAGGGGGCCATTCTCTGCTTCGTGATCTTCTTGATTCCCGGTCTCCCGAAGGACATGACGTGTTACCTCTTCGGTCTGAGTCCGATGCCGTTCTGGGTCTTCGCGATGGTCTCCACGCTGGGTCGTATCCCGGGCACATGGATACTGTCAGCCCAAGGCGCTCACACCGCTTCGGGCGACTATATCGAGGTGATTTTGCTCACCGCCCTGGTCGTGGCGGTGGCGTTGCCGCTCTACTACCACCGGCACCGGCTCATTGAATGGTTCCGAGGTAAGCAAGCAGACGTCCGGTGAGCGCTACCGGGGAACCCTCTCGCGTGACCCGAAGAATTCGCTGAGCGTGGATGAAGAATACTTAAGGTTGCGTTCGCCTTGACCGCGCGAGTCGGAGTTACTACTGTTGAGGACCTTGAGGTGGCGAGCGGCGATGATCGCGCGCTCGAGAGCTCTCGACGGAGGAGATCGATGAACCGGTTTGTCGCCGCGCTCGCCTTGATCGCTTCGACCATCAGTCCCGCACTGGCCAACGAGTGCCCGACGTTGCAGGCTCAGATCGACGCCGCGCTCGGGACCCGCTACGACCCCAGCGCTACCAACGCGAAGGCGCTCGCGGCGGAGGCCTGGGCGCTGCACCAGGGGGGGGAAGCACGCCGAGTCCGTCGTGAAGTACGACGAGGCTGCGAAAGCGGCTGGGATCACGCTCAAGCACAAGCAGTAAGCGATCGCCCGGCTCCCGTTCCCGGACGTCGCGTTAGCCTCGGCGCGTGGTGCGTCGAGGACGGTGGATCAGCTCCGCGACGGCCGCAAGCATGCCGATCACAGTGATTCGGAGGTTTGCTGCCCAACCACCGAGTCCGGCGTCGAGCCCGGCGAGTACCGACGCTCCGCACTGTGAACCGCCGGAGGTGAGGCCGGGCCTCAGCGACGCAGCCACCCCACGACCGCGTAGGCCAGCAGCGCGACGACCAGCGCGAGCCACCGGCGCACGATCGCCGCGCGCTCGGGCGGCAGCGGCGAGAGCACGACCGGGTGGAGCCGGGTCGCCACGAGCGCGCCGCCCAGCGCGCCGCCGATGTGGGCGCCGTTGTCGATGAAGGTTTCCATCAGGCCGCCGGCGATGGAGTAGACCGCCCAGATCAACAGCACGAAGCCGACGCGGCGGTCACGTACTAGCAGGCGATCGCGCTCCCGGCGCAGGAGCACGATCGCCGCGCCCTGCAGGCCGAAGATCGCTCCCGACGCACCGACGGACGGCCCCGCGCTCACCAGCATGCTCACGATCGAGCCGGCCAGCCCGCTCAGCACGTAGAGCACGACGAACTGGGCGCGGCCGAACGCGGCCTCGCACACCATCCCGAGGATGTAGAGCGCGATCCCGTTGCCGACCAGGTGCTCCGTGCCGCCGTGCAGCCACGGCGCCGTCAGCAGGCGCCAGTATTCACCGGCCACGACGCGCTCGCGCACCAGCGCGCCGATGGCGACGATCGACGCGCGCGAGTCGAGCGCGCCCATCCGGACCTCGGCGACGAAAATCGCCGCGAGCAGCGCCAGGATCAGGAGGGTCACCGGCGGAACGCGTCCCATGCGCCGCTCGAAGTCGACGCGGCGCGAGAGGAGCATGTCGGGCGTGATACGGAGCGGCGGCTCGGGTACCGCGCTCACGTCAGCGGCGCTCGCCCGTGTCCAGCATGACGCCGAGCGCCACGGCGACCCGCCGGTCGAAGGCGCGCGCCGAGTCGGCCGAGAGATCGAGCACGTAGCGATCGAGCAGGGTGAACTTCCGGTTGAACTCGCCGAAGATCTCCGCGTCCGGCCCGCGGACCAGGACGAAGTTCGTGCGGAGGAATCCGAGCAGGGGGCCGATGACTCGCCGGAGCAGCGACAGCACGATGGAGTCCTCGATCGCCATCGCCAGCGGCGCGCCCCCTGGCGCCGTGACGTACCAGCGCTTGCGCACGATGTTGTGCAGATAGGTCTTGCGCAAGACCGCGAGCGTCTCGCCGGCCGCGGTCACGACCGTGTATGTCCGGGTCAGGAACGCGACGCGCTGATCCTGGATCACGCGGAGCAAGGTCTCGCGGCGCGACTCGTCGCGATAGATCGTCACGTGGCGTCGTGGGCGCAACGACATCGAGATCACGAGGAAGATGAAGGCCGCCACTGGGACCGAGAGCAGGATGATCAGTCCGCTACCCTCCCGAGCGAGGGACCCCGTCGCCCAACCCATGATGGTCAGGGTCGTGATGACGGCGACCAGGTACGCCACGAGCGTGCGCATCGGGTACGTCGGCCGTTCCACGTAGAGGATAGGCGTGCCGTCCTCCGCCCACACCTCGTACTTCGACTTGATCGTGAACACGCGTTGGCGCAGCAGGAAGACGTCGCGATCGAACGCGCGGTCGACTCCGACCGTCGGGGGGCGCGGCGTGTTGGGCGGGGGCCCGGCCCGCAGGTGGCGGCGGCACGACGGGCATTCGAGGAGGCGGCCCGCGTACTCCGGGCGCAGCTCGTAGACCTCGCCGCACGGGCAGGCGACGACGACACCGACGCTCGCCCGGCTCACGGCGTGGACGGGCGCGGCCCCATGCGCCCGAATTATACGCGATGCCCGGTCGAACTCCGGCCCGGCGAGCCGGCAGCTCAGTTGTGCGGCGGCGTCAGCTGCAAGAGGAGCGTCGCCACGCCGTCCCGCACCTCCGAGAACGGCATCGGGTAGATGATCTGCTGACCGACCCCGTAGTAATCCTTGCCGCCGAAGTGTGCCTTGCCCCAGAGGTTGTCGAACTCCACGGTGCGCATCGCCTCGCCGATCTTCTTCGGCTCGAGGCTCTGCGCCTTCCGGACGGCGGCCACGAAGGCGAACGCCGGATTCGTGAAGTCGATGCTCGTCGCGTTCCACTCGCCGAATCGCTTCGTGTAGCGCTGCTGCCAGCTCTTCAGCTTGTCCGGCAGCGGGGTTTGCACGTAGCCGTGTACCCACATGCCCTCGGTGTTCTCGCGGCCGGCGATACCCGCCACCACCGAGCTGTCGATCTGGTGGAGCGCGACGAACCGCCCCTTGAAGCCGAGCTCGCGCGCCTGCTTGACGATCAGGCCGACGCTGCCCGCCGGCGAGGCCATCACGCTGATCGCGTCGGGCTTCTGGGCGAGCATGCGCAGCAGGATGGGATTGAAGTCCGTCATGCTGCGCTCGAAGAACTCCTTGGCGACGACCTCGTACCCGAGCTTCTGCACGAACGCCGTCTCCACCTTCACCGACCACCAGCCGGTATCGTCGTTCGGCGCGATCGAGGCCACGCGCTTGATCTTCGGGTGCTGCTCCTTGATCCACTTCCAGAACGTCGTCGTCTCGGGCGGCGCCGGGAAGCACTGGAAGGTGAGCGGATTCTTCGGGCTCACGAGGCCCTCGGCATAGGCCAGGGTCAAGCCGAGCGCGCCGGACTCGTTGATGGCTTCCTCATTCGCCTTGGCGACCGCGCCGCCGAGGATGGAGATGTACTTCACGCCGTCCTTGGCGATGAGCCGGTTGACGGTCGCGACGCCCTCGGCGATCACGTACTTGTGATCGTACGCGACGACCTCGAGGCGATACTTCTTGCCGCCGACCTCGAGGCCACCCTGGTTGTTGATCTCCTCGAAGATCAGCTCGGTCGCCTGCTTGTGCGGAATGCCCCAGGGCGCCGCGGGGCCCGAGAGCGGCGTCGAGATGCCGAACTTGATGACGTCCGCCGCGGCCGAACGCCCGGGGCCGGCGACGACGAGCGCCGCGACGGCGAAGAGCGCGACCACGGCCAGAGGAGCTCGTTGCTTCATCGCGATTACCCCCTTGTCGAACGACTCAGAGTCCGAGATACGCCTTCTTCACGCCCTCGTCGCGCAGGAGGTCCTGGGCCTTGCCCTGCATTACGAGCTGACCGGTCTGGAGCACGTAGCCGTACTGGGCCAGGGTCAGCGCGAGCATCGCGTTCTGCTCCACCAGGATGATGGAGACGTCGAGCGCGTTGATCTGCCGGATGATCTTGCCGACCTCGGCCGTCATGATGGGCGAGAGGCCCATGGACGGCTCGTCCAGCAGGAGCAGCTTGGGGCGGCTCATGAGGGCGCGGGCGATGGCCAGCATCTGCTGCTCGCCGCCGCTCAGCGAGCCGGCGCGCTGCCGCCCACGCTCCTTCAAGATCGGAAAGTGCTCGTAGATCATCGTCAGGGTGGACGCCACGTCGGCGCGCGAGCGCCGGTAGGCGCCCATCGTGAGGTTCTCGAGCACGGTCATCTTGGGAAACAGCCGCCGGCCCTCGGGCACGTGCGCGATGCCGAGGCTCACCACCTGATGTGGAGCGAGCCCGATCAGCGAGCGGCTCTCGAAGCGTGCCGCGCCGGCGCCGGGCTTGACGAGCCCCGTGAGCGCCCGAAGGCTGGTCGTCTTGCCGGCGCCGTTGGCCCCGATCAGGCTGACGATCGACCCCGCCGGGACGCTGAAGGAGACGCCCCTCACCGCCTCGACGGTCCCGTAGCGAACCCAGAGGTTCTCGACCTCAAGCATCCGCGACGCCCGTGCCGAGATAGGCCTGGATCACGTCGGGGCTGGTGCTCACCTGCGACGGCGTGCCCTCGGCGAGCTTCTGGCCGAAGTTCAGCACGACGATGCGCTCGCAGGTGCCCATGACGGCCTTCATGTTGTGCTCGACGAGGAGGATCGTCGTGCCACGGCTGCGGATCGTCTTCACCAGATCCATCACGCGGCCGCTCTCGTCGAGGTTCATCCCCGTGACCGGCTCGTCGAGTAGCAGGAGCCTCGGCTGTGCCGCCAGGGCCATCGCGATCCCGAGCACGCGCTGATGCCCGTGCGGCAGATTGCGGCTCAGCTGGTCGGCGTGCGCCGCCAGCCCGGTGAAGTCGAGGACCTCACGACCGCGGGCGATCTCGTCGGCCGGAAAGTGGCGCCGGCTGAACAGCACCTGCCGCGGGCCCTTGCCGCTCGACAGATGCAGGCCCAGGAGCACGTTCTCGAGCGCGGTCAGGTCCTGAAAGAGGGTGGTCTGCTGGAACGTGCGCACGAGCCCGCGGGCGGCGATCTGATGCGGCCGGAGCCCCGTGATGTCCTCGCCGTCGAACACGATCGAGCCGCGGGTCGGCCGAAGAAAGCCGGTCAAGAGATTGAAGCAGGTCGTCTTGCCGGCGCCGTTCGGGCCGATCAGGCCGACGATTTCGCCCTTGTCGACGGTGAGGTCGACGCGGCTGACGGCCGCCAGCCCGCCGAAGAGGCGCGTGAGCTCGCGCGTCTCGAGGAGGGCCACGAAGTCAGGCCGCCGGACTCGGCGTGGGCGACGCGGCGGCCCGCCACCTCTTGAGCTCGGCGAGTTTCCCGGGCAGCGTGATGAGCCCGCCGGGCAGGAAGAGGATCGTCAGCAGCATCGCGATCGAGAAGAAGATCGTCTCGTAGGGGCTTCCCCGGAAGGGCTCGGAGAGCAACGACAGGAAGATCGCGCCGAGGATCGGGCCGACGAAGTGGCCGCGCCCGCCGACGTAGTTGTAGACCAGGATGTTCGTCGCCATCAGGAATCCGAACTCGGGCGGGAACAAGAATCGGATGAAGTGGGCGTAGAACGCCCCGGCCGTCCCGGCGAAGAAGCAGCCGAGCATGAAGGCCAGGAGCTTGTGGCGGGCGATGTTGACGCCGAGCGACTGGGCCAGGTTGTCGCCCATCCCGATGCTCTTCCAGATGAGACCCAGCCGGCTGTGCTCGAGCTTCCACAGCACGAGCAGGATGACGACCGCCAGCCCGACCACGAGATAGTACTGGCTCGCTCGCGTCGTCAGGGTCATGCCGAGGAGACTCGGCTTGGGAATCCCGCTGAGGCCGCTCATCCCGCGCGTGAGCGAGACCCAGAGCTGGGCGATCAGGCGGATCACCTCGACGAAGGCCACCGTGACCATCGCGAAGTACACGCCGCGCAACCGGAGCGATGGATAGCCGATGGCGAGCCCGACCGCGGCGGCCAGGAGCGCGCCGCACAGCAGCGCGATCTCGAAGGGCACCGCCAGGTTCTTCGCGAGCAGGGCGGACGTGTAGGCCCCGATCGACATGAACGCGGAGTGCCCGATGTTCAGCTGGCCGCAGGTCAGCGACGGGCGGAGGCTGGCGGCGAGGATGACATTGGTGAAGACCAGCGCGAAGACGTGCACGTAGTAGTCGCCGCCGAGCTCGGGCACCAGCAGCGCCAGGATCACCAGCACGGCCAGGACGATCGACACGCCGAGCTTACGAGGCATAGCCAAAGAGCCCGGTCGGCCGAAACAGCAACAGCATGATGATGAACACGAAGCTCAGCAGGAACGCCGGCTCCGCGCCGAGCGCCGTGGCGACGATCGAGTCGATGAGCCCCAGCATGAGCCCGCCCAGGATCGCGCCGGGGACACTGCCCAGCCCGCCGAGGATGATGATGATGAACGCCTTCAAGAGCGGCTGCTCGCCCATCATCGGGTCGAGCTTGAAGATCGGCGCCATGAGCGCCCCGCTGGCCGCCGCCAGGGCGAAGCCGATCGCGAACGCGAGGCCGTTGACCACGTGCACGTTGACGCCCTGCAGGGCGGCCGCCTCCTTGTCCTGCTCGATCGCCCGCATGGCGGCGCCGAGGCGAGTCTTGTTGATGAAGAGATAGAGCGCGATCACCAGGGCCGCGGCGACCGGAATGATCATCAGCCGCTCGACGGAGATCCCGACCCCGAGGATGTTTCTGGTGCCCGGGAAGACCGGCGGCACGTGCTTGTCGAGCTGGCCGAAGACCGGATAGCCGGCGGCCTGGAGGAACGTGGTGAGGGCCAGCAGCGCGACCAGGGTCGGCTCGATGCCGCCCTTGATGGGCCGGTAGATCGAGCGCTCGACGAGATAGCCGAAGACGCCGAGCAAGATCATCGACGCGACGAAGGCGGCGAAGTAGGGCGCGCCGCCCTGGAAGAAGATGTAGTAGATGACGAACGCGCCCAGCATGTAGACCGCGCCGTGCGCGAAGTTGATGATGTGCATCATGCCGAACATCAGCGTGAGCCCGAGCGCCATCAAGATGTAGATCGAGCCGAGGGACACCCCGACGATCGCGCTCTGGACGAACAGGGCGAATGTCATGATGTGGGGGCCCTGGAGGGCCCCCGATCTCTCAATTATGCGGGGGAAGGAGCTGCGTCACGAGGGTCGCGACCCCATCCTTCACCTCGGAGAACGGCATCGGGTAGATGATCTGATTGCCGATGCCGTAGTAGTCCTTTCCGCCGAAGTGAGCCTTGCCCCACAGATTGTCGAACTCGACCACGCTGAGCGCGTCGGCCACCTTCTTGGGATCGACGCTCTGCGCCTTCTTCACCGCGGCGACGAAGGCGAACGCCGGATTGGTGAAGTCAATGCTGGTCGCGTTCCATTCGCCGTACTTCTTCGTGTAGCGCGTTTGCCAGCTCTTGATCTTCTCGGGCAGCGGGGCCTGCACGAAGCCGTGCACCCACATGCCCTCCACGTTCGCCTTGCCGGCGATGTTCGCGACCACCGAGGTATCCACCTGCCCGATGTGGATGAACCGGCCCTTGAAACCGAGCTCGCGCGCCTGCTTGATGATCAGGCCGACGCTGCCGGCCGGCGAGGCCAGCACGCTGATCACGTCCGGCTTCTGGGCCAGGATGCGCAGCAGGACCGGATTGAAGTCGGTCATGGTGCGCTCGAAGAACTCCTTCGCCACGGTCTCGTACCCGAGCTTCTGGATGAACGTCGTTTCCACCTTGATCGACCACCAGCCGGTATCGTCGTTCGGCGAGATCGTCGCGACGCGCTTGAGGCTCGGATGGTTCTGCTTGATCCACTTCCAGAAGGTAGTGGTCTCCGGCGGCGAGGGGAAGCTGTGGAACGTGAGCGGGTTCTTCGGGCTCACGAGGCCGTCGGCGTAGGCGAGGGGGAGATTCAAGACTCGCCCCTCGTTGACCGCTTCCTCGTTGGCCTTGACGACGGCGCCGCCAAGGATCGAGATGTACTTCACCCCGTCCTTGGCGATGAGGCGGTTGACCGTGGCGACGCCCTCGGCGATCACGTACTTGTGATCGTAGGCGACGACCTCGAGCTTGTATTTCTTGCCGCCGACATCCAGTCCGCCCTGAGCGTTGACCTCGTCGAAGATCAGCTCGGTCGCGTTCTTGTGGGGAATGCCCCAGGGCGCGGCCGGACCGGAGAGCGGCGTCGAGACACCGAACTTGATGACCTCTTGCGCCGGGGCGTTTCCGGGCCCGAGAGCGACGAGCCCGGCCACGGTGACAAACGCCGCCCAGATCACCGAGCGTTGTGATCTCATCGCCACTCCTCCTCGACTCGACGTGCGCGCCGCAGGCCGTCGCGGGGCTGGGGCCCTGCCGGCCGAGGCGCGCCTCTCAATGGGTGTAGGGTCAGAGGGCTTCGCGCACGCGGACTATAGAAACGTCGATCGCTCCTGTCAATGGGGCACAGCTGTCAAGGGCCGGACCGACGCGACGGGCGGGGTTGGATTATACTCACGCCCATGCCGACGCGCGGGAAGGTGATCCCGTTCCCGAGGTTCGCGCGGGAGCCGGGTGGTGAGCACGGCCTGGTCGAAGTGCGCCGCTGCGATCAGGCCGAGGCGCTGGTGCTCAAAGGTCTCTTCGAGAGCCAGGGCATCCCGACCCTGCTTCGGTCACGTCTGGCGCACTCGGTCTATCCGTTCAGCGTCGGCTGTCAGGGCGAGGTGGTCGTCCTCGTCCCGGCGAGCGAGGCCGCGCTGAGCCGGCGTCTGCTCTTCCGCCTCGCCTCGTCTCCGCCTACGCCGCTGCCGCAATAACGGCCTCGAGCGCCCGGAGCGCAAGGGCCAGCGCCGCCGGCTGGAGCGTGCCGCCGCGGTCGCGCGGCGTGTGGTAGGTATCGAACGGCGCTGGGCGTCGGATCAGGTGACGGAGCGCGCTCCGCACCGGGCTGAACACGAACTGTCGCAGCGCCTCCGCGTTCGCCGACGGCACCAGGGTGAACCCGTACGCCGGCACGCCGAGCGACGCGAACGCGCGGTGGTCGCTCCCGAACATGGGAATGCGGCCGACGACGTGATAGCTCGTGTCGCGTCCGAGCCCGAGGCTCTCGAGCGCCGCGTTCACGGTCCGGAGAAACGACGTCTCGTCCGCCGCGTCCCAGATCACCACGCTGTCGCCAATGCCGCACAGCTCGAGGCTCAACACGCCGACGAGCTCGCCGACGTCCGTTTCGCGGGCGTAGTGGCGGGCGCCGAGGTAGCCGCGCTCCTCCGCCGCGGTGAAGAGAAATCGCAGGCGGAGCTTGGGCGGGGGTGCGGCCGCGAGCCGCTCGATCAGGGTCAGCAAGATCCCGACCGCGGCGGCGTTGTCGTTGGCGCCGGGGCTTCCGTCCACCGCGTCGTGATGGGCGGCGAGCAGCAGCACGCGGTCGCCCGCGCCGAGGTCGACGCTGAAGTTCTCGCCGGAGCCTTCGCCGGAGGAGAACCGGTGGAGCGCGAACGGAACGGACCGGGCGCGCAGGTACCGCGCCACCGCCGACTCGCGCTCCGCGTTGGACCGCCCCTCGAGCAGCCGCACGAGCGCCTGCGGAGCCCGGCTGCCGCGAATGACCTCGTCGACCGGTATCGGCACGACGGGCGGCGTCCGGTCCCGCGCGTGGGCCAGCCGGGTCACGTGCCTGATGAGTCGACCTCGAAGATAGAAGGCGACGTCGCGCGGCGAGAGGCGGCGGCTCACAGCGAGAAGAGCGCCCGCGCGTTCTCGGACATCCGCGCCGCCAGGTCGGCGAGCGCCTCGCCGCGCAGCTCCGCGACGCGCGCCGCCGTGACCGCGAGATACGCGGGCTCGTTGCGCTTGCCGCGATAGGGCTGCGGCGGCAGGAACGGACAGTCGGTCTCGACGACCAGGCGATCGCCGGGGACGAACCGGGCGACCTCGGGCAGCGCTCCGGGCTTGGGATAGGTCACCGGCCCCGCGAGCGAGACCAGGAGCCCGAGATCGAGACACCGACGCGCGATCTCGACGTCGCCCGAGAAGCAGTGCATGATCCCACCGGTCTCGCGCACGTCGGCCTCGCCGATCAGCCCCAGCGTCTCAGCGTGGGCGTCGCGGCAATGGACCAGCACCGGCTTGCGCGTCCGCCGCGCGAGCGCTAGCTGGCGGCGGAACGCCTGCTCCTGCGATTCGCGCGGCGCGAGGTTGCGAAAGAAATCCAGGCCGGTCTCGCCGATCGCGACGACCCGGGGGCTCCCGGCCAAACGCTCGATCTCGGCGAGGGCCGCGTCGTCGGCCTCGGCGGCCTCGTGCGGGTGGATGCCGACGGCCGCCCAGACGCCGGGTAAGCGGGAGGCCATCGCCGCCGCGGCGCGCGAGGTCGGTATGTCCGTCCCGATCGTGAGGATCCGCCGCACGCCCGCGGCCCGCGCGCGCTCGAGCACCGCGTCGAGATCGCCCGCGAACTCCGGGAAGTGCAGGTGCGCGTGCGTGTCGAAGAGATCCGGAGCGGTCACGCGGCTCCGAGGACGGCGGCGGCCTTCTTCACGTCGCGGGCCTTCACCCACAGGATCGCGCCGTAGCGCCCGCCGCCGGGAAGGGCCACGGCGTCCATCGCCGTCACGTTGATCTTCGCGGCCGCGAGCCGGCCGAGGACGTCGGCGCACGCGCCGACACGATCGTCGCCATCGATCAGGAACGTCCGCTTCGGCCCCTTCACCTTCCACTTCTTCTCTTTGGCCAGCGCTCGGAACGCTGCCGGGTCGGTCGGGACCAGATCGAGCTGGGCGCCGCGGCCGCTCGGGAAGCCCGAGTACGCGACCAGGTTCACCCCCGCACGCTTGAGCTCGCCGAGGATTCTGGCACCCTCGCCCGGCTTGTCCGGCACCATCACGTAGAAATAGTCTGCAGTCCGCACCGTCTCAGCCATGGCACCCTCCGGATCGGCTGGTCGACCGTTATCGGACGATACGAAATCGGACCCGGCCGATCAGCTGGCCCGAGGCGGTCACCACGTCCACCGACCAGCGGCCTTCCGGATCCTCGGGAAACGACGTCTTGCGCGAGTACGTGCGGTAGCCCTCCCGGCGCCCGCCGAGCACGGGGGCCAGGGCGACCGTCTCGATCACGCGGCCCCGATGCCGCCAGACGTGACTCACCGACTGGCGCAAGCCGGCCGGCGCGTAGATCGCAGTGTACGCCACGAGCCCGCGCTCCTTCACCTCGGCGGCGGAGATCGTCGTCGGCAGCGCCTCCACGTTGTCGAGGTCGAGCACGTCCCACAGGATCGCCGAGCGCGCCATGAAGAGCGGCGCCGGCGGGATCCCCGCGCGCCCGACCGCGACCAGCGCCGCGGCGACCACGCCGAGCGCCACCGTCACCCGGAGCGCGCCGCGCCACGTCCGGCCGCCGGCGCGCCGGAAGACCGGCGTGATCGCCAGCGAGGCGATGAACGCGCTGGCCATCAAGGCGCCGAACGGCGGCAGCCCGACGAGCGGCAGCGCCACGTTGAGCGCCGCGAAGATCGAGACGACGAAGAAGACGTAACCGAGCCACGGCCGCGGATGCACGATCGCGCGATACCAGGGATCGAAGGTCGCCAGGAGCGCCAGCACGACCAGCAGCGCGAAGAAGATCACGTTGAGGGAGGTCAACGTGGCGCTCGCCCAGTACGCGGGCAGCACGAACAGGAGCAGCCCGTGGTAGAGCGTCTGGATCGTGTAGTCGGCCGCGGTGACGACCAGCCGGCCCGACCGGCGGCCCGATTCGGCCAGCGGCTGGCGCAGCTCGACGAGCACCGCGAAGACCAGCCACAGCAGCAGCAGGTAGCCGACGAGGTAGGCGACGTTCGGCAGCCCGCGGCGGAACACGAAGAGCGTGAGCACGCCGCCGGTCAGCGAGGCGAACGAGACACCCCACTCGGCGAGCCACGCGAACGCGGAGCTCACACGGGTGGCGGGGTCGCCGGACCGCCCGGGGCGGGCGTGCGCGCGAGGCGCTCGCTGAGACGCTGCGCGATCGCGTCGCGCTTGAGCATGTGGATGCAGTCGAGGACGTCGCCGGCGGCCGAGTGCACGCGCAGGTGCGCCGCCACCAGGTCGAGGGCGCTCGACCGCACGGCGCCGTCGAGGCTCAGGATCTCCCGGAGCACGCGGCCGATCGACGCGTCGCGCTCGGCGACCTGCGCCATCGCGTCCACGTACTCGTCCGGGCTCAGCGCCGGGCCTAACGGCCGGCTCACGTCACCTTCGCTCCGGGCGGCAGATCGCGGTCGAGCGTGAGGACGGCGAGCTTGCCGCCGGCGGCGGCGGCCAGCACCATGCCGTTGGACTCGACGCCCATCAGCTTCGCCGCCTCGAGGTTCGCAACGATGACGACCTTCTTGCCGACGAGCTCCGCGGGCGCGTAGTGCTCGGCGATCCCGGCGACGACCGTGCGCTGCTCCTGGCCGAGCGAGATCGTGAGCTTCAGGAGCTTCTTCGACTTCGGCAGCGGCTCGGCCGCGATCACCTCGGCCACCCGCAGCTCGACCTTGGCGAACTCGTCGATCTTGATCCGCGGCGTCGCTTCCACCGCCTCGGCGGCCGGCGCCTTCTTGTCGTCGATGCGCGGGAAGAGCCCCGAGAGCTTCTGCACGGGCGCCCCGGCCTCGAGTCGCCCCCAGACCGCGTCGGCCAGCCTGGGCTCCCCGGTCAGGCTGAGCGCGGCGCGAATCTTCGCGGCGGCGTCGGGCAGGAACGGGGCGAGCACGATCCCGAGAGCCTTCAGCGACTCGGCCAGGGTGGTGAGCGCCGCCGCGAGCCGGTCCTTCTTGCCGGCGTCCTTGGCCAGGGCCCACGGCTGGGTCGCGTCGACGTAGCGGTTCACGACGCCGATGAACTCCCAGATCGACGCCAGCGCGCGCTGGAACGCGAACTCGTCCATGGCGGCCGCCACGTCGGCCTTGGCCTTCGCGAACGCCGCGGCCACGGCCTCCTCGGCCGCGGTCGCCCCGCCGCCGGCGGGCACGACGCCCCGACCGAGGTTCACGATCAAGGTCGTGGCGCGCGAAACCAGGTTGCCGAGGTCGTTCGCGAGGTCGGCGTTGAGCCGGCCGACGAACGCCTCCTCGGAGAAGTCGGCGTCGAGCCCGAACACCATCTCGCGCAGGACGAAGTAGCGGAACGCGTCGTTGCCGTACTTCTCCTTGAGCGCGAGCGCCTCGACGAGGTTGCCGACGGACTTGGAGATCTTGTGGCCACCGAGGGTCCAGTAGCCGTGGACGTTGAGGTGCTGGTAGAGCGGGATGCCGGCCGCCTTCAGCATGCACGGCCAGTAGATCGCGTGGGGCTTCACGATGTCCTTGGCCGTCACGTGCTGCACGTGCGGCCAGTACTTCTCGAAGCGCGGATCGCCGGGGCCGCCGAGCGCCGACACGTAGTTGATCAGCGCGTCGAACCAGACGTAGGTGACGTACTTGTCGTCGAACGGCAGCGGAATGCCCCACTCGAGCCGGCGGCGCGGCCGGCTGATCGAGAGATCGGTCAGCGGATCGCGCAGGAAGCCGAGCACCTCGTTGCGATAGCGCTCGGGCCGCACGAAGTCGGGATGGCGCTCGAGGTGGTCGATCAGCCAGCTCTGGTACTTCGACATCTTGAAGAAGTAGTTCTCTTCCTCGATGTAGGTCAACGGTCGCTGGTGATCGGGGCACTTGCCGTCGACGATCTCCTTCTCGGTGTAGAAGCGCTCGCAGCCGAAGCAGTACTGGCCACCGTACTTGCCGAGGTAGATCTCGCCCGCGTCCCAGAGCTTCTGGAGAATCGCCTGGACGACCTCCTTGTGGCGCGCCTCGGTCGTGCGGATGTAGTCGTCGTACTGGATGCCGAGGGCCCGCCAGGTCTCGCGGAACGCCGCGGAGTTTCGGTCGGCCAGCTCCAGTGGCGTCACGCCCGCCCTGGCCGCGACCTGGGCGATGTTGTCACCGTGCTCGTCGGTCCCGGTGAGGAACCAGACGTCGTCCCCGGCGAGCCGGCGGTAGCGCGCCATCGCGTCGACGACGATGGTCGTGTACGCGTGCCCCAGGTGGGGGCGATCGTTCACGTAGTAGATCGGGGTCGTCAGGTAGAACGCGGTCACGGCTCGAGCTGGGGCTTGATGTGCGCCCGTCCTTCCCAGGTGACCTGGTCGATCGGCACCTCGGCCTGCGTGCCGTCGGGAAAGCCGACGACGACGCTCTGCTTGAGGACGCGGATCGACCGGACCTTGCCCGTCATGCAGCCGCTGGTACCGCAGTCCGCCTGGCAGGGCGAGTTCACCCGGGGCAGCCGCGACCGGAGCTCCTCGTAGGTCGAGAACTCGTAGAGCAGACAGCACTTGAGCCGGCCGCAATTGCCGAGCAGGCGGTTGTCGGTCAGCGGCATGTCCTGCGCCTTGGCCATCTTCACCGAGATCGGGTCGAAGCGCCTGAGGTGCGAGGTGCAGCAGAGCTGGCGCCCGCATGGGCCGATGCCGTCCATGACCTTCGTCGTGTCGCGCGCGCCGATCTGGCGCATCTCGACCCGCGAGCGCAGCTCGCGCGCGAGATCGCGGACGAGGTCGCGGAAGTCGATCCGCTCCTCGGCGTTGAAGTACACGGTCGCCCGGCGCGCTACCGGGTGCATCTCGACGTCGACCACTTTCATCATGAGGCCGCGGCCGCGCGCGACGCGCTGGCAGGTCTCGATCGCGCGCTCCTCGCGCTCGCGGCGGTCGCGATACGCCCGCGCCTCGTCGTCGGTCGCCAGGCGCAGCACGCGCGGGTACGCGCGATCCTTCTTCATCTCGGGAATTGCGCGCTTGGGCCGGCGGACCTCGCCCAGCACGGGCTCGGTCGTCGTCTCCACGAGCACCAGGTCGCCGACGTGGAGCTCGAGGTCGCCGACCCGATAGTCGTCGGCCTGAGCGGTGGGCCGGAGCCGGACGCCGATCAGGTACTCGTCCATAGTCCCCTATCCTATGCCGCCCGCAGGGCGAGGCGGCTCAGTACGATTTCGAGGGTGAGACGCGGGGCGACGTTGCGCAGCAGCGCCTCGCGCGCCTGCCGGCAGACGTCCACGGCCGCCACGATCTGATCGAGGGTCCAGCCCTCGGCCTCGTGCGCGAGCTCGCCGGCGCGATCGGCGTCGAGGAGCAGGCCGCCCGGCGCCCCGGATTTGGCCAGGAGCAGGTCGCGACAGTAGAGCCAGTAAGCGTCCACCAGGCCCTCCGCTTTCTCGCGCTCGAGCCGGTCCGTGCGGCGGAACAGCGCGTCGACGCCCTGGGCGCGGACCTCGGCGAGCAGCTCGAGCGCCTGCGCCCGCGCCGCGGCCGAGCCGGCGTCGGCGCGCGGCCCGAAGCGCACGACCTGACAGCGCGACAGCAAGGTGGCCGGCACCGCCCGCGCCCGCGGCAGGATCAGGATGATCACGGTCGCGGCGGGCGGCTCTTCCAGCGTCTTGAGGAACGCCTGCGGCGTGTCGTCCGTCATCCGCTCGGCTTCGTCCAGGATGAACACCTTGCGACGCGCCATGGCAGGCCGCAGCGCCGCCAGCCGCTCGAGCCCCCGGATCGCGCCGATCCGAATCGCGCGGGAGCCGCGCGGATTCGTCTCGGGCGGCGTCGGCACGATCACGTGCAGGTCGGGATGCGGCCGCGCCGAGCTTGCCAGCAGCTCCTCGGCGAACGCGAGCGCGGTCGTCATCCGTCCGGCGCCGGCGGGACCGACGAAGGCGTACGCGTGGGCGACCCGGTCGCCCGCCAGCGCGCGGCGTAGCAGCTCCACCGCGCGCGGCTGGTCGAGGATGCGCTCAAGCGCCACGGAAGAAGTCCTCGACGACCGCGCGCACCTCGGCTTCGACAACGTCCGGCGGCTCACCCGCGCGGATCAGCCTCACGCGCTTGGGCTCGGCGCGGAGGATCTCGTGGTAACCCTGGCGCACGCGCCGGTGGAACGCGAGCTTTTCGCGCTCGAACCGATCGAGCCGGCGTCCCATCGCGCGATTTCGCTGGAGCCCGGCGGCCGGGTCGAGGTCGAAGAGCAAGGTGAGGTCGGGCACGACGCCGCTGGTCGCACGCGCGTTCAGCTCACGGATCAGATCGGGATCGACGCCGCGTCCGTAACCCTGGTACGCGACCGTCGCGTCGGCGTACCGGTCGCAGAGGACCACGCGGCCCCGGTCGAGCCACGGCCGGATCTTTTCCGCGACGTGCTGCTGCCGCGCGGCCATGAAGAGGAAGACCTCGACGAGGGGCTTGGGGTGGACGCCGGGACGCTCGAACAGGCGGCGCACCGCGACACCGAGCCGTGTTCCGTCGGGCTCGCGCGTGTGCTCGACCTTCCGACCCTGCCGACGAAGCCATCGCCCGAGCCGCATCATCTGGGTCGTCTTGCCCGACCCTTCGACGCCCTCGAGCGTGATCAATACGCCGCTCACGCTCCCGAGAACCTCCGCAGCAACCATAGCACGGCCCCGCGATGCCCGGGAATCGCGGGCGGCCGCGCGGCGCGCCGGCTCGGCCTCGACGCGGCGGTCAGAAGAGGGCTGACGGCCTGGCGATTGCCGCGACCGCCATGGCCTCGCCGGCCGGCTTGGCGACGTCGGCAGTTTACCGAAGCTTAGTTTCGCTTCAGGCGTACCTCTTCGAGCGGCGCCGACCAGGGGTAGGGATTGATCAGCATCAGCGCCGGCTCCTCGACCCGCGGGCCGACCCCGCTCGGCCAGACGTAGTCCCAGATCGGGCCGAACCGCACCCGCTCGTGGACGAGCTGCTGGATCTGGTGCAGCAACGCCTCGCGCTTGCGGCGATCGGTCACCAGGGACTGCTCCTTGTAGAGCGCGTCGATGTCCGGATAGCCGCCGTACGCGTAGGTGCCGGCGCTCGGGACGTGCTCGGCTATCCGCGACGCGGCGTTGCCGTAGGCGGCCGTCCCGCACACGCAGAGTCCGCGGAGCTTCTTGGCCTGCAGCGCCGACGTGTAGGCGGCGCGCTCCATCGGGCGCATCTTCAGCTTGATTCCGACGGCGCCGAGGTAGCCCACGATCGATTCGCCCATCGAGAAATAGGGCGGAAGCTGATGCAGCTCGCCGGCGTCGAAGCCGTTGGGATAGCCGGCTTCCGCGAGGAGCTGCCGGGCCTTCTTCGGGTCGAACGGATACGGCTCGATCGGCAGCGCGAACTCGAAGGTGCGCGGGACGAGGCTTCCGGCGGGCTTGGAGGCGCCGAGCGTCTCCGCCTCGCTCAGCGCCCGGCGATCGATCGCGTAGTTCGCCGCAAGCCGCACGCGCTGGTCGGCCCAGGGCGACTTCGGATCCCACTGATCGAGGAAGTCCAGGAAGAGGGTCGCGATCCCGCCGGAGAAGGCGAGCTTCAGATTGGGATCGCGCTTCACCTCGAGGGCCTGTGGGACGTCGAGCAGGTAGGCGACGTCGACCTCGCCCCGCTTGAGCATCGCCGCCCGCGTGATCGAGTCCGGGACGCTCTTGAAGACGAGCCGCTTCACCGACGGCATCTTGCGCCAGTAGCCCTCGTACGCTTCCATGACGAGCTCAATGCCCGGCGCGTGGCTGACAAACTTATACGGTCCGAGCCCGATCGGCTGCTTCTTGAAGCCGTCGTCGCCGACCCGCTCGACGTACTTCCTGGGCACCACCCAGCTCGCCCCGCTCACGAGCGTTCCGTAGAACGTCATGAAGTCGGGCCAGGCTTCGCGCAGGACGAACCGCACGCGGTAGGGATCGACCACCACGACCTCCCACACCTTGTCGTGCAGGACCTTGGATCCCTTGGCGCGATGAAAGCTGAACTTCACGTCCTCGGCGGTGAACGGATCGCCGTTGTGGAACCGGAGCCCCTCGCGCAGCTTGAACTCGTAGACGCGCTGATCCGCGCTCACCGTCCACGACTCCGCCAGGCTCGGCGTCATGAGGTTGCCCGGCATCGGCTTCACGAGCGCATCGTGGATCGCGTACAGCACCCAGAACGCGGTGAGCCCCTGGAATTCGCCAGGATCGAACCACACGGGCGACAGGGTCACGTACAGCGCCCAGCGCATCTCGCCTTCCGGCTTGGCCTGGGGAGTCGGCCTCGGCTGCGCGGCAGCTTCGCCGACCGGGCCGCCTACGAGCAGCGCGCACGTCAATCCGACTGTCGCGAGAACGGACCACCGCGAAATCCCGGATGCTCGGAACATCGGCGTCTCCCCCGCTCTGAAGGCGGCACGATCGGTCTGTGGCGCGGACCATAGCGCCCGTGAGCCACTCAGTCAACGACGGACGCGGGCGCGGGGCGGCGCCCAGCGCGTGCTGCACGCCAGGAGCCGCAGCCGGCGCAGTTCTCATTCGCCTCCCATCGCTCGTTAACGCAGCCCTGTTACACGAAGAGCAGGGGGGACAATGCGAGCAGCTTACTGTCGAGGCGAAATCCTACAGAAGACTCCGGTTTGCTTCGCGGTGACCGCGGCATTGCTGTCCGCCGCGGCGCGGGAGGCCTTCAGCCAGCAGAAGGTGACCAAGGCCATGGTCCAATATCAGGACACACCGAAAGGCGGACATCAGTGCGCGGGCTGCTCGACAAGCTACGCGTGCGCCGCTGACGACAGGGGGACCTTCCCGAGCAGCGCCGGAATCAAGAGCACGCCGCTCACGATCCACCACGCCAGGCCATACAACCCACCCCACAGCATCAACCGCGGCTCGTCCGCCGGCTCGGCGCTGACCAGCCAGCCAAAGATTCCGCCGATGATCACCGTGTAGACGAGGCTCGCAACCCAGCCGGCCAGCCTGCCGTGCGAATGAAGCGCCTCGGCTGCGACAACGAGCATCGACGTGTGCTCGTCGCCCGGCATCGCCGTCCTGAGAAAGAGCGCGACCAGCGTGAATACGATTCCGGCGATCAGGCCGGCCACCAGACCCGTTCCGATTCTTCTCTCCATCATTGACCCTCCTTGGTGTTCGATCCCTCCCTGGAATGAGCGTGGCAAACGAGTGTGAGACGAAGATGAAGGCTGGCTGAGAAACCTCTCACGGTGCGGCGCGGTCTCTCATTGCGGTCTCACGGCGTCCTCATCCGACCGCGCTACAGCGAGGGCTGCTATTCCTCGCCGCGATCCGCGGAGCTCCGTCGCTCCGCGCCGATCGTGCTACAGGTGCGTGATCGTATCTTGTCGAGCAGGCTCGCGCTCGTGGCGCCGCCCGCGCTCGAGGATCTCGCGCGCGAGGTGACGGCCGCCGAGCCCGAAGGCGAGCGCCAGCGCCAGGATGAGCCCGCCGAAGAGGACGCCGAAGGCGATCAGCACCATGTCCCGGCCGATGCCGACCTCGACGAGCGCCGTGGCGACCGCGAAGAGCAGGACGACCCAACGGGTGGCGCGCGCCAGCAGGCGGGCCTGGAGGATGCCGGCGTTGACCGCGGTGATCAGCACCGCCTGTCCGACGAAGTTCGCGGCGAGCCAGCCGACGACCAGGATCAGGAGCGCGGACAGCAGACGAGGCAGCAGGCGCAAGAGCATGCTGGTCGCGCCGGCCGCGCCGGGGATCGCCAGGGCGTCGATGCCCATGGTCGCGAAGATCACGAAGATGCCCCAGAACGCGACGAGCCGCAGCACCTGGGACGGCGGCCGGTAGATGCCGGCGCGCGCGAAGGCCGACGTGACGCCCCACGTCCGGCTCCGCTGATCGACGTCGAGTGCCAGGGCCAGGCGCGAGACGAGCGCTCCGGCGATCCAGCCCAGCAGGGCGCCGAGCGCGACCAGGGTCAGCATGGCGAGGATGCTCGGCAGCACCGTGCCGAGGGTCACGCTCATGTTGTGGATCGCGGTCAGGACGAGATCACGCCAGAAGTCGGTCATGGTCGTGCCCTCCCTCATAGTAGCTCACTCCTTGACGGCGCCGGCGACCAGGCCCCGGACCAGGAAGCGCTGCAGCGCGATGACGATCACGACCGGCGGAAGGCTCGCGAGCATCGACGCCGCGGCGATATCGCCCCACGGCACCTCGAAGACGCCGGGAAACAACGCGAGCGCCACCGGGATCGTCCGGCTCGCCTCGGAGACCGTGAACGTGTAGGCGAAGAGGAACTCGTTCCAGCTGAAGAGGAACGTGAGCAGCGCCGTCGATGCCAGCCCGGGCGCCAGCAGCGGAATCAGGACCCACCGGAACATCGAGACGAGCCCGGCGCCGTCGACCGAGGCGGCCTCCTCGGCCTCGATCGGGATCTCGCGGACGAAGCCGGCCAGGAGCCAGATCGTCAGCGGCAGCGCGAAGGACGCGTGGACGAGGACCAGGCCCGCCCACGTGTCCCGGAGCTCGAGCGCGCGCATCAGGAGATAGAGCGGGCTCACCGTCGCGATCTGGGGAAATGCCGTGCTCGCGACGATCGCCAGCAGCAGCAGACGCTTGCCTGGGAGCGGCAGCCGCGCCACGGCGTACGCGGCGGGCACGCCCGCCGCGAGCGAGAGGAGCGTCGTGAGCGTGGCAATCCCGAGGCTGTTGCCGAGCGCCCGCGGCATCAAGCTCTGGGCGATCACGACCTGATAGTGCGCGAGGGTCAGCCGGCTCGGCAGGAGCGGCGGCACGCGCAAGAGCTCGGCCTCGGGCTTGAACGACGTCAGGAGCTGCCAGAAGAACGGGATCGCGTAGGCTGCGAGCGCCAGCACCACTGCCGCGTCGGCGAGCGCGCGCGCCCGGGCTCTCACGCGGCGACCGTGCCCGCGCGCAGGAGTCTCAGGTACGCCCACGCGACGGCCATGACGAGGGCGAACACGACGACGCTCACCGCCGAGCCGAAGCCGAGCTGCAAGGTCTGGAAGAGCGCCCGGTATGCGTACACCGTGAGGGTCTCGGTCGTTCCGGCGGGGCCGCCCCCGGTCAGCACGAACATGATGTCGAACGCGCGCAGCGCGTCGAGCGTCCGGAACAGCACGGCCAGCAGCAAGATCCGGCCGAGCAGCGGCAGCGTGATCCGCGTCAAGGTGGCGAGCCGTCCGGCGCCGTCCACCTGCGCGGCCTCGTACACGTCGGCCGGAATCGCCAGCAGGCGCGCGTAGCAGAGGATCGCCACGAACGGCATCGTGCGCCACACGTCGGCGATGATGACGGCCGGCAGCGCCGCGCCGGGATCGCCGAGCCAGTTGATCGAGTGCCGGCCGAGCGCCACGTTGACGAGTCCGGCGGCCGGATGATAGAGCCACTCGAACAGCTTCGCCCCCACGACGGCCGGCATCGCCCACGCGAGCAGCAGCAGCGAGAGGGCCACGCGCCGGCCCCGCTGCTGGGCGTGGATCGCGAGCGCGGCCGCCACGCCCAGAATGACCTCGAGCGCCACCGACCCCACGGTGAACACCGCGGTCGTCCGCGCCGCACTCCAGAAGCGCGGGTCGACGGCGAGGAAGCCGTAGTTCTCGAAGCCGGCGAAGCGCGACACGTCGAAGATCGGGATGCGTTGCTGGAGCGAGAGCCAGAGCACCCAGATTCCCGGATAGACGGTGAGCGCGCCCAGCGCCAGGACGGTCGGCGCCACGCACACGAGCGCGCGACGCCGGGCGGCGGCCTCGCGGCCGGTCATCGGACCGCCCGGAGAAAGTAGGCGAGCCGCGCGCCGGCGTCGACGATCGCGCGCTCGGGAGGCTTCACGCCGACCAGCGCCGCCGAGAACTCCGGCTGGACCGTCGCGGAGAGCAGCAGGTAGTACGGCGTGGCCGGGCGCGGGCGGCCGGCCAGCGCGAGCGCCTGCAGCCGCGGCATCCCCGGGCGGTCGCGCACGACGTCGGGATCGCGGTAGAGCGCCTGGCGCGTCGGCGAGAGGGCGGCGCCGAGCGCGATCGCGCGCTGGGCGCGCTCGCTCGTGAGATGCCGCACCAGCGCCAGCGCGAGATCCGGATGCCGGCTCCGGCTCGACACGCCGAGGTGCGCGCCGCCCGTCGAGCCGACGCCGGGCTCGCCGCGCGCGCGACCGGGCAGCGGGGCGAACGCCACTCGGCCGCGCACCGCCGAGCCCTGGCCCTGGAACAGATCCATCGCGTATGGCCAGTTGCGCAGGAAGATCGCGTGGCCGTCGCCGAACGCGCGCCGGGACAGCTCTTCGTCGGCGGCGGTCGTCCAGGCCGGGCTCACGCCCGCCGCGATCAGGCCGCGCAAGAACCTGAGAGCGTCGGCCGCGCGGGCGGGCTCGGGAAACACCGTGCCGTCGTCGCCCAGCAGCCGGGCGCCGTTCGCCCAGAAGGCCTCGAGGACGTTGACGACGAGACCTTCGTACTGCTTGCCCTGCCACACGTAGCCGTCGAGCGCCGGGTCGCGCTCGCCGGCGCGAATGCGACGCACCTGCTCGATCAGCTCCTCGTACGTCTCGGGCGGTCGCAGGCCGTACCGGGCCAGCAGATCGGCGCGATAGTAGAGAAGCCCCACGTTGAAGTTCCACGGCAGGGCCCAGACGCGCCCGCCGTAGGTCGCCGAGGCGACCGCGCTCGGGAAATAGGGCGCGAGCTCGTCGGGCTGGAGCCGGCTCGTCAGATCGAGCAGCCATCCCGCGCGCGCGAACTCGGGGACCCAGATACAGTCGAGCATCATGACGTCGAACCCGGGGCTCCGACCCTCCAGGTTGATGACGTAGAACTGGTGCTGATCGTCCGACGCCCACGGCATCGCCTCGCCCTTGACCCGCACACCGGGATGCGAGGCCTCGAACTCGCGCAGAAGCCCGGGCAGCGGGTCGGCGTTGCCGAGGATGCGCGCGTACTTGAACACCAGCGTGACCGGGCCGCTCTCGCGGCCGCCGGCGCAGCCGCCCAGCGCCAGGAGCCAGGCCGTCAGCGCCAGCGCGCAGGCTGCGCGGCGGCGCCCCACGGTCACGAGCCGCGCTCGCGCGCCAGCAGGCGCGCCAGTCCACGCAACGGGATGCCGAGCCATGCCGGCCGGTTGTCGAGCTCGTAGCGCACCTCGTAGAGCGCCCGATCGAGCTCGAAGACCGACAGGCCACGCGTGAACGCGGACGGCGACCTCGGCAAGAGCCGCACGGGCGCGCGGGCGATCTCGTCCAAGTAGCCCTCGAGAAACGAGGCGTTCGCGCGGCGGACCCACCGCTCGCCCGCCGGCGACGGCACACCCGTCGGCGACACCGCCGTGTGGACGGCGTAGTCGAGCGACCGGAGCATCCCGGCGACGTCCACGAGCACGCACTGCTTTAACCTCCGCTCGGCGACGGGGCGTGCCGGCTCGCCCTCGAAATCGAGGATGACGAAGCCGGCGTCGGTGCGAAGCGTCTGGCCCAGGTGGTAGTCGCCGTGGACACGGATCTTCGCGCACGGCTCGGCGGCGAGCGCCAGCAGGTCGCGCGCCCGCTCGATGAGCGCGGGCTCGCTCGCGAGGAGCGTGCGCGCGTCGGCCGCGACCTCGCCCGGCAACGCGTCCAGGCGGCCGCGGACGGCGCCGCACGTGCGGCGCACGTCGCCGGCGACGCGCTCGCCCCAGGTTCTCACGTCCTCGGCGGTCAGCGGCTCGGGCGCGAACGCGGGGTCGCTCGCGTCGGAGGCGAGCGCTCCGTGCAGGGCCGCCGTCACAACGCCGAGCTGGAACAGGTCGTGGAACACGTGCTCCGACGCCCCGTCGGCGCGCGCGGGCTCGAGCCGTCCGAGCTGGTCGAGAGCCCAGCGCCAGCCGTCGCCGTGGCTCGGGACGTAGCGCTGCAGCATCGCGAGGGTCGTCGTCTCGCCGGTCGCTGCGGCGTGCTCGATCGCGCCGGCCAGCGGCGGCACGTGCGGAAACCGCGCGCGGAACGTCAGGAACTCGCCGACCTCGTAGTCGAGGTTCGGCCCGGGCGCGACCTTCCGCAGCGCCTTCACGATCAGCACGTCGCCGTAGACCACCGAGGTGTTGGACTGCTCTCCGGTGAGCCGCTGCGGCGCGACCGGGGCGGCGGGCCCGAGCCGCGGAAAACGCTCGGTGCGAACGAAGCGGACCGAGCCCCCGCGCACGGTCGGCAAAATCGACTCTCGCTCGAACGCGGCCAGCAGGTCGAGGCAGAACCGCGGGTGATCGAACGCGTCGTCGGCGCGGGTCGGGGTACCGCCGAGATCGAGCGCGAGCGACAAGGTGCCCGGCGCGCCGCGCGCGTCGTCGTCGAGGACCAGCGGGACCGCGTACGTCTCGTCCGGCCCCTGCGCGAAGGTCACGTCGACCAGCACGAGCCAGGCGGCGCGGCCGAGCTCGCCGCAATCGCGCAGGCGCGCGCCGGTGATCGCGCGCCCCTTGGCGCCGAACCAGCGCTGGCGCGGGAGCGCCGGGGGCAGCTCGACGACGACCGCCCGCTCGAGCGCGGCGGCGATCCGCGCGGGATCGCCGTGGCGCGGTCCTTCAGATCGGGGATCGCTCGATCCCAAACGGCTCGTCGCCGTCACCGGGCTGCTCCAGGCGGAACCAGTAGAAGCCGTGAGGACCCAGGCTCAGGAAGTAAGGCGCGGTGCGAATCGTCGGGAACGCCGTGGCGCCCAGCATCTCGATCGGCGTGGCGCCGGCGAAGGCCGCCAGGTCGAGCTCCACCGGCTGGGGCGCCGCCGAGAGGTTGGCCACGATCAGGAGCGTCTGGCGTCCGTGGCGCCGCAGGTAGGCCAGCACCTTCGAGTTGCGCGGCCGCAGGAACTCGATGCTCCCCCGCCCGAACACGGACGACGTGCGCCGCGCCGCCAAGAGCCGCCGCATCGTGTTGAGGAGCGACGAGGGCTGCCGCGCCTGTGCCGCGACGTTCACCGCCTCGTAGCCGTAGACCGGATCGGCGATGACCGGCAGGTAGAGCTGCCCGGGCTCGACGCTCGAGAAGCCGGCGTTGCGGTCGCGCGACCACTGCATCGGCGTGCGCACGCCGTGGCGGTCGCCCAGATAGACGTTGTCGCCCATGCCGATCTCGTCGCCGTAGTAGATGATCGGGCTGCCGGGCAGGGTCAGCAGCAGGGAGTTCAAGAGCTCCACCCGCCGCCGATCGCCGTCCAGGAGCGGCGCCAGCCGGCGGCGGATGCCGAGGTTCAGCTTCATGCCGGGATCGTGCGCGTAGGCGTAGTACATGAACGCGCGCTCTTCGTTCGTCACCATCTCGAGCGTCAGCTCGTCGTGGTTCCTCAAGAAGAGACCCCACTGGCACGCGGGCGGGATCGGCGGCGTGTGGGTGAAGATGTCGGTGATCGGCCGGGTGTCCTCGAGGCGAAGGCCGAGATAGAGGCGCGGCATCAGCGGGAAGTGGAAGGACATGTGGAACTCGTCGCCGTCGCCGAAGTAGGGCCGCACGTCCTCGGGCCACTGGTTGGCCTCGGCCAACAATATGCGGTCGCCGCCGTACTCCTGGTCGATCACCGCCCGGAACTCCTTGAGGATCGCGTGCGTCTCCGGCAGGTTTTCGCAGCTCGTGCCCTCGCGCTCCACCAGGTACGGCACCGCGTCGCAGCGAAACCCGTCGAGGCCGCGATCGAGCCAGAAGCGCATCACGTCGAGCATCTCGCGCCGCACCGCGGGGCTGTCGTAGTTCAGGTCCGGCTGGTGGCTGAAGAACCGGTGCCAGTAGTACTCGCGGCGGAGCGGATCCAGGGTCCAGTTGGACTTCTCGGTGTCGACGAAGATGATCCGGGCGTCCGCGAAGCGGCGGTCGGAGGCGCTCCACACGTAGTAGTCGGCGTACGGCGAGGCCGGGCTCGAGCGCGAGGCCTGGAACCACGGGTGCTGGTCCGAGGTGTGGTTCATCACGAGGTCGGTGATGACGCGCAGGTCGCGCGCGTGGGCCGCGTCGAGGAACTTCTGGAAGTCCTCGACCGTCCCGTACGAGGGATGGATCCCATAGAAGTCGGAGATGTCGTAGCCGTCGTCGCGGAGCGGCGAGGGGTACATCGGCAGGATCCACAGGCAGTCGACGCCGAGCTCCTGGATGTAGTCGAGGCTTTCGGTCAGCCCGGCGAAGTCGCCGGTGCCGTCGCCGTTGGCGTCACGGAAGGCCTTGACGTGCACCTCGTAGAAGACGGCGTCCTTGTACCAGTCGCGCGCGCCGTTCTTCATCGCCAGCGGTCCACCAGATAGGGCTTCTCACGCTCGAACGCGTCGGCGACGGCGGCCAGCGCGCTCTCCGCGGCGGCCGCGTCGCGCTGGCGCGTCGCGAGCACGTAGGCCGCGGTGCGGCCGAGGTAGAGCGGCACGAGCGAGCGCAGCAGGTGGTCACGGTAGACGACGCTCCAGTGGTGGCCCAGGGCGAAGTCGTAGACGACGCGCGCCCACAGGTCGTCCGGGAAGCGGAAGCGCTCCAGGTCGTCCGCCTCCAGGCTCAGCACGTCGCCCAGGGTATCGGGCGCCAGGACGTGCTCCCAGATCGTGCCGAGGTCGCGCAGGCCGCGGGTGAAGGCCCCAACCATGCGCTCGACGTCGATCTGCGCCGGCTCGTCCGCCGGCAACAGGGCCGGCCCCTCGGCCGGGACCGGAAGCCAGTTCGCAGTCGCCATCCAGAGGTCCTCGTACTCCTCCATCACCGCGAAGACGGCGCCCAGAGTCTGCGCGACCATCGTGGGCAGATCGGCGGTGCGCGTGCTCGACTCCACGTGCCATCGCCCCAGCCGCGCCTCGTGGACCGACAGACCGTCGGCGGCGGTGGAGCCCGCGATCCAGAGATCCACCATGCTCCGCCCGGACGCGGGCCAGCGGGGCGCGGCCGTCAGCCGCTCTACCAGGCGCGCCGAGAGCGCGCGCGGACCGGAGAGCGGCTGGTGCAGCCGCCGGCCGAACAGCGCGCCGACGAGCGGAGCCAGCACGAGGTTGGTGATCGTGCCGTCGTACCGGTGGCGCGCGTGGACGGGCATCACGAGATCGGCGCCGTGCTCGAGCACGGGCCGCAGCAGCCGCTCGAGCCACTCGCCGGTGACCGAGGTCACGTCAGCCTCGAGCACGAGCAGGGCGCGCACGCCGAGGCGCCGTGCGACCGCCACGGCCAGGCGCAGCGCGGCGCCGCGGCCGGGCACGCCGTGGAACGGTACTGCGCCCAGCTGCGCCGCCGGCGCCTCGTGCCGCGCCCGGACGAACGGCAAGCCGCTCTCGGCGAGCCGGTCCACGGTCGCGTCCGCCGAGCCGGCGTCGGCGTTGATGAGGACGGCCGGCGTGCCGGTGAAATGCTTCTCGAGGCCGCCGCGCACGGCACTCATGACCGCGGGTACGGTGGCGGCGTTGTTGTACGTGAGCACGCTCACGGCGAGCTCGGTCGGCGGCAGGCCGTCGAGCTGCCGGTCGACGTCGGGCGGGAGCTCCGGGCCGGCGGCCACGGCGCTCATCGCGTCAGATGGACCCCGAGCGCCAGCTCGTCGGCGAGCTCGCGGGTGATCAAGAGCGAGCGCCGCACGTGCTCGCGTCCGGCGGCGCCCATGCGCGGGATGAGCTCCGGGTTGTTCAGGAGATGACGGATGCGGAAGGCTGCGCCCTCGACCGAGTGGACCGTGTAGCCGGTCACGTTGGTGATGATCTGCTGCGCGAGCCCGCCCGCGTAGCCGCCCACGACCGGCTTGCCCTTCCACATCGCCTCCGCCGGCCCCAGCTCGAACCCGGCGCGCACTGACTTCTGGAGCACGATCGTGGCGGCGCGCTGGAGCGCGTTGACCTGCCGGTGGGCCTCCGGCGGGAGCTCGAGCACGACGACGTCGCGGTCCTCTTGCGCGACCTCCAGCAGAAGCGACAGGACCTCGAGCCGCTCCGGCTCGCCGTCAGCCGTCCCGGCCAGCACGAGCCGCACGTCGTGGTGCTTCTTGACGAGCCGGTACGCGTTCACCACGCCGAGCGGGTCGTGCGCGCGGGCGAACCGCGCGACCTGCACGAGCAAGGGCTTGTCGCGCGCGACGCCGAGCGCCATGAGGATGTCGGTGATCTCGCGGGGCGTGAGGTCACGGTTGCGCTCCGAGAGCGGGTCGATCGACGGCGGCATGACGTACATCGGGATCGCGAGGCGCCCCTCGAACCCCGGCAGCGCGAAGACGGCCGCATCGTACTGGTCGGCGAACCGCCGGAAGAAGGCCCACGGGGCCGCCTGGGCCGACGAGCAGTCGAAGTGGCACCGCCACACCCACCGGCCGCCGGCCCTCGCGCTCACGAGGCTGGCCGGCTGGCTGTCGTGCACCAGGGTCACGTCGGCGTCGAGGTCGAGCTTCTTCGCGTTGAGCGAATTCATGTCCACCCAGCGCGCGAGCCCCTCCTCGCTGAGCACCCGCTCGGCGCCCTCGAGCGCGGATTGCAACGAGCGGGCCGTCGTATAGTAGGCATTGTCGCCGCCGGTGACCTCCCAGCGCATCTCGACGCCCAGCTCGGTCAGCATCGGCACCGTGGCGCGCAGGGTCTCGGCCGCGCCGCCGCCGAGACGGCCGCCGGTCACGTGGAGGAAGCGCAGGCCCTTCACATGCTCGGCGAGCTTGAGGATGAAGTCGACCGCGCCCGGGATGGCGACGCGGCGGTAGTCGTCGATCAGGCTCACCGCCTCGCCTCCTCGAGCGCCACGTCGACGAGCCCGAGCAGCCGCCCGCGGATGCGCTCGAGGGTCGTCAGGTAGGGATCGATCCGGTCGAACTTCTCGGCGAGCTCTCCCAGCGCGAGCTCGCTGCGTAGCCAGGCGGCGAAGGCGTCGGCGCGCCGCTCGCGGGTCCGCGTCTCCACGGTGTGCAGGTAGATCGCGCTCTCGTCGACGGTCGCCAGGCCGGCGCGGAACTCGGCGAGCGTCTCGGCGGCGAGCCCGAGCGGGACCTCGACGATGTGGGACTGCTGGAAGTGAAATCCCCGGGCGAACTCCAGGCGGCCCTCGGCCTCGCGGCCGCGAAGTTGGTCCTGGAGGATCGTCACCAGGTGCTCGCGCAGCGCCTCGAGCGTCGAGAACGCGAACGGATCGACGACGGCAAGGCGCTCGGCGAGCGCGTGGTCGCCGATCTCGATGGCGGCCCACCGCGCGAAGTCGTTGCCGTAGGCTGTCGTGAAGGCCCGGTGGTGGAGGAAGTAGCCGAACGTGTGGAAGAAGATCGAGTCGGCCGGCACCTCCGCGATCCGGTGCATCAGCTCGCGCTCGTCGAGCGCATGGATGTCGAGCGTCTGGCGCAGCTCGACGCAGCCGGTGAAGCGGAACGGGCGCGCGGCGCGCGACGTCATCGCCTCACGCGGTGACGAACGAGGCCAGCCGGTGCAGCAGCGTCTGCACGTCGCGCACGCCTCGGACGCGGTACTCGGCGGCGGTCGGCCGGGCCCCGACGTGGATCGTGAGGGCGCGCCCGCGCAGCGCCGCGAACGCCATCTCGTCCGACGCGTCGTCGCCCGCGTACACGATGACGGCCCGCCGCGCCGGTAAGGTGCGTACCATGCGGCTCACCATCCAGCGCGCGGCCGTGCCCTTGTCCCAGCCGACGCGGGGCAGGAAGTCGAAGACCAGGTGCCCGGCGATGAGCGCCAGGTCGGGGCGCCGGCTGAGCACCTGCGCGGCGATCTCCCGGACGGCGCGGCGCCGCGACGGCACCACGCGGCGGTAGTGCAGGCTCACCGCCAGCCCCTTGCACTCCAGGCGCGCGCCGGGCACCGACCGGAGCGCCGCCGCCAGCGCCCGCTCCGTGGCGGCGACGCCGGACCGACGCGCGCGCGGGTGACGGAAGCGGAGCCGGCGGCCGGCGATCTCGAGCCCGTAGCAGCCGCCGTACACGACGCCGTCCAGCGCGACGCGCGCGCGCAGGTCGGCGAGGCCGCGCCCCGACAGGATTGCGAGACGCGCGCGCTCGGAGGCGGCGAGCCGCGCGAGGGTCGCACGGACCGACGGCGCCAGGACGGCGGCGCCGGGCGAGGAGACCAGGGGCGTCAAGGTTCCGTCGTAGTCGAGGATCACGACCAGACCGGCACCATCCCCGAGCTCCCGGTCGAGACGGTCGAGGAGACGCACCGGGAGACTCAGGACGCCTTCGCGCCCGTGGTCTCGACGGGGATCCTCGCCAGCTCGCTCAGCAGGAGCCCCGCCCACCGATAGATGTTGTGGTCGACGACCGAGTGGCGCATGCGGATCATGCGGGCGCGCCGCTCATCGGGCGGCATCTCGAGCGCGGCGCGGACCGACTCGGCCATGCCGGCCAGGTCGTAGGGGTTCACGATGAGGGCGTCGCGCAGCTCGTGCGAGGCCCCGGCGAAGCGGCTCAGGATGAGCGCGCCGTCCTCGTCGTCGCGCACCGAGACGAACTCCTTGGCCACCAGGTTCATGCCGTCGTGGAGCGACGTCACCATGCAGAAGTCGGCGTGGCGGTAGTACGCCCAGATGTCGCGATGCTCGTGATGCGCCTTCAGATAGAGGATGGGCCGCCACGTCTTCGTCTGGAAGGCCTGGTTCAGCTCGCGCACACGGTCCTCGACCTCGCGCTGGATCTCCTGGTAGCGGTCGATCATGCCGCGGCTCGGCGCCGCGAGCTGTACGAACACGAGTCGCTCGCGGTATTCCGGGTAGGTCTCGAAGAAGAAGCGCAGGGCCCGGATCCGCTCGGGCAGCCCCTTGGTGTAGTCGATGCGCTCGACGCCGACGCCGAGAAACTCGGCGGTGATGCCAAGGCGTCGCAGCAGCTCCGCGCGCGACACGCGCGGCGGATCGTCGACGAACTCGGGCGCGACACTGATCGGGAACGGCTTCACGGACGTCGTGTGCTCGCCGCGCGTCACCGCGAAGCGCTCCCAGTCGATGCGCGCCTCGAGCGCGCGGTCGACCGTCTCGAGGAAGTTGTTGCAGTAGTACTGGGTGTGGAAGCCGATCAGGTCGGCGCCGAGCATGCCGAGCAAGAGCTCGCGCTGCCAGGGGCAGATCCCGAAGGCCTCGAAGTTCGGCCACGGGATGTGCCAGAAGATCGCGACGCGCGCGTCCGGGCGCTCGGCCTTGATGAGCGTCGAGAGCGGCGCGAAGTGGTAGTCCTGGATGAGCACCAGCGGCGACTCGGCGTCCTTGATCTGGTCCAGCACCGTGTCGGCGAACTTCTGGTTCACCTCGAGGTAGTAGGACCAGTCGTCCGGCCGGAATACCGGCCGGGTGTGCACGATATGGCACAGGGGCCAGAGCCCCTCGTTCGAGAAGCCCGAGTAGTATCCCTGCTCCTCTTCCTTCGAGAGCCACACGCGCCGGAGCGTGTAGCGCGGATCGTCGACCGGCACCCCGAGCCGCCCGCGGCCGTCGGCGGTCTCGCGATCGGCGTCGCCGCTGGCGTGGGCCACCCAGACGCCGCCGCAGGCGCGCATGACCGGATCCATCGCCGTGACCAGACCGCTGGCGGGAGCCTGGGGTACGATCTGGCCGCCCCGCCACACGTGGCTCACCGGCTCGCGATTGGACACCACGACCAGGAGTCGGCCGTTGAGCTGCATCTGGACGAACTGCTTGAGCCGCTCCTCGGTCCAGATGCTCTCGCCGGCCAGCCGCAGCGCGGCTTCCTGCTCGGCGGCGGCCTGCGCCCGCTGCATGCTCCTGGCCAGCCGCGAGACCTCGAGTGCCAACGGCCCGAACATGTTGGCGTCGACCACGGTGCGGGGCGGCGGGACCGGGCGTCCGCTGCGGAGCGCACGCGTCCATTGCGAGATCTCCGCCATCGGCCGCGTGATGCTGAACTTCACCACCAGCGCGATGATGACCGAGATGACGAGCGCCAGGACCAGGAACCGCACGGCGTTGTAGCTCCAGCGGTCCCACTCGGCCCGCTCCAGGTGCGAGGCGTCCTGCAGCACCGCGATCGCGCCAACCGGCTGGTCGTCGACGGTGAGCGGCATCGCGTAGATGAACCGCGTCCGATCACTCAGGACCCGGTAGCCCTGGGTCGTGGTGTTGCGCGAGATCGCGTCGGTGACCTCGGGCACGGACGGCGGCAGGAACGGCGCGATGTCGGGTGTGGCGAACCGAAGGTTAGCGAACCGGTCGTAGACGGCGATTCCGCGCTGCGACTGGCCGAACTTCTTGACGATCCGTTCGATGCCCGCCGGCGACTGCTTGGCCGCCGACGCCTCGATCGCGTCATTGAGCCCTTCGGCGACCAGCATCGCGCGACGCTGCAGGTCGCCGGCGAGCCGCTCGCGCTCATCACGGATCTGGAGATACGCAAAAGCCCCGATGACCAGCATCACCGAGAGCCAGATCGCACTGACGAGCCGCAGGGTGAATTTCATGTCTGGTCGATCGGTCTCGCGACGACTGTCCCAGTGTAACGCATACGCCCCGTGTTTCCAGTCTGACACACGCCGGCCGGCGGGGCCGGGCCCCGCCGGCCGAGGCGCGCTTAGGAATTATGGTAGCGTCGGGCCGTGCCGGCCCTCCTCGCGGTCCGCGGTCTCGCGCGCAGCTTCTACGGCGTGTGCGCGCTGGACGGAGTGGACCTCACGGTCGAGCGGGGGACGATCACCGGCCTCATCGGCCCGAACGGCGCCGGCAAGACCACCCTCTTCCACTGCGTCTCGGGGCTCCTGCCGCCCGAGGCCGGCACCGTCGTCTTCGACGGCGAGGACGTCACGGGCTGGCGGGCCGACCGGATCACGCGCCGCGGCCTCGTCCGCACGTTCCAGATCGCCCGCGGCTTTCCCCGGCTGTCGGTCCGCGAGAACCTCATGCTCTACGGTGCGGATCAGCCCGGCGAGCGCCTGGCCGCGGCCGTGGCTCGCGGGGCCGCCGCGCGCCGGCGCGAAGCCGAGCTGTCCGAGCGGGCCGTCGCGATCGCGAAGCGCCTGAACCTCACCAGGGTCCTCGACGCCGCGGCGTCCGACGTCTCGACGGGCCAGAAGAAGCTGCTCGAGCTCGGCCGGGCGCTCATGACCGATCCCAAGCTCGTGCTGCTCGACGAGCCGATTGCCGGCGTGAACCCGACCCTCGCCGCCGAGATCGTCGAGCACCTCGCGGCGCTCCGCCGCGACGGCATCACGTTCCTGGTGATCGAGCATCATCTCGACGTGATCGCACGACTCTGCGCGCCGGTCGTCGTCATGGCCGACGGCCGCCGACTCGCCGAGGGGCGCTTCGCGGAGATCGCCGCGGACGAGCGCGTGCAGGCGGCCTACATGGGGCGCCGGGCGTGGAGGTCGTGACGGCCGGCCCGGGCCTGCTCGCCACGGAGGGCCTCGTGGCCGGCTACACGGCCACCGACGAGGTCTTGAAATCGGTGGACCTGGTCGTGCGCGACGGCGAGATCGTCTCGATCATCGGACCGAACGGCGCCGGCAAGTCCACCCTCCTGAAGGTCATCGCCGGGCTCCTGGTCCCGCGCCAGGGAAGCGTCCGGCTCAAGGGTACCCCGATCCACGGACGCCGGCCCCGCGAGATCAGCGCGCTCGGCGTCGCCTTCGTGCCGCAGGAGCAGAACGTCTTCCCGACGATGACCGTGCGCGAGAACCTCGAGATGGGCGGCTACGTCGAGCCGCGCCAGAGCCGCGACCGGATCGACGCGATCTTCACCCGCTTTTCGCAGCTCGCCGACAAGCGCCGGCACGCCGCGCGCACCCTCTCCGGCGGGCAGCGTCAGATCCTGGCGATGGCGATGGCGCTGATGGTCGAGCCGGTCGTGCTGCTGCTCGACGAGCCCTCGGCCGGTCTCGCGCCCGGCGCCGCCGAAAAACTCTTTGAAACGATCCGCGCGATCAATCAAGATGGCGTGGCCATCGCGATGGTCGAGCAGAACGCGCTCGAAGCGCTGGCGATCGCGCACCGAGGCTACATCCTGGTCGACGGCCGCAACAGCACGAGCGGCCCCGCGCCCGAGCTGGCGCGCGACCCCGACGTGCGCCGCACCTTTCTGGGAGGCTGACATGACGATCATTGATACGCGCGCCTCGGCCGGCGGGGCCCCAGCCCCGCGACGGCCTGCCGCGCGCACTACACGCCGCACGCTCCTCACCGGCGCCGCCGCGCTCGCCGTCTCGGGCTTCCCGGTCGCGCGCGGACTCGCGCAGGGCGACGCGATCCGCCTCGGCACCCTGACCCCGCTCACCGGTGCCGGCGGCAACTACGGGCCATCGATGCGCCGCGCGATGGAGTGGGTCGTCGAGCAGGTCAACGGCGCGGGCGGAGTGCTCGGGCGCCGGATCCAGCTCTTCAACGAGGACGACCAGACCAATCCGGACGCGGCGGTCAGGGCCGCGCGGAAGCTGATCGACGTCGACCGCGTCGCGGCGATCATGGGCACGTGGGCCTCGGCGGTGACGACCGCCGTCGCGCCGCTCTGCTGGGAGAGCAAGACGTTCCTGACGACGGTGTCGGGCGCCGACAGCATCACGCTCCTGCCGCACCAGGGCTACCTGATCCGCACGCAGCCGAACGGTCACCTGCAGGCCACCAAGCTCGGCGAGTTCCTGCTCACCCTCAAGGTCAAGCGCGTCTACGTCATGTCGGCGCAGACGCCCTACGCGCTGCCGGTCCAGAAGCGCGTCGCCGAGGTGCTGGCCGCCGGCGGCTCGGAGGTCGTCGGGGGACTCGTCTACGACCGGGACAAGGCGACCTATCGGTCCGAGATCGATCAGGCGCTGAAGCCCAAGCCCGACATGATCTTCGTGAACGGCTACACGCCGGACGTCACCGTGGTCCTCAAGGAGCTCTACAAGGCCGGTTACAACGCCGGCAAGGTCGCGCCGGCGTTCGCGGTGAACCAGAAGCTGCTCGGCTCGCTGCCGACCGAGGTCACGGACGGGACGTACACGTGGGCGCCGTCGCCCGCGCCGGACTCGGACGCGTACATGCGTCTGGCCAAGGTGCTCGGCACCGACGACATCGATCCGTATTCGTGCCAGACCCACGACCAGGCGAGCCTCGTCGTGCTCGCCCTGGCGCAGGCCAAGGGCGAGGCCACCGGCACGGCGATCCGGGACAACGTGCGCAAGATCTCGCAGGGCTCGGGCGTCAAGGTCGAGAGCGCCGTCGAGGGCCTCAAGCTCGTCGCGCAGGGCAAGGCCATCAACTACGAGGGCGCCAGCGGGCCGTGCGACTTCACCGAGATCGGCGACATCCTCGACTGCAAGTTCCGATACGAGCAGGCCGAGAAGGGGAAGTTCAAGCTCCTGAAAATTGGCTGAGGCCCTTCAGCTCCTCCTCAATGGATTGATGGCCGGCACGATCCTGGCCGTGCCGGCCATCGGCTTCACCGCGATCTTCGCGGTGCTGCGCTTTCCGAACTTCACGGTCGCCGCCCACGCCACCATCGGCGCCTTCGCCGGCTACATCGCCAACACGGCGCTCGGCCTGCCGGCGTGGGCTGCCGTCGTCGTGGCATTCCTCGTCGCCGGGGTCTCGGGCGTGCTCAACGACACGCTCGTCCTGCGGCCGCTCCGCCCGTCCGGAGCCCTCACGATGGCGATCGCCGCGATCGCGCTGAACATCGCGCTCGAGAACGTCGTGCGCTTCGTCTTCGGCAACGACCACCGCGGCTACGAGCTGGCGCTCCGCCGCGACTGGCGGCTCGGCTCGCTGCGCGTCGGGCCCCAGCAGGTGGAGAACTTCGCCATCGCGCTCGTCGCGATGGCGGCGGTCTTCCTCTTCCTCGCCTTCACCCGCACCGGCAAGGCGATGCGTGCGGTCGCCGACAATCCGACGCTCGCCGGCATCAAGGGGATCGATGCGGACCGCGTCGCCCGGCTCGCGAACCTGGTCGGCATGGGGCTCGCGGGCATCGGCGGGATGCTGCTCGGCCTGGACACGAGCATCGATCCCCTCACCGGCTTCCGGGTGATCCTCTCGGTCTTCGCCGCCGCGGTGGTCGGGGGCCTCGGGTCGATTCCCGGCGCGGTGGTCGGCGCGGTCACCATCGGCGTCGCCGAAGAGCTCTCGCTGCTCGTGCTGGCGCCGGCGTATCGCACCGCGATCGGCTTCGTCGCGATCTTGATCGTGCTGACGCTCCGGCCGCGCGGCATTCTCGGAGAGCGCGCGTATTAGGAACTACCTCGTCGCGATGCTGACGTTTGCCGGCCTCTACGGGCTCATGGCGCTCGGCCTGAACCTCGTGTGGGGAATGACCGGGCTGATCAACCTCGGGCTCGCGGGCTTCTTCGCGACCGGCGCGTACGCCTCGGCGCTCGTCACCGTGAAGCTCGGTCTGCCGATCGCCGTGGGCCTCGTGGCCGCGGCGCTCTTCGCGGCGGCCGCCGGTGCCGTCATGGCCCTGACGACTCGCAATCTCCGGGGCGACTACCTCGCGATTGTCACGCTCGGCTTCTCGGAGGTGGTGCGCCTGGTCGCCAGCAACGAGATCTGGCTGACCCAGGGGACCGACGGAATCTCGGGGATCCCGGGGCCGTGGCGCGGGCGCGTGACGCCGGAGACGTTCAACCTGATCTATCTCGGAATCGTCGCCGTGTTCGTCGCCGCGGCGCTCTGGCTCCTCGAGCGCGTGCGGCGCTCGCCCTACGGCCGCGTGCTCCGCGCGATCCGCGACGACGATCAGGTGGCGGCGGTCGCCGGCAAGCGCGTCATCGCGTTCAAGGTGGAGGCGTTCGCGCTGAGCGCCGGCGTCGTCGGGACGGCCGGCGCCCTCTACGGCCACTACACGTCCTACATCGCGCCCGACGCATTCGCGCCGCTGATCACGATCTACGTCGTCCTCGCGCTGACGGCCGGCGGCACCGGCGACAACCGCGGCGCGGTGCTCGGCGCGCTGCTCGTGGTCTTCTTCATGGAGTCGACACGCTTCGTCACCGGCTGGCTGCCGGGGCTCCGGCCCGTTCAGGTCGCCGCCGTGCGCGAGTTCCTCATCGGCATCTCGCTGATCGTCGTCCTGCGCTGGCGCCCCGCCGGGCTGGTCCCCGAACGTATTCCGCGCCCGCCGGCATGAGCGCGCGCGCAAGCAGTGGAGGCCGGAGCGATGGGACACATCCGCCTCCTACATCGAAGGCCGCGAGCCGCTGCTGGTGTGCGCCATTGAAATCTATGAAGTCTACAAGGTGATCCGTCGAGATATCAGCGAGGAGCGCGCAGTGGAAGCGGTCTCGGCTCTTGGCCGTGCGACCATCGCGCCGGTTGACGAACCGCTCGCCTTGGAGGCGGCCGATCTATCCCTGATCCACGGTCTGGCCATGGCCGACTCGCTCGTGTACGCGACAGCCCGACGCTTCGGGGCGACGCTCGTGACTGGCGACGCCGATTTCGAGGGCTTGGCCGACGCAGTTGTCGTCCGCTGATCCTCGCCCACGCCGGGCTGATTCTCCGTGGGCCTGTTTCCCCCCTCGTCTACAGTCTGTGGACGGGAAAGATGGTCCGGCGAACCGCGTCGACCTGACGCTGGGCGTATTCCTGCGCGCGCACGCGCCGATGATCCGGCAGCGTCTCGGCCGGGTCCCAGAGCGAGTCGGTCAGGAATCCATAACCCCTGACGTCCTCCGCGAACGACACCGGCAGCGCGGCCGGCAGCTCGACGCCGTTGAGCACGGCCCACGCCGACGTCCAGGCGCGCGCGACGTTCGGCAGGTCGTAGCCGCCGCCGCCCAGACACACGAGCTTGGGCGAGAGCTCGGTGATGCGCGACACGGCGCGCGTGAAGCCCTGGACGTCGAGGGCCAGGTGCGTCAACGGGTCGGTGCGGTGCGAGTCGATCCCCAGCTGCGCGACGACGACGTCCGGACGGAACGCGCCGAAGAGGGGCGGGACGACCTGCTCGAACGCGGGCAGATAGATCGACGAGTCGGTGAACGGCTCGAGCGGCAGATTGACCGAGTAGCCGACCCCCGAGCCCGACCCCGCCTCCTCGACGAACCCGGTGCCCGGGAAGAGATAGTCCCCGCGCTCGTGGGTCGAGATGGTCAGCACGCTCGGATCGCCGTAGAACGCGTGCTGCACGCCGTCGCCGTGATGGGCGTCGATGTCGACGTAAAGCACGCGGAGCCCGCGCGCGCGGAAGCGGAGGATCGCGAGGACGGCGTCGTTGACGTAGCAGAAGCCCGACGCGCGCGAGGGCATCGCGTGGTGCAGACCTCCCGCGAAGTGGAAGACGCGATCGGCCTCGCCGTTCAGGACGAGATCGGCCGCCAGGATCGAGCCGGCCGCGCAGAGCCGCGCGGCGTCCCAGAGGCCGGCGAACACCGGGTTGTCGCCCGGACCCAAGCCGAAGCGCTCGGCGCGCGCCGGCGCCTGGCCGCTGTTGCAGGCCTTGAGCATCTCAAGATATTCGGCGCCGTGATACACGGCCAGCGCGCTTTCGGGCGCGGCGTCCGGCGCGCGCACGATGGCCTGGGGCGGGCTCGTCAGGCCGTAGGCCTGCATGAGGCGCCACGTGAGGCCGAGCCGCTCCATCCGGAGCGGGTGGTGTGGACCGTAGTCGAAACGGGTCCACGCCTCGGAATGAATCAGCGCGGTTTTGACTACCGGCGCCAATGTCCCGACTTCCCGCCCCGCTTCTCGACGAGCTGGACCTTCGCGATGGTCACACCGCGCTCGACCGCCTTCACCATGTCGTAGACGGTGAGCGCCGCCACCGCGGCGGCCGTGAGCGCTTCCATCTCGACGCCGGTCTTGTCCACGGTGCGCACGCGCGCCTCTACGGTCAGCTCGCCGCGCTTCACGTCGTCGCTGAAGGTGACGTCGAGACCGGTGATCCGCAGCGGGTGACAGAGCGGGATCAGCTGCGGCGTGCGCTTGGCGGCCAGGATGCCCGCGGTACGCGCGACGCCGAGGACATCGCCCTTGGGCGCGTTCCCCTGCCGGATGACACGGAGCGTGGCGGGCTTCATGCGAAGAATCGCGCGGGCGACCGCCTCGCGCGCGGTCTCGCGTTTTTCCGAGACGTCAACCATGCGGGCGTCGCCCTGGGGCGACAGGTGCGAGAGGCCGCGGTACGACCGCGCCCGCCGAGCGTTCGTCAGGCCGTGACGCCGGATCGAGCGTGCCGGATGATCGCTTCCATCCGGTCTTTGGCCATCAGCTTCAGCTTCTTGAGCTCGCTGATGCGCCACTGCCGTTCTGCCGAGAGCGGGACCGTTCCCTTGAGCGCCTCGAGCTCCTGATCGTGCGCGCGATGCTCACCTCGGAGGCGCCGGAACTCCTCGTTCTCGGCCGTCAGTCGTTCGATGAGGGACTCCTGATCCATGCGAGGCCTCCTTGCCGATGGAGGAACCGTCACGGCTCGATGTCGACGCCTCGTTATAGCCTCGGATGCCGGAGGGTGTCAAGCTTCGCCCCGGACAGGTGGTGGGTCGGCCGGGCCGCTATCCCTATTTCCGGTAATCCCGCATGCTTCGCCGCCGTCGCGGTCCTACCCCGGACCGATCAGGTGCGCCGCGCTCGCCTTGAATGCCGCGGTGATACGGACGCCGTCGGTCAGGCCGAGATCGGCGACCGAGCGCGCCGTCACCGTGGCGACGAGCGGGAAGCCGACGTCGATGACGATCCGGACGGCGGGCGTCGAGGGGGTGACGCGCACGATCGTGCCCGTCAGGTAGTTGCGGGCGCTCGACAGCGGCGCGACGTCCGTCGCCAGCAGGAGCGTGACGTCCTCGGGTCGGAGCCCGATCCGTACGTCCTCACCCACGCGCGCGGCCGCGGCGATCTCGAGCTTCCGCCCGGCCACCTCCACGATCGTCACGCCCGCCTCGCGGGCGATCACCCGGCCCGTCACGAGCGTCTCGACGCCGATGAATCGCGCGACCTCCTCTGAGACGGGGGCGTGGAAGACGCGCGCGGTCTCGTCGAGCTGCGCAATCCGTCCGGCCATCAGCACCGCCACGCGATCGCCGAGCGCCTGCGCCTCGCCGCGGTCGTGCGTGACGAGCATGGTGGTGACGCGATCGTGGCGCAGGATGGCGCCGAGATCCGGCAGCAGCTCGGCGCGCGACGGCGTGTCGAGCCCGGCAAAGGGCTCGTCGAGCAGCAGCACCTCGGGCTCGAGCACGAGCGCGCGGGCCAGCGCCACGCGCTGGGCCTGGCCTCCCGAAAGCGTTCGCGCCCGCTGGCTCCTGAGGGGCGCGATGGTGAGCCGCTCGAGCCAGCGCTCGACGCCCGCGCCGCGGTCGTCGCCGGCGCCGCGGAATCGAAGTCCCAGCGCGACGTTCTGGGCGACGGTCATGTCCGCGAGCAGCGGACGCTGGAACACGGTCGCCATCCGCCGCCGCTCGGCCAGCGAGCTCCTCGCATCGACCGGCCGGCCGCGAAATCGAACCACGCCCTGGGTCGGACGCTCGAGCAGCCCGGCGATGCGCAGCAACGTCGACTTGCCGCTCCCGTTCGGGCCGATGACGGCCAGCACCTCGCCCTCGTTGACTCCGAGCGCCGGCACGTCGAGCACGGTCGCCGCACCGTACGCCATCTGCACGCCGGCCAGCTCGACGACAGCAGGCGTGGTCACGTCGGCAGGACGTGGATCGAGCCGCGGTGGATCGAGAACTCCCAGTGCCGGTCGCGCTCGATCTCGAGGATCTCGTACACGAGATGTGGGACCTCGACTTCTAGATCGAAGTCGCCCTGCGAGGGAGCGCCCGGCGTGTCCAGACGCAGGCGCAACGACCAGACCGTCCCGAAATCGGCTTCGCCCACGACGGTGCCGCGCATCAGATTCATGTGGTGGGCTGCGTCCGGCGCGCTCCGATCCTTGCGGATCAGTCGCACGTATTCAGGCCGAATGAAGAAGGCGATGGGACTTTCCGGCGCAGGCAGGTATGAGCGTGTAGGCGAGTTCACCGCCTCGAGCGTATGACCGCGCCACGCGATCTGGATGCGATCCGGCGTCGCCTTCACGACGACGCCGTGGAGCACGTTGCGCAGGCCCATGACCCGCGCGACCGCTTCAGAGGCCGGCTGCCAGAGCAGCTCCGCACGCGGAGCGGATTGGATCACGCGTCCGTTCTCGTAGACGATGATCCGGTCGGCGAGCCGGTAGGCCTCGGTGAAGTCGTGGGTGACGAGCACAGCCGCCGTCCCCCACCCGCTCAGGATCGAGCGCAGCTCGTCGCGCAGCGCGCGGCGCAGGGGCGCGTCGAGCGCCGAGAGCGGCTCGTCGAGCAGCAGCAGCGCCGGATCGATCGCGAGGGCCCGGCCGAGCGCCACCCGCTGGCGCTGGCCCCCCGAGAGCTCGGACGGCCGGCGGTGCGCGAGGCCCGCGAGGTCGAGCCGCTCGAGCACCTCGACCACTCGCCGCTCGCGCGCGTGCCGCGGCCGGTCGCGCAGGCCGAAGCCGACGTTCCCAGCGACAGTCAGGTGCGGAAACAGCGCGTAGCTCTGGAAGACGTAGCCGACCCGCCGCTGCTGCGGCGGCAGATTCACGCCGGCGGCCGCGTCGAACAGCACGCGGTCGTCCACGACCACGCGGCCGGCGTCGGGCCGGATCAAGCCCGCGAGGCACTGGAGCGTGAGCGTCTTGCCCGCGCCCGAGGGCCCGAACAGCACGGCGACGCCGTCGCCCGCGGTCCACGAGACGTCGAGGGTGAAGCCGGGCAGCCGCTTCGTGATCTCGACCGAAAACCGATGGCTCACGCGGCGCGCGCCCCCAGACGCCCGGCCAGGATCAGCACGAGACAGGAGAGTGCGGTCAGCGCCAGCACGAGCGCGACCGCCTCGCCCATCTCGCCCGTCTGCACCGCGGTATAGATCGCCAGCGGGACCGTCGTCGTCTTGCCGGGGATGTTGCCGGCCAGCATCAGGGTCGCGCCGAACTCCCCGAGCGCGCGGGCGAACGCGAGGACGAGCCCGGCGATGATGCCGTTGCGCGCCAGCGGCAAGGTGACCTCGAGCACCGTGCGCCACTCCGAGCGCCCGAGCGTGAACGCGGCCTTCTCGAGCTCGCGATCGACCGACTCGATGGCGGCGCGCGCCGTGCGCACCAAAAGCGGCAGCGCCATGACGGTCGCGGCGATCACCGCCGCGTACCAGGTGAACGCGACGCTCCAGCCGCTGAGCGCGTACACGGGCGCACCGAGCCACCCGCGCCGGCCGAGCAGGACGATCAGGTAGTAGCCGGTCACCGTCGGCGGCAGCACCAGCGGCAAGGTCACGACAAGATCCACGAGGGCGCGGCCGCGGAAGGCGCGGCGCGCCAGCAGGTACGCGAGCGGGATCCCGATCAGCGCGTTCAGGAGCGTCGCGGCGACCGCGACGCGGATTGACAGGCCGAGGGCACTCAGGGCTTCGGCGCTCATCGTCGCCTACTATGCCACCGGCGCCGTCGATCTCGCCGGATCCAGGTAGAATGGCGACGTGGTGAGGCCTCCGCGAAACCGAGCGACCGACACGAACGCGCCGATCGCTGGCGCTCCGGCCAATCTACGGGGCACGGTGATCAAGACGAAAGTTTGGATGGAGCTGAACGGGCGCTTCGTCATCGGCGACGGTGGCCTGAAGCTCCTGCTCGGCGTTCTCGAGCACGGCTCTCTCCTCGGCGCGGCGCGAGAGATCGGGTGGTCGTATCGCCACGCGTGGGGTTACTTGAAGCAAGCTGAAGCCGCCCTGGGCACACCCCTCACGACCGCTCGCCCCGGAAAAGGAGCATCGCGCGGCATGGCGCTCACCGAGACCGGTCGCCGCACACTCGAGCAGCTGATGGCCGTCCGCAGTCGGATCGACGACACGGTGGGGCCGAGCGGGCCCACCGCGACCGATATCGCCGCGCGCGGCCGGCGCCGCGAGCGTCGCGTGGCCGACAGTCAAGCCCTGACGCCGCGGGGGGACTGGCGTACGCGGCGCTGAGCGTCCCGGGTCATCGCAGGCCCCGCGGCGGAGGCTGAAAGCCGAGGCGCGCGAGCGCCGCTTGCCCGTCCGGGCTCACGAGCAGATCGATGAACGCCTGAGCGAGCGCCGGCTGCTTCGAAGCCTTCACCACGGCGACCGGGTACGTCACCGGCCGGTAGGTGTCCTCGGCCGGTCGAAACGCTTCGACGACCTGGCTCCCGCGGACCGCCATGTCCGTCGTGTAGACGAACCCGGCCTCGACCTCGCCGCGCGCCACGTAGTCGAGCGCTTGACGAACGTTCTCGGAGAGCACCAGCTTCGGCTGCACCTTCTCCCAGAGCCCGAGGCTCTTGAGGCTCTCCTCGGCGTACTGACCGACGGGCACCGTCTTGGGATTGCCGATGACGATCCGTTGCACTTTCGGGCCGACGAGATCCGCCGGCTTCGAGATGTCGAGCGCCGACCCGGCCGGCTTGATCACCGTCAGGACGTTGCGCGCGAACACGCGCCGGCTCGCGGTGCTGATGAGGCCCCTCTGCTCGAGCTCGTCCATCTGGCGCTGCGCGGCCGAGATGAAAAGGTCGACCGGCGCGCCGGCCTCGATCTGCTTCGAGAGCTCGCCCGACGCGCCGAAGTTGTAGCGCAGGGTCACGCCGGGACGGCTGTGCATGAACTGGCGGCCGAGCGTCTCGACGGTCTCCTTCATGCTGATCGCCACCGAGAGCGTCATCTCCTGCGCGCGCGCGACGGCCGGCAGGGACAGGACGTGGAGCACGAGCACAGCGATGCGCAACGCACGCGACATGGGTTCCCAGCCTTTCAGCGCTGGATCTTACCGACCGGCGGCCGAATGTTCAAAATGCACGACTGGACACAATGACTCGAGGCAACCCGCGCTCAGCGCGCGTGGAGCTGCTGGATCGTCGTGAGCAGCCAGTTCACGAGAAAGATCAGCACGAGCAGCAGCAGCGCCAGCGCGATCGCGATCTCGAAATTCCCCTTGCCGGTCTCGAGCACCATCGCCGTCGTCAGGGTGCGCGTCTGGCCCTTGATGTTGCCGCCCACCATCATCGAGGCGCCGATCTCCGAGATGATCCCGCCGAAGCCGGCCATCACCGCGGCGAGCATGGGCAGACGCGCCTCGCGCAGCACCAGCCACACCATCTGAACGCGCGAGGCGCCGAGCCCCAGAAGCTGCAGCCGGAACTCGCGCGGCACCTGCCCGACCGCGGCGAGGGTGATCCCGGTCACGATCGGCGCGGCGATGACCGCCTGGGCGACGACGATGGCGGCCGGCGTGTAGAGGATCTCGAGGTCGCCGAGGGGCCCGCTGCGCCAGAGCAGGAGCGTCACGAAGAGCCCGACCACGACCGGCGGGAGCCCCATGCCGGTGTTCACCGCGCTGACCACGAGCCCGCGGCCGGGAAAGCGCGCGAGCGCCAGCGCCGCGCCGGCGGGAACGCCGAGCGCGAGCGAGACCAGGGTCGCGGTGCCCGAGACCTGGAGCGAGAGCCAGAGGATCCCCCAGATCTCGCGGTCGGCCCCGGCGAGCAGCGCGATCGCCTGGCGCGAGCCGCTCCACAACAGGTCCATGGCTCGACGAGTGTACTAGAATCTCCCCGGGAGGATTAACCCATGGCCGACGTCACGTTGCGAGGCAACCCCATCACGCTCGGCGGATCCGAAGTGAAAGCTGGGCAGAACGCGCCGGACTTCACCGTGCTCGACAACGGGCTCAAGCCCGTCAAGCTGAGCGAGGCGAAGGGCAAGGTCGTGATCCTGAGCTCGGTGCCCTCGCTCGACACCCCGACCTGCGACACCGAGACGCGCCGCTTCAACCAGGAAGCGGGGAAGCTCGGCTCGGGCGTCGAGATCTGGACGATCAGCCGCGATCTGCCGTTCGCGCAGAAGCGCTGGTGCGGCGCCGCCGGGGTGACGGCCGTCAAGACGCTCTCCGATTTCCGCGATCGCGCCTTCGGTCCGGCGTACGGCGTCGAGATCAAGGACGGCCCGATCGCCGGGCTGACCGCGCGCGCGGTCTTCGTGGTGGGCAAGGACGGCAAGGTGAAGCACGTCGAGTACGTGAAGGAGATCGGGTCCGAGCCGAACTACGACGCGGCCCTCGCCGCGGCGAAGTCGGCGTCGAGCTGAGCGGCGTTCAGGCCCCTCGCTCGAAGACGACGGTCACGGGCTTCGCGAAGCGGCCCCTCGCGGACGCCATCGTCTGGATCGCGACGGCTCCGATCGTCACGGTGATCGTATGCGTGCCGTCGGGCAAGGCCACGTTGACCCCGTAGTGAAAACCCTGGCCGCCGACCATCGGCGCCAGGGTGACCCGACGCGCCGGCTTGCCCGGCGCGCTCACCGTCGCCGACACCGGTAGATAGGGCACCGGCTCGCCGGTCGCCCGATCGGCGATGAACACCATGAGATGGCCCGGCGCCGCCGCGGCGCCGCCGTGGCCGGCGTGGCCCTCGTGTCCGGCGTGACCGCCCCCGCTCCGGTAGTCGAGCCGCACCATGTAGTTGCCGGCTGTTTTCTCGGCCGGCGCGGCGGCGTGCACGTGATGGACGCCGGCGGTCAGGGACTTCAAGAACGCCACCAGGTCAACGAGCTGGGTGACGCTCAGGCTGTCCGCGTAGCTCGGCATGATCGACTTGCCGTCCCGCCCCATGTAGCCGGGCCCCTCGAGGATCACCGCGTTCGGCGTCAGGATCGACTCGGCGAAATACTCCGCGGGATGCTGGCCGCCCATCCCCGTCAGCTCGGGGCCGACGTTCTTCGCGTCGCCGCCCGCCGCGGGAAAATTCTCGCCGTGGACCGCGTGGCACTTGTAGCACTCGAGGTCCACGAACACCTGCCGGCCCTTCGCCGGATCGCCGCCGGGCAGCGTGAACTTCCAGCCGAGCGGCACGCCGCCCGACCGGTGGAGCTCCTCCATCGTGACCTTCCGCGACCCGCCGGAGCCCTGGCTCGCCCCGCCCGGCGGGGCTCCGCCCGTTGGTGAAGACGAGGGCGGCGTGGTGGTGTGTTGCTCGTGCCCCTGGTGTTGGGCGGGCGCCGACGCCGCGAGCGCGACGAGCGCCAGGACCGCGCAGCCGAGAAGCGTCTTCGATGCAGCCGTCATGGTCACCTCGATCCTCTCCGCAGTATAAGACCCGGCGCTCAGGTAAAAGCCGTCGCCCGATTGCGGGAGCTTCCCCCGGGCGCAGCCCCGCGGCCTCGGTACGATGGAATGTGCGCGCAAGGCGCGTCCGTTGACCACATGACACCCACGATGACCCGTCCGCTCAGACTGCAGACTCATCGGGGAGACGCCGCGCTCGAGCTGATCGAGCAGACCGGATTCAGGCACGCGTGGCGATCCCTTCACCAAGCATGCCCGTGGTCTACGGCATTTCAAGACGCGCCGTTCGCTGGTACCTGGTACCGCGCGTATCGCGCGCGCTTCGCGCCTGTGGTCGTCGCCGGCTGGACTGACGCCACGCTCACCGGCCTCTTTTTGCTGGCGGTGAGCCACGACGGGACGACGCTCTGCCACGTTGGAGCGCAGCAGGCCGAATATCAGGTGTGGCTCAGCACCGACGAGCGCTTCGCCGGCGCCGCGCTCGACGCGCTGGCCGCCGAGTTCCCGGGCCGGCGGCTCCAGCTCCTGTTCGTGCCTCCGCGAGCGCCCTTCACGCCTCCGGACCGATGGCGGACTCGATGCTTCCGGCGCCCGATCCCGGCGCCCTTTCTCGCGACGAACCCGGCCGACACCGTCCGGGAGTCGATGCGGAAGAAGGCGAACAAGAGCAAGCTCAACCGCCTGACGCGCCGGGGCAAGCTCACGTTCGAGCGCGTGGACGACGGCGCCGCGTTCGCGGCGCTCCTGGATCAGATCGCGCCGCTCTTCGAGCTCAGGCAGGGGGCGGCCCACGCCGCGCTGCCGTTTCGCGAGGACCCGCTGAAGAAGTCGTTCTACCTGGCCCTGCAGCGCGAGACCGACCTGCTCCACGTCACGGCGCTGCGCGTCGACGACGAGCTGGTCGCCGCCCACATCGGCGTTCGCAGCCGGAACACGGTCCTGGTCGGCATGCCGGCGCAGTCGCCGCGCTACACGCGGCACTCGGCCGGCAAGCTCCTGTTCTACGAGCTCGCGCTCCTGCTCGAGCAGGAGGGCGTCGACGCGCTCGACCTGACCCCCGGCGGCGAGTACAAGGATCGCTTCGCCACTCACTTCGAGGAGGCGAACACCCTAACCATCGTGTTCTCGCGAGCGGGCGCCTGGCGACACCGCCAGCAGCGGCGGCTGATCGACGCCGCCAAGCGGCACGGCGTCTCGACCGATGCGGTCAAGCGCGCGATCCGCGCCGTCCTCCACACGGTCGCGCACCTGCGGCCGGCGACCTTGCCGCTCCGAGTCGCCCGCCGGCTCAAGCGCGCGGCGTGGGACGACGTCGAGCTGCGAATCTACCGGTTCCCGTGCGGAGCGCCGGTGACTCAGCTCGAGACGGTTCCCATGGCGCGGGATCGATTCGACGACCTCATCTGCTACGCGCCGGCCGAGGGGTGGCAGCCGACCGCGGACGCGTTTCTCAAGAGCGCGACGGAGCGGCTCGAAAACGGCGAGCACTGCTACACGCGCGTCGAGAACGGCGTGCTCGCGCACCACGGCTGGCTCGTCGACCGCACGGAGAACACCTTCATGGACGAGGTCCACCAGGCGTGGACCTTGCCCCGGGGCGCCGCCGTCGTGTACGGCTTCTACACGCACCCCCGGTTCCGCGGCCGCGGAATGTACGCCTCGTCGCTCGCCCGCATGATCAGGGACGCCGCGGCCATTCCCGGGCTCGGCGATATCTACATCGGCGTCCGCGCCGACAACGGGTCCTCGCGCCGGGTCATCGAGAAGCTCGGGTTCGTCTACGAGCGCAGCTTCTACGAGCGGCGCCGGTTCCGGAGCGTTCGGCGATGGTCGACCAGCGCCGGCGACGGATCCGACGCCTGAAGGCGGGGACGAGGCCGCCGTGCTCCGGTCCGCGAGACTCGCCCTCTTGAGAGGGCTCGGCGCCCTCGGAATCGACGAAGCCGCCCTGCGAACGCGATGGCGGCGCAACCGCTTGCTCATCCTCGGCTATCACGGGATCGCGCTCGACGACGAGCATCACTGGGACCCCGAGCTCTATATGCCGGCGGAGACGCTCTGCAGGCGGCTCGAGCTGATTCGGGACGCCGGCTGCCACGTGCTGGCGCTGGACGACGCCATCAGCCACCTGTACGCGGGTGACTTGCCGCCACGGAGCGTCGCGCTCACGTTCGACGACGGCGCCTACGACTTCTACGCGCGGGCGTTCCCGATCGTGGAGGCCTTCGGCTATCCCGTCACGGTCTACTTCACGACCTATTACGCCGAGCTCGCCCGCCCGGTCTACGACGCGATGGCGTCTTACCTCCTCTGGAAGGGCCGCGGCCGCGTCCTGCGCTGGCCCGAGGTCCTCGGGCAGCTGAGGGACGTCGCGCTGACGGAAGGCGGCCGGGACGTCGTCGGGGAGCGGCTGCGCCGGTTTCCCGTCGAGCACGGGCTGAGCGGGCGCGACAAGGACGCGCTGCTCGCGCGGCTGGCGGCGCTTCTCGACGTCGACTACGACGTCATCTTGAAAAAGCGCCTGCTCCAGCTGATGACCCTCGCAGAGGCCGGCGAGCTGGCGCGCCGCGGGGTCGATCTGCAGCTGCACACCCACCGGCATCGCCTCTCGCTCGAGGAGGCGGTGTTCATTCGGGAGGTCGAGGACAATCGGGAGCGGCTCCGGAGGCTTCGCGCCTCCGAGGCCACCCACTTCTGCTATCCCGGCGGCGTCGCCCGGCGCGAATTCCTCCCCTGGCTTCGCCGCCGGAACGTCGCCTCGGCGACGACCTGCGATCCCGGCATGGCGTCCCGCCGTCACGACCGGCTGCTGTTGCCGCGCTACGTCGATACCGCCGGCCACACGGACGCGGAGTTCCGGGGATGGCTCACCGGCGTCGCGGCGTTCATGCCCAGGCGCCGTCAGGCCGAGGCGACCGGCCAGTTCCTCGAAGTGTGCGGGCGGGCCTGAACGCGCTCTACGAGAGATCGACCCAGACCGTCTTGGTCTCGGTGTAGTGCTCGAGACCGGCCGACCCCATCTCGCGCCCGAATCCCGATTCCTTGAACCCGCCGAACGGCAGCGCCGCGTCGAAGAGGTTGTAGGCGTTCACCCACACGGTGCCCGCGCGGATCGCGCGCGCGGCTTTGAGCGCCTTGGTGACGTCGCGCGTCCACACCGCGGCGGCCAGGCCGTAGGTGGTCGCGTTGCCCTCGGCGATGCCTTCGTCGATCGACTTGAACGGGATCACAGAGAGCACGGGCCCGAAGATCTCCTCGCGCGCGATCTTCATCGTGTTGGTGACGCCGTCGAAGATCGTCGGCTCGACGAAGTAGCCCTTGCCGGAGCCGACGGTGGCCCGGCCGCCGCCGGCGACGATGCGCGCGCCTTCCTTCTTGCCCGCGTCGATGTAGCCCAGCACGGTCTCCATCTGCGCCTTGGAGACGACGGGCCCCATGCGCGTCGCCTTGTCCATCGGGTCGCCGACCTTGAGCGTCTTGACGCGATCGGTCAGCTTCGACATGAAGTCGTCGTGGATCTTGGCCTCGAGGAACAGGCGCGAGCCGGCGGCGCACACCTCGCCCTTGTTGTAGAAGATGCCGGTGAGCGCGCCCTTCACCGCCGCTTCCATGTCGGCGTCGGCGAACACGATGTTCGGCGACTTGCCGCCGAGCTCGAGCGAAAGCCGCTTGAGCGTGGAGGCGGCCTCGCGCATGATCCCCTTGCCGACTTCCGTCGAGCCCGTGAAGGCGATCTTGTCGATACGCGGGTCGCGCACCATCGCCATGCCGACCTGGCCGCCGGGCCCGGTGACCACGTTGAAGACGCCCTCGGGCAGCCCCGCCTCCTGCGTGAGCTCGGCGAACTTGAGCGCGGTGAGCGGCGTCAGGGACGCCGGCTTGAGCACGACCGTGTTGCCCGCGGCCAGCGCCGGCGCGATCTTCCACGACGAGAGCAGGAACGGAAAGTTCCACGGCACGATCGCACCGACCACGCCGAGGGGCTGGCGCAGGGTGAAGGTGAAGGCGTTCTCGCGCAGGCCGAGCGTCTCGCCGTGGATCTTGGTGGCCCAGCCCGCGTAGTACCGGAAGACCTCCGCCGCGAACGGGATCTCGACCTTGCCGGCGTCGAAGAGGGTCTTGCCGGTGTTGAGGGTCTCGAGCCGCGCCATCTCGTCGAGGTTCTGCATGATCAGGTCGCCGAGCTTCCACACGATCCGCCCGCGCTCGGCCGCGCTCAGCCGCGGCCACGGCCCCGTGTCGAAGGCTTTGCGCGCCGCCGCGACGGCCAGATCGACGTCGCGCTCGTCGCCCCGCCCGACCTGGGCGCTCGGCTCCTCGGTTGCCGGATTGATCGTGTCGTACGTCGAGCCCGAAGCCGGGGTGCGCCAGCTGCCGGCGATGAAAAGCTGTCCCGTGTTCATGACGTGACTCCCTCGGATGCTAGGGACGGGTTGATGGGGTGGTGCGATACGCAACGACCACGATCGGACGGAGCGCGAGACGATCGTGCATCAGGACCGTGAAGCCGCCGCTGCCCTCCAGGGACGCGAGCGCGCGGTCGGTGACGATGGCGACGGCCGGCGAGTCGCCGCGCGCGACGTCGCGGAGATCGTGAGCGGTCCCGGCCGGCACGACCGGCCGGCGCAGATAGAACGCGAGCGGCATGTCGGCCAGATCCACGGTCGCGACGACCGGCGACTCGCGCAGCAGCGGCTTCATCCGCTCGCGAAGCCCGGCGTAGTCGTAGGCGGCGTTCCGGCGCTCGAGCTCCCAGTGGTAGCTCGAGACGACGAGGACGGCGCAGCCGACCCACGCCGCCGCGAAGCCGCGCACCAGGCGCCGCTCCGGCGCACCGATCACCACCGCGGCGGCGATGGCCGCCACGGTGGCGACCAGCACGATCGCCAGGGCGAGATACGCCGGCCAGACCATCGAGACCTCGTTGAGCGCGTTCCGCCGGTGGAGCACGCCGACAACTCCCGCTGCGACGAGCACGACGCCGACGGCCGCGCAGACCCGCCACGGGATCTTGAGCGCGATGCGCCGGCTGAGCACGCCTTCCGCCCACCACCCGATCAGCAGGGAGGCCGGCGCCACGAGCGGCAGGTAGTAGCGGAAGCGCTGCTGCTGCGACACGGCAATGGCGAGGAACATCGTCGCGAGCGCCACGACGAGCAGGAGGAGCGCGTCGCGCTCGGCGCCGCGGCGCCGAAGGCTTCGGGCCGCCTCGACGAGGACGATCGGGACCAGGAACACCCAGGGAAAGAGGATGCCGAAGGCATTCTGAACCGGCTCCGCCACCATCCCCGCGCGCAGATCTCGCGGCAGATACCAGAGGATCTGGTTGTGCACAACCGCCTGGCGCAGCCCTGCCGAGTGCTGGAAGAGGCGGAAGACCGGCCACGGAGCGACGACCAGCGCGAGCAGCGGCAGCCCGAGCGGCAAGTTGAGCGCACGCCACGAGGCGGAGCTCCGGCCGAGCGCCGCCCAGCCCACCGCAACGATGAGCGGCATGAAGCCTCCCGGACCCTTGGCCCAGAACGCGAGCCCGACGAGGACGTAGAAGCCGACCCACGCGCGCGGTGTGCCGCGCGCCATGCGCCAGAGCATCCAGAGACTCGCCGTGATGAACGCCGCCATCAGGATGTCGGGCATCGGGATGCGGGCGTGCAGGAAGAAGCCCTGTGTCGTGAGCGCGGTCAGCGCGGCGTACTTGCCCGCCGCGGCGCCGAACATCTCGCGGCCGAGACCGAAGATCACGAGGCCCATCGCGAAGGCCGCCACCGCCGAGGGGATGACGGCAGTGAACTGCGTCACGTAGCCGAGCGGCCACGACACCAGGGCGATCAGCCAGGCCAGGAGGATCGGCTTGTTGTGGTAGACGGCGCCGCTCAGGTGCGGGAACAGCCAGTCGCCGCGCGTGAGGATGTCCTGCGCCAGCAGCGGGAACCGGGCTTCGTCGTTGGTCGTCAGGATGCGGCGTCCGAGGTCCACTCCGACCATCACCGCCGCGCCCCCCGCGACCCAGAGCAGCGCGCGCCGGTCCTCCCGCGTCACGGCGTGAGGACGCGTCCTGTGCCGAGGGGGTTCATGCGGCCGCCGTCGACGACGACGGCGCCGTTGACGACGACGTAGGGGATGCCGCTCGGGTACCGATGCGGTTCGGCAAAGGTCGACTCGTCGCGGACGACGCGGGGATCGAAGATCGCGAGGTCCGCCGCGTACCCTTCGCGCACGAGCCCTCGATCGGCGAGGCGCAGTCGCGCCGCGCACATGCCGGTCATCTTGTGGACCGCGGTCTCCAGCGGGAACAGCTTCTGCTGGCGGGCGTATTCGCCGAGCACGCGCGGGAACGTCCCGTAGGTGCGCGGGTGCGGCTTGCCCGGGCGGTCTCCGTCTCCCGAGTAGAGCGGGATCGAGTCGGAGCCGATCATCAGCAGCGGGTGCGCGAGCACCTTGGCGACGTTCTCGATGGACTGCGAGAAGCTCACCATGCCGACCGTGCACTTCTCCTCGAGGAGGAGATTCATGAGCGTCTCGGCCGGGGCCATCCCCGACTGGCGCGCGATCTGCGCGAGGCTCAGCCCTTCGAGCTCGCGCCGCCGGCAGGTGGCGATGAAGACCTGGTCGAAGCCGATGCCGCCCTGCGAGACGGTGCCCCAGCGCTCGCCGTCGATCAGACACTCCTCCACGATGCGCCGCCGCGTGGCGCGGTCGGCGAGCCGCTCGAGCAGCCTGGCGAGCCCGCCGTCGTGGGCCCACGCCGGCATCATGTTGTCGAGCTTCGTGCTGCCGGCGTTGTAGGGATAGACGTCGCCGAACACGTCGACGCCACGCGCGCGCGCCGACTCGAACAGGCGGAGCGCGGCGTCGATCTTCGGCCAGTTCTCGCGACCGGACGCTTTTACGTGCGAGACCTGCACGCCGACTCCCGTCTCCTCGCCGATGCGGATCGCCTCGTTGATCGAGTCGAGGAGCATCGAGGACTCGCCGCGGATGTGCGAGAAGTAGTAGCCGCCGCGCGGGGCCATCGCCTTGGCGAGCGCGATCAGCTCGGCGGTGTCCGAGTAGGCGCTCGGCGCGTAGACCAGACCCGTGGAGAAGCCGAAGGCGCCGGCGTCCAACGCCTCGCCCAGCAGGCGCTGCATGCCGCGCAGGTCGTCGGCGCCGGCCGGCCGCGCCTCGAATCCCATCGCCGCGATCCGGAGCGCGCCGTGGCCGACAAAGTGCGCGATGTTGACCGAGGGGCGGATCGCGCGGAGCGCGTCGAGGTACTGCGCGAACGACCCCCAGCGGAGATCGAGGCCAGCGCCGATGCCGCCCGCCCAGCCCTCCACGATTTCGCGCTGATCGGCACGGAGCGGCGCCTGAGAGAACGAGCACATCCCGACGACCTCTGTGGTCACGCCCTGGCGCACCTTCGACTCGGCCGACGGGCAGGTGAAGTAGAAGAGGTCGGAATGCGAGTGCATGTCGATGAAGCCGGGCGCGACCGCGTGGCCGGCGGCGTCGATCACCCGTGCGGCCTCGCCCGAGAGGCCGGGGCCGATGGCGACGATCCGGTCGCCCTCGATGGCGACGTCCGCCGCTCGCGCGGGGGCGCCGCTGCCGTCGATCAGGGAGCCGTTGCGGACGAGGATCGACCAGGCCACCGGTTACTCTTCCGCGATCGTGACCGAGGTCATCCGGTCGCCCTGCTTGATCCGGTCGACGTGCTCCATACCCGACACCACGCGCCCGAAGACCGTGTACTGGCCGTCGAGGTGCGGGGTCGTGCCGTAGCAGATGTAGAACTGGCTGCCCGCCGAGTCGGGGTGCTGGCTGCGCGCCATCGCGAGGGTGCCGCGCACGTGCTTCTGCTTGTTGAACTCCGCCTTGAGCGTGTAGCCCGGGCCGCCGGTGCCGTTGCCCTTCGGGCAGCCGCCCTGCACGACGAAGTCGGGCACGACGCGGTGGAAGTTGAGGCCGTTGTAGAAGCCCTTCTTGGCCAGGGTGACGAAGTTCTCGACGGTCTTGGGCGCGTCGTCCGGGAAGAACTCGAGCCGAATCTCGCCGCCCTTCTCGAGCGTGATGACGCCGGTCTGCTTCACGACGTTTCCTTTCTGATCAGTTCTGATCAGAACGTGACCTTGATCGACTTCACCCGATCGCCGACCTTAATGGTGTCGACGACCTCCATGCCGCTGACCACGCGACCGAAGGCGGTGTACTGGCCGTTGAGATGGCTGGCGGGCCCGAGCATGATGTAGAACTGGCTCCCCGCCGAGTCGGGATCGCTCTTGCGCGCCATCCCGAGCATGCCGCGCTCGAACTTGCGACTGTTGAACTCCGCCTTGATCGTGTAGCCCGGGCCGCCGGTGCCCATCGCCGGATGGTCCATCGGCAGGGTCTTCGACTGCGGGTCGCCGAGCTGCACGACGAATCCCGGCTCGACGCGATGGAAGCGCTGGCCGTCGTAGAACCCGGCGCGCGCGAGCTTGAGGAAGTTCTCGACGTGCTTGGGCGCGTCGGCGGGGAAGAATTCGAGCGTGATCTGCCCGCCCTTCTCGAGCGTGATCACCGCCGTCGGCGTCTTGGCGGGCGGCTTGTCCTGGGCCAGTGCCGGCGCGACGGCCAGGAGGGCCGCCGCGAGCGGGAGCAGACGGTTCATGACGGAACGCCTCCGGTGGCAGCGTGCGCTCGGGACCGTCGGGGCTCCCCGCGGGTCGAGGCGCACAAAAAAATCATGATGAGAGCGTCATTATACATGCCCGGAGCGCCCGGGCCGTCGATCCGCGTGATACGATGGACCGATGCGGCAGCGCGAAGACGTTCGTAACATCGCGATCATCGCTCACGTCGACCACGGCAAGACCACCCTCGTCGACGCGATGCTCTGGCAGTCCGGCCTCTTTCGCCAGAACGAGTCGGTGCCCGAGCGCATCATGGACTCGATCGATCTCGAGCGCGAGAAGGGCATCACGATCATGGCCAAGAACACGGCCATCACCTACCGGGGCGTCCACATCAACATCGTCGACACCCCCGGCCACGCCGATTTCGGCTCGGAGGTCGAGCGCACCCTCACCCTCGTCGACGGCGTGCTGCTCCTGGTCGACGCCGCCGAGGGGCCGCTGCCCCAGACGCGATTCGTCCTGAAAAAGGCGCTCGAGGCGAGCCTGCCGCCGATCGTCGTCATCAACAAGATCGACCGGAGCGACGCGCGCCCCGCCGAGGTGCTCGACGAGGTCTACGACCTCTTCATCGACCTGGAGGCGGCCGAAGACCAGCTCGAGTTCCCGGTCCTCTACACGAACGCCCGGACGGGCACCGCCACGCTCAAGCTCTCCGAGCCCGGGCGCTCGCTCGAGCCCCTCTTCGAGACGATCCTGACGACGGTGCCGGCGCCGCGCTTCGACCCCGACCTCGGCCTGCAGTTCCGCGGGGCTATGCTCGACTGGGACGACTACGTCGGCCGCCTCGTCATCGGCCGCATCGTCAACGGCCGGGTCCGGCAGGCCGAGAAGGTCTCCGTCGTCCACCGGGACGGCGCGGTCGAGGTGGCGAAGGTCACCGTGCTCTACGGCTACGAGGGGCTCAAGCGCATCGAGATCGCGGAGGCGAGCGCGGGCGACCTCGTCGCGATCGCCGGCATCGACGCGATCGAGATCGGCGAGACCGTGGCCGACGCCGAGGCGCCGAAGGCGCTGCCGCTCATCCGCATCGACGAGCCGACGGTGTCGATGCTCTTCTCGGCGAACGTCTCGCCGATGGCGGGCAAGGAAGGCCGCTTCGTCACCTCGCCCCAGCTGCGCGACCGTCTCATGCGGGAGCGGCGCGTCAACGTCGGCATCCGGGTCGAGGAGACCGACTCGCCCGACACGTTCCGGGTGTCGGGCCGCGGCGAGCTCCAGCTCGCGATCTTGATCGAGATGATGCGGCGCGAGGGCTACGAGCTCGAGGTCGGCAAGCCCACCATCATCACGCGGTCGGCGAACGGCCAGACGCTCGAGCCGATGGAATACCTCGTCATCGACATCCCCGAGGAGCACATCGGCGCGGTCACCCAGAAGATCGGACCGCGCCGCGGCGCGATGGCCAAGATGGTAAACCACGGCACCGGCCGCGTCCGGCTCGAATATCGGATCCCCGCCCGCGGCCTCATCGGCTACCGCACCGAGTTCCTCACCGACACGCGGGGCACCGGGCTTCTCAACCACCTGTTCGACGGCTGGGACGCCTGGCAGGGCGAGATCGCCCACCGTCAAAACGGCGCCCTGGTCGCCGACCGCGCCGGCCGCGCGACCGCCCACGCGATCGACAACCTCCAGGCGCGCGGGGTGATGTTCGTCGGACCCGGCCTCGAGGTCTACGAGGGGATGATCGTCGGCGAGAACGCGCGCGACAACGACCTCGACGTGAACATCACCAAGGAAAAGAAGCTCACGAACATGCGCGCGTCGACCGCCGACGAGGCGGCGAAGATCACGCCCCCGCGGGTCATGAATCTCGAGCAGTGTCTGGAGTGGATCCGCGAGGACGAGCTGCTCGAGGTCACGCCGAAGTCTCTGCGTCTGCGCAAGCGCGCGATGCGCGGGCGTCGCCGCTTCTAGCCCGTCTCACTCCGGCGCAATGCTGCTGACCAACGGCCGGATCTATCTCATGGACGCGTGGGACACCGTCGTCGATACGCTCGTCGTCCGTGACGGGCGCGTGGCGTTCGCCGGCCGGCGCGGCGACGCGAACGTCTCCGGCGCCGAGGAGGTCCTCGATCTCGGCGGGCGAGCGGTCGTGCCGGGGCTCGTCGACGCGCACGGGCATCTGATGCACTTGGCGCGCGCGCGACTGACGCTCGACGCGGGAATGGCGCGGTCGGAGGCCGAAGTCGCCGAGCGCGTGGCGGCGCGCGCGGCCGGGACGCCGCGGGGCGAATGGCTCGGCGGCCGGGGCTGGGATCAGAACCGCTGGCCGGAGCGCCGGTGGCCGACCAGAGCCTCGCTCGACCGCGCCGCACCCGATCATCCGGTCGCGCTCACCCGCATCGACGGCCACGCGATCTGGGCGAACTCCGCCGCGCTGGCCGCTGCGGGGATCGACCGCGCCACACGTGAGCCGGCCGGCGGCCGGATTCTCCGGGACACGCGCGGCGAGCCGACGGGCGTGCTCATCGACACGGCCCAGCGCCTGATCCAGCGGGCCGAACCGCGCGCCTCCCCCGAGCGCTTCGACGAGGCCGTCGCCGAGGCGATCGGCGAGTGCCTGGGGGCGGGGCTCACGGGCATCCACGAGATGGGCGCCGAGCTCTACGCGATCGCCTCGTACCGCCGGCTCGTCGAGCGCGGGAAGTTCCCGTTCCGCAACTACGTGGCGGTGGCGGCGCGCTCCGAATCGACGTGGGCCGCCTACCGCGAGAGCGGTCCCGAGAGGCTCGGCGACGGGCGCGTCGTGGTGGGGGCGCTCAAGCTCATGGCCGACGGCGCCCTCGGCTCGCGCGGCGCCGCGCTGCACGATGCCTACTGCGACGATCCCGGCAACACCGGGCTCGTGCTCATCCCGTCCGACGAGATCACGCGCCTGACGCTCGAGGCCGCCCGGCTGGGCTTCCAGGTCTGCGTGCACGCGATCGGCGACCGCGCGAACACGCTCACCCTGGACGCGCTCGAGGCGGCGCTGGCGCGCGGCCCCTGGCCGGATCACCGGTTTCGCGTCGAGCACGCGCAAATCCTGACCGAGCGCGACATCCCCCGCTTCCGGCGGCTCGGCGCCCTGCCGAGCATGCAGGCGACTCACTGCACCTCGGACATGGAGTGGGCGGCCGAGCGCCTCGGCCCGGATCGCCTCCGCGGCGCCTACGCGTGGCGCTCGCTGCTCGAGACCGGCGTCGTCATCGCCGGTGGCTCCGACTTCCCGGTGGAGAGCCCGAGCCCGTTCCACGGCCTCTACGCCGCGGTCACGAGGCGGCCGCGCAGCGGCGAGGACCGCGGCTGGCAGCCGGCGCAGCGCATGACGCGCGTGGAGGCGGTACGCTCGTTCACGAGCTGGAACGCCTACGCGTCGCGCCAGGAAAGTGCGCTCGGCTCGCTCGAGCCCGGCAAGCACGCCGATCTCGTCGTGCTCTCAGAGGACGTGTTCACGTGTTCTGAGGATCGCATCAAGGACATCACGCCCGTCCTGACTCTCGTTGGCGGCGACGTCGTCTTCCGCTCGGCGAACTCACCTGCTTAGTCGTCCCGCCCCGCGCGCGCTTCGCGATCCGGCGGGCGCGTGGTCGCCGCGGTCCGGCGGGGGTGCGAGGGGAGGGCTCGCCGCGACCACGCGGCACGCGCGCGCTGCTCCGGGGCGGCTGGGCTCCATCCGGGCTGGCCTCGTCCGCCGCCGCGTGACTGGAACGGGTCCCGCGAGCCCTCCCCTCGCACCCCCGCCGGACCGCTCCGTTGGCGGCGCGCCAGCCGACCGACGTCAATCGCGCCTCAACCCACGTCAATCGTCCGTCATCGGAGCGCCGTTTCGTCGGAGTCTCGGCGTCGGCCCGCCAGAGTTGGAGCGTCTGCCTGTCAGAGCTGGAGGAGGATCATGCCGGCCACGGTGAGGACGATGCCGGCGACGGCGCGGAGGGTGAGGCGCTCGTCGAGGAAGACAACGGCGAGGGGGATGGCGAACATCGGGGCCGTGGCGGAGAGGACCGAGGCGATGGCGACGCCGGCGTGCTTGACGCCGGCGACGAACATGACCGAGCTCACCGAGGTGATCGCGCCGAGGATCGCGATCCGGATCTTCACGGCCCGCCCGCTCTTGGCGAACGCGCCGGGGACCGAGCGGGCCCACGGCGTCAGCCAGAGCACCAGCGCCGCGACCGGCAACCGAATCGCCTGCGCGGTCGTCGCGCTCATCTCGGAGAGCGGCGGCTTGACGAGCACCGTCGCGACCGCCCAGGCGAGCGAGGCGAGCGCGGCCGCGCCGACGCCGAACCAGAAGCGCTCCTCCGGCGCGCGCTCCGCCCACGGCGCGACGATGAGCACCAGGCCGGCCGTCGTGACCAGCGAGCCGACGGCGATGGGGACGGTGACGGGCTCGTTCAGGAAGGCCGCCGCGATCACGGCGGCCCCGAGCGGATAGGAGGTCGAGACCGTCATGGCGCGGGCGACGCCGATGGCGCGCGTGCTCTCGAAGAACACGGTGTCGCCCAGCGCGATGGCCGTCACGATCGACAGCCCGAGCAAGAGCCAGCCGCTCGCCGAGATCGCCGTGAAGGCGCCGGTGCCGACGGTCGCCAGCACCCAGACGACGAGCAGCACGCCGCCGATCGTCGAACGGATAGCGTTGACGCCGACCGAGCCGAGCTCGGCCATCAGCGAGCGCGCCAGAAGGCTCGTCACCGCCCACGCCACCGCCGAGCCCAGGGCGGCGAGGGCTCCGAACGCCGTGTCCCCTATCGATCCTCCCGCGGGCGCGCCGCGCGGCAACTAGACGAAGCTCGTCCGAACGCCGACTATCATACGGTGAAGCTCGTCGCGTACGTCGCCGTCTTCGTCGGCGCCTTCGTGGCGCTGAGCCTCGTCAGCTTCTGGCTCGCCGTCCGCCCACCCCGTATCGCCGTGCCCCTCGTCCCCGGGGACTTCGGGTTGACGGTCGAGACCGTGACGATCACGGCCGACGACGGCGTGAAGCTCGCGGCGTGGCTGCTGCCGCGCGCGGGCGCGCCCGCCATCGTCCTGCTCCACGGCTATCCGGCCGAGAAGGCCGATCTGCTGCCGATCGCCGCCGCGCTGGCGCCGCGCTTCACGGTGCTGCTGCTCGACCAGCGCTACTTCGGCCGGAGCGGCGGGCGGGCGACGACGCTCGGCTTGCGCGAGCGACGCGATCTGCGCCGGGCGATCGATTTCCTCGCCGCGCGGGGGTTCGACCAGGTCGGCGTCTTCGGCCTCTCGCTGGGCGGCGCTGTCGCGCTCCTGGCCGCGGCCGAAGACCCGCGCATCCGCGCCGTGGCTGCGTACGCACCCTTCGCCGACCTGCGCTCGCTCGGCTACGAGCTGTACGGCTGGCTCTGGTACCTGAAGTATCCCTTCGTGGGGCTCCTTCGAGGCTGGTCCCTGCTCTTCTTCGGCCACGACCTCACGACGGTCTCGCCCGAGCGGGCCGCGGCGGCGATCGCGGTCCCGGTGTTGCTCGTGGCGAGCCGCGAGGACGAGCAGATCCCGTTCGAGCACGCCGAGCGGCTGCGGCGCGCGCTCGCCGGCAACCCGCGCAGCGAGTTCGTGTTCACGGACCGCGGTCGTCACGGCGAGCTGCCGCGCGGCTTCGACGCGAGCCTCGCCCGGTTTTTCCTGTTATATGTGAGGTGACTCCATGGACCACGCCTACGCCGACGTGAACGGGATCCGGCTGCACTACGTGACGGTGGGCCGCGGCCCGCTCATCCTGTTCGTCCACGGCTTCCCGGAGTTCTGGTACGAGTGGCGCCGTCAGCTGGCCGAGTTCGGCCGCGATCATCAGGCCGTCGCGCCGGACATGCGCGGCTACAACCTCTCGGAGAAGCCGGCCGAGCTCTCGCAGTACCGCGTCCCACACATGGTCGAGGATCTGCGCGCGCTCGCCGAGCACCTCGGCCGCGAGCGGTTCGTGCTCGTCGGCCACGACTTCAACCGTCTGATCCGCAGCTTCCTGGGTCCACGCCGGACTCCGGCCACGAAGGAGACGCGATGAACATCGGGGTTCCGCGAGAGATCAAACCGGGCGAGCAGCGCGTGGCCCTGACCCCGGCGGGAGCGCGGGCGCTGGTCGAGACCGCTCACGCGGTGCTGGTCGAGCGGGGCGCCGGCGCGGGCAGCGGGATCAGCGACGAGGAATACGCGGCGGTCGGCGCCGAGCTCGTCTCGGTCGACGATGTCTGGCACCGCGCCGAGCTGATCCCGAAGGTCAAGGAGCCGCTCGCTCCGGAAGTTGCGCGCCTGCGTCCCGGGCAGGTCCTCTTCACGTATCTGCACCTGGCGCCGGCACCGGAGCTCACCCGGGCGCTCCGCGACTCCGGCGCGATCGCGATCGCCTACGAGACGGTCCAGCGCGCCGACGGCAGCCTACCGCTCCTGACGCCGATGAGCGAGGTGGCCGGACGCCTCTCGGTCCAGGAGGGCGCCTTCTATCTCGGCCGCGCCCACGGCGGCCGCGGAATATTATTGTCGGGAGTGCCAGGCGTGCCGCCCGGCAACGTCGTGATCCTCGGGGCCGGCGCGGCCGGCCTCAACGCCCTCAAGACCGCCGTCGGCCTCGGCGCCGACGTCTCGATCCTCGACGTGAACGTCGATCGGCTGCGGCACGTCGACGATCTCTTCCGCGGCCAGGTCGTCACCCTGATGTCGAACAGCTTCAACATCGAGCGGGTCGTGCGGCGGGCCGACCTGCTCGTCGGCGCCGTGCTGCTCGCGGGCGCGCGGGCGCCCGTCCTCGTCACCAAGGAGATGGTGTCGCAGATGAAGGAAGGCGCGGTGATCGTGGACATCGCGGTGGACCAGGGTGGGTGCGTCGCGACTATCCGTCCGACCACCCTGCTCGATCCCGTCTACCTCGTCGGCGGCGTCGTCCACTACGGTGTTGCAAACATGCCGGCGCTCGTCCCGCGCACCTCGACCTTCGCGCTCACGAACGCGACGCTTCCGTACGTGATCGAGCTGGCGGCGCGCGGCGCGGCGGGTGCGGTGCGGGCCAATCCCGTGCTCGCCAAGGGCGTGAACGTCTGGGGTGGCAAGGTCGTGCATCCCGGCGTCGCGGAGTCGCTCGGCGAGGCTCCGACACCGCTCGCGGCGGTGCTCGGCTGAAGACCCACGTCGGGACCTCGGGATACAACTACCCGGAGTGGCGGGGCACCTTCTACCCCGAGCGGCTCCCGGCGTCGAAGATGCTCGCGTACTACGTCGAGCGCTTCACGACCGTCGAGATCAACGCGACGTTCTACCGGATGCCGAACGCGAAGACGGTCGCGGGCTGGGGGACGGCCGCGCCCGCCGGGTTCACGTTCGTCCTGAAGGCGCCGCAGCGGATCACGCACTTCGCGCGCTTGCGCGACGTCGGCGAGCCGCTGCGCTATTTCTGCGAGGCGGCACGCACGCTCGGCGACCGGCTCGGGCCCCTGCTCTTCCAGCTCCCGCCGAACTTCAAGAAAGCGGCCGACCGGCTGGGCGAGGTGCTCTCGATCCTGCCCGCCGAGCTCCGCGCGGCCTTCGAGTTCCGCCACGAGAGCTGGTTCGACGACGAGGTGTACGCGCTGCTCCGTGCGCGCAACGTCGCCCTCTGCATCGCCGACACCGAGGACCGGAGGACGCCGGCGGTCGCCACGGCGGATTTCGGCTACCTCAGGCTCCGCGCCGTGGAGTACACGGACGACGCCCTGCGAGGCTGGATCGAGACGATCGACTCGGTCGGCGCCGGCTGGCGGGACGCCTATGTCTTCTTCAAGCACGAGGCCTCGGGCTCCGGCCCGGCGCTCGCCCTGCGGTTTCTGACGCTGCGCGCGGGGTCGACCCAGGCTGTCTCGTAGTCGCCCGACAGGAGGAGCCGGGGACCCTCGCGAGTCTAGCGGGCGACCGGCGCTACACGAGCGATCGCCGCAAGTCGTCGAGCGTCCCGAGGAAGGCGTCGAGCACCGGCGTCTTCGGCTTGTCGCGCCGGAGCACGATCCCGATCTGGCGGAAGAGCGGCGGTACCAGCTTCACAGCGGTGAGCCGCCGCGCCCGCACCTCGGCCTTGGCCGCGAACCAGGACGTGACCGACAGCCCCAGCCCCGACTCGACGAGCTTCTTGATCGCCTCCGTGTTGCCGAGCTCCATCGGCAGCGCCGGCGCGGCGCCGCCGCGCTGAAACCAGTCGTCGATCACGCGGCGCAAGGTCGCGCCTTGCTCGAACAGGATCAGGGGCTCGCGCGCCAGCTCGGCCGCAGTCGCGCGCGGGCGTGGCCATCGCCGGCCCGGCGGCCCGATCGCCACGAGCTCGTCGCGGTGGAGCGCCGTCACCGCCAGCTCGCGCTCCCGGACCGGCAGGCTCACGATCCCCACGTCGAGCTCGTTGGCCACGACCGCGCGCGTGATCTCCGGCGCGTTGCCGGTGACCACCACGAGCTCGGTCCGTGGGTAGCGCGCGCGGAACCGTCGCAGTGCCGACGGCAGCAGATAGATGCTGAACGACGCGCTGGTGCCGAGCCGGATGCGCCCGGCCACGATCCCCCGCAGCTCCTGGACCAGCTCGACGCCGCGCTCGAGCTCCCGCAGCGCGCGCCCGGCGTGGGCCAGGAGGAGCTCGCCCGCCCTGGTCGTGTACGTGCGCTTACCGACGCGCTCGAGCAGCGGCAGCCCGAGCTCCTGCTCGAGCTGGCGGACCTGCATGCTGACGGCCGGCTGCGTGAGCGAGAGCTCGCGCGCCGCCCGGGAGAAGCTCCCGTGGCGCGCGACCGTCGCGAGCGTCTGGAGGTGCGCAAGCTGGATGTTCACGCCGGAGAGACCAAAAAATACCTGATGGTTACGATCAGGACAATTGATTTTACTGATAGTGCCGGCCGCGGCATCATGCGGCGCATGGACACGAGCCACTACCTTCTGGAAGTGCTCGCGAAGGATCGCCTGGACCGCGCCCGGCTCGACGCGGGGCGCCGGAGGCTCCTTCGCCTCGCTCAAGCCCCGTCCGTCTCCGCGCCCGCGTAACGGAGCGCCGCCCCCGCGCGTCGCGCTTCGCGCCGCGCGCGAAGCGGACCTCGCGCGGATCGCCGCGATCTGGAACCGCGAGGTCCTCTGCAGCGACTCGACCACCGACACCGAGCCCAGGGACCCGGCCGCCCAGCGCGAGTGGTTCGCGAGGCACGGCGAGCGCTATCCGGTCGTCGTGGTCACGGTCGCCTCGGACGGCGCCGAGCGCGACGGCGACGTCGTCGTCGCCTACGGATCGCTCTCGCCGTACCGGTCCAAGCCGGCCTTTGCGCGAACGGTCGAGGATTCCGTCTACGTCGCGGGCGAGCACCGCGGCGCCGGGCTCGGCGGCCTGATCCTCGCCGAGCTGATCCGGCGCGCGCGGGCCCTCGAGCACCACTCGATCGTGGCGCGGATCACCGCGAGGAACGTCGCGTCCCTCCGGCTGCACGCGCGTCACGGCTTCCAGCCGGTCGGCGTCGAGCGCGAGTCGGCGTTCAAGCTCGGCCGCTGGCACGACGTCGCCATCATGCAGCGACGTCTCGAGTCGCGCTGACCGAGCGGCGGCGCCGAGCGCCGACGGCACGCGACCGATCGTGGGCCGCACTGAACCCACTCACCGCTCTCGAGAGGAGGACGACGACATGAGCCAGCAGCTCGACCACATCATGAAGATCACCGAGCGGCCATCGCCCGTGATGGTCAAGGGCGCCGGGTCGTGGCTCTGGGATCGCGACGGCAAGCGGTATCTCGATTTCGTCCAGGGCTGGGCGGTGAACGCGCTCGGGCACTCGCCGCGCGTGGTGCTCGACGCGCTGAGCGCGCAGGCCTCTGAGCTGATCAACTGCAGCCCCGCGTACTACAACGAGCCGATGGCGAGGCTCGCCGGCCTCCTGGCTGAGGCCTCCGGGCTCGATCAGGTCTTCCTCTGCAACAGCGGCGCCGAGGCCAACGAAGGTGCGATCAAGCTGGCGCGGAAGTGGGGCTCGTGTCATCGCGACGGCGCCTGGGAGATCATCACGATGCAGGGCAGCTTCCACGGCCGCACGCTCGCGACGATGGCCGCCTCCGGCAAGCCGGGCTGGGACGATCTCTTCCCGCCGAAGGTTCACGGATTTCGCAAGGTTCCGCTGGGCGATCTCGGCGCCGTCGCCGCCGCCATCACGTCGCGCACGGTCGCGGTCCTGCTCGAGCCGATCCAGGGCGAGGCCGGCGTTTTCCCGGCCGGCGACGATTACCTGCGCGCGCTCTCGGCGCTGACGAAGGAGCACGGCCTCCTCCTGATCCTGGACGAGATCCAGACCGGGATCGGACGGACCGGGCGCTTCTTCGGCTACCAGCACGCCGGCATCACCCCGGACATCGTCACGGTCGGCAAGGGCATCGGGGGCGGTGTCCCGCTCGCGGCGCTCATCGCCTCGGGCCCCGCCAGCTGTTTCGAGTACGGCGATCAGGGGGGCACGTTCGGCGGCAACCCGCTCATGGCCGCGGTCGGGTGCGCCGTCGTCGAGACCGTCGCGCAGCCGGAGTTTCTCGAGTCGGTCGCCGCGACCGGCGCCTACCTGATGGCGCGCCTGCGCGCCCTCTCCGGCGAGCTGGGCCACGGCGAGGTGCGCGGTCGCGGTCTGCTCCAGGCCCTCGAGCTCCCGGCACAGGACGCCAAGAAGGTTTCGGCGGCGGCGCGCGACCACGGGCTCCTGCTCAACGCGCCGCGCCCCGACACGCTCCGCTTCATGCCGGCGCTCACGGCCTCTCGCGACGAGATCGACGCGATGCTGACGATCTTGAAATCGAGCCTCGGCGAGCGGCGCGTGTGACGGAGCCGAACGACGGGCGGCTCAGCGAGTCGCCGGCGCGCGGTGCTCGAGCTTGCGCAGGGTGGCCGCGACGTCGATGCGCCCGGTGAGCACCGGCGCCAGCGGGTCGCCCATCTTCTCCAGGCGCGCCGGCAGCGTCTTGATCGTGAAGCGCGCTGGATCGAGCTTCGCGGTGACCTCCTCCCAACGGAGCGGGCACGAGACCGGCGCGCCCGGCAGCGGGCGCGCCGAGAACGGCGCGACGACCGTCTGGCCGCGGCCGTTCTGGCCGAAGTCGATGTAGACCTTGCCGCCGCGCGAGCGCAGCGGCCGGGCGATCGTCGAGATCTCCGGCTCGGCCTCGACGCCCATCACCGCGAGGAGCCGTGCGAAGGTGCGCGTGACCTCGTAGTCGTAGCCGGCGCCGAGCGGCAGGACGATGTGCAGGCCGGTCGCACCGGAGGTCTTCACGGAGCTCGGCAGGCCGAGGTCGTCCAGGATCCCGTGGAGCGCGCGGGCGACCTTGACGACGTCGGTGAACGGCGCGCCCTTGGGATCGAGGTCGAGCACGAGCCAGTCGGGATGGTCGAGCGACGCCTGACGCGAGCTCCAGAGGTGCAGCGGGATCGTGCCGAGATTGACGACGTAGCGGAGGCTCTCGCGATCGTCGACGATGAAATAGTCGATGTCGCGGTCCACGTCGCTGGCGTGGATCCGCGCGGTGCGGATCCACGACGGCGTCCACTCGGGCGCGTCCTTCTGAAAGAAGGACTTCCCCGTGATCCCGTCGGGGTAGCGCGTGAGCACCAGCGGCCTGTCTTTCAAGTACGGCAAGAGCCACGGCGACACCGCCTCGTAGTACTCGATCAAATCCGACTTCGTATACCCCTCATCCGGCCAAAACACCTTCTCCGGATTCGTGATCGTCACCCGCCGCGCATCCGCTACGCTCGCCAGCTCGGCGCCTGCGCGACCTTCCCCCCCGCCTGCGCTCGCGCGCCGGCGATCCGTCTCCCGCCCGCCGTGGGCTGCCGACTTCGAACGTCCGGTCGTTGAGGTGCGGTCGCCCGAGCCACCGCGTGCGGGCGAGCCAGGGGCGGGGGGCACGGGACCGGCGGAGTGGGACCCCCTCGTCCCGCCCGCAGCTCGAAGAGCTGCGGAACGCGGGCGAGCGGGTGACGCAGCCGGTCCCGTGCCCCCCGCCCCTGGCCCGGCCGCACGCGTACCCGCGGGCGTCTCGCGCACGCAATCTTCGGGGCGTTTGTCGTCGCGCAACCCGAGGAACGCGGGGTGACGGATCCCGCCATCGCGCGTCCACTCGGTGAAGCGCACTTCACCTACCAGTCGCGGCTCCACCCAGTGGTGCCCGCGTCCGACCGGCGTGCCGCGCGCGAACGGCGAGGTCGGACGCGCCAGCGGACGGAGCTTCTCGCTGATCGTCTTGAGCGCCCGCTCGTCGAATCCGGTGCCGACCTTGGAGACGTAGACCAGCTCGCCCCGGTCGTACAGGCCCAGGTGCAGGGCGCCGAAATGCGCCCGCGTGCCCTGGGGCGCCGTGTAGCCGCCGATCACGAACTCCTGGCGCAGCTGACACTTGATCTTCAGCCAGTCGCGCGAGCGCTTCGCGGAATACGGGCTGTCGCGCTTCTTCGCGACCACGCCTTCCAGACCCTGCTCGCAGGCGGCGGCGAGAAAGTCCGCGCCGTGCTCCAGCACGTGGTCGCCGTAGTAGACGACGCCGCGCGGCGGCACCAGGAGCTTCAAGCACTCCTTGCGCGCCTCGAGCGGCAGCCGACGCAGATCGCGGCCGTCGAGCCCCAGCGCATCGAAGAAGACGGCGCTGACCGGGACCTCGCCCCGCGCGCGCTCGATGTCGGTCGGACGCGTGAGGCCCATACGCTCCTGCAGGCGCTGGAAGCTCGAGCGCCCGCGCTCGTCGAGCGCCACGATCTCGCCGTCCAGCACGAAGCTCTCGAGCGGCAGCGCGCGCAGCGCGGCCGTCACCTCGGGGTAGCGGGTCGTGACGACCTGGCCGCTCCGTCCACGAAGCTCGATCGCGTCGCCGGCGCGTGAGGCGAGGACGCGGACCCCGTCGTACTTGATCTCGAAGAGCCACGACGCGTCCGACGGCGTCTCGTCGACGAGGGTCGCGAGCATCAGCAGATCGCCGTGCGGGACGATCTCGCCGCGCGGCGCCTTGAGCTCGCTCAGGCGGCGGCGCAGCGTCTGCACCCGGCTCGCGCCGTCGCGCAGCTCTTCGATCGTCAGGCCCGAGAGCACCGATTCGGGATAGCGCTCGGTCGGCTCCGTCTCGCCGGCGTACTCGTCGGACTTCTTCAGCAGGAGCCAGTCGCGGTCCTTGCCGCTCATCCGGGCCAGGGTCCATCGCCCCTTGAGCTTGAAGCCGAACAGCTCGAACTCGAGCTTGCCGCGCGCGATCTGCTCGCGCGCGGGCTCCGGCTTGAGGAGCTGGAACCGGCCGGCGTCCCACACGATGGACGGGCCGGCTCCGTAGCTGCCCTCTGGAATGACGCCCTCGAAGTCGGCGTACTCGATGGGATGGTCTTCGACGTGCACGGCCAGGCGCTTCTCGTGCGAGCGCACCGAAGGGCCCTTCGGCACGGCCCAGCTCTTGAGCACACCGTCGATCTCCAGCCGCAGATCGTAGTGGAGCCGTCGCGCCGAGTGCTTGTGGATCACGAACCGGCTGCCGCCGGTCGGGCCGGGCCCGCCGAAGGGCTCCGGGGTCGCCGCCGGGTCGCGCTTGCGCCGGTACTCCGCGAGATCGCGGCTAGCCACGGAGCACCATGATCACGGAGAGCGAGGCCATCAGGTTGTCCGCGGCGTGCGCCGTGATCGAGGGCAGCAGGCTGCCCGTCCGCTCGTACGACAACGCCCACAGCAAACCGCTCCAGAAGACGGCCGCGAAGCCGAGGGCGCCGTAGCCGTGCGCGACGGCGAACATGGCCGCGCTGAGCGCGGCGGCCGGCCCCACCGCGAACCTTCGGCGGAGGGTTGCGAACAGGAGCCCGCGGAACACGATCTCCTCGAACACCGGGGTGAGCACGACCGTGTCGAAGATCGTCATCCCGACGAGGGGCCGCGATCCCCAGACCAGATCGCGGTCGAACCATTCCGTCCAGTGCGCCGAGAATCCCAGCCAGCGCCCGGCCATGTCCATGATGACCTCGCCGAGCTGGCCGAGCGCCAGCAAGGTGAGGATGACGAGCACGAGCCGGCGCGCGCCGGCCGCGGCGGGCGCCAGGCCGAAGCTCTCCGTCAGGCGAAGCCCCGACGGCCGCACCAGGAACAACCAGGCGAGGAAGATGAGCGGGGCGAAGGACAGGTTCGTCGTGGCGCCGATGAGGACGCGGGAATATGCGCGGTCGGGCAGGAACGACGACGCGAGGATGATGACGGATCCGATCGCCCCGCCCCAGACCAGCACGAGGACTCCGGTGCGCCCGCGCCAGGGCGGCGGCAGGACGGCGCCGCCGACCCGGTCGAACGCCCGGCGGCGCACGGCGACCCGGACGAGCAGGACGACCCCGACGACGATGAGCACCAGCTCGACCGCGACGGTCGCGCGCATGCGGGCGAGCAGCCGGCCGGAGCGCTCCGCCTGCGCCGCCGTCGCCGCGGCCAGGAGATCCGGGTCGCCGACGCGCGTCGCCAGGCGAGTCGCGACCCGGTCCCTGAACCAGCCCGGCTCGAGCGCTTCGGCGAGGGCCTCTTCGACGTTCGAGCCGATGTCCGCCTCCACGTCCTCGTCGAGATAGGCGGCCCCGATGAGGAGCGCGAACACCGGCAGCGGGTCGACGCGGCGCGTCCATTCCTCGGTGCGGCGCCGCAGGCTGTCGATCCGTCCGGATTCGGCCTCGAGCACCGCCAGGTGGAGATCGATGCCGGGATGGGCCGATTCCCGGGCGAGCTCCTCGTACCAGCGGAGCCCCTCCGCGACATCCTCCGCCGGATCGCTCGACAGCACGCGATACACGAATCGCTCCCACGCCGGCGCGCGGACGACCGCTTCGTCGATGTCCATCGTGCGGCCGACGATCAGCGCGAGCGCGCGCTCCGGCTCCTCGATGCCGTCCACGCGCGATCCGGTGAGCTGGAGCCAGACCATCATCGCGATGAACGAGAGGAGGACGAGCCCCGCGAGCGTCGTGACGAACCAGACGAGCAGCGGGCGCCTGGGCTCGGGAGCCCCGATATCTTGCCGCTCGACGGCGGCCGGTACGCTATCCATGGGAGAGTTCGGCCCTTCGCGCATGATAGGGAGCATCGTGCTATCGTGCAATCCATGGCGCCGCACTCGATCGGCTCGGGAACGATCTCGTTCGGACTCGTCTCGATTCCCATCCGGCTCTACACCGCGGCCTCGTCGGCGAACGTGGCGTTCAACATGCTGCACGCGAAGTGCGGCTCGCGGATCAAGCAGCAGACGTTCTGTCCGGTGTGCAACGAGGTCGTCGATCGCGCGTCGCTCGTTCGCGGCTACGAGTTCTCGAAGGACCAGTACGTGCGGGTGGCCGACGACGAGCTGAAGGGGCTCGAGGGCGAGGCCTCGAAGATGATCGACATCGCCGAGTTCGTGCCGCTCAAGTCGGTCGATCCGATCTACTTCGAGAAGTCCTACTTCCTCGGACCGGACAAGGGCGGCGACAAGGCGTACCGGCTCCTCGCCGACGCGATGGACAAGCAGGGACGCGTCGCCCTCGCGAAGTTCGTCATGCGCGGCAAGGAAAGCCTCGTGCTCATCCGGCCGGCGCAGGGCGGCCTCATGCTCCACACGATGTACTTCGCCGACGAGGTGCGCGACTTCGGCGAGATCGACCGCGGGCAGTCGGCGAAGATCAGGCCGGGAGAGCTCGAGCTGGCCTCGCAGCTCATCGACGGACTGTCCAACGACGAGTTCCACCCGGAGCAGTACGAGGACGAGTATCGCCACCGGGTCCTCGATCTGGTCAATCAGAAGGTCGAGGGCAAGGAGGTCACCGTCGCCGCCGCCGAAGCGCCGCGGGCCCAGGTGATCGACCTGATGGAGGCGCTCAAGGAGAGCCTGGCCAAGCGGGTGGCCTCGGGCGAGAAGCGGCCCCTGGCCAAGGCCAAGCGGTCCGAGGAAGCCGCCCCCGCACCCCCCAAACGAGCCGCCGCGAAGAAGTAGCGTTCGGGGGCCCGGGCGTTAGAATGGGTTTGGGCCCCCAATGCCCAGAATCGCCGTCGAACCACGCTTCCAGGTCGAATACCTGTCGATCCTCGACAGTGACGGGAACCTCGACACCGCGCTCGAGCCCAAGCTCGCCGACAACGAGCTGAAGTCGCTCTACCGCGCGATGCTGCTCGGCCGCCGCCTGGACGAGCGCATGGTGCGCCTCCAGCGCCAGGGACGCATCGGGACCTTCGCGCCTACCAAGGGCCAGGAGGCTGCCCAGATGGGCAGCATCTTCACCCTGCGGCCGACGGACTGGATGGTGCCATCCTTCCGCGAGACGGCGGCGATGATCTGGCGGGGCTGGCCGATCGAAAAGCTCCTGCGCTTCTTCGCGGGCCACCTCGAAGGCGGCCAGCCGGAGCCCGACCAGCACGACCTGCCGATCACGATCCCGGTGGCGACCCAGCTTCCCCACGCCGTCGGTCTCGCCTACGCCGCGCAGTACCGGGGCGACGACGTGGTCGTGATGGCCTACTTCGGCGACGGCGCGACCTCCGAGGGCGACTTCCACGAGGCCCTGAACTTCGCCGGCGTCTGGCACGTCCCGGTCGTCTTCGTGTGTCAGAACAACCAGTGGGCGATCTCGGTGCCGCTGAAGAAGCAGACGCACTCGCGCACGATCGCGCAGAAGGCGCTGGCGTATGGGCTGCCCGGTCTCCAGGTGGACGGCAACGACATGCTCGCCGTCTACGCCGCCGCACGCGAGGCGGTCGACCGGGCGCGCGCCGGGGACGGCCCGACCTTGATCGAGTGCGTGACCTATCGCCTCGGCGTGCACACGACGGCCGACGATCCCACCAAGTACCGGAGCGACGCGGAAGTGGCGATGTGGGAGCAGAAGGACCCGCTGACCCGCTTCAAGGCCTATCTCGAGAAGCGCAACCTCCTCGCGGAGGGTCTCGAGCAGCACGTCGACGAGGAGATCGCAGAGGCCATTCGCCGCTTCGAGGCCACGCCGCCTCCAGATCCCCTCACGATGTTCGACCACGTCTACGCCGAGCTCCCGTCGGACCTCGCGGCCCAGCGCGACGCGATGGCCGCGAGCGATCCCGTCGTGCCGGCGCGCGAGGGCGCGACCGCCCCCACCCAGCCGGGGGCCACGCCGATGCGGGGCCAGCGGCTGACACGGCGCTGACGCCATGGCCAAGCTGAACATGGTCAAGGCGCTCAATCAGGCGCTCTTCCAGGAGATGGAGCGCGACGGCGACGTGCTCGTGCTGGGCGAGGACGTCGGCGTCGACGGCGGCGTCTTCCGCGTGACCGACGACCTGCAGCGGAAGTTCGGCTCTCAGCGCGTCATCGACAGCCCGCTCGCGGAGGCGGCCATCATCGGCACGGCGGTCGGGATGGCGCTCTACGGCCTCAAGCCCGTCTGCGAGATCCAGTTCTCGGGCTTCGCGTTCCAGTGCTTCCACCAGATCGAGAACCACTGCGCGCGCTACCGGATGCGCTCGCAGGGGCGCTTCCACATCCCGATCGTGATCCGCATGCCGTACGGCGGCGGCGTCCGCGCCCTCGAGCACCATTCGGAGTCCGAGGAGCAGTTCTACGCGCACATCCCCGGGCTGAAGATGGTCGTGCCGTCGGGCCCGCGCAACGCGCGTGCGCTGCTGGCCGCCGCCATCCGCGACCCCGATCCGGTGATCTTCTTCGAGGCGAAGTCGCTCTACCACGCGGCCAAGGAAGAGGTGCCCGACGAGAGCGAGGTCATGCCGATCGGTCGGGCGCAGGTGGCGCGCGAGGGCGATGCCCTCACCCTGATCGGGTACGGCGCCATGCTCCGCGTGGCGCTCGAGGCCGCCGACGTGCTCCGCGACGAGGACGGCGTCGCCGTCGAGGTGATCGACCTGCTCACGATCTCGCCGCTCGATCGCGAAACGCTCGTCGCCTCGGTCCGGAAGACCGGCCGCGCGGTCGTCGTTCACGAGGCGCCGAAGAGCTTCGGTCCAGGCGCCGAGATCGCCGCCTCGATCATGGACGGCGCCTTTCTGTCGCTGGAGGCGCCCATCCGCCGCGTCACCGCGCACGACGTGCCGTTCGTCGGCTTCGCGCGCGAGAAGGCGAACGTCCCCGACGTGCCCCGTGTCGTCGCCGCCGTCCGCGAGACCCTCGCGTTCTGAACCGGTGAGGAGCTCGTAGCCGGATGCCCCGACCGTTCGCGCTTCCGGATCTGGGCGAGGGGCTCACCGAGGCCGAGATCGTCAAGGTGCTCGTCAACGAGGGCGACGTCCTCACCGAGGACGCGCCGCTGCTCGAGGTCGAGACCGACAAGGCTACCGTCGAGATTCCTTCCCCGTTTGCCGGACGCGTGGCGCGCATTCACGTTCGGCCTGGGCAGAGCGTCAAAGTTGGGGACGTCCTCGTCACGTTCGAGGACGCGGTCGGTGCGGAGCCCGGGGGTGGGGGCGGGGTGGCGGGAGGGCCCGCCCGCTTCGGAACCCCACTCGCGGGCGAGCCCTCCCGCCACCCCGCCCCCACCCCTCGGCGACAACCAGTCGCGGCCGTAGGAGCGCGACGGGACTCACCAGCTTCGACCGCTGCTCCTTCCGGCCGCGGTGGCGGGCCGGCGCCGGCAAACGCGACGGTTCGCTCGACTGCAATGGCGCCCTCATCAGGATCGGTCGCAGCGGGCCCGGTGCCCGCGACTCCGGCGACGCGGCGGTTGGCGCGGGAGCTTGGGGTCGAGCTGCGCGCGGTTCGGGGTACGGGGCCGGGCGGGCGCATCATGGATGACGACGTGAAGGCGGCGGTCGGCGCGGCGGGCCGGCCCGGGGCGGCGGCGGGGGCCGATGGGCTGGCTCCCGAGCGGCCGGCGGTGGCGAGGCCTCTGGCCGCGGTCGGCGTCGAGCCGCCGGCGCTGCCGCGGTTCGAGCAGTGGGGGCCGGTGGAGCGGCAGCCGCTGTCGCACCTGCGCCGTACGATCGCCGAGCGCATGACGCTCTCGGCGACGCTCATCCCGCACGTGACGCACTTCGACCGCGCCGACATCACCGAGCTCGACGCGATCATCCGGCGCAATGTCGAGCCCGCGCGCGAGCGCAGCCTCACGCTCACCTTGACGAGCTTTCTGCTGAAGGCCGCCGCCCTCGCCCTGCAGGAGCACCCGCAGTTCAACGCGAGCCTCGACCCGGCGGCCGGCGAGCTGATCGTCAAGCGCTACCATCATCTGGGCGTGGCGGTGGCGACCGAACGGGGCCTGATCGTGCCGGTCATCCGCGACGTCGATCACAAGCCCCTCGTCGAGGTTCAGCGCGAGCTGGCGGCGCTCGCGCAGCGGGTCCGCGAAGGCAAGGCCACGCTCGAGGACCTGCGCGGGGGCACGTTCACGATCACGAACATCGGGGCGCTCGGCGGCACCGGCGCGATCCCGATCATCAATTATCCCGAGGTGGCCATTCTGGGCGTCGCCCGCGGGCGGGAAGAGCCGGTGGTGCACGAGGGCAAGATCGTGCCCCGCATGCTCCTGCCGATCTCGCTCACGTTCGACCATCGCGTCGCCGACGGCGCCGACGGCGCGCGCTTCGCCGCCGCGATCGTGCGGCGCCTCGAGCGTCCCGAGCAGCTTCTGCTGGATTGGTAGCTGGATCTGCTGGAGCGGTGATTGGTCTGGTTGTGCAACAGCAGAAGGAGGAGACCCTGATGCCCGACCATCGAGACACCTGGTCGAGCGGCAACGCCTATGAGCCCTATGTGGGGCGCTGGAGCGGTCTCGTCGCGCGGGAGTTCCTGCGCTGGCTCGACCCGCCCGAGAGCCTCCGCTGGCTCGACGTCGGCTGCGGCACCGGCGCGCTGAGCGAGGCCATCGTCGCGCGTTGCTCGCCCGACGCCGTCGTCGGCGTCGACCGGTCCGAAGAGTACCTCGAGTACGCTCGCGCGCGCGTGACCGATCCGCGCGTCAGCTTCCGGCCGGGCGACGCGCAGGCGCTGCCCGTCAAGGACGGCGAGCACGACGTCGTCGTCTCCGGGCTCATGCTCAATTTCGTGCCGGACCAGGCGCACACCCTGGCGGAGATGAAGCGGGCGCTGTCCCCCGGCGGCACCGTCGCGGCGTACGTCTGGGACTACGCCGGCGAGATGCAGCTGATGCGCCGCTTCTGGGACGCGGCCGTCGCGCTCGACCCGCCGGCGCTCGAGCTCGATGAGGGCCGGCGATTCCAGAACGCCCGGCCGGGGCCGCTGGTCCAGCTCTTCGAGTCGGCCGGCTTGACGCAGGTCCGTGTCCTCGCGATCGACGTGCCGACGGTCTTCAAGGACTTCGACGACTACTGGAAGCCGTTCCTCGGCGGCCAGGCGCCGGCGCCCGGCTACTGCATGTCGCTCACCGAGGAGCGCCGCGCCGCGCTCCGCGAGCGAATCAGGTCGACGATGCCGACCAAGCCCGACGGCAGCATCCATCTGATCGCCCGCGCGTGGGCGGTGCGCGGCCAGGTCGAGTAGGAAGGATCGCGCCGTGGTGATGGGCGATCTCGTCGTCGAGGTGGACGTGGCCGTCGTGGGCGGAGGGCCCGGCGGCTACTCGGCGGCGTTTCGCTGCGCGGAGCTGGGGCTCGAGACCGTCGTCGTCGACGCGGGCAAGCGGCTCGGCGGCGCCTGCCTCTTCGAGGGCTGCATCCCGTCCAAGGCACTGCTCCACGTCGCGGCGCTCATCGAGGACGCCGAGCGCGCCCGCGAGCTCGGCGTCGATTTCGGCGAGCCGCGCGTCTCGCTCGACCCGCTGAGAAAATGGAAGAGCGAGCGCGTCGTCGGCCGCCTCGCGCGCGGCCTCGCGTCCGTCGCCAAGGCCAAGAGCGTCGACGTCATCGGCGGCCGCGCCGTGTTCGAGAGCTCGCGCGAGCTCTACGTCGAGGGCGACGAGCCGCAGAAGGTGCGCTTCAAGCACGCGATCGTCGCGACGGGCTCGGCGCCGGCGCAGCTACCGGACCTGTCGCTCCCCGGCGATCGCGTCATCGACTCGACGGGGGCGCTCGAGCTCACCGAGGTGCCCGAGCGGCTCCTCGTGATCGGCGGCGGCTACATCGGTCTCGAGCTCGGTCAGGTCTACGCCGCGCTCGGCAGCCAGGTGACCGTCGTCGAGATGACCGACGGGCTCCTGCCGGGCGTCGACCGGGCCCTCGTCCAGCCGCTCGCGCGCCGCTGCGAGAAGCTCTTCGCGAAGATCCACCTCGGTACCAAGGTGACCTCGCTCCGCGAGAAAGGCTCGGCCGTCGAGGCGCGCCTCGAGCCCGGCGAGGCGCAGACCTTCGATCGCGTGCTGGTCGCGGTCGGCCGGCGATCGGCCAGCGCCGGGCTCGGGCTCGAGCACACGCGGGCGAGCGCCGACGCGCGCGGCTTCCTCACCGTGGACGATCGCTGCCGCACGGCCGACCCGGCGATCTACGCCGTGGGCGACGTCACCGGCGAGCCGATGCTCGCCCATCGCGCGATGCGCCAGGGCAAGGTCGCCGCGGAGGTGATCGCCGGCCGCCCGGCGGCTTTCGACAACGTCGTTGTGCCGGCGGTCGTGTTCACCGATCCCGAGGTCGCCTGGTGCGGGCTCACCGAAGCCGACGCGGAGCGCGAGGGGCGCCCCGTGAAGATCGCCAGGCGCGAGTGGGCGGCCTCGGGACGTGCCCTGACCCTCGGCCGCACCGACGGCCTGACGAAGGTCATCGCCGATCCGGACACCGGCCGCGTGCTCGGCGTCGGGATCGTGGGGCCCGGCGCGGGCGAGCTCATCGCCGAGGGCGCGCTCGCCGTCGAGACGGCGATGACCGTCGAGGATCTCGCGGCCACCATCCACACCCACCCGACGTTGTCGGAGAGCCTGATGGAGGCCGCCGAGTCCCTGCTGCGAGAGCCTCGCTGACCCGGCCTATCGCGGCGTCACGTCGAAGGTCGTCGGCGTGCCCCGGCGGGGGGACGCGCTCGCCAGCAGGGCCGAGAGCTTGGTCCGCTGCTCCGGCGTGAGCTGGGCCTTCCCCTCCTCGATCGTCTTGATACGAGCCAATCTCAGATCCGCGCGCTGCCGCTCGACGTCGCGCACCTGCGCCTCGACACCGGCGAGGTCCACCGGGTCCGCCTGCAGCGTGGTGGTCACCGCAGTCTCGGCCGCGCGCAGGTCGGCCTCCCGCCGGGTCGCCTCACGCTGAAAGTCGGCGCGTAGCTTCTCGAGGCTCTGAACCTGGCTGGTGCTCAAGGCGAGCTCCTGGCGCCAGTTGAGCGTGAGCGTGATCAGCGGCCGCTCGGCCGGCGAGTCAACGCGCCGGAAGTGGTCGCGCCAGCGCTCGCCGAGCCCGTGCACCTGCCCGACCAGGTCGTCCAGGGCGCGGTTGAGCTCGTCATGGACCACGGGGGTCACGGCGACGGATTCCGCGGCGAGGACCGGGGAGACGGCGCCGAGAATCACGACCGATACGACGAAGAGTCGTTTCAGCACAGGCATCTCCAGAAGGTGAGGGTTCGCCCTCGACGAGATTCGGGACGGACGCCGGGCGCGAAGCGTTTACCCGGCTCGCCTGGCGCCGTTGGCGAACAAGTACGGCCCGTCGAACTGGCCGATGTAGCTCGTGTGAGTGATCAGCCCCGTCTCGGGGGCCCAGACGTGGAGCTGGCACGCGGGTGGCTCCATCGTGAACGCCAGGGGCTGGTCCTCGAGGTCGAGCGCCACCTGGTGCGCCGTGCTCGGAGCGGTCGTGGCGAGCGTGCCGCCCACGAGGGCCTGGATCGGGCGGTGCAGGTGGCCGCAGACGATGCGCTGGACGTTCCGGTGCCGGCCGACGACCTCGGCGAACTCACCCGCGTTCGCGAGACCGTGCTCGTCCATCCGCGCGATTCCCGTCACGAACGGCGGGTGGTGCATGAAGATCACGGTCGGGCGCGCGGGCGCTTCCGCCAGACGCGCCGCCAGCCAGCCCATTCGCTCCGCGCAGAGGAGGCCGCCGACCCGGCCGGGTACCAGGGTGTCGAGCGCGATGAGCCGTACCGGATAGCCCTCGACGACGTACTGCATGAACCGACCGCCGCGCGGGAGATAGGCATGGTCGGGGAAGGCCGCCGCGAGTGCCTCGCGCTCGTCGTGGTTGCCGGGGATGAGATAGACGGGCATGGACAGCGGCGCCAGCAACTCGCGCAGCCGGCGATACTCGTCGGGGCGCCCCCCGTCGACGAGATCGCCCGTCGCCAGCACCAGGTCGGGACGCGGCCTGAGTGCCTGCAGGTGGTCCACGGCGCGCGCGAGGTACGGCGCGGTGTCGACACGCCCGTACGCGAGAGCCCCTTGGGGCTTTATGTGTGTGTCGGTGATCTGGGCGATCAGCATGACGCGGGAAGTATCGCTCAACTTGCGCTCGAGGGCCACGACACGCGCGGTAAATACCTGAAAGACCCAGCGGCGTTTACCCGTGTTGTCCAGACCACGAGACCGGGCTACGCTTTCCGCGTGGACCGGTCTTGGCGTCCAGATGCGCCGGCCGACCGGCCGCGCTGACGTGCAGAGACAGCTCCGCGCCACCTACCGGGTCCAGCTCCATGCCGGCTTCGACTTCGCCGCGGCCGCGGCGATCGCGGACTATCTCGCGGCGCTCGGCGTCAGTCATCTCTACTGCTCCCCGTACCTGCAAGCCGCGAAGGGCAGCACGCACGGCTACGACATCGTCGATCCGCGCGCCGTCAACCGCGAGCTCGGCGGCGCGGCCGGCCACGCCCGTCTGTCCGAGGCACTGCGCAGCGCCGGTCTGGGCCAGGTGCTCGACATCGTCCCGAACCACATGGCCATCAGCGCCGACAACCCCTGGTGGTGGGACGTGCTGGAAAATGGGCCCGCGAGCCCCTACGCGTCGTACTTCGACGTCGATTGGGACCCTCCGGAGACGCGGCTGCGCAACGTCGTGCTCCTGCCGGTGCTCGCCGACCACTACGGCCGCGTGCTCGAGCGCGGCCATCTGCGCCTGGCTCGAGACGGCGTGGCGTTCACGATCCGGTATCACGACCACGTGTTCCCGGTCTCGCCGCAGTCACTCGACCTCTTGCTGGCGACCGCGGCCGAGCGGACGGGATCCCAGGCGCTCGCGTTCATCGCCGACGCGCTGAGCGAGCTCCCCTCGCCGACGACGACCGACCGGGCGAGCGTCGAGCGCCGGCACCGGCACAAGAGCGTCCTCTACGAATCGCTGGCGCGGCTCTTCGCCGAGCAGCCGCTCCCGGCCAAGGCGATCGACGCGGTGGTGGCCGAGGTCAACGCCAGCGTCGACCTGCTGGATTCGCTGCTCGAGCGCCAGAACTTCCGGCTCGCGCACTGGCGCGCGGCGGCGCGCGACCTCGGTTACCGGCGATTCTTCGACATCAACGGCCTCGTCGGGCTGCGCGCGGAGCACGAGCACGTCTTTCACGACACGCATCGGCTCGTGCTGGCGTGGCTCGCGGACGGCACGCTCGACGGGCTTCGCATCGATCATCCCGACGGCCTTCGCGATCCCGAGGCATACCTCGATCGGCTGCGCGAGGCCGGGCCCCAGGCGTGGATCATCGTCGAGAAGATCCTCGAGCCGGGCGAGGCGCTGCGCGACTCCTGGCCGGTCGACGGCACCACCGGGTACGACTTCCTGAACCGCCTCTCGGGGCTCTTCGTCGACCCGGAGGGCGAGAAGGCGCTGACCGAGCTCTGCGCGGAATTCACCGGGGAGTCGACCGACTGGGCCGAGGTGGCGCGCGCCCGGAAGCACCAGGTGATGCGCGAGACGATGGGCAGCGACCTCAACCGGCTGACCGCGCTCTTCCTTGAGATCTGCGAGCGGCGGCGACGCTACCGCGACTACACGCGCCACGAGCTGCACGAGACGCTGCGTGACACGCTCGCGTGCTTTCCGGTCTATCGCACCTACGTGCGCCCCGAGCCCGCGGCCGTCGACGAGGACGACGCGCGCCGGATCGTCGAGGCGACCGAGACCGCGCGCGCCCACCGGCCCGACCTCGACGGCGAGCTCTTCGAGTTCCTCCGCGACCTGCTGCGGCGGCGCCTGGTCGGCGACCTCGAGACCGAGCTGACGATGCGCTTCCAGCAGCTCTCGGGGCCGGTCATGGCCAAGGGCGTGGAGGACACCGCGTTCTACGCGTTCAACCGCCTGGTGTCGCGCAACGAGGTCGGCGGCGATCCGTCGCGCTTCGGCGTCGGCGTCGAGGAGTTCCACCAGGCGTGCGAGGAGACGCAGGAGCTGTGGCCGCGGACGATGCTCGCCACCTCGACCCACGACACCAAGCGCAGCGAGGACGTGCGCGCCCGGCTCGATCTCCTGTCCGAGATGCCGGAACGCTGGGGCCAGGCCGTGCGCCGCTGGGCGGCGCTGAACGCGCGGCACCACCGCGGCGAGTGGCCGGACCGCAACACGGAGTACCTCTTCTACCAGACCCTGGTGGGCGCGTGGCCCATCGACACGGAGCGCATGACCGCGTACATGGCCAAGGCCGCGCGCGAGGCCAAGGCCCACACCTCGTGGACGAGCCCGAACCAGGCGTACGACGCGGCCCTGCGCGCCTTCGTCGAGAGCTCGATGGCCGACCGCGCCTTCACCGTCGACGTGGAGGCCTTCGTCGCGCCGCTGATCGCCGCGGGCCGAGTCAATTCGCTCGCGCAGACGTTGCTGAAGCTCACCGCTCCGGGCATCCCCGACATCTATCAGGGAACCGAGCTGTGGGACCTGAGCCTGGTGGACCCGGACAACCGGCGGCCGGTCGACTACGCGCTGCGCCGCCGTCTGCTCGCCGCGCTCGATCGGGCGACGCCCGAGGAGATCATGGCGAGAAGCGACGAGGGCCTGCCGAAGCTCTGGGTCATCCGCCAGGCCCTGCGGCTCCGCCGTCTGCGCCCGGCGCCGTTCGGCGCGGAGGGAGCCTATCGCCCGCTCGCGGCGACCGGCGCCCGGTCGGATCACGTCGTGGCCTTCGTGCGCGGTGAGGCCGCCGTCACGGTGGCGCCGCGGCTCGTGATGCGGCTCGAGGGCAACTGGATGAGCACGACGCTCGAGCTGCCGCCGGGCCGGTGGCGCAACGAGCTCGCCGGCGACGTCGCCCAGGGCGTCGTGCGCCTGGCCGACCTGCTGGCGCGCTTTCCCGTGGCGCTGCTCTCGCGGATCGAGGCGAGCGAGCCCGACGGGATGCGCTGATCAGCGCCGGCCCACGGTCAGCGCGCCGCTGGACGAGCCACGGAGCGCGCCACGCCGGCACGCCCATCGCTCGCCGAGGCGCGGTCGCGTCCGAACAGCGTAAACGCGGCAGCGAGCACTGCCGCGAAGCCCAGGCACGCCAGCAGCCCGGCAATCGCGAGCTGGAACAGCGCCGGGTCCTCGACGGCCGCCCACGGCGCGAACCGAAGCGGGGGCAGCATCACCGCGAACCAGCCGACGATCCACCAGGCGATGCCGTAGAACGTCGCCCAGGCGGCCACCGACTCACGACGCAGCCCGACCACGTCGTACAGGACGCCGAAGAGCGCGCCGAGGGCCGCGGCCACCGCGACCTGGACGAGCCCGCCCACGGCGAGGCTGTCGGATCGAATCGTGTGCGAGACGAGGGTGATCGCGCGCGTGATCTCGCCGTGGGGGCCCTTGATCGCCAGGATCGACAGCACGACCGCCGCGGCGATGCCGCCGCCGAGCCCGGCTCCGGCGCCAACGATGATTCCCGATCGCATCTCTCACCTCGGTCGGACTTTCTTGCAGTGTGCGGCGTCGAGATGAAACAACGGTGAGAGCAGGATGAGAAGAGGAGAAGACCTCGAGCTCGTGACCTCGCGCTGGCCGATCCTGGCGCTCGTGACCCTGGCCCACGCCCTCGGCGCGCTCACCGCTCTGGCGGTCGCGCCGCTCGCGCCGTTCCTGCTCGAGTCGCTCGCGCTCTCGCGCGTGCAGGTCGGGCTCTTCCTGCCCGCGGTCTACCTGGGCGGCGTGCTGATGGCCTTGCCTGCGGGCTGGCTCACCGACCATCTCGGGGTCCGTTGGACGCTCGCGCTCGGCCAGCTGCTGGTCGGCGCGATGATCGCGCTCGCGGCGTGCAGCTCGGGGTACGGCCTGCTGCTCGTCCTGCTCGCGCTCGGCGGATTCGGCTTCAGCGTGCTGAATCCCGCGACCGGCCGGGCCGTGGTGGAGTGGTTTCCGCCGCGCGAGCGCGGGATTGCGATGGGCGTGAAGCAGACCGGCCTCACCCTGGGCGGGCTGACGGCGGCGCTGCTCCTGCCGCCGATCGCGCGGGCCTGGAGCTGGCGGCACGCGCTCGCCACGGCGGGGCTGCTCTCGCTGGTGTCCGCGACGCTCGTCGCCATCCTCTACCGCTCGCGGTCCACTCCCTCGACGGCGGGCCCGGTCGAGCGGCCGCGCCTCTCCGAGCTCGGCGAGTTCCTCCGACGTCCGCCCATCCTCGTTGTCTTCGGCTGTGGGCTCGCGCTCTCGATCGCCCAGTCGTCTCTCATGGCTTATCTCGTGCTCTACGCGAAGGATTCCTTCGACGTCTCCGCGGTGCGGGCGGCTCAGTTTCTCGCGATCGCCCAGGTGGGCGGGACCGTCAGCCGCATCCTGTGGGGCGTCGTCTCGGATCGATCGTTCGGCGGCCGGCGACGGCCCGGCGTCGTGGCCAGCGCGGCGATCGGCGCGGCCGCCTACACCGCGCTCGCCCTCGGGAGCCAGCTGCCCGAGTGGCTCGTCTACCCCCTCGCCTTCGTCGCCGGCGCCGGCGCCTTCGGCTGGGTCGGGCTCTACTTCGCCCTGGTGGCCGAGATCGGCGGGTCGCGTCATGCCGGACTCCTCACCGGCGTGGCCACGGCCTGCTCGTGGAGCGGCACGCTCATCGGTCCGCCGATCTTCGGCCTGGTCCTCGAAGCCACGGGCGGCTACGCGGCGTCCTGGCTCGTCCTGACGGCGGTCGGGCTGGCGGTGGTCCTCACGCTTCCACGCCTGTCGCCGCTCGTGCAGCGCGGCTGACGGCCGATGTGGCAGACTAAGCGCGTGAGAACGATTCTCGTGACCGGCTTCGAGCCGTTCGGCGCTCACTCCGTCAACCCCACCGAAGGGCTCGCGAAGGCGGTCGACGGGCGGCGCGTCGGCGACTTCACCGTGCTGTCGGTTGTCCTGCCGGTGCATCACGCCGACGCGGCGGCGCGGCTCGGCCCGCTGCTCGCGGAAAGCAACCCCGAGGCGGTGCTTCATCTCGGCCTGGCCGGCGGGCGCGCGCGGATCGCGCTCGAGCGCGTGGCCATCAACGTCATGGACTACGAAGTGCCCGACAACGCGGGCTATCGGGCGAGCGGTGAGCCATGCGTGCCGGGCGGGCCGACGGCGTACTCCTCGACCTTGCCGCTGCCCGCGATGCTGAAGGCGCTCGTCGACGAAGGCATTCCCGCCTACATGTCGAACACGGCCGGCACCTTTCTCTGCAATCAGACGCTCTACTGGACACTCCACGCGGTGCGCGACACGCCGCGCCCGCCCCGGGTCGGCTTCGTCCACTTCCCGCTGCTCCCGGCGATGGTCGCGGCCGCGGGACTCGAGCAGCCGAGCATGGACTTCCCGCTCATGCTCCGGGCGGTCGAGACGATCCTGGGTGTGATCGCGCACGGCGATGGCCAGGCCCGCCGGGTCTAGGAACACCCAGTACCTCTACTTGACGACGACGGGGCGACGCACGGGCCGGCCGCGCGAGATCGAGATCTGGTTCACGCAACGCGGCGGCCGCTACTACCTCGTCGCGGAGCTCCGCGAGCGGGCGCAGTGGGTGCAGAACCTCCGGGTGGCGCCGCGCGTGGCCGTGCGCGTCGGCCGCCGCTCGTTCGCGGCCCTCGCCCGGGTGGTCGATGCGAAAACCGAGCCCGAGCTGGCCCGGGCGGTGCGGAAGATGTCGGAAAAGAAATACGGCTGGGGCAACGGTCTCGTCGTGGAGCTCGACCCGGCATGAACGTGAAGGCGCTACTCTTCGATCTCGACGACACGCTCCTCGACTATTCGGGCGGCGTCGACCGCAGCTGGACCGAAGCCTGTACCTCGTGCTGCGCAGAGGCTCCAGACGGGATCGACCCCGCGACCCTCGTGGCCGCAATCGCCGAGACGCGGCGGTGGTTCTGGGACGACCCGGTGCGCCACCGCCGCGAGCGTGTGAACATGCTCGGGGCCTGGGAGCACATCGTCGAATTCGCCCTCGAACGCCTCGGCCGGCCCGCTCCGGACCTCGCGGCCGCGATCGCGCGCGACTACGCGGCCCGTCGGCGGGCGGTGATGCGCCTGTTCCCCGACTCGCTCGCCTGCCTGATGGAGCTCCGCCGGCGCGGCATCCCGCTCGCGCTGGTGACAAACGGCGACGCCAGCCAGCAGCGTTACAAGATCGAGCGGCACGACCTCGCGCGCTTCTTCGACGCGATCGTGATCGAAGGGGAATTCGGGGTCGGCAAGCCCGACGAAGCCGTGTACCGGCACGCGCTCAAGACGCTCGGCATGACTCCAGGCGAGGCGCTGATGGTCGGCGATCACCTCGAGTGGGACGTGGCGGCGCCTCAACGGCTCGGACTCACCGGCGTGTGGATGGATCGCGGTGGGCTTGGCCTGCCGCACGGCAGCGCCGTCCAGCCGCACCGGATCATCCGCTCGCTCGACGAGCTGAGGGGCGTCCGGGAGCTAGCGAGGAGCTAAGCGGCGGCCGTGCAGGATGTCGCACCAGCGCCGGTTGTCGTCGCCGCCGGCCTCGGCGCTTCCCGAGAGGTACGCGGAGGCGGTCACCACTTCGTCATCGGCGCCATCACGCGCCGGAGAGTGGGATTCGCACCAGCGCACGTCGAGAATCTCCTGGCTGGGGTCGGCTTCGGGCTCACAACCGGGACAGTAGGCGCGGGCGACACAAGGGGTGTCCGGAAGGTAATCCGTCACCGGTTTATGGCGAGAATCTGCATCGCCAATCCTTTCTCATAATAGAGTAGCCAGCAGCTCTTCCTTGCAAAAATTAAACCGCCGAGAGTGCCATGCGGCCGAAGCGGCCAATCGTCCCGAAGCCAGCGATTTCAAGCTGATGCACCCGGGCAGGAAGTCCTGGGAAAGTCCTTACCGTAGTGAAGGGCTTACATGGTGGCGGCAAATCGGGCCTTTCGGACCGGGACCATGACGGAAATGTCAGCCGGCCTGCGACTGCCTGACATTGTTTGGGCTTCGGCCGCTGCCTTTAACGTAGACTCCTCCTGGCAACCCTTCTATGGATTTGACGGCGGCGGACCGCTTCGTAATCGAAGGCGGCCACCCGATCGGGGGCGAGGTCATCCCGAGCGGGAACAAGAACGAGGCTCTGCCGCTCCTCGCCGCATCGCTGCTCGCGTCCGGCAATGTGGTGATCGAGAACGTGCCACGTATTCGGGACGTGACCACCTTGATCGAGCTGGTTCGAGCCCTCGGCGTGTCCGTCGACTGGTCGGGCGAGCACGCGGTCACGGTCGACGCCGGGGGTCTCAGGGAGTCGCGGCCCGACGCCGGGCTGGCGGCGGAGATCCGGGCGTCGTTCCTTCTCGCCGCGCCCCTGCTGGCGCGGACCGGCCTCGCGGTCCTGCCTCGTCCCGGCGGCGACAAGATCGGGCGCCGGCGGCTCGATACCCATCTCCTGGCGCTCCGCGAGCTCGGGGCCCGGATCACCCTGGACGACGCCTACTACCGCCTGGAGCTCTCCGGCCGCTTCCGCGGCGCCGAGGTCTTCCTCGACGAGGCCAGCGTGACCGGCACGGAGACCGCCGTCATGGCGGCCGCGACGGCCGGCGGAAGCACCCGGCTCCTGAACGCCGCCTCGGAGCCTCACGTGCAAGGGCTCTGTCATGCCCTCAACGCGATGGGCGCCAGGATCCGCGGGATCGGCAGCAACGTCCTCGAGATCGAGGGGGTCCGGGAGCTCAAGCCGGCCCGACACCAGGTCGGCCCGGATCACATCGAGATCGGCTCCTTTGTCGCGGTGGCCGCGATGACCGGCGGCGCGCTTCGCGTGCGCGAGGTGGCGCCCGACCATCTCCGGATGATCCGGCTCGTGCTGGCCCGGCTCGGCATCGAGACCTTCGTGGAGGGCACGAGCCTTCAGGTGCCCGCGGCGCAGAAGCGGATCATCGCTCCCGACGTCGACGGCGGAATCGCCAAGGTCGACGACGCCCCGTGGCCAGGCTTCCCGGCCGACCTGACGCCGCTGGCGCTCGTGCTCGCGACGCAGTGCGAGGGCACCGTGCTGATCCACGAAAAGCTCTTCGAGAGCCGGCTCTTCTTCGTCGACAGCCTGATCGCGATGGGCGCGCGCATCCTCCTCAGCGACCCGCACCGCGCGCTCGTGATCGGCCCGAGCCGTCTGCACGGCGCGACCATCGTCTCGCCCGACATCCGCGCCGGTATGGCCCTGATCGCGGCGGCGCTCACGGCGCAGGGCCGCTCGGTCATTCGTAACGTGCAGCAAGTGGACCGCGGATACGAGCGGATCGACTCGCGCCTGAAGGCACTCGGCGCCCGAATCACGCGCGAGTAAGCCAGCCAGCCGTTCACCCGAAGCCGACAAGGAGACCATGCATGCATGGCAATCGAATTCGCGCAGCGTGCGCCGGCGTGGTTGCCGGCCTCGTCGCTCTCGCCGGGGTCGCCGCGCTCCCGGCCGCCGCGGACGAGACGTGCAACTCGCCCTACATGGGCAATCTGATCAAGGGGCAGGAAGACTACCTCTACGTGTGGGCGCTCGGGGTCAAGGGCATGGGCGACGGCTCCGACAAGCTCGTCACCATCGACGTGAACCCCGCGTCGAGCCGCTACGGCAAGGTGCTCAACAAGGTCTCCGTTCGCGGGCAGGGCGAGGCGCACCACATGGGCTTCGCCGACGACCGCCGCTACCTCTGGGCCGGCGGCCTCGAAAACAGCCGCATCTCGCTCTTCGACGTCGGCAGCGATCCGGCGCGGCCCAAGCTCGTGCGGACCATCTCGGACATGCCGGCCAAGACCGGCTACGTCGGCCCGCACACCTTCTACGCGATGCCGGGCCGCATGATCGTCCAGGGTCTGTCGAACACCAAGGATGGCGGCGGCGTGACGGGGATGGCGCTCTACAGCAACAAGGGGGAGCTGATCGCCACCTACCCGATGCCGACGACCGACGGCGGCGACGGCTACGGCTACGACGTCGCAATCAATCCGCAGAAGAACGTGATGCTGACGTCGAGTTTCACCGGTCGCAAGAACTACATGCGGGCGCTAGGAGACCTGGTGAAGGACGCCGAGGCGATGAAGAAGTTCGGCAGCACGATGGTGGTCTGGGACCTCAAGGCGATGAAGCCGAAGAAGGTCCTCAGCGTGCCCGGCGCGCCGCTGGAGATCCGCTGGTCGCTCAAGGACGGCGACAGCTGGGCGATCACGGCCTCGGCGCTGACCTCCAAGCTCTGGCTCGTCAAGCCGGACGCCTCCGGCGAGTGGCAGGCCAAGGAGGTCGCCGTCATCGGCGATCCGGCGAAGATCCCCCTGCCGGTGGACATCAGCATCAACAAGGACGGCACCGGCCTCTGGGTCAACACGTTCATGGACGGCAAGACCCGGTACTTCGACCTGTCGAACCCGGAGCAGCCCAAGCAGACCTACGAGCGGGTCACCGGCAAGCAGGTCAACATGATTTCGCAGAGCTGGGACGGCACGCGCGTCTACATCGCGTCCTCCCTGCTGGCGAACTGGGACAAGGGCGGCGCGGACGACGAGCAGTTCGTCCGCGGCTTTTCCTGGGACGGCAAGGAGCTCAAGCCGGCCTTCGAGATCGATTTCTACAAGGAGAAGCTCGGCCGCGCGCACCATATGAAGCTCGGCTCGAAGGCGATGAAGACCGCGTATGGGCTCGAGCGCACCGCGACGCTTCGCTGAGTCGCGACGCACACTGAGCGCGCTGCTCCTCGCGGCCGTTGCGGCCGCCGCGGGCGACGTCGTCGCCGGAGGCGTCGCGGCCGCGCACGAGCCGGACGACACGGTGCCGGCCGCCGTCACGATGGACTTCGTGCCGCCGCCGGCCGGCAGCTACGCACTGCACGCCATCATGCCGGCGCCCGACGGGCCGGTACTCGACCCTGACGGCCGGAGGCTCCCGCTGTCTCGCTTCACCGCCGGGAAGATCACGCTGCTCGGATTCATTTACACCTCGTGCGCCGACGCGCGCGGCTGTCCCCTCGCCTACCAGGTCTTTCACGCCGTGCGCCACCGGGTCGCGGAAGACGCCGCGCTGCGCGACCGCGTGCGGCTGGTCTCGCTGAGCTTCGATCCGGCGCGGGATACGCCGGCCGTGATGCGTCACTACGCGGCGGCCGCGGCGCCGAACGGCGTCGAGTGGGCGTTTCTCACGACCGAGCGCCCGGGGCGGCTCGTGCCGCTCCTCGACGGCTTCGGTCAAGACGTGCGAATCGAGGTCGACGCGCGCGGCCGCCCGGCCGGACCGCTCGCGCACGTGCTCAAGGTGTTCTTGCTCGACGAGCGCGCGATCGTTCGCGAGATCTACACGACCGCGTATCTCTTTCCCGAGGTCATCGTGAACGACATCAAGACCCTCCGGCTCGAAGACCGGCCCGCGCGGAAGGCCATTCGGTGACGTCGGCGCTCGTGACGACCGCGTGGCTCACCCGGAACCTCGGCCGGCGCGACGTCCGGGTGGTCGACGGCTCGTGGCACATGCCCCACCTCCAGCGCGACGCTCGCGCGGAGTTCGCGCAGGCGCACGTCCCGGGCGCCGTGTTCTTCGACATCGACGCGATCGCCGACCGGCGCACGACGCTTCCGCACATGCTGCCGCGCGCCGCGGAGTTCGCCCGGAGCGTGGGGCGCCTGGGGGTCGGCAGCCGGGACCGTGTGGTCGTCTACGACACGCGCGGCGTGGTGAGCGCCGCCCGCGTCTGGTGGACTTTTCGCGTCTTTGGTCACGACAAGGTGTTCGTGCTGGACGGCGGCCTTCCGCGGTGGCAGGCCGAGGGCCGCCCCGTGGAAGCGGGGGCGCCGACGCCGAAGCCGCGCCGCTTCATCGCCCGCCTGCACCGGAGTCTCGTGCGCGATCTCGCGGGCATGCGTCGAAATCTCCAGACGCGAACGGCGCAGGTGCTCGACGCCCGCTCGCGCGGCCGCTTCGCCGGCACGGAGCCCGAGCCGCGCGCGGGCCTTCGTGCCGGGCACATCCCGGGGAGCCTCAACCTGCCGTACGACGAGCTCTATCAGAAGGACGGCACGCTCCTGCCGGGCGACGCGATCCGCGGCAAGCTCGAGAGCGCAGGGATCGATCTCACGAGGCCCGTCGTGACGGCCTGCGGGTCCGGGGTCACCGCGTCGGTGCTGGCACTCGGCTTCCACGTGGTCGGGCGCCCGGACGTCGCGGTCTACGACGGCTCGTGGACGGAGTGGGGCGGGCGGGCCGACACCCCGATCGAGACATAGGCGGCTCGCGCCGCAGGCCGGCGCGGGCCTTGGCCCCCGCCGGTCGAGGCGCGACGAGCATTCATCCAATTCAGGAGGCTCCGACATGGCGCTCAAGCTCTCCGACGACGTCAAGGCGCTCGTGCGCGGCGCGAACTTCGCCCACCTCGCGACATTGATGCGCGACGGGTCGCCGCAGGTCGCCCCGGTCTGGGTCGACCTCGACGGCGAGCTCATTCTCGTGAGCACCGGCGAGGGATCGCTGAAGGCGAAGAACAGCCGGCGCGACGCGCGGGTCGGCCTCTCGATCGTCGCGATGGACAACCCGTATCGCGAAGCTCAGATCCGCGGCCGGGTCGTCGAGCGCCGGCCCGACGCCGACTTCAAGACGATGGATCGGATCTCGCGCAAGTACACGGGCAAGCCGTTTCCGTTCCGCGACAATCCCGCGCAGCGGGTCGTGCTCGCGATCGAGGTCGAGCGAGCGCGCTACGCGGTCCTGCCCTTCGTCCACGCGCCGGCCTAGCGGCGGGCGAGACTAGCCGAGCGCGTCCGCGTCCGCCGCCCTCAGTCGCAATACAGCTCGACCGTGTAGCCGTTCGGATCCTCGATATAGATGGCGCTGTTGCGGCGGCGGCCCCGGATCCGGACGCCCGCCCGTTTCACGCGGGCGCAGACCTTCTTCCACTCGGGCCGCGAGAAGCGCAGACCGAAGTGGTCGAGGCCGCCGGCATCAGGGTCGAACCGCGCCCGGGTACCCACGAAGTTCAAGAGATCCTGCCCGCTCGCCGTCTCGAGAAAGAGCATGCCCTCGTGGGGGAACGCGGGCCTCAGACCGAGGACGTCGATGTAGAAGCGCTCGGTGCCGGCCAGATCGCGCGTCTTGAGTGCCAGGTGTCGGAGCATGGTCAGCCTCGGATCCGCGGCTTGACGTCCGTCATCGTCCGCTCGAGCGCGGCGATCATCTCGGGCACCGTGCCGACCGAGAAGTCGAGTACGAAGTGCTCGACGCCGGCGGCCACGTAGGCCGCCGACAGATCGTCGGCGATCTGCGCCGCCGAGCCGGTCAGCGGAGTCCGGTCGCGCCCGGCGCCGTCCTGGAAGCGGAGCGGCCCCTTGAAGGAGATGGCGATCGTCGCCGGATCGCGCCGCGCCGTCGCCGCCATGTCGCGTAGCCGCCGCACGGCGGCCGCCATCTCGGCCGGGTAGAGCTTCACGGGCGGCCTCAGGCCCAGTGGATGCCAGCCGTCGCCGACGTCGACGACCCGCGCGAGCGCCGCGCGGGTGTGGCCGCCGATCCAGATCGGGATGTGCGGCTTCTGCGCCGGCTGCGGGCGCACGCCGCCCGCCTCGGCGACGCGCCTGAAGCGGCCTTCGAAGGTGACGCGCGGCCGCGTCCAGATCTCCTTCATCAGGCGCAGGTACTCGACCGTACGGTCGGCACGGTCGTCGAAGCGGACGCCGAGCGCGTCGAACTCTTCCCGCCACCACCCGACACCGGCGCCCAGGATCACCCGGCCTCCCGAGAGATAGTCGGCCGTCGCCAGCGCCTTGGCGGTGACGATCGGATTCCGGTACGGAATCACGAGCACGCTGATCCCGACCTTGATCCGGCGCGTGATCGTGGTCAGGTACGTGAGCGCGGTCAGCGCTTCGAGCCACGGCTCATCGGGCCCGAGCGGAAAGGCGCCGGTCACCGAGTACGGATACGGCGACGCGCTCTTGACGGGGATCAGCAGCCGATCGGTGACCCAGATCGAGTCGCAGCCGAGCGCGTCGGCGCGCTGGGCGAGGGTCGTGATCGCGTCGCGGTCGGCGAGCGCGCCGCGCCCCTGCAGCGAGAAGCCGATCTTGACCGCCATGGTTCAGCCGAGGGCCGGGATCCGGCAGCCGAGGCCGTTGACCGCGATGTCCATCGTCACGACTCGCCGGCGTCAGTTCTCGGCGGGACCGACGCCCTTGAACACGAACTTCTGGGCCCGCTTGCCCGAGTCGACTTCAGCCGTGTAGACGTTGCCCTTGGAGTCTACCGCGAGATTGTGCACCCAGTGAAACTGGCCGGCCTGCCGCCCGCTCCGGCCGAACTTCCCGACGATCTGACCGTTGTCGCGCAGCAAGGTCCAGATGTGGTTGTTCTCGCCGTCGGCGTTGTAGAGCCAGGTCTGCGGCGCGTCGTGCGAGACGTCGAGATCCCACACCGAGCCGTTGCCGCGCGTGGCGGGCGCGACGACGAATTCCTTCACGAACGCCCCGTCCTTCTTGAAGACCTGGATGCGGTTGTTCATACGGTCGCACACGTAGAGCAGCCCGTCCTTCGCCAGGCGCGCGCAGTGCACCGGATTGCCGAACGGCTTCACACCCGGATCGCCCGGCGGCCGGCCGTTGGCGCCCCAGTGCCGCTTGTAGGCGCCGGTCTGGGCGTCGAAGACGATCACCCGGTGGTTCTTGTAGCCGTCGGCGATGAACACCTCGTTCGTCGCCGGATCGACGTTCATGTTCGCCGGACGGCCGAGATGCGTGGTGTCGTTGTCCCCGCCGGTCCGATCGTGCTTGCCGATCTGCAGCAGGAACTTGCCCTCCCGCGTGAACTTGAGCACCTGGTGGTCCTTGGCATCGTTGCCGCCGATCCACACGTTGTCCTGATCATCCACGAAGATCCCGTGCTCGTTCAGCGGCCAGTCGTAACCGGCGCCCGGGCCGCCCCACGAGCGCACGAGCACGCCGTCGGCGTCGAACTCGAGCACGGGCGGCGCCGGCGCGCAGCAGAGCGAGCGGGGAGGATGCAAGGTGGCGCCGCGCTCGTCCTCGGTCAAGGTCTTCGGCCGCTGGATGACCCAGATATGGTCGTGGCGGTCCACCGCGATGCCCGCGGCCTGGGCCATGAGCCAGTTGTTCGGCAGGGGCTTGGGCCACCACGGATCCACCTGGAACCGCGGCGCCTGCCCGTCGCCCGGCCGCTGGGCCGTCGCGGATCCCGCGAAGCCGAGGGCGAGGCCGACCAGCGCCGCCAGCGCGAGGATGCGGGTCATGAGGGCGCCTCCTCGAGTCCGAAGACCTTGGCCAGGAGCTCGTACGACCGGCGCCGCGCCTTCGGATCGTGGGTGATCGTGACGACGATCAGCTCGTCGGCCGCGTAGTCGGCGGCGAGCGCCTCGAGCCGCTCGCGCACCTGCTTGGGGCTGCCCGCCACGGTGCGCTGCTGGGCGTGACGGAGGATGGCCAGCTCACGCTCCGTGTACGGATACGTCTCGGCCTCCTCGATCGAGGGATACCGGCCGGGTCGTCCGGTGTAGAGGCGCACGATGAAGAGCTGGCGGCTCTTCGCCAGCCGCTGCGCCTCGGCCTCGGTGTCGGCGCAGACGACGAACACGGCGGCGCTCGAGCGCGGCGCGTCGAGCCACTGGGAGGGGCGGAACTGCCGCCGATACGCGCGGGTGATCTCGGCGCCGCCGTCCTGGTTGATGAAGTGGGCGAACGAGAAGCCGGTGCCGAAGTGCGCGGCGACCGCCGCGCTCTGATCGCTCGAGCCGAGCAGCCACATCTGCGGCGCCGTCGGGCCGGTCGGCATCGCGAGGACCTGGCCATAGACGTGGCCCGGGGGCAGCGTGCCGTGCAGGAAGCCCACGAGGTCCGAGACTTGTTGAGGGAAGTACTCGGGGCTCCCGCCGTCGCGCAGCGCGCGCGCCGTCAGCTGATCGCTCCCGGGCGCGCGGCCGATACCGAGATCGATGCGGCCGGGAAAGAGCGTCTCGAGCACCCGGAAGCTCTCGGCGACTTTCAGCGGGCTATAGTGCTGGAGCATGACGCCGCCGGAGCCGACACGGATCCGCGACGTGCGGCCGGCCACCTGGCCGATCAGCACCTCCGGGCTCGAGCCGGCGAGCCCGGGCGTCGAGTGGTGCTCGGCGAGCCAGTAGCGGTGGTAGCCGAGCCGGTCGCAGAGCTCGGCGAGCTCGAGCGTCTCGTGGAGGGCGTCGGACACGGAGCCGCCGCTTCGCACCGGCGACTGGTCGAGCACGCCGAGCTGGAGCATCTAGTTGATCCGCTTCTCCCGGCCCTTCCACTCCTTCTCGCGAAGGACGAACTTCTGCACCTTGCCGGTCGAGGTCTTCGGCAGGTCGCCGAACTCGATGGCCGCCGGGCATTTGAAGTGCGCGATGTGCCGGCGGCAGAACTCGATGATCTCCGGCTCCGTGGCCTGCTGCCCTGGCTTCAACGTGACGAACGCCTTGGGCCGCTCGCCCCACTTGTCGTCGGGGACGGCGACCACCGCGCACTCGAGCACGGCCGGATGCCGGGCGACGCACTGCTCGACCTCGATCGTCGAGATGTTCTCGCCGCCCGAGATGATGATGTCCTTCTTCCGGTCGCGCAGCTCGATGTAGCCGTCGGGATGCCACACCGCGATGTCGCCGGAGTGGAACCACCCGCCGCGGAACGCCTCGGCGGTGGCCTCGGGCTGTCGGAAGTAGCCCATCGCCGCGTTGTTGCCGCGCATGATGACCTCGCCGAGCGTCTCGGCGTCGCGCGGCACGTCGCGCATGTCGCCGTCGACCACGCGCACCAGGTCAAAGATCGCGTAGCCCTGCCCCTGGCGCGCGGCGAGCCGCGACTGCTCGTCGAGCGGCAGCGCGTCCCACTCCTGGTGCCACGCGCACACGGTGTGCGGCCCGTACGTCTCGGTGAGCCCGTAGACGTGCACGGGGCGGAAGCCGAGCTCCTTGAGGCGGCCGAGCAGCGTCGGCGAAGGCGGTGCGCCCGCGACGCACACGGTGACCGGCCGCGTGAGCTTGTGCGCCTTCGGATCGTTGACGACGCCGATGTGGACGGTCGGCGCGCCGTTGTAGTGGGTGACACCTTCCTTGTCGATCATCTCCCAGACGCGCCCGGGCTCGACCCGTCGCAGGCAGATATGGGTGCCGCCGACCGCCGTCACGCCCCACGTGAAGCACCAGCCGTTGCAGTGGAACATCGGGAGTGTCCAGAGGTAGCTCGTGTCGAAGCCCATCTGCGACTCGAGCACCTCGCCGAGCGCGTTGACCCAGGCGCCGCGGTGCGAGTACATGACCCCCTTGGGCCGACCGGTCGTGCCCGAGGTGTAGTTGATCGCGAGCATCTCATCTTCGTCCGTGAGCCAGCTCTCGACCGGCGCGGGGGAGCCGCCGGCCAGAAAGTCTTCGTAGGGATCGCCCGCGGCGCCCGTGTCGTCCACGCGCACCACGCGCAACCCGGAAAGCGGCAGCGGCTTCACCAGCGGCTCGAGCTCGGCGTCGACGAAGAGGAACTTGGCGCCCGAGTGGTCGAGGAGGTACCCGATCTCGTCCGAGCTGAGCCGCGTGTTGATCGCGACGAGCACGCCGCCCGCGGCCGGCACGCCGTAGTGCGCCTCGAGCATTGGCGGGATGTTCGGGCAGAGGAACGCGACCCGATCGTGCCTGCCGAGCCCTGCCGCGCGCAGCGCCGAGGCGAGCCGGTTCACGCGCTCCTCGAGCTGTCGGTACGTGTAGCGCCGCGCGCCGTGCACGACCGCGGTCTTGTCGGGGAAGACGTAGGCGCTGCGCGTGAGGAAGCTCACGGGAGAAAGCTCCGTGCGATAGACGTGGCGAAACTCGCTCATGGGCGCTCCTTCGAACACACTTGCGCAGAGTTTACCGCATGACGCGCTTGCGCCGGACGGGCGCGGCGCTTACGCTCCCTGCGGACTCTCGCCCATACGCGGTGCGCGCGACAGGCCGTCGCGGGGCTGGGGCCCCGCTGGCCGAGGCGCGCCTTTGACAAGGAGAAGCGCATGAACGACGTCTCCCGGCGGCAGTGGCTCGGCTCGGCGGCAACTCTCGGTCTCGCGGCAGCGCTCGCCGGCACGGCGACGGCGCAGAGCCGTCCATCGGCCGACGATCTCATCCGGACCGTGAAGGGTGCCAGGCTGTTCGACCTGTCCTTCACGTGGAACGAGCAGTCGCCGATCCTCAGCCTGAACCCGCCCTACTCGTTTGCGCTCAACCGAACCCACAAGATGACGCACGAGATCTTCGGCCAGGCGCCGGGCAGCCGCGTGTCCTGGGCGTCCGACATCATGTACTTCAGCGGCCAGCATGGCGCGCCCACCATCGACGCCATCGGCCACATCGGACGCGACCTGAAGCTCCACGGCGGGGTCGACGCGGTCGCCGCGACGTCCACGCCGGCCGGCATCGGGGCGAACCTCGGCATCGACAGCTTTCCTGCCGACCTGATGGTGAACCGCATGGTGCTCCTCGACGTCGCGCGGCAGATGGCGAACGGCCGTCCCGATCCGCTTCCGCCCGGCTTCGAGATCACCGGCGTGCACTTCGAGCAGACGTCGAAGGCGCAGGGCGTCGAGGTGCGCAAGGGCGACTCGCTGATGATCCGCACGGGCTGGGGTCAGTATTTCGCCAAGGACAATGGCAAGTACCTGGGCGAGCAGTCTCCCGGCCCGGGCCAGGCCGGCGCGCGCTGGATCATCGACAAGGGCGTGCGGCTCGCGGGCGACGATACCGCGACGTTCGAGAAGCGGCCGGCGGCCTACGGCAAGGAGCTGTTCAGCGTGCACATGATGTTGCTCGCCGACAGCGGCATCTACATCGTGGAGAACGCCAATCTCGAGGCGCTCGCGGACGCGAAGGCGTACGTCGCGCTGCTGATCCTGACGCCGCTCAAGATCCAGGGCGCCAGCGGCTCGCCGCTGAGAGCGATCGCGCTGGCACCCTGATTTTTAGTCGGAGGGGGCCTCGACGGCCCCCTCCGATACCTCCCCCAGATCGGATGGCGCGGGCAAAGCCCGCGCTCGACCAGAACGCTGTCGCGGCGTGAGGCGTTGGCGGGAGCGCGATCAGGCGGAGGTAGGGCGATGCTCTGCCTGCGTCGCCACCCGGACGATGTAGTCTGCGAACTCGGGGAACGGGTCGAACCCGAGCACCGCCGGCGCGTTGGCGACGAAGTTGGACGTGGCGTTGACGTCGTAGAAATAGACGCGGCCGTCGTCACGGCCGACCAGATATTCGATGCCGCCCACGTCGATGGACGCCGCGCGCGCCAGGGCGCGCGCTTGATCGACGGCGGCCGGCGGCGCATCGTAGCGGGTCACTCGCAGCCCGGGCTTCGCCTCGACGGGGCAGGCACCGAGGTCGGCGCTCGGCGGCGCCTCCGGGAGCCGGCAGATGTCGGCCGGGCACAGGTTGAAGTCGGACGCGGGCCGGACGATCCGGATCGCGTAGAGGTAGCGATCGTCGAGCACCTCGACGCGCACGATCGCGCCGTCCCGCGACTCGACGAACTCCTGGACGAGCGCGGTCCCGTCGGGCCCGAAGTCGAGCGCCGACACCCGCGCCTCCAGGTCGCCGCGCGTGTCGAATCGCTCGATGAGCGCGCCCGAGCCGCCGATATTCGGCTTGAGGAGGATCGGGAAGCGCAGCTCCCCGCTCGCCTTCAGCACCTGATCGCGATGGTTGACGACGACCGTCCGCGGGTAGTTGATGCCGAGGCGCTCGAAGAGCCCGATCTGCAGCGCCTTGGACTTCTCGAAGCGATAGGCGCGAACCGGATTGATCACGGGCACGCCCAGCGACTCCCAGTAGGCGAGCAGCGCCTCGGCGTAGAACAGGACGCCGCCGTGTCCGCGCCGGTGCGACGAGGGGCTGGTGCGGTTGACGATGACCGCATAGCGCCGGGCGCGGTCGCGTGGATCGAAGCCGTGGTTCGAGTGGTCGATCTTCTCGTAGGGGAGCCGCCGGTGCTCGAGCTCGGCGATGAGACGAGCCGACCACTCCGGATGCTCGTCGAGAATGCCGATGGGCGCTGACAGTCGCGCGTTCACTGGGCAACCTCCATGAGAGCTCGGTTGTCGTCGAACCATTGCAGGCGCTCGCGGAGCGCGACGACGTCGCCGATCACGATCACCACAGGGGGCTCGAGCCGCGCGCGCGCGGCGCGCGCCGCGATGTCGCGGAGGGTCCCCGTGACCGTCTCCTGGGCGCTCGTGGTCCCCCAGCGCACGAGGGCGACGGGTGTCGTCGCCGCCCGTCCGTGCGCGATCAGCTCGCGCGCGAGCCGCGGGAGGCTCTCGACTCCCATCAGCACCACGAGGGTGTCGGACGCCCGCGCGAGCCGCGCCCAGTCGACGCTCGACTCGCGCCCGGACGCACTGCCGTGGCCCGTCACCACCGTGAACGACGACGCGACGCCGCGATGCGTGACCGGGATGCCGGCGTACGCGGGCACGGCGACTGCCGAGCTGACTCCGGGGACGACCTCGAACGGAATGCGCGCACCCGCCAGCGCCTCGGCCTCCTCGCCGCCGCGGCCGAACACGAACGGATCGCCGCCCTTGAGCCGCACGACGCGCCGTCCGCGCCGCGCGTGCGTGATCAGCAGCATGTTGATCTGCTCCTGCGGCAGCGCGTGATTCCCGGAGGCCTTGCCCGCGAAGATGCGGCGCGCCCGCGGCGCTTCGTCGAGGAGCCGCGGATCGACGAGCCGGTCGTACACGATCACCTGAGCGCGCCGCAGTAGCTCCAGCCCGCGCACCGTCATGAGACCGGGATCCCCGGGGCCGGCGCCGACGAGGGCGACCGTGCCGATCCTCACGATTCGACTCCGAGGATCTCGAGCAGCCGATGCTTGGCGTCGTCGCGGCCGCGCTCGACGATGAGCCGGCGCACCTCGGGGCCCAGCGCGCGGCGCCAGGCGTCGGCGGTGACCGGCTTCCCCGCGGCGCGCACCTCGCGCCGGGCCTCGGCGGCGATCGAGGCGAGCGTCGCGTAGTCGTCGGTCAGGTAGGCCTCGAGCTCCTCGCGAATCGCGCGCGCGAGCGCGGGGCTCGCGCCTCCGGTCGCGACCGCGACGGTGAGGTCGCCGCGGCGCACGAGCGCCGGGAGAATGAAGGTGCAGCGCACCGGGTCGTCTGCCGCGTTGATCCAGATTCGGCGCTCCCGCGCCTCGCGGGCCACGGCCTCATTCACTTCGCCCGCGTCGGTCGCGACGAAGGCGAGATCGGCCCCCGCGAGATCGCCGTCGCGATAGCCCCGCGGCTCGTGCTCGACGCGCCCCTCGGCGACCAGCCCGGCGAGCGCATGCGTCAGGCGGGGGCTAATCACGATCACGTGGGCGCCCGCCGCCAGCAGGCCGTCCACGCGCCGCTCGGCCACGAGACCGCCACCCACCATGACGCAGCGCCGTCCCGCCAGGTCGAGGAGCACCGGGTAGTAGCCCATCTCAGCCGTCGACCCCGTGCGGCGGACGCTCGGCGGCGCTGTCTCGTCCGGCCGCCTCGACGAGCTCGCCGGCGAGCAGACCGCGCAGCTCCTCGTCGGTGTGACGGGCGGCGAACTGGCGGAAGTTCTCGGCCGGCCGGCGATCAGCCTGGAACGCTCGCAGCAGCCGCTCGATCGCCGCCGCCACCGCCGTTGCGGGCAGACGAAGCCCGATGGGTCGCGCGACCGCCTGATGACGCCCAACCGCCCCGCCGACGCAGAAGTAGTAAGCGTCGACCATCGCGCCGTCCACCTTGACCTTCTTGCCCTCGATCCCGAGGTCGGCGATCCAGTGCTGCCCGCAGCTGTTCGGGCAGCCCGTGACGTTGATCCTGAGCTGCTGGTCGAACCCCGGCAGGCGCTGCTCGAGGCTCTCCACGAGCCCGCGCGCGAAGCCCTTCGTCTCGGTGAGCGCCAGCTTGCAGAACTCGGAGCCGGTGCACGCGACGGTGCCGCGCCGGAACGGCGAGGCTTCGAGCGCGAAGCCAGCGCCTTCGAGCTCGCGCGCCAGGGCGTGAGCCCTCTCGCGGCGGACGTTCGGGATCAGGAAATTCTGCATGCTGGTCGTCCGGACCGCGCCCGTGCCATAGCGATCGGCGAGGTCGGCGGCGATCCGCATCTGGTCCGCCGTGACGCGACCGCGCAGCACGGCGACGCCGACGTAGCAGTAGCCGGGCTGCTGCTGCGCGTGAATGCCGACGTGGTCGCGGTACGCATCGTCCGGCGGATCGTCGGGGACGCCCGGTGCGAGCGGAGCGCCCAGACGCTCCTCGATCGCCGCCTTGAAGCGCTCGGCCGTCCAGCCGTGCTGGAGGAACAAGAATTTGAGCCGGGCCCGCTCGCGGTTCTGCCGCAGCACGTCCGAATCGCGGAAGATCTCGGCGATCGCCCGGAAGACGTCCAGCACGCGAGCGCGCGGAACGAAGGCGTCGAGCCTGACCCCGAGATGGGGATCGGTCGAGAGCCCGCCGCCGACGCGGACGGCGAAGCCGACCTCGCCGCTCGACGGATGGCGCACGGCCGTGAGGCCGATATCGTTGATCTCAGGATACGCGCACCAGGCGCGGCAACCGGAGATCGAGACCTTGAACTTCCTCGGCAGGTTGTAGAAGGCGGCGTTGCCGTTCACGAGCGCGGTCGCCTCCAGCACCAGCGGCGAGGCGTCGATCAGCTCTTCCGCGTCGAGACCGGCCACCGGGCAGCCCGTCACGTTGCGCGTGACGTCGCCGCACGAGCCCATCGTGGTCACGCCCTGGAGCCAGAGCGCCTGGAAGACGTCCGGCAGGGCGTCGAGCGTCACCCAGTGGAGCTGAAAGTTCTGGCGGACCGTGATGTCCGCGACGCCGCGGCCGTGCCGGTCGGCGAGGTCGGCGATCGTGCGAACCTGGCGAGACTCGAGCACGCCGTTCGGAATGCGGATTCGCACCATGAAATGCCGCACGGCCTTGCCCTCGCCGCCCTTGCCGCCGATCGCGCCGACGCCGTCGCCCTGCGTGTAGATCCCCCACCATCGGAAGTACGTGCCCAGCCACTCTGGCGGGACGGAGTCCCAGCCCTCGCGCGCGAAGCGCTGGATGTCGGCGTAGGCCTCCCAGGGATTCTGCTCGCGCTTGAGCCGCTCGACCCGCTGCGCCTTCGTCTCTTTCAGGGCCTCACTCATTGCTACCTCCAGAAAACGAAAAAGCCGGAAGGCGAGCCCGCTTCGGCTCTCCTCCCGGCTTGTGTCCTTGGTCTCGACGCCGCCTTATGAGGGAGTCATCTCCCCTGTGTACCGCAGGGGAACCTGGACCCACGCTTTACATCGCGCGCACTTGGCGCTCACGCGGCCGGTGGGGGGGTCGACCTTGATGATCGCGTTGTGGATCACGACCTCGTTCTGGAGCGTAACCACCACCTTGGCCCGGCACACCGGGCAACGGGTCGACGTCGTAGGCTCAGTCTGCGTCGCCATCGCGAATCGATGGCAAAATACACATTGTCGATCGAGATTGTCAAGAGGGCTTTGAGCTTGCCAGCGCGGGCGCAGGCCATGCTAACGTTCCCGGGCCGCCAGGGCGCCGGGCTCGCAGGAGGACTGATCCATATGGCGAAGAGCATCTACGACCAGACATACGCGCGGTCGATGCGGGATCCTCAGGGCTTCTGGGCCGCGGCCGCGGAGGATATCCACTGGGACCGGCGCTGGGACCGGGTGTTCGACGACTCGCGCCCGCCCTTTTATCGCTGGTTCACCGGCGGCGAGCTCAACACCTGCTACAACGCGCTCGACCTGCACGTCGATCGCGGGCGCGGCAAGCAGCGGGCGCTCGTCTACGACAGCCCGGTCACCGGCACGGTGCGGACGTACACCTACTTCGAGCTGCGCGACGCGGTCGCGCGCTGCGCCGGCATGCTCCGACGTCAGGGGATCGAGAAGGGCGACCGCGTGATCATCTACATGCCTATGGTGCCCGAGGCGGTGATCGCGATGCTCGCGTGCGCGCGTCTCGGCGCGATCCACTCCGTGGTCTTCGGCGGCTTCGCGTCCAACGAGCTGGCCAAGCGGATCGACGACGCCAAGCCGAAGCTGATTCTCTCGGCCTCCTGCGGCATCGAGGTCAATCGCGTCATCCCCTACAAGCCGCTGCTCGACGGCGCCATCGCGCTGGCGCAGCACACGGTGAACCGCTGCGTGATCTTCCAGCGGCCGCAGGAGACGGCGCCGATGGTGCGCGGGCGCGACATCGACTGGAACGAGGCGCTCGCCGGCGCCGCGCCGGCCGAGTGCGTCCCGGTCCCCGCCACCGACCCCCTCTACATCCTCTACACCTCGGGCACGACGGGCGTTCCCAAGGGGGTCGTCCACGACAACGGCGGCCACGCGGTCGCGCTCAAGTGGTCGATGAACGCGGTCTACGGCATGGGATCCGGGGAAACGTTCTGGGCCGCCTCGGACATCGGCTGGGTTGTCGGCCATTCGTACATCGTCTACGCGCCGCTGCTCAAGGGCTGCACGACGATCCTCTACGAAGGCAAGCCGGTCGGGACGCCCGACCCCGGTGCGTTCTGGCGGGTCATCGCCGACCACGGCGTGAGCGCGCTCTTCACGGCGCCGACGGCGTTTCGCGCCATAAAAAAGGAAGATCCCCAAGGGACGTACATGGCGAAGTACGATCTCTCGCGATTCCGCACGCTCTTCCTCGCGGGCGAGCGCTGCGATCCCGACACGCTCCACTGGGCCGAGGAGCGCCTGCGGGTGCCCGTGGTCGACCACTGGTGGCAGACCGAAACGGCCTGGCCCATCGCCGCGAACTGTGTGGGCCTGGGCATGCTACCGGTGAAGCCGGGCTCGCCGACGAAGCCGGTCTCAGGCTACGACGTGCGGGTGCTCGGCGAGGACAACCAGGAGATGGACGCGGGGCAGATCGGCTCGATCGCGATCCGGCTGCCGCTGCCGCCGGGATGCCTGCCGACCCTGTGGAACAACGATACCGGGTACGAGAAGTCCTATCTCACCAAGCATCCCGGCCACTACCTGACCGGCGACGCCGGCTACAAGGACGCGGACGGCTACGTCTACATCATGAGTCGGGTCGACGACATCATCAACGTCGCGGGCCATCGCCTCTCGACCGGCGCGATGGAAGAGGTGCTGGCCGCCCATCCCGACATCGCCGAGTGCGCGGTCGTCGGCGTCGCCGACGAGATCAAGGGCGAGGTGCCCGTTGGCTTCGTCGTCACGAAAGCCGGCGTCGCGCGCGACGAGGGGGAGATCGTCCGGGAGCTGGTCGAGAAGGTGCGCGAGCGGATCGGCCCGGTCGCCGCGTTCAAGACCGCCCTGGTCGTCAAGCGCCTGCCCAAGACGCGGTCGGGCAAGATCCTGCGTGGCACGATCAAGAAGATCGCCGACGGCCAGGACTACGTCGCGCCGGCGACGATCGACGATCCGGTGATCCTCACCGAGATCACCGAGGCGCTCGGCACGCGGGGCTATCCGAAGAAGTAGGCGAGCAGGGCGCCTTTCAGCACGCGCCGGGCTCGTCACTCGTGCCGGAGGCGCCACCAGAGCATGAGGGCGCCGACGGCGCTGAGACCGAGGGTGCCGTTCCAGATGAACGCCGCCGACACGCCCCACCACTGCGAGATCGTGCCGACGATGAACGCGCCGATCGGAAAGACACCGCCCGACACCCACGTATAGATGCTCATCACCCGCCCGCGGAGCGCGTCGGGCGCCTGGAGCTGGATCGACGTGTTGCAGCTCGCCATCAGCATGATGCCCCAGTAGCCTGTGAAGAAGAGCAGCGGTACCGCCAGCTGGATGTGGCGGGTCACGCCGAGCGCCAGGAGCATGCCGAGCGCCAGGGTCGCCGACACGAGCATCGAGCGGATCGAGGGGTAGCGCGACGCGCGCGCGCCCACGGTCAGGGCGCCCCCCACCGCGCCGACGCCGAGCGAGGCCATCAGGAACCCGAAGCCTTCCGCGCCGAGCCCGAGCACGTTCTTGGCCAGGAGCGGCACGTAGACGCTGAAGTTGAAGACGCAGAGACTCACCACGAAGACGAGGCCGATGGCGAGCCGCAGTCGCGGCGTGGCCGCGACGTAGCGCACGCCTTCCGCGATCTCCTCGAAGATCGAGGCGCGCGGCGCGTCGGACGGCTTGCCGCGCGTCTTCATCCGCAAGAGCGTGACGATGACGCCGATGAAGCCGAGGCTGTTGACGAAGAACGTCGGCCCAACGCCGAAGCGTCCGATCACCACGCCCGCGACGGCCGGCCCGACGATGCGGGCGAGATTGAATCCCGCCGAGTTGAGCGCCACCGCGCTCGACACGTCAGCCCGGCCGACCAGCTCCATCACGAACGACTGGCGCGCCGGCTGATCGGCGACGTTGGCGAAGCCGAGCGCCAGACCCAGCACGGCGACGTGCCAGTACTCGACGTGGCCCGTCGCCACCAGGAGTGCCAGAAGCAGCCCCTGGCAGGCGAGCGTCGTCTGGGTCGCGACGAGCAGCTTGCGCTTCGGCAGGCGGTCGGCCACCGCGCCGCTCACGATCGAGAACAGCAGCACCGGCGAGAACTGCAGGGTCGCGAGGAGCCCGAGCTTGAAGGGCGAGTCCGTGAGCTGGAGCACGAGCCAGGCCTGCGCCACGTTCTGCATCCAGCTTCCGACCTGCGCCGCGAGCTGGGAGAAGTAGAAGCGGCGGAACTCGTCGTGATTCAGGGCGCGCAGCCCGTGGGGATATGTCACCGACTCGGACTATCCGCACGCGTGCGCGGGCGAGGCCTTCTCACGGGGCGAGTCGGCGAAGAGATCCTCGAACGGATCGTCGCCGCTTCCCAGCGTCCGCTCAGGACAGGTTCGACGTGCAGTGCGGGCACCGCTTGGCGGCGACCGGGATCGACGTCGCGCACCACGCGCAGTCCTTCATCGTCGGCGCCGCCGGGGCCGCCGGCTTCTGGAAGAGGCGGTTCACCTGCTGGACCAGGAGGAAGACGGCGGCCGCGACAATCAGGAAATTGATCACCGAGTTCAGGAACACGCCGTAGTTCAGCGTGGGCGCTCCGGCGGCCTTGGCGGAGGCGAGCGTCGGGAAGGACTGCCCCGACAGGCTGACGAAGAAGTCCTTGAAGTCCACGCCGCCGAGTAATCGCCCGATCGGCGGCATCAGGACGTCGTTGACGAGCGAATTGACGATCGTGCCGAACGCGGCGCCCATGATCACGCCGACCGCCAGGTCGACAACGTTGCCACGCATGATGAACGCCTTGAATTCGCTCAACATGGGCCTCTCCCCTGTCCGAGCGGCTCGAGCGCGGGGTGCGCCCTCCATGTCGACTCGGAGTACGCACACTCTACAATGGGCGCCTGGCGGCGCGCGAGGGGACCGGCAGAACCGGCCCCGAGGGAGGAGGCTAGACGGCCGAAGCGCGAACGCGAGCGCCTTCCGGGGCGCGCCGCTCGAGGGCCGCAGGGGCGACAGCCGCGGCCTTTCGCATCGAATTCAACCGGTGAACGATCTCCTCGGCCACGAGCCAGATCGGGAGCCCGAACACGACCACGTACGCGACCAGGTTCGCCAGTGACATCGTCTGTCCTCCTCCGACCTTTGTGAGAGAGCAGGCGGCGTGCCATCGACGAGGGCCAAGAATTCCAAGATTTTGCGTGCCTCGGCGCGCGAAGAGGCCGGGTGCATTGCCCGATTTCTGACCGATCCGCCGCCCGACCGATTCCCTGGTATCCTCTTAACTCCGAACGGAGGAGGCGTCATGCGAGGATATGCCGCCCTGCTGGCCGCCGCGGCGCTGCTCACGGGTTGCACCCTGGATCTCAGGGGAACCGAGTGGCAGAAGCCCGGAGCGATGTTCCAGGACGTGTCTCTGGTCGAGGTCGAATGCGCCCGGAAGGCGTTCGAGATCGGGCCGGGCCCGGATCTGATCCTCGGCGGCTTACTCGACGTTGGTCGCATTGCGGTTCAGGAGTCGCGGCAGGCTAATGCGTTCAGCGACTGCATGACGAGCGCCGGGTACCAGCGTTCGAGCTGATTTCCGTATATCCCGGGAGAGCTGATGTTCCGCGTCTCCGGCCGCGCGCTCAGGATCCTGGTCGGCGTCCTCCTGGCAGTGGTCGTGCTGGGGGGGGGCTGTTCCTGGCGGTTCTTCCCGAGGTCGCGCGCCGCGTCGCGATCGCACAGGTTCCGAAGCTGACCCACCGCATCCTGCAGCTCGACGACGTCGATCTGAACGTCTTCACCGGCCACCTGGCTCTGAAGGGCGTGAGAGTCCAGAAGGTCGGCACGAACGAGCGCGCGTACGAGATCGAGCGCATCGACGTCCGTCTCGACTATTTGCCGTTCCTCTTCCACCACGTCCGCGTGACCGAGATCATGGTGGCGGCGCCGAAGATCCAGGTCCTCCGCCGCGGGCCCGCGGAGTTCGACTTCTCCGACCTGCTCGATCTGTTCAAGGGCGGCGAGCCGTCCAAGGAGCCCTCGAAGTGGACGGTGACCCTGGAGCGGGTAACCGTACAGCGGTTGACGGGCGTCGGACGCGATCAGACGACCTCGCCCGAGAGCGTCTGGCGGATCGACGACCTGAACCTCGCGGCGAACGGCCTGATGTTCGGGCCCGGCGCGCGGCCCGGGCGTCTCCAGCTGAGCTTCAAGCTGAACGACGCGCCGATCGCGCTGACGAGCGACTCGCTCCTGCTGGCCCCGCTGGCGGCCAAGGCGCGCGCGACCGTCGATGGCTTCGACGTGGCCCCGGTGCATGCCTATCTCCCGCCGAGCGTTCCGGCCGCGCCTCGTGCGGGACGGGTCAGCCTCGCGGTGGCGGCGGCCGTCGAGCTGGGCCCGACGGGACTCAAGAGCGGCACGCTTCGGGGCAAGGTGACGACCGCCGGCGTCGAAGTCTTCCAGACCGGCCGCGCCGAGCCCTTCCTGAAGATTGCGCGGCTCGACCTCGAGATCAAGGAGGCCGACCTCGCGGCGCGCTCGGTCACCATCGGCTCGCTCGGGATCGAGGGGCTCGCGGGCCGCGCCGTCCGTGACGCTCAGGAGCGGATCGATCTCCTGGCCCTCGCGGGACCGCCGGAGTCCGCAAAACGTGCGGCGTCGCCCGGCGAGGCGACGAATCCCCCGGTGGCGGCTGCTGACTCCGCGCGACCCGTCGCGGCCGAACCCGCCTCGGTCGGCTCCGAGCGCGCCGACTTCAAGGTGAAGGTCGAGCAGATCACGCTGCGCCGAGCGGAGCTGGCGTTCCGGGACGAGGCCGTCAAGCCCCTCACCACGCTCGCGATCACGGATATGTCGGCGGACGTGAAGGACATGAGCTGGCCCGTCGCGGGCCCCGCGACCTTCAGCGTCTCGATGAAGATGCCGAAGTCGGGGCGGGTCGAGCTCAAGGGCGCGGTCACGCCGGTGCCCTTCGACATCGATTTCGAGAGCACCTTGCGCGACGGAACGGTCGAGCCGTTCCAGCCGTACATGCCGGTCAAGGCGCGGTTCGCCGGCTCCTTCAACGCCGACAGCCGCAATCACGTCACCCTCGACAACGGCAAGCTCACCGCGACGTCGCGCGGCCGAAACTGGATCGACAAGTTCGCCCTCTTCGCGCCGGGCGAGACGACGCCGACGGCGCGCTTCGACCGCCTGGCGCTCGACGGCATCGACTTCTCGTGGCCGAAGTACGCGAGGGTGTCGAAGATCGCGCTCACGAAGCCGGACGTGCGTGTCGAGCGTGACAAGGACGGCGCGATCTCGCTCCGCAAGCTCTTCGCGTCCGATCCGGCGAAGGGCGATGCGGCGAAGAGCGATGCGGCGAAGCGGGATGCGCCCCAGCCCGAGCCGCAGACGGACTCGCCCGCCGCGGACGCCCAGCCCGCGCAGCCCGGCGGGCTCCCGATCTCCGTCGAGATCGGGATGCTCGTCATCCAGGAGGGCCACGCCCAGTTCGTCGACCGCACGACGGCGCCGCCGTTCATCGAGACGATCTCGCGATTCGCGCTGACGATCGAGGGCCTCAGCTCGATCCCCGGACGCCGCGCGCGGGTCGCGACCCAGGCGGTCATCGGCGGCAGCTCCGCGTTCGATCTCAAGGGCGAGATCGCGCCATTCGGCGAGGTGTACGCCGATCTGGCCGGGGAGCTGCGCGACTTCAAGCTGACGACCGTGAATCCCTACGCCGACCCGCTCATCGCGTGGGCGCTGAAGACGGGGCAGCTCGCGATCAAGGTGCACTATCGGGTCGAGAGGAATCAGCTCACGGCCGACAACGAAGTCATCGTCCGGGACCTGACCGTCGCGCCCACGCGGCAGAACGACGAGGTCAAGAAGAAGATCGGGCTGCCGCTCGGCATGATCGTGGCGCTCATCACCGACGCGGACAACGGCATCCAGGTCAACGTCCCGCTCTCGGGCGAGCTCGACCATGTGAAGGCCGGCATGGGCGACGCCATCTGGACGGCGGTGAAGAACGCCGTCACCAACATCGTCAGCGCGCCGTTCCGGTCCATCGGCAAGCTCTTCAAGGGCAAGGGCGGCTCGCTCGAGGACCTTCAGGTCGACCCGGTGACGTTCGCCGCGGGCAGCGCGGACGTGGATCCCGAGATGAGCAAGCACCTGGCTGAGGTGGCCGGCTTCCTCAAGAAGGCGCCGATGATCAAGCTCGCGCTGGCGCCGGTCGCGGCGCCGCGCGACGTCGAGAGCCTCAAGGCGCAGGAGGTGACTTTGCGGATCCAGCGCCTCCAGAACGAGCGCAAGCTGCCGGACTTCGACGCCGCCGTCGCCGCCGCGTTCAAGGAGCAGCTGCCCGGCGTCACGCCGCCCAAGTCCGGCGAGGAGCTGCTCGCAGCCCTTCGCGAGCGTGAGCCGCTTTCCGAGGCGCGGATGAGCGAGCTGCTCGAGCGCCGCGTCGCGGCGGTCCGCGATGCGCTCGTGAAGACCGAGGGCGTTCCCGCCGAGCGCTTGCTCCCGGGCACGGCCCCGGCCTCGTCGAGCGACGAGCCCGCCGAAGGTCGCATCGAGCTCCAGATCGAGCAGTGACGCCTTTCTCCGAGATCCGCTACGACGTCGAGGACGGAGTCTGCATGGTGACCTTGCACCGGCCCGACCGCCTCAACGCCGTCACGGCGACGATGCTGCGCGAGCTGGGCGAGGCGTGGGACCGCGCCGACGCCGACGACGCCGTGCGCGCGGTGATCGTGACCGGCGCGGGCCGCGCGTTCTGCGCCGGCGCCGACCTCGGCGCAGGCGGGTCGACATTCCACTATAGTCGCGCCTCGGCCGGCGGGGCCCCAGCCCCGCGACGGCCTGCAGCGCGAAAGGCGACCTCAGCTCGGGGCCGGGCCGCCAACGCCGAGGAGCATCGTGACGGCGGCGGCACCGTGACCCTACGCATCTTCGACATGAAGAAGCCTGTGATCGCGGCGATCAACGGGCCGGCGGTCGGCTTCGGCATCACCTTCACCCTGCCGATGGACATTCGTATCGCGTCCTCGTCGGCGCGGATCGGCTTCGTCTTCGCGCGGCGCGGCGTCGTGCCCGAGGCCTGCAGCACGTGGTTCCTGCCGCGGCTCGTCGGGATGAGCCAGGCCGCCGAGTGGGTCTACACCGGGCGCGTCTTCAGCGCCGAGGAGGCGATGGCCGGCCGGCTCGTGAGCCGCGTGGTCGCGCCGGACGCGCTGCTCCCCACCGCCCGCGCGCTGGCCCGTGAGATCGCCGACAACACCTCGGCGATCTCGGTCACCCTGGCCCGCCAGATGATGTGGAAGCTCCTCGGGGCCGACCATCCGATGGACGCGCACCGGCTGGATTCGCAGGCGATGTTCTGGACCGGACGCTCCGCCGACGCCCGCGAAGGCATCACGGCGTTCCTCGAGAAGCGGCAGGCGCGGTTCCCGCTGCGGCCGAGCGCCGACCTGCCGCCGTTCTATCCGTGGTGGCCGTCGCGCCCGCCCTCGGCCTCGCGCGACTGATCCGCTCCGCGTGACGCTCGCGTGGGCGGCGGCCGCCGGCGTCATCGCGGCGGCGAGCTTCGTGATGGGGCTCGCGGGCTTCGGCATCGCGCTGGTCGCGCTCGCCTTCCTACCGTATTTGATGTCGGCCTCGGACGCGATCGTCCTTCTGACGATCTACGCGGCCCTGTTCTCGCTCGCGATGCTTGTCCAGCTCCGCCGCGACGTGGTGCCGCGCGCGATCCTCGATCTCCTCGTCGGCACCATCGCCGGCACGCCGCTCGGCGTCTGGGGACTGGCGGCGCTGCCCGCGACGGTCTTGAACCGGCTCATCGGGCTGATGCTCGTCGTGGCGTGGGTGCTCGAGGTCCGCGGGCTCTATCCGCAGAAGCTCGAGGGGCGTCGATGGGGGCTCGGCGCCGGAGCCCTCGCCGGCGCCATCGGCGGCGCGGTCGGTCTCCCGGGTCCGCCGGTGGTGCTCTACGCGGCGACGCAGGGCTGGAGCGCGCGCACGGTCAAGGCCAATCTCCAGGCCTTCTTCGTCGTGAACCAGGGCGCGATTCTCATCGGTTACTGGTGGGCGGGCCTCCTGACGCCCGGGGTGTGGCGTCTCACCCTGGGATTCACGCTGCCCGCGATCGCCGGCGCTGTCGCCGGCGCGCTCCTGTTCGAGCGCGTGGACCAGCGACGCTTCCGCCAGCTCGTCTTCGCGCTGATCTTGGTGTCGGGGCTCGTGCTGCTCGCGCGGGGCTGAAGCGAGCCGGCTAGCGCGCCTGCTTCTTCCACTGCTCCACGTTGCTCTCGATCTGGCGCGAGTGGATCTCGAGGTGGTCGGCGTAGATCTGCAGCCAGTCCTCGGCGCCGTAGCGTCCGGACTCGGTGTGAGTCCCGACGCGCGTCCATGCCTCGTCGGGCAATCCGCGGATCAAGGCTGCCGTGGTCGCGCGAACGGTCTCGACGACGGCGAGCGCGGGCTCGAGCGGCAGGTCGTGGTAGGCGAACACCCTCGCCCAGTTGTCCTGATCGTAGCCCTGGATGTTCGGGCTCTTCTCGGCGACCAGGAATCGGATGCGCGCGTAGGCGTTGGTCTCGGAGTCGGCGCAGTGGCAGATCACCTCGTGCGCCGACCACTCCTTCGGCGCCGGACGCCACGTGAGGGCCTGCGGCGGCACCTTGGCGAGCGCCGCACGAAGCCGCGCGGGGCCGTCGGCGTACTGCTGAATGAGAGCCTGTCGCTTCGCGCGATCGAGCGCCATCTCAATGCCCCTCGAGCTTGCGCCGCAGCACCTTGGCGATACCCTCCGGGGCGAAGCCGAGCTGCAGCAGCGCCTGGCCCACGTCGAAGTATTCGCGATACGCGGCGATCTTGCCGCGCTCGAGCTCGAAGAGGCTCATCCCCCGGAACCCGATCTTGCGGCCGCTGCTGCGCGGCACCAAGTCGCTCACGACGTAGCCGAACGTCCACTCGGCGGTCGCCCGGTTTCCCGACTCGACCACGGTGTCCATGACCCAGCTGTAGTCGCGCCCCTCGCGGAACATCCGCTCGAACATCGCCCGGAGCGCGGCCTGGCCGCGGTGCTCGCCGTAGAAGTTGTCGCGATAGCTGCCGCCCTCGGTGAAGCAGCCGACCAGCGCGCCGACGTCCTGGCGATTGAAGGCCTTCTCGAAGTCCGTCACGATGCTCATCGGGCCCTCACTCTACTGACAGCCCGCGGCCCGTGCAAGGCGAGTTTATCCGGCGCCCCGCTCGGAGTATGATCTCGGGTACAATTCGAGACCCCCCCATTTCCGGAGTGGAAAGGACCAGGCGATGACCATCAAGCGGCACGGCGTCGGACCTCGATTGAGCCAGGCGGTCGTCCACGGCGACACCGTGTACCTCGCCGGCATGGTAGCAGCCGACCCCTCGGCGGACGCCAAGGGCCAGACCCAGCAGATCCTCAAGAAGATCGACGAGACCCTGGCGGCGGTCGGGAGCCACAAGTCGAAGCTGCTCTCCGCCACCGTGTACGTCGCCAACATGGGCATCTACGGTGACATGAACGCGGCCTGGGACGCCTGGGTCGATCCCGCCAACACGCCGGCGCGGGCAACCGTCGAGGCGCGGCTGGCTTCGCCGAAGTACCTCGTCGAGATCATGGCCGTCGCGGCGATCTAAGCGCGCCGAAGAAAGGGAGACCCTCATGAGAGAAGCGGTCATCGTCGCCAGCTCGCGGACCCCGCTCGCCAAGTCGTTCCGCGGCGCGTTCAACCTGACGCGTCCCGACGACTTCACCGCCCACACCATCAAGGACGTGCTCGGCAAGGTGCCGCAGCTCGATCCCAAAGAGGTCGAGGACGTGATCATGGGCTGCGGCCAGCCGCACGGCTCGCAGGGCCACAACATCGCCCGCGTCGCGGCGATGCGCGCGGGGCTTCCGGCCTCGGTCGCGGGGCTCACCTTGAATCGTTTCTGCTCGTCGGGGCTGCAGTCGATCGCGATCGCCGCGAACTACGTCATCAACGACGGCGCCGACGCGATCATCGCCGGCGGCGTCGAGTCGATCACGATGGCCAAGCGCGACGCCGACCCGAATCCGTGGGTGAAGGAGCATCTGCCGGGCATCTACATGGTGATGGGCGACACGGCCGAGGTCGTCGCCAAGCGCTACAAGATCAGCCGCGAGGCGCAAGACAGCTACGCGCTCCTGAGCCAGCAGCGCACCGGGCGCGCGCAGCAGGAAGGCTTCTTCAAGGAAGAGCTGGCGCCGATGCACGTCACGCGCGGCATCCTCGACAAGAACACGGGCGCGGTCGTCGGGCAGGAGCCGTACTACGTCGAGAAGGACGAATGCAATCGCCCGGACACGACGCTCGAAGGCCTCCTGAAGCTGCCGCCGCACTTCGACAAGGACTCGGGCCAGGGCACCGTGACCGCCGGCAACTCGTCGCAGCTCTCCGACGGCGCCAGCTCGACGCTCGTGATGTCGATGGACCGCGCCAAGGCCCTTGGCATCCGCCCCAAGCTCGTCTTCCGCGGCTTCGCCGTCGCCGGCTGCGAGCCGGACGAGATGGGTATCGGTCCCGTGTACGCGGTGCCCAAGCTCCTCATGCGCCACGGTCTGAAGATCGACGACATCGACGTGTGGGAGCTGAACGAGGCGTTCGCCTCGCAGGTCGTCTACTGCCGCGATCGTCTCGGCCTCGATCCGGCCAAGCTCAACGTCAACGGCGGCTCGATCTCGATCGGTCACCCGTTCGGCATGACCGGCTCGCGCATGGTCGGCACCATCGCCAACGAGCTGCTGCGCCGCAAGGCGCGCTACGGCGTGGTCACGATG
>Ga0209058_1000012_pt1 | contig 146857 bp, 121 predicted proteins | sample GraSoiAngelo_147_FD_185904 | JGI IMG/M metagenome (GOLD analysis project Ga0209058, IMG submission 185904) | Grasslands soil microbial communities from the Angelo Coastal Reserve, California, USA - 14_1009_05_40cm (SPAdes) (version 2) | ecosystem: Environmental > Terrestrial > Soil >... | reverse complement strand
CCGTCCTGGATCTCGGCTCCGGCGGTGGAATCGACGTGCTCCTGTCGGCCAAGCGCGTCGGCCCGGACGGCAAGGCCTACGGCCTGGACATGACCGACGAGATGCTTGCGCTTGCGCGCGAGAATCAGCGCAAGGCCGGTGTCGCAAACGTCGAGTTCCTCAAGGGTGAGATCGAAGCGATTCCCCTGCCCGACGACTCCGTGAACGTGATCATCTCGAATTGCGTGATCAACCTCTCCGCCGCCAAGGATCGCGTGTTTGCCGAGGCGTTCCGTGTGCTCAAGCCGGGCGGGCGGCTGGCCGTGTCGGACGTCGTCGTACGCGGCGAGGTGCCGTCCGCCGTTCGGCGCAGCGTCGAGCTGTGGATCGGCTGCATCGCGGGGGCGCTCGAGGAACGCGACTATCGGGCCAGGCTCGCGAAGGCCGGGTTCGAGGGCGTCGAGGTCGAGCCGACCCGTATCTACCGGACCGAGGACGCGCGCGAATTCCTGAACCGCGAGGGGATCGACGCCGACGCCATCGCGCCGGCGGTGGACGGCAAGTTCATGAGCGCGTTCATCCGCGCGCGCAAGCCGTCCGCGGTGTGAGCGGCCGCGACGGGGCCAGCCTCGGCCGCCGTCTCGTCGCGGAGGCCGTCGGGACGGCGCTCCTCCTCGCGGCGGTCGTCGGGTCCGGAATCATGGGCGAGCGCCTCGCCGGCGGCAACGTCGCGGTGGCGCTCCTCGCCAACACGCTGGCGACCGGCGCGGCGCTCGTGGCGCTCATTCTCACGTTCGGGTCGATCTCGGGCGCGCACTTCAATCCGGCGGTCACCCTGGCCGACGCGTCGCGCGGCGGGCTCGCCTGGAGCGAGGTGCCGACCTACATCACCGCCCAGATCGCCGGCGCGTTCTCGGGCGTCGCGGCGGCGCACGTGATGTTCGAGACGCCGCTCTTCTTCGCCTCGCGTCACGTCCGCTCCGGTCCGTCCCAGGTGTTCAGCGAGTTCGTGGCGACGTTCGGGCTCCTCGCGGTGATCTGGGGATGTGCGCGTCTGCGCCCCGACGCCGTCCCCTACGCGGTGGCTGCGTACATCACGGCGGCCTACTGGTTCACGGCGTCCACCTCGTTCGCGAATCCAGCGGTGACGCTCGCGCGCTCGGCCACCGATACGTTCGCGGGGATTCGCCCCGCGGACGCGCCGGCGTTCATCGCCGCCCAGCTGCTGGGGGCGGGATCCGCGACCGCCCTCTTCGGCTGGCTGACGCCTCGCTCCGCGTGATGGAAGCGACGCAGCTGTCGGTCCGCCTGGCCACCGTCGCCGACGCCCCGGCCATCGCGCGGATCCACAACGAGGGCATCGCGGACCGGATCGCCACGTTCGAGACGGAGCCAAGAACCGCCGCGCAGGTGGCGACCGCCATGGCCCAGAAGGGTGACCGCTATCCGACGATCGTCGTGCTGCGTGACGGCGAGGTCGTGGCCTGGGCCGGCGCGGGCCCCTATCGCGATCGGCCGGCCTACGCCGGCGTCGCGGAGCACTCCGTGTACGTGGCGCGACGCGCGCGAGGGGCCGGCGCCGGGCGGGCCGCGCTCGACGAACTCTGCCGTGCGTACGCGGAGCGAGGCTTCTGGAAGATCGTCTCCCGCATCTTTCCCGAGAACGTCGCGAGCCTGGCGCTGCACGAGCGCTGCGGCTTCCGCGTGGTTGGCGTCTACCGGCGACACGGCCGGCTCGACGGTGCGTGGCGCGATTGCGTCATCGTCGAGCGGCTGCTCGGCTGAGCGCCCGGCGCAGGAGGGCGTGGATCGCGACGATCTGAGCCTGACGCGGCGAGAGCCGCGGCGGGACGTCGCGGCGTTGCGGGACGACGCTCGGGGGGAGCGCGGATGCTCCCCCCGAGATTGAGCTAGTCGATCTCGTCCGGTCGGCCGCCGGCGCGCGCGCCCGCGGGCTTCTTGCCGGCGTCGGCGCCATGGCCGATGCCGTTGCCGAAGGTGATCGGCGGCTTGACCTCGAACCGGTTCTCCAGGCGATTGCGCCGCTCCTTCCACCCCTCCTGATACTCGAGCTCGTCCTCGTGCAGGGTGGCCGGCTGCTTGATCCCGTGCGCGTGGCGGAACTGGATCGCCAGCTGCGAGGCGGTGCGTCGCACCTCGTCCCACGGCGTGCCGAGCGCGAACTGATCGGAGATGGCGCCAATGCGGCCAGTGTGGATGTTGCACGAGAGCGTGATCGCCGACAGGATCGGACCGGACCAGTACGAGGTCTGCGAGTTGATCGGCATCGGCAGGATGTGCAGGTTGTGGCTGCCGCGGCAGTCGCCGGCTACCATGGGCGCGGTGGCCCAGGGGGACGTAATCTCACCCGGCGCCGGCCAGTCGCCCTGCGCGAAGGCCAAGAGCACCGGATCGTCCTTGCCGCCGTAGGTGAAGCCCTTCTTGGTCTTGATGTTGTGCAGCCGTTCGGCCGAGCAGATGTAGCCGAGCTGGTCCTTCTCGCCCTTCTCGTTGCGGCTCCACACGCGCGCGATGACGAAGCGCGAGGCGCGCGTCAGCCCTTCGATGTCGTAGAGGTCCTCGGGCGCCCGCAGGGTGATCACCTTTTCTTGTAGCCCCTTGGCGAGCTCTTCCATCTTGTTGTCGAGCGCCCGCTGGTCGCGCGGGTGGGCCCCCGCCTCGACCGCCTGCGCCTTCGTGTCGAGGTCGACGATCTCGAAGATGTAGCCGCGCTTCATCTTGGACGCGGCGATGACCAGACCCGTGTTGAACCGGGGCAGCATGTAGGCGCCGGTGGCGTAGTGGTTGAACGCCATGGGCTCGGTCTTGTCGGCGAACGACACCAGCACGGTCTGCGAGGCGTTGTCCTTGCGGACCGGGAACGGCAGCGCCACCGTCGCCGGGCCGGCGCCGCGCAGGTTGCCGGTGAAGGCGTCGGCCACCAGGTCCTGGCCGGGGCCGTAGAGGCCGAGCTCGGCCGCCTTGGTCGCGCCTTCCTGCAGCGCGTCCCACATGAGCTCGTCGACCACCGACATGTCGACCGTCTCGGCCATGATTCCGGTCACGGCACAGTCGTCGCCGGTGTGGGTCACGATCATCGAGGTGAAGATGGGCTCGCCGCGGTAGCTGTTGTTGTCGAGGACGAACTTCGCGATGATCGACTTCACTTCGTCGGCCGCCACGACGTGGCCGCCGACGCCGCCGACGTCGGCCTTGGTGGCCTTGATGTAGCGCTGCACGAGGGCCGGGTTCTTCGCGAAGACGTACGACCTGTACGAGAAGATGTTCGGCGTGTTCGTGACCGGGATCTTTTCCGCGACGGTCACTGGCAGCCCGGCGAGCTCGTCCTTCGACTGATGGTAGTCCGACATCTTGTGAGGGGGCTGGCCATCCTGTGGGCCATAGCGCCGCGCAGACATGCACGCCTCCTTGCGTGAGGGGTGGGGGATTTGGATGCTGCATTCGAGGATATCGGGGTACACTGAGGCCGTCAAGCAAGAAATTTACGGAAATGAAATTTATTTCTGGAGGATGACGGCTCCGTGAAAACGGCCCCCCTCACCTCGCGCGAGCTCCGGCAGACGGTCCATTGCCTCGAGCTCTACTACCGCCAGAGCAAGAGCCAGAAGGACATCGCCGGGGCGCTCGGCGTGTCGGCGGCGACGGTGTCGCGCCTGCTCAAGCGCGCGTTCGACGACGGCCTCGTCCGCGTCGAGCTCGATCTGCCGCGCCGCGAGCAGCTCGAGGCCGGGCTGGCCGAGCGCTTCGGCCTGCGCGACGCGGTGGTCGTCGCGGCCGGCGGGCGCGGCGACGTCAAGGAAGAGCTGGGGACCGCCGCGGCGGCCTACTTCGAGAAGATCGCCGCCAACGGGCTGCGGGTGGGGCTCTCGTGCGGATTCACGCTCTACCAGACGATCCGCCAGCTCCACGAGCGACGGTTCCGCGACCTGGCCCTCTATCCGCTGTCCGGCGAGAGCACGCTCGAGCTCGTCGACCTGTTCCCGAACACGCTCGTCGGGATGATGGCCGCGAAGTACCGCCCGCACGTGCACGCCTGGGCGCTGCCGGTGCAGCATCTGCTGTCGCTGTCGGAGATCGAGCGCGAGCGGCGCCGGCTTCTGCGCGATCCGGCGATCCGGCGCATCTACGAGGCCGCCCAAGACGTGGACATCGCCCTGGTCGGCATCGGGCTCATCGGTGAGGGCACGCCGGGATTCTGCTCGCTCGCCGAGTCCTACGGCGTCAGCGTGAAGCGGCTGCGCCAGCTGGGCGTGGTCGGCGAGATCAACTATCAGCCGTTCGACGAGGAAGGGCGCATCGTGGACCGCCCAGAGCTGCGCGCGTTGACACGGCGGGTGCTCTCGGTGCCGGGCGAGCGGCTGCAGGCGCTCTCGCGGCGGGACGACCGCTATGTCGTGGCGATCGCCGGCGGGAAGGCGAAGCTCGAGGCGGTGCGCGGCGCGGTCGCCGGGCGTTTCATGAACGTGCTGGTCACCGACGAGGACGTCGCGGCCGCGCTCCTGCGGCGCGCGAGCTGAGCGCCGGCGCTAGGCGCCGCGCGCCGGGACCGAGCCCTCTTCGAACGCGCCGATCCGCCTGAACTTTTCGTAGCGCCCGGAGACGAGATCGTCCCCGGACTGCCGCGTCAGCTCGCGGAGGTTCTCCCGGAGCGCCTCGCGCAGGTGTCCCGCCGCGCCTTCCCAGTCGCGATGGGCGCCGCCGACGGGCTCGGGCACGATCGCGTCGATCACGCCGAGCCGCAGGAGGTCGGGCGCGGTGATGCGCATCGATTCGGCCGCCTCGGGGGCCTTGGCGGCGTCGCCCCACAAGATGGCCGCGCACCCTTCCGGCGAGATCACCGAGTAGATCGCGTACTCCAGCATCAGTACCCGGTTGCCCATGCCGATCGCGAGCGCGCCGCCACTGCCGCCCTCGCCGGTCACGATCGAGAGGATGGGCGTCCTGAGTGCTGCCATCTCACGGAGGTTCCGGGCGATCGCCTCGGCCTGGCCGCGCTCCTCGGCGCCGAGGCCGGGATAGGCCCCGGGCGTGTCGATGAACGTGACGAAGGGCTTGGCGAACTTCTGGGCGAGGTGCATGAGGCGCAGCGCCTTCCGGTAGCCCTCGGGGTGCGGCATGCCGAAATTCCGGGCGATCTTCTCGCGCGTGTCCCGCCCTTTCTGATGGCCGATGACGACGACCCCCTGCTCTTCGAACCGCGCCAGGCCGCCGACGACGGCCGCGTCGTCGCCATAGACGCGATCGCCGTGGAGCTCGACGAAATCCTCGAAGAGGAGCTTGATGAAGTCGCGGGTGTGCGGGCGCTTGGGGTGTCGCGCGAGCTGCGTGCGCTGCCAGGCGGTCAGGCTCGCGTAGGTGCGCTGGCGCAGGCGCGCGAGCCGCTCCTCGAGCTTCGCGATCTCCTCGCGAGCCTTCGGCGCGTTCTCCTCGGCCTGGAGCGCCGCGATCCGGGTCTCGATGTCGAGGAGTGGCTGCTCGAAGTCAAGCGCGTCCGGCATAGTCCACGCTGACCGAGCCCGGCCCGAGGCGGCTCTCGCCCTCGGCCACGAGCTCACGGCTTCCGTCCACCGAGAGGCCGCGCGTACGAACGACGACTTCTTGGCCTTCGAGGACGAGATGCAGGAAGACCGGCACGCGGCCGGGGTGCTCCTCGCAGAGCTGACGCACGGCCGCGAGCGCGGCGCTCGGGTCCTCGCCCGGCGTCACACGGATGCGGCAGGCGTTCGGCTCGCTCGCGCCGCCGCCGTTGCGCGGGCGACCGCCCGACTCGGCGAGCGCTTGCGCCAACTCACGGACGTCTTCGGCGAGAACGACTCGCCCCTTGTCGCCGTCGTCGACTCGGCCGCGGACCAGCAGTGGCTCGCGCTCGCCGGAGCGCAGACACGTGGCCGCCGACTTGAACGGCTCCGGGAACACCGTGACCTCGACGGTACCCTCCATGTCCTCGAGCGTGAAGAACGCCATCCGATTGCCGCCCTTCGTCGAGGTTTCCTTGAGGCCGGTCGCGTGCCCGAACAGCAGGACGCGCGCCCCGTGACCCTTGGCCGCGAGGTCGGCGGACGTCGTGACGCCCAGCGGCTCGACGACGCCGCGGTATCGCGCCAGCGGATGTCCCGAGATGTAGAAGCCGAGGACTTCCTTCTCGAACGCCAAGCGCTGATCGGCATCCCACTCCGGCATGATCTCGGCGGGCGCGCTCACCCGGGCCGGCGCCGCGGCCGGCATCATCTCGAAGAACGAGCCCTGGCCCTCGGCGCGGTCGCGCTGCTGGCGCTGGCCGCTCTCGAGCGCCGTGTCGGTGGTGGCCAAGAGATGCGCGCGCGTGAGGCCGAGCGAGTCGAACGCGCCGGCCTTGATGAGGCTCTCCACCACGCGCCGGTTGACGAGCCGGAGATCGACCCGCGCGCAGAAATCCTCGAGCATCTTGAACGTGCCCTCGGCGCTGCGCGATTTCAGGATCGACTGCATCGCCGCCTCGCCCACGTTCTTGATCGCGGCCAGGCCGAAGCGAACCGTGTCGCCGGCGACGGAGAACTGAACGGCCGATACGTTTACGTCAGGCGGCACTACCTGGATACCCATCGCGCGGCACTCTTCGATGTACTTCACGATCTTGTCGGTGTCCCCCATTTCGGAGGTCAGCAAGGCGGCCATGAACTCGACCGGATAGTTCGCCTTGAAGTACGCGGTCTGGTAGGCGACGAGCCCGTACGCCGCGCCGTGCGATTTGTTGAACCCATAGCCCGCGAACTTCTCCATCAGCTCCCAGACGCGCTCGGCCTTCGCGGCGGAGGTGTTGCGCTCGCGGCACCCGTTGACGAACTTCTCGCGCTGCTTGGCCATCAGCTCGCGGTCCTTCTTGCCCATGGCCCGGCGCAGGATGTCGGCCTCGCCCATCGTGAAGCCCGCCATCTCGGAGGCGATCTGCATGATCTGCTCTTGATAGACCATGATCCCGTACGTCTCCCGCGTGAACTTCTCCATGGCCGGGTGCTCGTACGTGATCTTGGACCGCCCGTGCTTGCGCTGGATGAAGTCGGGGATGAGCTCCATCGGGCCGGGCCGGTAGAGCGAGACCATGGCGATCAGGTCTTCGAGCTGCCCGGGCCGGAGCCCGCGAAGCGCGTCGCGCATGCCCGACGACTCGAGCTGGAACACGCCGAACGTCTTCGCCTCGGAGAGCATCTCGTACGTCTTCTTGTCGTCGAGCGGCAGCCGGTCGAGATCGAGCTCGAGCCCGCGCGATTCCTTGATCAGCGCCACCGTGTTGGCCAGCACGGTGAGCGTCCGGAGACCGAGGAAGTCCATCTTGAGCAGGCCGAGCTTCTCGATCGGTCCCATCGCGTAGCCGGTAATCAGCTCGGGGCGCTTGGGGTCCTTGTAGAGCGGGATGTGCTCCTCGAGCGGTTCGTCGGAGATCACGACGGCCGAGGCGTGCACCGAGGCGTGACGCGTGCAGCCCTCGAGCGTGCGGGCGATCTCCCACAGCTCGCGCACGTTCGCCTGGCCCCGCACCATCTCGGCCAGCGGCAGCGACTTCTGATAGGCGTCGTCGAGCGTGATGTTCAGCGGGAAGTTCGGCACGAGCTTCGCGATGCGGTCGACGTCGCCGTAGGGCATGCCGAGCACGCGCCCAACGTCGCGGATCGCCGCCTTGGCGCCGAGCGTCCCGAACGTGATGATGTGGGCGACCCGGTCGCGCCCGTAGCGCTCGGCGACGTAGCGGATGACCTCGTCCCGGCGGTCGTCCGAGAAATCGATGTCCATGTCGGGCATCGAGATCCGCTCGGGGTTCAAGAATCGCTCGAAGAGCAGCCCGTATCGTATCGGATCGATGTTCGTGATCCCCAGGCAGTAGGCCGTCAACGAGCCCGCCGACGAGCCGCGCCCGGGCCCGACCGCGATCCCCTGCTCGCGGGCGTAGCGGATGAAGTCCCAGACCACCAGGAAATAGCCCGCGAAGCCCATCTTCTCGATGACGGCGAGCTCGTGGGCCAGCCGCGCCTCGACGGCGTCGCCGGGCGTCGCTCCGTAGCGCCGCCGGAGCCCCGCGTGGGCCAGCTCGTGCAGGTAGCCGTCAAGCGTGTGCCCGTCGGGAACGAGGTAGCGCGGCAGGTGGAACTGGTTGAAGTCGAGCGTGAGGTTGCAGCGCTCGGCCACCGCCAGCGTGTTCTGGCAGGCCTCGGGTAGCTCCGCGAAGACGCGCGCCATCTCCTCGGCCGACTTGATGTAGAACTCCTGCGTCGAGAACCGGAAGCGCCCGGTGTCTTGCAGATTCGTGCCGGTCTGGATGCAGAGCAGCGCCTCGTGGGCGCGGGCGTGGCCTCCCTCGAGATAGTGCGAGTCGTTCGTGCCGACGACCGGAGCGCCGATCGACTTGGCGATCCGCAGGGTTTCGGCCATGACCCGCTCCTGCTCCTCGAGCCCGTGCGCCTGGACCTCCATGAAGTAGTGGTCCTTGCCGAAGACCTCCTGGTACCACCCGGCGGTCTCCCGGGCCTTCGTGGCGTCGCCGGCGCTGAGTATGCGTGAGACCTCGGAGTTCAGACAGCCCGAGAGGACGAGGAGGCCGTCGGCGTGCTGGGCCAGCAGCTCGCGATCGACGCGCGGCTTGTAGTAGAAGCCCTCGAGGAACGCCCGGGACACCAGCTTGACGAGGTTCTTGTACCCCGCCCGATTGCGGACGAGGACCGTCAGGTGGTTGGCGCCCTCGTAGCCGCCATCCTGCGAGCCCCGCTCCTTCCGGCCGCCCGGCGCCACGTAGAGCTCGCAGCCGAGAATCGGTTTGACGCCGGCCTTCTGGGCCGCCAGGTAGAAGTCGATCGCGCCGAAGAGATTGCCATGATCGGTCAGCGCGATCGCCGGGAACTTGAGCTCCCTGGCTTTGTCGACGAGCTTCTCGAGCCGGGCGGCGCCGTCGAGCAGGCTGTACTCGGAATGGACGTGGAGGTGGACGAATTCGCTGTGCTGCATCAAGCTCCCGGCTACTCCCACTCGATCGTGGAAGGCGGCTTGGAGGAGATGTCGAAGACGACCCGGTTGACGCCTTTCACTTCGTTGATGATCCGGGTGCTGATCGTGCCGAGGAGATCATAGGGCAGCCGCGCCCAGTCCGCAGTCATCGCGTCCTGGCTCGTGACGGCCCGCACCGCGATCACGTGCGCGTAGGTCCGGTAATCGCCCATGACGCCGACGGTCCTGATGGGCAGCAGGACGGCGAACGCCTGCCACAAGGCTCGCTCGAGCCCTGCGCTCCGAACCTCTTGCTGCACGATGGCGTCGGCCTCGCGGAGCAGATCGAGCCGGTCCGCCGTCACCTCACCGAGGACGCGGATCGCCAGCCCGGGGCCCGGGAACGGCTGCCGCCAGACGATCTCGGGAGGAAGCCCGAGGAGCCCGCCGAGCTTGCGGACCTCGTCCTTGAAGAGCTCGCGCAGCGGCTCGACGAGCTTGAATTGCATCTTCTGCGGGAGTCCCCCCACGTTGTGGTGCGTCTTGATCGTGGCCGAGGGCCCGCGAAACGAGACCGACTCGATGACGTCGGGATAGAGCGTGCCCTGGGCGAGCCACGGGATCTCGCCGAGCTTTCTGGCCTCGTCCTCGAACACCGCGATGAACTCGGCCCCGATCCGCTTGCGCTTGATCTCCGGGTCCGTCACGCCGCGGATCGCGTCGAGGAATCGAGCGGATGCATCGACGTGGATGAGGTTCATCTTGAATGCGTCACGGAACGTGTGGACGACGGACTCGGCCTCGCCCGCTCGAAGGAGCCCGTTGTCGACGAAGACGCACGTGAGCTGGTCGCCGATCGCGCGGTGGACCAGGACGGCGACCACCGAGGAGTCGACGCCACCCGAGAGCGCGCACAGCACGCGCTGTCCATTCACCTGCGCGCGGATCGCCTCGACAGTCGTGTCGATGAAGCCGGCCATCGACCAGGTCCGGTTCACCCCGCACGCGGTGAGGAAGTTGTCGAGGATCGTCCGCCCCTGCGGGGTGTGGAGGACCTCCGGATGGAACTGGACCGCGTAGAGCCGGCGGTCCTCGTCCGCCATCGCCGCGACCGGGCAGTTCGGGGTCCTGGCGAGCGGGACGAAGCCCTTCGGCGGCCGAAGCACGGTGTCGCCGTGGCTCATCCAGACCGTGACGCGGCCGGTGGGCTCGGGCTCGACGCCGCGGAACAGCGGGCTCGCGCCCTGCAAGGTGATCTCCGCCTTGCCATACTCCCGGCGCTCGGCCGGAATCACGTGGCCCCCCAGGAGATAGCCCATCGCCTGCATCCCGTAGCAGATTCCCAGGACCGGAATGCCGGCGTCGAACAGCTCCTTGGGCGGCAGCGGCGCGCCCTCCTCGTAGACGCTCGACGGTCCGCCGGAGAGGATGATGCCCTGGTAGCCCGCCGATAGGATCTCAGCGAGCGGATGCGCGCAGGAGAAGATCTCGGAGTAGACGGACATCTCGCGGACCCGCCGTGCGATCAGCTGTGTGTACTGACCGCCGAAATCGAGGACCGCGATCTTGCCGGCGCCGCCCGACATCGGCGCCCCGCTACCGCGGGCGCCCGAGCTTCTGAGCCTGCTGGAAGACCTTGCCTTCGGTCTTGATCGTGGGCGCGATGATCAGCTCGGTCTGCTGCAGGTCGCGGATCGTGCGCGCCCCGACCGAGCCCATGCACGTCCGGATCGCCCCGACGAGGTTGAGCGTGCCGTCCTCAGTGAACGCCGGCCCGAAGAGGATCTGCTCGAGCGAGCCCGCGCTCCCCACGCGGATCCGGGTGCCGCGCGGCAGGTTGGCGTGCGGCGTCGCCATGCCCCAGTGGTAGCCGCGTCCGGGCGCTTCGATCGCGCGCGCGAAGGCCGACCCGATCATGACCGCGTCGGCGCCCGACGCGAACGCCTTGCACACGTCGCCGCCCGTCGTCATGCCGCCGTCGGTGATGATCGGCACGTAGCGCCCGCTCCGCTTCCAGTAGAAGTCGCGCGCGGCGGCGGCGTCGGCGGTGGCGGTCACCTGCGGCACGCCGAGCCCGAGCACCTCGCGGCTCGTGCAGGCCGCGCCGGGGCCCACGCCGATCAGAAGCGCGTCGGCGCCCACGTCCATCAGCTCGAGGCAGGCCTCGTAGGTCACGACGTTGCCGATGACGAGCGGGATGGCCAGCTGCTTTTTCAGCTTGCGGAGATCGACCGGCGTGTACTCGGTGGCGATGTGCCGAGCCGTGGTGACCGTCGACTGGACCACGAAGATGTCCGCGCCGGCCTCCTGCGCGATCTGGGCGAACCGCTCGGCGCGCTGGGGGATCGAGGAGACGACGGCCGGCCCTCCGCCCTTCTTGATCTCGCTGATCCGCTGATGGATCAGCTCTTCCTTGATCGGCTCGCCGTAGATCGACTGGATGATCTTGGTGGCCTCTTCCTGGCTGGCCGAGACGATCCGTTCGAGTACTTCGGACGGGTTCGCATAGCGGGAGAAGATGCCCTCGAGGTTCAGCACGGCCAGGCCCCCGTGGCGCCCCATCTCGATCGCGAGCCGGGGCCCGACGACCCCGTCCATGGCCGCGGCGATGATCGGCAGGTCGAAGTGGTGGCCGCAGAGCTCCCAGGAGATGTCGACTTCGTTCGGGTTGATCGTGACCGCCCCGGGCACGAGCGCGATGTCGTCGAACCCGTATGCGACCCTGGCCTTGCGCCCTCGGCCGACCCACATCCCCATCGGCTAGCCTCCTTCGGAGCCGTCCGCCCATTTGCGCCCTGGGTCCTGCATATAGTGATATAGCGCGACCCGACCTACTAGATTTCGTAGAGTATAACCACGAGGTCGAGCGGTGTCAACGCCGTGAAGGTGCCGGGTGGGCCTCTTCGTAGAGCATCCTGAGCCCGTCGAGCCTGAGGTTGTCGTCCACCCGTTCGATGCACCTGGCGACGTCGGTCAGGAGCCCGGCGTTGCCGCCGGTGGCGACCACCTTGGCCCCTCCCCCCAGCTCGGTCTGCATCCGTTCGACCAAACCCTCGACCAGACCGGCATAACCGTAGATGGCGCCTGACTGAAGATTGGTCGTCGTGTTGCGTCCGATCGCCTCCTTCGGCCTGACGAGCTCGACCCGGGACAGCCGCGCGGCCCGGTTGATCAGGGCCTCCACCGAGGTGACGATCCCCGGGGCGATGGCGCCCCCGATGAACTCCCCCCGGCGGTTCACGCAGTTGAACGTCGTGGCCGTGCCGAAGTCGATCACGATCAGCGGCGGGCCGTACTTCGCGAGGGCGGCGAAGGCGTCGACGTAGCGGTCGGCGCCGACCTCGCGCGGGGCGTCGACGGACAGGGGCATCCGCGTGTTCACGCCCGGCTCGACGAAGTACGGCGGCCGGTCGAAGTACTTCTCGCACATCCACTCGAGCGTCTGCTGGACCGGGGGGACCACGTTCGAGATCGACACGCCGTCGACGGACGCAGCCCGGATTCCCCGCGACTGCAGGAGTGTCTCGATGAAGAGCCCGTACTCGTCGGCCGTCTGCTCGCGCCGGCTGGTGAGACGCCACGAGACGAGCAGACGCTCGCCGTCGAACACGCCGATCTTCGTGTTGGTGTTGCCGACGTCGGCGACGAGCAGCATCGACCGGCCTCCTCGGGTCAGCTCGCGGGAACGGGCGCGCTCACCGCGTCGCCCGAGCTCACCGCCCCCGCGAGCACGCGCTTGATGGAGCCGCCGACGTCGATCAGCAGTGCGCCGTCGGCATCGAGGTCGGCCGCGATGCCGGTGACGCTATCGACAGTGACCCGCCGCCCCATGGTGTCGCTCAGCCGCCGCCACGCCTCGCGCACGGGACCGAAGCCCTCGCTCTCCAGCCGAGCCCGCCAGGCGTCGAACTCCTCCAGCAGTGCCGCGAGCATCGACTCGCGACTCGGCGCGCGTCCGGTCTCGAGCGCGACCGAGGTCGCGCTCGCCGCCAGATCGGGCGGGAAGTCGCGCTGACCGAGGTTGATGCCGACGCCGACGATCGTGACGACGGACGACCCGGTTCGAGCCGAGCCGTCCGAGTCCGCGCCGCCCCGACGAGACTCCAGCAGGATGCCCGCGATCTTCCGGCCCGCGACGAGGACGTCGTTCGGCCACTTGAGCCGCGCGTCCACGCGAGCGACGCGGCGCAGCGCCTCGGCGACGGCGACCGCGGTCGTGAGCGACAAGGTGGAGAGCAGCGACTGCGGAAGGCGCGGCCGGACGATGATCGAGGCCAGCAGGCTCGTCCCGGCGGAAGCGCTCCAGGTCCTGCCGCGGCGGCCCCGGCCCGCCAGCTGCTGGTCGGCCACGACCACCGTGCGGTCGGCGGCGCCGCGCTCGGCGAGCGCGAAGGCGACGGACTGGGTCGAATCGACGGTGCCGAGACGGACGATGACCCCCGGAGCGCTACTGCCGGGCATCGTCGAACCAGCCGAGGCTCGCGACGAGCTTGGCGCGCACGGCTTCCTGCTCGGCGAGGCGCTCCCGCTCCTTCGCGACGATCTCCGCGGGCGCGCGCTCGGCAAAATCCGGCTTCGCCAGCTTCGTGCTGGCGAACTCGATCCGCTCGTCGACCTTGGCGATCTCCTTCTCGATCCGCTGGCGCTCCGTCGCCGGGTCCACGATGCCCGCCAGCTCGACGTAGAGCTCCGAGCCGCCGATGACGGCTATCGCCGAGCTCCGCGGCCGCGTGGCGCGCGGATCGACGGTCAGCCGGACGCGCCCCAGCGCGTCGATCAGGGCGCGGTTGGCGGTGAAGAGCTCCACCGCGTCGGCTCCCGGCCGGAGCGTCGCCGCGAGCGTGGCGCCGGGCGCGATCCGCATCTCGCCGCGGATGTTGCGCACGGCGGTGACCAGGTCCATGACCGCCGTCATCTGGCGCTCGGCCTGCGCGTTGCGGTCCTTCTTCGTCGGCCGCGGGTACGGGGCGAGCATGATCGTGTCGCCCTTGTGCGGCAGCCGCTGCCAGATCTCCTCGGTGATGAAGGGCGTGAATGGATGCAGCAGCCGGAGCGTGGTCTCGAGCACGCGAACGAGCGTGGCCTGCGTGCGCGCGCGCCGGCCCGGATTCTCGGCGTGATAGAGGGCCAGCTTGGCGATCTCCAGATACCAGTCGCAGAGCTCGTGCCACAGGAACTGGTAGAGTGCCGAGGCCGCGTCGCTGAATCGGTATCGCCGGAGCGCCGTGCGGACCTCCGCGATGGTCGCCGCCAGGCGGCTCTCGATCCAGACGTCGGCGAGCTCCGGAGGCGTCTTCTTCGCCAACGCCGGATCGAAGCCGCTCAGGTTCGACAGGACGAGCCGCGAGGCGTTCCAGAGCTTGTTGGCGAAGTTCCGGTAGCCCTCGATGCGCTCCTCGGAGATCCGGATGTCCCGGCCCTGCGCGAGCGCCGCGAGCGTGAAACGGAACGCGTCCGTCCCGTACTTCTCCATGACCACGAGTGGGTCGGCGACGTTGCCCTTCGACTTCGACAGCTTCTGGCCTTCGGCGTCGCGCACGATCGCGTGCAGGTACACGTCGCGGAACGGCACGTCCTTCATGAAGTGGATCCCGAGCATCGCCATGCGCGCGACCCAGAAGAACAGGATGTCCGGCCCCGTGACGAGCACGGAGGTCGGATAGTACGTGCGGAGGTCGACCGTGTCGTCGGGCCAGCCGAGGGTCGAGAACGGCCAGAGGCCGGACGAGAACCACGTGTCGAGCGTGTCCGGATCCTGGCGCAACGCTCCCCCGCATTTCGGGCACGCGTGCAGGTCCTCCTTCGATACGTGCACGGAGCCGTCGGCGTCGCAGTACCACGCCGGGATGCGGTGACCCCACCAGAGCTGGCGCGAGATGCACCAGGGATGGATGTTCTCCATCCAGTGGTAGTAGGTCTTCGTCCAGTTGCGCGGGAAGATCGTGATCCGTCGCTCGCGTACGGCCATGATCGCCGCCTCGGCCAGGGGCTTGACGTTCACCCACCACTGCTTCGACACGAGCGGCTCGACGACCGTCTTGCTGCGATAGCAGACGCCGACGGCGTGGCGATAGGGCTCGATCTTCTCGATCAGCCCGAGCGCCTTCATGTCCTCGACGATGCGCCGGCGGCACTCGAAGCGATCCATGCCGGCGTACCGGCCGGCCTCGGCCGTCATCTTGCCGTCGAAGCCGATCACGGTCTTGATCGGGAGGTTGTGCCGCCGTCCGATCTCGAAGTCGACCGGATCGTGCCCCGGGGTCACCTTGATGACGCCGGTGCCGAACTTGGGATCGACGGCCTCGTCCGCGACCACCTTCACCCTGACCGTGCCGTCCACCGACGGCACCTCGAGCGTCTGGCCCACGAGGTGCCGGTAGCGCCTGTCCTTGGGATGGACGGCCAGGCCGGTGTCGCCGAGCTTCGTCTCTGGCCGCACCGTGCCCAGGGTGACCGGCCCGTACTTGATGTAGACGAACTCGTCGTCGCGCTCCTCGCGCTCCACCTCGATGTCGGACAGGACCGTCTGACAGACCGGGCACCAGTTGACGATGCGGTCGTCACGGTAGATCAGCCCTTCTTCCGAGAGCCGCACGAACGCTTCCCGCACCGCGCGCGAGAGGCCCGCGTCCATCGTGAAGCGCTCGCGCGACCAGTCGCACGAGGCGCCGAGGCGTCGGAGCTGGCGGACGATCTGGCCTCCGGACTCTTCCTTCCACTGCCAGGCCCGTGCGAGGTATGCCTCGCGGCCGAGGTCTTGCTTCGTCTTGCCCTCGGCGGTGAGCATGCGCTCGAGGAGCACGTGCACGGCGATCGAGGCGTGATCCGTTCCGGGGAGCCAGAGCGTGTTGAAGCCGTCCATGCGCTTCAGGCGCGTCAGCGTGTCCTGCAGGGTCATGGTCAGCGCGTGACCCCAGTGGAGTGACCCCGTCACGTTGGGCGGGGGCATCGAGATCGAGTACGGCTTGCCCTTGGCCCCCGGATCCGCGCGGAAGTAGCCGCGCGCCTCCCAGAGCGGATACCAGCGCGCCTCGACCGCCGCGGGATCGTACCGGTCCGGGATGTCGCCGGTCGGCGCGTTCGGCGTCGGCGCGCTCACGGGAGCACCGGCCCGGCGGCGACCAGCCGCCAGCGCGCGCCGCCGCGCTGGAACGTCAGCGCCCACGGCGTGTGCTCGGCCATCGCCGCGACCGAGACCGACTGCGGATTGGTGGTGCTGTCGGCGGCGTCGCACGCGGTATCGGGGCGCAGGGTCGACGGAAGCCGCCGACGGACCTGCGCGTCGGCCACGAGCTTCGTCAGGCTCGCCTCGTCTCCCGACGCCAGCGCGTCGAAGAGCTGGGTGACCGTCGCTCTGAGCTCCCGGTGCCAGGCGTTGACCTCCCGCCCGGCGCGACGGACGAGCGTGCCGCTCTCCGGCGCGGCGCGGAACACGTCCTCGGCTTCGGTCTGTCCCTCGCATCCGGGGGTGTGACCGGGATAGTCGGGCTCGTAGCGCACGCGGATCTCGCCGGAGCGCACCGAGTACGCGCGCGCCATCAGCCCCTCGGGGAACAGATCGCTCGAGGACCACACGACGCGGAGGTCGTCGCCGTGCTGGCGCACGAGGTCGAGACGCAGCGCGCGGATCCCACGGCCCGTGGCCGGGCCCTCCCAGGCGGTGACGAACTGGGCGGCGCCGCCCGGCGCGGGCGCCCACGGATAGACCACGGGGCGCCCGTCGCGAGACAAGGTCGTCAGAAGCGCCGCCTCGCCGCCGAGTCGTCCGTACACGCGCACCGAGTTGACCCCAGGCGCGTCGCTCATCTGGAACGCGCCGACCATGAGCCGGCCGACGCGGACGACGTCGACGGCAGCGGCGCCCCAGGCCTCGCCGAAGGCGTCGAGTCGATCCTGGAGGAAGCCGGTCGAGGCGTAGAGGCCGCCGGTGCCGAGGCTCTCGACGATCTCCTCGTCGAGGAGCGCGTACATCTCGCGATATGCGTCGGCCGAGCCGTCGGGCGCGCCGTTTCCGAGCGACCGCGCGCGCGCGAGGGTGCGGAACTGATCGAGACGATCGAGAGGGCCGGCGGCGTCCGGACGGTCGGTCACGAGGACGGCGGCGCCCAACATCGCGAGTCCGGCGAGCAATTTCCGCGTCCTGCCACGAGTTAGCCGGCTCACCCGCCTATGGTACAACAGACTCGTGCGGTTCCCGGTCCTCGATCGGTACATCGCGCGCGAGCTGGTCTCCCCCTTCGCGTTCAGCTGCGCGTTGTTGACGTTCTTCCTGGTCATCGATCGGATCTACCACCTCACCGACCTCGTGATCACCAAGGGCGTCCCCTTCTATCTGGTGATGCAGCTGCTCGTGATCATGCTGCCGTCGTTCCTGGCGCACACGCTCCCGATGGCCCTGCTGGTCGCGGTGCTGCTCGCGGGTGGGCGGCTGGCGAGCGACCTGGAGATCGTGGCGTGCAAGGCAGCGGGCGTGAGCGCGCTCCGGCTGTTCCGACCGGTTCTGGCGGCCTCGCTGCTGATCGCCGTGGTGACGGCGGGGCTGACCCTGATCGTGAACCCGGCGGCGAACGGCGAGTTCCAGCGGCAGCTGTTCCGGATCGTGCAGGCCCGGGCGGCGAGCGGGCTGCAGGAGCGGATCTTCAATTCGACGTTCGGCGACCTGACGATCTACGTGGAGGACGTGAGCACCTCGCAGGTGGCGCTGCGGGGGATCCTGCTGTCGGACGAGCGCGACCCGACCCTCTCGCGAATCATCTCCGCGCGCGAGGGCCGGCTGCTCACGGACGAGGCCAACCGGCGCATCACCTTGCGCATGCTGAACGGCGCGGTCAACGAGGCCGACATCGTGCCGGTCGACGTGCCGAAGGCCGCCACGGCGGACGCCCCCTCCCCGACCGGCGGCGCTGCCGGCGCCTCGCGCTATCGCTACACGCGCTTCGACATCTACGACATGAGCCTGTCCGTCGATTCTCCGCTCAAGGGCGCGCCGCGGGTGGAGAAGCCCGAGAAGGATCTCTCGCTCGGCGATCTCGCGGCGAAGATCGCCGAGTACCGGAACGACCCGCACAGCCGCGCGCCGTTCGAGATCGAGCGCCACAAGCGCTACGCCTTGCCGCTGGCCGCGCTGGTCTTCGGGCTGGTCGCGTTTCCGCTGGCGATCCGCTCGCACCGTGGGGGCCGGAGCATCGCCCTGGTGGGCAGCCTCGCGATCCTCGTCACGTATTACCTGATGATGACCTCGCTCGAGGGCGCGGCGCTGCGCGTGCGCATTCCGGCCGGCGTGGCGATCTGGGCGGCGAACGTGGTCTTCGGCGTCGTGGGGCTCGGGCTCCTGATCGCGACGGCGCGCGAGTGGCGGTGGCCGGCGATGCCCGCGCTGTGGCGCGTGCTAGAAGCGCTGCGCCGCGCGCTGCCGGGGCGTCCGGCCTGGCGCCCGCGCCCCCACCAGGCCGCCGGCTCGCGCGACTCGACGCACATCATCGATCGGTATCTCGTGCGCGAGTACGTCGCGTTCATGGGGATCGGCCTGGCCGTCGCGTCGGCGCTCTTCGTCGTGATCGATCTGGTGAAGACCCTGGACAAGTATCTCCGGGTGAAGCCGCCGCTGATGTACATCCTCGAGCACTTTGCCTACCGGCTCCCGGCGGCGCTGCACGACGGGCTGCCGGTCGTCATGCTCGTAGCGACGATCTTTCTCTTTTTGACCTTGAGCCGCTACCACGAGCTGACCGCGCTCAAGGCGGCGGGCGTGAGCCTGTATCGGGTCAGCGCGCCGGTACTCGGCGTGGGGCTGCTGGTGGCGGTCGGCGCGGGGCTCTTCCAGGAGCTGGCCCTGCCGGTGCTCAACGAGCGCGGTGACGAGGTGGATCGCGTGAAGATCCGCGGGCAGGCGCCCAAGCACCTGCAGTCGCGCCAGCGGTTGTGGGTGCGGAGCGCGGACACGCGGTTCTACCGGGTCGAGCTCCTGAGCCCCGCGACGAACGACCTCTACGGGGTGACGATCCTGGAGCTGGATCGGGAGTTCCGGCTGACCGGGCGGCTCGACGCACGGCGGGCGCACTGGACGACCGGGGGGTGGGAGCTGAGCGAGGGCGCGTACCGCGAGGTCGGCGCCGACGGCAAGGTGCAGACGGTCCCGTTCGGGTGGACGGCGATGGATCTGAAGGAGGAGCTGGAGGACTTCCTGCGGATCCAGAAGCCGGTGAGCACGATGAGCTTCTGGGAGCTCAGGGACTACATCGCCCAGCTGGAGACCGCGGGGTTCCAGATCCGCAAGTATCTCGTGGAGCTCTACTCGAAGCTCTCGTTTCCGCTGGTGAATCTGGTCATGGTCCTCGTGGCGATCCCGTTCGCGCTGCAGTCGCCGCGCGGCGGGCGCCTGTTCGGGATCGGTCTGGCCATCGTGATCATGGCCGGCTACCTGGTCGTCCACTACGTGGCGCTGGCGTTCGCGCGCGCGGACCTCTTGCCGCCGCTGATCGCGGCGTGGACGGCCAACGTGATCTTCATGGGCATCGGCGTCTCGCTCCTGCTGCGCGCTCGCACCTGAGCTCGCTGTCCCGTTGACAGTTCCCCCGGACCGCAGCATCATTCGACAGCAATTTAGAGCCGCGTCTCGGCCGGGCGGGTGACCCCGTCGGCCCGGAGCGCGGACCGCTTCGTCACCACTCGGGAGAGACTCGATGACGATCACGGTATACGGCGCCGGCGCGATCGGCGGCGTGACCGGCGCGGCGCTCGCTCGAGCCGGCCACGACGTCCTGCTCGTCGATCGCGCGGAAGACCACGTCGTGGCGATGAATGCCCACGGTCTCACCGTCGAGAGCCGCGATGGCGCGGTCACCGTGCCGGTTCGCGGGATCTCGCCGGGCGCGCTCGGCCCGGGGCTCGATCTGGTGCTCCTGGCCGTCAAGTCGCAGGACACGCCGGCCGCGCTCGAGGTCCTGGCCCCTCGCCTGGCCGCGGACGGCGCGATCGTGTCGCTGCAGAACGGGCTCAACGAGGAGCTGATCGCGCGAGCGGTGGGCGCCGGGCGGACGGTCGGATGCCTGGTCAACTGGGCCGCGGACTGGATCGCGCCGGGTCGGATTCTGCACGGCGGTCACGGCGCGCTGGTGCTCGGCGAGCTCGACGGCCGCCTGAGCGACCGCGTCCAGGATCTGGCCAAGCTGCTGGCCGTCGTGGCGCCGACCGAAGTCACCGACAACGTGCTCGGCTACACGTGGGCCAAGCACGTGTGCGGCGCCTTGCTAGTCGCCACCGCCGTCGTGGACGCCCACGTGTACGAGGTGGTCGAGCGCTCGCCCGAGGTGCAGCAGATGCTCGTCGCGCTCGTCGTCGAGAACATGCGCGTGGCCGAGGCCGCCGGCATCCGCCTGGAGCCCTTCGACGAGTACGCGCCCGCTGACTATCGCGCCGCCGCGCGGGGCGACCTGGCCGCCCGGCAGCGCGCCATGGCGATCATCGGCCGGCACTATCGCCAGCACACGAAGACCAAGACCGGCATCTGGCGCGATCTCGTCGTGCGCCGGCGCAAGACCGAGGTCGGCGCGCTCCTCGGCGCGACGGTGACGAAGGCGCGGACGCTCGGCCTGGCGATGCCGCTCACCGAGCGGCTCATCGCGATGATCGAGGATCTCGAGCTCGGGCGGCGCGTCATGAGCTGGGCCAACATCGACGAGCTGGTGGCGGCGAGCCGGAGGAGCGCATGACGGCGGCGTGGGACTATCGCGATCCGCTGGAGCCGGCGCTGGCCGCCCAGGTGTCGGACAAGACGCTCATGGAGCACGTGCGCACGATCGGCTCGCTCGAGCGCGAGTCGGGCAGCCCGGGCGAGGCCCAGGCCTTCGACTACATCGAGCGCGTCTTGAAGTCCTACGGGGTCGAGGTCGAGCGGCGCGAGATCGAGGCCTACATCAGCCTGCCGCTCGAAGGACGCGTCCACGTGCCGGACGGGACCGCGATCGAGGGGCTCACGCACTCGTTCTCGACATCGGTCGAGGCGCTCGAAGGCGAGCTCGTGGACGTCGGCGACGGACGCCCCGCCGATTTCGCGCGCGCCGGCGCGGCCGGGAAGATCGCGCTCATCAACGGCCTCTCCGCCCCCAGCCGCGCCTGGGCCGCTCAGCAGGCGGGCACGCTCGGACAGATCTTCGTCCTCATGGAGCACCTGCACAACATGATCGTGACGACGATCTGGGGCACGCCGTCGCCGGACACGGCCTGGCGCATTCCGGCGGTCCCGTGCCTCTCGGTGCTCGCCGCCGACGGTCAGCGGCTGCGCGCGCTCCTGGCGCGGGGACCCGTGCGGGTGCGGATGACCACGCGCGTGCGCACGGGCTGGATGCCGATTCCGCACCTGGTCGGCGAGCTGACCGGACGTCACGATGACCGGTTCGTCCTCTTCTCCGGGCACGTCGATTCGTGGCACTACGGCGCGATGGACAACGGGACCGCGAACGCCACCATGCTCGAGGTGGCGCGGCTCCTCGCCAGCCGGCGCGACTCGCTCCGCCGCGGCATTCGTTTCGCGTTCTGGTCCGGCCACTCGCACGGCCGCTACGCCGGCTCGACGTGGTACGCCGATCATGCCTGGCGCGAGCTGCACCAGCGCTGCGTGCTCCACCTCAACGTCGACTCGACCGGCGCGCGCGGCGCCACCGACTATTCCGTGCTGCACGCGACGGAGGACGCGCAGCGCTGCGCCGAGACCGTCGTGGCCGACGTCACGGGCCAGCGGAGCCGGGGGCGGCGCTTCTCGCGCGCGGGCGACCAGTCGTTCTGGGGCGCCGGAGTGCCGTCGGCCTTCATGTCGCTCTCGGGACTCCCGAAGCAGGACACCGATCTGTCGCGCGCCATGGAGCGTCTGGTCGGCAGCGCCGGGTTTCCGTGGTGGTGGCACACGAAGGACGACACGATCGACAAGATCGACGCCGACGTGCTGGTGCTCGACACCAAGGTCTATCTCGCCTCCGCGCTGCGCTGGCTGAACGCGCCCGTGCTGCCGCTCGACCACGGACGCGCCGCGCGCGGCCTGCTCGCCGAGCTGGAGACGTTGCAGGCGGCCGCCGGCACCCGATTCGACCTGACGCCCGCGGTCGCCGCCGCGCGCGCGCTGAACGATCGGCTCGCCCGGGTCGCGGCCGCGCTCGCCGCGGTCGACGCCACGACGCCCGCGGCGCGGCTCGACGCGGTCAACCGCGGGCTCATGCGGCTCTCGCGGGTGCTGGTCCCGCTCAGCTACACGAGCGGCGACCGGTTCACCCACGATCTGGCGCTGCCGCTGCCGCCGCTCGCCGGGCTGCAGCGCGTGCGCGAGCTGGCGGCGCTCGATCCCGACACCGACGCGTTCAAGTTCGCGCGCGCGGCGCTGGTTCGCGAGCGCAACCGCGCGGTTCACGCCTTCGACACCGCCGCCTCGGCGGCCGACGATCTCTTGCGGTCATGACCGCATCCGCGGTGCGCGCTGCAGCGTCGCGGGGCTGGGGCCCCCCGGCCGAGGCGCGCCTCTAAATTAAGGAGCCAGCGCATGCGACCGACTCTTCGTTCACGATTCCTGACCGGGTGCCTCGTGCTGGCGGTTGCGGCGGCGCTCGTCCCCGCGGCCGACGCGCAGAAGCGCGGCGGCACGCTGACGATCGTCCGGCCGACGGACCCCGTCTCGCTCGACCCGAACCTCGAGACGACGGCGCCGGGCGCGTGGGTCTACTTCAACATGCTCGAGGGGCTCCTGACGCTCGACGACAAGATGCAGGTCAAGCCGCTGCTGGCGACCTCGTACGAGGTGATGTCACCGACCAAGGTGCGCTTCAAGCTGCGCCCGGGCGTGAAGTTCCACGACGGTACGCCGTTCAACGCGGCCGCGGTGAAGTTCACCTTCGACCGGGCGCTGCGCGGCACGCCGCCCGCGCGCTGGGCCAGCCTCGCCGGCTCGCTCGACGGCGCCGAGGTGGTCGACGACCTCACGGTCGACGTCGTCACCAGGGAGCCCTACGGCCCGATCCTCCGCACCCTGGCGATGTACTGCATGGGGATGGTCTCGCCCACCGCCGTGCAGAAGATGGGCGCCGACTTCAGCCGGGCACCGGTCGGCACCGGGCCGTTCAAGTTCGTCGAGTGGAAGACCAACACCCACGTGATCATCGAGCGCAACCCGGACTACTGGGGCGACCGGGCGCTGGTCGACCGCGTCGTCTTCAAGGTCGTCCCGGAGGAAGGCGCGCGCATGATCGCGCTCCAGACCGGCGACGCCGACATGGTCCTCTTCCCCTCGCCCGCCCAGCTGCCGGCGCTCCGAAAGGACCCGAAGTTCACGGTCCACGAGACGACCGGCATCCGCGTCGTCTTCGTGGGGCTCCACGCCGGGATGCCGCCGCTCGACGACGTGCGCGTGCGCCAGGCGCTCCTGCACGCCGTCGATCGCAAGGCCATCCTCGACAACATCATGGAAGGCTCGGCGGGGCCCGCGCTCGGCGTCCTGGCGCCCGGGGTGTTCGGCTTCAAGGACATGCATCTCGACCGCCTCTATCCGTTCGATCGCGCGAAGGCCAAGGCGCTCCTGGCCCAGGCCGGCTGGACGCCGGGCTCCGACGGGATCATGGTCAAGGGCGGCCAGCGCCTGTCGCTCTCCTGGCTGGCCGCGCGCGGCCGCTATCCGAAGGACGGCGAGATCACCGAGGCGATCCAGGCCATGTTCAAGGAGGTCGGCGTCGAGGCGAAGGTGCAGGTGCTCGAGTGGGCCGCCGTGTTCCAGCAGCTCCGCGGCGCCACGTTCAACCACCACGTCTTCACGCTCGGCTGGGTGACGTCCAACGCCGACGCGGACTACTCGCTCTACGCGCTCTTCCACAGCAAGCAAGCGCCCCCGACTGGCTGGAACACCTCGCGCTACGCGAACGCGCGGGTGGACGCGCTCGTCGAGCAGGCGCGGCGCAGCCTGAACCAGACCGAGCGCGAGAAGCTCTACGGCGAGGTGCAGGACATCGTGGCCAAGGAGATGGTGTGGATCCCGGTCTACACGACCAAGGAGATCATCGTCTCGCGGGCGAATGTGAAGGGCTTCCACATCCACCCGGTCGAATACAACCTGACCCTGTCGAAGACCTGGATCGACAAGTAGGCTTGCGCCCCGGAGGCGGCGGATGCTGACGTTCGTCGTCCGCCGCCTCCTCCTCGCCGTGCCCGTGCTGTTCGGCGTGGTGTTCGTGGTCATGCTCACGGTCGATCTCCTGCCGGGCGACGCGGTCACCTTGATGCTCGGCGAGCACGCCACCAAGGACGCCGTCGCCAAGCTTCGCGACCATCTCGGGCTCGACAAGCCGTTCCTGGTCCGCTACCTCGAATACGTCGGCCGGGTCGTGCGCGGCGACCTCGGCCGCTCGATCCAGCAGAACCGTCCGGTGGTCTCGGAGCTGGCCGACACATGGCCGGCGACGCTCCAGCTGACGGTCGCGGCGCTCGTGCTGGCGGCGGGCGCCGGCATCCTGGCGGGCGTCGCCTCGGCGGTGTGGCCCAACTCGGTCTTCGATGCGCTCGCCCGGCTGGGCTCGCTCTTCGGGCTGTCGATGCCGATCTTCTGGACGGGCCTGGTCCTGATCGTCGTCTTCTCGCTGTGGCTCAACTGGCTTCCGGTCGGCGGCGCCGGCTCATTGGCGCATCTGATCTTGCCGGCGGTGACGCTCGCGCTTCCGTCGGTCGCGATGATCTCCCGCATGACGCGCGCCGCGGTTCTCGACGTGCTGCGCGAGGACTACGTCCGGACGGCGCGCGCCAAGGGCGTCGGCGAGCTCTGGGTGCTCGGCCGGCACGCGCTGCGCAACGCGTTCATCCCGATCCTCACCCTGCTCGGGCTGCAGTCGGGGCAGCTCATGGGCGGCGCCGTGCTCACCGAGACGGTCTTCGCGTGGCCGGGGCTCGGCCGGCTCATGGTCAAGGCGATCTTCGCGCGCGACTACATCCTGCTGCAGGGCGCCGTGCTGGTCTTCGCGCTCGCGTTCGTCGTGATCAACCTCCTGGTCGACCTCTCGTACGGCCTGCTCGATCCGCGGATCGGACGCCAGGGATGACGGTTTTGCGAGCCGCAGGACGTCGCGGGGCTGGGGCCCCGCCGGCCGAGGCGAGTCTAGTATCAGGATTGCGAGCCGCAGGACGTCGCGGCGAATCGTGACGGCCTGGAAGCGCTTCCTTCACAATCGGCTCGCCGTGGTGGGCCTGGCGCTGATCCTCGTGCTCGCGCTGAGCGCCGCGCTGGCACCCTGGCTCGCGCCGTACGATCCCACGCGGCAGAGCCTCATCGAGAAGCGGGCCACGCCCGGCGCCAAGTACTGGCTCGGCGCCGACGAGTTCGGTCGCGACATCCTTTCGCGGGTGATCTACGGCTCGCGGGTGGCGCTGCTGGTGGGCGTCCTATCCGTGCTGATCGCGCTGGCCGCCGGGCTCGTCCTCGGCACGATCGCCGGCTTCGCCGGCGGCTGGCTCGACGCGGTGATGATGCGGGGGATCGAGATCCTCCTGGCCTTTCCCTACCTGCTGCTGGCGCTCGCGATCGTCGCGGCGATGGGCACGGGTGCCCTGAACACGACGATCGCGGTCGGCGTGTGGGGCATCCCGACGGTGACCCGGATGGTCCGCGGCTCGGTGCTGGCGCTGCGCGAGACCGAGTACGTGGGCGCCGCCCGCGCGCTCGGGGCGGCGACGCCGGCGCTCTTGAGGCGCCACATCCTGCCGAACGTCATCCCCGGGCTGGTCGTCTACGCGACCCTCTTCATGGCCAACGCCATTTTGCTGGAGGCGGCGCTGTCCTTCCTCGGCCTCGGCGTTCAGCCGCCGACCGCGTCGTGGGGGCTGATGGTCTCGACCGGGCGCGACGTCCTGCTGGTGGCTCCGCACGTGGCGACGGTGCCGGGCCTCGCGATCATGGTGGCCGTCCTGGCGTTCAATCTCGTGGGCGACGGGCTGCGCGACGCGCTCGACCCGCGAATGCGCGGAAGCGTCTGAGGTATCATCCTGCCAGGAGGTGTCTCGTGGCGACACGTGCCTCTCTCCGTGAGCTGATCAGGCGCCCCACGCCCGTGACCGCGCCGCTGGTCCTGAATCCCTTGATGGCCCGCATGGCCGAGGCGGCGGGATTCCCGGCGGGCTACCTGGGCGGCGGCTCCACCGGCTATCAGAAGGTCGCGCTCGAGGCGAACCTGAACGTCACCGAGATGTGCCAGACCGCCGTCGACATCGGCGCCGTGTCGACGCTGCCCCTCATCCTCGACGGGGCGTGCGGCTACGGCGATCCGATGCACATGCATCGCACGATCGGGATGAGCGAGGCGGCAGGCTTCCAGGCGATCGAGATCGAGGACCAGCTCGTCCCCAAGCGCGCCCACCATCACGCAGGGATCGAGCACATGATTCCGACGGAGCTGATGGCGGCCAAGGTGCGAGAGGCCGTGGCGGCACGGCGCAATCCGGATTTCCTGATCGCCGCGCGCACCAACGCGATTCGCGCCAGCACCATGGACGACGCGCTCCGCCGCGGCGAGGCGTACCGCCGGGCGGGCGCCGATCTCCTCGTGCTCTCGATGGCGCACAAGCCGGAGCAGCTGCGGACGATTGCCGAGCGGCTCGGCGGCCCGCTGATGTACCTGGCAGGGCGCGGCGGCCTCGCGGGACTGGGGCTGACCCTGGCGGACCTCGGCGGGCTCGGCTACAAGATCGTCGCCGATCCCTCGACCCCGCTGCTGGCGGCGTACGCCGCCTGGAAGAAGGTCTACGAGGAGCTCGCCGACGGGTTCGGCGCCAATGCAAGGGGAAAGCCCGACTGGAGCCCGGTCGAGAAGGACATGCTGGGCGTCATCGATCTCGAGAAGCTGCTGGCGATCGAGCGCGCGACCGTGGAGAACGGCAAGCACTTATAGACATACGGAGAAAATCCATGCTCTCGAGAGAAGATAACGAGCTGCTCTGCCGCGTCGGCGGCGGCACGGAGATGGGCGACCTGCTCCGCCAGTACTGGCTGCCGTTCCTGCCCTCCGCAGAGCTGCCCGAGCCCGATTGCCCGCCGAAGAAGGTCCGGCTGCTCGGCGAGGACCTCGTGGCCTTCCGCGACACGCGCGGCGACGTGGGACTGATGGCCGCGAACTGTCCGCATCGCGGCGCCTCGCTCTTCTTGGGCCGCAACGAGGAATGCGGGATCCGCTGCGTCTATCACGGCTGGAAGTTCGACGTGTCCGGCCGGTGCGTCGACATGCCGAACGAGCCCGCCGAGAGCACCTTCAGGGACAAGGTGCGCGCCCGCGCCTATCCGTGCCGCGACGTCAACGGTGTCTTGTGGACGTACATGGGCCCGCGCGCCCAGGCGCCGGCGTTCCCCGCGTTCGAGGTCAACACCCTGCCGGCCGACCACGTCTATCCGCCGCTGCTGATGCTGGAGGAGTGCAACTGGGTCCAGGCGCTCGAGGGCGACATCGACTCCTCGCACATCGACTACGTCCACGCCAAGCTCCGGCCGGACGTGAAGCAGCGCGGCACGTTCCACCAGGACAAGCGGCCGCGCCTCGAGGTCCTGACGACGGACTACGGCGCCTGCTACTCGGCCCGGCGCCGATGGGACGTCGACGGCCTCTACTGGCACCGCATCACGCAGTTCATCCTGCCGTTCTTCTCGATGATCGCCGCCAGCGATCCCAATCTCGTCTCGGCGCGCGCGTGGGTGCCGCTCGACGACAACTACAACCTCCAGATCATGATGCGCGGCCGGCTGGACCGGCCGGTGACCGATCAGGAGCGCGAGCAGACGCGCAACCCGTTCGCCGGCTGGGGCGGCTACGTCGAGGCGACGAGCGAGCCCTACACGCGCTACTACACGAAGGCGAACATCCACAACGACTACCTGCTCGACCGTCGGCTCGCGAAGAACGAGCTCATGATCGGGATCCCGTTCCTGGTCAACCTGCAAGACCGGGCGATGACCGAGACGATGGGACCGATCTACGATCGCACCCAGGAGCACCTGGGCACGACCGACGCGATGGTCATCTTCGTTCGGCGCCGGCTGATCGAAGCCGCCCGAGCGCTCCGCGCGCACGGCGTGGTGCCCGCCAACGTCGACGACGGATCGATGTGCCGGGTGCGGCCGGCGTCCGTGCTCCTGCCCGAAGGCGATAGCTGGATCTCGGCGACCGAGAAGGCCCGCCAGTCGGACGCGGGCGTGCCGATCGCCTGGGTGCGGTTCGGCCAGTGAGCCACGCCGAGCCCGAGAGCGAGCGCGTGCGCGACCTCGCCTACTACGAGGCCGTGCCGTACCTGCTCGTGGTCGAGTCGGTCGAGCGCGGCGGTCGCTGGCTCCGCCGCGCGGAGTATCCGGAATTACCCGGATGCTTCGCCGAGGCGGAGTCGGCCGTCGAGGCGATCGAGAATCTCGAAAGCGAGAAACGGCGGCTCATCCGATCGATGTGGGACCGTCAGGTACCGATCCCCGCTCCCCGTCCTCCACTTCGGAGCGCCTGAATACCGCGCCGGCCGGACCGTCTCTCTTACGTGTAACTGTTACGCAACTGTCAGCTTCGGGTCCTGACAGGACGCAACACTCCTGACCGTAGGTCCGCACAATCGAAGACTTGGCGGCTGTCAGGCGTCTGGCATACGAGTTGCGATGTGAGGCGGCCCGGATTCGGTTCGGCTCTTCAAAGGAGGCTGGTTCGGTGCAGGCTCGAGCGGTTGCATTCCCGCCGTCCGGCGGGCTCGAAGGGCGCTCGCTGAGCAGCGAGCGCCTCGAGGCGCGCGGCAAGTTCTTCTTTGCCGGGTCCGAGAAGGTTTTGCTCAAGGGCATCACCTACGGTCCCTTCGCCCCCGCCGGCTCCGGCGATCAGTTCCCCGACCCAAGGATCGTCGAGACCGACCTGGGTCTCATGAGCGAGCTCGGCGCAAACGCCCTGAAGACGTTCACCGTCCCACCACGCTGGCTGCTCGATCTGGCGGCAGAGCGCGGGCTCCGCGTGATCGTCGGCGTCCCCTGGGCCGAGCACGTGTGCTTCCTCGACTCGAAAAAGCTGACGCGGGACATCCGCGACACGATCGCGCGAGCGGCCGAGGCGTGCGAGGCGCACCCGGCCGTGGCGGCGCTCTTGGTCGGCAACGAGATCCCCTCCGACATCGTGCGCTGGTACGGGCCCAAGCGCGTCGCCGCGTTCCTGGGCGAGCTGGTGGAGGTCGTCAAGAGCCGCGATCCCGAGCGGCTGGTCGGCTACGCGAACTTCCCGTCCACCGAATACCTCGAGACCGACTTCACCGACTTCCTCGCGTTCAACGTCTATCTGCATCGCGAGGCGGACTTCGCGCGCTATCTCTATCGGCTGCACACGCTGGCCGGCGACCGCCCGCTCGTGCTGACGGAGTTCGGCATGGACTCCGGCCGCGAGGGGCTCGAGCAGCAGGCCTCCACGCTGTCCTGGCAGGTGCGGACGGCGCTCACGATGGGCGCGGCCGGAACCTTCGCGTTCTCGTTCACGGACGAGTGGTTCACCGGTGGTTACGAGATCCAGGACTGGGCGTTCGGCCTGGTCGACCGGGAGCGGCGGCCGAAGCCCGCGTTCGACGCGGTCCGGCGCTGGTACGCCGCCGACGAGCTGCCGACCTTGCCCGAGTATCCAAAAATCTCCGTCGTCGTGTGCGCGTATAACGCCGAGAGCACGATGGACGCCTGCCTCGCGTCGCTGCAGGGTCTGCGCTACCCCGCGTACGAGATCGTCGTCGTGAACGACGGCTCCCGGGATCGAACCGGGCAGATCGCCGACAGCTACGAGGGCGTGCGCGTCATCCACCAGGAGAACCGCGGGCTGAGCGCGGCGCGCAACGTCGGGATCGCGAGCGCCCGGGGCGAGATCGTGGCGTTCACCGACTCCGACTGCGTCGCCGATCCCGACTGGCTCTACTATCTCGCGGCGACCTTCATCTCGTCGGGGCTGCCGGCGGTCGGCGGGCCCAATCTGCCGCCTCCGGAGGATTCGTTCGTCGCCTCCTGCGTGGCGGCCTCGCCCGGCGGACCGCTGCACGTGCTGCTCGACGACGAAGAGGCCGAGCACATTCCGGGCTGCAACATGGCGTTCCGCCGCGAGGTGCTCGAGGAGATCAACGGCTTCGATCCGATCTTCCGGTCCGCCGGCGACGACGTCGATCTGTGCTGGCGCATCCAGGAGCGGGGCCACCGCATCGGCTTCAGCCCGGCGGCGATGGTGTGGCACTTCCGCCGCAACACCGTCCAGGCCTACATCGGGCAGCAGCGCGGCTACGGCAAGGCCGAGGCGCTCCTGTACTTCCGCCACCCCCATCGCTTCAACGCGCTGCTCTACTCCAGATGGCGCGGCCGGATCTACGGCGGCATCTCGTCGCTCTTCTCGTGGCGGCGGCCGGTGATCTACGGCGGCGTGTTCGGCCGCGGTCTCTTCCAGACCTTGTATCAGCCGCCCCAGAGCGTCCTCGCCCAGCTGCCGTTCACGTTCGAGTGGAACGTGACCGCCGCGGCGCTCGTCCTGCTGGCGCTGGCGAGCCGCAGCTGGGCCCTGGCCTCGCTGGGCCTGGTCCCGCTCATGCTGACGTGGGGCGCGTGTCTGACGGCCGCGCTGCGCGCACGCGTCGACGCCCCCGCCGACGAGATTCGCGGGCGGCTGCTGATCGCGCTGCTGACGTACCTCGGCCCGCTGCTCCGGTGCGTCGAGCGCTACCGCGGGTGGGCCCGCGGCCTCTCGGCCGCCGAGCCGCCCCGAGGGCCTCGGGCGTCGACCCTGCCGCTGTCGTGGCGCGATCGCGGCTTCTCGCTCTCGTTCTGGAGCGAGAACGGGCTCGAGAAGGAAGCGATCCTGCACAGGCTGCGAGAGGCCGTGGTCGCGCGCAAGTATCTGGTGCTCGTGGACCAGGGCTGGAGCGACTGGGACCTTGAGATCCACGGCGGCCTCTGGTCGCGGGCGCGGATCAGGGTCGCCACCGAGAACCACGGCGGCGAGCGTCGCGTGCTCCGCTTCAAGTGCGAGCTCCGGAGCTCGCGGCTGGCGAGTCTCGGCACCCTGGGCGTGATCGTCCTGGCGCTGCTCGGTCTCAAGATCGGCCCGCTGCCGCTGATCCTCACCGGCGCGGCCCTGATCATGAGCGTCGCGCTCGTCCGGGAGGGCCTGAGCCTCGGCCGGATGCTCCACGACGTGCTGCGGACCGTGGCGCGGCGCGCTCGGCTGCACCACGCGCCCGGCATTCAGGACCATCCGGCAGCGACGAAGTGACCTGCGTCACCCAGCCGAGTCCTTCTCTCCTCCGGGCACACTTCCCGCCCCCGACGAACCCCAGAACCGGCGGCGCTGGGGGCCCGTAACCGCCCCATGACGGGAGACGGACGCGCCAGCGGAGTCGCGGCGCCACGAACGCTCGGAGAAAACGGGGGGCGTTCGGCCGCCGATGTCGACCAGCTGTCCACCATCGCCCTTGCGGTCCGTCTGCTTCGCTTCACTCTGCCCGGCGAAGGGCGCCGGATGCTTCCGGGTGCGCTTCTATTCCTGGCGGCCACGGCCCTCGGCCTGCTCCAACCGTGGCCGCTGAAGCTCGTCGTGGACTCCGTTCTCGGCCCTATCCCGGCACCGGGTCCCCTCGCCTCCCAGCCACCGGTGACGCTTCTCGCCATTCTCTGTTTCGCCATCGTGCTCCTGCAGCTGGTCGTGGGCGCGCTCACGACGCTCAGCACAAATCTCCTCGTGGGCCTGGGACTCCGACTCGTGTTCAAGCTCCGCTGTATTCTCTTCGAGCACGTCCAGAAGCTCTCACTCGCCTTTCACGACACCACCTCCGTGGGTGATTCACTCTATCGCGTCACGTGGGACAGCTACGCGCCCCAGGCTCTCGTCAACTCAGCCATCATTCCGGCCCTCAGCGCCTCGCTGACACTCGCGGGAATCGGCGCCGTCATGCTGACGCGGGACTGGGCGCTCACGATGGCCGCGGCCGCCGTGGCGGTTCCGCTCTTCCTGCTCATCCGTCGCCTCGACCGCCCGCTCACCGCGCATTCCCTGGAGTTGCGCGCGCGCGAGAGCGACGTCAGCACCCGCGTCCAGGAGACGCTCTCGAGCATCCGCGCCGTCCAGGCCTTCGGGCGAGAGGCGTACGAGCACGCGCGCTTCCAGCACCAGGCCCGGCAGAGCTTGCGCGCGAGCTTGCGGCTCACCGTGCTCCAGACGGCCTCGCAGGCCGTCGTGGGCCTGCTCATGGCCGTGGGCACGGCGGCCGTCGTGTGGATCGCCACCCGCCGGGCCCTCGACGGCCGGCTCACCGCAGGCGACGTCGTCCTCCTCGTCGGCTACGTCGTGATGCTCTACAAGCCGCTGGAGACGTTGGCCTCCATCGCGGTCGCGGTCCAGGGCGGCATGGCGGGCTCGCGCCGCGTCTTCGCCGTGCTCGACGCCACCCCCGACATCGCCGACGCACCTGACGCCGTCGCGTTGCCCCGACGAGCCGCCGGCCAGATCGTCCTCGAACGCGTCTGGTTTGCGTACCGCGGGGGCGAGCCGGTACTGCGCGATGTGTCGCTGGCGATCCGTCCGGGCCAGGCCCTCGCTCTCGTCGGCGGCTCCGGAGCGGGCAAGAGCACCCTCGCCAGCCTGCTCTTGCGCTTCTACGACCCCACGGCGGGCCGCATCCTGCTCGACGGGCAAGACGTGAGACGGTTGACGCTGCGCTCGCTCCGCGAGCAGGTCGCCGTGGTGCTCCAGGAGCCGGTGCTCTTCGCCGCCAGCATCCGCGAGAACATCGCCTACGGTCGCCCCGAGGCGAGCCGGGAGGAGATCGAGGCAGCGGCGCGGGCGGCGGGCGCGCACGAATTCGTCACGGCGCTGCCCCAGGGTTACGACACGCGGATCGGCGAGCGCGGCACGACGCTCTCCGGGGGCCAGCGGCAACGCCTGGCCATCGCGCGCGCATTCGTGAAGGACGCGCCGGTGCTCGTGCTCGACGAGCCCACCAGCGCGCTCGACGCCGAGACGGAGCGCGCGCTGGTGGACGTTCTCGAGCGACTCATGAAGCACCGTACGACCATGATCATCGCGCACCGCTTGTCCACCATCCGCGGTGCCGACCGCATCGCGGTGCTGAGCGACGGCGCGCTGGTGGAGACAGGGACACACGCTGAGCTGCTGGCCCGGAGCGCGACGTACGCGCGACTCTACTCGCTGCAGTTCGGCATGACACCGGCGAGGCGGAGCTGAGTCGTGTCGATCGGCTTCGAGCAAGGCGATCACCTCGGAGGTCACCCGATGGCACCGCTGCTGCCCGATCGTCTCAAGGAAATGTGGACGAGCGTGAAGCACGAGCAGGTCACCGTCGACGACGCCACCCGCCAGCAGGAGCGCCTCCTCGACGAGCACCGCGCGGTCTGGCATCGTGCCCTGCACCTCGACCGGCAGGGCTCCCCGGAGCACGACGTCCTAGACGAGCTCGCCGCGTACTTCAGCGGTACCGATCGAGCGGAGCTCGAGCGGCGCTGCACAGAGGCCACCGGGCGACTCAAGGCGGACTGGCATCGCGGCGGAGGGAACGACCTTCGCGCCATCGAGCGGTTCTACGATGAGAACGAGGGACACATCTTCGATCTGATGTGGTGGCACACGCTGTGCTTCGATGTGTCTCCGCTCGCCTATGTCGTGGCGCTGGACTTCGCGCGCCGGCGCGAGTGCCGTCGCTACCTGGACTTCGGCTCGGGCGTTGGTTCCGGCGCGATCCTGTTCGCTCGACACGGGCTGACCGCCAGCCTCGCGGACATCAGTTCGACGCTCCTCCGATTTGCCCGGTGGCGTTTCGCCCGACGCGGGTTGCCGGCGACCTTCATCGACCTCAAGACCTCGAAGCTCCCGGACGAGACGTACGACCTGATCACGGCCATGGACGTCTTCGAGCATCTGACCGACCCCGTGGCGACCGTCGACCAGCTGTCGGCCTCCTTGAAGAGCGGGGGGTATGTCTTCGGTCGTTTCGCCGCCGAGCCCGATGACGAGCGGCCCCAGCACATCGTCCTCGACTTCGAGCCCACGCTCGCTCGCTTCGCGGCGCTCGGTTTCGTCGAGGTATGGCGGGACGAGTGGCTCTGGGGCCATCGAGTCTTCCAGAAAACGCGCTGACCTCCTCGAGGTTAGAGAGCGGCCGGCTCCGCCGCAAGCGCGCGATCGATGAGTCGTGTCAGGACCGTTCGCGAGTCGAAATAGTCGCGGGCGAGCGTGAGGGCCGCTGCGGCATGCCGCTCAGGTTCCGTGGCCACCCGCGTGATCGCCTCCGCCGCCTCGTCGACGGTGCGGAATGCCAGCACGCCGAGCCCAGTCGGAATATGCCGTACGAATCCCGTATCCTGGACGACGGCGGGGACGCCCAGGGCCAGATAGCATGCGGTCCGGCACGAAAACCAACCCGTGCGTCCCGCGACGTACGGGTTCTTCGCCACGCTCCACTCTCCGAACGAGCTCGCCAGATACGCTCGATAGGTCCACGGGTCGCTCGACACTGCGTACGCGTCGACGACGCTCCAGCCGTGCCTTTGGAGGCGTTCGATCGGGCCGGGACCGCTGAGGGCGATCTCGAGCGGCAGTCGGCTGCGGGCGGGGAGCGTGATGAAACGCTCGAATTCGTCCCTCTTGCCGCCATAGGCGATACCACCGACCACGGGCCCATGGTGGTCCTTCTCCCACGACGTGACGGTCGTCAACGTACGCCGTCGCGCACTGACGGGCACCGCGTGACGCGCGAAGCAGTCCAGCACGATGGGCTGGCGGGTGGTGATCCAGGAGATGTCCTGTGGAATGCGACACTCGGGAGCTCCGAAGTTCTCGCCGAAGGTGAAGAACACGTGGTGCCGCCGCAAGGTCCTGCTATGCCAGCTCGCCCGCTCGTCGGGAGTACCCCCGCCGCGGTGCGGGTAGAACGACTGCGTGAACATCGGGTCACTGTCGACGAAGACCAGGCGTGGAGCTCTGACGTACTCGTCACGGAGGCAGCAGGAGAACGAGATGTGGACGAAGAGGTCCGCACTCGCACAGAAGGCCACCACATCCGGCCAGCTGCGCCCGTACAGCGTGCCCGCCGCGTCGCGGAAGGCCCAGTGCTCCGCGAGTGCCGGATCGATGGCCTTGAGCCATGTCGCGAAGAGCGCGGCATTGGCGTCACCGCTCTCGATGAACGTTCGCGCGCTCGGATCGTAGCACCACTGCTCCGTGTCCTCGAGATAGAGAACGTCGTGTCCCAACCGGGCGAAGCCGAGAAAGTACTGGATGTAGTCCCAGAACACGCCGCCAAGCGGATACGTGATGGCGAGTCCGGTCACGACGATCCGTAGCTTGCTCACGCGAGCGCGTGCTCGAGTAGACGACGCGCGACGTGCCGGGCGTCGAAGTGCTCTTCGACGAGCATCCTCGCGGCCCGCCGGTGTTCGTCGTAATTGTCGTCGGCTTCCTTGAGGTATCGAGCCGCCGTCTCCAGATCCGTGAAGCGGAGGAGGCCCCGATTCTCGGGGAGAATGCGGCTGGGACCCGTGTGCTGGACGATGGCGGGCCGGCCACTGGCCAGATAGCACAGCGTCCGGTCACTGATCCAGGCACTCTGGAGCCGAAGGTACGAGGGCTTGACGCAGCTGAATTCGCCCCGCGACGCGCGAATGAACGACTGGTAGTCCCAGGGCGTCGAGGCCACGTCGAAGGACTTCCGGACACGCCAGCCTAGGGCCTCGAGCTCCGTTGCGTCGTCGGGCGTGTTGCCGTGGAGGGCGAGCTCGAGCCGCTGGGAGACGTGCGCGGGGAGATCGAGGAACGGCTGGAATCCGGTGCGCTTGTCATTGAGGTACCAGCCGGTACGGTCGTTCACCCATTCTCCGCTGAACCAGTGTGTGACCGTCGTGAATGGCGCGCCCGCCACGGCGCCGTCGGCCGGCCAGGCGTCGAGCGACACGCACGCGGGTGTGTATATCCAGCGGAGACCAGCATCCGGGAAGAGCGCCAGCGGGGTTCCCACCGTCTCGCCAATGGTGAAGTGCAGATCGTGCGGCGTCACGGCCAGATACCCCTGGGCCATCCATGTCTGGAGCAGCCCCGGGTCGATGTCGACGAGCGCCGAGCGCCGAAAGCGCCGGATCAAGTTTGCCGGCAGCTCGTACACGAAATTGACGAGTACGTCGGCGTGGGCGGCTAGACTCTCGCCGTCCATGCTTGCGGAGCCTACGCCAGCGGGGGTGTCCGCGAGCGGCCCGCCTAGTAGCGCCACCCGATCGGCGAGCCCGTACGGCTTCAGATGCGCCTCGAGCGCGGCGATGTGCTTCCCGAAGTCGCCGCGCAGACGCCGGGGATCCGCCCACTCGACCCAGAGAACGTCACATCCGATCGATCGAAACCCGAGAGCCCAGTTCAGGTACACCCAGCGATGACCGCCGCCCTCTGGATAGTGGAGCGAATTCGCCATGAGCGCGACCGTCGTCATACCTTTGAGGATGCCGCAGCCGCGGCGAGTGTCAACCGCGGACCAGGCCAGTCAGTACCCCTTCGCGCGGTCGACCAGGTTCAGGAGCGATACCCCGTCCAGGTAGCGCCGCAGATTCTCCGCGAACAGGGTGCAGCAATCGTCGTCGTAGCTCGCGACGAAGCCGGAGACGTGGGGCGACAGGATGACGTTCGGGACGCCGTACAGCGGATGGCCGCCCGGCGGCGGCTCCTGGGCGAAGACGTCGACCGCCGCGCCGGCGATGCGCTGCTCGGCGAGCGCGCGCGCGAGCGCCTGCTCGTCGACGCTGGCGCCGCGTCCCACGTTGATGAAGTAGGTCGTCCGCTTCATCGCGCCGAGCTCGCGCGCACCGATCATGTGCCGGGTCTCGCGTGTCAACGGCGCGCACATCACGACGACGTCCGAGCCGGCGAGCAGGTCGGTCAGCTCTCGCGGCGAGAACCACGCGTCGGGCAAGCGGCCCTCGGGGTCCCCCGTGCCGGCCGGGCAGTATCCGCGATCCTCGCGGCGCGCCGGGTCCCGCTTGCACGCCAGCACCCGCATCGCGAACGCGGTCTTGGCGATGCGGGCGAGCTCGCGGCCGATGCTGCCGTAGCCGATGACGCCGAGGGTCGCCCCGCGCACCGCGGTCGGCACGAACAGCGGCCAGCGCCGCTCGTCGGGCGGCCAGACGCCCCGGCCCTGCCACTCGACCATGCGCGGCACGCGGTGCGCCAGCGCCAGGAGGGCCGTGATCGCGTACTCGGCGACGGTCGCCGCGTGCACGCCGCTTGCGGTCGTGAGCGCGAGCGCGCCGTCGGCGTAGAGCGGGTGCTCGTACAGCCCGTTGACGCCCGCCATGTGCACCTGGACCCACTTCAGTCGCGGCGCGCGCGAGCGATCGGGCGGGAGGGTCCCGCCGTAGAGGATCTCCGCGCTCGAGTAGTCGGCGGTCTCGGGATCGGCGCGCGACACGGTCAGCCTCGGCGAGACCTCTCGCAGCCGGTCGAGCTGGGCCTCGTCGAAGGCCGTGGTCACGAGCACGCGCACTGCCATTACTTCGACTGGGTCAGCGCGCGCAGTGTCTCCTCCAGGCGTCTCTGCTCGGCGCCGTAGGCCGCCCAGTCGCCCCGCCGCAGCGCGTCCTGCGCCCGGTTCCAGATCTCCCAGGCCCGCTGGCCGAGCTGGCGGGCGCCGACCGTGCCGTCTGGCGGCGCGTCGGACGGACGCGCCGCGGCGGCGGCCGTGACGGCCAGGCGCCCGCCGAAGATGCGCGAGAGGGACTGTTCGAGCGTCGGCTCCATCGCGATCTGGTTCCCGTACGCGACGATCACCCGGCGGAGCTCGGGGAGCGCTCCTTGCTCGGAGGCCGCGAGGTAGAGCGGCTGGACGTAGATGAGCGACTGGTCGATCGGGATCGCCAGCAAGGAGCCGCGGATGACCGTCGAGCCGCGCTGGTTCCAGAGAGCGAGCTGCTGCGAGATGACGGGATCCTGGTCGATCCGCGCGTCGATCTGCCGCGGCCCGTACACGAGCTTCTGCTTGGGGAAGTTGAAGACGATCAGCCGGCCGTAGTTCGGCGGGTCGGAGCGCGCGGCCATCCAGGCGATCATGTTGTCGCGGCGCGCAGGGTTGAACAGCGTGAGCAGGATGAACTCCTCCTTCTGCTCGCCCGGCAGCCGCATGATCGTGTAGTAGGGCTCCATGTCGCGGTCGCGCCCTTCGATGGCCCGCCGCGGCACCGCCCAGAGGTCTTCCTTGTTGTAGAACACCTGGGGATCGAGCATGTGGTACGTCGCGTACTTCCGCGCCTGGATCGCGAAGAAATCCTCGGGATAGCGGATATGGCGGCGGAGCGCCTCCGGCATCTGGTCGAGCGGCTTGAGGAGGCCGGAGAATGCGCGGCCGTAGGCGCGCACAATCGGGTCCGTGTCGTCGGCTCGATAGAACGTCACCGTGCCGTCGTAGGCGTCCATCGTCACCTTCACCGAGTTCCGGATGTAGTTGCCGACGCCGGGCACGGGATCCGAGTACGGATAGCGGTCGGTCGTCGTGTAGCCGTCGAGCATCCAGACCAGGCGCCCGTCGTCGTTGATGACCATGTACGGGTCGCGGTCGAAGCGGAAAAACGGCGCGATCTGCCGCACGCGCTGGCCCACCGTGCGGTACATCATGATGCGGCTCTGCTCGGTGAGGTCGTTGGACAGCAGGATCTTGATCTCGCCGAACCGCATCGCGAACGCGACCTTGCGGAAGAACGACGAGAGCGGGATGCCGCCCAGGCCGGAGTAGCTCGTGTAGACGTTCTGGTCGCCCGAGGGGTAGTCGAGCTCCTGGGACTTGGTCTTGACCAGGACGTACTCGTTCGACACCTCCCCGTAGTAGATCTGGGGCCGCGTGATCTTCGGAAAGCCGCCCGACGACTGCGGCGGGATGTCCTTGACGAGGAACTCGGGCAATCCCTCGGCGGTGATGCGGTTGACCGGCCCGACCACCGCGCCGTAGCCGTGCGTGAAGGTCAGGTGCTCGTTGATCCAGATCCGCGACTGGAGGTGCTGGTACGAGAGCTCGCGGGGCGACAGCATGAGCTGCCGGTACTCGCCGTTCACGACGTAGCGGTCGTTGTCCACGTCGACGAACTTGTAGTAGGTCCGGATCTCCTGGAGCTGCGCGAACGTGCGGAGCAAGGGGCGGTAGTCCCACAACCGGATGTTCTTGACGGTGGCGGCGTTGCGCTCGAGCGCGCGCGCGTCGAGCGCCTCGTCGGCCGGGAACTCGCGCTCGACGATCCGGTCCAGGCCGTACGCCTGGCGGGTCATCCGGATGTTGTGGCCGATGAAGGGCCGCTCGGCCGCAAGCTCGTTGGGCGTGACGCGGAGGCGCTGCAGGAGCGCCGGATAGATGCCCAGGCCGACCACCCAGACCAGCGCCAGCGCGATCAGGCCGCCGGCGACCAGGCGCAGTCCCGACCGCGCGATCTGGGCGAGGCACGCGACGGCGCACAGCGCCGCGAAGACCGCGAGCGCGCCGAGCACGGGCAGCGACGCGTAGATGTCGGTGTAGGCCGCGCCGAACACGATGCCGCGGGGCGAGAAGACCAGCTCGAACCGGTCGAGCCAGAACCCGATGGCCTTGAGCCCGAGCGCCACGGTGCCGAGGACGAGCAGGTGCGAGCGGGCGCCGGCCGCCAGCCGCGGGCCCCGGCTCGTCAGCACGAGGCTCCGCTGGAGCACGTAGACGGCCAGGGTCAGGACGATCGTCGCGATGCCGAGCGTGAGCGCCCAGCCGTGCACGAGCCGCCACAGCGGCAAGACGAAGACGAAGAAGCTCAGGTCGTAGCCGAACAGCGGGTCGACGGTGCCGAACGGCGTGGCGTTGAGGTAGCCGAGCACCGTCTCCCAGTGGACGGTGGCGCGCATGCCGGAGGCCAGCGCGATCAGCAGCAGCACGATCGGTAGGAACCGGCGGATCAGCGGCTCGATGATCACGCGGCTCGGGAGCCCGAGCTGATCCTCGAGCTCCCAGATCACGTCGGGCGCCGCCGTGCGGGCGGCGAACGTCAGGTTGGCGTAGAGGAAGACGAGCACGCCGATCGCGAGCGCGGCGAAGAGCGACCCGCGCAGGGACAGCGTCTTGACGAAGACTTCCGAGTAGCCGACCTCCACGAACCAGAGCCAGTCGGTGTAGAGCGGCACGACCTGGGCGAGGAGGCCCAGGACCAGGAGCAGCAGGAGGAGCAGTAGGATGGGCTGCGGCCGGTTCATAGACCTCCGCGCGCCGGGATCAGGTGCCGTGCGTCCAGGAAGCCAGGTACTCGCGCTGCGCGCTCGTCAGCTCGTCGATCGCGACCCCCATCGAGGCGAGCTTGAGCCGGGCGATCTCGAGATCGATCTCGCGTGGCACGACGAACACCTTCTTGGCCAGCGTCCGGCCGTGCTTGATCATGTATTCGGCCGAGAGGGCCTGGTTGGCGAAGCTCATGTCCATGACCGAGGCGGGATGACCCTCCGCCGCGGTCAGGTTGATGAGTCGTCCCTCGCCCAGGACGTAGACGCGCTGGCCGCGGTCGAGCACGAACTCCTCGACGAACGGGCGCACGGTGCGCCGGGTGCGGGCCATGGCGCCGAGGGTCTCGAGGTCGATCTCGACGTTGAAGTGGCCGGAGTTGCACAGGATGGCGCCGTCCTTGAGCTGGCCGAAGTGATCGCTCGACATGACCGACGTGTTGCCGGTCACCGTCACGAACACGTCGCCCTGTGAGGCCGCCCTGGTCATCGGCATCACCTGGAAGCCGTCCATCACCGCTTCGAGGGCCCGCATCGGCTCGACCTCGGTCACGATGACGTGGGCGCCGAGTCCCTTGGCGCGGGCGGCGACGCCGCGACCGCACATCCCGTAGCCGGCGACGACGAGCGTGCGTCCGGCCAGGAGGATGTTCGTCGCGCGCAGGATCCCGTCGATCGTGGACTGGCCCGTTCCGTAGCGGTTGTCGAACAGGTGCTTCGTATCCGCGTCGTTGACGGCGATCACCGGGAACGCGAGCACGCCTTCACGCTCCATCGACCGCAGGCGAATCACGCCGGTGGTTGTCTCCTCCGTGCCCCCGATCACGTCGCCGGCTAGATCCTTGCGCGCGCCGTGGATCTGCGAGATGAGGTCCGCGCCGTCGTCCATCGTGACTTGCGGCCGCGTCGCGAGCACCGAGGTGATATGCCGGTAGTAGCGGTCGTTGTCCTCGCCCTTGTGGGCGAAGACCGGGATGTCGTGTTCCCGCACGAGCGCCGCCGCCGTGTCGTCCTGGGTCGAGAGCGGATTCGAGGCGCAGAGCGCCAGCTGGGCGCCGCCGGCCTTGAGGGTCAGCATCAGGACCGCCGTCTCCGTCGTCACGTGCAGGCACGCGCCGAGGCGGATGCCCTTGAGCGGCTGCTCGCGCGTGAAGCGCTCGCGGACCTGCCGGAGGACCGGCATCGACTGCTCGGCCCATTCGATCTTGAGCCGCCCCTCGGGGGCGAGCGTGAGGTTCTTGACGTCGTGCTCGACCATGAAATGCCGTCCTTAACTGTTCGGAGGATCGGGGGGCTACACGCCCGCGTCGTCGCGCAGGTCCTTGACGCGGTTCGTCCGCTCCCAGGCGAACTCGGGCTCCGGGCGCCCGAAGTGGCCGTAGGCCGCGGTCTTCTTGTAGATCGGCCGGCGCAGGTCCAGATACTTGATGATCCCGGCCGGCGTGAAGTCGAAATGGCGCCGGATCAAGGCCTCGAGGACCCGGTTCGGCACCTTGCCGGTACCGAACGTGTCGACCATGATCGAGACCGGCTCGGCGACGCCGATCGCGTAGGCGACCTGCACCTGGGCGCGCTGGGCCAGCCCGGCCGCGACGACGTTCTTGGCGACGTGGCGCGCCATGTAGCACGCGGAGCGGTCGACCTTCGTGGGATCCTTGCCGGAGAAGGCGCCGCCGCCGTGCGGGCACGAGCCGCCGTAGGTATCGACGATGATCTTGCGCCCGGTGAGGCCCGTGTCGCCCATCGGCCCACCGGTCACGAACCGTCCGGTCGGGTTCACGTGGATGACGCACCGCTGGAGGTCGATCAGCTCCGCCGGGATCGTCGGCTTGATCACCTGCTCGATGACGTCCTCGCGGATCTGCTGGGCGCCGACGTCCGGACTGTGCTGGGTGGAGATGACGACCGTCTCGACCGCCCGCGGCACGCCGTCGACGTAGCGGATGCTGACCTGCGATTTCCCGTCCGGCCGCAGGTAGTCGAGCGCCCCGGACTTGCGCCGCTCCGAGAGGCGCATCACGAGCTTGTGCGCGAGCATGATCGGCATCGGCATGAGCTCGGGGGTCTCGGTGCACGCATAGCCGAACATGAGGCCCTGGTCGCCGGCGCCGAGCTTGTCGACCCCCTGCGCGATGTCGGAGGACTGCTCGTCGATCGCCGCGATGACGCCGCACGTCTCGTAGTCGAAGCCGAACTTCGCGCGCGTGTAGCCGACACCCTTGATCGTGTCGCGCGCGATGCGCGGGATGTCGACGTAGCACGACGTGGTGATCTCGCCGGCCACCACCACGAGCCCGGTGGTCAAGAGCGACTCGCAGGCCACGCGCCCGGTGGGATCCTGGGTGATGATCGCGTCCAGCACGGCATCGGAGATCTGGTCGGCGATCTTGTCGGGGTGACCCTCGGTCACCGACTCCGACGTGAACAGGTACTCGTCGCGCACCATCGAGATCCTCCCGGGCATCGCGTCGTGCGATGCAAACGTCGCAACTGTAACACGAATTCCGAGCGCGGCTAAGGAGCTCGCAGCCGGCGCTTCACCTCGTCGAGCACAGGGATCGGCCAGGGATCGGTCCCGGCGCCGACCGCCAGGTAGTAGCTCGTCCACGCGCCGAGGTAGGCCAGCCCCAACAGCCGCGCCACGAGCCCCGCGCCTCGCGTCGCGCACTCGCTGACGCCGCCGCCGGCGGCCGCGACCAGGTCGCGCGTCACCGCGAAGCGCCGTGCGACCTCCGGCAGCTCGTCGCGGTCCCTCAGCAAGACCGCGTGCATCGTCGCGCCGGCCGGCGCCCGCCACGCCTCGAGCTCGTTGTGGTTCATCTCGGGGATCGTGCCGGCGATCGCGAACCGCTTGGCGTTCTCCTCGACCTCGGTCTTCCAGCGGTAGGCGACGCCGCCGGTCGACGGGCCGCCGTAGAACGCCGGCAGGCGCGCGCCGATCGCGAGCGCGAGCCGCTTGGCTTCGTTCCGCTCGACGGGCCACGCCGGCTCGAGCTCGGCGGCGAGCGCGGTCACGACGTCGACCGCTTCGGCCATCTCGCGGTCGCTCGCGATGGCGAGCCCCGCGTCGCACAGGATCCGGAGTGACGGGAAGAACAGGTATCCGAGCGCCATGCGCGGCATCAGTCCGTCGGGCAGCTTCACGCGCGGCAGACCTTTCGCGGCCGCGAGCGCATCGAGCCGGCCGCCGGCGGTGAGCGCCACCATCGGGATCGCGCGCTCGAGCGCCGCCTCAGCCGCCGAGAGTACTTCCGCCGTGTCGCCGGAGTAGGACGAGGCGACGACGAGCGTGCTCGTGTTCGCGGTTGGCGGCAGACCGTAGCCGCGGTGGACGACGATCGGGACGTCGAGGCGCTCGGCCGCGCACCCGGCGATCAGCTCGGCGCCGGCCGCCGAGCCCCCCATGCCGACCAGGACCACGAGCGTCGGTCGCGGCAGCGACAGAGGGGGCGTCGCGCGCAGCGCGAGCGCGGCGCGACACTGGGCGGGAAACGCCGCCAGCGCCTCCCGCGCCCGGTGCGGGTCGGCCCGCTCGAACAGGGCCGGATCGTCGAGCGTCATCGGCGCGCCAGGGTCACCGCCGCCTCGAGCGTCCCTTCCTCGCCGGGGGCGACGTCCAGGCGCCATACCAGCAAGAGCGCGGTGCCCTGATAGATCCGCTCGAAGCCGCCCTCGGAGAGCGACACCGTCTCGACCGGACCCCAGCCGAGCTCCGCAGCGGGGCTCCACCGAAGGCGCGCCTCGACGGCGGCCCACTCGTCGACCAGGGTCACCGCCGAGAGGTCCGCCGCGCGTCCCGAGCTGCCGAGCGTGGGCCGGGCCGCGAGGTCGAGATACCGATCGGGCGCGTGGCCGGCCGTGAGCGCGAGATTCCACTGCACCGCCCAGCGTCCGGCGAGTCGCTGCCCGGCGGCCGGCCGAAGACGATAGCGCACCGCGAGCGTCGCGTCGCGGACCGTCACCCGCTTCTCCATCGCGAGCGGCAGATCCGGCGTCGGCGCGCGCGAGAGCACGATCGACACCGTCCCGGCGTCGTCGTGCACCGCGCAGTCGAGCCGCTCGGCGCCGATCACGCCCTGCGCCGCGGCCCAGGGCGCCACCGGGTCGAGCGCCGTGGGACCCTCGGCGAAGAGTCCCTCGATCAGCGAGCCCCGGCGGAGCGCGTCGTAGGCCAGCAAGGCGTCGAGCCCGGCTTCCTTGGGCGCGGCGGCCTCGTGGATCGTGTGCGCGCCCTCGGAGGCGCCGGCGCTCGCGCGCGCTCGCACCTCGTCGTGGTACGCCTCGGGCCGGCGGGCCAGCACGTCGGCGACGTCGAGCCCGGCCGGGAAGTAGCCGAGCTCGGTGACCATCCCGCCCGCCTCGGGCTCGAGCGTGACCGCCAGCGCGCGCGTCCGAACGTAGACCTCGACGCGGCCGTCACCGTCGCCGTCTTCACGAGTCCACGCGGTCTCGGACGCGGCGGCCGCCTCGACCAGCGTGCGCTCGGCCTCCAGGAGCGACGTCTTGACGGCTCGTCGCAGGTGCGGTAGATAGCAGCCGCCGAACACGCCGTGCCAGTACGCGTCGTTGGCCTGCCCCCGCCAGAGGGCGACCTGACCGCGGGCGAGCCGCGCGTCGTCCGGACGCCCCGCGAGGGCGCCGTGGATCGCGCGCGAGAGCCGCAGCATCTTCCAGTAGGTGTCGCCGACTTCGGGATATTTCACGAGGAAGCTTCGCCAGAAGCCGCCGCGCAGCAGGGCGGCCAGCCGTGCGCCGTCGGCCAGCCGGCCGATCTCGGCCTTGGCCGCCTCGAGCGCGCGGGCGGCCTCGACCGGCAGCGCCCACTCTTCCATCTCGCCGTACGAGGCCGTCGGCAGATAGACGCGGCCGCTCGCCGGGATGCGCTCGACGACGTCGGCGAGCGTCGTTACGTCCAGCCAGGGCGTGGTCAGGAGCCGGTCGAAGAAGCGGTCGAGCCACCCTTCCTCGTAGACGTGGACGTGGGTGCCCGGCCAGACGCCGAACTTCTCGCCGTCGTCGACCATCGTGATCGCCGTCGCCCGTCCACGCCAGGCGCTCAGATACTCGAACGTCTCGTCGACCCGGGCGAACGGAATGAGGTAGCGGAGCCGCTGATTGATCGGGAACACGCGCAGGCTCTGGCCTTGCTCGTCCGTCAGGTAATAGCCGCCGAGGGTGTCGACGTCGAGGCCCGCCAGCGCGAAGTGCCGGTCGTCGACCAGAACGTACTCGACGCCGGCCTCGCTCAAGACGCGCGGCAGGTGCGGCTCCCAGACGCGCTCGGCGAGCCACATCCCGCGCGGGCGCACGCCGAAGTGCGACTTGAGGAACGTCGTGAGCCGCTCGATCTGGCCGATCTTGTCGTGGTCGGGCAGCACGGCCAGGATCGGCTCGTAGAATCCCCCGGTCAGGAGCTCCACCTGCCCGCGCGCGGCGACGGTGCCGAGCAGATCGAAGGTGCGGGGCGAGCGCTCGCGCAGCCACTCCAGCAGGCTGCCCGTGCAGTGAACGCTCAGCCGGACCTCAGGCCGCTGGTCGAGCCGCTCGAGGAAAGGCCGATAGGCGCGCTCGGTCGCCTCGACCATCACGTGGTCGAAGTTGCCGATCGGCTGGTGGTTGTGGACGCCGAAGCAGAACGCCAGGCGATCCATCGTTCACGAGGCTCTCACTCGCGCTCGAGGTCGCGATGGACGACGGTCGGCGCGTACCCGAGGCCGGTGAGGAACCGCCCGAGCTCTTCCGCGAGCGTGACCGAGCGATGGCGGCCGCCGGTGCAGCCGATCGCGACGGTCAGGTAGGCCTTGCCTTCCCGCTCGTAGCAGGGCAGGACGAACTTCAAGAAGTCCTCGAGACGCCGGAGCATCTCCTTGCTCTCCGGGTCATCCAGCACGAAGGCGCGCACGCGCTCGTGGCGGCCATCGAACGGGCGCAGCGACTCGACGAAGTGCGGATTCGGCAGGAACCGGACGTCGAACACGAGATCGGCGTCGAACGGCACGCCGTGCTTGAAGCCGAATGAGACCAGCGAGATGGCCAGGCCCGGCCGCGCCTTCGGGGCGACGTAGAGCTCGACGAGCCGGTCCTTGAGCTGATGCACGGTCAGCGCCGAGGTGTCGAGGATCCGGTCGGCGATCTCCCGGAGGTCCGACAGCGTCTTGCGCTCGGCCCGGATCCCGTCGAGCGCGTTGCCCTCGCCGGCCAGCGGATGGCGCCGCCGCGTCTCGTGATAGCGCCGCACCAGCGCTTCCTCGCTCGCCTCCAGGAAGAGCACCTCCACCTGGTGGCCCCGCGTCCGCAGCTCGCGGATGATGTCGAGCAGCCGCGAGAGGTAGGCGCCCTCGCGCACGTCGACGCCCAGGGCGACGCGATGGATCGGCTGCTCCGAACGCATGATCAGGTCGGCGAAGGTCGGGATGAGCGTCGTGGGAAGGTTGTCGACGCAGAAGAACCCCATGTCCTCGAAGCACTTGATCGCGTAGCTCTTGCCCGCGCCGCTGAGCCCGGTGATGACGACGAAGGAGAGCGGGGCCGGCATCGAGCTAGTCTCCGCGCTCCCCGAGCCCGCCGGCCGGCGCGCGGCGGGTCCGCCGCCGGCGCGTCCGCGCCTCGCGCATCTGGCGGGAGAGCATCTCGATGGCGCCCTCGACGGCTGTCAGCAGGTGGTCGGCACGCGCCTGGCAGGCGAAGCTCCGGCGGCGCGTACGGGTGACGAGTCGGACCGTTTGCTCGAATCGCTGGGAGGCGCAGGTGACGCGCACCGCGAGCGGCCGCGGCCCGCCCCGCGCGAGCTTCTCGACCTTTCGCTCGATCAGCGACCGGAACGACGGCGTCAGCACCACCCCGCGCCCGCTGATGATGAGCTGCATCGGGGCCCTCCCCTTGCCGCCCGGAGCCGGCGGCTCACCGCTTGCGCGGCGCGAGCCGGCGCTGGTGCGAGGGCAGAATGCCGAGCTCCTCGCGGTACTTGGCGACCGTGCGCCGGGCGATCGTGAGACCGCGCTTCTGCAACGCCTGCGCGACCTCCTGGTCGGACTGCGGCTTCGACGCGTCCTCCGCCGCCAGGAGGTCCTGGATCATCTTCTTGACCGAGACCGACGATACCATCTCGCCGTCGCCGGACGCGATCCCGCTGTGGAAGAAGAACTTGAGCTCGAACAGTCCCTGGGGGGTCTCGACGTACTTGTTCGTCGTCACGCGGCTGATCGTCGACTCGTGCATCCCGATGTCCTCGCCGACGTCGCGCAGGGACAGCGGCCGCAGGTGGGGCAGGCCGCGGTCGAGGAAATCGCGCTGGAACTTGACGATCGACTGCGTGACCTTGCGCAGGGTTCGCTGCCGCTGGTCCACGCTCTTGATCAGCCACAGCGCCGAGCGCAGCTTCTGCTCGACGTACTGCCGCGCCTCGTCGACGCCGGAGTTTCTCAGCAGCGAGCGATAGAGCGCGTTGACCCGCAGGCGCGGCACGCCGTCCTCGTTGAGGACGATCGTGTAGTCGGTGCCGAGCTTGTAGACGTAGACGTCGGGCACGATGTAGCGCGAGTCGTTGCCGCCGAACCGCCGGCCCGGCTTCGGCTCGAGCCCCATGATCTCCTCGACCGACTCCATGATCCGGTCGACCGGGAGCTTCATCGCGCGCGCGATGTCCGGGTAGCGCCGGCGGCTCAGGTCGTCGAAGTGCGCCTCGATGATCTCGACCGTCACCGGGTCCGGCAGCGGATCGCGGCGGAGCTGGAGGAGCAGGCACTCCTGGATGTTGCGCGCCGCCACCCCTGGGGGCTCGAAGCCCTGGACGAGCGTCAGGACCTTGTTGACCTCCTCGGCGGTGACGGAGCACCGCTGGGCGACCTCCTCGAGCTCGGCGCGCAGGTAGCCGTCTTCGTCGAGGTTGCCGATGATCTCCGTCCCGATGCGCCGGACGACCGGATCCTCCGTCGCGAAGCGGAGCTGCTCCTCGAGATGGTCGGCCAGCGAGACCTGGTTGCGAACGACGTTCTCGAACGGCAGGTCCTCGCGATCCTCCTGCGAGACGAGCGAGCGCTCCTCGTGATCGTCGTCGGCCGACATCACCGCGTTGAAATCGAACGGCAGCTCGTCGGTCTGCCGCTCGGTGTTCGGCGGCGTCGTCTCCGTCGTCAGCTGCTCGACCGTCGGGGCCGGCGGGGTATCGGCGGTGACCGGCGCGTCGGCGGGCGTCTCGGGCGTGTCGGGCGTGACCTCCTCGAGGAGCGGATTCTCGAGCAGCTCTTTCTGGACGACTTCCTGCAGCTCGAGCGTGGAGAGCTGCAAGAGCTGGATAGCCTGCTGCAAGAGCGGCGTCATGACGACCCGCTGGCTCTGCCGTAACGAGAGGCGCGCCTCCATGGCCATGGAGCTTCGCCTCGCCTAGAGCGCGAACCGCTCGCCCAGGTAGATCTCCCGGGCCACGGGGTTGTGGGCGATCTCGGTGGCGGTGCCGGCCACCAGGATCTTGCCGTCGTAGAGGATGTACGCGCGGTCGGTGATGGCGAGGGTCTCGCGCACGTTGTGGTCGGTGATGAGGATGCCGATGCCGCGCTCGCGCAGCCGGCCGACGATCTCCTGGATGTCGCCGATCGCGATCGGATCGATGCCGGTGAACGGCTCGTCCAGCAACAGGTACTGGGGTGAGGTCACGAGGGCGCGGGTGATCTCGAGCCGCCGCCGCTCGCCGCCGGAGAGCGTGTAGGCCGGATACCGGGCCAGCGGCGTGAGATCCAGCTCGGCCAGGAGGTCGCGCGCCCGCTCGCGCCGCTCGTCGCGCGCGAGGTCGAGCGTCTCCAGAATCGCCAGGAGGTTCTCTTCGACCGTGAGCTTTCGGAACACCGATGACTCCTGAGGAAGATAGCCGACGCCCATCCGGCATCGCTGGTACATCGGGAGCGCTGTGATCTCCTGGCCCTCGAGGAAGATGCGGCCCCCGTCCGCGGGCAAGAGACCGACCATCATGTAGAACGACGTCGTCTTGCCCGCGCCGTTGGGACCGAGCAGGCCGACGATCTCACCGCGCTGGATGTCGAGCGAGACGGAGTCGACGACCTTCCGGGTCTTGAACCACTTCATCAACCCCTGCGCCACCAGGCCTTCCATCGTCGTCAGTTCTTGCAGACTTCAGCCGCGCGCCGCGGCGCCGGCTGTCCGTCCTGCTTGCCGTCCTTCTGCGAATAGAAGACGCCCTTGACGCGCTCCTGCTTGCCGCCTTCGACGATGGTGCGGTCCTGGGCGACATAGATCGTGATCGTGTCGCCGGACACGACGTTGTCGTCCTGCCAGACGCGCGCGTTGCCGCTGAGCACCACGCGCTGGTCGAGGTCGAAATATTCCGCGCGCTGGGCGGTGCCGGTGCGGCAATCCTTGGTGATGATCCGCACCGACCCCGTAGAGACCGTTCGCATGATCCGGTCGCCTTTCTCGTCCATGTAGACCTCGACCCGATCGGCGTACTGGACCGAGTTGTCGCGCCGGGCCACGACGTTGCCGCTGAAGATGACGAGGCTCGCCTTGCCGAACCTCTCCATCTTGTCGGCGTCCACCGTGAGCGGCAGCGGGCCCTCGTCCTTGGCGTCCTTCGCCTTCGGCGCGGCGCTCGGCGTGACGGACGACGCGGGCGATTGCACGGCGGGGGCCGCCGAGGTCTTCGGCGCCGACTGGCCGCCCGACACGGCGGGGACGAGCCCGAGCAGCAGCGCGGCGAGAAGGGTCCTCGACGTCATCGGCGTGCCTCGGTGAAGACCGCGTGGACGCGTCCGCCCAAGGTCGTGTATTCCTCGGCCATTCGCACCTCGAGGGCGGAGCCATCGGCGACCGTGCCTCCGCGCGAGAGCCGAACGGGCTCGTCGGTCCACAGTCGCTTCTCGGAGCCCGTCCAGTGGAGCACGTTCGTCTCCAGGCGCACGCCGTCGCTCGAGGTGAGCACGACGTTTTTCCGGATTTCCAGGTTCTTCGTCGCCTGATAGATGTCGCCTTCTTCACCGACGATCGTCCAGGAGCGATCGCGCTCGAACACGTCGACCGCGATCGCGCGGAGCGCCGTCCGCCCCTCGGCCTCGAAGATCAGGGCCTGTTCGGCCTTGAGCCGCCAGCGAACCCCTCCGGTCACCTCTTCGATCTGAGCTTCCTTGATCCGCAGATCGGCGCTCGAGGCGACCGAGCCGGCCGTCTCGGCCGGGGGCATCCGGCTCTTCGCGATCAACGTGCCGGCGACGGCCAGAATGAATACGAAGACCATTCCAAGGATCGCCGCCGCCGCGAGTCGTGTTCTCATCACTCTGTCGATTCTAAAGGGAAGTCGGGCCGGAGTGCAATTTTGATACCACGCTATCACATACTCGGGGCGCAGAAAAGAGGAAACACCCTGAAAACTATACGATCTTCGCCCTGAGGATGTCGTGCAGGTGGATGAGACCTACGGGCCGGCCGGCCTCGTCCACGATGACCAAGCTGGTTATTTGCCAGGTTTCCATCACCTCGAGTGCCTTGGAAGCCAGATCCTCCGCGCGGATCGTCTTCGGCTCGCGGCTCGCCGCCTGGCCCGCAGAGAGATCGTCGACCGACTTGCCGGTCAGGTGGAGTCTTCGGAGGTCGCCGTCGGTGATGACCCCGACGAGGCGGCCCGCCCCGTCGATGACGGTCGTCATGCCCTTGCGCTTGCGCGTCATCTCGACGATGACCTCCCGGAGGCGGGTGTTCTCCGGGACCACGGGAACCGCGTCCCCGGTGAGCATGAGGTCCGAGACGCGGAAGAGGGCCCGCCAGCCGAGCGAGCCGCGGGGGTGCAGCGCCGCGTAATCCTCCGGACGCAGCCCGCGGAGCTCAAGGAGCGCCAGCGCCAGCGCGTCACCGACGGCCAGCGCGGCCGTGGTGCTGGACGTCGGCGCCAGGTTCATCGGGCACGCCTCTTCCGGCACGCTGACGTCGAGCACGACCTCGCACTGCCGCGCCAGCGACGAGGTGGGATTACCGGTCAGCAGCACGATCGGGACGCCCAGCCGCTTGAGCGGGGGAAGGATCGCCAGCACCTCGTCGGTCTCGCCCGAGTTCGACAGCGCGAGCACGACGTCGCCCCGCGCGACCATCCCGAGATCGCCGTGGACGCCTTCGGCCGGATGGAGGAAATGGGCGGGGGTCCCGGTCGACGCCAGGGTCGCGGCGATCTTGCGGCCGATCAGCCCCGACTTGCCCATGCCGGTGACGATCACGCGCCCACCGCAGCCGCGCAAGAGCTCGACCGCGCGCTCGAAGCGCTCGTCGAGCTTGGGGATGAGCCCGAGGATCGCGTCGGCCTCGACGCGTAGCACGCGCTCGGCCAGGCGACGGAGGTCCGGCTTCTTTTCCGCGCTCACGGACGCACCGCCGCGCCGATGACGCCGAGCTGTTCCAGGAGCCGCGGCAGGTCGTCGATGCGCAGCATGTTCGGCCCGTCCGAGAGCGGGCGCCCGTCGGGCAAGGTGCGATCGGGATCCTCGTGCATCTCCATGAAGAGCGCGTCGATCCCGAAGGCCACCGCGGCGCGCGCCAGCGCGGGCACGTATTGGCGCTCGCCGGCGGAGCGGTCTCCCGCTCCGCCGGGCAGCTGCACGGAGTGCGTCGCGTCGAAGACGATCGGATACCCGAGAGCGCGCATGATGGCGAGGCCGCGCATATCGACGACGAGGTTATTGTAGCCGAAGCTCGTCCCGCGCTCGGTCAACAGAATAGCCTCGTTGCCCTTCGACAGGATCTTGTCGACGACGTTCTTCATGTCGCGGGGGGCGACGAACTGCCCTTTCTTCACATTCACCGGCTTGCCCGTCGCCGCCGCCGCGAGGATCAGGTCGGTCTGGCGGCAGAGGAACGCGGGGATCTGGATCACGTCGAGGACTTCCGCGGCCGGATCGACCTCGCTGACCTGGTGGACGTCCGACAGCACCGGAATCTTCAAGGCGTCGCGCACCTTGCGGAGGATGCGGAGCCCTTCGACGAGCCCGGGGCCGCGATAGCCGTTGACCGAGGAGCGGTTCGCCTTGTCGTAGGAGGATTTGTAGATGAACGGCACCCGGCGGTCGGCCGCGATCGCGGCCAGACGCTCGGCGGTCATCAGTGCGTGCCGCTCGTTCTCGATGGCGCAGGGGCCGCCGATGAGCACGAGCGGCGCGCCGCCGCCGATCATGACGGGGCCGACCGCGACTGACCGCATGGTCATGGCGTGGCGTGCTCGAGCGCGGCCTTGACGAAGCCGGCGAACAGCGGATGGGGCTCCCACGGCCGCGAGCGGAACTCGGGATGGAACTGGCCGGCGACGAAGTACGGGTGCTCGGGGATCTCGATGATCTCGACCAGCTGCTTCTCGGCCCAGATCCCGGAGATGCGCAGGCCCGTCTTCTCCAGGCGCGGGAGATAGTCGTTGTTCACCTCGTAGCGGTGGCGATGTCGCTCCTGGATGATCCCCTGTCCGTACAGGCGCGAGGCCAGGCTGCCCTCGCCCAGCACGATCGGGTAGAGCCCCAGCCGCATCGTGCCGCCCTTGTCGGCGAGCCCGCGCTGCTCGGGCAGGAGGTCGATCACCAGGTGCGGCGCCGACGGGTCGAACTCCGAGGAGTTCGCGCCGCGCAGGCCGCAGACATTGCGCGCGTACTCGATCACCGCGCACTGCATGCCCAGACAGATCCCGAGGTACGGCACGCGCCGCTCGCGCGCGTAGCGGACCGCCTCGATCTTGCCCTGGATGCCCCGATCGCCGAAGCCGCCCGGCACCAGGATGCCGTGGACGCCCGTGAACTGCGCCTCGGCCCCGTCGCGCTCGATGTGCTCGGCGTCGACCCACTGCACGTCCACGCGCGCCTCGTTGGCGATGCCGCCGTGGGCGAGCGCCTCCACGAGGCTCTTGTAGGAGTCCTTCAGCTCGACGTACTTGCCGACCACCGCGATGCGCGTCTCGACCAGCGGTGACTTCACCCGGCGCACGACGGCCTCCCAGCGCGACAGGTCGATCCGACCGGGCTCGAGGCCCAGAAGCTTGACGATGATCTCGTCCAGACCCTCGCGGTGGAAGACCAGCGGCACCTCGTAGATCGTCTCGACGTCCTTGGCCGTGATGACGGCTTCTTCTTCGACGTCGCAGAAGAGCGCGATTTTCGACTTGATGCCCGGTGGCAGATAGCGGTCCGTGCGGCAGAGCAGCACGTCGGGCTGGATGCCGATCGCCCTGAGCTCCTTGACCGAGTGCTGCGTGGCCTTCGTCTTCAGCTCCGACGCCGCCTGCATGTACGGCACGAGGGTCAAGTGCACGTACATGACGTTCTCGCGCCCGACGTCCTTCCGGAACTGGCGGACCGCTTCCAGGAACGGGAGCCCCTCGATGTCACCGACGGTGCCGCCGACCTCGACGATGACCACGTCGGTGTCGCGGGAGATCTTCCGGATGGACGCCTTGATCTCGTCGGTGATGTGCGGGATCACCTGGACCGTCCGTCCGAGATAGTCGCCCCGGCGCTCCTTCTGGATGACCGAGTAGTAGACCTTGCCGGTCGTCAGGTTGTGGTCGCGCGTCACCCGGCTCGAGGTGAACCGCTCGTAGTGGCCTAGATCCAGGTCGGTCTCGCCGCCGTCGTCGGTGACGAAGACCTCGCCGTGCTGGTAGGGGCTCATCGTCCCCGCGTCCACGTTGATGTAGGGATCCATCTTCTGCAAGGTCACTCGGAATCCGCGTGCCTCCAGCAGCGCGCCGATCGAGGCCGCCGCCAGACCCTTGCCGAGGGACGACACGACGCCGCCGGTCACGAAGATGTATTTCGGGGCCAACTCATCCTCCTCTCGCCATCCATTGTCGGACGTGCGCCTCTTCCATGGCCCGGCTCGCGAGCCGGCCGTCCAGCCGTGCGTCCCGCATCTCGGCCAGGACGCGCGCGACGGCGGGGCCGCGCGGGACCCCGAGCGCGACGATGTCGTCGCCGCTCAGGGACACGACGCGCGGATCGAGTGCGGCGAACCAGTCGACCGCGTCGCGGACCTCGCGGTCACCGGTGAGCCAGAGCCATGCGAGCTCGAGCGGCGGTGAGCCTCGAAGCTCGCGCGCACGCGCGCTGGGCGCGCCCGCGGCCGTCAGGCGCGCGGCGCGCGCCGCGGCGTCGGCGTGCGCGCGCTCGAGGACGGCCAGCGGCCCGCCCGCGAACCCGAGCTTTGTGAAGAGCGTGCCGGCCGCGCGCCGGGAGTCGGCCAGCGCGAGCGCCACGAGCCCGACGGCGTCGACGTCGAGCCCGCGCCCGCGGGCCCAGGCGAGGGCCTCCGCGAGCGCGGCCAGGCGGCGCCGGCTCGCTGTCGTGAACTGGTAGCCCGCGTCCAGCAGGCGGAAGGCGCCCGAGCGGCCGAGCCGGAGGAGGATGGTCCCGGCCTGGGGCTCGCGCGCGATCAGCTCGAGCTCGGCGGCGACGCGCTGACCGGCCAGCGCGGCGAAGGGAGCCCGGCGGAGCGCCAGCGCCTGGGCGCGCGTCGTGGCCCTGTCCGGCGAGAGCCCGAGCCGGGCGGCGTATCGCGCGGCGCGAAAGATGCGCGTCGGGTCCTCGACGTACGAGAGCGGATGCAGCAGGCGGAGCCGGCGTCGCGCCAGGTCGAGCCGGCCGCCGAGCGGATCGATCAGCCCGAAGTCGCGGGAGGAGAGCTCGATCGCCATCGCGTTGACCGTGAAGTCGCGCCGCCGCAGATCGTCGGCGATCGCCGCGGGCAGCACGCGTGGCAGCGCCCCCGGAGCCTCGTAGCGCTCGGAACGCGACGTGGCCACATCGATCCGCCCGAACCGCGGCGTGTCGACCGACGCGGTCAGGAATCGGCGGTGCTCCACGACGGAGCCGCCGAGCGCGCGCGCGAGATCGCGGGCGAGCACGGGGCCGTCGCCCTCGACGACGATGTCGAGATCGCGCCGCGCGGGCGTGGCGCCGCGCCACAGATCGCGGACGAGCCCGCCGACGAGGTAGGCGCGGCCGTCCTGCTCCTCGGCGATGCGCCCGATCGTCTCGAGCAGATCGCGGACCTCGCCCGGCAAGCCGCGGGCCACCCGGCCGGCCGCCGAGGCGTCTGGAAGACGGGCGCCGGCGCCGCGGTCGCTGACGGCGCTCACGGCGCCTCGCACGCCTCGCACCACCACGAGCGGCGCGCCGGTCGCGAGCAGGCGGCGGACCTTCGCTTCGCCCGCGGCCGGATCGACGGCGGGCACCGCGCGCGCGATCTGCGCCGCGCGGAGCGCGCCGAGACCGAGCGACGCGGCGCGGACGAGGTCGTCGCGCAGCACGTACGACGTGCCGGCGGCGATCACCCCGGCGTTCCGCTTGCGGGCGAGCGCGAGCGCCTCGGCCACGCCCACGCCGGCCGGCGCCGCCGCGATCGCGACGTCGGCGAGATCGGCCGCCGCAAGACTCACTTGAGGGTACACGTGAGCCCGCTTGGCCATGCTCACGCCCGCGGGTGGAAGCGCCGGTACATTTGCAGCAAGGTGGCCGACGGCAGGTGCGTGTAGATCTGCGTCGTCGCGATGTCGGCGTGTCCGAGCATGGCCTGGATCGAGCGAAGATCGGCGCCGCCCTCGAGCAGGTGGCTCGCGAACGAATGGCGCAGCACGTGGGGCGAGATGCGCTGACGGAGTCCGGCCCGCGCGGCGGCGTGGCGCACGATCGTCCACAGGGACTGGCGCGAGAGGCGTCCCCCGCGCGGGTTCACGAACAGTCGGGCGCTGTCGCGGACGCGCGTGTACAGGGGCCGGACGTCCCGGAGGTAACGGCTCACCCAGTGCGCGGCCTCGCCGCCGACGGGTACCAGGCGTTGCTTATTGCCCTTGCCCGTGCACACCACGTAGCCGGCGCTCAGGTTGACGTCATCCAGGGTGAGGCCGAGGCACTCCGACGCGCGCATCCCGGTGGCGTACAGGAGCTCGAGCACAGCGCGATCTCGCACGCCGCGCGGCGCGGTCAGGTCCGGCGACTCCACGAGCGCAGCGACGACCTCGCGCGACAGCGTGCGCGGAAGCGGCCGCGCCCGCCGCGGGGCCTCGAGGTGCTCGGTGGGATCTCGCCGCAGCGCGCCCTCCCGCACCAGATGCCGGTAGAGACCCCGGAGCGCCGAGATCCGTCGCGCGACGCTCGCCGGCCGCAGGCCGCGAGTTTGTAGACGCGCGAGGTATCGGACGATGTCGTCGGGGCCGACGCGGCGCAGACTGCGCTGGTGATCGTTCAGGAACCGGGTGAAGTCGGCGAGATCGCGGCGGTAGGCACTGAGAGTATTTCGGGAGGCCCCCCGCTCCGCCTGGAGGGCGCCGAGATACTCGACTACCGCATCGGTCATAGAGTGACCACGTCGGATTCTATCACGATGGCGGACGATCGAGAAGGGCGCGCGATGCGACGCGCGTCGCGGATCGCGTCGGGTCAGCCCGTGTCGTCGTGGTCGCGCCGACGGAAGAGGCGGACGAGCGCGGTGCGCTCGGAGATGCCGAGCGCGGCGCTGGCAGCCCAGAACGCTCCCGCGCCGGCGGCGATCGTCGCGGCGAGCCACGCGACGTCAGTCGCGAACGACGGGTGCGCCGGCCACCACGCCACCGCAAGCCAGCACACCGCGGCCAGCGGCAGCGACGCCAGCGAGGTTCGGACCGCGACGTCGACGAGCGCGCGCCCGCCGAGCCGGCCGAGCCGCAGGCGCGCGATCACCAGGAGCGATATCATGTTGACGTAGGCGCCGACCGACGCGGCGGCGGCGAGGCCGGAGTGGCCGAGCGGCCCCATCAGCGCGAGCGCCGCCACGAGATTCGCGACGATCGAGACGATGCCCCACCGGACCGCCGTGGCCGCTTCACTCTGCGCGTAGAACGTCTGCGCCACGATGCGCGAGCCCGCGAAGCCGGCGAGGCCGACCGCGTACCAGGCGAGCGCCGCCGCGGTGGCCGCCGTCTCCGCGGCGCCGAACCGGCCGCGCTCGAACAGCACGCGCACGATCGGCGTCCGCAGCACCACGAGCCCGACGGTCGCCGGCACCGACACGTAGAGCGCCAGGCGGAGCGCGAAGTTCAGCGTGTCGGCCAGCGCGCGGTCGTCCCGGGCCGCCGCGTGACGCGACATCACCGGCAGCGAGGCCGACGCGAGCGCGATCCCGAACACGCCGAGCGGGAACTCCATCACCCGGTCGGCGTAATAGAGATACGAGATCGAGCCCAGCGGCAGGAGCGAGGCCAGCAGCGTATTGACGAACACCATCAGCTGGACCGCCGCCAGGCCGAAGACGGACGGGAGTAGGAGACGCGTGATCCGCCCGATCGCGGGGTGGCGCAGGTCGAGTGACGGCGCGACCAGGAGCCCGCACGCCGAGAGGCTCGGAATCTGGACCAGGAACTGTCCGACTCCGCCGGCGAGCACGCCGATCGCCAGCGAGACGATCGGCTGCTCGAGGTGGCGGGCCAGCAGCACCACGGCGGCGATCATCCCGACGTTGAGCACGGCCGGCCCGATCGCGCTCGCGAAGAACCGTCCGTGCGAGTTGAGAACGCCCGTGGCGATGGCCGCCAGGCCCACGAGCAGCAAGAAGGGAAACATGATCCGCGTCAGGAGCGCGGCCAGCGACGCCTGGTCGGGATCGTTCATGAAGCCCGGCGCGATCGCCTGCAGGATGGCGGGCGCGAACAGGATGCCCAGCACCGTGGTCACCGTCAGCGCCAGCAGCGACAGCCCGAGCACGGCGCGCAGCATCCGGTTGAGCCCGGGCCGGTCGTCGCGCGCCATGTAGTCGGTGAAGACCGGGATCATCGCGGTGGACAGGGCGCCTTCGGCGAGGAGCCGTCTGAGGATGTTGGGGATGCGGAAGGCGACGAAGAACGCGTCGGTGATGGGCCCGGCGCCGAAGGCCCTCGCCACGACCATGTCCCGGACGAACCCGAGGAGCCGGCTCAGCAGGGTCGCGCTGGCGATGCCGCCGAGCGCCCGGACGACCTGCCCTTCGCTCGCGCTCACCTTGAAAATCCCCGGCCCATGCGGCATGATGCAACGCGGATTCGACATCGAACCGAACGACGAGGAGCTCCGATTTGGCGAACACGAAGTCGGCAACGAAGCGGATGCGGCAGAGCGAGCGCCGGCGCCTGCGCAACCGGGCGATACGCTCGAAGCTCCGTGGCGCGATCAAGACGGCGCGCAGCGCCGAGGGGGCCGCGAAGCCCGCCGCCGTCCTCGAGGCGATCCGCGCGCTCGACCGCGCCGTCAGCAAGGGCGTGGTCCACCGCAACACCGCCGCGCGCAAGAAGTCCGCGCTCGCCCGGCGTCTCGCCGCCGCGAAGTAGCTCTCCGGCTCCGTTCACACCCCGCCTCGGCCCCGGCCGGGGCGCTGCCCGCCGCACGCGTCGTTCACCGCGGGGCCGCGTCCGCATCGCACGTCGAGGCCGCGCGCGGCGCGGCGCCCGACTCCGGGCGGAGCCCGCGTAGCACGTCGGTCGCCGCCTCGGTGAGACAGTGGCCGACCGCGTGCCCGTAGACGGTGGCGCACGTGACGTATTTCCCGTCGCGCGCGTCCTGGCGCGTCGTGAAGTATCCGAGATAGTCGTTCGAGACCCCCGCGACAAGCACGGAGGCGAAGTGCCTGCGCGCCTCGCGCTTGATCGTTTGGCCGAGCGCCGTCTGCGGCTCGCCCGGAAACGTCACCCACGCCGTGTCGCCGAGCGCGGCCGCGACGAGCGACACCGCGCGGGGCATCGCCGAGCCGAGCGGGACCGCGAAGAAGCCGGGCACCCAGCTGCCCAAGCAGCGCCGGAGCGACACGGCGGCCGCCGGCAGTCGGACCCGGCGTTCCGCGATTCGTAGGGTCGTGACGGGCACCGGCCGCGCCCGCGTCCATTCGGCCTCGACCGCGCTCGCGAGCGCGGCGGCCGTCTCGACCATCGCGGCCTCGCCGTGGCGGGCGGGGCTCACGTCGCCGACGGCGCCGTTGACGAAGAGGGCCGGCACGCCGAGCCTCTGCTCGAGCCGCGCGGACGCCACGCCCATGACGTCCCCCGACAGGCGTCGGTTGCTGGCGGAGAGCATGGTCCCGTGGATCGCGTAGTTCCACACGAGGGCGAGCGGCGACCCACTGAGGGTGGTGAGCTTCAGTACGACGATCTCCGGGTCGAGCGGCTTGCCGAGCCGGCTGGCCGTCACCGCGGGCGCCGAGCCGCTGGTCGCCGCCACCAGCGCCGGGGTGCGCGCGCGGTCGGCCTGCCGGATCGCCGACACGGCGCTCGCCACGAGCGCGTCTCGTACCTCCGGATCGAACCGGTCGACGGCGACGAAGCCCACGAGAGACGAGCTCATGAAGGCGCCCGGTCCCGAATGGGTGTGGGAGGCTGACACGACGAGCGCGGTCGCGGGAACGCCCGCGCGAGCGAGCCGCTCCCGGAGGGCGGCGACGAACGCCCCGTCCACGGCGACGAGGTCGAGCGTGACCCACGCCAGGCGGGTCGCTCCAGCCTCGAGCACGAGCGCGCGCGTCACGAGCGGATCGCGCTCCCCGGTCGCGGGCACGAACCAGAACGCGTGAGCGTGGCGGTCGAAGACGTTGGGAAACAGCAGGCGCCGCTTCATCGCGCCGTAGCCGGCCAGCGGCGTCCCCGGCGGGACGCGCAGAGTGTCGGAGGCCGCGCCGGCCGTCACGCACTCCGTGCAGCGCTCAGCCGCGGTCGCGGGTCCCGTGATGCCGGCCCCTGCCAGGAGGAGGCCCAGGACGAGCGAGCGGCCGATCACCTCTCCGCGCACAGGTCGGCCACCAGCGCGACCATCTCCGCGCGCGGCTCGCCGCTGCTCTTGAGCTGGCGCTCGGCGTCCCAGCATCGACGGAGCTTCCACGCGAAGTGGGCCTCAGAGCCGCTGGTGGAACCGGTGAGTGTCTCGATCACGACGGGCGGCCGGCGGAGCATCCGGGCGATCTCCTCGATCGACCGGCCGCGGCGGCGCAGTGCGACCGCGGTCCACGCGGTCCTCACGTCGCGCGCCAGGACGGTGAGCAGGAGCATCGCGTCCTCGGTCGCGAGCAAGCGGTCGAGGGTCTTGAGCGCGGCGGCGCGGTCGCGACGCTCGACGGCGCGCGTCAGGTCGAAGATGTCGTCCAGCCGCTGCTCGCCGACGATCGCGCCGACGTCCTTGACCCCGACGGTCCGGTTGTCGGGTCCGCCCGCGAGCGCGGCCTTGCGCGCCTCGCCCAGAATGGTCGCGGTGTCCTCGCCCGTTAGCTCCACCAGGAGCCGCGCCGCCTCGTCGGTGACCGTCAGGCCTTCGAGCGCCGCGCGCTGGCGCACCCATCCGGCGAGGTCTCGCGCCCCGCGCGTCGGCAGCTCGACGATCGCCGCGGGCGCCAGCGCCCCGAGCAGCCAGTGATCGGTCCGGCGCTCGCGCGAGGCGCGGAGCGGCTCGTCCGCCAGGAGCAGCAGACAGCTCGCCGGGTTCGGGCTCTTCGCGTAGCCTCCGAGCGCTTCCGCGCCCTTCGCGGCGAGCAGCTGCGCGCGCCGGACGGCCACGAGGCGGCGATCGACTCCGAGCGGCAGGGTCGAGGCCGAGCGCACGATCTCGTCGACAGTGCTCTCGCGCGCGTCGAAAACCTCGCGGCCCCAGGCGGCCAGCGCGCGATCCGGGAACAGGCCGCGGGTCGCGGCGTCCAGCGCGTCGTCCAGGAGCTGGACGTCGGCGCCGTGGAGCAGGATCAGCGCCGGCGCCTCCCCGCGCTCGGCCTGCTTCATGAACGCCGCGTAGTCGATTCGGCGGTCGGTGGGCGGGGTCAAAACCTGTCGATGGTCAGGCTGACGATCGAGCGCGCGATGTCGCGCGCGGCCGAGCGCACCGCGCCCTCTTCGGCCCCGATGGTCTGCGACACGGCCCCGAGGACCTGGAAGTCGGACTTCTCCCGGAGGCCCTGCTGCTCGAACAGGACCGAGTTGCGACGCACGTCGCGGAGCTTGAGATTCATCGTCACCAGCAGCCGGTACTGGCGCACGTTGGCCTGATTGTCGAACGCGATGGACTGGACGCTGTAGCCGACGACCTCGCCGTCGAGGATCGCGTCGGCGTCCTCTGGCTTGACGACCCGGAGCCGACCGTTCGAGGCGTAGGCCTCGACCACCGCGCTGGTCAGCAAGGTCTCGACCGCGGGCTCGGCGGTTCGGTTCGTGAAGACCGGTATCGCCACGGTCTTGATGTGGTCGGGGAGATTGCCGCGGAACGAATAGCCGCAGGCCGCGAGGCCGAGGGCGAGCAGGGCCAGGCCGAGCGCCGGCGCGCGGCCGGTCCGTGTCACGCGCGCGTCACGATGTTGACGAGACGATTGGGGACGACGACCACCTTCTCGACGCGGCGGCGCTCGACCCAGGGCCGCACGCGGTCGTCGTCGAGGGCCAGCTGGCGCACCCGGTCCTCGGCGGCGTCGACGTCGACGAGCAGGCGGCCACGCACCTTGCCGTCGACCTGGACGACGACCGTGACCTCGGTCTTCTGGAGCGCCGCCCGATCGGCGACCGGCCAGCGCTGCTTGAAGAGGCTCTCGTGGTGGCCGAGCTGCGACCAGAGCTCCTCGGTCACGTGCGGGCAGAACGGCCCGAGCAGGAGCAGGGTTGTCTCGACCGCTTCGCGCATGAGCGCAGCGCGCTCGACGGCCGCGCCGCCGCCGGCGGCCTCGAAGGCCTGGAGCGCGTTGACGAGCTCCATGATCGCGGCGATCGCGGTGTTGAAGTGGAACTCGCGCTCGATGTCGTCGGTCACCCGCCGGATCGTCTCGTGGATCGTGCGGCGGAACGCGCGCCCCTGTTCCGTCGTCGGAACGGTCGCTGCCCTCGAGCGATCCGGGGGGGGCGCCTCGTCCCCTCCGAGCTCAGACAAGTGCGCGATCACGAACCGCCAGACGCGGTTGAGGAACCGCGAGGCGCCCTCGATGCCCTGGTCGTTCCACTCCAGGTCCTTCTCCGGCGGCGCCGCGAAGAGCTCGAAGAGACGCCCGGTGTCGGCGCCGTACTTCTCGCGCACGAAATCGTCGGAGACCACGTTGCCCTTGGACTTCGACATCTTCGCGCCGTCCTTGATGACCATGCCCTGGCTGAGTAGCGCCATGAACGGCTCGTCGATCTTCGTGAGCCCGAGGTCGCGCAGCACCTTCGTGTAGAAGCGCGCGTACAGCAGATGGAGCACCGCGTGCTCGATGCCGCCGATGTACTGGTCGACCGGCATCCAATACGCGGCGGCGTTCGCCTCGAACATGCCGGTGTCGTAGCGCGGCGAGCAGTAGCGAAGGAAGTACCACGAGGACTCCACGAAGGTGTCCATCGTGTCGGTCTCACGCTTGGCCGGCCCGCCGCACTTCGGGCACGTGGCGTTCACGAAGCTCGCGACGCTCGCCAGCGGCGAGCCGCCTTTGCCGGAGAGCTGCACGTTGCGCGGCAACGTCACCGGCAGGTTCTTCTCGGCTTCGGGCACCATGCCGTCCTTGTCGCAGTAGAGTACCGGGATCGGCGCGCCCCAGTAGCGCTGGCGGCTGATGCCCCAGTCGCGCAGACGGTAATTCACCTTGGCGGTGCCGAGGCCGCGGGAGACGAGCCAGTCCGTCGCGCGCCGCTTGGCGTCGGCCACCGAGAGACCGTCGAGGAAGCCGGAGTTGATCTTGACGCCGTCGCCCGTGTAGGCCTTCCCGGTCCAGCCCTCGGGGCGCTTGACCGTCTCGATGATCGGCAGGCCATGCTGCTCGGCGAACTCCCAGTCGCGCTCGTCCTCGCCGGGGACGGCCATGATGGCGCCGGTCCCGTAGCCCATGAGGACGTAGTCGGCGAGGAACAGCGAAACGGGTGTGTCGTTGAACGGGTTGATCACCCGCGCCGCGAGCCGGAGCCCGCGCTTGGGCCGGTCCGCGGCCGTGCGCTCGATCTCCGACTGACGCGCGACCTCGGCGCGGAAGCGCGCGACGGCCTCGCGCTCGGCGTCGACGCGCACCAGGCGGTCGACGAGCGGGTGCTCGGGCGCCAGGACGGCGTACGTCATGCCGAAGACGGTGTCCGGCCGCGTCGTGAACACGCGGATCGCGAGGTCGGGCCGACCCTCGGCCCGCAGGTCGAACTCGGCGCCCTCGCTCTTGCCGATCCAGTTGCGCTGCATGGTCAGCACGCGCTCGGGCCAGCCCGGCAGGCGATCGCACCATTCGAGGAGCTCTTCCGCGTAGCTGGTGATCTTGAAGAACCAGCCGTCGATCTCGCGCGGCGTCACCTCGGAGTCGCAGCGCCAGCAGCGGCCGTCTTCCACCTGCTCGTTCGCGAGGACCGTCTGGCAGGACGGGCACCAGTTCACCGTCGAGCGCTTCCGGTACGCGAGGCCGCGCTCGAGCATCTTGATGAAGATGAGCTGCTCCCACTTGTAGTAGCTCGGGTCGCAGGTCGCGACCTCGCGGTCCCAGTCGTACGAGATCCCCATCCTCTGGAGCTGCGAGCGCATGTAGTCGATGTTCTCGTAGGTCCAGATGACCGGATGCACGCCGTGCTCGATGGCGGCGTTCTCGGCGGGAAGGCCGAATGCGTCCCAGCCCATCGGGTGCAGGACGTTGTAGCCGCGCATCCATTTGTAGCGGGCCAGAAGGTCGCCGATCGCGTAGACGCGCACGTGGCCCATGTGGATCCGCCCGGACGGATACGGGAACATCTCGAGGCAGTAGAATTTCGGGCGGCTCGGATCCTCGTGGACTCTGAACTGCTTGGTCTCTTCCCAGATCCGCTGCCACTTCGTCTCGATCTCTCTGAACGGATAACGATCGGTCGACATGATTACGCTAAATTTTTAACATACTTAGCCGGCAGGGGCAAGAAGATGGGGGCCCGGCCGCGAGCGCTCGGGGCCGGAGCGGGCGAGATTCTACTTCTTCACGCCGAGCAGACTCAGCGCCTCGTTGGCCTCGCGCATCGAGTCGACGTGCTTGCCTTCCTTGTGGAGCGCCAGGGCGCGGTCGAGCTTGGCGAGCGCGTTCTTCACGTTCGGATCGTTCGAGTTCATCGTCGCCGCGGCGTCGCGGCCCTGCTTGATGAGCACGGGACACATGGAGGCCGAGGCCGCCGACGAGACGAGCGTCAGGGCCAGTACAGTCGCGCATCCGAGCCGGAATCGCATCGTGACACCTCGCCGAGGGGCTTCGGCTCCGGCGTGACGCGGCCATTTTCGCCGCGCCACGCCCAACCGGTGTGGCTCTACATCTTCAGATCCGCAGCGGCCTCGTTGGCCAGCTTGAGCGACTCGGCGTGCTTGCCCCCGTCATGGAGCTTCTGCGCCTCGTCGAGCTTGGCGACGACCGCTTTCACCTTCGGATCGTCGGCTTTCATCTTGGCGGCCGCTTCGCGCGTTTCCTTGATGACCTTCGGGCACGAGCTCGCGAACGCCGCACCCGCCGTCAAGGCCAGCGCCACCGTGACCGCCGTGACTGCCATGAGCTTTCTCATGTGCTGTCACCTCCCTTTGAGCCCGGTTGGCTCCCGTCATTGTAACAGTCGGTCGCGGGCTCCGGTTCCCTCTCGGCCGTGGGATGGAAGTGGTCGAAGATCCGCTGGGCGAGCTTGGGAGTGATCTTCGGCACCGCCGCCAGCTCCGCGACCGACGACTCCCGCACCCGGCGCGCCGAGCCGAGGGTCTTCAAGAGGCTCGTGCGGATCGTCGGCCCGACTCCGGGGATCGCGTCGAGCACGGACTGGATCGTGCGCTTCGTCCGCAGCTTCTTGTGGTACGTGATCGCGAAGCGGTGTGCCTCGTCCCGGATCCGCTGCAGGGTGTGGAGCGCCGGCGAGGTCTGATCGAGCACGAGCGGATGCAGGCTCTCGGCCTGATAGACCTCCTCGGCCTGCTTCGCGAGCCCGACCGCCGGAATGTAGTCGAGCCCGAGATCCTGCAGCACCTTCAAGGCGGTGTTGAGCTGGCCGCGTCCGCCGTCGATCAGGATGAGATCGGGGAGCACGCTCCCCTGCTCGAGCGCCTTCGCGAAGCGCCGCGACAGGACCTCGGCCATCGACGCGAAGTCGTCGGCGCCGGCGACGGTCCGGATCCGGAAGCGCTTGTAGTCGTCCTTCTTCATTCCGCCGTTTTCCCAGACGACCATCGAGCCCACCTGCTCGGTCCCCTGGATGTTGGAAATGTCGTAGCCCTCGATGCGGTTGGGCAGCCCCGGCAGGCCGAGCGCGCGCTGGAGCTCCTCGAGAACGAGCTGCTGGCGGTCGTCGCGGGAGAGCAGGCGGTTCTGGAGCGCGATGGCGGCGTTCGCCTCGGCCATGGCGACGAACTGTCGCTTGGCCCCGCGCTGCGGCGCCAGCACCTGCACCCGGCGCTTGGCCAAGGTCGAGAGCCACTCGGTCGTGAGCTCGGCTTCGGGCAGCTCTTCGGACAGCAGGACCTCGGGCGCGGGCGCGACGGCCTTGCCGTAGAACTGGCGCACGAACGCCGAGAGGATCTCGCCGTCGCTCCAGCCGGCGACCTTGTCGAAGAAGAATGGCTCCTGGCCGACGAGCCTCCCCTTGCGCACGAAGAAGAGCTCGACACACGCGTCGCTGCCCTGGCGCACGACGCCGATGACGTCCTGGTCGACGTCGTCCGTCGAGATGATCTTCTGGCGCTCGCGCACCTTGTTGAGCGATTGGATCTGGTCGCGCAGCACGCTCGCGCGCTCGAACTTCAGCTCGGCGGCCGCTTCTTCCATCTCCTTGGTGAGGCGGCGCGCCAGCTCCTCGTCGCGGCCATCCAGGAAGTGGGCGACGTCCTCCACCGTCCTCGCGTAGCCCTCGCGGGTCTCCCAGCCCGTGCACGGTGCGTTGCACCGGTGGATGGCGTACTGGATGCAGGGCCGCTCGAGCTTGCCGTCGATCGTGATCGAGCACGTGCGCAGCGGGAAGAGCTGGCGCGTGAGCCGGAGCGTCTCGCGCATCGCGGTGGCCGGATAGAACGGGCCGTAGTAGCGCGCGCCGTCGCGCTGGACGCGCCGGGCCACCACCAGGCGCGGAAACTCCTCGTTGGTCGTGAGCTTCAGGAACGGGTAGTGCTTGTCGTCCCTGAGGATGATGTTGTAGCGCGGCCGGTGACGGCGCACCAGGTTGGCCTCGAGCATCAGGGCCTCGAGCTCGTTGTCGGTCACGATGTACTCGAGGTCGCGGATCTGGCGCACCAGCGCGTCGGTCTTGGGATCGCGCGGGCGCGACTCCTGGAAGTAGGAGCGGACGCGGCTCTTGAGGGACGCCGCCTTGCCGACGTACAGGACCTGCTGCTTGCCGTCCCGGTAGAGGTAGACCCCCGGCCGGTCCGGCACCCGGGCGATCTTCTCGTCGAGGTCCATAACGACTAGATTACAGGCTCGGCTCGCCGGCGGCTCGCAAGGCCACCCGCGCGGCTTACTTGATCTGCTGCTTGCGCAGCGCCTTGAGCCGGTCGCGCAGCTCGGCCGCCTGCTCGAAGTCGAGGCGCTTGGCCGCCGCCTTCATCCGCGCCTCGAGCTCGCCGATGCGCGCCTGCAGGGCGGCCGGCGACTCGAACGTCTCGGCCGTTGGCTCCTCGACCGGCACCGTGTAGTAGTCGCGCTCGTAGACCGTCTGGAGCAGCTCGCGGATCGAGGACTTGATCGACTCCGGCGTGATGCCGTGCGCGCCGTTGTAGGCGTGCTGCAGCTCCCGCCGCCGCTCCGTCTCCTGGATCGTCACCGCCATCGAGTCGGTGACGTGGTCGGCGTACATGATGACCTCGCCGTTGACGTTGCGCGCCGCGCGTCCGGAGGTCTGGATGAGCGAGGTCGCCGAGCGCAGATAGCCTTCCTTGTCGGCGTCCAGGATCGCCACCAGCGACACCTCGGGGATGTCGAGCCCCTCGCGCAGGAGGTTGATGCCGATGAGGCCGTCGAACTTGCCCAGCCGCAGGTCGCGGATGACCGCGACCCGGTCCAGGGTGTCGATATCCGAGTGCAGGTAGCGCACGCGCAGACCGAGCTGCTGGTAGTACTCGGTCAGGTCCTCCGCCATCCGCTTGGTGAGGGTCGTCACCAGCACGCGCTCGTCCCGGTCGGCGCGCGCCCTGAGCTCGGCGAGCAGATCGTCGACCTGATCCTTGGCTGGTCGCACGGTGATCTTGGGATCCGTGAGCCCGGTGGGCCGGATCACCTGCTCGGCGACCGCGTCGCCGGCGAGCTCGAGCTCGTAGGCGCCGGGCGTCGCGGAGACGTAGATCGTCTGGCCGGTGCGTCGCGTGAACTCGTCGAACGTCAGCGGCCGGTTGTCGAATGCCGACGGCAGCCGGAACCCGTACTCGACGAGTGCTTCCTTGCGCGACCGGTCGCCGTAGTACATGCCGCGGATCTGCGGCACCGCGACGTGGCTCTCGTCGATGATGATCAGCGCGTCCTTCGGCAGGTAGTCGATCAGGGTCGGCGGCGCCTCGCCCGGGCGGTGCCCGGTGAGGTGGCGCGAGTAGTTCTCGATGCCGTGGCAGAAGCCGAGCTCACGCAGCATCTCCATGTCGAAGATGGTGCGCTGCTCGAGACGCTGGGCCTCGAGCAACCGGTTCTTCTGGCGCAGGAAGGCCAGCCGCTCGCCGAGCTCTTCCTGGATCGTCGAGAAGGCACGCTCGAGCTGCGCCGCCTCGGTGACGTAGTGGCTGGCCGGGTAGATGTGGACCCGGTCGATCCGCTCGAGCACCGCGCCCCGCAGGGGGTCGATGCGAGAGATGGCGTCGATGACGTCGCCGAAGAGCTCGATCCGGAGCGCGATCGAGTCCTCGTTGGCCGGGAAGACCTCGACCACGTCGCCGCGCACGCGGAAGGTCCCGCGGTGGAAGTCGTAGTCGTTGCGCTCGTACTGCACCGCCACCAGGCGCCGGATGATCTCGTCCCGGTCCATCCGCTCGGCCTGGCCGAGCTCGAGATGGAGCCCCTGGTAGGTGTCCGGCTCGCCGATGCCGTAGATGCACGAGACCGAGGCGACGACCAGGACGTCGCGCCGCTCCAGCAGCGACTTGGTCGCGGAGTGGCGCATCCGGTCGATCTCGTCGTTGATCAGCGCGTCCTTCTCGATATAGGTGTCCGACTGCGGGATGTAGGCCTCGGGCTGGTAGTAGTCGTAGTAGGACACGAAGTACTCGACCGCGTTCGACGGAAAGAAGGCCCGGAACTCGCTGAAGAGCTGTGCCGCCAGGGTCTTGTTGGGCGAGATGACCAGGGTCGGGCGGTTCACGCTCGCCACCACGTTGGCGATCGAGTAGGTCTTGCCCGAGCCGGTCACGCCGCGCAGCACCATGTGGCGGCGGGTCTCGCGGACGAGGCGCGTGAGGGCGGCGATCGCCTGCGGCTGGTCGCCCCGGGGCGAATACTCGGACGACAGCTGGAACACGGCGCCGGGCTACGTCAGGAAGGCGTCGGCACGGCGAGGAGGTATTTTCGCCAGGAATCCAGGAGCGAGTGCGCGTGCGGATGCCGGAGCATGTGCGTCGAGAACACGAACTTGGGGTGCACCGGCTCCCGGATGAGTCGCATCCCGACCTCGTCGGCCAGGCGATTGCCCTTTCTGAGATTGCAGCGCAGACAGGCCGCGACCACGTTCAGCCAGCTCGTCTCTCCCCCGCGCGAGCGCGGCACCACGTGGTCGACCGTGAGCCGCTCGCCGCGTCGGTTGCAGTACTGACAGGTGTAGCCGTCGCGCCGCAGGATGTTCTTCTTGTTGAACGCCACGCGGTCCAGGAACGGCTTGCGGATGTACATGGCGAGCCGGATCACCGCAGGCAGGGCGAACGTCACCGAGGGCGACCGCACCACGCGCGGCGAGGCTTCGACGGCTTCCGCCTTGCCGGCCAGGAGCAAGGTGATCGCGCGGCGGGCGTTGGTAAAATGCAGCGGCTCAAAAGTGTAGTTGAGCACTAATACCGCTATTTCATCCATACTTACCGAGTTAGTCTAGTCGTCGCGTCCCGGGGTGTCAAATCACGGGCTCAGCCCCGGAGGAGCTGCCGGAGGAAGAATGCGAGGTTCGCCGGCCGCTCGGCGAGCCGGCGCATGAAGTAGCCGTACCAGTCCTCCCCGTACGGGATCAGCACGCGGAGGCGGACACCCCCCGCGCGCAGTGGCCCGTGCAGATCGTGGCGGATCCCGTAGAGCATCTGCACCTCGTACCGGTCGGCCGCGACCCCGCCGGCCCGGGCTCGCTCCCGGGCCCGGCCGATCAGCCGCTCGTCGTGGGTGGCGAAGGCCGGGTAGACGCCCCGCGCCAGCGCGTCGGCTGACAGCAGCCGATCCACCAATCGGGCGTAGCTCGCGTCGACGTCGCGCTTGTCGGGAAACGCGATCTCGGGAGGCTCGCGGTAGGCGCCCTTGCACAGGCGCACGGTCGCGCCGATCTCGATCAGACGCTCGACGTCCTGCGCGGTACGGCGGAGATAGGCTTGCACCACGCAGGCCAGGTTGGAATACGTGCCGTGGAGGCGCCGGTACAGCTCGAGCGTGCGGTCGGTGTAGGCCGAGGATTCCATGTCGACCCACACGAGCGTCCGGCTCGCGAGCCCGCGCGCCGCGACCCGCTCGAGGTTCGTGCGGCACAGCGCCTCGCCGAGGTCGAGGCCGAGATGGGTGAGCTTGAGCGACGGCACGGCGCGAAGGCGCCGTCGCGCGATCTCGTCGAGCACCTGGAGATATGCGTCGGCCGCGCGCGCGGCGTCCTCGGCCGTCGCGACGTTCTCGCCGAGGTGGGTGACTGCGGCATCGATCGCGTCGGCGTTCAGCCGCGCGGCGACCCCGAGCGCGTCCTCGAGCGCCGGGCCCGCGACGAAGCGCCTGACGAACCGCCGCGCCGCCGGCAGGCGGTCCATCGCATCGCCGATCCGCCGATGCGTCGAGAGCCTAAGGAGGAGCGCCCGGCCGAGATCCGTGGTGGCCCTCGATCGCGTCCACGAGAACGCCCTCGCGCAGTCCGTACTCGCTGACTCGAAGCTCGGCGACCCCGAGCCGGTCCAGAGTCGCCATCACGATCGCCGTGCCGGGAATAATGAGATCGGCGCGGCCCGGCTCGAGGCACGGAAGCGCCGCCCGCTCCCCGACGGTCAGTCGGCACAGGCGGTCCAGGAGTCGCTCGACCGCGGCGCGGCTCAGGACGTGCCCCTGCACCCGGTCGGGATCGTAGCGGACGAGACCGAGGTCGAGCGCCGCCAAGGTGGTCACGGTCCCGGCGGTTCCGACCAGGTGGGCCACCCTCGCCGCGCAAATCGCGTCCGGAAGCTCTCCGTCGAGACGGCGCCTCACCTCGTCGTGGAGCTCGCGATAGCGCGCGCGCTCGACGACGCCGGGGAACGGGAATCGCTCGGCCAGCGGCACCACGCCCAGCCGCAGACTGATCATCGAACGGACCGTGTCGCCCTCGGACAGCACGTACTCGGTGCTGCCGCCGCCGATGTCGAAGGTCAGCACGGGACCGGACAGGGCGCCGAGCCCGTGACGTACGCCGCGGAGTGTGAGGCGGGCCTCGACCTCGCCGCTCACCACGTCGACACGGCGGCCGGTCGCCGCCTCGACCGCCGCCGCGAAGGCGCGACCGTTCGACGCTTCACGAACGGCGCTGGTGGCGACGATCCGGATGTCGCTCGCGCCCAGACGGGCGCCGCGCTCGACGTAGCCACTGATCACCGCGAGCGTTCGCGCCATCGGTGCCTCACCCAGAGCGCCGGCGCTGGCGAGGTTCTCCCCGAGCCTCGTGATGGTCTGGTCCTGGTCGGCGACACGCCACGTCCCGGCGCCGATCACGTCGGCGACGAGCAGCCGCACCGTGTTGCTGCCGACATCGATCGCGCACAAGCGCATGGCCGAAAGCGACGACGCCCCGCCGGGCGTTCCGGCGGGGCGTCGAGACATCGGGGCGGTGTCGGTTACTTCCCCTTCAGGGTTCGAATGTAGTTCACGAGCTCCCAGCGATCCTTTTCCGGGAGGTGCTTCCACGGCGGCATCGCGCCGCGGCCATTCGATATCTTCCAGAAGAGCTCGCCGTCGGTCTCCTTTTGCACCGGTTCGGAGGTCCAGTTCGCCGGCTTGGGCGGAGGCAGCGCCGCGGCGGCCGGGCCGTCACCCTTTCCTCCCGGGCCGTGGCACGAGACGCAGTTGGTCTCGACTGTCTTCTTCGCGTTCCCGACACCCTTGACCGGGTTCTTCGTCGCCTTGGCGTCGGCGGGCGCCACCCAGGGCCCCTGGGCCGAGACCACTGTCGCGCCGGCCGAGACGAGCACGACGATCGCGGCAACGGCGATGCTGAGCGACTTCTCGAACGCGCTCATGCAGCCTCCTCTCGTACGATCGTGACGATCTTCACAAAAAGCGAAACCCATTTAACACTCCTCCGACGAACGAGGTCAAGCAGTTATTCGGCGATTGCGCGCCGAGGCCAGCCAGCAGATCGCGGCGAGGACGCCGTAGGCGCCGGCGAGGTGGCTCGGAATCGCCGAGGGCGGCGCCCAGGGCCAGAAGAGCGCGCCGGTGGTCAGCGGTGAATGGATCACGCCGAACATCGACGCGGCGCTCGCGACCGCGAAGAGGAGCCCCGCGAGCACCAATTGGTGATCGATGATCGCCACCAGCGCCCAGCCCCAGAGGACCGCGGTCAGGATGAAGCCGTTGCCGAGCACGACGAGCGCCTGATAGCCCAGGGCCGCGTCGCCGGTGAGGGCGGTCGGCGAGCCGCCGAGAGCCCCGAGCAGGCTCCCGGTCTCGATCAGCACGACCGCCGCCGCGACCGGCACGAAGGTCAGCGCGACCGCGGCACCGTGGCGCGGCGGCGTCGCGAGGAAGCCCTGCGCAGTGATCTCGAGCCCGATGAAAACGAGGATCGGCGCGATCGCGGCTTCGGGGAGCACCGCGACGAGCGGAGAGAGCACGCCCGTCGCGGCGCCGACGCCGATCGCCAGGCCGGTGGCCAGGGTATACCCCGCCCGCGCGCCCATCGCCTTGTACGCCGGATGGCCGATGTAGGGCGTGTTCTGCACGACGCCGCCGCAGCAGCCGGCGAGCGCGGTCGCCGCGGCCTCGGTCAGGAGGATGTCTCGGGTGCGGTACTCGTCGCCGGCGGCCGCGGCGCTCTCGGTGTTGTCGATGCCGCCGATGATCGTGACGAGTGCGAACGGGAGCGCAATCGAGAGGTAGGGCAAGGTCTCCGGCAGCGCGTCGAGCCAGCCGAGCGTCGGCCACGGCAGCGACAGGCGGAGCGGGCTCACGGCGATCGCCCCGCCCGTTCCCAGGCCGAGCGCCGCGCGCCCCCAGAAGATCGCGGTGCCCGCGAGCACCGCGACGAAGGCCCCCGGGAGTCCGAACACCATCCGCACGCGGCCGAAGAGCGCCAGCAGCAGGACGACCAGCGAGACGAGGCCGACCAGCGGATCGCGAAGGATCTTGAGCGTGGGCAGGAAGGCGATCAGGAGGATCGAGACTCCGCCGATCGAGCCGAGCAGCGCGGCGCGGGGCACGACCCGTCGGGCCCAGTCCCCGGCGAAGGCGAGGCCGAGCTTCGCCAGGCCGATGGCGATCGTCGCCGCCATCCCGACCTTCCAGGCGCGCACCGGATCGCCGGTCGCGAGCATCACCGGGCCGAGCACGCCGAAGACCATCGCGAACAGGGTCGGCGTGTCGATGCCGAACGGCATCGCGGTCACGTCCTCGCGGCCCGTGCGGCGCATGAGTCGCACCGCGAGCCACGTGTAGGCCAGATCGCCGAGGAGCACGCCGAGCGCCGTCCCCGGGACCATGCGCTGGAGCACGAGGTCGACGGGGAACTTGAAGACGCCGATCAGGAGCGACGAGAGGATGACGAGCTGCGTGACGTTGTCGAGGGCGAGCCCGAGGAACCCGTTGAGGTCCCCCGGCCGGATCCAGCGCGGGGCGCTAGGGCTTCGGGACGTCGGCGGTCCCTCGCGCGGCGGCGATCAGGTCGCGGGCGGCGCTCTTGGTTCGCTCGGCGAGGACCGAGCACCAGGCAAGGCTGCCGCGATCGTCGGCGACCTCGCGGAACTCGAATTCCATCGGCGCCCCGAGGTGGCCGAGAAAGCGCAGCCGCGCGCCGTACGACTTCCCTTGACGTTCGTCGCCGGCGTCCAGCGCGACCTCGATGCGCGGGTCGACGCGCTTGGCGTGCGCCGTCAGAAAATTCCAGAGCCAGCGCGCGACTTCCGGGTAGGTCCCGCCCGAGAACACGGCGGCGATTCTATCAGCACTCGTTGAAGCCGCACGAGAGGCACTTCTTGCAGCCTTCCTCGTAGACGAAGGTCGCCTGGCCGCACTCCTTGCAGAGGTCGCCGATCTGCTTTCGCGTGTCGATGGCCGCGGCGGCCTCGGGCGCCGCCTTCAGCTCGCCGATGTGCTCGGCGAGGGTGCGCGAGAGTGCGTCCGGGAGCGAGAGGATCTTGGTGGGGCCGAAGCCGGTCGGCTGTCCGCCCCCGATGCGCGCGAGCTGGCTGATGACCTCTTCGAGCCTCCGCTGAGCCGAGAACGGCGAAGGCAGCCTCAGGATGAGCGAAATCAACCGTCCCAGCGCCTCCGCCACCGCCATCGTGTCCGAGCCGCCCTTGCCGACCTGGACGAAGACCTCGAAGGGCTCGTGCTCGTTGTTCTCGGTGATGGTGATCCACGCCGTCCCGATCGGTGTCTCGGTCCGGTAGGTCGAGCCCTTGAGGCTGCGCGGGCGCGGCTTGATGACCGCCGGGCCCGTGGGCGCGGCGACGGCCGGGCTGTCCTTCTTTCCCGAGACGCCGATATTCAGGACCTGCTCGCCCTTGCACCCGTCGCGGAACACCGTGATGCCCAGGCATCCCAGCTCCCACGCGAGGCGGTAGGCGCGCGCCACGTCCTCCTCGGTTGCGCTGTTCGGCAGGTTGATCGTCTTCGACACGCCGTTGTCGGTGGAGTGCTGGAACGCGGCCTGATGGCGCACGTGCCACTCGAAGCCGATCTCGTGCGAGGTCTTGAACACGTTCGAGGCGCGCTCCGGGAGGCCGCGGATCCCGTGGAGCGCGCCGCGCTTGGCGATCTCGTGCATGAGCGCGTCCGAGTAGAACCCCTGCTCCTTCGCGAGACGCTCGAAGGTCTCGTTCACGAAGGTCAGGACGCGCTCGCCGTCGGGCTGCTTCACCCGATGCTCGAAGGCCAGCGCGAAGATCGGCTCGACGCCGGACGAGCAGCCGGCAATCATCGAGATCGTCCCGGTCGGCGCGATCGTGGTGACCGTCGAGTTGCGCATCGGCCGCTCGTCGCGGTAGATCGAGCGATCCCAGTTCGTGAACGGACCGCGCTCCTCGGCCAGCTTCGCCGACTGGTCGTGCGACTTGTCCTTGACGAACGCCATCAGCCGGTCGGCGAGGTCGATCGCCTCCTGGGAGTCGTACGGGATCCCCATCGTGAAGAGCAGGTCGGCCCAGCCCATGATGCCCAGGCCGATCCGACGGTTGGCCTTGACGGTCTCGTCGATCACCGGCAGCGGGTACGGGTTCATCTCGATCACGTCGTCGAGGAAGCGCACCGCGAGCCGCACCACGCGCTCCATCTCGTCCCAGTCGATCGACCATTCGCCCGCGTCGCTCCGGCGGGCGAACCTCGAGACGTTGAGTGAGCCCAGATTGCACGCCTCGTTCGGCAAGAGCGGCTGCTCGCCGCAGGGATTGGTCGCCTCGACCACGCCGATCTCCGGCGTCGGATTCGCCGGGCTCGCGTTGATCCGGTCGATGAACACCATGCCCGGATCGCCCGTGCGCCAGGCGGCGCGGACCATGCGGTCGAAGACTTCTTTCGCCAGCAGCCGGCCGGTGACCGCGCCGGTGTGCGGGTTGATCAGCTCGTACTCGCCGCCGGAGGCGAGCGCGTCCATGAAGCGGTCGGTCACCGCCACCGAGACGTTGAAGTTGGTGATACCGCCGTCGAGCTTGCAGTCGATGAACTCGAGGATGTCCGGGTGATCGACCCGGAGGATCCCCATGTTCGCGCCGCGGCGGGTTCCTCCCTGCTTCACCGCCTCGGTCGCGCTGTTGAACACCCGCAGGAAGGACACGGGCCCCGACGCGCGGCCGCCGGTCGAGGCCACGATGTCGTCCTTCGGGCGCAGGCGCGAGAACGCGAACCCGGTCCCGCCGCCCGACTTGTGGATGATCGCCGCGGCCTTCACCGAGTCGAAGATCTCTTCCATCGAGTCGCCGACCGGCAGCACGTAGCACGCCGAGTACTGCAGGCCGTTGCCCTTGCCGGCGTTCATGAGGGTCGGCGAGTTCGGCAGGAAATCGCCCTCGATCATGATGTCGTAGAACGCCTCGGCGATCTCCCGGACGGCCGCCTCGCTCCGCCCGTATCGCGCCTCACCCCCGGCGATCGTGAGGGCGACCCGCCAGCACATCTCCTCCGGGGTCTCGACGACCTCACCCCCCTGCCTCGTCAGATAGCGCTCCCGCAGAACCCGCAACGCAGGCTCGGTCCACTTGCCGACTTTCGCAGGGCGAGTCTCAGACAGCATGCAGGGCCTCCCTCCTCAATGATAACGACAGAATCCTTCTCGGTCACTACATCTTGTGGTGTGGGCGAATCTAGCACGCTGAATCTAGCGTCCGTCAAGAAAAAATGTATCCACCGCGCATCCACCGTCTGTCCACCGCGGGCGAGCAACCTCTCCCGAGGCTCCCAACGCCGCGTGGTATCCTCTTGTGCCTATGTCCCGTTCTCGCGCAGTCGCGGCTCTCACACCGGGCGCGCTCTTGGTTTTCATGATGTTCACGGGCGCCGCGCGAGCCCAGGGACCGACGCCACCGCCGCCGACGCAGACTCCGGCACCGCCGCCGGCTCCGACGACGCCGTCGACTCAAGTCGCCGGCCGCCTGCTGACCCTCGAGGAGTGCATCGCGATCGCGCTCGAGGCCCAGCCGAAAATCCAGGCGACGCTCGCCGACTATGCCGCGGCGCGCTATCGCGTGAATCAAGCCCTCTCGCCGCTGCTCCCGCAGCTCACGGGTGTCGTGAGCACGACCAAGAGCAACGTCCCGACCATCACCACCAGCCCTGCGGGCCTGAACGTGCCCACCACCCAGACGCGCAACTTCGGCGATACCCTCCTCGCCCAGGTCCAGCTCTCGCAGCTCCTCTTCGACTTCGGCAAGAACCTCGCGGCCACCGACGCGGCGCGAAAGCTCGCGGAGGTCGCGGTCGAGGACGTCGAGCTACAGCGTCAGCTGATCTCCTTGACGGTGAAGGAGGCGTACACGAACACGCTCTTCAGCCAGCGTCTCATTCGTGTGCAGGAGCAGGCCGTCGAACGCGCCGAGCTGAACCTGCGATCGGCGAAGGGCTTCTTCGACGTGGGCACCCGCCCGAAGTCGGACGTCGCGCGCGCGGAAGTCGACGTGGCGAACGCGCGCGTCGACCTGATCAGGGCCCGCAACGCCCTGCGCACGGCGATCGTCGCGCTCAACATCGCGATGGCGATCGACGTCGATTCGCCGACCCAGATCGTCGACAACCTGATTTATCAGCGGACGACGCTCGACCGTCCGCAGCTCCGGGCCGATTCGCTCCGCCAGCGCCCCGAGTATCGTCAGGCCAAGCTGCGCGCATCTGCCGCCGAGGCCACCGAGCGGCAGACCTTCCGGAACTTCTTTCCGGACGTCACGGGCACCGGGGCCTACGGCGGTGCGCAGTCGCAGCTCAACGAGTCCTGGACCGTGGGGTTGTCCTTGAACTGGTCGCTCTTCGACGGAGGCAACCGGATCGCCCGCTATCAGGAGGCTAAGGCCAACGTCGAGGGCGCACGGGCCAGGGTGAAGTCTACCGAGCTCGACATCATCCAGAACCTCGAGCAGGCGGAGATTGCTGTCGAGGAGGCCCAGGAGCGGATCCAGGCGGCCCAGACCCTCGTGGCCTCGGCGCAGGAGAACTTCCGCCTGGCCCAGGGTCGATTCGACGCCGGTGTCGGGACGATCCTCGAGCTCACCGACGCCCAGCTCGCCCTCACCCAGGCCCAGAACACCGAGAGCCAGGCCCTGGCCGACTACCGGATCGCTCTCGCGAGGCTGGATCGTGCTGTCGGTCGCCGCTGACCCCGAGGAAACGGTTCGCCCGCGACCACGTCTAACAAGTTGATGAAGCGGGTCGTTTCCCTCGTCGTCGTCGCCATGCTGGTCGGTGGTGCCGTCTGGGGCTACTTCTACGCCCAGAGCCGTGGCAGCGTGCCCAAGTACCGCGTGGCCCGCGTCGAGCGGGGGCCCCTCACCGCGGCCGTCTCGGCGACGGGCAATCTCAACGCCGTCATCACGGTCCAGGTCGGCAGCCAGGTGTCCGGTCAGATCAAAGAGCTCATGGTCGACTTCAACTCGATCGTGAAGAAAAACCAGATCATCGCGCGGATCGACCCGGACATCTTCCTGGCGAAGGTCAACCAGGCGAAGGCCGACCTCGAATCGTCCCGGGCAACCGTGCTCAACCAGGAAGCCCAGATCGAGCGCGCGCGCGCCGACGTCGAGAACGCCCGGGCGGCGCTCGCCGAGGCGAAGGCCCAGACCGCGAAGGCACAGGTCGCAGTGGTCGACGCCAAGCGCGACTTCGACCGCAAGACCGAGCTGTTCGCCCGCAAGCTCATCGCCCGGAGCGATCTCGACTCGTCCCAGGCCGGCCACGACTCCGCCATCGCCCAGGTCGAGTCGGCCAAGGCCCACGAGCAGGCGCTCGACTCCGCCATCCAGTCGGCGACCGCGCAGCTCCGCGTCACCCAGGCCATGCTGGTCTCGGCGCGCGCGCAGGTCGACCAGAAGAACGCCGGCCTCAAGCAGGCGCAGGTCGATCTCGATCACACGACGATCCTGGCGCCGGTCGACGGTGTCGTCGTCTCGCGGCAGGTCGATGTCGGCCAGACCGTCGCGGCGAGCCTGCAGGCGCCGATCCTCTTCACGATCGCCCAGGACCTGACGAAGATGCAGGTCGAGACGAGCGTGGACGAGGCAGACATCGGCCGGCTCAAGGTCGAGGACCGCGCGAGCTTCACGGTCGACGCGTTCCCCGGCGAGACGTTCACGGGCACCGTGACGCAGATCCGGAAGGCGCCCCAGGTGGTCCAGAACGTCGTGACCTACACGGTCATCGTGGGCGTCGAGAACCCGTCGGGGAAGCTGATGCCGGGCATGACGGCCAACGTCAAGCTCGTCGTCGCGCAGAAGCCGAACGCGCTCAAGGTGCCGAACGCGGCGCTCCGGTTCCGGCCGGCTGGTGTCGACGCGCCGACGCCCTCCGGGCCCGCGTCGGGGGGCGCGGCAGGGGCTGCGGGGAGCGGTGGACCGCCTTCGCTCGAACAGATCCGCGAGCGCCTCGTCAAAGGCCTCGGTCTGACCGCGGAGCAGCAGAAGAAGCTCGAGCCGATCCTCCAGGACGGTCGCGAGCAGCTCCGCGCCCTTCAAGGGCTGCCGGACGCCGAGCGGCGGCCGAAGGCGCAGAAGATCCGCGAGGCTCAGCGCGCGCGTATCCGCGAGTTCCTCACCGACGCGCAGAAGGCGCGCTACGACGAGATGACGGCTTCCGCCGGCGAAGCGCGCAGCGGCGCCGCGGGGCGAGTCTGGATCGTCGGACCCGACGGCAAGCCGGCGGCGATCACGCTCACCCTCGGGCTCAGCGACGGCGCGTCGACGGAAGTGCTGCGGGGCGACGTGCGCGAGGACCAGGAAGTCATCGTCGGGTCCACGGGCGGGACCGGCCGCGGTGCCCCCACGCAAGGCACACCGCGTCTCAGGCTCTAGCCGTGGCCGAGCCGATCATCGTCACCGAGGGCCTGACGAAGGATTATCACCTCGGCCCGCACACCGTGCACGCGCTTCGCGGCGTGTCGGTGACGATCGGCCGCGGCGAGTTCGTCGCGGTCATGGGGCCGTCGGGCTCGGGGAAGTCGACCTTCATGAACCTGCTAGGCTGCCTCGACACGCCGAGCGCCGGGCGGTACGAGCTCGACGGCGAGGACGTCGCCGGCCTCTCCGCGGACGATCTGGCCAGGATCCGGAACACGAAGATCGGGTTCGTGTTCCAGCAGTTCAACCTGCTGCCCCGGACGACGGCGCTCGAGAACGTCGAGCTGCCGCTTCTCTACGCGGCGCTCCCCGCGCGGGAGCGCCGGGCCCGGGCGCAGCAGCGCCTCGCCGCGGTGGGTCTCGCCGACCGGGCCGGCCACCACCCGAGCCAGCTCTCGGGCGGCCAGCAGCAGCGCGTCGCGATCGCGCGGGCGCTCGTCAACGACCCGGCGATGATCCTCGCCGACGAGCCCACCGGCAACCTCGATACCCGCACCAGCGTCGAGGTGCTCGCGCTGCTGCAAGGGCTCAACCGTGCCGGCCTCACGATCGTGCTCGTCACGCACGAGCCGGACATCGCGACCTACGCGAGCCGCCATCTCATCTTCCGCGACGGCCGGCTCCGGGCCGACGAGCGCGTGTCGGCGCCGGTGGATGCCGCCGCGGCGCTCACGTCCCTGCCCCGCGAGGACGAGGACGCCGCGTGAACGTCTGGCAGAGCGTGCGCATCGCGGGCCGCGCCCTGCGGGTCAACAAGCTCCGGAGCGCCTTGACCATGCTCGGCATCATCATCGGCGTCAGCGCGGTGATCGCCATGGTGGGCGTGGGGTCCGGCGCCCAGGCGCGCGTCGCCGAGCAGATTCAGAGCCTCGGGTCGAACCTGATCATCGTGCTGTCGGGCAGCACGAACAGCGCCGGCGTGCGGCTCGGCATGGGCAGCCAGCTCACGATCTCGGAGGACGACGCCGCCGCGATCGCGCGCGAGATCGCGCTCGTGCAGGCGGCCGCGCCGTCGGTGCGCGGCAACGCGCAGGTCGTCTACGGCAACCTCAACTGGAACACACAGATCCAGGGCGTCACGCCCGCGTATTTCGAGGCACGCGACTGGCCCGTCGACGAAGGACGTCCGGTCGTCCAGGAGGACGTGGATGGGGCGACCAAGGTCGCCCTCCTCGGCCAGACGACCGCTTTCAACCTGTTCGGCGAGGCGGATCCGCTGGGTCAGATCATCCGGATCAAGAAGGTCCCATTCACGGTGATCGGCGTCCTGTCGCGCAAGGGACAGAACTCCTGGGGGCAAGATCAGGACGACGTCATCCTGGTCCCGCTCTCGACCGCGAAGAAGAAAGTCCTCGGTATCAGCCAGGCCAACGCCCGCGCGGTCGGCTCGATCTCCGTCAAGGTCCGTCCCGGCGAGGACATGAGCGAGGCCGAGGACCAGATCCGCGCGCTCCTGCGCCAGCGTCATCGTCTCCAGCCGTTCCAGGACGACGACTTCTGGCTCCGCAACCTCTCGGAGATCCTCCAGACCCAGGAGGAGTCGTCGCGCGTGATGACCTATCTGCTGGCGGCGATCGCGTCGGTGTCCTTGCTGGTCGGCGGCATCGGCATCATGAACATCATGCTGGTGTCCGTCACCGAGCGCACGCGCGAGATCGGGCTGCGCATGGCGGTCGGCGCCCGCCGGCGCCACATCCTGCTCCAGTTCCTGATCGAGGCCGTCACGCTCTCGCTGATCGGCGGCATCGTCGGCATCGCGCTCGGCGTCGCCGGGTCCGAGGCGATCAGCTACTTCGCCGAGTGGCGCACCCTGGTCGCGCCCGAATCGATCCTGATCGCGTTCGGCTTCGCCGCGGCGATCGGGATCTTCTTCGGCTTCTACCCGGCCCGCAAGGCCTCGCGCCTGGATCCGATCGAAGCACTGCGCTACGAATAGTCGCCGCAGAATGGGGCGCCGCGGCCGTCTCCTGCTATCGTTGAGGAGCGATGGCCCGTGCGCGCCGGCGCCGCCGAAAGACGAAAACCCGCTCGGCTCCCCGGATCGTCCGTCGCGCTCCGGCCGGCAAGGCCGCCGCCACGCGACAGCCTGCGGCGCGGACCACTCATAGGCGCGCCTCGGCTGGCGGGGCCCCAGCCCCGCGACAGCCTGCAGCGCACGCGACGCGTCGACCCCGGATCGCGCTCCCGCCGCCGTCGCGCGCCGAGACCTTGCTCCTGACCCTTGCGAAGGACGTGGCCGATGTCCCGCTGGACGTCGCGCTGCGGAGAATCACCGATGCCTTCACGCTCGGCGCCGAGCTGCCCCGCGAGGTGTTCAACGCCTGGATCAAGACCCGGCGCGAGAAGACGGCGTCCCTGGCCCTCAGCTGGGCGCGCGAGCAGGTGCGGCTCTCCCTCGAGGAGACGATCGCGCGCTCGCCGAAAGGGCGCGCGGCGATCGGGCTGGCGCCGGACACCCTGGCCTGGCTCCTCCTCGCCGCCTGCGAGGCGATGGCCTACGAGCCGCCGTCGGCGGTCGCCGACCGCGTGCGCGCCGTGCTCGAGCTCAGCGGTCACGCCGCGCCGGGCGCCTGAACGTCTCGAGCAGCAGCGTCGCCGCGCCGGCGAGCAAGGTGAGGCCGTTGAGCTGAAGGGACGTCCGGTGCGCGAGCGCGAAGGCGCTGTCGTCGCGCGCGCGCCGCGCCGCCTCGGCGCGCGGCAGGACCACGATCGCGGCCCACAGCAAGAGGCCGAGCATCGCGCCGCAGAGCCCGACGCCGGCGAGCGCGCGGCCGCGCGGCCTTCGCCCCGACACGGCCGGGACCGCCGAGGCCGTCAGCGCGATCGCGCAGAGGACCACGCCCCAGTCGTAGTAGCGCGGCAGCACCGCGGCGACGAGCTGACCGGCGACGGCGCGGTCGATCACGCGGAAGGCGAGCGGCGCGACCGCGAACGAGAAGAACGCGCTGATCGCGAGCCAGCCGGCGACGCAGACCAGGACGAGCGCTCTCAGGATTTCCATCGGTCCTCCCTCACCGTCGTCCGGCGGCTCGATCGAGCTGGGCGAGCGCGATCCGGTAATCGGCCAGCGCCTGGGCCTCCGTGTTCGACGCCTGGGTCAGCGCCAGCTGGGCGTCGGTCAGCTCCAGGATCGTCCCGACGCCGACGTCGAACCGTCCCTGGGCGAGCCGGAAGTTTTCCTGGGACGAGGCGATGAGCACGCGCGCCGCCTGGATCCGCTCCTGCGCGGCCTCCACCGCGATCTCCGCCTGCTCGAGGTTCTGGATCAAGGTCAGCTCGGCGACCTTGACCCGGGCGTTGGCGGCGCCGCGACCGGCCTTCGCGGCGTCGTAGGCCGCGATGAGGTTGCCGCCGTCGAAGATGTTCCAGGTGAACGCCAGGCCGAGCGACCAGCCGGGGTTCAGCTCGAGCTGCGAGCCGCCGTACGATCCCGTTCCGCTGATGCTCGGCAGGAAGTTGCGCGTCGCCACCTGGACGTTCGCCTCGGCCGCTGCGCTCTGCAGTTTCGCCTGGCGGTACTCCGGACTCTGCCGCAGGGCCTCGGCGCGGAGCGCGGCCCGATCGATCGTGGTCGGTTCGTATTCGAGGTTGTCCTTGATCTCGGTCTGCGTGGAGGCGTCCACCGCCATCGCCGTGTTGAGCGCGACGCGCGCGGTCCGGAGCGCGTTGCGCGCGTTGATCAGGTCGACCTTCGCGTTGGCCACGTCGACCTCGGCGCGGACGACCGTGGACAGGGGCTGGGTCCCGACGTCGAAGAAGCCCTTGGCGGACGACAGGTTGAGCTCGGCGCGCTCGAGCGCCTGCTCTTGCACGCGGATCAGGCGCTGGGCCAGCAGGATGTTCGTGTACGCCTCCTTTACCGTGAGCGCGATCAGCTGCCGCTGGAGCTCGACGCCCTCGGCCGACACCTCCGCGAGCTTTCGAGCCACCTGCGTGGCCGCGAGCGTCTTGCCGAAATCGAAGAGGAGCTGCGAGAGCTGGACCTGCGCCAGGAACGTGTCGGAGGGCTGGCGGCTGATCTGCAACGTCGCGGTCCGGCCCGTGGTCAACGTGGTGGGGACGGTGCTGCTGCTCCGGGTCGCGCCGACGGATCCCGCGAGCTGCGGCAGGAGCGGCGAGAACGCCTCGCGCACCCGCGCGCGCGCCGCCGCGTAGTCGTAGAGCGTGGCCTGGATCGTCGGCTGGGCCTCGAGCGCGATCGCGATGCACTCGTCGAGCGTCAGGACCCCTCCCGCCACCGGGATCGTGCGCGCGGCGGGAGCCGCCTGGGCGAGCGCGACGGCCGGCAGGCTCGAGACGAGGAGGAGCGCTAGCAGGGGGGCTCGCAGGATCATCATTCGGATCCTCCATGGACGAATTCGTCGATCGTCGTGAGTCACCCGCTGCGGCGGCGTGTGAGGGATCGCGGCTATTCCGGGACGGGCACGCGCTCGGCGAAGAGCTCGAGCATGCCGGTGGCGGGAAAATCGGCGAAGCCGAGCATCAGGTCGGTGACGCCGGCCGCCGCGTACTCCGCGAGGCGCGCCCGAGCGGCGTCGGCGGTGCCGACGAGCGCCGTCGTCAGGAGCGCGTCGGTCGGCTCGATCCCGCGCGCCGCGCAGAACCGCCGGAGCGCCTCGTCCGCCTCGGCGTCGGTGCGCCCGAGGACGACGTCGAGCTCGATCGAGCGGCGGTAGTCCCACCATGGGCGTCCCGCGTCCTCGAGCAGGGTCCGGAGGCGGCTCCAGCGCGCGGCGAACGATGCGGGCGTCAGGTACGACGCTTCCCACCCCGACGCGCGCCGCGCGGCGACGCCGAGCGCCCCCGGCCCCATCGCCGCGAGCCAGATCGGCGGCCCGGGCTTCTGAACCGGCGGCGGCTCGAGCCGCGCGCCGCGGAGCGCGTAGAAGCGGCCGTCGTAGTCGACGGCCTCGCCCGTCCAGAGCCGCTCGAGGATCTCGATCGTCTCGGCGGCGAGCGCGACACGCGTCGGCGCGTCCGGATACGGGATCGCGTGGCTCCGCCACGCGGCCGCCGTCGCCGAGTCCTCGGCGCCCACGGCGAGCCGGAGGTCGAGCCGGCCGCCGGAGAGATGATCGACGGCCACCGCGCGCTTGGCGAGCCATGACGGATGGTGAGACGACGGGTCGAAGCAGTACGTTACGGCCGGACCGAGGCGGACGCGTCTGGTGACCTCGGCGAGCGCGCCGAGCATCGTCCAGCCGTCGTGCGTCCATCCCCAGAGGCCGTCGCCGTACGTGACGCGTGCGTAGCCGAGCTCGTCGACGACTCGCCAGTAATGTCGGAGCGCGACGACGTCGGTCCCCCACGTCTGGACGCCGAACGAGACCACGCCCGGAGGATCGCCGACGCGTCGGGCCGAGTCAAGGTTGACGGGCCTCGCGCGCGACGGTAGAGTGCGCGGCGAATGCGAGCGCGCCCGCTGGTTGTCGTCGCCCTCGTGCTCGCCGCCGCCGCGGCGGCGTGGGCCCAGACCCCGGTGGAGGCGGCGCGCGCCCTCGTGGCCCGCTATCACGAGGACCTCGCGGGCCTCGACCGCGCGCGCGACCTGCTCGACGCCGCGCTCGCCGGCGACCGGAAGGTCGACACGATGGTGATGCTCTCGTACGTCCAGTTCCTCATCGGCGACGTGCGCGCCGTCACCGCCGAGGACAAGCTCGCCGCGTACGACCGCGGCCGCGAGATCGGCCGGCGCGCCGTCGAGCTCGCGCCGAAGAGCCACGACGCGCACCTCTGGTACGCGATCAACACCGCGCGCTGGGGCGAGACCAAGGGCGTGCTCCGCTCGCTCTTCCTGCTGCCGACGATTCGCCAGGAGCTCACCACCCTGCTCGAGCTCGACCCGCGCTCGGTCCGCGCCCACATCCTGACCGGCAACGTGCTCCTGGAGGTCCCGGGATTCGCCGGCGGCGATCGGGCCAAGGCCGAGGAGCACTTCAAGAAGGCGCTCGGGATCGATCCGCGATTCACCAATGCCCGGGTCGACCTCGCCCGGGTCTACATCGCCGACGCGCGCTATGCCGACGCGCGGCGTGAGCTACAGCGAGTCGTCGCCGAGACCCGTCCGTCGGTCGTCGCCGACTGGACCGTGAAGGACGCGCCACGCGCCCGAAAGCTCCTCGAGTCCATCAAAGACCGCCCGTAGCGATCGGCGTCGTGATCCGCCGGCTCCAGCGGAACGCCCCTCGCTGGAACCCGACCGCGCTGGCGGCGCTCGCGGAGCGCGACCGTGACCCGTTCCGCGTCCTGATCGCCTGCATTCTCTCGCTGCGCACCCAGGACACGACGACCGGGCCGGCGTCGGATCGCTTGTTCGCCGTGGCCGCGGCGCCGGAGGCCATGCTGAAGCTGACGGCGCGGCGGATCGCGGGCCTCATCTATCCCGTCGGCTTCTACCGCACGAAGGCGCGCGTCATCCTCGGCATCTGCCGGGATCTCCTCGAGCGCTTCGGGGGCCGCGTGCCCGACACGATCGACGAGCTCCTCACCCTCAACGGCGTCGGGCGCAAGACGGCCAACCTCGTGGTGACGATGGGCTACGGCAAGCCCGGGATCTGCGTCGACACGCACGTGCACCGGATCTCGAATCGGCTGGGCTACGTGAAGACGCGGAACCCCGAGGAGACCGAGATGGCGCTCCGCGGCAAGCTCCCCCGCCGTTACTGGATCGGCTACAACGACCTGCTCGTCTCCTTCGGCCAGAACATCTGCGTGCCGATCTCGCCGCGCTGCTCCGTCTGCCCCGTCACCACGCTCTGTCCGAGAATCGGCGTCACCACCAAGCGCTAGCGACCGGGCCGACGCCGCAGCTTTCTCAGGACGGCGAGATTGCGGAGATCGGCGGCGGGCTCGGGCTCCTTGGGTGTCTCCACCACTTTCGGCACGTGGGCGAAGCGGCGATCGTTGAGCAGCAGCCGGAAGGGCGCGAGCCCGAGCGATCCGCGCCCAATGTTCTCGTGGCGGTCGAGGCCCGAGCCGAGTGGCGCCTTCGCGTCGTTCAGGTGAAACGCGAGCACCCGCCGCCGCCCCACGGTCGCCTCGCACTCCGCCATCGCGCGACGATAACCGGTCTCGGTGCGGACGTCGTAGCCGGCGGCGAAGAGGTGGCAAGTGTCCAGGCAGACGCCGATCCGCTCGGGCCGGGCGGCGCGCTCGAGCAAGGTCGCGAGCTCGCCAAGCGTCCGGCCGATCGTGTTCCCCGCCCCCGCGGTGTTCTCCAGCGCGACCTTCACGCGATAGCCCGCGGTGCGCGCCAGCGACTCGTCGAGCGCGGCGGTGACCCGAGCGAGTCCCGCCTCGATGCCAGCGCCCATGTGGGAGCCGGGATGGATGACCACGCACGAGAGTCCGAGCGACTCGGCGCGCTCGAGCTCGTCGGTGAACGCCGCGACGGCCTGCGACCACAGGGAGATGTTCGGGTTTCCGAGGTTGATGAGATAGCTCGAATGCGCGAAGACGTGCCGGATCGCGGTCGCGCGGCGAGCGGCGCGAAATGCGCGGACCTCGTCCGCCGCGAGGGGCTTCGCCGCCCACTGCCGCTGGTTTTTCAGGAAGATCTGGACCGCGCCGCAGCCGACCGCGCGGCCGCGCTCGAGGGCGAGGTGTAGCCCGCCGGCGATGGACATGTGGGCGCCGAGCTCGTCGCGACCTCGAATCATGGCGGCCACGATAGCACTCTGATATCCTGCGCCAATGAAACCCTTCACGGTCCCCTCGGCGTTCACTACGACGTTCACCCTCGAGTACGGCGTCTCCGAAGCCGACATGCGGCGGCTCTACGAGAACGCCAAGCGCGACCAGTGGAACGCCTCACGGGACATCCCGTGGACGGACCAGCTCCCGTCCGACGGGCGCGTGATCGCGGACGAGCTGATCGACACGTACGGCAGCCCCCTCTGGGAGAGTCTTCCGGAAGCTGACCGCGTCGCGTTGAACCGCCGCATCGCCGCCTGGCGACTCTCGGTCCTGATGCACGGCGAGCAGGGTGCCCTGCTGGCCTGCAGCCAGATGGTGGACATCGTCCAGGGCGCCGACCAGAAGTTCTTCCAGGCCACCCAGGTGCAGGACGAAGCGCGCCACAACGAGGTCCTCAGCCGCTACCTCGCCGAGCGTCTGGAGGGCCTGACCTATCCGATGCCGGTGAACGAGAAAGACCTCTTCGACTCGATCCTCTCGGAGAGCCGCTGGTACCTCAAGACGATCGCGCTGCAGCTGGTGGCGGAGACCTTCGCGGTCGCCCTGTTCAAGATGATGAGCGAGAGCGCGCGCGACCCGGTGCTGGGCACGATCTGCAAGCGCATCCTCCAGGACGAGTCGCGTCACATGGGCTTCGGCATGCTGGCACTGCCCCGCGTCGTGAACGAGGCGTCCCCGGCCGAGCGGCGCGAGCTCGAGGACTACACATGCTTCGCGCTCGAGAAGACCTTGATGGGGTTCTTTCCGCTCGAGGCCTATCAGGACGTCGGCTTCAGCCCGCGGCAGATCGACGAGGTCAAGCGCTATCGCCGCGAGACGGCCGCGGCCAACGACTACGCGCCCTTCCGCAAGTACTTCAAGAAGGACATGCACGGGACGATGGTGTCGAACCTCGCGCGGCTCGGCCTCCTGACCGACCGCGTGCGGCCGCGCCTCGAGAAGCTCGGCGTCAGCCTGCCGGCGCCGAGCTGACCGGCCCGACCAGCTCGCCGCGCGGCCGATCCCCCCGTGCAGAGGACGGAGGATACTGTCTCGATACGCTCTCGATATCAGCCTCCTCTACTGGAGTCTTGGGCGAGTAGACGGCCGCGAGGGGGCTTGGATCTGGCAGCCGCCGATTCCTGCGGCGCCGTTCCGGTGGCGAGGCGGTCCTCCCACGGCGTCGCTCTCCCTGACGACGGTCGATGATCACCTGCGCGGCGTCGCCTACCTGGCCCCGTAGGAGCTTGTAGAGTTCGGGTTGACTCGACTGCACGACAACAAGCCACTGAGTGCGGCTCGCCGCACCTCTCGAAACACCATTGCCGCTCGCCGTAGTCCAAGCAGTCCTGAGTTGGCGCCCGACCGCGTGGACCATCCGTCGTCCCACAACGTATCCGGTTTGCACCGTTTCGAGGAGGGGAACGAAGCTCTTCCGGTAGACGGGGCACGGAAGCTCGTCGCCGCCAAGCTTTTGCGTGAATCGGCTCGGGCTGCCGATACCGATTTGGAAGCTGCGAATGCCGCGCACAATGGCGAGTTTCATCGCTGTCCAGTGCAGCAGTTCGTTCGGCGACAGGTGCAGGTAGTCCTCATCATAACCGGCGTCAAGGTAGTAGAGGGCGCGGTCGTCGTGGAGATAGAGTCCGGTGGCGATCACACGATCCCTGTATTTGACTCGAATCGCGAACAATTTATCAACCGGGACCAGGTGGCGGAACATCGCACGCGCCATCGTGAGTGAATAAGGAACGGGCAGATGCTTTCGCTCCATCACTCGAGTGAATTGCGAGTAGAACACCTCGACAATCCCCGGATCGTCTGTTGTCTCTGCGACCAAGCCGTTTTTTTCCGCTTTGCGGATACGCGCGCGACATCTACTCTGCATCCGCGCCCACACTGCTCGTTCCCCGCCCTCGAGCCGGCACACGTGAACGACATTGGGCAACACTCGAAATCCCATCCGACGCATGAGGCGTTCGTCGAGCCAGTTATTGCTGATTTCCAAGTGCGCGATGCGGTTCGATTTGCAGAGCTCGACCAGGCCACGCACAAGCTCGCTTTGGTCCACGTGCGGCTCCACGACCAGACCGAGACACCTGCCGGCCCCTGCCAACGGGCTCCTGTAAAGCGAAAACCGGTACTTCTTCACGCGCGCCATGCAGAAATAGCCCACAACGCGTGTCGCATCCCGAATCTCGAAATACTCGATCGGATTACGGGGGTACGCGGAGCCAAGGTAGTCGAGCCACGCGGACTCGTGGCCGAAGTTCTTGTTCGGGAATCTCCTGATCTGCTGGTCCCAATCGTGAGGGCGCTTCGGCATCCAGCGGAGTTCCATTGGCTATTTTCCCCCAGGCCGCAACCCGCGACTCACCAGTTGCGGACTGAAGACGGGCCGTTTTTGCGGACGGGTTGTCGTTCGGCCTTGGCCGGATGCCGTCCCTTCTTCTTTTCTCCTGCACCGTGCGTGTCGAATGGGGCTCCCCGGATTCAAGGCTCGTCAAGCAGTGCGGAAGCTTACAACTCTTCTGAATGGATCTCAATCGAACGATTTCCTGACGGCAAGCCGACCCGCCCGATCAGCTCGTCGAGCCGACGAGTCCGATAGCTCCACATCGCCGCAATCTGTCGACGCACGAATAGCCGGTGTGCCGTTCGGCCGAGCGGCCCGAGCGGTAGCCGATAGGTCACTCGGTCCTCGACGTAGGTCCCGCCCCCCACGTCCAGGAATCGATGGCGATGCTCCCAACGTGCGTACGGCCCCCGCACTTGCACGTCCACGAATCGGAACGGCGGATCCCATTCGCGGATGAACGTGCGCCAGCGAACCGGCATGCCGAGCCACGTCATCCGGAGATCGACGACCGCGCCGGTCGACAGCGCCGGCGGCCCAGCGACGATGCGGAGGCGAAACGACGGCGGCGCGAGCAGGACGAGGTTGGCGGATTCGGCGAAGAAAGCGAAGACCTCGGGCCGCGCCCTGGCGAGCCACACGCGCGACTCGAGGATGTAGTCGGCCATCACGCGCGAACTATGATAGGCAGGTGTCCGGAGCGAGTCAAAACCCGCGCGTACGTCGAGTTGCTCGCGTCGAGCGTAAGAGCAGTGGACTCGGGCCAGGGGGCCAGCCGGTTTCTTCCTCGTGTTCGGAACCGCCGGCCGCGAAGAATCCGCCGACAGCCCTGTGTCTATGACGAGATTTTCTTGATCTCCGCGAGAATTTTGTCAGGCTCCGGCAGCTCGCCCTTGCCGTACCGCTCGATGAACCGGACCTTGCCGTCCGTGTCGACGATGAACGTCGCCCGCACGTTGGCGTTCCACTCGGGCCAGTAGACGCCGTAGTCCTTGGAGACGGTCCGATGGATGTCCGAGAGCAGCGGGTAATGACTGATGCCGACCGACCGCGCCCAGTTGTCGTGGCTGAAGGGGCTGTCGGTGCTGATACCCAGCACCTGGGTATTGGCCGCCTGAAAGTCGCCGATGCGCTTGTCGAAGGCAGGCATGCACGTGCTTCAGCCCGGCGTCCAGTCCAGCGGATAGAACAGGATCACCACGTGCTTGCCGCGGAACTCCGCGAGACCGACCTCCCTGAGGCCGATCGTCCTGAGCGTGAAGTCGGGCGCGGTGTCGCCGACGTTGAGGACCTTGTTGTCGCTCAATCCGTGAACCCCCCCTTCGCGAAGCGACGCGGTGCGCGGTCGTCCATCCTAACACGCGCCACCGGGGCCCGCGCCGGGGGCTTGCGCGCGGCGGCCCACGCGCGGTTGCGTCGGCTCTCGAGCGGCGCCGCGTCGAGGCCCAGGTGCGCCGCCGCGGTCACCACGCGCTCCGTCTCCCAGAGCCGCGCGAATCGCTCGGCGAAGCCGGGGTCGCGGAGCGCGTGGTGGTCCATGATGACGCGGCACCCGGTGGCGTCCATCACGCGGACGAGCTGGTCGATCGCGCGCTCGATCGCGTCGCGGCCGACGTCGCGCTCGAGGTAGGACACCGGGCCGGACACGTAGAGGAGAGTCGGCCGCTGGTGGATGAGATACGCGGCGGCCACTGGAGACGCGGGCCCCTGGAGGTCCGAGGCGAAGACGAACCGCTCGCGCTCGGCCGGATCCACGACCGTCAGCGCGACAATCGAGCCGAACGGGGTTCCGTCGACGCCGTGCGGGAGCGGCGGAGAGACGGCGAGCTCGATGTCGGCCTCGCGACGCCGGGCGCCGTCCGCGCGCTCGACGCGCGCCTGGCCGTCCAGCGCCTTCCAGAGCGCCTCGCCCCGCTGCGCCTGCTTGCCGCCGATCATCCGCCGCGGATCCTTGGCGAGCACGATCCGGCCGGCGTAGGACGCGGGGTCCGACCGGAAGTGGTCCTCGTGGTAGTGGCTCACGAACACGAAGCTCGCGCGCGCCGCGTACGCCGAGATGCGGTCGTTCGCCCGGCGCAGGGCTTCCCACTCGTCCTCGGTCGGCGGCAGCCCGAAGCGCGCGGGCGCCAGCGTCGCGCCGGGATCGATGAGGATACCCGTCCGCCCGACCTCGACGTACGTCGCCATCGACCGGACGCCGAGCGACTCGGCGGCCAGCGGAATGACCTTCATGCGCTACCGGATTTCCGCTAGATGCAGCGGCCGCCGTCCACTTCGACACAGGTGCCGGTGATCATCGCGGCGTCGTCGGAGGCGAGGAACACGGCGGTGCGCGCCAGATCCTCGGGTTGGTTGAGTCGGCCGAGCGGCACCGTGGCGACGTATCGCGCGTGGCTTTCGTCGTCGACCGCGCGCTTGCCCATGAACGCCGGCAGCATCGGCGTCTCGGTGGCGACCGGGGCGATCGAGACCACCCGGACGCCGTAGCTCGCCGCCTCGAGCGCCAGGCTCTTGGTCAGGGTGACCACCGCTCCCTTCGAGGCGGCGTACGCCTGCATGCCGGGCCGGGGCCGAATCGCGGCGGTCGACGCCGTGATCAGGAAGACGCCGCGGCGCTGCTTCTTCATCACCGGCAGCGCGCACTTGGCGCCGAGCCACACGCCCTTGACGTTGACCGCCATGATCCGGTCGAAGAGGGCCTCGTCCACGTCCTCGACGTTCTCGGGCGACTGCGGGACGCCGGCATTCGCGAAGAAGACGTCGAGCCGGCCCCACGCGGCCACCGCTCTCTCGACGACCGTCCGATTGTCGGCGGCCCGCGTGACGTCCGCGCGTACGGCGAGCGCCTGGCCCCCGGCCTTCTCGATCTGCTCCATCGTGGCCTTCGCGCTCGCCTCGTTCAGGTCGGCCACCACCACCCTGGCCCCTTCCTTCGCCATGGCCAGCGCCGAGGCGGCACCGATCCCCGAGCCCGCGCCGGTGACCACCGCGACCCTTCCATCGAGTCTCATCTCCGGGCCTCCAAGCTCCAGTCGCTACGAGCGTAATTCGGCGAGCGCGTCGACGTCGAAGCCGTGTCGGCGGGCCGCGCGCGCGACGGCGCGATGCCCGGCGGCGCCGCCGTCCCATCGGAACCGGCGGAGAACGACCCGTCCGCGCCGGAAGACGATGCCCTCCTGCTCGAGCCGGATGCGCTGCGTCACCATGCCCGTCATCCGGGAGCGACGGCTGATGCCGCCCTGCGAGTTGACGACGCGGTGCCAGGGCACGCCGTCGGCGTTGCGCATCACGCGCCCCACCGCGCGCGCGGAGCGAGGCTTGCCGACGAGTGCCGCGAGCTGGCCGTAGGTCGCGACGCGGCCCCGCGGAATCTTCGCGACGAGCGCGAGCACGGCCGCGTCGAACGTCACGCCGACGCCGCGCCGGTCTGCAGCTCGTAGAGCCTCGCGTAGAGGCCGCCGCGCCGCAGGAGCTCTCCGTGGGTGCCGTCCTCGTGAACGCGTCCGCGGTGCAGCACGAGAATCCGGTCGGCGGCGTGGACCGTCGAGAGCCGATGGGCGATCGTGATACTCGTACGTCCCGCGAGAAGTCCCGTCATCGCCTGCCGGATGAGCGCTTCGGACTCGGGGTCGACGCTCGACATCGCTTCGTCCAGGATGAGGACGGCCGGATTGTACACGAGGGCGCGCGCGATGGCCAGCAGCTGACGCTGGCCGTGCGACACGTTCGCGCCACGCTCGCCCAGGAGCTCGCCGAGCCCGCGCGGGAACTCGTTGACGAAGCCGGCGCGCGAGGTCTCGATCGCCCGCGCGAGGTCGGCCGGCGTCACCGCGCCGTCGGCGCCGAGGCGCAGGTTGTCCTCGATGGAGCCTGCGAACAGCACGCTGTCCTGGAAGATGATACCGAGGTGACGGCGGAGGCTCGCCAGATCCCACTCGCGAACGTCGACGCCGTCCACGAGGACGCGGCCCTGCCGGACGTCGTAGGAGCGGTTCAGCAGGCGGGCGCAGGTCGTCTTGCCTTCGCCGGTCGCGCCGACGATCGCAACCCGCTCTCCGGGCGCGACGCTGAGCGAGCAGTCGCGCAGCACCCAGTCGTCGCCGTCGTACGCGAACCACACCGCGCTGAGCTCGACCGCCGGCGCCCCCGACCGGGCGGGTCGCGGGCGCGGCGCCGCCGGCGACACGATCGCCGGCGTGCGGTCGAGGAGACCGAAGATCCGCTCCGAGGAGGCCATCGCCCACTGCATCACCGTGTACTTCGCGCCGAGGTCGCGGATGGGCAGGAAGAAGCGGTTGGTGTACTGGATGAACGCGACCAGCGCGCCGAACGTCAGCGACTCGGCGATGATCCGGCCGCTCCCGTACCAGATCAGGAGGGCGAGCGCGACCGACCCGAGCGCCTCCACCACCGCGTAGAGGGAGGCCTCCCAGCGCGTGGAGCGGAAGAGCGCGCGCCGATAGTCGGTGTTGAGCCGCCGGAACCGCTCGCGCTCGTACCCCTCGCGTACGAAGAGCTGCACGACCGACATGCCCTGCAGCGACTCCTGGAGGAAGCCGTTCAGACGCGCCAGGCGCCGGCGGACCTCCCGGTAGGCGTCGCGCGCGTTCAGCCGGAAGTACGTCGCCACGACCAGGAGCAGCGGCATCAAGGAGAAGGTCACCAGCGCCAGGCGCCAGTCGATCCAGAGCATCACGATCACGACGCCGGTGAGCGTGACGACGTCGGCCACGACGGCGAAGAGACCGCTCGTGAACGCCTCGCTGACGGCCTCCACGTCGTGGAGCACGCGCGTCATGAGCCGTCCGACCGGGTTGCGATCGAAGAAGCGCGCCTCCAGACGCAGGAGGTGGTCGAAGATCGTCTCGCGCAGATCGTGGATCACGCGCTGGCCGGTGAGCTGCATCAGGTAGGCTTCGACGGTTCGCAGCGCGTAGAGGACCGCGAGCACCGCGATGTAGAGCCCGCCGACCCACGTGAGACCGACCCAGTCTGATTTCAGGATGTGCTCGTCGATCGCGACCTTCAGGAGCCACGGCTGGGCGAGCTCGACCACCGCGACCAGCGGGAAGAGGAGGAGCGAGCCGGCGATGAGCCCTCGGTGCGGGCGCGCGGCCTCCATGAGCCGTCCGGCCAGCCGTCGGTCGAACGCGCGGCCGAGCTGCTCCTCGGCTTCGGGGTCGTAGACCGAATCAGGCACGCGCGATCTCCTCCTCCAGCTGCTGGATGCGCCAGAGCCGCGCGTAGACACCGGCCCGGGCCAGGAGCTCCTCGTGGCGGCCGCTCTCAATCACGCGCCCGGCCTCGAGGACCACGATGCGGCTGGCCGCGCACGCCGCGCGCAGCCGATGCGTCATCAGGAGCACCGTCCGGCCGGCCAGCGCGCTCCGCAGGTTAATCCGGATCTCTTCTTCCTTCGCCGCGTCGACCGACGCGAAGGCGTCGTCGAGCACCAGGATCGGCTGCGCGCCGGCCAGCGCCCGCGCCACGGTCACCCGCTGGCGCTGACCTCCCGACAAGGTCAGGCCTCGCTCGCCGACCACGGCGTCGAATCCCGCGGCGAACGTCTCGACCTCGTCGGCGACGCCGGCGATCCCGGCGGCCGAGCGGAGCTCGTCGTCCCCCATCCCCTCGCGTCCGAGCGTGATGTTGTCGGCGATGGACCGCAAGAAGAGGAAGCCCTCCTGCGGCACGTAGCCGATCGCGGCGCGCAGGGCGTCGAGCGGAATCTCCGTCACGTCGCGCCCGCCGACAAACACCGTCCCGGCCGGCGGCTGCCAAAGCCGCGCGAGCAGGAGCCCCAGGGTCGACTTCCCGCTGCCGGTGGCGCCGACCACCGCCACCGTCTCGCCGGCCGTCACCTCGAAGCTCACGTCGCGGAGCGCCGGCGCGCGGTCGGCGTAGGCGAACGTGAGGTGCGAGAACCGGATGTTTGCTGTAGCGGGGTTGATTGCAGGGAGGGTAATTGTAGCGGGGTCCGTGAGGCCGGCTTGGACCCAGGGTGGCCTGAGAGGGGAGCGAGCCGGCTCCGACACGCCCGATCTCCCGCTCGTGGTTGATTCATCGACGATCTCGAGAATGCGCGCCATCGAGGTCAGGCCCCGGCGCACGGTCGAGAGCGTCCAGCCGAGCGCGAGGGTGGGCCACGTGAGATACGCGAGGTAGCCGTTGAACGCGACGAGCGCGCCGAGGCTCAGCCGGCCGTCGACGACCGCCCGGCCGCCCGCCCACAGCACGATCAGGGTGCCGATCCCGGCGATCAAGCCCATCAGCGGCGAGAAGCCGGCCTCGGTCCGCGCCAGAGCCAAGCTCAGCCGCAGGTACTCGCCGTTGGCCCGCCCGAAGTCGGCACGCGCGCGGGACTCGAGCGTGTACGCGCGCACCACGGCCATGCCGGCCACGTATTCCTGGACCCGCTCCGAGAGGACGCTGAGCTGGTTCTGGGCCGCCTCCGTGCGCTCGTTGACCTTCAGGTTGAAGCGCCGCGCCAGGACGACCAGGATCGGCGAGGGCGCCAGCGACCACAGGGTCAGCCAGGGATCGACGGCGAGCATCGCGGCCAGCGCGCCGACGAAGGCGAACGACGTCGAGACCAGGCTGATCGTGCCGAAGCCGAGAAGCGACCGCACCGCGGCGATGTCGCTCGTCGAGCGCGCCATCAAATCGCCCGTCGAATGCGTCGCGTAGAAGCGCGGCGGAAACGTCTGCAGGGCCGCGAAGAGATCCGCGCGGATCTCCGACTCGATGCGCTGACAGCCGCCGGTGATCGCGAAGCGCGACCCGAGGCGCGCGAGCCCGTTGACGACGGCGGACAGTGCGATCAGCGCGACGAAGTATCCCACCGGCGCCGCGGCCGGGTCGGCCTGCAGCGCGTCGATCGCGCCCTTCACCGTCCAGGGGATCGTCAGCGAGGCGCAGGTCCCCACGCCCAGACACGCGATGCCGAATCCGTAGCGCGCTCGATAGCGCCAAACGTAGCGCCAGACCGCTCGAGCGGGCGTGGTGCGCGCTGCAGGCCGTCGCGGGGCTGGGGCCCCGCCGGCCGAGGCGCGCCGCTTGAACAACGTGCGCGCTGCAGGCCGTCGCGGGGCTGGGGCCCCGCCGGCCGAGGCGCGCCTGTTGAATATGGTGCGCGCTGTCAGCCGCGCCTCCCCGCCGCGTGCGGGGCCAGCGCCGCGTAGACGGCGAAGAGCGCGGGAGTCGGCACGCCGAGCCGCTCGCCGAGGCGCGCCGCGTGCCCGTGCAGCGCCTCGAGCTCGAGCCGACGGCCCTGGAGCAGGTCGTGGGCAATCGAGGCCCGGTTGCCGGGAGGAATGGTCTCGGCGAACTTCACGATCTGCTCGACGGCGTCGTTGGCGAGGTCGACGCCGGTGGCGCGCCCGACCGCAGCGATCTCCTCGACGAGCGTCCGGAACAGCCGCCAGGTGGCAGGCGTGTCGCGGACGACCCCGAGCGTCTCGCGCGTCACGGCGGTCGTGCCGCCGACCGCGCAGATCAGCAGGTACTTCTCCCAGAGCGCCCGGCGGATGGTCGTAGACAGCTCGGCCGGGATCTCCGCGCGCGCGAACGCGTCGCCGAGCCGCGCGGCCCGCTCGCTGACGCGTCCGTCCAGCTCGCCGAAGATGATGCGGCCGGCGGCCTGATGCCGGATCACGCCGGGCGACTCGATCGTCGCGAACACCTGCGCGACGCCGCCCATCGCGCGCCCGGCGCCGAGCTTGGCGTCGATCCGGTCCTCGTTGTCGACGCCGTTCTGGAGCGAGAGCACAGCGGTGTCGGGGCCCAGGATCGACCAGAGGCGCGCCGCCGCGTCGTCGGTGTCGAACGACTTGACACAGAAGAGCACGGCATCCGCCCGGTCCACGCCCTCGAGCCGCTCGACGGCCGCGGGGCGCACCACCGTGTCGCCCTCGGTGGCCGAGCGGACCGCGAGGCCCGACCGCTTGAGCGCCTCGAGGTGGGCGCCGCGCGCGACCAGGGTCACCCGCTCGCCGGCGCGCTGGAGCTTCGCGCCGAAGTATCCGCCGACACCGCCGGACCCCATCACCACGATGTGCACGAGACGTATGATACATTGCGCGGCAGCATGGCATCGCTCGAACGACGCGTGGCGATCGACGCCGCGCGGGCCGCCGGGCAGCTCCTGAAGAACGAGCTGTCCGGATCGCGCCGCATCGCCTACAAGGGCAGCCCGACGAACCTCGTGACCGAGATGGACGCTCGCGTCGAGGACCTGATCGTCGGGCGGCTGGCGGCGGCGTTTCCCGACGACGCGATCCTCGGCGAGGAGCGCGGCGCCTCCACGGGACGGTCCGGGCGGCGCTGGATCATCGATCCGCTGGACGGCACGACCAACTACGCCCACAGCTTTCCGGCCTTCGGCGTGTCGATCGGGCTGGAATCCGCCGGCCGGGTCGAGCTCGGCGTGATCTACGATCCGAACCTCGACGAGATGTTCGTGGCCGAGCGGGAGCGTGGGGCCTTCGTGAACGATCGACCGCTTGCGGTGTCGACTACGCCGACGCTCGACGAGAGCCTGCTGGCGACGGGATTCCCCTACAACATCCGCGAGGGCGGCGACAACAACCTGAAGGAGTACGCCGCGTTCAGCGTACGGGCTCGCGCGGTCCGCCGGCTTGGCTCGGCGGTCCTCTATCTCGCGTGGCTCGCGTGCGGGCGGCTCGACGGCTACTGGGAGCTTCGGCTGGGCCCGTGGGACGTCGCGGCGGGCAGCCTGCTCGTCGAAGAGGCCGGCGGCCGGATCACCGGCCTGACGGGTGGAGCCCTGAACCTCGACTCGCCCGCCATCGTCGCGAGCAACGGACGGATCCACTCGGCGATCCTCGACGTGCTCCGGGAGGTCAGGGGCGGCCATCCGTGACGCCGTCTGCCGCCAGACGGCTCGCCCGCTTCGTCGTCGCGCTCGAGCCCAACGACGTGCCGGGATGCTCTCTTGCGGCGGCTCGCTACGATTTCGGCCGCGCCGCGCGCGCGACGGCCGAGCGCCTCGGCGGAAAGCCGGAGAGCACCGTCGTCGGCAGCGCGATTCGGGCCGCGGCCGCCAACGCTGTGCTGGCCAACGCCACGCTCGCGCACGGGCTCGACTTCGACGATACCCGCGAGGACGCGATCGTCCACACCGGCTGCGTCGCGGTCCCCACGAGTCTCGCCGTCGGCGAGGCGACGGGCGCTTCGGGGCGCGCCGCGCTCACGGCGATCGTCGCCGCCGTCGAGGTGATGTGTCGCGTCGGGCTCGCCGTCCCCGGCAAGTTCCATGCGCGGCACTGCCATCCGACCGCTCTCGCTGGCGCGTTCGCCGCCGCGGCGCGGCGGGGAAGCTCTACCGTCTCACCGAGGACGAGCTGGTGCGCGCCTTCGGGATCTGCGGGAGCCAGGCCGCGGGGATCATCGAGTATCTCGCCGACGGCTCCTGGACCAAGCGCCTCCATCCGGGCTGGGCGGCCCACGGCGGTGTGATCGCCGCGCTGCTCGCGCAGTCTGGCTTCACCGGCCCCGAGACCGTTTTCGAGGGCGAGCACGGCTTCTATCGCGCGTTCGCGGGGGAGGTCGAGCCCGAGCGCCTCGACGGATTGCTCGCGAGCCTCGGCCGCGTCTGGGAGCTCGACCAGCTCACGTTCAAGCCCTATCCGTGGGCTCGATCGCCCAGCCCTACATGGACTGCGCGCTGCGGCTGCGCGAGGCGCGCAGCGTGCGGCCCGAGGACATCGCCGAGATCCGGTAAGCACGCGCCGCAGAACGGGTACGCCGCGAAGTTCAGCCTGCCCTTTCTGCTCGCCGTGATCCTGACCCGCGGCCGGGCCAGCCTGGCCGAGTTCGAGGACGACGTCGTGCGCGACCAGGCGGTCCTCGCCGTGGCGTCGCGCGTCGGCTACGAGCTCGACCCGACCATCGACTACCCGCGGCAGTTCGTCGGCCACCTCCGGGTCCGCCTGAGGGACGGGCGCGTCGTCGAGGAGTGGCAGGACCATCCGCGCGGCGGTCCCGATTCTCCGATGGGACGAGACGAGATCGAGGCGAAGTTCCGCGGCAACGCGAGCCTGGCGATATCCGACAACGCGGCGTCGCGCGTGATCGGCCACGTCCGCTCGCTCGCTCCCGAGCGGAGTCTCGACACGCTGATGCGATCACTCACCCGGGGAGGAGCAGGTTCATGAAAGGCTGGATCCGGCCTGATGACGTTCGCGACGGTCGCGCTGGTGCAGCGCGTGCTGGGGCGGGACTTCCTGGGCGCGACAGTGACTGAGCGTCAGTCGAAGTGGATCGGGTACCCGAACTGCAGACCGATCCTCACGCGGTTCTGGTCGATGTTCGCCTGCTGGGACGACGATCCTCCGGTGCGCTGGTGCAAGAAGCTGTATCCGGCGAACACAGCGACGTATTGGGCGATTCGATAGAGCCCCCCAAGAGTGAGGGCGAACGTCTGAACGTCGACCCGCGTGGTTTGTCGGCTGCTGAGCGATGCTGATGTGGTATACGCCGGAGTGAAGGCGAGGACGAGGTCCCGGAGAGCCAAAACCGCGAGCGTGCCCGACGCGGTCTGGGAGTCGGTCGCTCCGCCGAATCCTCCCGCCGCACTCACGGTCCGGCTGTACTGCACACTCGCCGAGCCCCATCGAAAGATTTGGGTGAGGCTTGCCGCACCTGCGGGCGAGATCGTCGTGTCGCCGCCGATGTCCGTGATCGCAGGGCCCCCGCTCATCACGAGGGTGAGCGTGGGGGTCAGATAATAGGTGAAGCCCACGGCTGGGTTGTGAGTGGTCGCGTTGTCCTGCCGCTCGAGATCTAGGTACGTGAAGCTGTATCCGATGGTGCCGGTGAAGCGAGGCGTGAATGCGTACCCGAACGTAGTCTGGAAGCTGTACGTGTCGGAGTCGATCCCGGTGCCGTTCCCGGGGAACCGGGTCGCGGTATACCCCGCGCCAACGGTCACGGAGCTCCGGGGCGTCATCTGCCAGGTCATAGCGGGCGTAAAGGTGTTGCTCCACGACTCCTGCCGACCGGTGGGTCCCTGCGCGGTGACATTGGCGTTGCGGTCATACGCGTACGTGTCCGAGATCCTCAACGTCAGCTGCGGCGTCGCCCGAAAGAGGCCAGTCCCCACGAAGGCCTGACGGTTGAACGGACCGCTGAGGCTTCTCTCTTCCGCGTAGATCTCGGATGTGAAGGCGTATCCCGCGCTCACTTCGTAGTTGGGCCGGTTTACGAACAGCGAGAACGCGGGGGTGAAGCCCGTGATGAAGTCCGACCGGCGATCGTTGTTATTGAGAAAAATGTTGTCGTTGTATTCCTCGGAGACGGCGATCGACGGGATCAGCGTGAGGGGGCCCCGTGGGGCGGGCGTGGCCAGCAACCCCAGCAATTCAACTGGATAAGCGGTGACCGGAGGCGGCGGAAGCGTAGAGGGACGCTCGACTGAATCATCGCGCGTTTGCGGCTCGCGTCCGCCTCGCTGAGGCTCCTGACTCGATGCGGGGGTCGCGAGCAGACACACCACCAAGCTGACGATCGCGCCCCCTACGCAGAGCCATGCGGTCACTGAATCCGATTATAAACCCCCGGCGCGAACCTCCGGAAGCTTCTCGAGTCAGCTCGCCATCTCGGCGCCGGCACCGACGGCTCGAGGGACTCCCGAACTCCACGACGAGCGGTTCTGGCTTTGGACGGCCAGAGCCCTCAGTGACCGACGTAGCGACGCCTGATGTTCGGAATGAGGTATTCGTCGAACGCACTCTGGAGCTCATACGACGGCCGAAAGCCCCAATCCCGGCGGGCGCAGGCGTCGTCTACGTCTTCCGGCCAAGAGTCCACGATGGCCTGGCGCCCCGGTTCGGGAGCGAAGGTGACCCTGCCCGCGGGGAACGCCGTGCGGACCATGGCCGTGAGCTCACCAGCGCTCGGGTTAAACCCGGCCACATTGTAGACGACGCTCCGAAGCGATTCCCGCGGAGCGTCCGCGAGGCGGAGGAGGCAATCGATGGCGTCCGGCATCGCCATGAACGGGATCCGCGTATCTTCGCGGACGAAGCAGGCGTAGGGACGTCCTTGCGCCGCCGCGTGAATCATCTCCGGCGCGTAATCGCTGGTACCACCGCTCGGCAAGGTAAAGGCAGAAATCAACCCGGGGAAACGAATGGCCCGGAAGTCTACGCCGCTCGGCCCTTCCCCCGCAATCTGCCGGTAATGGCGCGCGATGCATCGCCCGAGGTGCTCGCACGACAGCTTGGTGCAGCCGTACATCGTAAGGGGCTCCAGCCATTCGTGCTCGCCGACCTTGCCCACCTTGCGTTTGATCGAAACATCCGGCAAGCCGTAGACCGCGATCGAGCTGGGGAAGAGGAACCTGACCGGCTCGCCGCGGGCCCGGGCGGCCGCGACGGCCAACTGGAGCAGGTTCATCGTGCCCTGTACGTTGATCTCCTCTGCCATCTCGGGGATGAGCTCGGCTTGAGTCGAAAGGATCGCGGCCAGGTGAAAGATGATCGAGATGTCGGCCTCTCGCCTCAGCGCGTCGAGCAGACAGCGATCAAGGATATCGCCGACCCGTGTTGCGACGCAGCGGCGCGCCAACTCCCGGGGGATTGGCTTCAGGTCGAGGGCGACGATGTCAAACGTGCCGAGCGCGGCCAATTGATGAATGAGGCCGTGCCCTATCTCGCCACCGGCTCCTGTCACGAGCGCGAGCTTACGCGCCACGCCCGATCCCCCTCGCGATCAGTTCTCGCGTCGAAAGATGCAGAATCGCGTTCCCTTCATGAGACGCCGGTCTCGCGACTACGTGACGATTGGATTGGCGAGAATGGCCAGCGCCCACGGTATCCTGCCCCGTAGCCGTCCGATCCGGAGCAGCCGACTCCAGACGAGCATGCCGAGCGCAATCGGACGCGGCATGCTTTGTCGCAGGAAGGCGACCTTCTTGATGTATCGAGGAACATACCATCGGGACGAGGTCCCGGCCGGGAAGAACACGACATCGTCTGCGCCGATGCGACGCTCTTCGCCCTTTTCGTTGGTGATGAAGGCCTCTCCGTCGAGGACGACAAGAGTTTCGTCCTGGGTGTAATGCCACGTGAAGCCCCCAGCGGTGCGGTCCCAGACCACAACCTGCGAGGTACGGTCATGGCTTCGCGCCAGTTGCTTGCTTCGAGTCAGCGGCGTGCCGTTGAGAAGCCCGTCGGGCATGACAGGGATGACTTGCAAGTCGGTTTCAACTGTAGGAGCGATCACAATCGATTTGGGCATAGACTCTCCAGCGTAAATTGCCAAAGGCCTCGGCAAAAGTTATCGAACATAGGCTTCATGAGTGGCCCCCGCTGGGCCGGACCACCTGGTCTGGATCCCCGAGAGGGAGCCAGCCTAGGCACAACCAACTCGAAGCAAGTCCTGAGCCATGCGACCAAGGCGTGGGGAACCGCAATGATGGAGTTGAGCACCACGTAGTCAACATCTGCACCAGATTGCAGAGTCCTGACGCGGCTTGTCCTCTACAGACTCCCGCGGAAGTCGAAAGTGCAATCGATCACTGGACTCTGAAACACAACGAACGGACGGAACTTCAAGGATCTGGGGAGTGACGCGTCGCGGCGTTGTGGCGATGTTGGCCAACGCACTGCGCATATTTTTTCGAACAGTCAGAGTTTGTGTGAGTGACGGCCGTTGGTCAAAAGTTTGCGGAAATCGCCGCAAGAATTTTCGGAAAGTGTGCCGAATGTGTAACCAACTTCACACTCGGTCCCAAACTACCCACCGTCTTATCGAAAGTCTGCCGGTACCCGTGGATACCGCGCTGACATTTCTGTGAAAGATTAATAACATCTAGCCTCGACTCACGCTGGTACGCCATTTGCCTTTCACCTGGCCGTAATGGCCGAACGTAAAGCTCTCGTCGTCGAAGTCGACGCGGCAACACAGTTGGGCCTTCTCGGCTTTCTCCGCGTACGCGGTTATCAATGCGTCGCGGTCTCATCCGCTGACGAGGCCATAGAAGCCCTCGCCGAGGGCACCTTCAGCTTCACCCTGGTCGATCTCAACGGAAACGGGACCAACCCCGCAGACGTGATTCAGAGTTTGCGGCTGCGCGGTCGGAATTCCGGGCCGATCATCGCGATGGCCGATCGTCGCGATCACGGCGTCGACCTTACCCAACTGGACGCGGAGGCGATGCTCCACAAGCCCTTGAACCTCGACGAGCTACAGCAGGCGATCGATGCCCTGGTCCGCCCGCACTCGGAAGCGCTCGGGCCTGCCCCGGAGCAGTTGGCCGGGCGCCTCCGGCGCGAGATGGATCTCTGGTGCAGCGCAAAGATGCTCGACGCGCGCCAAATTCTGCACGAGGCGGCCCGGGTCGACGTCACGGTCCTGGTCACGGGCGAGACCGGCACGGGCAAGGAGCTCATCGCTCGCGCGGTCCACCACTTTTCCTCGCGGCGGGCCGGGCCCTTCGTCAAGGTCAACTGCGCCGCGATGCCACGGGAGCTTCTGGAGAGCGAGTTGTTCGGCCACGAGCGGGGAGCCTTCACGGGCGCCCACAAGCTCAAGATCGGCAAATTCGAAGCCGCGCACCGCGGCACGATCTTCCTCGACGAGATCGGCGACCTGCATCCCGCGCTCCAGGCGAAGCTGCTTCACGTGCTGCAGGACGGCGAGTTCTCTCGGATCGGCGGGAAATCGACCCTGAGCGTCGACGTCCGGGTCCTCGCCGCCACCAACCAGGACCTGGAGCGGGCCGTGGCCGAGGGCCGCTTCCGCGACGATCTCTACTACCGGCTCAACGTGATCCACGTGTACGTTCCCCCGCTCCGCGAGCGGGTCGCCGAAATCCCGTTGCTGGCGAACTATTTCGTCGAGCGGTACTCGAAGCTCTATCGCCGTGGCGGATTCACCATCCCGCAGCCGGTGATGGAGCGCCTGACGCGCCACCCGTTCCCCGGGAACGTTCGCGAGCTCGAGAATCTGGTCAAGCGGATGATCGTTCTGGACGACCCGCACCTGACCCGAATCCCCCTGCCCGAGGCCTCCGTCGGCAATGGGCGATTTACCACGTCCGCGGCACCGGCGCCCGAGCCCTCCCTCAAGGAGATCGGGCGGCGCGCGTCGCAAGCGGCGGAGCGCGAAGCGATCTCCAGGATGCTCGATCAGACCGGATGGAACCGGGTCCGGGCGGCAAGGGCGTTGCGGATCAGCTACCGGGCTCTCCTCTACAAGATCAAGCAGGCCGGGCTCGACGTGACACGGTCATCGGTGCGCTCGGCCTAATGAGGGGCATGAATATGAGTGACCCCACGATGCGGGCTCTCGGGATCGGCCTCCTCGTCGCGGCGCTGGCCGTTGCGGCGCCGGCCGCCGCCCAGACAGTGGCGTCGGATCGCTCGGCGCAGGGCGCGGCACGCAATACGACGCCGGAGACGTACCGGATCGGACCCGAGGACCTCCTGCAGATCTCCGTCTGGAAGAACGAGGCCCTCACTCGAGTGGTGACCGTCAGACCCGACGGCAAAATCTCGCTCCCGCTCTTGCACGACGTCCAGGCCAGCGGTCTCACCGCGCTCGAGCTGCGCGATGTCTTGGCCGCGAAGTTCGCCGAGTACATCCCGAGCCCGGAAGTGGCCGTGATCGTCTCCGAAGTCCGGAGCTTCAAGGTGTCCGTCATCGGCGAAGTCGCAAAGCCGGGTCGGTTCGAGCTGAAGAGCTCGGCGACCGTCCTGGATGCCCTGGCGCTGGCCGGCGGGTTCACGCAATTCGCCTCGCGATCGCGCATCGTGATCCTCCATGCGGACGGCAAGCGGGTTCCCTTCAACTTCAACAAGCTCGCCGGAGAGCAGGAGAACTTCCTCCTCCGCAACGGCGACGTCGTCCTCGTGCCCTAAGGGCCACGAAGAGGTCCCAGCGATGGCCGAGGAGACGGGGAAAGAGTCTGGCCTGAGTGGAGCACTGGCCATCTGGCGCCGGCGCAAATGGCTCGCCGTCCTGGCCTTCGCCGTTCCCGCCTCCGCCGCCGTCAGCCTGATCGTCTTCCTGCCAAACGTGTATCGGTCGGCGGCCACGGTGCTCGTCGAGAGTCAGCAAGTCCCCGAGAGCTTGGTGCCGCCCACGGTGACGAGTACCCTCGAGACCCGTCTCCAGACGATCTCTCAGGAGATCCTGAGCCGGTCGAAGCTGGAGGCATTGATCGATCGCTTCGTCCTGTATCCAGACCTCCGGCAAAGGCTGCCGTTCGAAGAAGTGGTCGATCACATGCGCAAGGACGTCAAGCTGGAGCTGAAGGGTGTCGACGTGAAGGGCGTCCGCCAGGCCACGGTGGCCTTCACGATCAGCTACCAGGGCGGCGATCCGGGCAAGGTCGCGGCCGTCGCGAACACGCTCGCATCCTTCTACATCGAAGAAAACCTGAAGGTCCGTGAGCGACTAGCGACCGGCACCGCAGAGTTCCTCGAGGTCCAAGTCTCCGAGACGAAGACTCGACTCGATGACCTCGAACGCCGCGTGGGCGAGTTCAAGCGGCGCCACCTGGGCGAGCTGCCGCAGCAAATGGAGCAGAATCTCGCGAGCCTCGAACGGCTCAACACTCAGCTCCGCGTGAACGCTGACAACCAGACGCGCGCCTTCGAACGGCGCCAGGCGCTGTCGAGTCAGCTCGCCGAAGCCGAAACCCTCTTGGGCGCACCCGGCGCGCTCGGCACACCCGCGCTGTCGGCGGGCGGGGCCGCGCCCGAGCTCCCACCCGCGGTGCGCCTGGCCCAGATGAAGCAAAAGCTGGCGGAGCTCAGCGGCCAGTTCAGCGATAAGTACCCGGATGTCGTTCAGTTGAAGAAGCAGATCACCGCGCTCGAGCGGGAGATCGCCGCCGACGCGCAGGCTCGTGGGTCCAAGGATGAGCCGAACGGCGATCGGAAGGCGGCGCCTGCCCCAGCCACTCCGCTCACGCCCTATGTGCTCAGGCTCAAGGAAGCCCTGAGTGAGGCCGAAGGCGACATGAAGGTCTTCAAGGGCGAGGAACGACGCCTCAAGGAGAGCATCGCCAGCTATCAGGCCAAAGTCGAGAAGGTCCCGCGACGTGAGCAAGAGCTCAGAGAGCTGTCTCGCGACTACGAGAGCACCGGGACGCTCTACCAGTCTCTGCTCAAGCGCAAGGAAGAAGCCCGGCTCGCCGAGAGCCTCGAGCAGCGCCAGAAAGGCGAACAGTTTCGGTTGCTCGACCGGGCGATCCCGGGTCGGACACCGGACGCTCCCAAGCGCGGCAAATTGTTGCTCCTGGCGCTGATCGGCTCGATCGGCCTGGCCGTCGGCGCGGTCCTGCTCGCCGAGCACGTCGATACGTCGTTCCATTCGATCGAAGATCTCCGCGCGTTCAGCCCGGTGCCGGTCCTCGTGAGTATCCCGCGCATCGTGACGGAGACCGACCGCCGCGGCCGTCGCTGGCGCATGCGGCTGGCGGCCGGCTTCGCGGTCATCGGTCTGGTCGTGATCGTCGGCAGTGCCTACTTCATCGCCCACGGAAACGAGCGCCTCGTCCTACTCATGGGGCGGAGCGGCTCCTGAGGATGGACTCGTGTATCTGACGTTCTACGGACTCGCGGAGAAGCCCTTCAACCCGACGCCGGACCCCCGGTTCCTGTACATGAGTCCAGGCCACCGGGAGGCGCTCGCTCAGCTCCAGTACGGTGTCCAGGAGCGGAAGGGCTTCATCGTTCTGACCGGCGAGGTCGGTACGGGAAAGACCACGCTGCTGCACGCTCTCATGCAGCGACTCAATGGACAAACCGCGATCTCCTTCGGCTTCAATTCGGCACTGACGTTCGAGGGCCTCCTCGAGTACGCGCTCAACGACTTTGGGGTGCCCTATCCTCGGGATTCGCGGGTCCAGCAAGTGATCACGCTCAACAACTTCCTCATCGAGCGCGAGCGGGAGGGCCAGAACACCGTCCTCGTCCTCGATGAAGCCCAGAACCTCGACGCCGCGACGCTGGAACAGGTCCGGCTGCTCTCGAACTTCGAGACCCCGACCCGCAAGCTCTTGCAGATCGTGCTGGTCGGGCAGCCCGAGCTCAGGGCGAAGCTCGACCTTCCACAATTGCGGCAGCTCAAGCAGCGGGTCGGGCTGCGCTGCCGGATTTCACCGCTGACCACCGCTGAAGCGGGCGCGTACATCCGAACCCGACTGCGAATCGCGGGTTCTCGGGACCTCGGGGTGTTCACCGATACGGCGGTCGATCGGATCGTGGAATATTCCGGCGGGATCCCGAGGCTGATCAATATCGTGAGCGATCACTGCCTCCTGTTTGGCTATGCTGATCAAAAGCGGCGGATCGATCGACAGACCGTCCGCCAGGCGATCGACTATCTGGAGGGGGGCCTATCGGTGCACCGCAAGGTGCGCACGCCGCGCGCGGGCACCGCAGGTCGCCTCCGCTGGTACCTCGGCACTCTCGGGGTCGCGCTCGCGACCGCCGCGGCCGTGCTCGCCGTGAGATTCGACGCCACCTTGCTCGGCTTCGTCCACTCGGTGCGCTACCTCTTCCGATGAGCAAATTCTTCAAGGCGCTCGAGCAGGCACAGCAGGAACAAGCCCTGCGCTCTCAAACGCAGCCGGTGACCCGAGCACAGCGCACGGAACGCGTGGCGGCGCCTGTCGGTGTCGCACGCGCACCCGTCCAGCCTGCGCCGGTCCCGCCGGCACCGGTCCACCCGGCACCGGTCCACCCGGCACCGGTCCACCCGGCACCGGTCCACCCGGCACCCCTCCCGCTGGCTCCGGTCCTGCCGTCGAGTACGGCCGAGACGACCCTCGACGATCACCTGGTGAGTCTGCTCACCCCGGCTTCATTCGAAGCCGAGCAATACCGGGCTCTTCGGTATCTGATCGAGCAGCTCCACAAAACGACGGATCTCTCGATCGTCGCCGTGGCGAGCCCGACGATGGGGGACGGCAAAACGACGACGGCGATCAATCTCGCGGGCGCTCTCGCCCAAGCATCGGACGGGCGTGTCCTGCTGATCGACGCCGATCTGCGCCAGCCGGCGCTTGGCCACCAGCTGGGACTCGACACGAGTGCAGGTCCTGGACTCGTGGGGGCGATCCTTGATGCGAGCCTGACGATCGACTCGGTGGCGACCGTGCGGTCGGACCTCAATCTCTCGGTCATTACCGCTGGCGCCATACCCTCGGCGCCCTACGAGATCCTGAAATCGCCCCGGCTCGGAGAGTTGTTGGCGGAGGCGCGCCAGCGCTACGACTACATCCTCATCGACACCCCGCCGCTCGTGTCGGTGCCCGACTGTCGCGTCATCGCGAGGTGGGTGGATGGGTTCCTCGTCGTGGTGGCGGCCCACAAAACGCCGCGAAAGCTCGTCGAAGAAGCGCTGAACGTGACAGAGCAGGCGAAAATCCTGGGCCTCGTGTTCAACGGCGATGATCAGCACTCGGCGCAAGACTACTCCTATTCGTACTATGCGCCGCGGCCGCGCGCCGAGCGCCTGGGAGCAGGGTTGACACGTCGTTTGCTTGGCAGCAAGGCACGTACGAGGGGATAAACCGCCTCGAGTGGCTAGTAGGCCGGTCACGCGATCTGTTTGTGGCCGGGAGGCGGCGGCGCGGGCGGAACACACCGTCCGCGTGGCGGAGATCAGTGATTAACGATTGGTCCCGTTCCGAAAAGGGATTGGACCAAAGGGGGCGAAGCCTTGGTCGAGGCCGCAGTCGCAGCAACACCCGCTAGCTGGTACGTACTGTGGACCCACAGTAATTGCGAGCATCTCGTCTACGACCAGCTCACCCGAAGCGGTTTTGAGTTGTTCCTCCCTACTCTCGAGGTGTGGTCCAAGCGCGGCGAGGTCCGCCGTCGCGAGCGCGTGCCGATGTTCCGAAGCTACCTCTTCCTGCGCCACACGATGGACAAGCTGAGCTATCTCGATGTCCGCAGGGCGCGCGGGCTGGTACGCGTTCTCGGCGAGAGCTGGGACCGACTCGACGTCGTGCCTGATTCGGAGGTCGCGGCGATTCAAAACCTCCTCCAGTCGGGGCTCCCGGTCCTTCCGTATCCCTATCTCCGAGAAGGACAGCGTGTCCGCATCACCGACGGCCCTCTGGCCGATACGGAGGGGGTGATCGTCCGGATCAATTCGAAGAAGGGCCTCCTGGTGGTCTCGGTCAATCTGCTGCGGCGTAGCGTCGCAGTGCATCTGGATTGGACCCGCCTGGAAGCCGCCTGAGCCACGTAGGCGATGTGCGGAATTGTCGGCTACACCGGCTACCGGGACGCTGTCTCCTTCATCGTTCCCGGTCTGCGACGCCTCGAGTACCGTGGTTACGACTCGGCGGGACTCGCCACGATCTTCGGTGCTGCCGTCGAGGTCCGAAAGACCGTGGGCAAGATTGCCGATCTCGAGGACTTGCTGGCTAAGGACCGGCCCAACGGGATGGTCGGCGTCGGCCACACCCGGTGGGCGACGCACGGTCGACCATCGGACGCCAATTCGCATCCGCATCTCGACTGTCACTCTCGGCTAGCCATCGTCCACAACGGGATCATCGAGAACTACCGGGAGCTCCGTAGGACGCTCGTCGCCGAGGGGCATCGGTTTCGCTCCCAAACCGATACCGAAGTCATTGCACACCTGGTCGAACGCTATGACGCAGACGGGTTCCCGGCGGCCATCGCGCGAGCCGCGCGAGAGCTTCGTGGCGCCTTCGCCGTGGCGTGCATCTCGGCGAGCGCTCCGGACACGCTGGTCGCGCTCCGATGCGGCAGCTCGCCCCTTGTGATTGGCTACGGACGCGGCGAGATGTTCGTGGCATCGGACATTCCCGCTTTGCTCGGACACACGTCGGAGATCCTCGTCCTCGATGAGGGAGAGCTGGCGGTGCTGACGGCCGGCGGAATCACCGTAAGCACCATCGACGGAGTGGCCGTGCCACGCCAGCCGATCACCATCACCCGGGACAGCGAGGCGGCTGAAAAGTCCGGATATCCCCACTTCATGCTCAAGGAAATCTTCGAGCAACCCGATGCCGTCAGGAACACCGTCCGCGAACGAGTCGATCCGGACGGCCCCGAGATTCGGATCCCCGAGCTCGGGCTCAAGGACCGTGACCTCGCCGGTCTGAATCGCCTGTGCTTCGTCGCGTGCGGCAGCTCGTGGCACGCCGGGCTGATCGGAAAGCACCTGGTCGAAGCCTTCGCCCGTCTTCCGGTCGAGGTCGACATCGCCTCGGAGTTTCGCTATCGACGACCGGTCGTGGACAGCCGAGTGCTCACGGTGCCGATCTCTCAATCGGGCGAAACCGCGGACACACTGGCTGCTCTGCGTGAGGCTCGCGCGCACGGCTCCCGGGCGGTCGCGATCTGCAACGTTGTGGGAAGTTCCCTGGCCCGCGAGGCCGACGGTGTGGTCTATACCCGTGCCGGCATCGAAATCGGTGTCGCCTCGACGAAGGCGTTCACGGCGCAGCTCGCCGCGGTCACACTCCTCGCGCTCAAATTGGGCCTCGCCCGAGAGTTGGTCGAGCCGGCACTCGTCCAGCAGGTCGCCAAAGGGCTGTGGGAGCTCCCGGACCTCATGTCGGTCGTGCTCCAGCAGAGCGAGGCCATCCGTCGGATCGCTGAGCGTTTCGCCGACCGCGATCACTTCCTGTACCTGGGGCGCGGCCTCAATTATCCGTTGGCGCTCGAGGGGGCGCTCAAGCTCAAGGAGATCTCGTATATCCACGCCGAGGGGTATCCGGCCGGCGAGATGAAGCATGGGCCCATCGCGCTCATCGACCAGCGTATGCCGGTCGTCGCGATCGCCCCCCGGGGGGCCACCTATGAAAAGATGACGAGCAATCTCGAAGAGGTGAAGGCTCGCGACGGGGTCGTCATCGCGGTGGCGACAGAGGACGACGAAGGCATCGCGACGAAGGCCGATGTCGTGATCCCCGTGCCGTCGAGCCTCGAGTGGCTCCAGCCGATCCTGCTCTCGGTGACATTGCAGCTGCTGGCGTATCACATGGGAGTGCTGCGGGGCTGTGATGTGGACCAGCCGCGAAACCTCGCCAAGAGCGTAACCGTCGAGTGATCTGGAGGACGTCTTTGACCAATTACAGCGTCACGCTGGGCCAACGCATCGATCGTCGCACCGCGCGAGTCACCGTCATCGGTCAAGGCTACGTGGGTCTCCCACTGGCCGTCGAATTCGCGAAGGCCGGATTCACCGTCACGGGGCTCGACAACGACCCCGACCGCGTCGCGGGACTGGCTAGCGGCCGTTCCCATATCCCCGACGTGCCGAGCGAGGAGTTGCAGGCCCTTCTTCGCGCCGGCCGTTACCGGGCGGTCACGGAGCCTGCCGCCCTGGCCGAGAGCGACGCGGTCATCATCTGCGTCCCCACACCTCTGGGGAAATCCAAGGATCCCGACATCTCCTACGTGGTCAGCGCCTCGAAGGAGGCGGCCAACCACTTCCGCCCGGGGCGGCTGATCGTGCTGGAGAGCACCACCTACCCCGGGACCACCGAGGAGCTGCTCCTGCCCCTGTTCCAAGAGAACGGGGCCAGAATCGGCGAGGATCTCTTCCTCGCGTTCTCGCCCGAGCGCATCGATCCGGGCAACCCTCAGTTCAAGGTCAAGGACATTCCCAAAGTGGTCGGCGGCATCACGCCGGCCTGCCGCCGCCTGGCCTCCTCCCTCTACCGGCAGATCGTGCCCCGAGTCCACGAGGTCTCGACTCCGAAGGTCGCGGAGCTGGCCAAGCTCTACGAGAACGTCTTCCGCAACGTCAACATCGCTCTCGCCAATGAATTCGCGGTCATGTGCCGCTATCTCGGCGTCGACAGCCGAGAAGTCATCGATGCCGCGGCGACGAAACCCTTTGGGTTCATGCCGTTCTATCCCGGTCCGGGCATCGGCGGGCACTGCATCCCTGTGGATCCCCTCTATCTGTCCTGGAAGATGCGTGTCACTGGTTACGAGGCGCGGTTCATCTCCCTGGCCGATGAGATCAATCGCGCGATGCCCGCCCACGTTCTGCGCCTCGTCGGGGAGGCTCTCAACGAAGATGGCCGCGCCGTGAACGGCAGTCGCGTGCTCGTGCTGGGTGTCGCCTACAAGCGGGGCATCGGCGACACGCGCGAGTCTCCAGCCTACGAGATCATCACCACCCTTCGCAGGAAGGGCGCCGATGTCGCCTACGCTGACCCCTACGTGCCGACCTTCCTGGTAGACGGAACCGAGCTCAAGGCCGTCGAGCCCACCGCGCGGGAGCTTCGCGCCGCTCATTGTGTGCTTGTGCTCGCCGATCACCCCGAGTTCGACTATGGCGCTCTCGCCCGTCACGGGCGCCTGATCGTGGACACCCGGCATAGCCTTCAGGGAGACGCGGTCACACGCGGACGTCTGGTACGGCTCTGAGTGTGCAAAAGAATTCATCGGATCGGCTACCCGGCTTCATCTTCTGGGTGGTTTGATACGTGACGTCATCGCCGCGGAAGTCTCAGCGGTAACGCCAACTGTCCGAGCGCACAACGCTTCCACACGAGGGTCGGGATTCCACGTGATGGCATCTCTCTTGCTCAAACGGTCTGCGAAACTATGGGATTCTCTGTGCTGAACCGCCTCCTGCCCGAGTCGATCTTCCTTCAGGCGCTTTGCCTGGAGCGCAAGCGGGCGGAGCGCTCGCGACGATTATTCGTGCTGATGCTGCTCGACCCCGGTGATTTGGCTCCGGGTGCCTATGGCGACGACGCGCTCGCCCCGACCGTCTCGGCGCTCTTCTCGGCAATCCGCGAAACGGACCTGGCGGGCTGGTACAAGGACGACGCGCTGCTCGGCGTGATCTTTTCCGAGCTCGGCGCCGGCGACAGACAATGTGTCCTGACAACGCTGCGGGCAAAGGTCACCGCCGCACTGCGGGCCCGACTGAAGCCCGAAGAGGTGGATCGCATTCACCTCTCGTTCCACTGTTTCCCTGACGACTCCGACACGGGCTTTCCTGCGAACGACAAGTTCTATCCGGATCTCGTGCGGCGAGACAAGGCGACAAGAATGGCGCGGGTGATCAAGCGGGCTCTCGACGTTCTCGGGAGCGCGCTGACGTTGATCCTGCTGTCGCCGGTCCTTCTGGCGGTCGCGGTGGCGATCAAGCTGTCCTCGCCGGGGCCCATTCTGTTCAGGCAAACGCGCATCGGTCACCACGGCATTCCCTTCACCTGCTTCAAGTTTCGCTCGATGTTTTGTGCCAACGATTCGCAGATTCACCGGGAGTACATCAAGCGATTCATTGCGGGCAACGCCGAGAACGGCAAGTCGCAAGCCACGGGGCAACCGGTGTACAAGATCACCAGGGACCCGCGGGTCACTCGGGTCGGACGATTCCTTCGCCGGACCAGCCTCGACGAGTTCCCACAACTCCTGAACGTTTTGAAAGGGGACATGGCGTTGGTCGGGCCGCGTCCGCCGATCTCCTACGAGGTCGAGGACTACGACATCTGGCACCGCCGGCGGCTGCTGGAGGTGAAGCCCGGGCTGACCGGCCTCTGGCAGGTCAGCGGGCGAAGCCGGCTCCGCTTCGACGACATGGTCCGGCTCGACCTCGAATACGCGAGGGCGTGGTCCCTCTGGCTGGATATCAAAATTCTGCTCCAGACACCGCGGGCGGTTCTATCGGGTGATGGCGCCTACTAAGACGATGGAAGACTTGAAACCTATGATTCGTGTCGGCGTGATCGGGTACGGCTACTGGGGACCGAACATCGTGCGGAACCTCCGCAGCCTCGACGGGTGCCAGCTGGAAATGGTCTGCGACAGGAGTCCCGCGGCGCTGAAGCGGCTGAAGCAAGCGCATCCGGACCAGGCGGCCACCTCGGACCCGTCCGAGGTGCTGAAGTCGCCGGACATCGACGCGGTAGCCGTCGTGACCCCGGTGTGCACTCACTTCGAGCTGGCCAAGGCGGCCCTGGAGAACGGCAAACACGTCTTCGTCGAGAAGCCGTTCACCGCGACGGCCCGGCAGGCGGACGAGCTGATCGAGCTGGCGGAGCGCAAAAATCTCAAGATCATGGTGGACCACACCTTCCTCTTCACCGGCGCCGTGAGAAAGATGCGGCAGCTCATCGAGGAGGGGGTGCTGGGTGATCTCTACTACTACGACTCCACCCGGGTCAACCTGGGTCTCTTCCAACACGACGTCAGCGTCGTGTGGGATCTCGCGCCCCACGACCTTTCGATCATGGATTTCCTCATCCAGGACAAGCCGGAAGCCGTGGTGGCGACGGGTGAGGCCCATCTGAACGGCCATGTGGACGTGGCGTTCATCACGGTGTATTTCCCGCGCAACACGATCGCCCATGTCAACGTCAACTGGCTCTCTCCGGTCAAGATCAGGACGACGCTGATCGGCGGAGAGAAGAAGATGCTGGTCTGGAACGATCTGGAGGCCGACGAGAAGATCAAGGTGTACGACAAGGGCGCCCAGATGAACAGCGGACAGGGCATCTACGACTTGCTGGTGAGCTATCGCGCCGGCGATATGTGGGCGCCGCGAGTCGAGCAAACGGAAGCGTTGAAGGTCGAGCTCAACTACTTCATCGATTGCATCGTGAGAGATCGGACGCCAGTGAACGACGGCGTGGCGGGTTCGCGCGTCGTGAGGATACTCGAAGCCGCTGATCAGTCGCTGAAAGAGAGGGGACGGGCGATCGCGCTATGAACGAGTACGTCTGCATCGCGAGCGACGTGAAACTTGGCCGCGGTGTCAAGCTGTCGAAGTTCATCAACCTCTACGGCTGCGAGGTCGGCGACGACACCAAGATCGGCGCCTTCGTCGAGATCCAGAAGAACGCGAAGGTCGGCAAGAACTGCAAGATCTCGAGCCACACGTTCATCTGCGAGGGCGTGACCATCGAGGACAACGTGTTCGTCGGCCACGGCGTGACGTTCATCAACGACTCCTATCCCCGCGCCACGAACTCGAACGGTGCGTTGCAGACCGAACAGGACTGGAGGGTCGAGCCCACGCTGGTACGGTCGGGCGCGTCGATCGGCTCCGGTGCGACCATCCTGGCCAATATCACGATCGGCGAGAACGCGCTGATCGGAGCGGGGAGCGTTGTGACCCGCGATGTGCCCGCCGACGCGGTCGTCGCCGGGTATCCCGCGCGCATGCTGCGGTCGCTCGTCGATGATGCGAGGGGCGTGAAATGAGCGCGAACTCGAAGGTCCCATTCGTCGACCTCGTGACGCCCCATCGGGAGCTGGAGGAAGAGCTGGTGTCGGTCTTCCGAAACGCCCTGAGGACCGCCGGCTTCGTCGGGGGCTCGGTTGTCGAGGATTTCGAGCGAGAGTACGCCGAGTTTTCGGACGTGAAATACTGCGTCGGCGTCGCAAGCGGCACCGACGCATTGAGATTTGCCTTGATCGCCGCCGGCGTGCAACCGGGCGATACGGTTGTGACCGTTCCGAACACCTTCATCGCCACGACCGAAGCCATCACCCAGGTGGGCGCGCGACCCGATTTCGTCGACGTCGAGGCGCGCACTTACACGATGGACCCGGAGAAGCTGCGGCTCTACCTGGAGACGCAGTGCACGCGCGATGTCCAGACGGGCCGCGTGGTGAGCAAGCGCACGGGCGGCCCCGTCTCGGCGGTGATTCCGGTACACCTCTACGGCCAGATCGCCGACATGGATCCCATCGTCGAGCTGGCGGCTCAGTACGGTCTGACCATCATCGAGGACGCGTGCCAGGCACACGGCGCCGAATACTTCTCGAAGCGAGAGGGCCGCTGGCGCAAGGCCGGATCGATGGGGCGGGCCGCGGCAATCAGCTTCTATCCGGGTAAGAACCTCGGCGCGTGCGGTGAAGCAGGTGCGCTGATCACCAACGACGAGCGGTTGGCGCGGCTCTGCAAGATGCTGCGCGACCACGGCCAATCCAAGAAGTACTTCCATGACTTCGAGGGATACAACGGGCGGCTCGACGCCATCCAGGCAGGAGTCTTGCGCGTGAAGCTTCGTCATCTCGCGAAGTGGAACGAGCGGCGTCGGGAGCTGGCGCAGGAGTATGGCGAGTTGTTCGCCGGCACGGAGGGCGTGATCCTCCCGTCCGCACCGGACTGGTCGCGACCGGTCTATCACCTCTATGTCATCCGGGTAGCGGACCGGGATCGGCTTCAGCAGGATCTGACCGCCGCAGGCATCGGAACGGGGATCCACTACCCAGTCCCGCTTCACCTGACGAAGGCCTATGAGGCGCTGCCTTTCCGGCCGGGCGATTTCCCAGTCTCCGAGCGGGCAGCCTCCGAGGTTCTTTCCCTTCCAATGTTCCCCGGGCTCTCGCCTCAGCAGCAGCGGTACGTGGTCGCCGAGGTGCGACGGTCGATGGCGGCGAGGCAAACCGAGCGGTGACGCTGCTCCACTGGTAGGCGTGGCGGGTCAGTTCATTAACACATCAAGGATGCCAAACAACCGGTCAACCATGCCAACTACAGTCATGAGCAGTCGCGTTCCGGTCAACGGTCGGGAGAAAGGCAAAATCTGGATCGATCTCGATAATTCTCCCCACGTGCCATTTTTCGTGCCGATCATCGACGAACTGCAGGCGCGTGGCTATTCGATCGTGCTCACTGCCCGCGATTGTTTTCAAGTGCCCGAACTCGCGAACCGCTTTCAGTTGAAGTACAAGCTCATCGGCCGTCACTACGGCAAAAACACTCTGCGCAAACTGACAGGCTTGGGCATTCGAGCATTGCAGTTGATGCCAACGGTCCTCAGGGCAAGACCGCGCTTGGCCGTCTCTCATTGTTCGCGTGCCCAGGTCGTTGTATCGGCATCTCTCGGCATCCCGTCTCTGTACATCGCGGATTACGAGTTTGCGAGACACTGGGGACTCATCCACCCGACGTGGTTCATGTGCCCGGACGCAATTCCGACGACGGCCCTTGCGGCTGATCCGAAGCGCATCCTGAAATACCCGGGAATAAAGGAAGACGTCTACGTTCCGCGGTTTGTTCCCGACCCTCGCCTCAGATCCCAATTGGGACTTGATGAGAAGGATCTGGTGGTCACCCTCCGGCCCCCTGCGAGCGAAGCGCACTACCATAATCCTGAGAGCGACGGGCTCTTCGCCGCAGTGCTCGACTTTCTCGGTAACACGGCCGACGTGAAGCTTGTCATGCTGCCGCGAAATGGGAAACAAGTGACCATCCTGAAGGAGCGTTGGCCAGAGCTTGTCCGCACTGGAAAGCTCCGCATTCCGGAACATGTCGTGGATGGGCTGAATTTGATTTGGTACTCGGACCTGGTGATTAGCGGGGGCGGAACGATGAACCGGGAGGCGGCGGCGCTCGGCGTCCCCGTCTACAGTACCTTTCGTGGCCAAATCGGCGCGGTGGATCAGTACCTGAGTACGAAAGGCCGCCTGGTCCTCCTCGACGACGTTCGGGATGTTTCAACGAAGATCCGCTTGGTTCGTAGAACTCGACCTGGAACGCCTCCGAGGGGGGATGGAGCCGCCTTGAACAGCATTGTCGAGCAGATTGCCGGGATCATGGATGCATAGGTCATCGCAAGCGCCTCTCCCCTCACCGTCGGGGAGGACTCATGGCTGCTGAGCAGTCACCGCGAATCGTCTTCCTGGCGGTGGACGACGAGTTCGCCGGCGAAATGCAACGGTTTTTGTACCAAAGCCATCCGGATTGGATCGTGGGGGTCGTCATCGCATCTCGGCCGATCTACAAACGGTCGCGAATCGGGGGTCTCCTGTTCGTTCTGCGCAAATCCGGTCTGGTCTTTCTCAGTGAGATGGTCAACATGAAATTAGTGCGGGCCTCGCTCGACAAGAAGAGCAGAGTCTTCCCGTCCCAACTCGCGCGAGATCACAACGTCGAGCGCTTTGTCAGCTCCGACATCAACGACGAACAGAGCGTGGCCACACTCCGACGGTGGCGCCCGGATTTGATCATCTCGACGAACTTCAACCACTACATTGGGAAAGCAGTTCGGGAATCCATTGCCCGATACGGGTGCTGGAACCTGCACAAGTCCCTGCTACCCCGGTACCGAGGGCTGGCACCGAGCTTTCACGCGCTGTTGGAGGCCGCGCCGGAGGTCGGGGCGACCTTGCACGTCGTAGCGAAGGAGTTGGACGGCGGCGACGTGTTGGCGCAGGTCAAGGTTCCGGTTTCGAAGATCGAGACGGTCTATTCGTTGAATCGGAAGACCGCCCGGGCTGGCGGGAAGATGTTGGATTCGTTTCTCAAGGACTATGATGCAACATCGGTCAGACCCACCGCGCAACCTCCCGGCGCGTGGAAGAACTATACGTATCCCACCCGCGAGGAAATCCGGGCGTTTCGCAAGAAGGGGCTGAAGTTCTACGCCTCGGCTGTTCAGTGACGCGATAGAACGGCATCGATTTTGTCAGTCTCGTCAACGGATATGATGCGCGCGTTTCTTGCTCATACGAAGTGTCCTTCCGCCTATGTCGATCGATTCAGCTGCCTGTCCCCGTCAGGCCAGGAAGGATTCTTCACGTTTGGCGGCGTTCGACTGTACGGTCGCGTGACGGGTGGTGCCGTGTCGCCACAATGGGTCGACCAGCTGCCCAGTGTTGATTGCAACCTTTCGCGCGGAAGCCGCTCGATTACCCTGCCCTTCAATCCGACTGAAATCATCGACAACCTGCGCCTCGAAAAGTACGTTCCCGCGGTCAACTCCGCGATAGCCTCGATCTCCGACGGCAAATCGATTTCCCGACGTGTGTACTACGCGCTACGACCGCTGCTCGGTGTGACCGTTCGCAGGATCCTCCAACGGGCTGCCCTGAAGAATTGGGCGAAGATACCATTTCCCGCCTGGCCGGTTGATACGACGGTCGAGAATCTTATCGCCCAGTTGTGGATGCTTGTGCTGAACGCTTCTGGCGAGTCGCAGGTGCCCTTCATCTGGTATTGGCCGAGGGGCTATGATGCCTGTGCTGTTATGACACACGATGTGGAGACGAGCGCTGGCCAGGATTTTTGCTACACGATGCTGGAATTGGAGAAGGAATACGGAATCCGGTCGTCGTTTGAGTTGATTCCCGAGAGGCGATACCGAATTTCCGCAGATTTGGTGAAAGCGATCCGCGAGGCCGGAGGCGAGGTTTGCATACACGGATTGAATCACGACGGCAAGTTGTTCAGCTCCGAACAGGAGTTTCGAGCGCGCGCCGCAAAGATTAACCGATATGCGGAGGCGCTCGGAGCTCACGGCTTCAGATCGCCCGTGATGTACCGAAATCCGGCGTGGTACGACGCCTTCAAGTTTTCCTACGACATGTCGCTGCCAAACGTCGGCCACCTCGATCCACAGCGTGGAGGGTGCTGTACGGTTTTCCCCTTTCTCATTGGTGACATCGTGGAGCTACCGTTGACCACGATCCAAGACTACCCCCTGTACAACATTCTGCGTTCTAGCCCACTCGAGGTCTGGACCAAGCAGATGAACAGGATCGTCGGCGAGCACGGACTGGTGAGCTTCATCATACATCCCGACTACACCACGAAGCCCGAAAGACAAACGCTATACCGTGGCCTTCTTGGTTCTCTCAAGAGGCTGAGCGTCGAGAGGAACGTGTGGTTGGCATTACCCGGGGACGTGGACAGGTGGTGGAGGCAGCGCAACAACATGGTGCTTTCGCAGTGCAATGGCAAATGGATCATCCGAGGAGAGGGTTCCGACCGAGCCGCGATTGCTCACGCGAGAATTGAAGGCGGCAAGGTGAAATACACCAGAGAATGAAGGATTGAATCGCTTCTCGACTCGGGTACCCGGGAACTTTTCGTGAGGCAGTGATGGCCAGGTCTCTTCTTGAACAGCACGATACGAATCCCCAGGCTCATATGAAGATTGTTACCATCGTCGGCGCGCGACCTAACTTTATGAAGGCCGCGCCGATCATCGCGGCCATCAACGAGCACAACAAGAGGCGTGCGGTCAACTCGGACGCGTCGGATGAGCGGCCGGCGGTAACGGTTCAGCACATCCTGGTTCACACCGGTCAACATTACGACGAGCTGATGTCAGGCTGCTTCTTCAGCGATCTCGAGCTTCCAAAGCCCGACGTTCACCTCGGCGTGGGTTCGGGATCCCACGCGATCCAGACTGCGGAGATTATGAAGAAATTCGAGGCGGTCCTGGCGGCGGAAAAGCCTGACGTCGTCGTGGTGGTGGGGGATGTCAATTCAACGCTCGCCTGCGCCCTGGTGACCGCCAAGATCTCCCTGGACTCCGGTGGCGCCAGACCGTTGATCGCTCACGTCGAAGCGGGGCTTCGCTCCTTCGACCGGTCGATGCCCGAGGAGATCAACCGCGTTCTGACCGATCAGGTGTCCGATTTGCTCTTTGTGACCGAGGAGAGCGGGCTTCAGAATCTGCGTCACGAAGGGGTGTCGACCGACAAGATCCATTTTGTTGGCAACACGATGATTGACTCCCTCCTTACGTTCAAGGAGAAGGCGGACGACTCGCCAATATTGGAGAACCTCGGGCTTCGCACGGAGGCGGGGAAGAAGGGCGCGGGCGACTCGATCACCCGCTATGCCCTCCTCACTCTGCATCGCCCCGCCAATGTGGACGATCGAGAAGCCTTTCTGAGGATCCTGGCGGGTCTGGAAGAACTGGCGGCAGATTGCCCCATCGTGTTCCCCGTCCATCCACGCACGCAGCGGCGAATCAAGGAATTCGGCTTTGAGTCGCGTCTGTGGTTGAACGGAACCGGGTACCACCGAATCATCCTGACCGATCCTCTGGGTTACCTGGATTTTGTCTGCCTCATGAAGCACGCAGCGGTCGTCGTGACCGACTCAGGTGGCGTGCAGGAGGAAACCACGTGCCTCGGGATTCCCTGCGTCACGGTTCGGGAGAACACGGAACGACCCGTCACGGTGGAGCAAGGCACAAATGTTGTCGCGGGAACGGAAACCGAGAGAATTAAAGCTGCCATCCGCCGACAGCTGAGACGGAAACTCGCCGATGGCGTGCCACAGAAATGGGACGGCCGAGCCGCCACGCGTATCGTCGACCTGTTGATCCGACGGCACGAAGAGCAGAGCATCGGCTCGAACATTTCCTCTCGCCCAACCCGTTGAGCTATGCAAGATCCAGCAGCCGGATACGTGCTGATCACACCCGCGAGAAACGAAGTGGCGTATATCGAGAAGACCATTCGGTCCGTCGTCGCCCAAACGCTCCTTCCTCTCCGATGGGTCATCGTCAGCGACGGTTCAACCGACGGCACCGACGAGGTGGTGAAGAAGTATGCCGCTCGGCACGATTGGATCGAACTGGTGAGAAGACCCGAGCGGTCGGAGCGACATTTTGCCGGCAAGGTGGATGCCTTCAACGCGGGGTATGCGCGAGTCAGGGATCTTATGTACGAGGTTATCGGCAACCTGGACGCCGACATCTCGTTTGAGAAGGACTACTTGGCGTTCCTTATTCGCAAGTTCAGTGAGAATCCGAGATTGGGAGTGTGTGGGACACCGTTCCGAGAGGCCGACGCGACGGGCGATTATCGGTTCAGCATCGAGGACGTACAGGGCGCGTGCCAGATGTTTCGCCGAGAGTGTTTTGAGGCCATTGGGGGCTATCGACGGCTCGCATCCGGAGGAATCGATTTGGTCGCAGCCCTCAGTGCCCGTGCGAGCGGGTGGCAAACGCGCATATTTAGCGAAAAGGTATGTCTGCACCATCGAAAGAGTGGAAGTGCTCAACGCACAGGTATCCGTGCGGCGCTGCACAAAGGGCGGATGGATTATCTTCTTGGCAGCCATCCCGCGTGGGAAGTGCTTCGGAGTGTCTATCAGATGAAAAACAGACCGTACGGCCTTGGCGGCGTGCTGATTCTCCTTGGGTATGCCTGGACCATGCTTCGCCGCGTCGAGAGAACCATTCCTCCGGACTTGATCGCATTACGCCAAACCGAGCAGATGCAACGGCTGATTGGGCGCCTTCGTCCTCTCGCTGCCGATCGCATGGCCCAGTCGCGTGAGTCCTGTCGGCTATGAATGCGAGCGTCGCCCCCGTGCCCGGCCGCCCGGGAAGTCTCCCGCCGCATGAGGCCTATGCCGGCCTCCATCCCTCCACATCGGATGAGCTGAGCCGAGCCTCAGGCGCGATCGCGAGCGACCCAAAGCACATTGCTGTGTGCATTTGCACGTATAAGCGGCCCCTCTTTCTCCAGCGGTTGTTGGATGAACTTGGAGTTCAGGAAACGGGCGGACGCTTCACGTATTCGATTGTGGTTGCCGACAACGATCATCAACGAAGTGCCGAGGCCGTGGTGTTGACCTTCGCGTCTGCGTCGCAGATTCCGATCAAGTACTGCGTTGAGCCCCGGCAGGGTATTCCTCTCGTACGGAACAAGGCCATCGAGAACGCGGAGGGGGACTTTGTCGCCCTCATCGACGACGACGAGTTTCCGACGCGCACGTGGCTGCAGACCCTGTTCACGGCGTGTACCAAGTATGGTGTTGACGGTGTCCTAGGACCGGTGAAGCGGCACTTCGACGAAGAGCCGCCCAAGTGGGTCGTGAAGGGCAACTTCTACCAACGGGAGACTTACCGGACGGGATTGGTCATCGACTGGACGAAGGGGCGGACCAACAACACGCTGTTGAGGAAGCAAATCTTCGAGGGCAGCGCACACGCGTTCGATCCCGAGATTCGGACGGGCGAGGACATGGATTTCTTTAGAAGAATGATTGAAAAGGGGCACGCTTTCATCTGGTGCAATGAGGCCGTGGTGTACGAGGTGGTTCCGCCAGTACGTTGGAAACGCACGTTCATGGTGAGAAGAGCTTTGCTCCAGGGGAGGTTCGTGCCCGTCGTCGATCCGGCTTTCGGAGCGCGCGCCTTTGCGAAATCGTTGATCGCAGTGTTCGTTTACACGGCCGCGCTACCAGTTGCGCTCATTCTAGGGCATCACCGGTTCATGGCTCTCGTGGTCAAACTCTTTTATCACCTCGGCTCGCTCCTGGCGCTCCTGGGCATCAATCCGATCAAAGTGCCATACGTCACTGAGTAGCGACTATGGAGCGACGGAAGACCGTGATCAACCTTCTCATCGTCGCGCTTTCCGCGGCATTCGGCGCACTCTTGTGTGAAGTCGGTTCCAGATTCTTTCTCAATTCGGCGGACTATCTCGCGGTGCAGCTTGTTGATGACAAGATTTTAGGGAAGGCACTACCGCCGAAAGCGAGTGGTTATGACGAATGGGGATTCCGAAACCGGCGGGTACCCCCTACAGTTGACATCGTGGCGATTGGTGATTCTCACACTTTCGGAAATACTGCGAAGATGGATGAATCGTGGCCATATGTGCTCGGTCGTCTGACCGGAAAGACTGTCTACAACCTTAGTATGGGAGGCTATGGGCCAAACCAATACTATTATCTCTTCAACACAAGAGCCCTCGAACTGAAGCCTCGAGTCATCATCTGTGGCCTGTACATGGGCGATGACCTTGATAACGCCTTCCGTATCACGTACGGGCTTGATTATTGGTCGTTCCTGAGGACACTTCCATTCGAAAAGGTGAACGCCGATATATGGGAAGTTCCGGACAAGTCGAGTTGGCACAACGGGCCTAGAATATGGTTATCAAGTCATAGCGTCGTCTATCAGATCGCCTTTCACACGTCGCTCTTGGGTAGGTTGAATGGCCGCGTACAAATCGAGAACGCATCTCGCTTTTATGATGCTGCCACCTCGCTCATCATTCGAGATAGGAACATTGCGGAAGCATTTGTGCCGCGAGGTCCCTTGCGAGGGCTTGATCAAGAGAAGCAAAGTGTGAAGGAGGGCCTCCGGATTACGCTGACGTTGCTGGAGAAAATGAACCAAATGTCTTTTGAACGGCAAATAGGCTTTATCGTGGTCGTCATACCCACCAAAGAGATGGTATTTGCCGAGTATCTTGAACGGGCATCAAATCTGAAATTGGCTGATGTTGTTCACGAACTCATATCTAACGAACGTATCGCCCGCGATAAGATCTTCAACTTCTTCCGCGAATCGAACATTCGATACATCGACGTACTCCCAGCACTGCGCGGCGCGGTCGGAAGCGAGATCTACGCACGGAGCGGGCGCGATATGCACCCAAGCAAGAACGGGTACAAAGTGATTGCGGAGGCTATTGCTGACTTCATGAAAGGTGAAGACGTCGGAAACCCCGCTCGTATCCAGAGTGTACCGGGGAAGTTCTGACCATATCTTGATCAGAACAACAGAGGCTTTTGGAATTTTGGAGAACAGACTCGGCCCCGTCATCAGCTTTGTGTGTCCCTCGGCAGCAATCCGTTTATCGTAAGCGAGCGAGGACAGGGATGGCGCGAAAGAGTCTTGAAATCAGCATGAACGGTAAGTGGGTCACTGTCCCCGCGCTGGATATTGGCGATACGCCTGTTGTTGTTACGGGGAGATGGATCAAGGTTGCGACGGTTCATGATGAAGCTTGGCTTGAGAGTGAGATTGAGGACCCCGTCTCGTACATTGATGGGCTAAAGCCGCGGAAGTTACACCGCGCGATGGCCGATGTCTTCACATTTGTGCAGAAACTTCCGGCAACGCGTCCCAGGTATCCGTATTACAGAGAGTGGGATAGCGTTGCGGCGATTCGGCTCACTAGCTTTGCGGACTGGTGGGGGAAGCTGCCGCAAGAGACGCGGAAGAATGCACGGAGAGCTGCGAGGCAAGGCGTAGTAGTCAGAATACAGAAGCTGGATGACGCATTAATTGACGGGATCGTCGAGCTCAACAACGATTCGCAAGTGCGGCAGAATGTGCCATTTTTCCATTATGGCAAGACATTCGACGAGGTCAGGAAGGACTACTTATCGTTCGGTGAACGAAGTGACTTTATCTGCGCATATCTCGGAACGGAATTGATTGGCGTTATCAAAATAGTGTACTGCGGGAAAATCGCTGCAATCATGCAACTGCTTACAAAGAGGAGTCATGACGCGACGAGGCCCGCCAACGCTCTGATTGCAAAGGCAGTCGAGCGAAGTGAACAACGAGGCATATCCTACCTAACCTATTGCAATTACAGCTACGGCAACAAGAGAACGAGCTCACTCAGTGAATTCAAGCACCGCAACGGATTTGAAGAGATATTCGTACCTCGGTATTACGTTCCGCTAACAGTCAAGGGCAGGATCTGCATCCGACTAAAGCTACATCGTAATTTGCTTGGAATCCTCCCAGAGAACGTAATACGTTGGGGCATCAGTGCTCGCGCGAAGTGGTACGGAGTGAAACAGGCTGTGCGCCGGTGTAGCTCAATGCTAGAGCGGCCGAGTTCCAATCGGCAGATGGAGCGTTCAAATCCTCCCGCCGGCTCCAAATAATCACGCTCGTTTCGACGATACCCCCAGCTTTCTCGATGCGCTGGGATTGGCACGCAATACCGTGCCGGTCCCGTCGGTCTAGAGGCCAACGCCCATGCCAGGGATCGTCGGTCTTCTCACGAGTATGCCGCGCGAACGTGCAGAGCGGGAACTTTTCCGCATGGTGGGTGCCCTTCGCCACGAGAACTTCTACGGAACAGGTACGTGGGTGGACGAGTCGCTGGGGGTGTACGTCGGGTGGGTCGTACGGAAGGGTTCGTTCGCCGACGGAATGCCGCTGCGAAACGAACGGGGGGACATTGTTCTCGTCTTCTCCGGAGAGGAGTTCCCGGAACCGGGGACGACGCGCCGTTTCGCGGAGGGGAGAAACGGGCTCGATGCGCGGGGACCCTCCTATCTCGTCCACCTCTACCAGGGGGATCACTCGTTTCTGGCGCGGTTGAATGGAAGATTCCACGGACTGCTTACCGACCAGCTTCGCGGAACGGCGACGTTGTTCAACGACCGCTACGGGATGCACCGGATCTACTATCACGAGTCGAAGGAAGCCTTCTACTTCGCCGCTGAAGCCAAAGCAATCCTCGCCGTGCGTCCTGAACTCCGGCGGGCGGACCCGCGGGGGTTGGGCGAGTTTGTCGCCTGCGGGTGCGTGTTAAACAATCGGACGCTTTTCGAGGGCATCCATGTGCTCCCGCCCGCGGCGGCCTGGGTCTCACGGTATGGCTCAATGGAGCGGAAAGGCACATACTTCCAGCCGCGGGAATGGGAGGACCAACCCCCGCTGGCGCCGCAATCCTATTACCAGCAGCTGCGGGACATCTTCTCCCGGAATCTGCCCCGCTACTTCGAGGGTCAGGAGCGCATCGGAATGTCTCTCACAGGGGGCCTGGATAGCAGGATGATCATGGCCTGGCGGAGGCCTTCCCCTGGATCCCTCCCCTGCTACACCTTCGGGAATGGGAATGGGAGTGGGATGCGCGAGTGCCGCGACGTTCTTGTGGCACAGCAGGTCGCGCGTGCCTGCGAACAGGCCCACGATGTAATCCCGGTCGGAGACGAGTTTCTCTCGCGCTTCGCCTACTACGCCGAACGAACGGTGTATCTCACGGACGGATGCCTGGACCTCGGCCATTCCCCAGACCTTTACCTCAACGAGCGGGCCAGCCAGATCGCCCCCGTCAGGATGACAGGCAACTATGGCAGTGAGGTACTCCGTCGCTCAGTGGCATTCAAGCCTGTGGAGCCTGCCCCTGGTTTGTTCCGCCAAGAGTTTCTCTCCCACGTCCGTACGGCGAAGGACACATACGCCGACCTTCTTCAGGGGCACCCGGTTTCGTTTGCCGTATTCCGACAGGCCCCTTGGCACCACTACGGTCTCCTGATGTTGGAGCAGACCCAGCTTTCACTCAGGTCGCCGTATCTCGACAACGACCTTGTCCGGACGGTGTTCCGTGCGCCGCTGTCGGCCCTCGACAACGACGTGTGCCTGCGGTTGATCGCCGACGGCGATGCGTCGCTTCTGCGGATCCTGACCGACCGTGGTTTAAACGGGGGCCGCCGACGTCTCTCGGCTCTTGCCTATCGGAGCCTCCTCGAGTTTCTTATCAAGGCGGAATACGCCTACGACGCCGGGATGCCCCAATGGGTGGCCCGGATCGATCATCTCTTCTCGCCGTTCCGTCTCGAACGCCTGTTCCTCGGACGGCAGAAGTTCCACCATTTCCGGATCTGGTATCGGGACGCTCTCTCCGCTTATGTTCGGGAAATGCTTTTGGATCCTCGCACTCTTTCGCGGCCGTATCTCGAACGGCGCGGTCTTGAAACCATCGTGGCGGGACATCTCAGGGGCAGCCGCAATTACACCGCCGAGATCCACAAGGTGCTGACCCTGGAACTTTTGCATCGACTTTTCCTCGACCCAAATTGACGGTATTCCCAGCCTTCGACCGATAGGCTCAGGCTGGGCTTCTGGAGGCTGCACCCAACGTAGGGTGAATCACGGGTCCACCGGCGGAGCCCCTATGAGCCTGAGCGAGGGCGCCGTGGTCTCTAACAATGGCAGTGAACAGCACAATCCGTGAACATGGGGAGACGTGATGGACATCTTGGGGATCTCTGCTTTCTACCACGACAGCGCGGCGTGTCTCCTCCGAGACGGTGAGATCGTTGCGGCCGCTCAGGAGGAGCGGTTCACTCGGAAGAAGCACTACGCGGGATTCCCGGAGGAGTCGATCCGATACTGCCTCAAGGAAGGCGGCATCTCGCTCGCGGACCTGCACTACATCGCCTTCTACGACAAGCCGCTGGTCAAGTTTGAGCGGTTGTTGGAGACGTACCTCGCCTTCGCGCCGCACGGCATGCGGTCGTTCGTGCACGCCATGCCCGTGTGGCTCAAGGAGAAGCTGTTCCTCAAGACCCTCCTTCAGAAGGCACTCACGGCGCTTGCCGGCTCCTCGATAAAAAAGGCTGCCTTGCCTCCGCTGGTCTTTGGCGAGCACCACGAGTCGCATGCGGCCTCGGCCTTCTACCCCTCGCCCTTTGAGAGCGCCGCGGTGCTCTGTATGGACGGGGTGGGCGAATGGGCGACGACGTCGGCGTGGCTGGGCGAGGGAAAGGAGTTGACAAGCCTGTGGGAGATCCCCTTCCCGCACTCGCTCGGCCTTCTCTACTCGGCGTTCACCTACTACACCGGCTTCAAGGTCAACTCAGGCGAGTACAAGGTGATGGGGCTTGCGCCCTACGGGCAGCCGAAGTACGTCCAGCCCATCTACGACCACCTCCTTGACCTCAAGCCTGACGGAACATTCCGGCTCAACATGGACTACTTCAACTACTGCACCGGGCTGACGATGACGAGCCGGCGGTTCGACACAGTTTTCGGCGGGCCGCCGCGTGAGCCGGAAACGCTGCTGACCCAGCGTGACATGGATTTGGCACGTTCCATCCAGGACGTGACCGAAGAGGTGATGCTGCGCTTGGCGCGAACCCTTCACCGCGAGACAGGGGCAGACAACCTGTGCCTCGCGGGAGGTGTAGCCCTGAACTGCGTGGGAAACGGCCGAATCCTGCGCGAGGGTCCGTATAAGGGCATGTGGATCCAGCCCGCGGCGGGGGACGCCGGAGGCGCCGTCGGTGCAGCGCTGTCGACCTGGCACAGGCTCGAGAACCGCGCGCGCAAGACCGCCCCGCCCGAGGACGCGATGCGGGGGGCGTTCCTAGGCCCGGCATACACCAACGAGGAGATCGAGCGCTTCCTCCTGAAGCAGGGAGCTCCCTACGTGCGACTCCAGGACGGTCCGTTGCTCGATCGCGTCGCCGACGAACTGGCCGCCGGCAAGGTCGTCGGATGGTTCCAGGGCCGCATGGAATTCGGTCCGCGAGCCCTCGGCGCGCGCAGCATCCTGGGGGATGCGCGGAACACGAAGATGCAGTCGGTGATGAATCTGAAGATTAAGTACCGGGAGTCATTCCGCCCCTTCGCACCCTCGGTGCTGCGGGAGCGAGTGGCGGACTACTTCGATATGGACACGGATAGCCCCTACATGCTGCAGGTGGCGCCCGTGCTGGAACGGCGCCGGATCCAGGCTACGCGGACTCAAGAGAGCCTATGGGGCATCGAGTTGCTCAACGTGCCGCGGTCGGACATCCCTGCCGTTACGCACGTGGACTACTCAGCGCGCATTCAGACCGTGCATGAAACCACCAACCCGCGGTACTACGGTTTGCTCAAGGCGTTCGAGGCCAAGACCGGCAGCGGCGTCATTGTCAACACGTCCTTCAACGTTCGGGGCGAGCCGATCGTGTGCACTCCCGCGGACGCCTACCGATGCTTCATGCGAACCGAGATGGACCTTCTGGTGATGGAGAACTGTCTGCTTCAGAGGGCCGATCAGAAACCGCTGGTTGGCGACACCGACTGGCGAAAGGAATTCGAGCTCGACTGAAGGAAAGGATCCACTATGAAAACGCGAGCGGACCAAGCGCAACTTCGCAATTTCGGCTTAATCGTGGGCGGCATCTTCGGCGCGATCGGGCTCTGGCCAGCGATCATCCGCGGCGGGAACGTGCGGGCGTGGATGGTAGGTCTCGCAGTCGTGTTGATTCTGCCAGCCCTGGTGGCACCACGGACGCTTGCCCCGGCACAGCGGGCCTGGATGGCGCTCGGGAGCGCCCTGGGGTGGGTCAACACGCGGGTCGTGCTGGGGCTGATCTTCTTCGGCATGATTACGCCGATGGCCATCGTGCTCCGGCTCCGCCGTCGTGACCCGATGCAGCGGGCCTTTGATCCCAATGCGACCACCTATCGCGTGCCTCGCAAGTCGCGACCCGGCGCGCACATGATGAAGCAATTCTGAAAGGGGGCCGAGAAATGATTGAGTTCGTGATTGAGTTCTGGATGTTCATGCGGGAACGGAAAAAGTTCTGGCTCCTGCCCATCGTGATCGTCATGCTGCTGTTCGGCGGACTGATGGTCCTGACGCAGGGCACGGCGTTGGCGCCATTCATCTACACCCTGTTCTAGGTACGGGAGACATGGACCACGTGCCGCAGACGATGTCCACGATCGCGCTGGAGGACCAGACTCGGGCCGCACGGCTCGTCCTTGACGACGGGTCCGAGTTCCACGGTCTTGCCTTCGGCTTCCCGGGCCCGGTGACCGGCGAGGTCGTCTTCAACACGGGGATGGTGGGGTATCCGGAGGCGCTGACCGATCCCTCGTACCGGGGCCAGATCCTCGTGCTCACGTATCCCCTGGTCGGTAACTATGGTGTGCCCGAACGCCGCATGGTGGATGGACTGGACCTGACGTTCGAGTCCGGGGAGATGCAAATCTCAGGGCTCATTGTCGCGCACGCTTCGGTGGACCACAGTCACCGGAGTGCGGCCAAGAGTCTGGGGCAGTGGCTGACCGAGCACAGCGTGCCCGGGCTCACTGAGGTCGACACGCGAGCGCTCACCCGACGATTGCGCGAGCGCGGGGTGATGCTGGGCAAGATCGTCACGGACGGCGCGGACATCGATCTGCGGGATCCAAATCGGGAGAATCTTGTGTCACTCGTGAGCGTCAAAGAGCCGGTGATCTACGGGTCCGGTGGCAAGCGGATCGTCGTCGTGGATTGCGGTTGCAAGAACAGTATTATCCGGAGCCTGGTCAGCCGAGGACTCACCGTCATCCGAGTACCGTGGGACTACGACTTCTTTCGGGAAGACTTCGACGGCGTTGTGGTGTCAAACGGGCCGGGAGATCCCAAGATGTGTATGGAGACCATCGCCAATGTCCGCCGGGCGATGGATGAGGATTATCCCATCTTTGGTATTTGTTTGGGCCACCAGATCCTGGCCCTGGCGGCGGGTGCGGACACGTACAAGCTCAGGTTTGGCCATCGCGGGCAGAACCAGCCGTGCGAGTGGACGGGTACGAGGCGCTGCTATGTCACCTCCCAGAACCACGGCTACGCCGTGGACGACCGCACCCTGCCCGAGGACTGGGTCGTCTGGTTCAGGAACGCCAACGATGGGACGAACGAGGGGATCCGCCATCGCGTTCGGCCGTTCATGAGCGTGCAGTTCCACCCAGAGGCCGCGCCGGGCCCCGTGGACACCGCCTTCCTCTTCGATGATTTCGTGGGGATGCTCAATGGACGGTAGGCCCGAGAAGGTGCTGATCCTGGGTAGCGGCGCCCTGAAGATCGGTGAAGCTGGCGAGTTCGACTACTCGGGAAGCCAGGCAATCAAGGCCCTTCGGGAGGAGAGGATCGCCACGGTCCTGGTGAATCCCAACATCGCCACAATCCAGACGTCCGAATATCTCGCCGACCAGGTCTACTTTCTGCCTGTCACGCGGGAGTTCGTGGAGAAGGTGATCCAGACGGAGCGGCCCGACGGGATCCTGCTGGGATTCGGTGGGCAGACGGCACTCAATTGCGGTCTGAAACTCGACGAGGACGGCGTCCTACGTCGTTACGGGGTGCGGGTGCTGGGCACGCCGATCGAGGCCATCCGGGTGACGGAGGATCGGGATCTTTTCGCTCGACGCCTGACCGAGATCGATGTGAAGGTCCCGCGAAGCGGCGCCGCGACCTCGGTGGAAGGCGCTGTGAGAATCGCGGAGCGGCTGGGGTTCCCGGTGATGATCCGGGCCGCCTACGCGCTGGGGGGCCTCGGGTCCGGCGTCTGCGCGGACATGTGCCAGGTGCGCGAGCGCACCGAGCGGGCGCTGGCCCACAGCGGTCAGGTCCTGATCGAGGAGTATCTAGCCGGATGGAAGGAAATCGAGTACGAGGTCGTCCGCGACCGATTCGACAATTGCGTCACCGTCTGCAACATGGAGAACCTCGACCCCATGGGCATCCACACGGGCGAAAGTATCGTCGTCGCCCCGAGCCAGACGCTGACGAACGAGGAGTACCATCTGCTTCGGCAGGTCGCGATTCGCGTGGTCCGGAATCTCGGGATCGTGGGTGAGTGCAACATCCAGTTTGCCCTCGACCCACAGTCCGCGGACTACCGCGTCATTGAGGTGAACGCACGCTTGTCCCGTAGCTCGGCGCTGGCCTCGAAGGCGACGGGATATCCCCTGGCGCTCATCGCGGCCAAGCTCGGGCTCGGCTGTGGTCTGCCGGAATTACGGAACTCAATTACCGGGGCAACCACCGCGTGCTTCGAGCCCGCGCTGGACTACGTCGTCGTCAAGATTCCGCGCTGGGACCTGCAGAAGTTTCAGCGCGTGTCACGCCGCATCGGCTCCGCTATGAAGTCTGTGGGCGAAGTGATGGCCATCGGGCGGACGTTCGAGGAAGCCCTGCAGAAGGCGCTCCGAATGCTGGACATCGGGGCAGCCGGGCTTGTTGGGAAGAGCGTGCCACGGGCCGCGGATCCGGAGGCGGAGTTGGCCGAGCCTACACCAGAGCGGATCTTCGCGGTGGCCGAGGCGATTCGGCGCGGGATGTCGCTTGATCGAATCCACGAGCTGTCCGGCATCGACCGCTGGTTCCTTCACGGGGTGCGGCATATCGTGGAGGTCGGAGAGAGTCTCCGCGCGTGCTGCGACGGCGGAGTCATCTCGCGAGGACTGATGCGAGAGGCGAAACGGACGGGGTTCGCCGATCGCCAGATCGCGGAGCTCACGCGCCAGGGCGAGAAGGACGTACGGACACAGCGCGAGGATTACGGGATCCGGCCGTATGTCAAGCAGATCGACACGCTGGCGGCGGAGTATCCTGCGCGGACGAACTACCTCTACCTCACCTACCACGCGTGCGAGGACGACGTCGAGCGCGCCGAAGGCGAGTCGGTTCTCGTGCTCGGATCGGGCGCGTATTGCATCGGGAGCTCGGTCGAGTTCGACTGGTGCAGCGTCAATACGGTGTTGACACTGCGGCGCCTGGGGTATCGGACTGTCACGATCAACTATAACCCAGAGACAGTCAGCACGGATTACAACGAGTGCGATCGGCTGTACTTCGAAGAGTTGAGCCTCGAGTCCGTGCTGGCGATCTACGAACGCGAGTGTCCGCTGGGTGTGGTGGTGTCCATGGGGGGGCAGATCCCCAACCGCCTGGCGCTCCCGCTCCACGAGGCGGGGGTGACAATTCTGGGTACGTCGGCGTCCAGCATCGACACCGCCGAGAACCGGCACAAGTTCTCGCGCCTCCTGGACACGCTTGGGATCGAGCAGCCGGAGTGGAAGGAGCTGGTGACGATCGAGGAAGCCAAGGCATTCGCCAAGCGGGTCGCCTACCCGGTCCTCGTGCGCCCGTCCTACGTTCTCAGCGGCGCGGCCATGGGGGTCGCCTCGGACGAGCGGGAACTTTTAGCCTTCCTACGCAAGGCGGCCCAGGTTTCGCCCGACCATCCGATCGTCATGAGCAAGTTCATCGAGAACGCCAAGGAGCTGGAGGTTGACGCGGTGGCGTGTCGGGGTGAGCTGCGCGCGTCGGCGATCTCGGAGCACGTCGAGAACGCCGGTGTGCACTCGGGCGACGCGACGCTGGTGCTGCCCCCGCAGCGAACGTATCTGGAGACTATCCGCCGAATCAAGAAGATCACCGAGAAGATCGCGTGCGCCTTGGAACTACACGGGCCCTTCAATATCCAGTTCATCGCCAAAGGAAACGAAGTGAAGGTGATCGAGTGTAATGTGCGCGCGTCGCGGAGCTTCCCCTTCGTGTCGAAGATCCTCCGCACCAACCTTGTGGAGCTCGCGACAGAGGTGATGATGGGTCGCCAGGCGACCCGGGCGCTCATGAACGGCTCCATGTTCGACCTCGACTACGTCGGCGTGAAGGCACCACAATTCTCGTTCACGCGGCTGGACGGCGCCGACCCGACCCTCGGGGTGGAAATGGCCTCGACGGGTGAAGTGGCGTGCCTCGGCGATGACTTCGAGGAGGCGTTCTTGAAGGCTCTCCTGTCGGTCGGGTATCGTCTCCCGATCCGGACCGTCCTGCTATCGACCGGGCCCGTGGCGGCGAAGGCGGCGTTTCTGGAGGGAAGCCGACAGTTGCAGGCGTTGGGCGTGAAGCTCTACGCGACGAAGGGGACGGCGGAGTTCCTGCAAACCCATGGGGTAGAGGCAACCGTGCTCCACTGGCCCCTGGAGAAGCGCGACCCCAACATCCTCGACTATCTCGCCGCGAAACGCGTCGACCTTGTGATCAACATACCGAAGAACTCGCAGGAGGAGGAGCTGACGAACGACTACATCATCCGCCGTCGAACTGTCGACCTCGGAATCCCGCTGATCACCAACATCCAGTTGGCGCAGCGCCTCGCGGAGGCCCTGACGCGGAAGCGGTTCGACGACTTACACGTGAAGAGCCGCGGCGAGTATGGGCCGCACGAGACGGGGCGCGCTCCCGTCGCGACGCTCGCTACCGCCGAGTCAGTACGATGAGCGACCGCCTGTCCCCAAGAAGAAAAGTTCTCTTTTATACGATAATGATCGGATTGACGTTTGCGCTTTCCTTCACACTCCTCGAGTATGGGCTCGCGACATACTACCAGTCGACTGAAACTCACGTTGCAAGCGTCGTCTTCGATCCCGTCCTCGGATGGCGATTGAGGCCAGGTGTCTACTGGATTAAGCCGCTCAATGCGTTTCGCGAGCACGAAGTCTATATCAATGAATACGGTCTTCGCGCCGACCATATCGTCCGCGCGGCGACGAACGACGTGAAACGCATCGTGATTCTCGGTGACTCGTTCACCTTTGCCACGCAGATACCGACTGAAAGTACGTTCCCCGTCCTCATAGAGAATCTTCTGAATCAGAGCCGGCCCTTCGAAATCGTCAACGCCGGGGTTCCCGGCTATGGGACCGCGCAGGAACTGCTGTTCATGAAGGAGTTGGCCCGAAAGAACGTCGTGGGCGACGTGTACTTATTGATGATTTTTATCAACGATATCATGGACAATCTCCGGCTCGACTATGGGACCGGTCTAGGAACGCCGGCTCAGCCCGGATTTAGCCTCGGGCAGGACGGCAGACTCGCGCTGACGCACTCCCCAAGGAAGGAATATTCAACCCACTTCATCGCTCCCCAGAGGGCCAGGCCAGGGCTTTTGACCGCAGAAGTTGTACGCAACCGGATCAGCATCTTCCTTCAGACGCGGCCCAATTTGGTCAATCTTTTGAACCGTGTGGGCTTTCGGCCGGAAATTTCGAGAATGCCAAGTCTCATCAATGGCTGGTATGAAGACGAGGTGCTCGTACAAGGCATCCCGCTGACGAAGGCATTGATTGAAGCAATCAAAAAGGAAGCTGAGAGAAATCATGCCGTGTTGCTGGCGAGCTTGATTCCCTCACCAATACAGGTCTATCCGCGTGTGTATGATCCAATATTGAAGCGTACATTTGGAGACAATAAGTCGATCGATTCCTACTTCAACGATCCGACAAGGCCCCAGAGGATGATTGCCGCGATGTGTGAGGAGTTGAAGATTCCGTTCTTGGATCTGTATCCAATTCTGCGTCGACACGACGACAAAGAATTATTCATTCCGGTGGATGGGCATTTCGACCGGGATGGGCACGCCCTCGTGGCGCAACACTTGTCCTCGTTTATCTTGGAAAATGGCCGGACGGGGTCCCCGCGATCGGAACCTGTCGTCGTACAAGGCCAGCGGTAGCACGAATAGCAGACGGTCAGGGCCGCAGGGGCCGTTTCCTGCATCGCTCCAGATCCCCAATGACCTCGCCCTTCCCGTCCGTGGCGTGCTCGAGAAGGTGGTGAATGTCTCCAAGCACCGCGACCGCCGTCTTTGGTTCTATCATCCTGGCGCTCTTCCTGTTCGACCGCGACCGCAAGTCGCGGGTGTCTTTGGCTCTTTGGATCCCGGTCGCTTGGCTATCGATCAGTGCATCTCGGATGGTCTCGCAATGGCTCGGAGTGGCGCCCGCAGACTCTCCGGAACAGTATCTCGAAGGGAGCCCTCTCGATGCGCAAATCTTCGCCGGGCTCCTGGTGGCCGGTTTGGTGGTGCTCTTCGCGAGAGGAGCGCGTGCCAGGACATTCCTGAGCAAGAACAAACCAGTCCTCGTCTTTCTTCTGTATTGCGCCGCAAGTATTCTTTGGTCCGACTTTCCCTTCGTGGCCTTCAAACGATGGACGAAGGCCGTCGGGGATTTGATAATGATTCTGGTGGTCCTCACGGATCCCGATCCCATTGCCGCGTTAAAGCGACTCCTTGCGCGCTGCGGTTTTGTGTTGATCCCTCTCTCCCTCCTGCTCATCAGGTACTACCCAGAGTTGGGGCGGGCCTACAACCCGTGGGATGGAACGCCGTATAACATCGGCGTCGCGACTGGAAAGAACGGTCTCGGCTACGTGTGCTTGCTCTTCGGCCTCGGATCCCTGTGGCGTATTCTCCTGCTGTTCCGCGGCGCACAGTCTCCGCGCAAGTCCGGAACGCTGATCGCTCACGGCGTCGTTCTATTGATGGCGCTGTGGCTCTTCTGGATGGCCGATTCCGCCACTTCGCTGGCCTGTTTTCTCGTCGGGGGCGGCCTGATCGCGGTCACGACATCTTCCGGGCTCGTTCGAAAGCCAGCCGCCGTGAACCTCCTCGTCGGGGCGTTGCTGTTCGTCGCGGTGTATGGCTTGTTCCTCAATCCGGGGGGAGGTCTCGTCGAGGCAATTGGAAGGGACGCGACGCTCACCGGTAGAACTGAACTTTGGTCTTACCTCGTTCCCATGATCGTCAACCCGTTGTTCGGAACCGGCTTCGAGAGTTTCTGGCTCGGCGAGCGTCTCGAGAAGCTCTATCGCCTTTACTGGTTTCACCCGACCCAGTCGCACAATGGCTATTTCGAGGTCTTCTTGAACCTGGGGTGGACGGGACTGTTCCTGCTAGGTCTCGTCATGGTCTGGGGCTACCGGGACATCGTCGGGGGCCTCCGCCGGGATCCTCAAACAAACGGGCTCAGACTCGCGTATTTCGTCGTCGCGGCGATATACAACCTGACGGAGCATGCGTTCAGGGAACTCCACCCTGTGTGGATCGCTTTCCTGCTGGCCGTGACCGCGGTTCCGGAAGCCCCGCATCGGACGGACAGGTGAGACCCTTCGACGCGAGCGGCAGATTTCGGCACCGGGCGGACGGCGACGGGCTCCGGCGCCTTGCCGTCCGCGGAGCTGGGGTCTCGGTGATCTCGCAGGGCCTGGGATTCGCCGTCCAAATGATTGCCACGGTCGTCCTGGCCAGACTGCTCACTCCGGCAGATTTCGGGCTTCTGACCATGGTGACGACCTTCAGCCTGTTCTTTGCGAGCTTCGGGCTGAACGGATTCACGGAGGCCACCCTTCAGCGTGAAGAGATGGATCATGCTTTGGCCAGCAACCTATTCTGGATGAACGCCGGCCAGGGCCTTGTTTTAACGATCGGGTTTGCGGCCCTCGGGCGTCTTCTCGCGAGGTTCTACGGGGAGCCGCGCGTGGCCGCGGTCGCCATCGGCATTGCCGTGACTATTTTCTTCACCAGTCTTTCGGTCCAGCATCTGGCCCTCCTCACACGGGCTCTGCGGTTCTCTGACCTCTCCGTCAATAACATCGTCGCCCGTGCCGTCTCCACGATTGTGTCGATCCTCCTCGCCTGGCTGGGCTGGGGATATTGGGCGCTGGTCGCGGGAGCCATCGCGCTGCCGCTCGCCACATGTATCGGGGCCTGGGCTCTGTGTCTATGGGTCCCGGGTCTGCCCCGGCGCGGAGTCGGCACTGGCCCGATGGTCACGTTCGCGATCAACACCTACGGGCGCTTCACCGCGAGCTACTTCGCCCGAAACCTGGGCAACCTCCTGCTGGGCTGGCGCTTCGGCGCTCAGCCGCTCGGACTCTACAAGAAGGCGTATGATCTGTTCGTCCTGCCGGCGACCCAGATCTCGGACCCCCTAACCGCCATTGCCATGTCCACTCTGAGCCGGCTGAGCCATGACCCCGCGCAGCATCGACGCTATGTGCTGAGCGCGCTGTCGACGCTCGCCTTTGTCGGGATGGCGTTGGGAGCGGTCCTGACCCTCATGGGCACGGACCTGATTCGTCTACTGCTGGGGCCCGGGTGGGAGGAGTCGGGTCGGATCTTCACGTTCTTCGGGCCTGGCATCGGGATGATGCTCCTCTACCACACCCACAGTTGGATCCACGTTTCCCTCGGGAGGGCAGACTGCTGGTTCCGCTGGGGCGTCGTCGAATTCGCCGTGACCGGCGTGCTTTTTGTTCTGGGGCTACCGATGGGTCCCGTCGGAATCGCCGTGGCCTGGGTTATGTCCTTCTGGGTTCTCACAATCCCCGCGCTCTGGTACGCCGGCAGGCCCGTACAACTTGGCGTCGCTCCGATTATCGGTGCTGTATGGAAGTACGTTCTTGCCTCCGCGCTGGCTGGCTGCGCATCCGCCGCGATCATCCGAGAAATCTCACCCTTCGTCGTGGCGTCGGGTCCGTTGGGGGCCGCAGCTCGAATCGTGATGACCTCCGTGTTGTTCGGAGCTTTGTATCTCGGTGCGGTCATCCTGTTGCACCGAGGGTGCGCACCCCTCTATCACACCCTGGGGCTTGTACGCGAAATGCTCCCATGGGACCGAGTCTCACGGTCGTCGCCGGGCGTCGCTACGACGCGTGGCACCAGCAGGAACGCGGCGCTCACCTCACCTCCGGCAGGCGAACCAATTAGCGTCGTGAGTCATACAGGAGGACCAAGATAAGTCATGTGCGGAATCGTGGGTTGGCATGGCGGCCAAGATGCGGAGCAGGATTCTGTGTTGCTGAAAAGCATGCTCTCGGCCCTCGTCCACCGAGGCCCCGACGACGAGGGGCAGTACCTCGCCGGATGCGTTGCCTTGGGCGTGCGGCGCCTCAGCATCATCGACGTGCAAGGCGGCCATCAGCCGATCCCCAGCGAGGACCGCACGGTTTGGGCGACCCTAAACGGCGAAATCTACAACTTCCAGGAGCTGCGCGCCGAGCTCGAAGCGAAGGGGCACGTCTTCGCCACGCGAAGCGACACCGAGGTCATCGTTCACGGGTACGAGGAGTGGGGCGACGAGTGTGTAGCGCGCCTGAACGGTATCTTCGGCCTCGCCGTCTGGGACTCTCGGCGCCGGCGGCTGCTCCTTGCACGTGACCATTTTGGCGTCAAACCGCTTTACTACTACGACGACGGCCGGCGCTTGACGTGGGCTTCCGAGATCAAGGCTCTCCTCGCCGACCCGGCCATCCCCCGCCGAGTGGACCTCGACGCGCTCGACCTCTACTTAACCTTCCGCTTCGTGCCATCGCCGCACACGATGTTCGCGCACATCTGCAAACTGCCACCCGGACATCGCCTGATCAAGGACGAGGGAGGGTGTCGGGTAGAGCGTTACGCCCACGACGGTACGGCGGGCGACGACCACCAGACCGAGCGAGAATGGGTCGCTCTGCTTCAGGAGCGCTTGGAGGCGGCGGTGAGGCGCCAGATGATGAGTGATGTGCCGATTGGCGCCTTGCTCAGCGGCGGCATCGACTCGGCCGCGGTGGTCGCGATCATGAGCCGGTACACCGATCGCCAAGTGCGGACTTTCACGGTGGGCTTCCAGGATGGTGACGACGTCAACGAGCTAGAGGAGGCGCGCCGGACCGCCGCCCTGCTCGGCACCGCGCACGAGGAGGTCCTTCTTGGCAGCCTCGATTACCAGCGGTTGCTAGAGAAAATCGCCTGGCATCTCGACGAGCCCATCGCCACCACCTCGGCGTTGGCCATGTACTCCGTGTGCCAGCTCGCGCGTCAGCACGTTACTGTGGTCTTGACCGGGCAGGGCGCCGACGAGCCGTTCGCGGGCTATCCGCGATACTTGGGAGAACGGTACGGCGCACGCTATCGCGGTCTGCCGACTGGCGCCCGCGAGAACGTGTTACGCCCCCTCGTCGAGGCACTCCCTCGTTGCGAGCGCGTGAAGCGTGCTGTCCGCAGCCTGGGGACCGAGGACGTTACAGAGCGCTTCGCCCAGGTCTACGCCGTCTTCTCCGAGCCGATGAAGGCAGCGCTCTGGCGGCCCGGCATGGCGCCGCGCCACGGCGCGCTTCGCATGCGAAAGGTGATCGACTACTGGCGACGGGGTGTCGAGAACCGCGACCCGCTTGTTCAGATGACCTATGTCGACGCCCGCCTATCATTGAGTGACGACCTCTTGACGTACGGCGACAAGATGTCGATGGCAACCTCGATCGAGGCCCGCGTCCCCTTCCTCGACGTCGAGTTCATGCGGGCCGCCGAAGCGCTACCGGCGTCTCTCCGAATACGTCGCACGACACAGAAGTACATCCACAAGAGAGTGATCGCGAAGTGGCTGCCGCGGGAGATCATCGGCCGTCGCAAGCGCGGATTCGAAACGCCCGTCGATCGTTGGTTCCGTTCAGAGCTCTCCGGCTACGTTCAGCAAACCCTCCTGGCACCGGACGCTGCTTGCCCGATCTACTTCCGGCCCGCGGCGATCGAGGCCCTGATCGGCGAGCACATCAGCGGGCGGCAGGATCACCGGAGGCAACTCTTCAGCCTGTTGATGTTCGAGTTGTGGCATCGACAATTCATTGGAGCCGCGGCACCCCAACGCTAGCTTGGGGGGTGGAACCCACGCCGGTGCGAAAGCGCATGTGTCCAGCACAGTCGAAGATCGTCAGGCCGTGGTGTTCGTCGGGGCAGCGGCGGTGCTCGGCGAAGTGCTTGTGTAGCACTTCTTCGCGTTGAAGACTAACGTTCCATCAGGATTCCGCGCGCTGTTCTCGTAACACAACCGAGCTGGAATCTTATAAGCGTGCCCGGTTGGATCTTGGCCACCCGTCACGTCGGGGCCGATGGCGGGCCACGGCGGATTTCCCCACGGCGTTCCCCACCACGTCGGTTTCGCCGAGAGGTAGAACGAGGCCGGGAGATTTTTGGTGGCTGGCACAGGGTTGGCGAATTGGCTCAGCCCCGACGGGACTTCGGAAGCATTCCAGCGCGGCGCGCCCGTTACCGTGTCATAGTTGCCCCAGCGCATCAGCGTGGAGATTGTGAGAGGGTCGTTCAATACGACAGGGTCGGTGGTGCAGCTGGCATTAGACCATCCGAGCGTGTAAATGGATTTATCACACAAGCCGGTGCCGGAAGGCGCATTTTTCTGGTAGTTGATGTGATAGCCCGGCGTGCCGAGAACGTTCCCGATGAAATTGTTGTAGCGCGCATAGGCTTGCAGGACGATCGGGATCGTCTGTGTTGTCCTGCCTGCTTCCAGCCCGCTGAATCGGTTACGAAACACAGTGGCGAAGTTGTGCGTGCCATGGATGACGTCTTCGATAAAGCCCACACCATCGTTACCTTCCGTCAGATTCATAGAGGTGCCGGCCCCGTGACTCCAGACGGGTCCGAGCGTCTGCCACGCGCGGTTGGGGCTGAAGTAATTGTCAATGTCGAAGTTGTACGCGAAGACCGTCCCGGACGCAGGCTGCACGAGAATGGGCGCGCTGATGTGCTGAAGGATATTGTTCTCGATGAGAAGATCGCCGGCCTGGTAGACCTCGATCCCGTAGCTCACCGTGGCGGCGTTCTTGGTGCCGTAGAAATAACTGTCGCGTACGACGCACTTGGCTGAGTATTGGATCTGCACGTGGCTTCGGTTTGAGTTGAGGGATTTGACATTCTTAACCCAGCTTTGATACGCGTTGGCGAAGCCGATCCCGTTGGCGCCGGTGCTGTTCGTGTGATCGACCGTCATATCTTCCACACCTGACGAGGTGATGACCGAAGCAGTCCACCAGGCGCCAGGTGTCTGCGAGGCCCGCCAGTTGGGCATATAGAGACCGGGAGAAACCGTCACTCGATTCCCGTTGATTGCGGTGACCTTGACATATTGCTGTTGGTTGTAAGCGACGCCGCCCACGATCCGGCCCCCTGTCCCGCCGGTGCCGCCACTATTGACGCAGCTGGTCGGTTTCGCGGCCTTTTGGTCGCAGACGAAGACCTGTCCCGTGTCGGCGACGTCATTGGCTTGATCCAGAATAAGAATCTGGCCCACGGATAACCCCGCGACGCTGCCGAGCGTGATCTGGGTCGTGCCCACGGCATACCCGGCCGTCCACGTGGTGAGGTGTGCGGGTCCCCCGCTCCAGCTGAAACTGCCTTGTAGGCACACGTCAGCCTGGAGGCCCGCGCAACCAGTAGACCCGGTAAACACCAGAAACGTCCGGTCGGGGCCGGCGCCGCGGAGAGTGACGTTGCTCTTACCAGCGAAGTCGATCCCGGCCGAGAGGCTGTAAGTACCCGCGCTGAGGAACACGACCTGACCTGCGGGACACGAGGCGATGGCCCCGCTGATCTGCTCCGCGGTCGCGCCAGGGTTGAGCGTGGCACATGTGACGGTCCGATTCGGAATACCGCCGGGAAGGCCCGCATTGGTCCAGTCGATGGCTCGAGAGCGGTCGATGATTCCGGACCACAGCTGCGCGTGTGCAGTCATGGGAGTGACGATGAACAGGAGCGCGACCAGCCAAGAAATGCGTGGCATTACCGCCTCCCTATACATCACAAGGGCCCCTTGGAGTGGTGCGGCGTGCGGTGAGATTGTGATCGGACGGGCTCCACGAATCAAGAGAGCGCGTCGGTCACGGGAAGTCGCAACGAGAAACGCGTAGCGTCGTCAGGCACCAGAGCAGGGCCCAATCGCGAAGGACCCGCCGGTAATCTCCTGCGCGGTTTGAATGGGGGCCTGGCTCGCGAGATTGGCCCTCGAAGTCCTACTGGAGTGTGACGCTCGTTGGCACAGATGGTGTCGTGTCACCACCGGCCGGCAGATAGCACGTACTCGCGTTAAAGGCCAACGGCACTGGTGACAAGGAACCGTAGTTGGCCGTATCCTTGGCCGTATTTTCATAACAGAGGCGCGATGGGATTTTATTTGCGTGTCCGCCCAGGTTCGCCGCGGCTCCCGTTCCTTCCGACAGATTGCCTGCGGTCACATCGGGACCCAAGGGTGGCCAGGGGGGGGTACCTTGTGGCGTACCCCACCAAGCACTCGGTCGGCTGGTCAAATAGAACGATGCGGGCAGGGTTTGACTTGGATTCAAGAGCCCCGGGAAGACAAGAGCGTCTACTCCGCTCTCACTCGCCTGGAATCGCACCGCATTGTTCACGGTGTCGTAATTACCCCATCGCATGAGGGTGCTTTGGACTAGCGCGTCTTGTGGCAAGACCGAATCGTTCGCACAGGACGTATTCGCCCAGCCAAGGTTGTAGATGGACCTATCGCAACTCGCGTTGGTCGGCACCGCCGATTGGTAATTGGTATGGTATCCGCCAGTGCCGAGCACGTTTCCGACATAATGAAAATAGCGCGAGTGGGAAAAAAGCAGCCCCGCGCTGGTCTCGGCGGTTTTTCCCGATACTTGACGTCCGAGTCGGTTCCGAAAAGTTGTCTCGAAGTTATGCGGGCCGTGCACATCGTCGTAGACGAGAGTATACGTATCATTCCCCTCGATGAGCCCATAGGCGGTGACATCGTGGACAGTGATACTCGACCAGAGGAAGTTGCTCGTGCTGGTGTCGTTGATCCCAAAGTTGTAGCCAAGGACGACGCCCGTCCCCGTCCCGATCAGCATGTGCGACGTGAACTTCTCGAAGATGTTGTTTTCGGCGAGGAGATCGCTCGTCAAGAACGTCTCCAGACCGTAATCCTGGGCACCGCCGCCATTGTGCTCGCCATAGAAGTAACTATCTCGGACGGTACACCGGCCGGTCAGATACGCTTGCATCCCGCTGCGCATCCCATCGCCCTTGAGAATGCGGACGTTCTTCACCCAGCACCCGTAGGCGTTGAACGCGAAGATGCCGTGCTGGCCGCCCGAGGCAGCGAGGAAGTCAAGGGTCATGTTCTCGATACCAACGTTCTTAATGACCGTCGTCGGCCACCATGCTCCCGGGTTCTGACTCGATCGCCAGTTCGGCAAGTAGAGACCCGGGCTAATCGTCACATTGTTACCGTTCACCGAGACGACGCTGACAATTTGTAACGACGTGCGCCCCTTGGTCTGGCCGGTGCAGCCGGAGACCGGCAAGCCCGTCACGCTGGTCGTCGCGCCGTTGCAGTTGCGACTATCGGGGACACTGTTGCCCGCTGAGATGCAGCCAACATGGCTGGCGTCGTTCACCGTGCTGTCGCAAACAAGAACTTGGCCAGTATCGAGCAGATCATTGTCCTGATCGAGATAGAGCACTTGGCCAGCGACGATGCCAGCAGCGTTGCCCAGCGTGATCGTTGTTGTGCCTTTGGCGTAGCCAGCCGTCCACGTCGTCGAGCGCTGAGGCGAGGGTGTGTAGTTACCGCTGCCCGCAACACAGATAAATGCCGTAATGAAGCACCCCCCGCTGCCACTAATTTTGAGGATGGTTGACAACGGACCCATCCCCCGAAGGGCGACGTTGCTTTTTGCCGCGAAATTGATCGTTCCGCTCGTCAGCGTAAACGTGCCCGCCGCGAGCTGTACATATTGATTGCTACCGCACGCCGCGATGGCGCTGGTGATTTGCGCCATCGTAACGCCAGGATTTAGAGTTGCGCCGCACTGAGTCCACGATGCGCTGGGGATGCCGCCAGGTACCCCAGCGTTGTCTTGCCACCGGATTGCGCGAGCAGGATCGAGGACGCCTGACCATAACTGCGCTGAGGCAACATCTGGGAGAAGTAGCAGTGCCAAAGCGAAAAGAAGTCTCGGCATTATTGCGCCTCCAGGTCCTTCATTCTTGGCACCCTCTCGGGGACTGTCCCATCCGGCCGTTGGATCAGCATCCAGTTGCCGTTGATCCGCTTGTAAACCGCGACGGACACGGCGGTATAGCTCCCAGCCTCGGCGTAGTAATTCGCGAGCTGGTCGACCGACTCGGGTTTGGTCGCTGATGTCGTCGGCCATTAGATGCTGGCCTGCGCCTCGGTCTGGAGGCTCGCGAAAATTCGCACCAGAGCCGTCCATTTGAATTCCCCGTCTCGTATGACGTATCATTGTTTTCATTTGTAAAAGTTGATTTGTACGTTGTCGGAAATCATCGATGTTGACGGCGGCAACTATCGTGCCATTGGTCTCGGGAATCTGGGGCTACCCGAAGAGCGTGCATTGTTTTGCTGTGACGTCGCAGTGTTGCGCGGGGTCGACGGGTTGGGGTGCGTACTCATGGCGCACGCCCGTATGACAGCGCCAGTGTCAATTCAGTGTCACTTGTCCAAAAGACACGGACCTCTTGTCACTCTCAGCGCCCCTCACTTCCCAGAGCATTTGGCGTGTTCCGTCCCATCGTGCTCCTGAAGACGGTTCGCGGAGAAATACTGAGATCTCGCGAGAAAGCGGAGATCGCGGTCAAGAAGGGCATCGGCTGGCTCGCCCTGTCTCCGCCCTTCGATTCTTGGGTTCGCTGCCAACTGTGGACACGCGTCAACGTCGTCTATGCCCACTACGTGGGCAAGTCGGTACCCTACTTTGCCGACTTCTACGTCGGATCGACGATCGAGCGTTTCGCCCGCGACCTCGCCGCACTGAAGAAGCACTTCGAGTTCGCCTCGCTTGCTGAAGTGGTCCGCCAGGACCCATCGCGAGGCAAGCCGTCGCGGCCGCTTTTGGCGCTGACTTTCGACGATGGGTTCGACACGTTGCGGAACGGCGTGATGGAAGTGCTCGACCACTACGCCATCCGGGCAACGAGCTTCGTCGCTACTAGCACTATAGGAAACGTCAACCTCATGTGGCGGAACAAGCTGTCGGCGATCCGCGCACTCCGGGAGGAGAGCCTCTACATTGGACAATATAATAGCCTGATGCCCAAGGTCGGCTTGCCGGGCATCTCCCGCGGTGACGAGCTCCTACCCGCGAGCCGGGACTGGCCCATGGCGCTCAAGGAAGAGCTGGTCGACCTCCTCTGGAGAGCCTGCGATATGCCGGCGCTCGAGGAATTCCTCGATGAGCACCGGCCGTACTTTACGTGGGAGGGGCTTGAACGGTGGCTGGCCGCCGGCCACGGTGTGGGGCTGCATACGGCTACCCACCCGTTCTGCTCGCGTCTCGGCACCGAAGGGATACGCGCAGAAATCGAGGAGCCCGCAGCCCTGTTGAAGGCGACGCTTGGCCTGCGTTTCCTCCCGTTCTCCTATCCTTTCGGTGTCCGACTCGGCGCGGCCGCCGAACGACAACTCTACGAGGACGGGGTTTTCGACTGCGCCTTCGGCATCAACGGCCTCGTTCCTCAAGGGACGCCGGCCTATCGACTTGAGCGAGCCAGCATGGAGGAGAACCTCACGTTCAATGTCTTCGGAAACGTACTCCTCGAGGGTATACGGCGGCCCGCGGGGCGTCGCTCTGCGATCTAACTGGGACCTCTCGCATGCGACCCATCGAAATTCGAATTGTTAGCGCTGCGCTAGCGCGAATTAGGACGCACAAGACAACTCCAGCCACCCGTAGGTTCGATTTGGATGCGCGGTCGGACCGTCCGCGCAAGGCCAAGCGACGGGCGGTCCTGTTCACAGATTTCGAAGCCGTCGCGACTCTGAAACGGCGACAAGGCCTGAGTTTGGATTCTCTCGCGAACTGGCATCGCTTGTGGCAGAAGAATCCAGCGCTGTCCGGGGGCTCCAAGGCCCCTTGCCTGGGCTGGGTCCTGGAATCTGAAGACGGCATTGTCGGTTATTTGGGGAGTATCCCTCTCCTGTATCAATTTGGCGACCGTATCCTATCCGCGGCGGCGACAACGGGCTTGGCCGTCGATCCAGCATACCGGGCCTTGACTCCTAGTTTGGTCTCACCCTTCTTTCATCAGAAGGGTGTCGACCTCTATCTAGCTACATCAGCAACCGAGATCACCGGCAAGATCACAAAGGCCTTCAAGGGCGAGTTTGTGCCCCAGCGAGAGTATGGCACCGTCTTGTTCTGGGTCCTGGACCCTGTTCGCTTCGC